>Ga0129313_1000002_pt1 | contig 585664 bp, 557 predicted proteins | sample O1105metagenome_FD_94436 | JGI IMG/M metagenome (GOLD analysis project Ga0129313, IMG submission 94436) | Orangutan group fecal microbial communities from fecal samples from Wisconsin, USA - O1105 metagenome | ecosystem: Host-associated > Mammals > Digestive system > Large intestine > Fecal... | reverse complement strand
GCTTTCAAAAATAGATAACCCCTGAAACCCGCATGAACACAACAACTAGTTTTATAGTTAAATATATCCATAGTTAAATAGGTTCATATTTTTATATTTAAATAGTTCTCTATATCCATTTTTCCCTATATAAATAGGTAAAAATATACCTATTTATATTTAAAACTAGGCAAGGATATTTTTTTCATTTTAATATCTCACATGACTTATAACTAATATAAAAATATTGTAACCAAATTATAAAAATACAAGAATATATTACAGTTTTTTAGCCATTATTACGAATTCCGTATATCCATCAGAAGTTTCCAATACATTTCTTTCAGTTTCTTTAAAACCTAACTTTTTATATATCTTTATTGCTCTTTCATTGAAGGATGCTACCATTAGCTTAACATTATTTCCTTTATAGTTTAGTCTTTTAATACCAAACTCAATGCATGCTCTGGTAAATTCTTTGCCTAAGCCTTGTCCCGTTAACTCAGGTTTGATCCCTAACCCTATGGTCATTTGTCCATCCTCTAACCAGTGGCAATAAAATCCTATCATATCTTCTCCATTAAAACAGGCAAAATATCTTACCTCGCTATCTGGTGCTAAAAATTCCTTTAAACCATCTTCTGATGGCATATCATAAAATGAATAAATTCCATCATAGTGCCACTTGTTAACTTCACGTATATGTTCTATTGTAAATTCCTTAAATTTTAGATTCATTTTTTATCCCCCCATTTTGGTAAAGCATATTTATTTTTAAATATTATAAAATCATTAATTTCACCTCTTAATTATAAAAAGACTATGGGATATTACTCTCCCCTCAGTACTTGTCTTTATAAGATAATCATACTTATAATTTTTTACAGTAGTTATTTATATTAAATTTTATTACCTAATCTATTAAGATTACGATTTTAAATATTATGTTTATTGCTTTACATTATTTGTTTCTATTTACTGACGCTTCAACTATTCTTTTGTTAATAGAATAATTACATCCAAAATTAGAATCATCAAACAATTCTATTCTCGATAGTAAATCAATATCTTTTATATTACTCCAGTTAATTTCGCTGCTTAATTCTTTTAATATAATTTCTGAATCAAAACCAAGATAACCCCTACTATAATAGTTTATAATTTTAGGTTCTACATAACTTGTTAAGCCTATAGAATTATGTTTCTCTATTATCTTAATGTATAAGTTACATAAAGCTGCTTCCCGTTCTTTTCTTTCAGGTGAAGCTATCGCCATCTCTATTAAAGCAGATATAGCACTCGATATTTCAAGCCTTTTGAAAGCAACTCCGAACCACTTGCTATAGGGATAATATTTTTTTTCATAATAAAAACATATCTTCATTAGCTTATTTATTATTCTATTCGTAATAATACTTTCACCTATTCTATCATCCTTTTCTGCACATCTACCTATAAAAGCTTGTTCCTCATTAATTGATTTCCATAGTATAAATAAACGTAAGAGCAAAACATTCCTTGGGAAAAATTGAATAGCTTGTCTTGCTTTAGTTAAATCTCCAATTCCATCATAAAATACTTCTCCACTTGTTAGTTCTAGTAGATGCTGTATTGGGAAGGATATCCAGTCCTTAAAATCTATTTCTCTATGTTGATTAACAACTATATCATTGTTAAAAAAAGAATTTACCGTATTTATTTCTACAAAATGGTTAATAGGATATGTATTCTTATATTGCATATAACCATTATTAGTCCATCTTTCGACAGCCTTGTAGTTAGTTGGAAACCCCTTATATTCAAAGGGTAGGTTATATTTGAAGATGGTATCTAACTTAGTTTTTACATCATTAAAGTTTTCTTCCTCTAAAAAAATTTGTAATCTGGGCCCCCAAACATGGTCAGTGGATTTATAGTCATCAAACCCCAATACATCTGAGCAATGTCCAACGAGCGCTGCTGCATATCGAAGATCCGGATATTGCTTATCTATTAGTGGTTTTATAATATCAAAGTAAAATCCTTTATTTAATTTTAATCCTGGAATAAATTCCTTCTCACTTTTACATACAAAGATATCACTCATATTCCTACTCCTTTTATCAATTAGTGAGTAATATTCTATAATTATCCAATTTTCCATATACAATCATAATTATAATACTTATTATAGAACAATTACAATAAAATGTTTTAAAATACAAAAATCACCTCTATAAAGAGATGCTCTAGTCAGTGTATGAATAACGTTTATTATAATTTGAGTTATTAAATAAAAAATACCGTCGTGATATATTAACCTTACTTATAATTATTATGATATTCTCGATCCAGCATACTAAAATAGAATTGGTCGACCCACTTACCTCTACATAGATATTCTTCCCTAAATACACCCTGCTTTGACATACCTACCTTTTCCATTATTGATGCAGATTTTTTATTTTCGCAATGGCACATACCTAATACCTTATGAGCTTTCAATTCATTAAATGCAAAGGAAAGCAAAAGCTGTACACTCTCTAAACAATATCCATTACCTTGAAACTCAGGCAAGATAACATATCCAATTTCCCAGCTCTTACGTGAGGAAATACATTCCCATATATAAACTACTGCCATCTGTACCCCATCTGAACTGCGTTTAACTACAAAATCAAAAACATCATTTTCTTCAATTCGCTTAATAAACTTCTTTCGAAGACGATCTTTGTCAGTCTCAACATGTTCCTCATAACACCATAATTCTTCATCACTTTCTTCATTACATATAAATTCCATATGTTCTTCAGTTACAGGTACAAGTTCTATAGATTTTCCTTTTAATAGATGATGTAATTGTTTTTTCATATTTTCCATCCTTATCCCCCACTTTTTCATTTTCCTCTGCTAATCTAATTTCATATAACATTCTAATACATCTCTATATTTCATATATAGGTGCAGACCTCTTTGCTTTTATTGCATAATCATCAAGGTAATCTGGTAATCTTTCCTCTATACTACATCCATCTAATGAATACCAAGTTATTTTTTCAATGACATCACACAAACTTTTGCCATGAAATACTTTGGAATTTAAAATATCCTCTAATTTAGCATAATCATAGGCTTGTAAGCCATTTAATGTTAATCCATACCAGTATACTTCTTTACCTGGATTATCTCTATCTGGCATTTTCCCAAGCCAGCAATCTTCATATTCTGTGTCATCATCAATACAAAAGTTAATTTCAATACATGAATTATACTTTACTACATCACTTTTTAGTACTGTTATTAAGTCTTGCAATTTGATTTTCGCCAACATTCTCACCCCCAATACTTGTTTTCATAAGATAACCCAGCTTTGTAATTTCTACTCCGCAATTTATACATAATTAGAATAGCTCATCTAATAAAATATAGTATTTTATTTTTACATAATCAGGTTTTATTTCTAATTCTTCAAACAACATATCTGTATATCTTGAATCAAAATCCATTAATTCACGAACACATAATGCAATATCTTGATATAGATCGCCAACTCCCCCTCGTCCTAAATCTATAAAGGATGTAATATCTTTACCATCTGTAAAATAATTGTTAAAACAATAGTCTCCATGTGTAAACACTAATTGTTCTACTGGCTTATTCCTTACGAGATAATTAAATACATCCCTAGATGTTTCAAGGCCTTCCGTATATTTATTTCTATCCACTCTTCCTATCAAATTATGTTCAATCCTGTATTTTGCTTTTTCTAATTTTTCCTCTATTCTACTGTTAAAATTACATTCTGTGATATCAACACTCTGCAATTTCTTTATACCAATAGATGCTAAATGAACTAATCTTTCTGGAGCTTTTCTATATGTTTCATCTTCTAGCATCTGACCTTTTGCATTCTCTATTAGCATATAAGAAATGTCATCTTCTATCACACGATAAATCACTTTTGGTACTGATAGTTTTCCATACAACCACTGGTACATCTCATATTCTCTGATCACTTCATCATTAACCTTTTCTATCTTTAAATAATAAGATTTTTCCATATCAAAGCACTTAATTACTTTTGCTTTAGACATACCTTCTTTATCTACTTCAAAGTGCATACCTGCAAGTATTTTTTCTAACTTATTTGGTAAATACATATATTTTCCCACCAATCCTTTTTCTATATAAATATCTGGTTTTCTATATTCATTTAAATCTATCCTTGTGATTCTGTTGATCTATTTATTTTTTCATCTCTCCATAGTTTTAACAACTTTTTCATTTTTTTTCTGCTATCAATAACCCAAAACGGTTTATTAGGATATTTTTTATGTAAATTCATTATAGTATGTTTACGTGTTTTAGAGAAACTCCATAAGCCTTTACAAAGACGTAAAAACTCCTTATCAAGTTTTTCTTCAAGATATTGGGGTATATCCGAACGCTTTTTACCATTTCTTGTTAATACACTAACCAAACATATGAAACGATTTATATCAAGAAATATTATTAAATCTGCTGCTTTAAATCGCAATTCCATTGTGTCAGTATGATTTCCCTCAATTATCCATTTTACCTTTGATGTAAGTTCCATTTGCTTCTTTATCCATTCTTCTCTCGGAGGTTGTTCCCAATTAGGACGCCAAAACTCAACATCAAGATGAATAAGTGGCAAACCCGTGATAACAGACAATTCTTTAGATAAAAAACTTTTTCCACTACCATTATTACCAACAATAATAATGCGATTGTATCCTAATATACTCAATACTATCACTTCCTAAAATATAAATAATTTAATACCTATTATTAATGGGGCATGTCTAAAGAAATTATTCAGTTTTATATTTCTTAATCTCCTTCGATCAATTTATTATAATTACACATAGCCTATAAAATAATTATACATGAATATAAGCAAGTATAATCTAATTCTTCAAAATATCAGTATTAATAAATTTATTAAATATTTCAATCAGAATCATTTTAATTTTAAAGTGAAATTTGCTCTCGTCATATGTAGATATTGGGAACTAATTAAGAAAGTTTGATCTTTGAAAATTGAATAGTACTTTATTGGTAAGATATGTTATAATAGTATCGAATTGTACTGGATAAATGGGAGTCATTGGGCTAGAAGTAAGGAGGATTGGTAATGAGGAAAAACGCATTATTAACTTGCTTTATATTAATTGTGTGTGCCATGATAACAGGATGTTCATCTGTAAGCAAAGATTATTCATCAAATATATCTGTAGATAATTCAGAATTAATATATGAATCGAAAGAATATCCAAACGAAAACTATGTTAGTTTGGAGAAAGATAAAGTATTTTTTGTGGTACAAGTATTTCAAAAATCAGATAATTCTATCATTGTAAATTCAAGTTCAAATTCACAGTTTTCTGATGATATGCAATATATAATTAAATATGATAAGAAGATTTCTAAATCAGATATAGATATAAAATGGTTGACTCTAATGGGTTCTGAGGATGCTACGAAAGAAAATCAAATAGCCATATCTGATATAATAATATCCTATAGCGGAGAAGTAATTAGTGAAAGAAAAATAAATTTTGTTAAGAAAGCAATAGAAATAGTTGTAGATACTGTCAAAAATTAATTGTAATGCGGGATAAGTCCCCATTTTATAGTATATAGAGGAGTAATTTCAAATAAATACAATTCATTATAATTACACATCACCTATAAAATAATTATACATGAATATAAGCAAGTGTAACCTAATTTTTCAAAATATCATTATTAATAAATTCATTAAATATTTCAAGTAGAATCATCCATCCATTAAAATTTAATGGATACTTCAAAATGTGAGGTGAAGAAATCATGACAGATAAAAAAATTATAGTACAATTTACGATGCTGACATTTTGCATAGCCTATATTGTGTCAGGTGCTTTGATTATTCTTGGGCAGTTCGGATACTCGGTTTACAATTGGGTTCACTCGTTACAGCAATTCGGTATGAACATTCCTTTTGCAATCTATATTTTGTCACCCGCTATTGCTTCATATATCGTTCTCAAGAAGAATAACAAAATAGCAGATTTTAAGGAATGGTTGAAAACTGTTTTTTATTTTAAAAATAAAATTTCCCTCTATTTGTTCGTTGTTGCAGGGCTTGCACTGTATTTTTTGATACATATTGCAGTTTCAGGCCATACGGAAATGGTGCTTCCGTTTTATACGTTCTTCCTTTCTCTACCTGGGGGGCTTATTATCGGTGGCTTGGAAGAAGCTGGCTGGATGTACATATTGCAGCCTGAGCTTGACAAAGATTATGGCTTTGTTTTTTCTTCCATTTTTACAGGTATAGTTTGGATTTTTTGGCATATTCCTCTCTTTTTTATTCCGGGGACTAATCATGGAGAGGGACTCATTAACTTTTGGATGTTTGCAGTTCAACTCATGGCGTTTCGTTTTTTTAATGGAGCAATCTACAAAATATCAGGAAAAGGCTGTGTGTTTATGTGTGTATTATTCCATACCATGTTTAATGCAGCATCCCCCATCTTTGGCACCATGACTATGACTTGGTTAGGAACTGTTGTGGCAAATACTATGATTATTGTTGTTTCAATTGTAACTGTTGTGATGTACAACAAAAGTATAGTGTAATAGTACAACCCTGCATCCTTATACAAACTTTTCTTTGAAAATTGAATAGTACGGTGTTGGGAAATATGTTATAATATGGTCAAAGTAAGCGTGTTTAAATCAGTTGATAAAAAATAACGGGAGGTATTTTTATGGATTTTAGGATAATATCATTGCCACCATTCAAAGCAGCATCATCTGGGATAGATAAAGAATTTAACTTTTCCCCTGACGGTATTTTAGGAAAGTTCAATAAGTATTTTTCTGCAATTAATCTATGTGAACGAGATAGTTTTATGCCCAGAGACTTTTTATGTTTTGATGAAGAAAAACAAGGCCTAGTATGGTGGTGGGCATTGAGTGATGATATGGATGATGGCAGTAACGAAATTGTTGATTTTGAAGGCGGGTACTATGTAACTTATTTCTTCAAAGATGGAGATGAAGAAACACGTGGTAAGTTATATAATCAAGCCTTGGAATATATTAAGAATTCTGATATTTTCGAACTGGATATCCGTCAAAATCATTATGGTATGGGACATATTATTACACCACCAGAGATTATAAAAGCACAAGGATGGGCACAAATGGAAGCGTTTATACCCATTAAATTAAAATCAACCTCCAACTTGTAATGAAAGTTACAGTGAAGTAATTGAAATGTAAAGCTGTAAAAGATATAAATAGCTCACTAAAAATAAAATCAAATATTTTATGAAAATACCGTACTATTAAAACTGAATATACGGTATTTTTAGTTCGCAATATAATTAAAATCCAATTTATTATTTTATGAAAAATCAGCAAATATTGAATTAACCATTTAATATAGTTTTTCTATTATTCTATAGATTCTATTAATCTTACATAATTTACCACTTCATTTAATTCGTATTCATTGTTGTTATTTAATACTTTAATTATATCTCCAGTTTCAAGTGCTGTTGACCAAAAATATCCGGGGTGATGTATTAACCTTACTTATAATTATTATAATATTCTCGCGCCAGAATACTAAAATAGAATTGATCAATACACTTATTGTAAATTGTTTAATGGAAATGTATATTTAAAAACACTAATCATATAATCTTTTTCTTGAAAATCTCCGCAATAATCAAATCCCGCTTTAGAATAATAGTTTTTTAATTTTACATTTCCAGCCCAACAGTCTAAATATAGTGTTTTTCTTAAATTTCTTGAAATCTTAAAGGCATAATTAACAATTTTAAGTCCTATATCTTTTCCTTGATACCCTGGTAATATTGCTATTCTGTAAAGATATAAATTATTGGGTTTGTTGATGTGAAGTACAGCATTAACATCCATGTCTTTTATAGAAAATGTTCCAACTATTAGCTTGTCTATTGTCATCATATAGATGTTTTTATTTTTTACGTCTATGTTTATTTCTTCAATATCCCAAGGATATGTCCATTGATTAATACTTTTTTGATGTAAGTTTAACGTTACTTTATTTAGTAACTCAACTATTATCCTTATATCATCTTCCTCTGCTAATCTAATTTCATATAACATTCTAATACCTCTTTTATATTTCATTTATAGGTGCAGACCTTTTTGCTTTTATTGCATAATCCTCAAGTAATCTGGCAATCTTTCCTCTATACTACAGTTCCTTCTTATTGAAAATTTAATATTAAAGTTATTTTTGATAAACTTTTGCATTTCCTAACAATGATAGGTTATAACCGTCAACAATTATTGCACTTTGTTGTTGTGTAGTATATACCATCTTTCCATTTTCTCTTATATATTTTTCAATACTTTTATTTTGTGAATCAGTATTTTTATAGTGTACTTCAACTGCAAAATTGTCTATACATCTTAGTCCTTTTTCATAAATAAACTCTGGATAATCTTTATCTGGAGAAATATAATACTGCGAGCATTGCATCATAGCACCAGCACTCCATCCCATTATTATTCCACTATGCTGTTCTACGGTATTAATCAATCCTAACTCCGATAGCCTACTCATTATTTTATCTGGGAATCCACCTGTAAAAAAAACTATATCCGCTGAATTAATTTTTGCTTTAGCACTTTCTGAATTGTCTGTAAAGTAATTAATCAATGTTATATTATTATCCTCTATTCCATAAGTGTAAAATGGAGCAGCTATATTTTTGTAATGCTCACCACTTATTTTATTATAGGATTTTTCCCACTCAGCCTCATTTTTTATCCAATCCTCATGAAAAGCAAAAGGAATCACACAAATTTTGTACTCAGGTCTAATTATATTCTTTAATGTTTTATATGCCCATGATTCGTTAAAATCTAATCCATCTAATAAAATATTCATAATACTCCCCCTCAATGAAACTTTTTAAAATTCATAATGCTTCACAATTTAATATAACCGTTTTTATTTTCTGCTACAAACATAAATTCCATTATGTATTCCTTACTAAAGAGCGTGTCAATCCACTTCTTCTTTTACCTTTTTTAATACAGAATTAATAAATTCATTCTTTGCATTTGTATATGAACCTCTATCATTAGTATACTTTGAAGCTAAATTCTTCTTTAGCCTTGAATATTCCTCAACGGCTTCCTTATTTAGCCTAAGGTAATCACGAAAATAGATGTGATTTTTCCACAGTTCTCCGTTAATTATTTCTATATGCAAATAATGAGTTCTTAAATCTTCCCTTCCTTTAGCAAACATTACACGACCTTCAATCCCTGCATTATCTCTAAATTGATATCCATTTGCTTCTAATAAGTTTCTATGCTTATCTACATCATCCAATGATTTAACTCCTACAGCAATATCTATAATTGGTTTTGAATCAAGTCCTTCTATTGATGTATTTCCTACATGTTGTATGTCTATAGCAGTTTTGCCTAACAAATGATACAATAGTTTTTCTTCTTCCTTATAAATCTCTTTCCAATTAAAGCTATATGGAACAATCTTAACGGTTCCCCTTGCTAATCCAATCATTTATTTAACCTCCTTAAAGAGATGCACTAAATATTCTAGTTTAATAGTTAAATATATCTATAGTTAAACTGGTTCATGTTTTTATATTTAAATAGGTCTCTATATGCATTTTTACCTATATTAGATAGTTAAGTATATACCTATATGTATTTTAAACTAGGTAAGGGTATAGTTTTTAAATTTTAATATCTTACATAACTTATAGACAATATATTGAATTTGTAAATTGATTAATCTAAAATAAGTTTGTTTCAATTCTACTATTTAGTTCAAATAGTGCAACTTTATTACTTTCCCAATATAACTTTTTAAAAACCTCTTGATATGTCCCCCAGAAATATTCAGTATGTTCTAATGATAATTCTATATGGTTATTGTTAATATTAACTGCAAAACAATATTCAGGTATTACAAATACATTCTTATCCCAATATTGTCTACATTTCTCTGATATGCAGTTAGCAGGCACATAAAATGTAGATACTAATTGATAAAATTTATTTAAACTTTCTATACCAGACTCTTCAAATGATTCTCTCTTTGCAGCCTCTAAAGGAGTTTCATCGTCTTCAGCTCCGCCAGCAATAAATTGCCAATAATCTCCATTATTTCTCTTGAAAATACAATATAATGGGATTTCATTAACTAATTTATATGGTATTACTAATACCTGTATAGGCGCTCTCATAATATACACTTCCCTTTTACATTTATTTGTATTTAACGAATAATAAATTACATTTTTTCATTTACAACCATAAATATAATACTTATTATAGCACGATTACAATAAAATGTATGTATATGAAAAAAGCACCTCCATAAAGAGATGCTCTAAAATAAATGGCTCTGATTTTTAATCAAAGCCATTAAATTCAATATTATGCTTATACTATTCGTCTTAATATTGCTTCTCATATTCTATAAGCATAATCCTCAAGATTCTTTTGAACTTCAAATCCTTCTGGCATTTTTTATGCTAACTCAATACTTTCAATGGTTATATTCCCCTTATTCCTTTTAGTCTTCATTAAGGGCAAAAAAGTTAAAGTTAATATATCATCTACGGTAAATTTAAAATTATTTTATTTTTCATTATTTTGTAGTAAACTATTCATAGTATAATTAATCCATAAATTGATTTTTTAGTATTTTTTCTAATTTGAGTTATGACATTAATTATGAGGAGAGTAAGTAGATGAAAAAAAGAACAAAGATTATATTTAATGCAGAAGGAGAAAATTCAACTCAAAAGAAAGAACATGAGGAATCTATGGAAAGATGGAAAAAGGAAATACAAGAAGATAATAGATCAGATTGATTAACTTTAATATATATTGGGAGGTGTATCATGAATAAGATAGAAAATTTACTAAAAATTCGTAAAATTTCTTTGGCCTGCTTATTTTTATCTGTTCCTCTATGCTTTATAGGATGTTTTTTTCCTTTTACCTTATTTACAATTATTAGTATAAGTTTATTGCCAGTATTTATAGTATTATCTCTTTTGTTTTGGAAATGTCCTTATTGTAATTACAGGTTACCAATGAAATTTGACAAAGATAGTGATATTGATTTGGTATATCAATGTCCATATTGTAATAAGAAGTTTAATTGAAGTAAATATATATTTATAGACAATATCCAGATATGAAAGACAATATGTAAAATGAAATATAAAAACAAATGGAAGAGCAATCTTCCATTTGTTTTTTACCCCTAATATAAATTAAAATTTAAATATCTAGTCACTTTATGCCTCAATATTGTACTTTCCTAAGGCTGATTGTAAAATAAAATTCTATAAACTACAATAGTCTTTATTAGGAATTCTATTAAGAAGAGTGCTCATAAAATTCCATTCTAACAAATTCTCCATAACCAAGAGGCGTATCTTTCCTATAAGTATCTACTACATTAAACCCTGCACTTTTATAACATTTAATCGCCCTTTCATTGAAAGACCGAACTTCTAAAGCAATCTTTTTATCTGTATATATCTTCTTGCATTGTTCTTTTACTATTTCCATTAAGACCTTTCCTAATCCTTGTCCACATAGAGATGGTTTTAAACCAATTCCAATAAAAACACACTCATTTTTATCCAGTAACCTTATGTATCCACATAAGCAATTGCAATCATCAATCACAGCATTAAATTCACTCTTTCTCTTTTCTTCTATTGTAATCCCCCATTTTTCATTAGATACTTTATCCCATCCTGGATAATTATATATAGAATATATATCGTCATATTTCCAATCGCAAACTTCTTTTGCATATAGCTCTGTAAGACCTGCCAATCTCAAATTCATTTCGTACACCTCTAGAAAATTTTCCATTTACATTACAATATGATACTTTCATGAATAAATTCACCACATCCACCACAAGGTGTCATATTTAATTACTTCACAACATTTTACAATTTCTGATTTACAATCATAATTATATATACTTAGCAACTTTTGAAGCCACAAAATAGAATTTATCATAATATTATTTCACATGTTCTTACTTATTTTACACTATTGCTATTTACTCTCTGGTTTCGTGATTAACTCTATTGCTTTTTCTATAACCTCATCCTTACCCTCTGCAATTCCTTTCACAGTTTGTTTTACAGTTATGTCAGGTTTAAGACCTATTCTTTGTGTCTGGCTTCCATCCATATATGTTACTGCTAGCCCTGATATAGATGTCTGTATACACCCTGGAAGTGTAATGTCCATAATATTACCATTAGCTCCTGCAGAAGGAGTTCCTATTACCGTTGCATTTGGTGCATCCATAAAAGACATAACCATTGTCTCCAAGACGCTTTGTGTACATTCATTCATCAGTATTATTACCTTCCCATTATACTGATATCTATCTTTTACTTTTCCTAATGAGGTTCTAATAATGCCGTTATCAAATATTTTGCTAAATGTAGTTGAATCTATACCTTTGTCCAATTGTTCCGCTATGAATCCTCTTCCTGAACTATTACTGGTTGATTTGATAAATTTCCCTGGTTCGAAACTATTACTTGAATAAAATTGTTGATATTCAGAAACTTCAGGTTTTATATATTCCCCTATAGGATAATTAATAAATTTTATATATTCACTCATTTTTGCATTATCGTATCGCACATCAATAATCAACCCTTCTGTCCCTTTAAATTTTTTCATTAATTTATCTAAATCTCCACTTTCAAGTGTACTTATATTAAGATAGCCTATTTTCTTGTCTACCATGAAGCCACTTTTCTCATCTTGCCCCAGTTTTTTTACATCATAATCACCATTATAATAGCATGGAACATTCAAGCTTAGCTTTTCACCATTTCTTATTACCTCTATTTCAGCTATTTCTTTTGTAGAACGCAAAAGGTAATAGTCAAAAGCATTTGTAAAACGATTTTTATCTGATACTGATATATATTTGTTGCACTCCTCTATTATTTTTTCTATAGAAGTTCCATCAATAGCTACCACAATATCCCCGACCTTTAAAGGTGATTTATCTTCCCTGCCAGCAATGACAATCTGACCATCTATATTAAATATTGATGCTTCTGCTTTGTATGCTCCAAAGTGTTGTGGTAACACCTTAAAGTTATCATTAAAACCTCCATGAGAGTCATGAATATATGTGGTAAGATTTGCAATAGATAATACATATGATTCCTTATCACTTTGAAGTGCTAACTCAGGAATCTTGTCATAAAGTACTTGATCCCAATCTTCATCCATGAGATTTTTATATGGATAGAAATATTCTATAATATTCCAATAACGAAACAGCCCTAGCAGTCTCATTCCTGTGTCTTCATAGTTAATAGAATTGTCCATAAAAGAATCTGAAGATACATTAACAATATCCCCTTCTTCAAAAACAGCATATCCATTGTCATTATCAGTTACTTTTACCTTTGATAAATTTTCAAGATAGTCAGCAAGGTTATTCCCAAGGACTTGTCTATTCTTTATCCATGAATATTCTACATCTAAGTATGCTTTCTCTTTTACTTGACGATATAGATCTTCCTGTTCTTTACTAAGTGTATTAACCTGAAATGGAAACTGGTTTAACCATGTAGCCATGATATCTCCAGCTTCTTCCTTGGTAGTTGCCTCAAGCACCTTTGGCATAACTCTAAATAATTCTGCATCCCAATTAATATTCCCTGCTGTAATGTCTGGATGACGATACTTAGCAAATCCCCAGACCTTTGCTAAAGTATGCAAATTCTTCTGTTGAACTTCACTTAATTTTTCTATTCTAACTCCACTATCTGATGCAAACTCTGTATCTTGGGATCTTTTAAGATTCATTTCTTCAGTTTTATCTGAACTAGTACAAGATACAAATGTTAGAACCATAACTATAAGTATAAAACTAATTACTACTTTTTTACTAAATACATTGATTTTAACTTCTCTTTTTTTCATACTTTCCACCTACATTCTTTAGTACTTAAAAATCTTTTTCAATAAGATTTTATCTTTGATAAAGTACAAATATATACAATATTGTCTATAATATTATAAATAGACCATAAAAACACTATATCACATAGTAACTAATGTGAAAACCATTTTTGGAATATATTATAATTTTTGTTAGGTGATTTGAAATATGATCACTTTAAAAAAGCAACAATTAACTTATCATTGATGAAAAATACTCTTTAATTATATGTCTATGTGTTTCAGCAATATTTAATTTTTCTAACTCTTGGTAAGTAAAATACTTTAATTCTTCCGATTCGTCACTGCATATCAATTCATGATTCTCTGTTAAATTTACTATATAAGCAGCAGATATTATTCTAACAATATTTCCATCTGGATATGCAGCGATTCTTGATGGGTCTGAAAACATTTTCCAAAAACCCAAAGACTCTTCTGATATTATAATTCCTGTTTCTTCATTAATTTCTCTAATTATTCCTTCTTCTAAACTTTCATCAATATTCAAACCTCCGCCTATTAGCGCCCAACGGTTACTATCTACTCTTTTTTCTAATAATATTTTATTATTAGACTTAATAATTGCACAGGCACCTATATGGTTTGGCTTATTAGGTTTTGGAGCATTTTCATTTTTATAATAAAATTTTGCTTCAATCATATTGTTCCATCCTCCAATATTTAAAATCTACAATGTTATGCAATATAACACAATTATTCATTTACAATCATAATTATAATACTTATCATAACATAATTTAAATAAATTACAATTTATTTACACTGGTTAATTTATTCTCCTAAATCACAAATTTGCATATTATTAGCTCCATTACACAAACTAAAGGTGAAAGGAGGTTGTGCTATGAAAAAGTTTACTGTTATATTGTTAATTTTAATTACATTGGTATTAAGTACTTTTACTTCTACACGTGTATTTGCTGAAAATATATTTACAGAGGGTGTTTATAAGGCGACTGATTTCAATATATCCCCAAATGAATCTTATCTAGTTCAAAATGTTTCAGCAAACGATAGTGTTTTTCTTACTCTTTATGATGAAAATCAAGTTATAATACAATCTATTCGTCTTGAACCTAAGTCTGCTAAGTATAATTTAATTCCTCTTAAGCCTGAATATAGAATTGTTATAGTTGGTAATGGTCAAATATTTATTGATAAAGGGACACAATAGGGTGTCCTTTTATTGTAATAATCATTTATTATTTGCTCCAAGTATATTATTCAGTTATTAATATGCAGTAAACTATGCTGAATGCTGAAGAGTTATAATATATTTTTTTCATTTGTAAGCATAACTCTTCTAGTAATTACAATGGTAACTACAAGACTAAGAATCAAGATCACTATAGTACCTTTAATTATAACATTGCTTCTAGTATTCCCCTTATTTCCTAACACTATCTTCCACATCCTCATCTATGTCCTTCTAATTTAGCCTTAATATATCCCATATATATCATTGATGAACTATCAGATATTTGAGGAATCTCAAATCTACATTTCTTATAGAAATCATAATTTTCTGGAGTAGTATGCACCCACCAATTTCCATGGGGTAACTTTTCTAAGCACAAGCCCACAAGTTTTTTACCTATGCCTTTTCCACGATATTCTTCTTTCACAGCCAGATCTTGGATTGTTGCTGTCATGACTCTATCTGATACAACCCTTACCATAGCTATCATCTCTTCCTTATCCCAGACAGTGAAAACCCATGATGAATTTTTAAAGCAGATTTCATACTTTTCATCTAGCCATAATGGTTGATTTGCAGACATCCAACCAACTTCATTGTACATTTTTTTAATGATATCCCCCTTAATCCCATCTGCACCTTCTCTAATAATCAATCCTTTATAATATTGATACATTAAATCCCCCCCTAAAATTAATTTGAACACAATTTCCTAAATTTTTTCATTTGCAATCATAAATATAATACCTATTATAACATTAGTACAATAAAATGTATGCAAATAAGCACCTCTATATAGAGATGCTCTAAAATAAATAGCTTTGATTTCAAATCAAAGCCATTTAATGATAAGTATACTTATTTTATAATAACTAGTTAAAAAATATAAGATCTAATTATTTTATACCTGCATCAATATGTACTTCACCGTCACCAACTATTACGATTTTATATTCAGATTTAAGAGAAACTAAATAATGTCTTGGTGATTTAGGTTCTAGATATAAGACTTGTGTTTTAATATTATTTTCATTAAAAACAATAACAGAAATACTATATGCTGATATATTTTGAACATGATAAGAACCATCTTTTGAATGATTAAAATCCGATACTTTATAAAAACCCTCTTTATACATATTTCGTGAAGATGCATAAGTTGTAATAGATGTACCAAATATAATAGTTACTAAAATTAGTAAGATCATAATAAATTTTTTCATATAATATCCACCTCTCAGTGATATTTTATGTATTATTAATAATAATATACAATTATTCACTTATATCATTTTGCACTATAAAATAGGAGCAATATAAAATGTACTCTATAAGGTGGACAAATTAAGAAGAAGGCAAGGCTTAGGTATTAACTAAACAACTTATGAAAAAATTCAAAATGAAAAGAGTGTCAATTATCCTAACTAATAATTATTATCGTTAGCTTTATGATTATCCTCTTTTTCTACCTAAGTAATAATAACCGTTTGATTTATTTCCATTCATAGTTGTATATACCACCTGATTTAAAATCAATTTATCAAATGGCTGCAAACATTGATCAATCCATTTTATATCGTGATGCCTAACTATAGCACCTTCAGGTAATTCAAATACACCATATTTTTGGTATTTATCTTGAAATAACTTATAACGTTCTATATTGCGTTCATCTGTGTTTAGTAAGAAATCATTAATATACAGAATCCCATTAGGTTTCAAAACACGCTCTATTTCTTTTAGCAATGCTGCCTGTTCTTTATCGTTAACAATACACGTTAGCACTGCAAATAAAATAACCGCATCACAACTTTCACTATCTAATTCAATATTATCTCCTTGCATTACCCTCAAATCTAAATGAGGATATTTTACATTGCCTCGTTGTATCATTTTCTCTGAGAAGTCAATTCCTATTAAATTGCTGTACCCTTCTAAATTTAGCTGTTCTAATGTTCTTCCATAACCACAACCCACATCTAGAATAATACCTTCCTTATTAACAAACTTAGCAAACTCTTCAAAGTGAAAAGGTGTTGTAAATTCTTTGTTTTCTGCGACTGTATTCCAATATTTCTTCTGTGTCATGACAAACCTCCTAGTTTCTTTTTATTGAATTATAATTTATGATGAAATATTATATAAATAACCTTTACTTAGTCTTATGTTATATAAGATTGTGTTTATAATGTCCTTAATGATTTGTTCCATTCAATATAAAAATCAACCATTGAATTATATCTTTTAGACCTATCAATATTTATGGATTTAATTACGATATCATATAGGTTTTTATTCAATTGCTTATTATTTATTAATTTTATTACCTAATTTAAGAAACTTTCAACTTAATGCAATTTATAATTGCAACTACTTTTCCATTAAGTATGCTGAACATGAAACACTAAAATCACATTGTTCATATAATTTTTTTGCACTAATGTTATCAACATCTACGTATAGCCTAATGCCTGTAGCATTCTTTTCTTGCCTTAATATCTCTGCTTTTTTCATTAATTCATAGGCAAACCCATTTCTGCGATATGAAGGATGAATCCATAATTCATCAACATAAACATGTCCAAAACCATTATATTTACCAACTTTAGGCATATAAATTAATGAAATCCAACCAACATATCGTCTTTCCACTTCAACCACATATATAAACAAATTAGGATTTGACAATTCATTTATAATACTTTGCTTAATTGCTTCTTTCAATGGTAATCTTTCACTACCGTTCATTCTCCAATATATCATATCATCAAATAATGAATAATTCCGTGCATCTATTTTCACAATTTTATAGTTCATACAATCACCCTCATATACAATATAATTAGTTATCTTTTTATCTAGTAAATCCATATTTTTTGACATTCTCATTAAAGCATTATTCACTCTTGCTTATATATCATTATCAGTCATCCTACAATTTGTCTAACATGCCTATTTTTATCTAATTATCTCTAATAATTCATTTAGGGAATTAATCTCAATAAAATTTTTGTTATTAATATGAGTATCATGTTTACGGTTTATAAAAACAGGTGTAAAACCAAATTTTTCAGCCCCTAGAACATCAGCTTCAAAGTTATCTCCAATGAAGTAAACTTGTTCCATTTCGATGGTAGTATCATACTTTTTAATATCATCAAATACAATTTTAAATAAATCTTTATGGGGCTTCCTTATCTTATAATCCGCACTGAAATGTATATTAGCAAAATATTTTTCTAAATCATATTGGTTAATGAATCTTTTCATTACATTCTCTTTAAATATGGAATTACTTAATAAATATACTGGGATTCCTAATAACTTAAGTTGCTCTAAGGTAGAAATAGTGTCATTAAACAATTCAGTAGTATTTATTTCAAGTGCACAATTAAATAAAATTTTTTCTAGGGAATAATTCACTTTAAAACCATATTTATTTTTAAAATCTAAAAGTTCATCTTCAAATGCCAGTTCTGAATTATCCTCGCTTCTTTTATCATAAAGTTCTTTCCAATATGTAGCTGCATAATCTAGAAATTCAGCTTTAACAGTGTCTTTTGATAAAATATTTTTATGTAGATAAGATAAACCCGAATTAAAATCAAATTTAATATCATGAAGCAATGTGTCAAATAAATCAAAGACAATAGCTCTAACTTTAGCCATAAAACCCCTCCGCAAATTATTATTTATCTAGCCTTGATAATATTTTTTGTATCCTAACCGTACAGTCAATCTTTCTATTAACATGGTCTCTCCATGAATTAGATAAAGGAAAATTAAAAGATATCTAGGTATCGGGTCTAAATCGAAATTTAGAAGTTCCTCCACTTTTAGCATGCTTCAATCCTCCTTTTAGCTTCGTTGCTTAAATGCACTTGTATATATGCTTTTTGCACAACCATCGCTTTATGGTAACATATTCTATAAAATACCATAAATTCCTCTAAAGCAAAAGAAGTCTTGTTAGTAGAGTTTGAATTTTATAATGAACTAAAATAAGCTAAAATTAAACCATTAATAAGTTTTCAAATTATTCAATGTAAATTAATACCCCAATTATTCTCAAAACTATTACTGTAATAAATCCAATTATAATTAATCTATTTGCTACCTTAAGTTCTTCTAGCGTTTCCTTACTAACTATTTCTGTATCATCATGCCTCTTTAGTTTTTTAGATATCTTTATATGCTTTATATATCCCCAAAGTATTATACAATAAGGAATCAAAGAAAGTAGTTCTAGAATAACGGGAAATTCTCTTAATATATCTCTCAAATATATACCCCCTTATATGGTAGTGCGTAACAATTTATAATTATTCCTTCACATTCTTATTCATATACTTATTATAACACAATTTCAATAAAATGTATAAAAGCACCTCTATATAGAGATGCTTTAAAATAAACAGCTTTGATTTTTAATCAAAGCCATTAAAACCTGATCAATCTATGCCTCAAAATTGTATTTAACAAATGCAATGCCTTCAAGTTCACATGATGTGGACATACCATTTTTCTTATAAAAGGCTTTAGTTTTTTCTGTATTATCAGTCATCAGTACAATTTGTCTAATATGCTTATATTTATCTAATACTGATTGTAAAAGATAATTTCCTATGCCTTGTCTTTGATACTCTTCTTTTACTAAGATATCTTGTATATAGATAATAGAAGCATCATCACCAACAACCCTAATTAATCCAATCAACTCTTCCCCATCAAAAGCTCCAATATTGAATAAGGAATTTTTTACTGCCTTAAATAGTTTATCAGGTTTATCTGAATATACTGTCCACCCAACATTTTTATATAATTCTATCAATTGTTTTAATTCAAACGTTCCATTTTCTTTATATTTTATATTCATTTTTATTCTCCATTTCATATATATTTGAACTAGCTACTTTATGTGGAGAATTAATTTCTACCACTCACTAATAATTTCTTATTTTCCGTTTTAAGAAAATGACAACCATCAAAATTCCTTTAATTCAATAAAATCAACACCATTTTCACTTGCAATTCCTGCATACAACTTATTATTATCTTTACCTATAGACAAATAATGCCTTAAACATTCTTTAGCAGTAAAAGGCATTTCTCTATCTAAAACTTCATCCATATTAACCCACTCCAATATGCCTTCATCACATTCATTAATGTCTATTTCAGTGTTTTGTAGTTCAGTGAAATAGTAATAGTTTTGCCTAATCTCATTATTCTTCATACGAAGTGTAACATATTTTAAATCTACAGTTCCAATATCGTTTTCTGTAATACCTGTTTCTTCAAACAGTTCCCTTAAAACACATGCCTTTGGATTATTTAGTTCGCCTTTTTCAAAATGACCACCTATACCACACCAAGAAGGTTGCACAACTCTTGAACCAACTCTATAAAGCAGTAACATTTTATTTTTAAATATAATATAAATTGTAGTCATATTCCTTAACATATCTAAAACACCTCATTTAAGTTTCTTTTAGACTTTAAGTTCACTTTCTTATACCCCTATGCGAAACTTATTAATATAATTTCTTAATTATAGAAGATTACGAATTAATTAAACTTCTATATTTATTTTGCAGCCTCAATAATCCAGTCAACTATATAATTAAATCTTTCTGATGTAAGTGCATGACCACCTTCATATTGTTTAATACTAATTTGTTGCCCTGCATTACATTTTATATATTCCTTTTCTGCCTTTTTATAGATATCCATTGCATCTTTCGAGTATTTATCTTCTGTTGCTGATACAATTAGAAATTTAGTTGGGCAAATCTCGCATACTACATCGTCAATATCATAAACATAAAAACTCTCTGACTCCACCTTGCTTAAACAATTATTTTAAATTGTATACTTAAATATAAGTTCTCCATTAACATCCTTTTCATTTATATACTCAAATCCAATGCTTTTATATAAACTATAAGCTAATGTATTTTGCTCAACTATACTTAAGTAGATAGTATTAACATCATATTTTTTCGAAACTATATCAATAAGGTTGGTCATTGCAATTCTTCCAAATCCTTTTCCCTGGTATCTTTCATCTATCATTATTCTATCAATCCAAGTATCTTTATTAGGCCCAAAGGATCCGTACATTGCAAATCCAATTACTGCCTCCTTATGATATATAGCTACAGGATTCCATTGACTACAAGTTCTTGCTTCTTCTAAGCATTTATCTACAGTTTCAATAAATTTCTCTTGGTATGACTTTAATTTTATTTTCCTAACAATATTTTCATTAGTATTATCTATATTTTTAAAATATATATTATTCATATAATTACTTATCCCCCAAATTCAAAACATTTAAATTCATGCATCTTAACCAATGAATTACTTGATTAATCTTCTTTCTTATCTTAATTCAATCTGTTTATAATATTATTTTTCCTTCTTAAAAACAAAAGATTTGCATTCATCATTATATATGTTTTCCTTTAAAAATGTAAATCCACATTTTTTAGTATAAAATCTATGGTTTCTTATTGAATAATCCGGCGTTTCAACTGTCCATATCTTAGCATTTATATATTTTTGCTCTATGTCATTCCAAACTATAGTTCCAAGATGATGTCCTCTGTAATTTGGATCAATAAAGAGCATTTCCAAACTATATTCATTATTGGGCTTAATTCCAACTGTGTAAGCACCAACTGTATTTCCTTCATAAATAACTTTATAACTTTCAAAATCTGTGTGCTCATTGAGCCATTTAATCAAACTGCCATCATTATATCCTTTAGGTCCATCCTCTTTTATATCCGTGTGCATTGATGTATCTTCATTAAATGCAGAAGTCATGATTTTTGTTAATTCTTTATAGTCATCAGTATATATCTTTTGATACAAAATCTTATTATTCATTATAACTTCTCCTTCTTATTGTTTAGTACTTTGACACGTTTTTCCTACAATTATTCACTTATATTATAAACTTATTGTAACATAATTTCTATAAAGTGTATGTTTATGTACAAAAAGCATCCAATTAAAGAAAAGGTCATAAAATTAAGTGGCTACTTTTTTCTAGAAGCAACCACTTTTTAGTTTAAGTAAATGAAACTACCCTACCAACAGTTAAGATAAAAATTATAAATCCTGTCATTATAATGGTTATGGCTACTGTAAAGACTCCTCTAAATAATTGAAACCAGCTGATGGCTGCCGAAAATCCAAGTAGCCCTAGTAATAGTGTGATTATAGAAAGTATCATAACTATAACTAATGGATGCACTTGCAATAGATCCATTGTAAAGTTAATTACCTTATTTGATTCTATTGATAAAAAGAATAATATTACACATATCAATGATAAAATGAATGAGTAAATATTTAACCTTAATTTCATACTGAACCTCCTAGATATTCCATGGTAATGCAAGGTGCTTATTTAGCACGCTGCAATATTCTATTATAATTTACAATTTTACCATATTGTACGACCAATGGTATTAACTTAAATTTAAATTTCTATATACATTCAGTAAAACCTTATAAATAGAGTTTTTAGCTTCTCTGAAGCTTACTAACAGAATTCTTTCCATCGGTGTTTCTGCCCATGTAAATTAGACCTTCAAGGTTGTTTTTTATAGCTATAGCTACATGACATGGGAAGTGACCTTTGGTTATATCATAGCCATTGACTGCTTTATATAGGGCAATAATACCCACTTGAATTAGGTCATCTATGTCATAGCCCTTTACACTTATAGCCACAGCTTGGCTAGATATAAAAGCCTTGAAATTTTTTATTAGCTCTTCAAGGGCAGTATCCTCCCCTGCTTTTGCCTTTGTCACCAATTCTTGAATTTTAGCACAATTATCCATAACAAAAATCCTTTCTCCTAGGCTATTCCCCCTGTGTCCCTGTGTCCATTTTTTCCCCTATATATACCTATATAGTATTATATATATATTATTTATATAATAAATATGCTCTAATAGAATATCATGGACATAATAGATACATAGTGGGTTGGCCCCTATTATTACTAGGTTTGAGGCGTGTCCTTAACTGTGTCTTTACCTGTGTCCTTGGAATCAAGGATACAGTTTTTAAGTGTTTTCATAATTATTCTTTCTTATAAAGGCTCTTTGACATCCATAATTTTTACCAAATCTCAGCTTTCCTGTGCCCATTTTATAAGGTTCCCAATCCTCAAGGACACGGAGCACATCATTAATTTCTCTAGAATTCATAGGTTTCATGTACTTAGGATCTCCCTGTAATAGCTCCACCCATATCTCCATGGCACATATTTTATCTCTTTTTTTAGTGGGTATTGCTTCTTCTTTAAAGTTAGTTCCATGAATATAACTTCTTCTAGCTGCCACATCAAGGTCCTCCCAATTTTCAGGAAGAGACATTTCAAGGTATTCATGAATCAATCCCTCTATGGAACTTCTCTCTGTATGCTTCTCTTGGATTTTAACTGCTTGCTCTTCTAGTTCTAGCTCTAAGAATAATCCTTCCCCAATCTTCCAAAGCTCCACGGCTTCTGCCCAAATCTGATGGATTTCAGCCTTTATATCATCTCTCAATAAATCCTTTTTAATTCTATGTTTCTCTACCATTACAGGCCAAAATCTTCTATTCCCTGTTTTATCCTTTAAGAAGTCCATTTCATTGGTGGTGCCAAAGAATACACACTGCCTTGGAAACTTTGTAACCCTCTTTCCATAGGCAACTCTATAGATATCTTCCCTCTTAGATATAAAGTGTTTTACTGCCTCTGTCTCTGCTTTTTTTGCAGCAGTAAGCTCTGCCATCTCTATAATCCAAGCATCTTGAAGTTGTTCATAGGCTTCTTTCCCTTGCACTGTGTTAAAGGAATCAGAGTACCAGTTTTGCCCTAGAAGGCTTAAAATATGACTCTTACCTACCCCTTGTTTTCCAACTAAAACCAGCATATAATCAAACTTCACTCCTGGATTAAAAATCCTAGCCACTCCAGCAACTAAAGCTTTTCTTGTAACCATTCTGTTATATTTAGTATCACTAGCTCCTAGATAATCTATAAATAGGTTGTCCACTCTTTTAACTCCATCCCACACTAAGGAATTAAAGTAATCTCTAATGGGATGAAACTTATTTTTCTCCTCTACAATTAAAAGACCATCATTAATCTTCATGGGACTAGTTATCCTATAAACCTTTTCTATATAATGCCTTAAAGATGAATCGTCACTGTCCTTCCACTGATCCCCTTCTTTTTTATTAAGAAACCTATGCCAGGGTAGATTACCCTTAATCATAGTTCTATGGGAAAATTCATTTAAAGCTATTTTACCCTTTAGATTTTCTTCCTTAGTTATTGGCTCCTTAAAATTCTCAGATGCCTTTTCTTTCTTAGCATCTTTTTCCTCACTTTCCCCCTTAACATCCTCTAACTTCCAAATCAGTCCCTCTTCCTTCTCCTTAGGTAATTCACCGTCAGCACCTAAAGCCTCAGACTCCTTCTCATCCAAAGCTTTAAAAACTTAGCTGACAATGTTAAAACCTTGATAAGTTCCCTGCAATTAAAGTTCACATTAATATTAATATCCATAAATAAACCCCCTTCAAAAAAATACCCTCTATATATAAAGCCTTCGTAGCAATTAATTCGTAGCTATTTTTGAAAATTTCTTAAAGTTTTTTTAAAAGGATTATTATTTCCTTATATATGAGCTTAAGAATCCTTCTTATATTTCCCTCACTAACCCCTCTCTCTTTGGCAATGGACACAATGGTTTTCCTTTGAAAAAACACTAGGTAAATTAACTTTCTCTCATCGAAAGATAATTTACCTAGTGCTTTATAAAGACTCTCATTAATTAATATTTCTTCTACATTCTCAATAACTTCAATATCATTAGATCTAAATTGAAAACCATGCTCCTCCATTTCCTCAAGAGAATTGTGTTTACGTCTCTCCTTGCGATTATTATTATGAACCTGCCTTTCTATCTCCATGACAACTTTAATAAGCTCATCAGGGATATCTACCTTCTGAACTTCACCTGTAATAAATTCATACTTAATTTTCATATTCATCTCTCCTAGCTTCAAATTATTTTGAAACTTTTATGAAGCTATTCAAAGCCTAGGTGGAGATGCTTATAAAGGGATAAAAAAAGCCTTCCACAGTGAAAGGCTTTAAAAACTAACCCTAGATGGATTAAATTCTGTTAAAATAAAAAAATAGCCGATGACTGCTAATTTAGCAACCATCCGGCTATTCGGTAGTTAATCACTCCATTGCTCGGTATGTTTTATTATACTTTAACCTATATCTTAACTCATTGTATATGAAAATTCTATTTTTCTTAATTTAATATTATTTTTTACCCCCAGAAGTTTTCTACACTTATTACACTTTATCTCTATAATTCCAACGTAGCTATTTTCCACATCGAATAATCTATTATTGCAAATTGGGCATCTCACCTGAATCAATTACATCTAATCCCCCTCTCTATACTAATTTCCCCTTTAAATTACTTAATCATAATATAGATAATATATCATTTATCCGATGACTACCAGCTCTAGTACTCCACCTTTTTTAGAGTTGGAGTTAAGAGCTGGTACGTCCCTGGATAACGATTTCTAACCTTCAGAGAAGCAAAGAACTCTGTTTACCTACATTTCCCCTTAATATAACCTAACATATCCTTTTATTTATGTCTTTTCTACCAAATACTTTTATCATTAACCTGAATTCCATAAAAGTATAGTTACATTATATGACATTTTTAAGGGAAGGTCAAGGAATCATTTGAATTATTTTGAAAATTTATTGTTTTTATCCATAAAAGTGTTTTTCAAATATGTTGCTATATACGTGTATATATTTTACAATTAGTAGGAGTAACTGGATAGTTACAATAAAATTAAAGTATATAATATTTTAATTTTATTCTTTTAGGAGGTTATAGAATGGTAGTGGAGCCTTTAAATGATGTTATGTCTCATTTTAGATTTGTATTTTCCGCCTATGTAGTATTGTTTATAATTATAGTTTTGAATTTTTATAAATCCCTACATATTAGAAAGAATTTACAGAAAGATAATTCAGTTGGCAAGTTAATTCAAAGATTTGATTTGGTTATTGATATTTTTTGTGGATTAGCAATGGCTGCAGGTTTAATGTTTCAAGGGGTATTGGCAGATAATAATGCATTAGGGCACAATACTTGGTTTACGGCACTTTTAGTCATATCCATTGTGAGTTTTATCATTTTTGTATTAACTGTAATTGTGGTTAGGAAAGATAAAAAATAAGCATATTAAAATCAACTTTCACTTATTATTTATTTTCAGATGCCTTAATGGATGTAGAGATTAGAAGTTTGTGAGTATAAATAATTTAATGAAAATATATCTCTATAAGAATTATTTTAAAGGCATGGAGATCATAAGATGGTCCCATGCCTTAATTTTGATACAATAAATAATTTAATCCATTAATCGTTATAGGACATACTACCTGACAATTATTAGTGTTAGTAACATTTATTTATTTATCGTTACCTGTCTTTTTAAATCCTCTATCTCTTTATCCTTAAGATCTATTATCTTTTCATACTTTTGTTCCATTTCCATCAAGTTTTTACTTAGCATATTTATAAAGGATGCCATCTCATCGGAACTTCCTGCTATACGGTTAAATAGCAAAAGATTTAATTTTAAGACCTCTGGAATCTCTTTGTGAGAATATCTAAGTTGATGGTCAATCTCTCCATAGCCTTCTTCAAATATAGTTCTTACTTGAATTTCGGCTATAACCTTTTGATTAGTTGGGAAAAATTCTATAAGATAATGGACAGAACGGTATCCTGATTTTCTAGAATTAATTTGTATATTTAATTCTTCAAATATTTTTGTATCATCGCCTTCTCGAACATTAGCAGTTATCTCAACAACCTTCCAAGTTCCCAGAATATAATTATGTATATCTTCCCAGTCATCCTTGAATATATGTATGGCTCTAATACCTATCAAATCATTTATCTCTTCTTTATAGTTAGAAACAGAAAATTGAAAATCCTCTCCATACTTTGATTTTCTATCCTCTGTCTTTCTAATAATCTTTTCAATAAGCCTTTCAGAATCCTTTACTCTAGATTTTACCGTATGTATTTTCTTATGTGCCCTAAGTGTATTTGCTATAAATTCTGCTTGTGTCTCATAAGTCTCTTTATACATATTGAAATCCATATATATTTCTTCTAAAGTGTCCCAAACTATTCCACTCTTTATAATCTCTTCATTCTTAAGATGATATTTACTTAAAAAAGTTTCTTTATCTAAAATCATAAATCTTGCCACCTTCAGTTTTACTTATTTTGTCCATAATAAATATATTTTATGATATTTTAAACTTATTGTAACGCAAAATGATAAAAGATAGCAAATTGTATTGCCCATATAAAAACGTAAAAAATAGCATTATCACGTCCATAAGCTTTACTTTAGTAGGGACTTTAGGTTAGTTTTAGAGGGATTGCTCATAATAAGAACTATCATGATGCATCCATATTTTTGAATATATCCTTTGATGTAAGGGAGATGGCTGCAGACAAAATTGCAACCACTAGCAGAATAATCCCTGTATGATTTGAAAATTGATCAAAAGCTACCCCATATATGGCTTGCCCAATCGGTTGTGCACACATGGAGAGAGAAATCATCACTGCGATTACTTTTCCCACAAGCTCTGGCGGTGTTTCACTTTGAACTGCTGCAATCATCTGTACACTGAACATTGTGGCAAGTGCCATGATGACAAAGCTTGTGGCTGTAATTACTACATAACTGACCATATTTGCCATGCCTAGTAGCAGTGGAATTGCCATGACCCCCACGGATAGGCTGCAAAGAAACATCAAAATGTGTGAACTTGTAAGCTTTAGTTTTTTGCTGAATACGGCGGTTAAGATTCCTCCGCAAAGTCCGCCAAGTGCCATGGCTCCCTGTGAAAACCCAAGCAGCTCATCACTCATTTTAAGTGTGCCAATAATTAGAATAGGCATGCCAACAATCAGCATTGATGATAGCACCAGATTGAAAATGGTAGCCAGACCAATGATATTAATGAGGACTGGTTTTTCTTTTTTCATATAATTTGTGCTGTCAAGAAAGTCACTTTTTATAATTGCAGATATTTTAATTGCATTATTTCTTTTTTCAAAGGGTATGTGTATAAAAATCTCCATTATAGCAGAGGCAGCAAAGCAAGCAATACTAATGAGAAGGATGGGTACAATGCCAAAAGTACCAAATAGCATACCACCAATAATAGGCCCCAAAAGCCCTGCCAGTGCACCAACCTGATTGACTACCGCACCTGCTGATAAAATTTTATCTCCTGAAACCAGCAATGGAATACTTGCTTGCACTGTTGGCTGATAGGTGCCACTAATGCCATAAAGTAACATTAAAACAGCAATAAACAGCGGAACTATAGGTAGTTTTCCAAGAGCCATAAAGAACAGAAAAACAATGCTTGCCGTTAAAAAATCAAGTGCCACCATGATATTTCGCTTGTTGACTCTGTCGGCCAAAATACCTCCTAAAAATGAGAGAAAAATCATGGGAAGAAAGGAGGACGCTGTTACAATTCCGAAAAGAGATGCTGAGCCTGTTTCTCGCAAAAGATAGAGAGGAAGCGCAAATCGCAAGATTGCATTACCAAACATTGAAATGATTTGTCCGATTACTACAAGTGTAAAGTTCCTATTAAATAGTTTTGTTTGTTCCATATTACAATGCCTCCATCTTATTTACCTTTGACAACAGCTCCATAAATACTACAAGACCTAACACTAGTAAAACAACCATTCCTATTAGCCTGATTTGCAAAGAATTTTCAGGTACAAACGACATCATATTGCCAAATGGAATAATTAACAGAAAGGATGTTACTACAGTAGCTACCAATGACTTCCTCCAAAATCCTATACGCATTGCTATAAGACCTATTGAAGCTGCCAGCAGTGCTGAAACTCCTGTTGTAACAATATTACATATAGATACCGCAATGGCAATAAAGAAAAACACAAAGCTGCATTTCGCAAAGAGAATTTTGCTTCGCTTTATTGGGTATGAGAACAATAGAATTGCTCTTTTCCCAGTATATTCTTCAACTGTAAATTTAGCGTGCATGATAGCAGATAAGACACCGAATGCAGCAACAAACAGTATGGAAATCAAAGATATAAAATTATTCCATTGACTAAACATACTCAAATCTGTAGGCAGGGAAACGCCTCCTCTAATTTGGATCATCTGCTGTGATTGTTCAATTTGTGGTATATATGCTGTTAAAAAGCAAAATCCAAATCCAAAAATCAAGATAAGAAAGGATGCCACAATATAAGATCTAATTTTGTTTCTTTCAAGTTCTAAATTTATAAGTTTTATCATTATAATTTCCCTCCTCTCATTTTTTCAATTAAGAAATCTTCAAGATTGTTTTCATGCTCTACAATTAAGTCCTTCACATTAGCTTCAAGGGTTAACGTGCCATTTGCAATGACCGCAACTCTTTCAACGGTTTGTATAACTTCGCTTAAAATATGACTTGAAAGTAAAATTGTCATCCCTTGATTTTTAAGGGAAATAAATAAATCTCTCATTTCCTTAATTGCAACAGGATCAAGTCCATTAATGGGCTCATCAAGGAGCAATACCTTGGGACTATGTATCATACTTCTAGCAATGCCTAAACGCTGACGCATGCCAAGAGAAAACTTTGATACTGGTTTATCGCCCACATCACCAAGACCGACACGTTCAAGGGCTTTTGATATATCTGCATCCATCCCCATATATCTAAGATGAATGGACAAATTGTGAGTAGCATTCAGATGCTCATAAAAATATGGTACCTCAATAAGACTACCGATGTTACCGAGTACCTGGTCTCGTTGGGCCCAAGCATTTTTTGCCAGAACATATGCACCACCCTCAGTTGGCTCAAGCAGCCCAGCCATAAGCTTTAAGAGGGTTGTTTTCCCCGCTCCATTTACACCTAATATGCCATAAATCTCACCCTGTTTAACTTTCATTTCTAGACGATTTAATACGGTCTTGCCATAAAATTCCTTGCATAGTCTGTTTGTATGCACTGCAAATTGATGTTCCATATACTTCTCCTTATTCATATACCGACGTTCGGTATGTATTTTACCAAAAATATTCTGCCCCCTGAGGAGCAGTTATTTCTACCCATTGTAGCGACTACTGTACTCAACATATTGTAAGATAGTCTCTGTATCTAAAATATCAATTCCTATTCCATTCAAAATCACACTGAAAAATTCCATTTTCCTACGCATTTCTTCAGGTGTAGATTTTGCAATGGCAGGGTTTACCCAAATGTTCATTAGTGTAATGATCACCTCAGCAAGTTCCTTTGGATAAGCGGTTTCAATTGAACCATCACTTATTCCCTCGTTGATGATAGGCTCTATATAGCATGGGACAATCAATTCATAGATTTCTATAACTTGTTTCATCACAAATTTAGGATCATTCATAATTTTGTTTGACATTGCTATAATCGCATTACTACCCGGATTAGCGTAGCCGGCTTTAATCATCATTTTTAGCTTTTCATAGCCAGTCATTGTCTTGTCATCACGGAGTTTATTGAAATAAGCTGTGTTTTCATTGCCAATTTTCTCACATACTGATTGAAAAATTTCCTCCTTGGATTTAAAATGATGATAGATTGCCCCCTTGGAAAGCCCCCCTAAATTATTGATGATATCTTGAATTGAAGTGTGTTCATAACCTTTTTCTATAAAGAGCTTTAAGGCTTCCTCTAAGATTAGGTTAACCGTTTCTTCTGGATATTTATTTCGTGCCATACAGCATCCACCTCCATACCTACCGTTGGTATCTATATTATCATTGATGATTTTTCTTGTCAAGCACTAATATACTATTAATCTAAATATAATAAACTATAGTATTTGTCATTCAATATGGTTCTATGAAATTTATAGATTGCACCTAATAAGAAATTATTCTTTTTCTGCTGCAAACATTTCTGCATAAATACCTTGTTTTTTAATCAAACTCTCATGATTACCGCACTCCATTATAGTTCCACTTGAAATCACAATGATTTTATCGAATCGCTTAACTAAATTTGCTTTATGTGATACTAATATACATGGAATTGATTTTTTTAAGAGATTATCAATTATTTTAGTTTCTGATAAAGAGTCAAGGGCACTGGTTGGTTCATCTAATAGTAGCATCTTAGTGTTTCTAAATAATATTCTGGCCAGTATTATTTTTTGTTTTTGACCTCCAGATAAATTCATTCCTTGATCTGATATGGTAGTAGATAATCCCATTGGTAATTCTTTTATCAATGTATCTAAAGTTGAATCACAAATAACTCGTTGTAAAAAATCAGGATCATAATTTTCTTCTCCAAGGGTAATATTGTAAAGAATGCTTTCATTAAATATAATAGGATTTTGATTAACCATTCCTATAGCATCTTTAATAGCCTCTTTAGAGTATTTATCTATAGTTAGATTATTAATATAAATTTCACCTTCAGTAGGTTCTAATAAATTATCAAGAATTTTTAATAATGTGCTCTTCCCAGAACCACTTGAACCTACCACAGCAATTTTATCATTTTTATGGATGGATAGATTAATATTGTTTAGTATTAGCCCATCAAATATTGAATGTTTAAAAGATATATTTTCTAACCTATAAGAATCAATGTGATCAATTCTTTCTAGCATGTGTGTATCTGAATTAAGATGTTTTGTAGAGTTTATAGCAAATATTTCATTTATCTTTTTAAACTGTATCTTAATAACAGTCATCTGTATAAATGTACTCATAACCCCATTCAAGGGTGAGAGAAAAGATTGAGATAAAGTTATAAACCCTATTAATTTTCCAAGGGTTATTGAAAATACTCCTTGTCCATAAATTAATGTTGTACCAATCAATATTAAAATAATAGGAGTAAAGTAATATATTGAACTTATAAAACTACCTAAGACAGAAATTTTTATATCCTTCTTTAAAGTAAGATCGCGTTCTAGCTTGAATTTTTCTGACCATCTCTTTAGAAAAATATTTTCTAGGTTTAGAGATTTTATTGTTTCCATTCCTTCAAAAAGTTCAATAATAATATTTTGAGTTTGATTCTGCAAAATCATTTCTTTGCTATTAAAATTAAATAGCATTTTTGTGTAGAATAAGGATGAAAAAATAATAATAGCACCTATTCCAACAGTTATGAAAGTAAGAATTGGAGAATAAGAATACATTATAAAGAGATATACAACTACTAAAATAATTTCAATTATTGATTTTAAAAATTGTTGGCTTAGTAATTGCTGAATGTAACTTATTAAATTTGCTCGATAAATCCAATCACCAGAGGCACGATTTATAAAATACTTAAATTGGATTTCCGAAATCTTCTTAATCAGCTTATCTATCATCTTCCCATTAAAGTTATATTTTAATTCTGCCAGCAATAAGTCATTTAAAAATTGCATCAGAGTATAAATTATAAAGATTATAATAAACCCAGGCACTATTAATAAAGTTCTTTGAAGTAGTGATCTTACAACATTGTTGCCATCAATGAGAAGTCTAATAAAGGTAGGCACAATTATTGAAAATAACTGTAAAATTATCATTGATACAAGTAAGAATATTAGTGATTTTTTTTGCTTCACAAAGAAATTCATAATGATTTTTTGCAAAGTCTCTACATGTGATTGTTTCTGTTTTTTCCCCGTATCAATAATCATATCAGTTGGTTCAAAACTAAGAATAACCTGGCTAAATGATTCTTCAAATTCCATTTTTGAAACCTTCAAAATTCCCTTATCAGGATCAAATAATGTTACTTTATTTTTAATACTTTTAACCACAACAAAATGATTATTATTCCATAGAATAATAATTGGATGTTTAATTTTTGACGACATCAAATCATCTGAGTTAATTTTATAGGCTTTACCTTTTATCCCATGATCAGATATGATCTCAATTAAATTGTATAGACTCAAACCTCCCCTAGGAACCCCATAATGATCCCTTATTTCATTTAATGTAGATTTAATGCCCCAATAATTTAATATCATTGTTATACAAGCAATACCACATTCACTATGTTCAGATTGTTCTACTAAACTTAACTTTCCCATATTTGTGTCCATCCCTTTCCATTAACTTAAAGAGCTAAATAAATAAAAAAGCACCCTTATTTATTTAAAAATTATGGTTGTATTATCCCAAATATATGTAAAATTGTCAATGTAATCTTCTTTTGCTGTAAATAATATATACTGTACTTTTTACATGTTGTGCACTTGTTAAAAATTAAACATTGCTCTGATGAGAAATAAATAATTTAATTTACAAGATTTATATGGCTATTATTTGGGAAACCTTGTAAATACAATAATTCAATTTTAATATATCATATTATATATAAAAACAAAAATGTAAAATATTTAATAATATGTAAACAATATTGAAATTATAAAATCTTCGTGATATATTTAACATGTAAATTCAAAAGTACATGCATGTTAGATGAATTTAACAAATTAAAAGGGGGGGGAAATAAAAATGCAAAAAATGTCAAATGAAATTTGTGGAAAGAGCTTAAGGGAAATGTCACAAAATGAAATGCAAGATATATATGGTGCTTCATCTGAAACAAATGGTACACCAGCTACTGTTGTTAGTGCAATATCAAAATTTGTAACAAAAAGCTCAAAGGCGTGCATATCTGCATCTGCATCTGCTATAAGTGGTATTCTTTCATATAACAAAGACTGCTTAGGCTAATAAAAAATAAGGAGATTCATTATGGAAATGAAACAAGATAAAATTGTTGGAAAGAGCTTAAAGGAATTGTCAGAAAAAGAATTAATGGACGTTTATGGTGGACGTGGAATGTCAGAACCTCAATCTACCATGGTATGCTCTGCATTAATAACTTTTGTAGGCTCATACCTTGGTTCTGCAGTGACTAAATGCGGTAAGGACAATAAATAATAATTAAAATATAGAATAATCATAAGTAAGAGGTGTTGGCTCACCATCACCTCTTACTTATGTAATAATATAAAATTTATAACTAAATAAAAGTACCCACTTTTAGCATTGTGTAGGTTGTGGAAGTACGTAACTAAATAGGTAGAGGAGAAAATATTATGTACTATAATTTTTATAATGCACTTACTATAAAAGAAAGATATTCAATAATAGAAAATCAATTAAAATATAAAAATAACTTTAATAAAGAAGCTTTTATGCTTTGGCGAAATGATATGTCTATATTAAGTAATGCTGAATTTTCAAAGATGCTAGAAATAAATAAGTATAACCAAAATATTTTTTCATTTGCTGTTGAGAAAAATCCAAATCAGGAATTAAAAGAATTATACATAGACTATACAAAAAATTCTGATTGGTATAATAAGCTCATTGAAATACATGAATTATCCAACTCATGTATTGATTTTGATAACACAAAACTTTCATATTTATTAAGATATTATATAATATATGCTGATAAAGAAATCAGAAGTAAGCTTAAACCAGAAATAATCAAATTTATTAAACAAGAATCAATTCAGTCTATTTTATTATCCTTTTTTTCACAAATTAGTGACATAGGAATAAAGGCTATTACCCTTGAAATTAATATGCAAAGAGAAAAAGGCCTTCTTCTTGGAGATACTACTGAGGACAGATATAAATATTTTATTAGCAAATATGAAAATGCAGAAGACATTCTAAATTTCTTTGATAAATATCCAGTATTAGCTCGTGTTCTTGTAGAAATGACCACAATGTTTATTAAGAATACCATTGAAGTATTTGACCATATTAATGAAGATAAAATAAAGCTAAAGAGCCATTTTCATATAGATGAAAAAGATTTTATTATTGATACAATATATTACGGACTCGGTGATTCACATAATGGAAATAAAACGGTAATGACATTAGTTTTTGAAAATAATAGAAAAATATTGTATAAGCCAAAGAATCTACATGTAAATATTGCATTTTCTAAGTTATGTGATTATCTTAACGATAGAGCTCCAATTCTGCCTTTGAAAACTGTAAATTCTCTTGCTGTCAATGATCATGGCTATGAAGATTTTATTGATCATATAGATTGCCAATCAGAAGAGGAAGTAAAAAGATATTATACAAGATTTGGTTATTTATTAGGTCTTATGTATCTTCTTAACGGCACTGATATGCATATGGAAAATTTAATTGCCCATGGCGAGCATCCAGTTATTATTGACCTAGAAACAATTGTGCAGCAACCTACATTATTCAATGGTAAGGATAATGATAAAACTACACAACTAATCAAACGAAAAGTGTTTGAAAATATTGATAGAATAATGCTCTTAACTAGCAGGCTTAAAAATAGTGATAACAGTAAGGGAATAGATATTAGTGCTTTATCTGGAGCAGAGAAAACCCTTGATGAAAAGGTACTACAAATCACTAATCTTAACACCGATGAGATTAGATTTGTAGAAGAAACTGCTGTACTACCTGGAAGCCAAAATCTCCCACTAAAACAGATTGATTTTAAAAAATATAAAAATAACGTAATTGATGGCTTTACTACTATATGTAATTATTTTATAAATAATAGAGAAGAAATTTTAAATTCAGATGTATTTAAAAGCTTTAAAGGGTTAAAGGTAAGGCAATTATTACGAAATACTAATCAATATGCTAAGATACTGGGTCACTCCTATCATCCTGACTTTTTATCTGATATGTTAGATAGAGAAAAAATATTAGAAAACATGTGGAGCATTGAATTTAACAATCCAACATTTATTATTAGTGAAATTGAAGATATGATGTTTAATGATGTCCCTTATTTTTCTTATTACACCCATGGATTAGAAATATATAGCTCAAATAGAAATCTGGGAGAGTTTACTTCAAAAACTTCATATGAGTATCTTATAGAGCATATTATAAGGATTAGTAATGAAGATATCTTGAAACAAGTTTCCTTAATAGAATTAGCATATGGAAACTATGATATACCTAATAAAATTAAGGAATATGAAATGACAGTACAATCCCTTAAAGAAAATTATTCAACTGAAAACACTTTCTTAGAATGTGCTATTAATCTTAGCAAAAAAATATTATCTGAGCGAATTAAAAGTAAGGATCTCCTTCTATGGATGACAGTAAACACAAGTAAATATGAAGAAGACTCCTATAATGTTATATCAGCAGACTTTTATGACGGTGTTTATGGAATTGCATTAGCTATGTACTATTTATATAAAGTAACAAATGAGACCAAATATTATAGCTATTTTGAAAAGATAATTGATGAGTGTAATACGGAAGATCAAATAATATATGTTGAAAAAAATATTGGATATACAAGCACCTTTAGTTTTATACACATGGCATCCTTCTTAGAAAAAGAAGATTTACAAAAAAGTAAAATTAAAGGTTATATAAATAAGTATTTAAAAAAATTAGAGAATAATATTGAAATTGATGTTGATTATCTTAATGGAGCAACTTCCCTTGTAAATTCTTTAATTAGATTATATGATAACTCTCATGATACAACATACTTATCCCATATTATCACCTATGCTGAAAAAATATTAGCATGCTTTAAAAAAGATGAGGTAAAGGATTTTCAGGCTGGTTTTGCACATGGCTTAGGACCTATTTCTTTAATATTCTATAAATTGTATAGTATTACAAAGTCAATAAAGTACCTTAATTTTGCAGCCGATATATTAGATAAGGACAAGCATCTCTACTCCAATTATGAAGAAATGCCACTATCATGGTGTAGAGGTTTAACTGGTCTGGCAATTTCTCGTATTGAAATTTGCAAAACTATGAAAAAAGCAAATTTAGATTATACTGAAGTTTTAGAAGAAATTGAAAAAATCAATGACCATATTATGAAGTCAGCCATGTTCCAAAATGATTGTTTATGCCATGGTAATTCAGGTTTACTAGAATATTTCTTGACTAGATATTCTTTAACATTGGATTTACATGATTATGACATGGCAAAAACAATAATGAACAAGATTATGACAACCCAAAAGGCAAAGGGTAAATTCCATTTGAAACAACTTGAGCATATTTCTTCAATAGGATTATTCACTGGAGAAACTGGTATTTTATTTGAGCTAATTCGTTTGATTAATCCTGAAATTGTTCCTTCAGTATTAAGTTAGAGAGGTGATATTATATGAAAAATATTGTAACACTAATAGGTACACGTAATTTAAATACTCGAACCTATAAATATGTTGAAGAGATTTTCAATGAAATCAATGTAGAAAGTGAATACAATAATACTATTTTAGACCCAACAAAATATTGCCTTAATCCTTGCTCTGGATGTAAAAATTGTTTTAGTAATGGTATTTGTATTTTTGATAATCTTAATGATGATAAAGGTAGTGAACTTAAACAACTACTTTTATCTGCAGATTTAATAATTATTAGTTCACCAGTGTATGCCCATAATGTAACCTCTGATGTTAAACTAATTTTTGACAGACTTTCTTATTGGTTGCACATTTTTAAATTGTTAGGAAAGCCAGTTATAATACTAACCACAACAGATACAAATGGTGAAAGCTTTGTTAATGATTATTTAACTAAAATGTTTCAGTATATGGGAGCAGTAATTATTTCAAATGAAACTTTCTTTGCATATGATACACAGGAGGAGATTTTTCATAAGCTCCAATCAATAAGAAGTATCATAAAAGATGCTCTTGAAGGAAATATTGTTTTAGAATCCTCTCCAATGCAAGAGGCTATGTTTCAGCAATTAAAGTATACTTATTTATTTTTCCCTAAAGAACATTACGAATATAAATATTGGGATAGTCACGGATATTTTAATGCAAACAGTTTTTCAGAACTTTTAATTAAGGATAACAGCCATAATGAATAAATTTTTCAACTATACAAGTTTTCTTTTAATACTAATATTATTAAATTTAATTAGTTTTTTTCTACGGATAACAATAATAAATGAAATAACCCTTTACTATTTGTTATTTTTAATCGCCGTTACTTTCCACGAACTTGGACATTTTGCCTTTGGTAAAATCATAGGAATGAAGCTGGAATCCCTTTATGCTGGGCCCATAAAAATTTGTGTTGTGAATAACAAGGTTAAACTTAAAGAAAATAGCATTTTTTCCTTAAGTAATGGCTTATGTCAAATGTTTAAATGCATTGATAAAAACCAGGTATCAAGGAATTTTTCACTCTATTATTTAGGGGGCATATTTACTAATTTATTATTATTTATTCCTGCCATTCTTATAAGTAGAATAGAAACTGAATTTTACTTTAAAACAGTTATTACCACCTTTGGTATAATCAATTTTGTTATTGCATTAGCAACGTCACTGCCCTTTGAAGGAAACGATGGATGGATGGCATTTTTATTACTAAAAAATGATAAGGGCATTAAAAATAAAGTTTGGCTCCAAAATATATATTTAAGTGATATTGATGCTAGTGAGTTAACAGAGGCTGAAATAGATAATTTATTTCAAGTATTTAATAACCATGAAGACATAAGTGATATTTTCACTTGCGGTAGTCTATTAGCATTACACTATATAAAAAACAGTAATTATGACTTAGGAAAAGATTACTTTATGGAAATTATCAATATTATGAAAAAGCAAAATAAAACTAACAGGATGGAAGCAAAGAGTTATATTGAAGTCGTAGATTTTCAATTAAAATTGCTTACTTTACTAGAGAAAAATGCAGATATAGAAAACTTCAATGATTTTGACAAATCACAATTAATAAAAACAGCAAAAGAATATCAAAGAGCGACTATAGACAATCGATTTAGAGAGTACATTGATACTATTCTGTCTAGGATAAGGTAGCTTTCTATGATAATGATTTTAAAGGCATGGTGATTATCCTATAATCCCATGCCTTAACTTCAATTTCTCTATTTAAGCTTATTAAATACAATACAAATGATATAAATACTATTACTTATTTATATCATTTGTTATACTTTAGTAAGCTTAAAATACTCTTCCAATTCCTCCACAGAATTTATATCAAAAATATCCATACCAATTCTATCAATGGTATTAATGGGTAAATTCATTATCTTATTCTCATATCCATCTGGTAAACTTTTAAATTTTTTTATTAGTAGCTTAATTAGTAATTCTGCTTTGCCTTTTTCTATTCCTTCTGCTATTCCCTTTTCTATGCCCCTCTTTTCAACCTCTGGATCAAATAATGTTTTTGTCATTCTATTCACCTCATTTTCTAAAATTTCATCCTTAATAAAATTTCTATTTAGATATTCTATTAAATTCTGTATTGCTAACAGCAATAAATAAAGTAGTTTGTATGCCTACTGAAAGAAGTATTTATAGACTATCTTTTGAAATGTTGAAGGTTAATGCCATACTCAGTGAAGACCCATTTTACAAAGAAAAAATCGCCAGTTATGAAATTATTGAATTTATTCCTACCAAATATGCAGCTAGTTTCAAAGATTTTATTTAATAAGAATGAGAAAGGGGCTATCTCCCTACATTCACTCCATTATTTTATGACATTATTAATCTAAGTATAAATTTATTTTCTTTTCTAAGTCAATTATTGCTTTTGATATTTCCTCATTATTTTCAAGATGTAATAGTCTAAAGTACAGGCTACGTATGAAATTTTTCACATTAGTTCTAGCCATAAATCTTGTTCTTCTATCTTCTATTTCAACAACCTTACTAAGCCCATCTATCCAATTACAAATATATTTATTACTTAATAAGTTGTCTGATATTATATCATAATATATTATTGTAATTAACCTTTCATCCTCTTCTGCATTGAAAACTTCTCTTCCTTCAAGTAACTTATTTTCTATAGTCCCCATAATATCTTTACATATATCCTCAGTAATTCCTTTACAGTTTATTAATGCATGTATTCCATCAGCTACATGCGCTATAGCATGTAGCCAACCCTTTTCTTTATCATATCCACGTAAATCTTTTTCTTCATTTAAATATTTAATTAAGCAATCTTTAGTCTTTAGAATCATTTCTTCATCTAAAAATTCTTTATCTAAATGAACACATAAGATTGGATTTACCAAAAGTATAGAAAAACTTCTTCTTAAAACTGAATCATCATCTTCACTTCCAATGTTATAAAAAGCAAAGTCTTTACTTAATATAGTATTTAATAATGTTTCTAACTCTTCATCAGTAAAATACCCTTTTTCTTCAATCCAATTAACAAAAGTAGTATATATCAACTCATCTCTTACTTCAGGATCATTGTCACCAATATACTTAAGCATTAAATTAACATAATCATTAATATTTTCACCATTTCCAAGGTTGTATTCATTCTCTTTAATCCTTATTAAATTTGCTTTTAGCTGTTCTTTTTCATTATACATTTTTAGCACCTTCCTATTTAAATAAAAATTTAGGCAAAAAATTTAATTCTAATAATTAATCTTACTGATATATTATAGGGAGAATATATGAATAGAATTAAATAAATTTATTTACTAATTTCTTCTTAGTGAAGAATCATAATCCTTGGCCACACAAATTTGGTTTTATTCCTAAACCAACATCAGTAATATCTTTGCAATCATAAACACCAAATTGATTTCCTACTGGAACTTGAGCAGATTCACCAAAGCAATAGTAGCCTATTAGATTATTCTCTTTGTCAGAAACCGAAAAATAATATCCATTAAGGAGTTCACTTATACAGCTATTACTTTCATCCATACTATAGATTGAAAATGGTTCTTTATAAACCCATTTTGAAATTTGCTTTGCTTCATTATAATTCATTTGCTTTATATTTAGTTCCATGCTAAATCCCCCATTACTTAATTACCTACTTATTTGATTATATACCATATATTTTCAATATTAAAGATACCTAACATAAGCTGTATAAATTGCTTCTCTAATTCTAATTTCCTTTAATTTTGTGTCAGAAAGAGAGGTATGAGAATGTGCTAATATATTTTTACTCTTAATGGTATCTTTCTCTGTGTTAAAGACCTCTAACCACTTAAACCAATATATGTAATTAGCAAGATATTTAGTTGCAACACCATTAAATCTATCCATCAACTTCTATTACACCAACAACGCTTCCAATACCCATAAAGGCTCTAATTGCTATGGTTGCTATTGGACTATAAAATTATCTCTTTTCTTTATTCTTTCTTCTAATAACTTCTAACACATATCCTATTCCCATACCTATAAAAGCCCCTGCAGTTCCCCACATAAAATTCCCTGTAATTACACCAACACCTGTCCCGATTATAAAACCTCCAAGCATTAAATTTACTGAATCTTCATCCTCATCCTCTTCATCATAACTATCTTTGTTATCACTAGATACATACTCTTCTTGATTTATGCTTTTTCCTTTATCTGTTTTTTCATTAACCATCAACTCATCTAAACTAACATTAAATATATCCCTTAATAATATAAGGTTATCTATATCTGGATATGCTTTACCTGATTCCCACTTTGAAATTGCTTGACGTGATATATTTAACTTTTCTGCAAGTTGTTCTTGTGATATATTTTTTTCTTTTCTTAATTTCTTTAGATTTTCTTTAAAATTCAAAGTAACCACCTCATGTATAATTATCTCTATCTATTTGCTATTATACAAGCATATATTAGTTACTTTTGCTGTAAACCAGTGGTTGCATCAATTAAAAATTAAGCTTAGATTCCTTAGTCTTGATATAGAAGTTAAAAGCAAAGAAAAAAAGTGCCCCCTCCTACAAAGAATAACACTTTTTATCAATTAATAAACTATTATAATAAATTTGCCAGTGAAGTACTTCAAATAATAGGTAAAGAGCAGAAGATTAAATTTAGTATTACTTTACAACAGGCTTCTTTTTAAAAGCTAATAATCTTATTATCTCTTCTATATCTTCCTTTGTTTTAGGTCTGTAATTAATCCATCCACCATCACTACAAGGATATTTATTCTTCCATAATTCTTTAGTTAAAGATAACCCTCCATTAATTACTTCATTGAGTTTTTCCTTATCTTTTGAACTTATTTGCATCATTACATCTATATCGCCACTTTCAAAAAAGATATAACATAAGTGCTTGGTTTTATGGGAATACTTATATCCCCAACCGTAATTATTTCCAAATGGGAACTTTAATTCCTTTTGCATATCATATTGTTTATCAAAGGTTTCTTCAAATTGCTTCAATAATTTTTTCGTATCATTTCCAATGAATTCAAAAATCTCTTTTTCCGTAGGTATATTATTTTTATCTAACATCCTATTACTCATATTAACTTCTCCAATCATATATTATATAAAGAGAGTTCTAAGCTTCTCTGAAGCTTTACTAACAGAATTCTTAGTATCAATTTATTTGATACTTAGAAGTCGTTGTCCTTTAGGGGAAATCCTTATCTAGGGACGTAACAGCTATTTACTCCAACCTTGAATAAGATAGGAGTATTAGAGCTGATAGTTATCGGATAAAAATTAAATAATATAATTTTTTACTGTTTTGTATTATCATATATATTATACGTAAGTTGTCAATAACTTGTCGCATAAATGCTTATAGCTATTCATTATAGTGTTTATTAGGTATACAAGTTCCCGTTATATTAAATTTCTTCATCAAAATCTATCACCATCTTATACTGATATTCTATAATATAAAAGGTTTATTTAAACATAGAGTAAAATTTCAAGCATTTATTTTATGGTTGCTAGAGTATCTTACTTATTTAATTTCTCAAATTATATTTAATTTCTATTTCATTAATTTTATCTATATCTATATTTATGTTAGAAATATATCTTGTTTCTTTATCATTTTTGAAAATAGTAATCCTATCATAACCATAATCAAATGAAACTACTTTTTTATCATTAATAAACAATCTAGCTTCCAAACAATATCCTCTTTTTTTTGATTTGCCAAAGATCTTTTTAACTTTAGTATTCTCAAACTGGTTTAAAAATTCTTCTATTTCATCTTTATCCGTTATTTCTACAGTTTTTCCATAGGTTCCAGAGCTCATAAGTATCTTATCTACTTTTGTAAAATCAATATATAGTATACTTTTAAAATCCTTTGGTATAAGAAATGGTTGTACAATCAGTCCTAGAATAATTATCACCAATATAACCAGTAACCCAATACTCTTTTTCTTCATATCTAGATCCTCCTTAATAAATATAAATAATTTGGTTAATTCATTTTACGAACTACTGGAAAAATAGCCAGTAAAAAAAGTGCAAAAACGGTTAATACAATTCCTCCTAATATAGAAGTTACCTTATAATAATACCATATATTCAAAATAAAGTTAATTCATCGTGTTTCTTCCTTTGAGTTAGGTGAAGGGTGAAAGTTTCTTGTCTTAAGAGGATTGTTTTCCTCTTACTGGATGAGGGATATATTTCAATATTTTATAGTAATTTGTACTATATTTACCATAATGATACACTAATAAATAAGTCGTATATATAAACTAAATAAATTAAAATAACATCTAGGGATTTATTTGATTTTATTATCTCAAATCTAAAAATAGGGAGGAAACTCTATGGGAATTATGTTAAAACAAGTAACAAAAGAAAATTGGTACGAATGTAATAATTTAGAGGTTTATAAAGAACAAGAAGGAATTGTTGCGCCAAATTATAATTCAATCATTTTAAGTTTATTATATGAAAATTGGAATGCAAAATGCATTTATGAGGATGATATACTAATTGGACTTCTTTTATATGGAATTGAAGAAGATACAAGTAAACCAATGTTGCTTAGATTTATAATTGATAAAAAGTTTCAAGGTAAAGGATTAGGAAAAAAAGCAATGCTAAAATTGCTTGACTTAATAAAAGTTGAATATGGCAATATAAAATTCTATACAACAGTTTCGCCCCAAAATATATCTGCAAAGAAGTTATATGTAAGTGTTGGCTTTGAAGAAACTGATGAAATAATGTGGGACGAAAATGTAATGGTAGTACAATTATAAATAAAACCATGAGCAAGTGACTCCAATAAGACACGTCATCACTAAAATGTTACCAATTACCCAAATTAGGAACAAAATGAATAAATTTTGTTCTTATTAAATTACTAAAATACATATGAAAAACATTCAAAAAACCCGCAAACCCGCACAGCGCCAACAACTAGTTAACTAGTTATATAGTTACCTAGGATGCTAGTTTAATATATAACTATTTTTCTATGTAAAATTATATATATATCCCTATTTAACTATATAAAATTTTCTATATTTACCTAGGGATATATTTAAATATGTATATATTTTAGGGGGTGATGTGGGAGGATTTTTTTTGATGAGAAATTAATTTTTAAAAGATTTTTAATTAGTATAATTTAAAATATCCTACTAACTTCTCATTTTATCCTTTATTATGGTATGATAATGTTAATATGAAATTAATTAATTATAAGTTGCAAATATATAATTAAATTGTATATTTATTTGAGGAGTATTACTATGAGCGAAAATAATTTACGTAAAGTATGGTTTATAACTAGACCCGAAAGAGATCCAGCATTCCATGAGGAAGCATTAAAAGCACTTGCAAGTGCTACTGATAACTTCAAAATAAAATGGACAAGTAATAGAGAACTTCATAAGAATTATGAACAAGCTCTTATAGATATTGGAGTTAAAAGAAACTCAATTAGTAATGATGGTTCTGGTGGAAGAACTTGGGCTGCTTTGCTAAAAACTTTTTCATATTGTTATACTAATAATAATGGATTTTTAGTGCCAACAAAAGTTGCATTAGAAATATTAAATGGTAATAATGTATTTGAAAATATAAAAAAACAAATTCTAACTCTACAAATACCTAATACTTATTTTCTTGAAAAAGGTTTTAGACCTAAGTATGACCCTAATTTTTCAATATTACCTGTTAGATTCTTAATAAAACTATGTACTAGCTCTCAACTATCATTCTATTTAACAAAAGAAGAAATAACTTTTATTGTTATGACTGCTCAACGTGAAAATGAATTGAATAGCATAATTTCTAAAATATTATCATTTAGAAGTATGTCTTCTGAAGAAAAAAATAACTATAAAGCTCTGATTTCAAATGAATATGACCATAGAGAACGCTCAGACAATGGTGCTAGGGACTTTTATACAGCTCATTCAGATGTAGCTCATACATTTATGCTTATATCTGAATATACAGGATTAGTTCAATATGATAGAGGTACTGAGTCTAAAATATCAGTAGCATCTGATAGCATTCCAATTGTTTTATCTGAGCTCAGTTATTATGATGCAAGATATCCATTTAATACCAGATATTTATTTTCATTAGAAAGAATGGCAGAAGTTAATGGATTAGATATTAACTCTTATAAAGCTAGTAGATATGGAGACATAAAACCCGCTACAAATTCATATAAAAAAATTAAGAAAGCAGAAAAGCTATTAACTCAATATCCTAATCCTTCTAGTTTATCTAATGATGAAATTGTTGAAATACTTTCTTCATCCTCTTTTACTATTGCTGAATCAAAAAAAATATCTGAATATATTACATCTAGTTCTAATATAGAAAATTTAGATGCTGATTTTGTACAAGGTGTACTTAATGAACAAGATAATCTAGAATTTGAAAATAAAATAGGTAGGATATTAGAACAATTTGGTTTTGAAGTATTAATGCATCCTAAAGTTGATGGAGAAAGAACTGAAATAGATATATTGCTAAAATATGATAACAATTTATGTGGGATCATAGATGCTAAAAATTACAAAGAGAAATTTACTTTATCCTCAAACCTTTCATCACATATGATATCAGAGTATATCCCTAATTACATAAATTATGATGACCATACTTTGAAATTCTTTGGTTATGTTACTTGTAACGATATTGGTGGACTATCTAATTTAGCAAAGATATCTGAAAAATCATCTAACTCTACCATTAAGGGTATTATGATTAATGCAAAGACTTTACTTGCTCTTCTTGATTATTGTATTGAAAATAATATTGTAAAAGAAAATAGAATTAAATTATTTTTAAAGCTAATTGATAATAGTAGCTATACTTCATTTGGGCAAATTTTAGATAAACTATAAATAAGAGACATTACTTATGTAATGTCTCTTATTTCATCAATATTCCATTTCGGTTCTACGTATAGATAATCTATTCCTGCAAATGTTTTAAGAATTGCTTCAATAATTATTTTTGCTCCAAAGGGTGGTACTGCCATTCCTATTTGCTTTCTAACATCTTCTTTTTTTCCTTGGAAATTATAATCATCTGGGAAAGTTTGTAATCGTGCTCTTTCTCTATTTGTTAAAGCTCTAGGTTCATCATAATGGTACATATGAGTTCCACCTCCACCACTACCCGTTACAGTATATGCTGGTAAATTAGGGTGTAATCTCTTATATATATTACTTAATTTAGCACCTTTTACATTCAATCTTAATTCTTCTGGTATTCCTTCATACCATGCATTTTCTCCTGGTGGTATAGCTTTTAATCTTTTAACTGTTCCTTCTGGATGCTTAGTTTTCTCATTGTTATATATTGAATTTATAACATTTCCTTCATTATAGCAACTTACTTCAAATGCCCATTTAGAACTTCTGTACTCACTCTTTTCAATTATTAATGGTGCTGGAATTTTATAATGTAATCCTAAATCTTTTCTTATTCCTACTATAATAACTCTATGTCTTGCTTGAGGTACTCCATACTCTTCAAACTTATACAAATGAGGTACTATTTCATAACCTCCAAATTTATCTTTTCCTACATTAGATAAATCTTCTATTATTTGTTTAAATGCATTTCCTTCATTTGCACTTTGAAGTCCTCCAACATTTTCTGCTAGAAACCATTTAGGCATATGTTCTTCAAGTACCTTTACTCCATATGTATATAAAGCTCCATATTTACCATCAAATCCTTTTTGCTCACCCACAATACTAAAGTCATTACATGGAAAACCAAATGTGAATGCGTCAATTGGAGGTAACTTTTTTATATCTAATTCTCTAATGTCTTTACATATAATAGTTTTCCCATTTTTAACTTCTTCTTCATCTGTTGTTATAATTGATTCGTCAGAATGACATATATTCTTAGCGAAAGTTTTGCAAGCTGAATAATCAATATCATTTGCCCATGAATGTTCTACAGAGAATTTTTCATTACCATTGTCAATCAGCGCACTTTTGGCTCCAAAAGCTAATCCCCCTGGTCCACAAAATAATTCTCCTTTTCTAAAAATCATATAATTATCACCTCCTGAAAAAAATTATATCATAACACAAAGAAAATTGCTGCAAATTTAATGCTTTTTATTTTTTTATTTATATATATTATGCACATTAAATTATAAATTACTATTAATAATAACTGCAATTAACATTTAAACTTTATACATATTTATGCTATAATTGTTATATTAACCAATAAAGGGGGATGACTTATTATGGCAACTACTGGTGATTTTTTTACAGTTGAACTTCAAGATGTACATTTAAATTGGGGTACAGTTAGCAGAGATGGAGCTAGGCATCGCCATCCAGATGAGGCTTATATTCCTATACCTTCAACTATAGCTACCCGCTTAAATCTTTTAAATGATGGAACATTATTTAATGTTCATGGTCAAAACTTCCAAGTAAAAGCAACTGGAACTCAAAGTTCACTTTCTTACCCTAAATACGGTAAAAATCTTTCTAGTTCAGGTAATTTAAAGTTACTAGGTAGATATTTAAAAGGAACTTTAAATGCTCAACCTGGAAATATTGTTAGGGTAGAATGGTTATCTGATACTGATGTATCTATTACATTAGTGTAATTGAAAAGAAGCATATATTTATGCTTCTTTTCAAAAGCTTATTTTAGTAAATAACTTCATTGATTATTTTGGAGGTATACTAACAAGCATATATAGGTGGTATTTACATGTAGTGACTTCTATTGTTTCTACATCTATATAGTTTACATAGCTTTCTTAATATTTGCCCTGTATCACTTTGTATTTTTTCATATATTATTTGTATTCTATTCTTCAATGTAAATACTATGTGATATTTATAGATACGTGTAATAGTTAGATTTCACAATCCCATTATTTATATCTATAGAAGCTACATCTAAATCATCTATTTTTTTATCATAGTCATAATTAGTTAATAAAGTTGAAATATCTAACCCAGTTAACTTTTTTAAATAAACAATATTTACGCCATTATTTAGCATAGATAGTATTGCAGTTGCTTTATAACTTTCAGGTGGATAAACATATCTATCTCTAGACTTACCTTCCTTTTTTTCTAACATTTTATTTATCTTAAGTTCAGAATACACTTTTAATAGCACTGAATTAACATTAGATGCAACAGGTTTATTACATCCTATAGCTTTAAATAAAAAATTAAATAATCTATCCTCTGCTAAATATTTTATATCATAGTTTTCTTCTGCATAGATAACTGTTTCTATAATTTGTTTACGTAAACTATTTGGTAATTTTACAACAACCCCATTATACTCTATGCTTCTATTATTTAAATTCTTTATATCGCAAATTTCCAGATTTATCATTTCATTAGTTTTTAATGGTAAGATTAAACTTAGTTTTATATAAAGTGATGAAATCATAACATTAAAGAATCTTTTTTTATCATTTATGCCTTTAAAATTTTTTGAAATATTTGTATAAATATAATACTCCAACTTTCTTAATATTGTATTTAACAAATCTGTATCAATTATTGATTTCTTAAGACTCTCTTGTAATAATTCACCCATTTCTTCTCTAAAATTAGTATTCGATATTAATCCATTTAGCTCTCTAAAGTTATACTTCTTTTCTTCTAAGAATGAAAATAATGTTCTTAATGATATTATGTGAGTATTTAAAGTATTAATTGCACCAATTTTTTCTTTATCAAAACAATATAAAAAATAACCTCTAACATCACTCACATTTAAATCAAATACTTTTTCTTGTAATTTCTCATCTTTTAAATATTGCTGGAATATATTGAGTTCATTCTTATAATTTCCAGTTTTCTTTATCAACTCATTTATTATATTAATGAAATTTTTCCAATTAGTCATTTTAAGCTCCTTCTTATACTCATAAAGCTAATATACTTTTTCTACTTTAAATATACCATTTTCAGTTACTATCCTCGCACCCCTATTTATACTAGGACAATAAGCATACTTTACTCCTAAATCAATACTTATCCCATCCTTAACCCCACTTTTTGATATAAATATTATTGGATTATCTCCCCATTCTGTTGGTGCTCCATAGCTTTGACCATTTGATGCAGTATATACAGACCACTCTTTTTGATTATAAGAAATATCTACACTCTTTGTATCAAAGAAGTCCTTTAATCTTTTTAAATTTTTATCTATTGGTAAGGGGGTTAATTTTTCATTTCTAAGTAAACCTAACTGCATTTTTAACTTATTAATTTGTACTTCTAAATCTGATATTTTTTTAACATAATCTAATTCTTTCTCTTTACTTATAATTTCATCTACCTTTACCCATCCTGCTAAGTCTGTAGTCTTACTAATATAATTAAGTTGTTTATGAACCTCCAATTTAATTCCTTCAATATTGTAATAAAACCCACATATCTTACTTTTAACTAACTCTTTAAATTCATTATATTTTTTCCCTTCTATATATTCTAAAACATTCTTACCTTTTTCCTTAACTCTTCTATCAAGTTCTTCATCACTCAAGATGACTGCAAAAAGAGTTTTTTTGATTTTTAGAGCATATTCATATTCTAAATGTGTGTAACTCTTACCACTTTCAGGTTCTATTGAACCATATCTTCCACCTAAAATTAACATATATACATCTGATTCATCTATCCACTTATAAATTGTTTCCATTTGGCTTTTTCCTGATTTAAATAACTCCATACCTGCTGGAATATGACCTGCATCTAATATTGCTTTAACAGCAACTTCTCTATCTTCAATTAAATCATTATAAGTAGATGAAATAAAAACTTGTAATTTCTTATTCATTTAACCACTCCCATCTAACATTACCTTCGTTTAAGTTATATGAACACTGCACTTCCGAAATTCTAAAAACATAGTTGTATTTTAAAATCATACTTGTTATCTAAAAATTTTATTTTATTAATATAATATATCACTTCAATATTTCCGAAGTATAAACAGCTGTATCAGCTGTTTCTTGAGTTACAAGCACCGGCCAATAAAATTCAGCATCACGCCATCCTTTTTCTTCATACCCATTTTGCTTCATCATCATAATAGTAGGTTCTAAATTTGACATTTCTTTTGCTTGTCTTAAGTCATTATCTCTATTATATGGCATATCTGAATAGTACCTTGATGTCTTTCTTAGTCTACTAATATTTCTATTTATACCACAATAGATATTAACTTCTTTTTTACTTAAATAGTTTATTAATGATATAAATGCCTTCTCATCGATACAATTTTCACTTTCAACTTCAATTGTTTTATATATTAGATTTATTACTTTACAGGCTTCGTCTTTTGATATTTTAAACTTTCCTTCCAATTTACCATTATTACTATTCATTAATATTTGATCTATTTCTTCTATATACTTTTTAATATACGTTTTAAATCCAGTTTGAAATCCTACAGGTGTAGTGGTCTTTCCTGGTTTTAATACTTGTGTATTACTAATCATTATTTTTTGAGGTGAACATGGTATAATCTTTCCATTAACATCCTTACTTATAAAGATAATTCCTTTTTCAAAATTTCCTTGTTCAAAATCTTCCCTAAGCTTAGTATCAAAATCATTAATTTTTAACATTCTATTGTATAAATTAGTAGTAGTATAAAATCTTGTTATTGCTAAGTCTTGTTTACTTCTATATCCGTACATTCTTGAATGTTGTAGAACTGTATCCTGTTGCATCTTTTGTGGAGTTCTCCCATAGTAAAATCCTATGAGGTTAGCTATAGTTATACCCCTATCTAAAATTTGTCCACCAATAAATATATTTAATGGTGTTCTAAGTCTAAGTTGTCCATCATCATCTAATAATGCATTTATATCATTCTCAGAATTCACTATTGCTTTACTTATCCATTGTTCATTTATAGCTTTCTTAACACATTTTTTAACTTTATCTAAACTTGGAATTCCAAACCCATATTCCTTTATGGAATTACTTAAATCATCATATCCATTACAAATATACATATCTAATATTTCACTATTTAATTTAGATTCACTCTCTAACTTTTCTAGAAGTTCATTTACAATATTTTCTTGACGTGTATGGGCAGATTTTGAAGTCTGTGTATGTATAATGAAACTAAACTTATTATCCTTACCTCTAGGTTCTCCGCCATTTTGTATTATTCTAATACATCCACCAATTATAAAATTAATAATAGCTGTTCTTAAACCTTCTATCTTGCTACTTGTCAGTACTTCCTCTTCTTTAAATTTCCTTCTATCACTAGTTTTAATTATTTCTAATTCCTTTTCACTTATTTCATGATATAAATACTCTCCTAAAGGATGAATTTCACTATCAAAATAATATTCTCCTCCTATGTATCCATCTCCAGATGGAACTAAAACTGTTTCAGCAGGTTTTATTGCTTCTATATATTTTCCACCTAATCGTATTGTTTCTGGTTGTAAATACAATGAATACGGTGTAGCTGTTACTTGAATGAACTTACACGTTAACTGTAATCTTAAATCATTTATTTGAGATGCAATCTTCCTTAGGTCAAAGTCCTCTGTTTCTTTATTTTTGTCATATCCTATACTACAAAAATCAGCTTCATCATCTATAACTAAACATTTTTTATATTTATCTAAAGCATACTTCTCAATAAAATTTAATAATTTGGGAATATTATTTTTTTCTTTCTTTACAACAATTATTAACTTCTTATTTAATTCATATCTCGACATATTAGATGGAATACACATAATATCAAACACATCAACTATATCGTCATTTATAAATTTCTTGAACTCTTTACACATTCGTGAGGTTGTCTGCTTAGCTAATGCATTAGAATTTTTAGTTAAAACTACTGCTAAATCATATCCATTATCAAATGCTAAAGATATTACACCAATAAATGATTTTGTTTTACCACTCTGTATTTTTCCTAACATCATTAATGGTCTGTCATCTATATTTTCCAATTTTATCATTGTTTGCCTTATACATTTCAAAGTTTTTTTATTATAGTCTTCTTTTTTTACATTGAATATTTGTCCACTTTCATTTATTTTCAATATACTTCTCCCCCCTTAAAATTAAGTATTACATGTAATAAATTTAGATTAATTTTTCAATCTTAATTGAAACCAATCCTTTAAATTTTAATAGTTCTTCTTTATTCTAGGCTTTATAGCAACTATTTTATCAAATATAATACTGCAATTGTTATTCTATGTAGTTTATCATTAATATACTTTTTTCTTTTCTATTATCATGTATTACTACTTGTCCCCTAAAATGGTATAGCATATTTATAAATAACTTTCTATATCATTTCAAAATTCATTTATTCATCTACTATCTATGAATATCAATTCAAAAATCTGGATTGTAAAATTATTTTACCTCTTCTAATAATCTATGCTGTAATACTGCTAATATTATTTTTATTCCATTTATCTATTTGGCTAACATCATAATAAATATCTAGATATTCAAAGAATTTTTCTTCTAACTCTTCATCATTTAACATAGGAACCATAACCACAGGATAGCTTTTATTAAATTCAAAAATAACTCTTCTTCCATATCTTTCATCTTTACCTAAATGGTATTTTTCTATTATTTCTTTATCTTTTATTTTTGCTTTTAATATTTTACTTAAATCATATTTATCTACTATATTTAAGATCTTAATTAAAAATATATCATTTCTAAAAATATTATATTTGATTATATAATTATAAAGGTCTAGATTTTCTACTATTAATCTATAATATCTTTTTTGTTCATTTTCATCTACTATATTATCAGTTACGTACTGTGCTCCCAGTATGCACTTATATATATAATTTTCCCAATCAAAACCCTTGAGAACTATATTTTTAAATTCTTTAAGTCCTCCATCTATAATTTCAGGATAGTTATCTAGCAAATAATCTCTATGTTCTTGACATAATAACGAATGCCAAAATCTCTCATTTAAATATATATCTCGATCCATTTCTATATAAAATTTTTTCATTACTTCAAAAGCAGTAATAAACTTTTCATTCTTTTCTCCCTCTGTTCCTTTAGCCATATATATTGGAAATACTGGTACTGCTTCTATCCTTACTTTTTCTCCAGATAAAAACTCCTCATTTCCAATTATTTTATCGTGTAAAAAAGCGTCATATAAATCTTCATTATTTTTATATTTATCCTTTAATAATCTAACTTCTATCATCTATATACCTCCTTATAGAACTAGTGAACCCTTCTACAATTCCATCAGATATTAGATAAATTACTTCATCTATATTGTCTTTGTTGAGTTCACACACCATTTTATTTTTCATAAGACGATATAACTTTAAGTCCAGTTCAAGATCTGGTTCTGCAATTTCACTAATAATAACTTCGTCCTCATCACCATTAATTCTATTATTTAAAATGAACTCATTAAGAGCTCTCTGTAAACCCATATATACATATAAATTATTAAGAGAATTATCAGCTATTACATCATTAAACATCATTTCTTCTTTTTTATAAGTAATTACTATTGTTTCAGCAGTTAAATCTATTTTTATTTCTGACTTTATATTTGGGTCCACTCTTTTTTCAAATAACTCTAGTCCCTTTTTGGAACTTTCATTAAAGGTAACAACATTTGAAAAAGCTAAAATAGAGTTTGTAGGAACTACTATCTCACTTTTTAACTCTTCATACAAACCACATATCTCATTATTGTTTTCAAATGATATTCTATTACAAGATTTAACCATCAATTGGATTTGAGTTTTTTTACTTAATGAAAGTCTATTTTTGTTTATAATTTTATTTTTTTCTTCTAACTTTATTTCAAAAAATTTATTATCTATAGATTGAACTATTAAAAATAGCTTTGCTTGTTCAGTCTTTAATAATTCATTTATAAAGTTAGAATTAATAGTGTAATCTAACTCAATATCATAAATATCCTTATTCTCTGACAATTTAACATCTAAATCAAATAAACCACTTTTATAACTATTTGATAAATTAGTTAACACTGGATATGGGAAGTTAACACCCTTCTTATAAATCATCATTATACCTCCACATAATATACAAATTTTAAAGACTTATTTGCTTTTTCTGTTAACTTTGCTTCAATATTCACCTTACCTTTTTCGATACTTACATCTTTAATAAGGTTGTCTTTAATAAAGCAATTATTACCCGTATTTTTATCTGTTATATACTTATAATTATCAAATATGTTGAATTCACCAGGACATTCTTCCCCCGTTCCATCAACTACAATTAAAGCTATATTACATAATTTCTTCTTATCAGCTTCACTAGAAGACAAGTCAAATTTTATGTATTCTTTGTCTTTAATTACTGCTCTTTCTACTACCTCTGCACTAACATTATATCTTCGTTCTTTCCTATTTCCATCAATATCATTATTTATAGTAGTACTTCTTCTAAGTTTCTTCTTAGGTTCTATATTATCGATTTCTTCTTTAGTATCAGATTTTTGTTTTCCATTATTACTAGATTTCTTTTTCCTATTTCCTAGATCCTTTATAAGCTCCTTTTTCTTTCCTTCTGAGTTTACTATTTTTACAGGTTCTATACTTTTATTTAATTCCTTTTTGAATTTTGATTCAATTGTATATAATATATCTTCTGTATTCATTTTCCCATTTGTTGGATTCATCTCTGTAATTTTTTCATTTATTATTTGAGCTAGCCTATTAGAAATATTATTTATAAAACTTTGTGCATTTTTTCTAGTTTTTAAATCTTTTATATGCTCATACTCTATCATGGTATGTGATTCATTCTCTAGCAACTTTAAAAATGCATCTTCTTTTACAGAACATGGAATAAGAATTGCATTAAAAGGTTTTGTAGCATTATTCCTAACTTTTTTGTCTTCTATCTTCATACCAATAGTTCTTATTATTCCAAGTCTTCCTTTTTTAATTGCACTGTTAAGCTGAAAATATAATTTAAACTTGTACACATCTGATAAAGATTTTATCTCTATATCCACAGATTTTGTATTTAAGTATGTATTTAAATATAACGGAGTAAACTCTTTGTTGATTTCACTTATATTTTGCTCATAATATATTGAATTCTCTATATACGATTTTATAGTATCCTTATTTAAATCATTATCATTAACTTTAACTTCTAGTTTTCCCTCTAATATTGCAACAAAGAAGCTATCACATATACTTTTTATTATATCCTTCTCTTTGTTAAACTCTTGTCTTAAAAAGGGGATTACAATCTTTAATCCCCTTGTATTTTTTGAAAACTCATGGCTGAACTCGTTTTCAAAAGGAATGTATTTATCATCAAAATTTATATCTGTAAAATATCCAGATGATCTATAACAAATTTCATCATATTTATGTTCTATTAATTGTATAGTTCCCCCTAAGTGCCTATTATTTTCATTATCACAATTGGCAAAATACATCATAAATAAATCAGAAGCAGCATTAGAAGCAATTTTGCCTATTCCATGTGAGCCCCCTCTTCCACTTTCGATATCACTATCTCCTTCTATTGAGTGAACTCCTTTTTTATAAGCATATATTCCCCAAGTGTCCTGATCTGAGTCACTTTGTCCATTTTTAGCTCCTGTTAATCCTTTTGTGTTAGAATCTTCAAATGAAATATAATATATATTATCTTTATGTATGCTATTCTTCATATGCTCTATGGTTTCTCTAGTATAATCATTATATCCCTTAAGGGAATTAACTCGATCTTTTATTTCTTCAAATCCAGGTATATCATTCTTATCTATAATTCCTGTTTTAATCTCTACGATTACAGGTTCATCTGACTCTTGTAGTTTACCATCCAATGAATTTTGGATATTTTCCCTAACAAGCCCTGCTACTCCTAATTTGTAAAATCTTTCTAGAGCTCCATTAAAATTAACTTCTTCTATTCTATCTAGTGTAGAAAATTTCCACATTTCTTTATTATTATCTATATTCTGCATAACCTAGTACTCCTTAGTCTATTTTTTAAATTAACTTTTTTATTTTCAATTTAATATTAAAACTATTTATTACCTCTCCCAAACCCCATACCCCTGATTAAAAGCTATCTGATACAGAGGCTCTATATTTGCTTTTAACTTCTGGTTAAACTCTTCTTTTTCAATTTTTCTTTCATTGTTTGCAGCTATATTTATGGATAAATATCCTTCTAAGTGTTTCTTATACCTTTTAGGATTTCTCTGCATTATATCAAAGCTTTTATATTGAACTTCACAGAACTTGTCCATGTATAAACTAAGGTCAGGTAGCTTATTGCTCTTTTGACTGTTTATATTTTTAAATGTAGGTGCTAAATTCCATAGTTCATCATGTAGTACAAAGCTCCAGGGAATAAAGTGATCTATGCTTAGATTCCCATAATTAGAGAAGTTTTCTTCTGTTAGTTCCTTTCCTGTATAAATATCACTTACAGTTTCATCCCTATTTATCTCTGTCCAAAGCTTAGTTGCCTTACTTAGATCTCTTTTGCCTGGTGCTGTGATTTTAAATGGAATTGCTGGTACGTTAGGATTTCTCTTTTGAAGATAACAAACCAGGGTATAATGCATCCATCCACATATTATAGCTTGATTAGCACTTATGTACTTATACCAAGAATCATTAATTTCTATGATCTTATTATCAACATCTATTTTATATATAGCTCTCTCATCTAGATTGGTCAGCTCAGCTATAAACTTATTTCTCTTAGTACCATTCTTCTTAAATATATCCTTTGTTAAGGCTAATTCCTTAGCAAAGAAGGGAGTTAAAAGTCTATAAGGTACATAATCATGAAGTGTTTTAATTCTTTTTTCAACTTCAACATCCTCTATATTTTCTATAACCTCTAATAGTTTATTTTTATTCATATCACAAGGTATATTATATTTTTCATGGATTAATATTACTAAATCAAAGAGCCTATCTTGAATACCTAAACTAAGTTTATATTGAGTAACGGGATACCATGCTCCCACTATCATTCTACATACAAGTTTTCTAAAGGATATGCACTTATTTCCCTTAATTATCTCTTCATAGATTCCAAAGAACCAAAATATTTTATAGCTGCTGCTTAATTTATCTTCCAATATTCGTGAAAAGCTATTTAAATCTACACTACCATTATAGGGTAAGGTAATAGCACCATACGGATTAGTAATAATCGAGGATGTAATATCCTTAACATCAATTTGATTGTCCTCAAAGTCTTCTATTAATGAATTATTTTCATTTATAATATCCTTGTTACTCATGCTCTACCCCATTCCTATGGCTTTTTTATTTCTTATATCTTAAAGATGCATTAACCCATCCACCAATATATTACACGTTACACATATATTGTACCACCTCCCTGTCCACCGCTCAATAAATTCATACCAATTTCAACAAATATTTCCTTTGATTAACCTATAATTACATAAAAAAACAGCAGAATTCTGTAATTCTACTGTTTCTATGTGCTTCTAATTAACTAGTTTTATAGGGAATATATCCTTAATTAAAGATACTTCTTTAACTCCTCTAATGATTCTATATCAAATATATCTCCATTAATTTTTTCTATCTTTTCTAAAGGTAATTTAAGTATAGTCTCTACTATGTTCTCTGGAATATTCTTAAGCTTTTTCCTTAATAGTTTTATAGTACTTTTAGCTAAGGCTCTTTTTCCTTCTTCTCTACCTTCATCTCTAGCACCTTGAAGTCTGCTTTTCTCATCCCTTATAGCTTTATCTCTCATCTCTGCCAGTTGTATTAACTCTTTATCTCCACTGATGTTATATAGAACGTCCATAGCTTCCTTAATTTCAGTATCTTCCTTTTTCATTATATCTATCTCCTTTCCCTCTGGATTTATTAAAAAGCTTAACCATCTATGCAATTTATTATTATAGTCTTTCTTTGATTTTTCGAACTTCTTAAGTTCTATAAAATGAATTTCAATAATATCACTTAGCAATTTCTTTGTCATATCTTCATATAGATGATAACTACTGTGAAATTTCTCATCATTAATATAATCAAAGTCTAAGATATTTATAGTTATAGTTTTATTAAGTTGATTATAATTATCTCCTTTAATCAACTGTTTTAATATCATTTTAGATAAGTAAAATATTGTCCTTTTAATCATATTATACTGATTTATTAGTTGTATTTCTACATTGATATGAGTACTATTTTCTGTTGTTACATTAATATCTAAAATACTTAGCTTTTCACTGGCAATCAAAGATACATTTAATGCTTTCTCCTCTAAAGTAATACTTTTTATTTTTCCATTTCCCATAGGTTCAAGTATAGAGTTTAAAAAACTTATTAATAATTTTTCATTTTCTTTTACTCCAAATATTTTTTGAAATACAACATCATTTTTAGGGTTTAATAATTTGTTCATGTCTCAATTCCTCCTAAGTTTATTACTATTTAAATTATTAACACAAACACTTGTTCTTATTCTTGTTTTAAAAATATTTATTATGGTTCAAATTAAAATTAGAATATATAAAAAAACAGCAGAATTCTGAAATTCTACTGTTTCTATGTGTTCCTAATTACCTAGTTTTATAGGAAACATATCCTTAATTAAAGATACTTCTTTAACTCCTCTAAGGATTCTAAGTAAGCTCAGCATTAATTGAAATAGGGGTTTTCTATTACCGTTTGAGTATAGGGTGTTGGAATATCTATTATTATTTCAGTTTCATTTGTGCTTTGTGAATCTCCTTGATTATATTCTTCTGCCTGAGTCTGAGCTTCTGCTTCCATTTGAGCCTTTGATGCTGCTTCTGCCTTTGCCTCTGCTTCAGCTTGAGCTTTTGCCTCTGCTTCTGCTTTTGACTTTGCTTCCTCTTGCCTTTTAATTTCTAATTTATCATTTATTTCTGCTTTTAAAGCTATTAGCTTTTCATTTCCATTAACAAATTCTTTTTTATCTCTTAAATTTTTTAATTCTTCAATTTTATTAACAAGTAGATCTTTGTCATGAAGCTTGCTTATATCAATAGCTTCAAGTTCTGAAATGCCCTTATTTATTAATTCTATATTACTATCTGTTAAATTATCTTTGAACTTGTCTAACTCTTCTTTTAGTCCTTCAACTTTTTTATATTCTTTATTTACAACAATCTGATCACATTTATTTATTAGATCTTGGTATTTTTCCTCATTTGTGTTTAAAAGAAACGTACTAATATCATCTTTATATTCTACTACATAACTACTGAAATCATTTATTATTATATCTATTTTAAAATTTGTATAACTAATAATTCCGACTATGGCAACTATAACCACTATTAAAATCATCATATATTTTTCATTTTATCCCCCTAAATAAGAAATATGTTTAATACTATTTTTTATACATGTCCTATTTCATCATATTTATACATCTTTTTCATTATACGTTTATTATGTTTTATTTTAAAATTTATGTATTTATATAATCCTTTAGAGAAATTTTTTAATAAGCCCTTTTATTCGTACAAATAGCTAATCTCCACATGCACAGTCTATGAGAACATATAACAACTTCTTCTTAAGCAGAAAAAGTGTAAAATTATATACACTCTCTATAAATTTAATTATGATATGATCCAGTACTTCTCACTCAAAAAACCTCATTTACTTATAGTACGGTTCTCCATATTAGTTATAAGTGCGATTTTTACATTTACTTGTACTTGCATTTTCTTTTCTGGCTTCTTACTTAGATTGTAATGTAAAATCCTCTACTTACCAGATTATATTGGGGATCATAGAAAAAGAGGAAGCCTCCTTCGACACTTCCTCTTGGAACTTTAAATATATTTCTTTATACTATTAACACATCATCAATTTCTCGTTTTAAAACTCGTTCCTCTAGTTCACTTAAATTTCGGTATTGTTTAAAATTATCAATAGTTTCTTCTAATGTTTTATTATTTCTTCTCATATACTCGGATAAATTCATATATAATTCTTTTTTAAACTTTTTATCTGAATACAATTCTTCATACCTTTTTTTATCAAGTAATACATTAAAATAAGCCAATGTTGAATCATTTCTTATGTTTTTGTGATTAGTTTTGAAATGTATTTCAAAAATATTATCTAAACTTCTCTCCAAATACATTAAAATTTTCCAATCGTTAATATGATATATACTTTCTACTATCAACTCTCTGTATTTTCTTATTAATTGATATATTATTTCTGTTATGTATCTATTTTGTTCTATAACTTTATAATTTACACATAATAACAACTTGTGAAATATATTATTAATCAAAATGCTATTGTCTACATTTTCATTAAAATACTTTAACTCCTCAATATAGTAATTTATATAATTTTTGTTCACCCAATCACGAATTAATATAAATTTAAATATATTTATATCTCTATTTTTTAATACTTCTTCAAAATCATAATTAATCTCTCTTTTTAAATTCTCAAAAATAAATTCATATTTATTTCTCATTCGATAATGTAATTTTGATTTATCTAATATAGATAATATTATTTCTAATATTTCAGTGTATTCTTTTCGTTTGCGAGTGCCTTCTATAATATCCCAATAATAACTCTCAACTCTTTCTAAATCAGTTTCATACAATACTTCAAATGCAAATTCTACATCTTTTGACCACTTATACTTTTCTTCAAAGATTTTATATAAAGCCCAAGAAATTTTATACTCTACTGATAATAAATTTAAAAGTTCTTTATATTTGCATCTTTCTAAACAGCCTATATTTTGGTCATATAAATATGTTACGATGACTTCGTTTTTTAACTTTTCCAATTCTATATTATATATATTTTTCTTTAATAGCTTATATAATATATTATTTTCTAACTTATCTATTTTCATGAAGTTTCTCGTTACTTTTTTGAAAACACATTTAACAAATTCAGTATCTTCGCTCAATCTATTGCTTCTTAGAATTTCCTCCATCAAACTATGAAAAAATTTCCAACTATCTTGCTCTTCTAATTTTATAAATTTCTCTATTAAATTTATTCTAATATCATACTCATTTTCTGTAAAATAATTAATTCTATATCTCAAATCAACTTTAAGGTTATTAAACTTGCTTTTATCTAAATAGCTTAAAAATAAAACATCTGCTGATAAGCTTTTTTCTAAAATCTCATTGTTAGATACATTTTCTTGCATCCAATTATATTTATTATTTAAAACCTCATCTAATTTTTCTACAGTTATTTCATTGATAAAATCATCAGTATAACTATTAAAGTTTGTATTAAGAATAACTTCAAAAACAACTTGTAAAAATTTTTCTTTTTCGTCTTCTTTTATTTTTTTATATTCCTCTGTTAACTCCTCAAAAAAATACCTTCCATCTTTTCTATCATCTAATAACTTTTTATATTTCTTACCTATACTTTGCTCAATTTTACGTTTTAAATATAACATTTCATCTTCTTTAAATTTCATAGTATGAAATAATTGTTCAATATTTCCCATAATTGCAAGTAAAATGGTTAAAGACAGAATTAGAAAACTAAATATTCCAGCATCTTTATAATATTTTTCAATGATAACTAATAAACGACTAAATAATTTAATAGACTCTAATACTTGATATATATACGTTACCTTAAAAACTATTCCACAGAGTTTTAGTGTTACTACTAAAAATACAAAAAATGCAAACTTGAAAATTCCAGATTTGAAAAATTGTATGAGTACTCTATCTTCTAAATAAACTTTACTTTTGCTTTTCCCTAAATATATATCATTGACATTAAAATTGACCATAAATATCAACATAGTTATCAATGCTGTTATTCCACCAGTAACAACACCTAACATTGTTAATGGATTTTTCACATACATATCTCCTATATTATTTCCTTTTATCAACATAGCTATTAACGGAAATATCCCAATAAACGCTAACCATTTTGCATATATTTTTATTTTTAAATTAATTGTATTATACAGATTATAGGTTAATAAAAATATACTATATAAAATCTTACTTTGAATTAAACCAATTCTATTGTTCAGAAAAAATATTGTAACTATTTCTAGTAAATATATTAATATCCGAAATTTATATTGAAAAATTACATCTTTAATTCTAACTTTAATATTAAGATAATCCTTCATATATGAACGTTCAATATGTATATCCTTACAAATTAAAAATATTGTAGTACCCATTATACTTGCTAAATATATATTCATATTAATCTTATATGATAGTAAATAAAATATAGCAACACTTATAACTTGTAATATAATCTCCTTGCATAAATATTTCACTTCATCAATTAACTCCTTCATTTAATTCTCCTTTGCATATTTTTGTAAAAATCGTCTTTGCTTATGATACGGTTCTCTGTATCAGTTGCAAGTGAGGTTTTTTAGTAAGTTTCTTTAGACAATATTGTATTAATATAATTTCTTAAACACCCTTTCTTCCTTATCATTTCTTAGAATAATTGTTTAATATTTTCGATATCTATTGTAGATTAGTGAAATATTATGTATAATCTGATCAGAGTAGCAGTCAATGGTGACTAAATATCTTGTATATTTAGTGAGTGGTTCGATTCCCTCCTGTTCCAAGACAATTACGTTGTTTTGGAACAGGAGAGAATTTCCTTTACATCAACTCTGGTTTTAATTTTTTTACCTTTTCTAATATATCTTTATCTAGTTTAATGTATTTTAGTGATTTACACTTGATTAATTCATTCACGTCTAGATTTCTTGCACCTAATAAATTTGCTCTTTCCAAATTGCAATTTGTAAAATTAACTTTATTCATATTAGCATTTTTAATTATTGAATATCTTAAATCAGCATCTGTGAAATCTGCATATTCAAAATTGCAATTATTCGCCTTTATGCTATTTAATTTAGCACCATTACATTTTATATGCCTTAAGTTGCTATTAGAAAAATCAACTTTTCTCATTATAGAATTAGTCAAGTATGCACCTTGTAGGTTGCATCCTTGCATAATAGCTCCTTCAAAATTTGATTCACATAAAACCGCACCCATTAACTTACTATTTGATAATGTAACTTTCTTCAAAATAACTGAGACCATAAAGCACTTGGAAAGATCTAAGTCGTAAACCTTGTGTTCTTGTAACCGCTTAATATTTCCTGCAATTTTAAAACCAGCTTCTCTACCATCCCAAAATCTACAATCGTCTATATTCTCTAATAATATCTTTTTTCCTATTCTTGTCCAATAACACTGTAAAAATAATTGTTAATAAAACAAAATCTATTATACTACTGTACATATTGGTTATAATTCCAGAATAAAAGGAATCTTGACCAAGTAAACTAAAATGAATAATTATTGGAAAATAATTATACGCAACTGTCAAAACAATTGTAAAAATTAAATAAACTAATAGTAATTTAATCATATATTTGTAGTTCTTCATTAAGTTTCTCCTAATTTAAATTATTTTCTGAAGTTAAAAATTATATTATTAATAACATTATCAAAAATAATTATTGGCATTCTTGAAGCTCTCGTTTAAACATATACTCCTAATTAATAATATACAATCTTGTATTATTTTTCAAATCTAAATAAGAAAGTATCTAGTTATTGTGCTCTCTCACTCCAACTCTCCGATTGTTAATCCATCATTAATCTTGTTAATAATTCACTCTTGATTATAAGCTCATCTCCGATTACACAGTGTCTTTTTAGAAAACCCCTTCTGTAATTTGCTAAATTCATAGTTTTAATGGTATATACTTTCTTTGAATTATAGTTTTACTTTGATATTAGTAGAATTATCATATTTTATTTATATAAATAACGCTATAAAAACATCTATGCTACATTTGAAACTATTAAACAAAAACCTCATTTATTTGTGATACAGTTCACTCTTTATTATCATAAACTCCCCCCTATATACTTTTAATATCTCCTATTCCTTATTCAAACCCTATACTTGATAAAAGCTTCCTGATACGTCTGTTCAAAGCTTAGTTGCTTTATTTAGCCCTTTAAATGGAATTGCTGGTACATTAAGATTTAACTAGTTCTATTACAATTAATATACCTTTGATTAAATTAATTTATTTAACGTGTCTAAATACTCTATATCAAGTATATCATTAATAAAATTGCTAGCTCTCCTATATCGTATTGGGCTGACTATTTCAAAATAAATCTACATTTAGGATAATTGCTGCACCCTTTAAACTCACCATATTTGCTTTTTCTCAAAACTAACTTGCCTCCACACCTAGGACATATATCATTACTTATTTTATTCTTATTATCAATTAGTCGATTCTGAATTTGTGCTGCATGGGCTTTCCTATTTTCTTTACCATCAATACTCAAAGAAATTAGCTTAGAGTATATTTGTTTTTTTACAAAATCTCTTAATGTCTGCTTATTGTATTTTTTAATTGTCTTCAATAAATTTATTGTATATATAACATCTGTTTTACATTTAACTTTTAAATCCGCATTAATAGTGAAAACTACAATTGGAATGTAATTCACATCTGGGAAGTCACCTAGTATCTTTTTTAGAGCTTGTATATGTCCGTAATTCTGCCTAATTGGATTATACATACTTTTCTCAGGTTTATAATTTTTCTGTTTCCAATATTCATCAAATTCATTCCCTATAATCTTTCCCTTATAATTTTTTGTTTCAATAACAAAAACACCATAATTTGATACAACAACATGATCGATCTGGGTTGTCTTACTTCCCACCTGTAGCATTATATCATTTATAACCATATACTTAGTTTCATCAAGTCTTGATAAGAAAAATGATACTGACTTTTCTCCAAAGAATCCCTTTATTCTTGGCCTAAAAAGATCTAATATTGCTACTGCAATTACCAAAACCAATAAATACCAAAATCTAATTAAAAGTTCAACAATTACTTCCACTTATTTCACTCACCTTTAATGCTATTCCTAAATTGAATATTATTTTCCCGTTTATGGTAATGAATTAATACCATAGTGTACATCATTATTAGCTTTTTCTAAGCATTTATACGGAGGAATATTATATATAATAATGATTTTAATGTTATATTTTATTGTTGCTAATATATTGCTTTAACAATCCACTTGCTTCTCTTCTATCATCTTTTAAACTATTAATATTACCAAAAACTAAAAAGCTATCTTTTGAACGAGAAACGGCAACATTTAACATACTTTTGCTTGCATCTATAAAATAACAACCTTCATTTCCACCATACACTGTAGACATTATTATTACTCTTCTTTCTGCTCCTTGGAAAGTATGCACTGTTCCAACATTTATATTTTTCCTGATTTCTTTTGGAATTCGCTTATTAATCTCATTTTTAATGCAACTTACCTGTGCTTTAAAGGGCGTAATTACACCTAACAAATTTTTTGTATTTTCATTGGGATATGCCTCTTTAATCATTTGGAAATTTTCATTAATCCACTTTGCTATTTCAATAGCTTCATTTTTATTATATCTACTACTTCCATTTTTACTTGAACATTCAGTTTCAATTTGTTTATATCCAATTTGGGGTAGATTAGTTAACTTATAATTGGCATCTACGCTACCTTTACCGCGCATAGGTTCAAGATTTCCTTCATATACTAAGTCATTGCAATAAGATATAATTTCATCATAACATCTTCTATGTTCACTCAAAAATAATCCCCTATTTTCAAACTTCATATATTTACAACTCTTTGAGGCCATCTTCATTACACTTGAATTTGAAGCGTTAATGCCTAATATATCAATCTTTTTATATTCTTCTACATTTTTTACTACTCCATTTTCTATAGCTAATGCCTTATCTAAAGCATTACTAACATTCCAAACAGGCTCTATTTGATATGAATCACCTACAACTACAGCTTTTTTAGCTAATGAGAAAGAGCATGCTGCAATTTCAGGAGAAACTTGTCCAGCTTCATCCACTATCAATAGATCTATATAATTATAAAGATAAAAACGCTTACCACCTTTCTCCTGTGATAAAAAATTTTTAGGAAGTTGGTAAAAAGTCATTACATAGCATGGCGTAACCATGCTTAATCTATTATATAACTTATCTAAAACATTTTTATACGGCATACCTTTTTGCTTTACAGTTAGACTATCTTCTCCTTTAGCCCATCGACATTCATAGTAATGAACTGATAACCAGAACTCAATATATCTAAGAGTTTTATCCATTATTTCATTTGTTTGCTCTAAATTAACAGGGTGCTTTTTCTCTCCTTTAAATATATCAATATCTAGTTCATTTAATAATTCTAAATTGTCATCATACTGCTCTTTTATATGTTCTACATCTTTATATATTCTTTGCAATTCACTTATTTTTACCTTTAAATCTTTGATTAAATAACTATATTTCTCCTCAATCTTATCTAAAGTCATATATTCATCTAAAAATGTTTCTTCGATTTCAATAAACATTCTGTTTCTTGCCTCTATTTTTATTTTATACTTCTTGAGAAACTTTAATAATTTATATAGCAAAGGTATTTCCTTGAAGTGTTTTCTCCAAGCTTCAACTCTTATCAGATTTAAAGATACATTGCCTTTTAATATTTTTATTTGGTTTTCAAGATATTCTAAGTATTTTTCTATAGTTTTATCATTAATTTCATATGCCTTAAGCTTATTAAATACCTCTAAAATATTGTATCTAACTAAATCAATTTTACATAGTAAGGCATGTATTTTTCCCTCACAGACTTGTAGATCTGAAGCATTATCACCAAAGTATCTATTATAATTTTTTAATAATTTATCCTTAGATTTTAATATATTCTCTTCACTTTCAATTTCAGAAACAAAATCATCACCTTTTTTGTTAGTATAATGATATCCTTTAGCCTTTGCATCCTTCTCTTTACTAACTGAAGAAAAATAAACAGCAAAACTGTTAACACCTTCTATCCATCTTTCTTCAAGATTTTCATATCCTAAAGCATCTATTTTACCAAAGGATTCTATTATATTAGTAACTGCCTGATTGTTTGTAGAAGAAGCTACTATAAGTGGAGGTTTTTCTTTTTTTAAGGCTCTCTCAACATACATATTAGCAACTACAGATTGAAGTAAGGTTGTCTTACCTGTACCTGGTGGCCCATTTACTGCTAATACTTCTCCATCTTTCATATTTGTAAAATGATTAATACACTCCCTTTGAGAAGGTGATAATGGATATTCTCCTGACATCTGACCGCAATGTTTAATCATTTCCACTAAGTTATTTGATATAATTGGCGATACCTCATTAAGATCTAAATTAATAAAATTTTCATAGAGCTTGGATCCTTTGTATTCACTAATCATGTCATCATATAAATTTAATATTGACCATGTAGCATTTATAGTAGTATCCTCTAAAATATAAATGTTTTTATCTAACTCAACATCTAAAATATTAAACTCTGTGAATTTAACTTTAGTCACATTTTCGTATATATCACTAGTAAACTCTATGTAATCCTTCCAACCTTCTATTTTATGTATTCTTCCAATACTTTCACTCATATAGGTGTCATAATCCTTACAATCTCCCATTGATAAATCAGCTTCAATCATTGGTTGAAGAAATTCTCTGGGTATCCATGGAAATTTACCCTCATTATAATGGAGTGTTCCATCTTTTTCTAAAATAGCTGGAACAAAGTATATTCCTGTTAAATCTTCAAAATTACTATTTATCTTCTCTTGAGAATCAAAAATTGTTTTTATTGTCTTTGCAACAATTATCACATTAATGCTTTCCTTATATTTATTGCTATTTTTCTCTTTTTCTTTATTTGCTTCATCTACTTTAGACAAATTTACAAAAATACTTTCATCAATTTTACCATCAATTAATTCATCAAATGTAAAATAGTAATATTCATTTTCTTTAAATTCTATTTTCTTATTTACTTGTGATGTAACTGCACTTCTAAAAAATGATGTTAGCTCTTTTATTTTATTATTCAAATTTTCACCAACTTTTCTATTTTATTTTTGCCAATCGGACTTTTGTTTTGTTATTATCTCATCTTTAGAATTTAGTTTTTTCTTGAGATTGTTTTTTCTCGCCATCTAAATTATTAATAGTTTTAACTCCACACCCTGTTAAAGCTATAATTGTAGCTAATGCTAAAATAGCTAATCATAACTTTTCACCTTATCCTTATTATTTAAATTTAATCAATAACATCCTTATTGTACCACGTCTCTATACCTCCCTCAATAAATTCATACCATATTCAACAAATATTTCCTTTATTTAATGTATAACTACATAAAAAAACAGCAGAATTCTGAAATTCTACTGTTTCTATGTGTATATAATTAACTAGTTTTATAGGGAATGTATCCTTAATTAAAGATACTTTAAGCACAGCATTAATTGAAATATGGGTTCTCTATCCTCGTTGGAACATAAGGTGTTGGAATATCTATTATTATTTCACTTTGATTTGTGCTTTGTGTATTTCCTTGATTATTTATTTCCCCTTGAGTCTGAGCTTCTGCTTCCATTTGAGCTTTTGATGCAGCTTCTGCTTCTGCCTTTACCCTTGCTTCAGCTTGAGCTTTTGCCTCTGCTTCTGCCTTTGCTCTTGCTTCGGCTTCAGCTTTTGCCTTTGCTTCCTCTTGCCTTTTAGTTTCTAATTTATCATTTATTTCTGCCTTTAAGGCTTTTATCTTTTCATTTCCATCAACAAATTCTTTTTTATCTCTTAAACTTTTTAATTCTTCAATTCTTTTAATAAGCAGATCTTTGTCCTGAAGCTTGCTTATATCAATATTTTCAAGTTCTGAAATGTCTTTATTTATTAATTCTATATTACTATCTGTTAAATTATCTTTAAACTGGTTTAACTCTTCTTTTAGTCCTTCAACTTTTTTATATTCTTTATTTGCAATAATCTGATCACATTTATTAATTAGATCTTTGTATTTTTCTTCATTTGAGTTTAAAAGAAACTTACTAATGCCATCTTTATATTCCACTACATAATTACTAAAATCATTTATTATTCTATTTCCTTTAAAATATGTATAACTAACAAATCCAGCTATGGCAACTATAACCACTATTAAAATTATTATATATTTTTTATTTTTTTTCATTTTATCCCCCTACATAAGAACTGTGTTTAATGATATTTTTATCAGCCTTACTGGCTTCTATTAATTCAACCTTCATCTTTCACTAACACTCCATAACATAGTTTGTTAGTAAAAAACCTTTTCTTTCTACTTTCTGTTCATTTACAACCTTATATCCTCGTTTTTCAAAGAAATACTTTGCAGTAATAGATGCGTGTGTACTAATCTTATCTACATCAAATGCCTTTTCCAGTACATCACAAATTACAGTAGCAATACCTTTATTTTGGTAGTCCTTATGAACATATAGTCTATCTAAATATCCACTCTTATCTATATCTCCAAAACCAACTATAGTATTATTTTCAATAGCAACAACTGTAAAATTTTCTAATAAGGATTTGTTCCATTTCTCTAAATCTACACTCCCTGTTGCCCATACATTCAACTGTTCTTCTGTATAGTCTTTTGCATTAATGGAATGTACAGTATTATAAAACAGTTCTGCTAACTCTTTACAGTCTGATGGTTCATACCTTCTTATAAGCATTCATTATTTCCTCCACAAATTATACTTATTTAGTTATACTATAATTCATATTATTATTTTAATTTCATATGCAGCATAGGGAATGGATTTCCCTGTTCGTCTAACTCAGATTTTTTAAAGACTTTAAACCCAATATGTTTATAAAAACCTACTGCTTGTGGATTTTGCTCATTTACATCTACATAATTTACATTTAACACTTTTATTGCATATTCTACAAGTCTTTTCCCGACTCCATTTCCTCTACTTGTATTACTTACAAATAACATTTCAATTTTAAAATCATGAATTCCCATAAAAGCTTTTATAATACCATTTTTGTCTCTTACACATAAAAGTTTACTAACATATTTAGCACCTTCTATAACTTGAGGTTTTATTGAGATTATATCTGCTTCACTTAAAAAGTCATGTGTTGCTCTTACTGATGATTCCCATGTGTCTAGTATTTCTTCCATATCCTTATTATTAATATTATTTAAATTTTCAATTTTCATCATTTAATAAATCCTCCCAAGTAAGTATGCTACTTAATATTATATATTAAATATGATTTGAAAAGCTTATTAAGAATATTTCTGTACTAACTATAATCAATTAAATATATTTATTTTTATAGATATATAATATTCTCCTAATACTACTTTCAGATAGAAAATAATCTGTAGACAATTGTTTAATTGATATTCCTTGTAAGTACTTAATATATATTTCAAAATTTCTTGATTTCAGTTCAGTTTTTATCCCACTAACCTCACCCCAAGATTTTTTGTTGTTATCTTTCTTTGGAATGTATATATAATTACCATCGATGTATTTCTGAACTAAATCTAAAACATCTTTAGGTAATATATCTTGTGCTTTTTTATACTTCATAAACATTTCTCCTACTATTATTAGAGCAAATATTTAATCAAAAACTGCACAAAACATCTACTTTATCGCTCCTTACAAACTATGCTTTGATATTATTGCAGTTTTTTGTTTGGAGCTAAATTAATTAATCTGATTTTACAAAACATGATGACACCTACCTTCTTGCTTAATTATATTATAAATTAAATTCTAAAACTGAATGTCTACTAAACTGCGTTTTTTTCCTAATTCAAAACTAAACTTCAATCAAGCACTCTTGACTAAATATCACTTCACCAGCTCTTAATGCTGTTTTAGTGGATGTAACATTATCACTGTCAATATGACAAGTTAGGTACTTTGCATCAATCAGACTCACAAAACTTCCTAGCAACTTTGATGCATATCCTTTCCCTCTAAAAGCTGATGCGGTAAGGATTTCATCAATGTACACTGTTGATTCTCCTAAAAACGTCTCCTTCTCACCAGCAATCAGTCCAGCTATTTGTCCATCTACCTCTAACTGATATAATAAACCCTGTTCAAGACATTCATCCATCATTTCCTTCGGATTAACAGTTACCCTATCAACAAAATCAGGTCTTAATTCATGAAAAACCTTATATTGATTATAATACCAGTCATAATAATCAGTTGGAATCTTCAAAGGTAAATCATATTTGACCATATCATCAATCTTCGCAATAAAACGTTGCTGAATAATTGTAACATCATAATCATTACAATCAGGACGAACCCAGAAACGATATGATTTAGGATTAAAGATTTCGAAGTATGGCCTAAGTTCACCAATAATCTTATGGAGATTTTGTATTTTAAATCCTGCCCACATATAGACAAATGGTTCATCTGGGTTTCCCCCCATATGCCTAATACCAGCAAGTACTGTGCCTTCGCTTGTCTCTATGAATTGGTTTAAATAATCCTCTTTCTTGCCAATCCCAATATATTTAAGTCGTTTTTCGAGTACCTCATCGTCATTAAGAGAAAGAATATCCTTCAACTCTTCTTTGATTTGCTCTATAATAGCTTCTTCTGGAAAATCATCCAGTTGATAAATATAGTTTTTGGCTGCATTAATCATTATTTCACTCATCATCATTATTCTCCTTATATTTTATTCCCATTTGATATCACACATAATATAGTAACATCTGTAAAAACCGAACTTATTTATGTTAAGGTTAAATTAATTTCACTCACCTTTAATATTACTCCTAAACTGAATATTATTTTACCTTGTCCTTATTATTTAAATTTAATCAACAATATTCTTATTGTACCACCTCACTGTCCACTGCTCAATAAATTCATACCATATAAAGCATATTTTTCTTTTGTTTAACCTATAACTACATAAGAAAACAGCAGAATTCTGAAATTCTACTGTTCTATATGTTACCAATTATTTAGTTTTATAGTAAATATATCCTTGGTTAAAGATACTTCTTTAACCCTCTAATGATTCTAAGTAAGCACAACATTAATTGAAATATTGGTTCTCTATCCACGTTGGGATATACGGTGTTGGAATATCTATTATTATTTCACTTTCATTTGTGCTTTGTGTATTTCCTTGATTATTTATTTCCCCTTAAGTTTGAGTTTCTGCTTTTAAGGCTTTTAGCTTTTCATTTCCCATCTTTATATCTCCATGTTCACATTACATCAAGCTCATTATAATCATTTTCCAATGTAATAATAATTACACTTTTAATTTCATAACCAATTTATTTATACCTTCACTGTTCATAAGCTCATACATTAACTTAACTAAATCTTCTTTTGAGATATTTTCATTATTTTTAAACCAATAGGTTAATATGCCAATCATAGCAGATAACATATACTCAAGGGTATAATCAATTTCCATATTGCTCTCACTTGTTTCTAGTTGCTCCAATAGTTTTGCTTTTATACCATTTTTAATCTTACCTGCAAAAGCAGGGTCTCCATTATCCCCTAAAAGCACAGTATAATACTTACTACTACTTGAATAGAGCTTTATAAATGAATCTATAGGTACCGATTCATTGCCCATTGTTGGTAAAAGTGGTGGCATGTCTTCAATGTTTGGTAAAAGAGATTCTTCAATCTGCTCAAGAACATCATAAACGTCATTAAAATACTCGTAAAAAGTGCTTCGATTGTATCCTGCTTTTGTGGTTATTTCACGGACTGTTATTTTCTCAATACGCTTCTCACAATAAAGCTCCCAAAAAGCGTCTATAAGGTTTTGTCTTGTTTGGGTAGATATTTCTTTATATTTTGCCATAACTGCTCCTTTATAAAATCCGACATATTGATCGATATTGTCGGTTGAATAATTTTTATATGTAGAATACACTAAAATCATACAACAAGCTGTTGTGCAAATCAAATGGATTTTAGGAGGCAATAATGATTACGATTTTATGTAGTGGTTCTCGTGGAGATATTCAGCCATATATTGCTCTGGCTATTAAGTTAAAAAAACAGGGGGAAGATGTACGAATTGCAGCAGGTAAAAGCTTTGGAGATTTTATTACAAGTTATGGAATAGAACATTTTCCACTTGCAGCAGATTATAAATCTGTAGATATTGATCCTAAGCTTCTAGATGCTGCTCAAAGTTCAACAAATCCACTTAAAATGCTTTTTACCTTTAACAAAATGAAAAAATATTCGAAAATGATGGTTGATGAAATGTATGAGTCATGTGTTGGTAGTGACGTTATTGTATATCATCCTGGTTGCACTATTGGCTATTTCGCTGCACAACAAATGGGGATACCATCTGTTATGGCATCTCCTTTTCCTATGCTGAAAACTTCTAAAGTGCCATCAATTATCGCTTATGGGAAAACTAAAATGCCTATTTCTCTGTCTTACAAAATGCTACAAGGGATGTTATGGATGGCATCTAAAACAGGCGTTATGCTTTATTGGAAAGAAAAATTCGGTAAACTACCAGAAAATTTTGATTGTCCTTTTGAACGAGTAGATGAAAAAAATCCATCTATTGTTTGTTGTTCTAATTATGTTTTTCCACGTCCAGGAGATTGGAATAAAAATGTTTATCAATTTGGCTATTGGTTTACTCAAGAAAATGATGAATATACTCCACCAAAAGAACTTGTGGAGTTTTTATCAAAGGGTGAAAAACCTATTTATTTTGGATTTGGTTCTGTATTTAACGAAAAAAATAAATATAGGTTTATATCTTATGTAAAAGAGGCTTTATCAAAAACAAATAAGCGTGGAATTATTTGTGGTATGGGTGATGTTAAGAACTTACCTGAAAATATATTTGCAATAGACAGCATCCCCCATACATGGCTATTTCCAAAATGCTTGGCTGTCTGTCACCACGGTGGAGCAGGTACAACAGCAGCTGGGTTTGCTTCAGGAGTGCCGTCTATTATTATTCCATTTTCCAACGACCAATTTGCATGGGCACATCGTAGTTATGACATTGGAGTAGGAGCAAAACCTATATACAAAAAACAGCTATCAGCAAAAAAGCTTGTAGAATCAATAAACTATGCTTTATCTGACAAAGTCACACAAAATGCAAAACAGTTGGGTAAAAATATTGCAAGTGAAAATGGAGCAAAGCATTGTGCAGATTTAATTGTAAGGATGGTAAATTAAATATGCATAAAATTGTAGCAATTTTAGGTAGCCCCCATATTAATGGAAATGGTGCATTTGCTTTGGATAGAATACTTAAAGGCGCAAAAGAAAACGGAGCAATATGTTTAAAATATGAGCTTTGTAAAATTAACATAAAAAACTGTTTAGGTTGCAGAAAATGTGTAGAAAATGGTGGTGTATGCGTTTTGAAAGATGATTTCACTGAGATTTTTGAAAATATTAAAACTGCTGATACTGTGATAATATCATCGCCAATTTATATTAACCAAGTTAACGGATACACAAAAACCTTTCTCGATAGGTGTTATCCACTTACCGACAAATACCATAAACCACGTTTTGGAAAACGAAATGTTATAATGCTTTGTACATATGGTGCACCTATACCTTTTATTTTTTCAAAATATATTAAAAGTACAGGTAAATCTTTAAAAGCAATGGGATTAGTTAATAACAGAAATATTATAATTCATGGCTGTACTACTATTGATAAGGTTAAAAATGATGTAAAACTTCAATCAAAACTAATTTCCATTGGAAAAAATATATAAAAAAATCTAGATTTCTCCATATATAATATAAGTAATATTATTTAAAGTTCAAGTTTTAATTATACTTTTCATGAAAAAAAGATAGGCTTTTAAGCCTATCCTATCCCTTTGAGTATCTTCACCTGAACAAATTGGAATTTGTAAAACTTTGGATTAGCCTCATAATCTCACTGATAAATTAATATATACTATACACAATTCTCAAATATTGGTTCAATATAATCTTTAATAAGTTTTAAACTATCCTTCGCATATGGCTTTAAAATAGAAGCAATAGAAACTACCATTTTTTTCTTTGTATTAACATAAATCGCATTTCCTCCCTGTCCCAAAGCTGCATATATATGTTCTTTATCATCAATAATCCACCACAGATAGCCATAGGACAGCTTTCCTCCTCGGCTATGCTCCTTTATACTCTCATCTATCCACCACGCCGGTATAATTTGTTTATCTTTCCATATTCCATTACTTAAGTACAATTGACCTATTTTTGCCATATCCATTGGGGTCAAGGTAAGACCCCAGCCTGCTGTATTTATACCTTCAGGGTCAACAACCCAACCGCTAACATTTTTATCTTTGGGAAAGGCAAGATGTTCTTCTTTATTTGGTAATACCACATTGTGTCCAACATTAATTTCCAATGGCGAAAACAAATTTTCTCTTGCAAAATTAAGTACTGATTGTCCTGTTGCTTTTACAAGAATTCCTGATAAAATATGTGTTCCTACAATAGGAGAATACCTAAACTCTCCATTCTGCCTCTTTCCTCCTAATAAATCAAGCCCAGCTTTTATCCAGTTATCGCTTGCGAAAACCTTCGCATATGGTTCTGACTTACATTTATATGGGGCTGTCATAGTCAGCATGTCCTTAATGGTAACACTCTGTATCGTTTTTTCTCCTCTTTTAACTGTGTAATCCGGGAAAAAATCCAATACTTTCTGGTTAATACTTTTGATGTACCCTTTATCTATAGCAATACCAATCAATATGGAAATAATACTTTTTGTCACTGAAAAAACATGGCTGGTGTTATTAGCGGTATATCCATTATAGTAATTTTCATATAATGTTTCACCGTTTTTTAATACAATTATGCCAGTAATATTGTTATAGCTACTGTTTATTATCTTTTCTAACCATATCTTTTTTCTTTGATTTATATGATTCATATAAGATACCCTCCTGTTCTGGAATTTGGATTATCTTTCAGTTGCTCTGGTATTCCTTTGGCAATAATCTCACCGCCCTTGTCCCCACCTTCCGGACCAAGTTCAATAATATAGTCACAGCTCTTTAAGACCTCTACATTGTGTTCAATTACAATCACCGAATTGCCATTTACAACGAGTTGATCTAATAGTTTTAATAACAATGCCGTATCATACAAGCTAAGTCCAGTGGTTGGTTCATCTAACACATATAGTATATTGCCCTTTCGATGCCGTCCTAACTCTTTGGCAAGCTTCACTCTCTGTGCCTCACCACCACTTAAAGAAGAAGATGGTTGACCAAAGGCTAAGTACCCCATGCCCATTTGATCTAGAATACGTAGTGGTCTCACAATGCTATTCTGATCTGCAAAGAATGAAATGGCTTTGGTAACGCTCATCTCTAACACATCGGCAATGTTTTTTCCTTTATAGTCTACAGAAAGACTTTCTTCATGGAACCGCTTGCCATGACACATCTGGCAAAGCTTATCTACGGAAAAATTGGAGGTCAGAAAGATTCTTTCATAACCACTACCACCACAGTCTGGACATGCCCCTTTAGAATAAAACGAAAAATGTCCACCGCTCATGTTTCTTATTTTTGCTTCAGGCTGTTTTGCAAAAAGTTCCCTGATTTTATCCCAGATACCAATATAAGAGACTGGCGTAGAACTGGAATTTCTTCCAATAGGCTCCTGAGATATCTTTGCAAAGCCACTAATCAGTTCTACTCCTGCTATATCAGTTGCAATACCATATTTTCTGGCACTAGCAAGACGTTTCAAAAGCGTCTCCTCAATGAGTGAACTCTTCCCACTTCCGGACAATCCAGCAATACCAACCATGACATGAAGTGGAAATGCTACAGTTAAGTCCTTTAAATAATGGGTATTTGCATGCTCTAAGATTAGACAGTCTTCCTTATCAAAGGCATGCTTTCTAACCGTCCTTTCCGGCATCAAACATTTGCCTGAAAGATACTGACTAAGCATAGTATTTACATTTTCATATCCTTCATAATTTCCCTGGTAGACAACCCTTCCACCTTCTATGCCTGCTTTTGGACCAATCTCAATAATATGGTCGGCATGACGAATCATCTCTCTATCATGCTCCACCATAATCACTGTATTACCAATGTCTCTTAATTCCTTTACCGATTCGATCATGCTTTCCTTCTCAGATGAATGTAATCCTGCCATGGGTTCATCAAAGACATAAATCAGAGAATTCAGTTTAGACTCCAAATGGAGATGGAGAAAGATTCGCTGTACCTCACCACCGCTTAAAGAAGACATCTCCCTGTAAAGAGTCAGATGTCCTAAGCGAAACTGAATCAGATGCTTCAATTTTTCCACTAAATTCTTTACCAGGTTCTTACCAAAATGAGATAATTCTTCCTCCGGTATTTCCTTTAGGAAATCAAGAAGACCTGTCAGTGTCATCTGTCCCAGTTCACCAATGCGCTTTCCATGAAGGAAGACTTCTCTTGCTTCTTCGCCGATTCGCTGTCCATGACAATCTGGACAAAGGGTCTTTAAATAAACTTCCTCCACATCCTCGCCCTTTTCATACGCATTTCTTAGTATACGCTCCAGACAGTAGCTTTGCTTGCCATTATCATATGTCCCATAGATGACTTCATTACTGATATCTTCTGGAAGTTCCCAGAATGGAGTTGCAAAATATACGCCGTATTTCTTCTTTAAAATTCGTAAGAAACCAGCTGTTACCTGCAGACTCTCATAGACCTCCAATAAGGTTGTTGTTTTATCTTGAATCAACTTCTCCAGATTAATATCATAATAAGAACCTCTGCCCTGGCAGCTAATACACATACCATCGGCCGTTGTATATAGAAAGAAGCCTAGGGAGAGATGTCCACTATGCTCATCCATAGCCTTTCCGTCACTGGTATATAACATGGCTAACTGGTTTAGAATTCCAGTCTTTGAGCCAACTGTAGAACGGGGATTGCTCTGCCTTATTGTATTTTGGCATACCGCCACCGTTGGGCCGATTCCTTCCATAGTATCGAATCTGTCCTCGTTATCAAGTCCAGTCAGAATTCCAATGGACCTTAGATACTTGTTCTTGCCTTCTTCAAACAGGATATCAAATGCAAGACTGGACTTACCGGAACCACTGATCCCGGTAATGACCACTAGTTGATGCTTTGGAATCGCTAGATTAATATTTTTTAGATTATGGATTCGTGCTCCTTGAATCTTGATTTCTTCCATATGCTCACCTCTGAATAGATCTGCAGCATCTTAGAAATGAATGGGCTCTATGGGAAGGTAGATGTCAACCCTAATTGCCTAAATCGTAGATTACTTCACATAATTCATTGGCTCAATAGGAACGTATATATCTACCTCATGGATAGAATTTCCATTGGCATAAGGTTCGTTTCGATACACTTCGAATGGATATGAGTTTCTTGGAACATAACCACTGCTGGTTATCCACTGTTGATACATGTAATTCCAAGCATAGCTATACTGTTCCTGTTGAATCTGAAAATGTCCCACCGCATACAGTCCGCCTTCTAGTTTCATCCTCCCAAGAATACCGTCTTCCTGAACTCGTATATCCTCTGGCACCGTGAGACACAGGCTGGTACGGAATTGATTCTCCTCTCCGAATTCCGGATTATCATGATACATGGCAATCACCCAGTTTTGACCCTTCACAAGAAGATGCTGCTTCTTTGCATGATCAAATAAAATCTGAATAAGATTGACATACTTCTTTGCTAATGTGTCATAGGTACCTGTATGTCTCACATAAGCCACCTGTTTTTCCTCTAAATTTGCTATGGTAATCTTTCCTGTGACAGGAAGCAAATTGTCTGCCCATTCTTTCTTCACTGTGTCCTTATTATACTCTGACAGTAAAAAAGAATCTTTGCAATTCTTGCTATATTCATTCCGGTATTCTCTTGGACTAGTGCCATAATAATTCTTAAATGCCCGGGAAAATACGGCTGAATCAGTATATCCAAGTTCATAGGAGATATCCGTAATGTTTTTATCTGCCCGGTGTGCAAGCAAAAAAAGTGCATTCTCCATGCGAATCCGGTTCACATAATGGGCTAAAGGCTCGTTTAATATGCCCTGAAATATCCGGCTGAAATGATATTTTGAAAACCCAGCAGCATTGGAAAGTTCCTCAATAGACAGTGCTTGCCCTAAATGATCTTCAATATAGTCCTGCACCTTATGAATTTTTCGTATGTATTCATCTTGACACTTCTGATCTGGCATATGATACCCTCCTGTTCTTGATAAATATAGGATAAGGTATTTAATAAATCTTTTCAACCCACCCTCAGAAGAGTTGCTTTGAACTGCTTTCATATCACGTTACGCTAATATAAATAATCTCCAGTACAAATAGAAATAGTTATAACACAAGCCAATGATACTTTTTATATCATTGGCTTGAATTTAATATATAACCCCTATAACAGTTAAAAATTATTTTTTCTTAAATTCCTTATTATCTAAAATAATAACCTCTGACTTATCTTCCTTTGATGCCTGCTTTGTGTGATTTACAAGTTTTATAACGTTCTTATATGATTGTTTTGCTCCCTTTACAAGCAAGGGTACTCCTAGAAAATCAATTTTTAGCCACCTAGAAAGTAATCCGCCAAAGGTCATTGGTAATGGAACCGTTGGTGATGTATTAGAAAATATAATTTTCTCATCTAATAGCTTTTCTTTATGAAGCATAGAAGTTAAATTATATAATCCTGGAATTAAAACCTTTGAACGTCCTCTACCTACAACATAGACTTTATTTCCATCTTCATCACTTCCATAATAAAAAAGTTCTCCACGATTTCCATATACTAACTTATTAAAGTTAGGTAATTTCAATATTTCATCCTTAGTTGGTTCTCGAGTTTCATCCAGCATTTTTAAGTGATAAGCAATTGCTAGAATAGACGAGTGGGTTCCTCCATAACAATTATATATGTATATCATTTAAATCACCTAATTTCTTCTTTTTTTACTTTATTTTAATAATTGTAGTATATGCAATAAACATTTATATTAAACATTCTTTGAACATATTTTATCCAAGTTCCCCAATTCTTTATACATAAAATAAATATGTTACAATCCGTTACCACTACCAAACTTAATCTCTTAATAATTTCATTAATTTATGTGCATCTCCATCAGCATTAATGATATCATCATCTGTAAGACCTGCCTCAGCTGCAATATTATATGCTTTACCAAAATCCCCTACATCCTCTGATTTGTGTGCATCACTTCCTAATGAAAATTTAACGCCCATGTTCTTTAACTTTTTTATTGTTTCAATATCCATATTCGTATGAGATCTGTTAATTTCTAAAGCAGTATTTCTTTCAATAGCTACCTTTCCAATTTCAATAATATCTGGATTAACATGCTCTAATGGATGATTTAATATTGTAATTTCATATTTTTTAATAGCATTAATCGCAGCTTCTGTATAATTTCTCAATAAAAGTGGATTTTGTACCGCTCCAGGATGATAACCCACACAAATTATGTCCAGGTAATCAATTATTTCATCTTTAATATCTATATCCCCCTTTTTAGTAACAATATTACATTCTATACCAAGAAGAATCTTAAAGTCATTCTCCTTCAATAATGAACTCTTATTAAAATCATCAATTACTTTACGTACTTCTTTATATTGATTTAGTTTCATCCCGTAGATACTATGCCTATAACCATGGTCTGTTATTGCTATTTCTTTTAATCCTTTTTTTATTCCAGTTTTAACATTTGATTCAATACTTCCTTTTGCATGTTCTCCAAAAATAATATTAAATAAGGGAATATGCCCCTTTGCAATATTAGTATGAGTATGATAGTCTGCAATAATCTTAAAACTCATTTTATCTCCTCCATAGTTTTATTTTGCCCATATTATTGGATAATTCTTACCATATATCACAATTCTGCACAAACAATATATATCATTACTTATGCATAGTATTTGTTTTTTACCATAAAAAAAACTTCATTATTTATGGTACGGTTCATTCTTAATTATCATAAATTTCACCCTATATACTTTTAATATCTCCTATTACCCAATAACCCATACCATTGATTAAAACCATTCTGATACATCTGTCCAAAATTTAGTTACTTTATTTAGCTCCCTTTTCTGGTGTTGTGATTTTAAATAAAATTGCTGGTACATTAGGATTTAACTAGTTCTATGTACAATAAATATACCTTTGTTTAAGGCATAACTACATAAAAAAACAGCAGAATTTTGAAATTCTACTGTTAATAGGTCTTTCTAATTACTTAGTTTTATAGGGAATATATCCCTAATTAAATATACTTCTTTAACTCCTCTATGGACTCTATATCAAACAAATCTCCATTAATTTTTTCTATCTTTTCTAATAATAAAAAAAGTGAATTAACTCAACCGTATACTACAGTAAGTCAAATGCTTTTGAAAATTACTCTGGAAAAACTCGTAACTGTACTGATACCCCATTTGGATCATATACATAAAAATAGCGAGTTCCATCACCAGGGTTTTGGATGGCAGAAGGATTAAGACCTCTGTCCTGCACAAGATCATGCATTTCATCTAGTTTATCTGTTTTAAAGCAAATGAACATACCCTTTCCTTCAAACTTCTGACCCTGTGGCATACAAACAAGTTCAATCTCAGTTTCTCCCTTGCCATTTGTCAGAAATGCAAGCTCTCCATCTCCTGCTTTAAAGCGTCGGGAAACAGTTAGTTCTGTAATTGTCTCATAAAATTTAATAGATTCTTCTAAGTCGTTAACCATTAAGGTTACATGCTGAATATGCATAATATATCCCCTTTCCTTTGTGTAATCTTTAATAATTATCTCATAGTGAAATATGTAATGCAAGAATTGCCCTACTGCTCTATTTGTACTTATTTATTACTAAATCTATGAATAGGACCATCCCAAACTTCGTTACCATTTTGAAGTTCTATGAAGTTACCTAAAGTATATTGGTTAAAATTAATATTTTTCTGCAAAATATTCTACCCATGCTGGATAAAATCCTGTGGCTAAAGCAGTTCTCATTGAAGCAAGGTTCGCACTCCACGTTGTATAATATGGTATTTTATCTAGCTTCAATATCTCCTTTGTTAATTGTTGAATAACCAATTTTGCTAATCCTTGTCCCCTATATTCCTTAATTGTATCTATACCTATTTGCCATAGTGGATCATGGTAATTGTCTGCACCAGCTACGGCTACCACAGTTCCCTCAATAAAAGCTGCAATTGCAATTTCATCCTTCTCATAATTTAATGCATTTTCAAATCCAGGATATCTTATGTAAAACTCACTCATATTTTCTTTTTCTATTTTCTTAAGAACTACATTATCTGGGCAAATAATATCTTCACTTTTACTATAAAGGAATCTCAAATGTTCACCTGCAAGACATAAATCATTTTCCCTTAGTTTGCATTCAATCCTATGAAGATTTTTACCATCAATAATATCTTCTGCTAAAGTATCTATAAAATTTTCTTTTGCCCAGTTAATTAAATCTCTTCTTCCAATAAAAAGCATTGATTTTCCAAATGAAATCATACTAAAAATTTCTACATCGCTTTCCATGAATACATTTTTTCCATCATCAAATATATTATATTCCAGATTATAATTTGTAATATAATAATTAATTACTTTCTGAACATTATCCATAATTTAAAATCTCCTCTACAAAATACTATTTGCCTGTCACTAAAAAATTTCTTACTTATTTAATTGTAACATATTTTGTAAATATAACATTATTTTTAGTATGGTATTTCCAGCTTTAAAAATAGCCTTAGCCAAGCCATATAAATTCCCGGGGGTTTAAATTGCATTTTCTTGTGGTACAGTTCTCCATATCTACTTAAAGTGGGGTTTTTTATATATTTTCATTAAATAAACTAGAATTGCACTACCTCTCCATAACATAGTTTGTTAGTAAAACACCTTTTCTTTCTACTTTCTGTTCTTTTACAACCTTATATCCTCGTTTTTCAAAGAAATACTTTGCAGTAATTGATGCCTGTGTACTAATCTTATCTACATCAAATGCCTTTTCCAGCACATCACAAATCGCAGTAGCAATCCCTTTATTTTGGTAGTCCTTATGAACATATAATCTATCTAAATATCCACTCTTATCTATATCTCCAAAACCAACTATAATATTATTTTCAATAGCAATAACTGTAAAATTTTCTAATAAGGATTTATTCCATTTCTCTAAATCTACAGCACCTGTTGCCCATACATTCAACTGTTCTTCTGTATAGTCTTTTGCATTAATGGAATGTACTGTATTATAAAACAGTTCCGCTAAATCTTTACAATATGATGGTTCATACCTTCTTATAAGCATTTCCTATCTCACTCACCTTTAATACTATTCCTAAATTGAATATTATTTTACATGATCCTTATTATTTAAATTTAATTAACAATATCCTTATTGTACCACCTCACTTTCCACTGCTCAATAAATTTATACCATATAAAGCATATTTTTCCTTTGTTTACCTATAACTATATAAAAAACAGTAGAATTCTGAAATTCTACTGTTCCTAAAAAATACTTCTACCCATACTTTATATAATTTATAAAGACTTTTTATATTTCTTAAAGTAGACTAAACTTGAAAAAATAAAAAAAGCACCAAAAATTATAAAAAATGCTGCAGAAAAATATAGTTTCCCGGTTAAATGCCATATTCCTATTGCCAACCATAGAACCCCTGAAATTGCATCTAATATCCATGAACTTTTATTATCTATTGCTTTACAATTACACGTACCATATTTTTTTATTTGCTTAATTCTAGAGCTATATGCTAAATAAGGCATAAAATTAAAGACAAATACAAATATATCAATTATCAACAATCCAACAATAATCAAAAATATAGGTTTAATGGCAACTAAAGAAACAACTAACAACCCCATTAGAGCTATAGCTAGTATTAAAGAATATAAAGTCCCTTTTCTTGTTTGATTTCTTATACTTGTATATTTATCTATTTCTGATTCACAATCACTATAAATAGGTTTAGTTCCAGCTTGCGCTGAAAAAATGTGCATATAATTTTCTATAGAAACAATACAATTCCATCCTGCTTCTTTAAATATAGTGAAGTATTCTTCATTTGCCTCTGTTTGGTAATCTAAGTTATATATTATATCTTGAGATTTATCTTTTCTTAGTTTATAGAAAAACCCTCCTACTATATCTTCTAATATCCAACCTTGCCTTGCATATTCTTTTAATTTTTCCATATCACTTTCTTCACTAAATGCAAACCCATTAATCATTACATATTTACTTTTCAAAAATATCCCCCTTTCTAACCCAAAAAATTTTCAGCGAATTTAATCATCTGCTTTTTACGTTCAATCTCTTTTATAAGCATATCTCGTCCTTTATTGGTTATTTTATATATTTTTTTGTTTTCATCTGTGTCACAATTTAACTCCACTAAATCTGCCGCTAAAAGCTTTTTCAATGTTGTATAAAGAGATGCAGGACCAATAGTAACTTCATTATTAGTAAACTTCTCAATAGTTTTCATAATTAGGTATCCATGCTTTTCATCAACAACACTAGATAAAATATAAAAAGCAGAATCTGTTAATTCCCCTATATCAATAGAATCTTTTCTTGGCATAAAATTCTCCTTCATATTATATTTAATGATATATTATTAAATGATATATCATTAAATATAATATATCCATAAATGATATACTTGTCAAGTTTTTCTTTATTGCTTTTGATATTTATATATTTTTATTAAAATATATAAATACACTGACAAAAAAGTCTTCTTCCATAAACTAAATATTAATTAATAAAAAATATAACCACCTGTAAAGTAGCTATTTAATCTACTTACAGGTGGCTATTTTAATCTTATCTCAACTATCTCACATATTAAAGTTTATTATAACTACTAAATATAAATCTAATGATTATACTAATTTTTTACATTTTATCAATAAAAACTTCATTGGAGGTTTATCTTTATTATCACTATCTATTTCATCAATTTCAGAAAATTCTACAAGTCCATATTTTTGAAAATCTTTTTTTATTGATTCTGAATCATAAAAAAAGATTTTTACTCCGTCTTTAGTTTCATAATAACTTTCATTAAGTTTTTTTCCTTTTCCAAACATAGGAGCTTTCTTTGAAACAGCTGTGAAAATCATATATCCGTCTTGTTTTAATTGATTATAACAATCACTAATAAATTTTTCCCTCTCACTTTCATTTAATAAATGAATAAGTGCATAGCTAAATATCCCTTCATAGAGTTTATTTTCAAAAGGCATATCTCCTACTGAACCATGATAAATATTAATATCAATCCCATGTTGCCTTGCTAAATCAATAGCTGTTTTTGAGATTTCGATTCCTGTAACATTTATATTATTATCAATAAATACCTTTGCATTTCTTCCATAACCAATACCAGGTATTAATATATCTTTTATATTATTTTCAATAAAGCAATCCTTGGCAATAATGGCTGATTCTGATGGTTTAAATCCCCACATTGTTTGTTTTTCTATAAAACTTTTTTCCCAAAACTCCGTCATATTTTCGCTCTCCTTAAAATATATTTTTTGAATCTGTAACAATAATAACCCCTAAAGCAAATGGATAAGTAATGTTAAAGTTTTTATTACTATTCACTTAGATCTCTTATATAATGCATAAATTTAATTTCCCATTGTGAATCTGAACTATATGCTTCATATTTATTATCTAAATAGTGTTTAATAATATAAATCTCTTCCTTTGAAAGTGTTTTAAATAATTCTAAAGCTTCATCTTCCCAAAAACACAGGTTTAGGACTTCCACTAGGTCACTTAAGCTATTAACCTCTTCTTTTACCATTGCAATCTTATCTGAAATAAATCTACAATCATTTATTTCATTGATTAAATTGCGTAACCTTTCATTATCCATAGTATCATTATCTATAAACTCACTTTCTTTTAAATCATCTTCATACTTAAAGGATAAAAATATATTATCAATATTTCCTGTGGATAATCCTACTTCAATTCTAGGATAAATATTCACAGCTGTTTTTTGGATATATTCTATCTTTTCATTATCAACTATCCCTAAAACATTACAAATGCTCTTTGCTGAGCTCTCTAATTTTACTAAAATTTCAGTTTTGGACAAGTTTCTAAAAATCCCTAACAATGTTTCTCTTTGCAATGCCGAAATCTCTAATGTTAATATATCCACGCCTAAAATATCAAGCCCTATGGCATTTGTTAGTATTGGTTCAAAAATATTAATTAATAGCTCTTTATAATCAGAACAATAGCTATTTAGAATATAAATAATATTATCCTTATCAAAACATAAGCAAAACTCATTTTCTATAAGTAGCGCTTTTAAGTATTCATTTATATATTCAATTCCCTGCAACTTTTCTGATATGGCATTAGAAAGTTGATAATCTATGCTACAGTCTATCTTATGAGCAAAAAATCTATAGTCATATTTATTAAAAAATCTATCTATTTCATTTATTGTATCCTTATATGATATGTTTTCTATATTAGATGAACTTTTTCTAACTTCTTCTAATAATTTCTTTCCGCTCTCCATCAAAGAGGCTATTTTACTCCAAGAAGCTTTTAACAAGTCACTTATATCTTCTTCCATAAATACTTCCTTTGCGTTCATTAATTCTCTTAATTCTAATCCTAATGAAAAACAAATTGAATTAAGTAACTCTTCCGCTATTTCTATTGGAACTGATGTGCTATCACCCATTGTATATCGCTCAGTGTGCTTGCCAAGTAAATTCCATATTTTAAACTCAATAAGCATTTTATCTTCTTCACTTATATTTTTATCTATTTGAATATTATCTGAAAACGCCATTAAACTCTTGTTGCTTTCTTCCATAATACCTCCTAAAATTCATGTCCGTACATATCTATATCATCCACTTCATGTCCGTATCTTGTATTTCTACAAAGCTCTTCTAAAGTAGTTCCTCTTAAATACTCTAAAGAACCTTGACATTTTCCATCAAAATGTCTTTTCATAAACTCAATAAGTTCATCATCAGCTATCTGATCCATGGCTTCATTTTTAAAAAAATAGAACGACTCTTGAATCTCCGTTAATGTCTCTTTATAATTCTGTTGCATTATATAAGGAGAATCACAAAAAACCTCTACTATCTTTTTTAAAATTCCTTCAGAAAACTCAATTCTTCCTGTATCTTTTAATGACCTAAAACGATTCTCCACCAGCTCATTAATTTCTCCATCACATAAAGCTAACCCATATTTTATTGTTATTTCATTACACCCTTTTAACTCAATTGCAGCTTGTTTTTTCTGGAAATCTTGAAATGCTAAAGTCATATTTTTATCCACCATAATCACCTCTAGATACACAGTACTCCTAAGTCTGATCCAATACAAGACTTGAAATTTTAGTAATTTTGTGGTAATATAAACTTAGAAAATACTTCCCAGTTTGAAAATCAATCTGGGAAGTATTTCTTATATTATAATAGATTTTTCTTATATTACTGAGGTATATATTTCGGCTTCTCTTCAAACTGAGCACAATAAAATCAAAACTAATCAAAAAACTTTCCTTTATAAAAATTCTCATTGTCAAGTTTCTTTGCCGTAAGCCTGAACATGACACAGCCATCTGGGCATACAATATCCTTGCTATATTTGCTACTGCCACCAATGTTCTCTAAATCTCCGCCACTTCTCACCGACTCCATGATTGGGAACATAATCATCATAACCTTGGAACAGATACCCTGTCCATCCGAATTTATGGGACAGCCATAAGTGCAGGTATACTTATCACCCACCTCTTCGCCGTTTCTGCAGTACCGCTCTGTATGGTCACTGCGAAGAAACCCAGTTACCTCAATTTCAAATTCGTACTCCTCATCATACCATTTTTTCATAATCAACCTCCAAATTCTTGTTTATCTATATATAATTTTCCAATAGCTTAATAACATAATTATAACACAAGCCAATGACACTTTTAATATCATTGGCTTAATTTAAATACTTTACAAATTCCTTTTAAGTTTGGTTATACACAGATACCCTTCACCGCACCACAAGTAAAAAGTTTAAACTTCTCCACCTACAGATTAACTTATTGCTAAACTCCCTCATATTATAATAATAAAAAAATATAGGAGTAGATAAACATGTCTATTTTTGCTTATGTTGCAAATGACAATAATAAAATTTCAGTTATAGATACAAGTACAAATACGGTAATAAATACCATTCCAATTTTATCTCCAAGTGATATAACAAAATTTATTGCACTAACACCAGATGGTAGCTTTGCCTATGTTACAAACCTTTCAAACCTGGTAGCAGTTATAAATACTTGCACCAATACGTTAGTAGATACAATAACAGTTGGCACTTCCCCAACAGGCATTGCGGTAACCCCAAATGGTAAATATGTCTATGTAGTAAACTCTGGACTTGCAACCTCTCCCTCAGGAACAGTATCAATCATAGATACCAATACTAATACAATTGTGAATACTATAACTGTTGGTAGAAATCCCATTGCTGTGGCAATATCACCAAATGGCAACTTTGCTTATGTTACAAACTCAAAATCAGATAATGTATCAGTTATAGATACCACTACAAATACCATAGTAAACACCATAACTGTAGGAGATTTTCCTCAAGGCATAGCAATAACTCCAAATGGTACCCTTGCCTATGTTGCAAATCAAGGACAAAGTGCCTTCTCAAACACTATATCTGTAATAAATCTAACCAATAATACATTGGTAGATACCATAACTGTTGGTACTGGCCCTAGTTATGTTGCAATAACACCAGATGGAAATTATGCTTATGTCACAAATGTCTTTACTAATAACGTCTCTGTAATTAATACCAATACAAATACAGTAGTAAATACTATCCCTGTTGGAAATTGCCCTTTTGATATAGCAATTACACCCGATGGAAGATTTGCCTATGTTACAAACTCCTGTACTAATGATATTTCTATAATTGATATAAATACAAATACAGTGGTAAATACCATCCCTAATATTCCTTTACCACTAGGTATAGCAATAGCAAATGTTGATTTTCCATGCCCAACCCCTTTAAATAGAATGTGCATTGAAACAACAAGAATATTTGATTCAAATAAGTTTGAAGAAGAACTTAAAGAGACCTTTAAACTTCCACCATTATATAATACTGAACACATCCAATGTGATGTTGGAGAAACTAGATGTAATATATTAAATATAACTACAATAAACAAACAAACTAATTTAGTAAATGTAAAGTTGCAAATAAAAGTAATTATTAATTTTACAAGTAACTATCCAGATTGTTATTTATTTAAAAAAGTAGTATGCTTTTATAAAAATGTTAATCTTATAAAACCTGAAGGTGCTGATGTATATTGCTCTATTAATAATGTAACTTGTTCATGCATGCAACCAAGTAACTACTCAATTGGGTGCCATAATAAAAATTTATGCTGTACTATAAAGGTAACTGCTACTGTTAAATCTCAAAAGCTTGTTCAAATTGAAGTACCAGTTTTAAGATCTTGTGAACCAAATTAATGTTATTCTAATAACTGCATAACTAAAAATATATAAAATTCAACCATCTATATTTTTATGCAAAGTAGCTAGTAAAACTTATCATATTTTTACTAGCTACAATTCCATCACTTATTTGTTTTAATTGCTTAGACTATCACTATTTCTTTATCAGTTTCAAACTATTCCCACCTAAAAAACTTAATAGATACCCAAATGCATATCACAGAAAGTATACTTATAACTAAAATTGGTATCATTACATTATCTATGCTTAAGTTAAGTGATGCGCTTTTTAAAAGCTTTATTCCCTGAGTTAATGGTAAGATATCTGCCACTTTTTGAAGGGATGTTGGCATAACCTCATAGGGTAATGTTGCTCCTGAAAATATAAGCATAGGAAAGTATAAAATACTTGCAATAACACTTGCCATTTTATTATTTTTCGCTATTCCACCCACCATAAATCCAATGCTGAACATTGATGCCATTACTAATGTATAAGCTCCTAAAAAGTTTATCCATGAGCCTCTAAATTGAAACTTGAAAAATATTTTTGCTGTTAAATAAATAATTATTAATGAAACAATGGCATATAAAGTATAAATCATTCCTTGAACTACTAAAATCATAGCTGGGCTAACTGGTGTTACTCTAAATCTTTTTAATATCTTTCTATGACGATACTCAGATAATACTAATGGTAATCCCATGAAACCACCTGCACATATTGCAATAGTTGATACAGCTGCAAAGGATTGTTCCATGAATGTAAAGTCTGCTTCAGGAAACGCGGGTTTATTTCCATAAATAATACCTAAAATAATAGTTATAACCACTGGCATACAGATTGCAAAGATGAACATATCCATGCCTCTTAGTGATAATTTTAATTCAGTTTTTAACATTGCTTTAAATACTCTCATCATCCAAATCCTCCTCATCTACAAACCATAAATAGGCATCCTCAAATTTTTCATATGGACTCAGTTCCACTGCTTCTTCAACTGTTCCATAAAAATCTATTGCTCCATTTTTCAAAATACATATTTTATCGCACAGAACCTCAACCTCATCCATGAAATGAGATGTTAAAAAGATTGTGAGTCCTTGCTTCTTTAATTTTAATAAGCACTTCCACACATCTCTTCTAGCCTTTACATCTAATCCTGTTGTAAGCTCGTCAAGGAATACTACCTCTGGGTTAGGAATTAAAGCTAGGATAATAAATAATCGTTGTCTTTCACCTCCTGATAATTCACTTACTAAATTTTTCCCCTTATCTTGAAGGTCAAATTCTTCTAATAATTTATTGCAATCTAATGGATTTTTATAAAGAACCTCAGTTATTTCACACAACTCTTTCACTGTTATTTTATCTTGATAATTAGATTCTTGAAACTGAACCCCAACCCTTTGAAATAGCTGTTTTCTTTCTTTTTGAGGATTCATGCCTAGGATAGATACCTGACCATGATCAAAATTCTTTGTACCTAAAATACACTCTATGGTAGTACTTTTCCCTGCCCCATTGGCACCTATCAATCCAAATACCTCACCTTTCTTTACTGTTAAACTAACACTCTTCACCACTTGAGCATCCCCATAGGATTTATAGAGATTATGAACTTTTATTACTTCCATGTGTTATTCCCTCCTTTTGATAAAAGAATAACACCAGCACAAAGTCTGGTGTTAAAGTGTAGAGTTTGTATTAAATTTGTTTTTCATAAATTGTAATTGCCTTAATATAATTTTTGCATTTTTTTCTGCATCACTTAAGGAAGTAAGAAGCTTATCACATGCTGTAACAATGTCCTCATCTTCTTTTGGTTTATCAATTACCTCTCTAATATCAATTTCTATACTTTCTGACATTGAATTAATCATTCTTAAAATTGCTGAAAGAGAATAATTAGCACAACGTAAAGTACGTATTATTTTAAGTCTATTAATATCACTTTCAGTATAAACTCGATATCCATTATGCCTTCTCTTAACAGTAAGTAAACCATTCATCTCCCAATTTCTTAATGTGTCCATTGTGACCTTAAGATAGTCTGCTGTTTGCTTTCTCGTAAAAAATATATAATTATCTTGAGCATCCGTATCTAATAAAAGCTTCTTTGAAAGGTCTATAGCTTCCTCTGCATTTTTTTGTTCTTGCTTTATCTGACTTATATAATCATTTGTACAGTTAATTGCTTCTTGAAACTCCCCCTTGGCAGATAACTTAACAACATTGATTATCTTTTTTCTTAGCCCATTTTGTAGAACCTCTACTTTAAAGGCAGTTCTAGCAAGATTAAATTGCTCTATGTGATAGTCAGTAAATACTCTATAACCATTTTGTAATCTATTCACCTTTGGTATTAATTCAAGCTTTTCGTACAAACGTACAGTGTTGGAATGTACACCAACTCTTTTAGCTACTTCTGATGTTTTATATACCTTATCCATACTATGTGCACCTCCATGTTATTATAATAACACTTATGGAAAGTCTGGTGATATAGTGTAGAGTTCTATTTAATTCTTATTTAGTTTTTGCTATCTCATTTTCATCTTCTAATATTACAGGATAAATTCAATATGTTAGTATTTAAATAGCTCCTTTTGAGGAAATATTCCAAAAGCCCCACCAGTATGGATAAATAAAATATTTTCATTGTTTTTAAAGTTTCCTTTTTTTATTTCTTCACTTAATCCATACATAGCTTTACCTGTATAAACAGGATCTAAAATTATTCCTTCTAATTTTGCAAATTCCTTAATGAAATTTATTTCTTCTTCTCTACTTAAAGCATATCCATTTCCTACATATCCATCTATAATTCTTATTTCATCTTTAGACAATTCCAAATCTACATTAATATACTTCATGGTATCTTGTACTATTTCGTAGATTCGATTTTTAAAATATTCACTGTCATCACAAACATTAACACCTAAAATATCACACTTGTTTTCTGATATTTTATTTGCTAAAAAAGTTCCTGCGTAAGTACCTCCAGATCCCACGGCGAGTATAACTTTGTCAAAATGAACACCTAACTGCTGTTCCTGCTCAATAATTTCTTTCATTGCATTATAATATCCAAATGTGCCTATTACATTTGAAGCACCTTCTGGAATAATATAGGACATATAACCTTTTTTATCATATTCCGTCTTAATCTGTTCCATAATTTCTAATCTTGAATTTTTATATTCTTCTGCGGTAATAAAACGAATATCTGCACCTAAAAGCTTATCTATAAATAAATTTCCATCAGATTCAATACTGCTGCTTCCTCTTAAAACAAGTACTGATTTTATCCCAAGCCTCGCTGCTACTGCTGCCGTTGCTCTACAATGGTTTGATTGGATTCCACCGCAAGTTATAAGCACATTAGCCCCTTTATTAATAGCATCTTTTACTGTAAATTCTAATTTTCTAATTTTGTTTCCTGATACTTCAAGTCCAGTTTGATCATCTCTCTTTATATAAATATTGGGTCCACCTAACATTTTAGAAAACCTCTCAAGTTTTTCAATTTTAGTTGGCATATTTGAAAGTTCTATTCTTTCTGGAATTTGAATTTTGTTTAAAATATTATTCATATTTTGTTCATCTCCTTTAGTAATTATAAGATTGGAACGTAATTATACATAAACCCAGGGTATAATATTTCATTCCATATATTTTCTCAGATATTTTCCTGTATAGGATTTATCACACATTATAATATCTTCAGGACTTCCCTCTGCTACAATGTGACCACCATTTTCTCCTGCATCAGGGCCCATATCTATTATATAGTCTGCGGTTTTTATCAAATCCAAATTATGTTCAATTACCAGCACAGTATTTCCTAAATCAACAAGTTCATTAAGAGATAGCAACAATTTCTCAATATCTTTAATATGGAGACCTGTAGTTGGCTCATCTAAGATATATAGATTATCCTTCTCTTTTTTAATTTTCCCCAGTTCTCTTCCTAGCTTCAACCTTTGAGCTTCTCCCCCAGACAATGTAGATGAGGATTGTCCTAATTTTAGGTATCCTAATCCTAGCTTGTTTAATACATTCAATTTAGAGTGTATTAGGTTTACATCCTTGAAAAATTCCACTCCTTCTTCAATTGTTAGTTCAAGAATATCAGCTATGTTTTTTTCTTTATATTTGATCTCTAATATCTCGCTTCTATACCTTTTACCCTTGCATACTGGGCATATGGTTATGATATCTTGCATAAATTGCAACTCAGTTACAATATTTCCTTCTCCCATACAAGTCTCACATCTACCGCCCTTATTATTGAAACTGAAACTTGAAATGTCATACCCTCTAGCTTTTGCTTCTTCTGTTCCTGCAAATATATCTCTTATTTTATCATAAATATTAATATATGTTGCTGGATTTGAACGTGAACTTCTTCCAATTGGTGATTGATCAATATATCTAACATCACTAATATTCTCAATACCCTCAACTCCATCATTGAGTCCTGGCTTAATTCTAGAATCATGCAACTTTGAGTATATGCTCTTGTATAATATCTCATTTACCAAACTGCTTTTTCCAGACCCTGATACACCTGTAATGCAAATAAAGGTTCCTAATGGTATGCTTAGGTTAAGATTCTTAAGATTATTTTCTCTTGCACCATGTATTCTTATATGTTTTCCTATGCCTAAGCGTCTTCCTTTAGGAATAACAATTTTCTTCTTTCCAGCCAAATATTGTCCTGTTATAGATCTTTCTGTATTAATAATCTCTTTAATATTTCCACTTGCAATTATCTCGCCGCCATTTGCTCCTGCACCTGGTCCTAATTCTACTATATAATCTGCGTTCCCAATAGTCTCCATATCGTGTTCAACTACAACTACAGTATTACCCATATCTCTTAGCTTTTTTAATGTATTAATTATTTTAAATGTATCCTTCTCATGAAGTCCTATACTTGGTTCATCTAATATATACATCATCCCCATTAGATTTGATCCGATTTGTGAAGATAAACGTATTCTTTGAGTTTCTCCTCCAGAGAGAGTATCCGAACTTCTCCCCAAGCTCAAATATTCAAGTCCTATTTCTTCCAGAAGCTCTAGTTTTATTATCATTTCATTAATAATCTGCTGTGCAACTTCCCTTTTAGACTCAACTACTTCTAGGGATGATATAAATTTCTTTAATTTCTGTATCTGCATTTTCCCAAACTCATTTATGTCTATTTCGTTTATCTTTACTAATAATCTTTCTTTTTTTAGCTTTTTACCCTTACATTCTGGACAAATGTGACTGACAAAGAGTTTTTCGTTATCTCTGTTCTTTGTTCCTTTATCTAAATTATCTTTATAAAGACGTGTTATATAGTTCACTAGCCCTTCATAACTTACGTACCTTCGTCTTCCTTCTGTTTCTCTCTCTCCTGTTGGCTTCAGCAGCTCATAACGTTCACCTTTAGTTCCATAGAAAAAAATATCTTTTATTTTCTCTGGGAGCTCATTAAAAGGAGTATCAATACTAAAATTATAATGTGCTGCAAGGCTATGCAATCTTGCTGCACCATTTTTATCACTCAAACTGAACTGAGATACATAAAGAGGGTCCATTCTCATGCTCTTCTTTTCATCCTTAATCAAAAGATATGGTTCTGTCATTTTATAGGTTCCAAGTCCCTGACATGTAGGACATGCTCCACTGACATCATTTGGTGAAAAATATTTAGGGAGGAATTTCCCTGTAATAATATTATGTTCACAGTTAATAAACCCCTTAGTAAACTTTCTTACTTCCTCTTCTGAAAGCTCCTTGTTTAGGATCTGTAATCTTATAAAATTCTGCCCTACTTCCAATCCTCTTTCTATTGCGCTAACTATTTGTTCATAATTCTTTTTATATACTGAAACCTCATCTACTATTACTTCAATTTTATAAGTTCCAGTCTCATCTAAGTTTATATTATTTTTAATATCAAATACTTTATTGTTGATCACAAATCTTCTATAGCCTCTACTTCTAAGTTCAGTTAATAAATAATCATAGCTTTTATCAAATATTTTATTAACAGGGGCTTGTACTTCAATTCTAGTACCTTCTGGGAGACTCAATATATGTTCAGCTATTTGACTGGTTGACAAACACTGAATTTCCTTATGGCATATAGGACAATGTGGAGTTCCTAAAACTGTATATAATAGTCTAATATGGTTTGACAAGTCAGCCATAGTTGCAACTGATGAACGGGGATTCTTAATACCTCTCTTCTGTGGAATTGATATTACTGGGGATAACCCTGTGACCATATCTACATCAGGTTTTTCCATATTCATTATATTAGATCTAGAAGATGATGATAGAGACTGTAAAAATCTTCTTTGTCCTTCTGCATATAATACGTTATAAGCAATAGACGATTTTCCTGAACCGCTTACCCCAGTAATTACAGTGAGAGCATCTCTAGGTATCTCTAAATCAATATTTTTTAGGTTGTTCTCTCTTGCTCCTTTTACACTTATACTTTTTCTAACCAATTGTATTCTCCTTTACTTTCTAAATAGCTTCTAAGTTATATATCACTGTCAAAATTATAATAATATGCCGCTTCTTCAAAGGTAACCTTGCTTTTATCCATAAGTTTTATTGATTCACTAACCTTAATTAGTACATCTCTTTCTGCAAGCCAATTATAAGTATCTGTAAGTTCATTGCCATCATTACTAATATTATATTTCTTTTTCAAGTATTCATTAATCATTGATACGCCTCTTATTTCACCTTCTTCTTTCATCCATCTGACAATAGGATGAAAAAGAACATCTTTTCTCTCTTCTATATACTCTTTACACAATTCTAATATTTTAACTAAACTTAAAATAGTTACTTCATTTTTAATCAAAGTCATATAGGTGCAATTAAAAAAATCAGGATTGAGATTTAATCCTTGACTTATTACTTCTCTGCCCCTAAACTCATTATTTAATGCTATTTCTATACATGCTATATGGCATACTAGTTTTTGAATTAAACTGAATCCATCAACAAGCTCTTCTTCAACCAGTAATAGCTTTTCTGCTTTTTTTACACATATAATTCCATAGATGGCCGACTTTAATAAATTCTCCTCTTTGTCTCTATCACCTAAGAATTTATCTCCATTAAAAAGCTTTTCTATTGTTTCATCAGTTGAAAATAATAAATTACTTTCATTTAAAACTGTTCTAAAAAAGTTTTGATTTTGGGGACTATCTACCAATTCAATAAAATAATTTCTGCTATATAGTTCCACTTGGAAGTCTATATCATCCTCTACAAGTGAATACTGCTTATATACCTTCTTGCTGTTTTCCTTTAATATTAACCATATATCTATATCAGACTTTCCCCATAAATTATCACTTGTAATACTTCCATAGGAAAATGCAGCAATAATGTTACTGTCCCTTCTTACCTTTTCAATAAATTTCTCTAAGGCACTGTTATATCTTTTTTTAATATATGACATATTTGTATTCATAATTGCTAAATCTCTTCCTCTCTTAGAATATTAACCTCTAAACTCATACTTTAAATTATATACTTTATTTCCAAACTGAACAATAATATTAAATATTTTACATTTTACTCATAATATTGTTTACACATTCAATAATAACTACAAAAAACAGTAGAATCCTGAAATTCTACTGCTTCTATGTGTTTTAAATTTGCTAATTTTATAGAAGATATTGCCTTAATTAAATATACTGCTTAACTTTTCTAATACTCTAAGCTACTATAGAATAATACTTGGGTTATTAAAGTTTGCCCATGCTATATTATTGTCAATATTTCTAATCATTCTGTAAGCTATTGGCTTAAATCCACACTTAGGCCAAAAATCTGAACCACCAAGGTTTGTTATTTTCCAATCTGTTATTATGCTACTATATCCCTTTTTCTTCATAATCCTATAGCCTTCATTCATTAACTTTTTACCAACACCTCTTCCCCTTTGGGAATGGTGAGTGCCAGCAATATGCAGCTCTACCCCATTATCAGGTGCCATCAAATCTGGAGTAATAGGCTCATATACTTGAAATCCTAATTCCTTCATATCCTTTTCTGCAATAAGAATCGTTGAATCATTATCCTCTACTAAACTTTTATACCCAGCATTTATATTCATTACAAGTTCAGGTTTTATAGGTAAAAAAGTAGGTGCTGAATTGAGGCATGATAAGATTATACTGGACATATTACCCATTATTTCACTATCATTTTTGTTAGCAAATCTAATCTCTGCATCAGATGAATTTTTAAAAGCCTTGTAATCCTCCATATTCATTATTCCATATACATGATCAATAAAAAAACTTAATCTTTGGAAGGCTTCATAGTACACCTGATTTCCTAGAGGTACAAATGTATGGTGGCTAAAGTAGCCATGTTCAAGCCATAAAACAGAAACCTTTGTATAAAGCTCCCTTATAAGCTCTGAGGATTGATCCATTCTAATTGCTATTCCCTCATAGGGCACCCATATATGTCTGCCTCTATCATCAATTTTCATCTCACCAAATATATAACCTACTAGTTCATCACTAGCAAAGGCTCCTATTCCAATTGCTTTTCTATTAACAAATAAATTCTCAAGTAAACCCGTGATATATTTTGTATTAAGACAACTATTCTTCAAGGACGGAAATGACTTACTCTCAAGGTTTTGCCTAAATATTAACAAATCAGACATTGCAGGTATATCATCAATAGTAATTTTTCTAAATTCACATCTCTTCATTTCTGTACCTCCTAATATAATAATGATATAGCCACTAAGGGCTATCCTTTTCTCAATAAATTTATATTACATATTCTAACATAGTAAATTATCATTAAATATGTAAAAAACAATTCTGTATTATTCATTACATAGATTCTCAGCGCCTATTAATAAGCAACCTATCCTAAAGTGGCTATCATTCTAATTACCCTCTATAAGTTCCCCTATTATCTTATTCATAATATCCATTTTCCCTTCAATATCACTAACCAGCTTAAACTGTGTTCTTGCTCTATGAAGATTGTGTTTCTCCTTGTGAATTTTAAAATAGGTATCTCCATTTAAATAATCCGTTAAAAATCTTATACCACATTCAAAGGTCATAAGTTTCACAGAAAACGCCATAAGTTCAATCTCTTTTGGCACAAGTATAGGTAATACTTCATGAAAATATCCCTTTGTAAAATACTTAAACAGATTCATATCAAACCATATTTTTGATAAATCTGTTTCATCTTCCCTTCCGCTAGAAGCTCCATATCTCAGTGCATCGCCGTAGTCATAGAGAAGTGACCCTGGCATTACTGTATCTAAATCAATTACACATACCCCTTCACCTGTATCTATATCTATCATAACATTATTCAGCTTAGTGTCATTATGTGTTACCCTTAGAGGAATGCTTCCATCTTTCATTGCATCTAATATAATGCTCACATCTCTTCTGCGTTTTTTTACAAATTCAATTTCTTTTCCCACTTCTTCTAATCTGCCACATTTATTATCTTCAATTGCTTTTAACAGATCCTCAAACCTTGTGGCTGTATTATGAAAATTAGGTATTGTGTCATATAATTTACCTGCTGGAAAATCAGACAACATATTTTGAAACTTACCAAAGGCCTTGGCGCCATAATAAAATTGCATAGGATCTTCAACCTGATCGTAGGTCACTGCATTACCTATAAATTTATATACCCTGAAATAATCATTTTCATTGGTTTTATAGTACTTTTCACCATTCTTAGTTTTTATTATTGTTAGTGTTTCCCTGTCAGGATTTCCTCCACTAAGAAGGATTTTCTTTCTCAGATGCTCTGTTATAGCTGCAATATTCTCCATTAAACCCTCAGGATTTTTAAACACATTACTATTGATTCTTTGCAATATATATGGTTTTGCAATATATGTGTCATTTATATATCCGTTACCATAAGAGCTCATTTCAGTGTTAATATTAAACTGTTTTAAAACCTGATGCAATTTATATTCCATGGTATAATCCCTCTCTAATCATTCGGTTTATAGCATTTTTAACTATAGACAAGTCTTCTTTGTATGTAACTCCATACCACTTATCTAATGTCTCAAGTACTTTCACCTTTGCACTTTGTGTTTTAATCATATTATCAACTACTGACGGAAGATAAAATTCATCCTTTAATGGATTTTTTAAATCATTTAAAAACAGAGTGAAGTCCTGTTCAAGGACATTAAATATATCAATGTCAAACCCCCACATGTTCATAGATACTATAGTATCAAGAGGTATTCCACTATTTTTATCAATAGATGTATGCTCCACCACACTTTTTAAATACCCTTTTTCTATTTCGCATAATCCTCTGCTTACCATGCCATTTTCAGTTAGTGTATTTTTTAGTCTAAACCCAGCCATGCACATACCTTTATTTTGAGATAAATAATCCCCAACTATTTTGTAGGAATGGCTACCATAGTAATCATCTGCGTTTATTACCATAAAGGGAGTGGTAACTTCACTTTTAGCACAAATCACAGCATGCCCTGTTCCCCATGGCTTATATCTATTATTAGGGATAGAACACCCCTTAGGAATTTTGTCTAGTGTCTGAAAAGCATAATCTACATCTATTATCTTTTCAATTCTCTTGCCGATAACATGTCTAAAATCCTTTTCCATTTCTTTTTTTATAATAAAAACTACCTTTGAAAAGCCTGCTTTTACTGCATCATATATTGAAAAATCAAGTATTATTTCCCCATTTGGACCCACAGGCTCTAGCTGTTTAAAACTCCCAAAACGACTTCCCATACCAGCTGCCATTACTACTAATGTTGTTTCATTCATATTACCACCTATATTTCAATACTTTCTTTATATTAATCTATGTTAAATTCATTACTTAATTACTACATGCCATTTTATTTTCTTAGAGTATCCAAATCAACCACAACGCCATCTGCCAGCCTAGATTGTTCCGCTGCCATTGCGCAATAATGACTTTCTACGGATTTATCTACTGATGTAATGGCATTAGTCGGTTCTCCATCCTCTGCAATCATATCAATGAATTCCTCCACCATACGATTGTCTCCCCCTGCATGACCAGAAAAATCCGTTGATAGCTTAGATATATCCATTACTTCAGTTTCTTTTCCAAAAGGTGTTACTTTAATAGTTTTTTCAGACAAATCTGCAACAATTTCTCCTTTTGTCCCCATAATCTTCTGATAACGTGAACCTGTAGCAGTGAATGCACTCATTGTCAATGAAATGGTGGCACCATCTGTCATATTTAGGTTTACAACCTGATGATCTACTACGTTATTATCACAGTAATATACACATCTTCCATAAGGTCCACTTTGAATTGCTTCTGTAATACTTTCTACAGTAGGATGAAGGGTCAATACATCAACAGGCCACTTTGTATTCCCCTTTGCCACACCAGTTTTTTCATTTGTTATATAAATCTTTTCTGCATCAAAGGGACAATTTGCTTTTGCTTTGCATCCATCCATACAACGCTTCGTTGCTCCTTCCGGTGCATTTTCTTTTTTGAATAAATAGGTGCTTCCAAAGGAAGATACAGAATTACAAGTTTTACCTGTGAGCCATAATAACAAGTCCATATCATGACAACATTTCTGTAATATCATAGGGCTAGTAGTATTTGAGTTTCTCCAGTTTCCACGTACAAAACTGTGTGCTTGATGCCAATATCCCACATTTTCAATTGCCATAACAGAAACTACTTCTCCAATTATACCGCTGTCAATTACTTCTTTTAATTTTGTATAGAATGGTGTATAACGCAACACATGACATACAACCACTTTTCTGTCACATTCATTTGCTACTTTTACAATTTCCCTACACTCATCAAGGTCTGGTGAAATTGGCTTTTCCAATAACAGATGATAGCCTTTTCTAAGGGCCGGGATTGCTTGTCTTACATGTTCCTTGTCCTGAGTAGTAATAAACATAACATCTGCTAGCTTATCCTGAGCAATTAGTTCTTCTGCACTGTAAAAGCATGCCCTTTTCGGAATGTTATACTCCCTTGCCACATCTTCTACCTTTGCAGGATCAATGTCTGCAATTGCTACAATTTCAATTTTCTCTGGGAATAATTTAGCAGTTAATGCATAGGTGTCTTTTCCTCTACTACCAAGTCCAGCTAATGCTACCTTTAATTTTTTACTCATTTTATTTCCTCCTATTTATTTCTATTTTCTCCATTCATATTTTAAAAGGTATTTCTATGTGCATAGAGAAGACCTTTTCTATAACTTCCATACTGTTACATATATTGTATAGTTTTTTTTAAAATTTAGCTTATACAATCATCCAGTATAATTGTTATATCATCCAAAATATCTATTTGTTAAATTGTATTCTTTTGTTATATTTGCTAAAATAAATTGATAATAATTCATAAGCAAGGAGTTGGTTGTATGGCTTATATCAGTACTAGATTAAAAAAAGAATTTGAAATCACTGAAATCATCACCATTCACTATTTTGAATACTTGAAAGATTTTGTTTTCCATGGTGAGTCTCATGATTTTTGGGAATTCCTATATGTAGACAAAGGAACAGTTATGGTACAAGCAGCCTCTGAGCATTATCAGCTCTATGCTGGAGATATGATTTTTCATAGACCAAATGAATTTCACGCTGTGAAGGCAATAGGAAGGAAATCGCCTAATTTAGTGGCAATTTCATTTTTGTGCAATTCCCCATCAATGGATTTTTTTACTGGTAAAGTTACCACTCTGTCTTCTATAGAAAAAACTTTAATTGCAAAAATTATTTCAGAAGCGCGCGCTGCATTTTCAACTCCACTCCATATCCCTTCCATTGAACAAGTAAAACTCTCTACTAGTGCACCTTTTGGCTCACAACAATTGATTTTGTTATATCTGGAACAATTTCTAATTCATATAAAGAGGCATCATTGTGATGATGAAAAAGTTAAAAACCTACCTTCTGTTACAAAACAGTCTTGGGATAGCTCTAATAAATCCTATGTATTTGAACAAATTTTGCATTATTTGCAGCTACACATTTGTGAGCAAATTAAAATTTCAGATATTTGCAATGAATTTTCTATCAGCCGTTCTACCTTACATTCACTCTTCCACAAAAATAAAAACTGTGGAGTAATTGATTATTTCATATATATGAAGATTGAGCGCGCAAAGGAAATTATTCGTGATGGGAATATGAATATCACTGAAATCGCATATTTTCTTTCTTATAATTCTTTGCAGCATTTTTCCAAACAATTTAAAAAGTTAACTGGAATGTCACCAACGGAATACATCTCATCTGTAAAGGGGATTTCTCAAACTTATAAGTGGTAGCCATAATGTGGCTACCATTCCTTATTTGACAGTATATAAATATGACATAGTGATGTCATGTTCATGTGCTATAATATGATAGAGGTGAAAATATGCAAATCAACCGAATGTTTGAAATAATATATATACTTCTTGATAAAAAAACTGTTACGGCAAGAGAACTTGCAGAGAAGTTTGAAGTTTCTAGTAGAACCATTTATCGTGATATTGAAACATTATCATCAGCAGGTATTCCTGTTTATATGACCAAAGGCAAAGGTGGCGGAATATCTATTTTAGATGAATTTGTGCTGAACAAAGCTGTATTAACCGAAGAAGAAAAGTCTGATATTTTATCCTCACTACAAGCAGTTGGTGCAATCAATTTTAATGAAACAGATTCTGCATTACAAAAATTAGGCAGCCTATTTGGAGAGAATAACTCCGATTGGATTGAAGTGGATTTTTCATCCTGGTACAATTCAGAGAACGAATCTAAATTCTTTAATGATATTAAATCAGCAATCCTATCTAAGAAAATAATGAGTTTTACTTATTCAAGCGGAAAAGGCGAAAGAACTACACGAGATGTAGAACCTTTAAAGCTTTGTTTTAAAGGTATGGCACGTTATTTATATGCCTATTGTACTTTAAGGCAGGATTTTCGATTTTTCAAACTAAGTCGTATAAAGGATATTGTGGTTACAGATAAACATTTTCATCGAAAAGTTATGGAACCTATATTTAAGAAGGACAACATGTTTAATGAGCAATATATCACTTTGAAATTAAAACTGTCTCCCCAAATGGCTTTTCGAGTATATGACGAGTTTGATAATTATACTAAAGAAGTTGACGACAGTTTTATAACTGAAACAATTTATCCTATGGGTGAATGGCTATTTCCTTATATAGCTTCTTTTGGTAGCCATTGCGAGGTATTAGAACCATTGGACATAAGAAACTCCATAAAAGAAGAAATACAAAAAATGATGAACAATTATTTATAATATGACATACTGTTGACATATTATTTGATTTATTATAAATATATCAAATATATGGAGGTAGTTAAAATGAACTATGAAATTGTAAATCTTGAAGAAAAAATTATTGTTGGTGTAAGTGTGACAACGAGCAACGAAGACCCTAAAATGGGTGAGAAAATCGGCAAGCTTTGGGTTGATTTATATCAAAGTGGTATCAATGCAAACATCAAGAATAAGGTAAATGAATATGCAATTGGACTTTATTCCGATTATACAGAAAACAGTTATCTTGTTACCGCAGGCAACGAAGTATCAAAATCAGAAAACAGTGAGTTTACAACAAAAATCATTCCTGCGGGGAAATATGCAAAATTCTCTGTCCATGGACACATGGAAACAGCAGTAGCAAAAGCTTGGGACAAAATTTGGAAAATGGACTTAGACAGAAGCTTTACAGGTGACTTTGAGGAATACCTAAATAGTGACTTTGAAAATGCAGATATTGATATTTATATAGCATTAAAATAACAGTGATAAGATTCATCATATTTAGCTAATTAAGTTAATTCTACTGAGTTGCAACATTCCAGTGATCTAAATAAACTAAGTATCGTAACTTTAACATATTCTAAACATATATTATAATATTATAAAAATTATAAAGTTGTAAATACTATAGTATAGATATATAAAAAAGAAGGTGTAGATATGTGTACAGCGTTTACTTTAAAATCTTTACAGATGGAAAATTTGTTTTGTAGGACTATGGATTTTTCTTACGATATAGAACCTGGATTTTTTATAATACCTAGAAATAACCCATGGTATAATCCTATTACCATGAAAAAGCATAATGATTGCTATAACTTTATAGGTATCGGGCAAGAAGCTGATAATGTGCTAGGCTTTTTTGATGGGGTAAATGAAAGAGGCTTTGCTGCCGCAGCTCTATACTTTGCGGGTTATGCCGATTATGATATACCAGTAGAGGATAAGAATAAAGAGCCTATTGCATCATTGGATTTTCTACATTATATTTTAGGGCGGTGTGCTTCAGTAGATGAACTAGGTATGATACTGAAAAATATATGTGTCATAGGTCTTCCCGATCCTGTTACTAAAACGGCTGCTCCTCTTCATTGGATTGCAACTGATAAAAGTGGTAAATGTGTAGTTATTGAGCAAACAAGAAATGGGCTTGAGATATTTGATAATCCTATAGGAGTTATGACTAATAGTCCAGATTTTATGTGGCATATGACTAATCTAAGAAATTATATGGAATTATCTACAATCCAAGAAAAGAAAACCTGTTGGGAGAATGTTGAGTTAACACCCTTTGGTCAGGCTGGTGGAACAATGTTATTACCTGGTGGATACACCTCTCCAGAACGATTTGTTAGAACAGCCTTTCTAAAAACCCATAGTCAAGTACCTAAAGATAGAGTCGATGCAATAATGACTTGTTTCCACATTGTGGAGAGTGTTTCAATTCCAAGGGGAATTGTTCTTACAGATAAAGGTACTTGTGATTACACTAAATATACTGCATTTATAAACACAAACACCTGTGAATATTATTTTAAAACCTATGATAACAGTCAAATAGCGACTACAAGACTAATTAGTGATTATAAGAATTGTACACATCCTATTTTCCTAGGTAATTTAAAACGTCCTGTTACCTTTGAAAAGCTTTAGAATTTGTTTTTTTGCCCTACCTAATACCTTTGGTAGAACAGATTCTACCTAAACTTGAAAGGTCTAAACCTATCCCATTAATGGTGTAAGTTTAGGCCTCTTTCCTTTTCTAATTAATAGCGCTCTTACTATTCCCTTTCATCTGCACCACCATACAATTCCAAATTGTGTAAACTACTATGAACTTTCCTTTTATAACAGTTAGTTTTTATTAAGGTTTCAGATAAATAACAGCTTAAACTAACTAGCAATATATCAATACCAAGTCTTAGAAGTGTATCAATAAACGCCCCCGAAAATATAATTGGGATAAAAATAAGAAAGGCAAACCAATTAATCCCGAATATTGTAATCCCAAATTTTATTGCACCTAAAGGCTTTGATTGTGATTTAGTAGTATTACCTAATAATAGATATACGATACCTATACATGTACCCATTAATAAAGTCCAAATAAAAGTAAAATAAGGTCTTTTCTCATAACCTGAATCTATAATTTTTGTAAAATAGAAAAAGTAACGTCCAAATAAAAAGATTATAGAAAAAATGAAAATAGATAAAAATATGTTACCGCTATTAAAAGGCCTCTTCTTTTGTTTAATATGACTGGAGTCACTTGTAAATTTACCTAATAATAATCCCATCAATACTATCGGTGCAGCATCACAAATTCCCATTACAATTTCATGTGTTAAAGTATTACCCGATAAAGAAACACCTTCCATCATACCCCATAACCACAATAAACCTATTGCACTACCATATCGCAGTCCTTTTCCAATCTTTATTCCTAGAATTTTATCTTCATATCTATAAAACACATAGGCTACACTGGAAAAAGCAACCAGAATCCATACCGTAGCTGCTCCAACAGCTCCAATAGTTTTAACAAGAAAACTGAAGTTTGCAATTTTAGGAAAAGGACTAATCTCCGAAGTTATTCCATGAAGTGTCATATCAAGTATAGAACAAATAATAACTATAGCTATATATTTTATTAATTTAACAATTTTCATTTAAGCTCCTCCTTTATTATAATTGATATTTATAATATTACTCCTTCATCTTTTTCAATTTTATTATTCTATTTATAACAATGTACCTTTTGTCTTGATATTGCTTTACCTTATCCTTATTATTTAAATTTAATCAATAACATCTTTATTGTATCACCTCACTCTCCACTGCTCAATAAATCTATACCATATTAACAAAATATTCCCTTTATTTAGCATGTACCTACAATAAAAAAACAGCAGAATTCTAAAATTCTACTGCTTCTACATATTCCTTATTATCTGCTTGAATATCCCTCCTTGATTTTAGATGTGGTTGGCAAACCTACTTCTATTTATCAAAGAGGGTTCTTTTTTTCTACTTATAGCTAAAAGCTTTTTGAACCACCAGTATAACCAGTGGTATTCATTAAACAATCACTTGCCATTCTTCTATTAACTTATCAAGACTATATCTTGCATTTGCAGGACTAGTTGATGGAAGTTTAATAGCTTCTATTCCTGTTTTTTTTAATGAATATTTATTATAAGGTTGATATGCCTTGCCACCATTAACATATATCTTTTTAATATTGCTATTATCTAAAATACTAGTTAAATCTGATGGGACTACATTTTTAATACTAGAATCACTTGAACCTATGATATCACAAGAAGCTATTGTATCCCATATTGCAATATTATTTTCTAATAACATTTTCTTTTTTTCCTCAATAGTTCTATATTCAGAGCATCGAGTTATTGCTCCAATAACTTTCCAAAATCTATTTTGTGGATGACCATAATAAAAATCCACCTCTCTTGATTTAACAGATGGCAATGTTCCTAAAATAAGAATTTTTGAATTTTTATCAAATACAGCTTCAAAGGTATGCTCTACATGCTTCATAACTCTCTCCTTTATAATTAACTTTTAAAATTATTATTATCAATTTTACTTAAAAGCTATTTATCATTATTTAATCTTATTAATTGTTCTTTTCCCCACTTAAATAACATTTCCATTATAGGTATTAATGATTTTCCATATTCAGTTAAAGTATATTCTACCTTTGGCGGAATCTCTTCATAAACTTCCTTATGTATTATGTTATCACTAACTAACTCTTTCAACTGATTACTTAACATTTTATCTGTAATTCCACTTACAGCTCTTTTTAATTCACCATATCTCATAACTTCACTATCATAAATATGCCATAAAATAACTAGTTTCCATTTCCCTGATATCTGAGTCATTGCAAATTCCATAGGGCACAGTTCACTACAATTTTTTATTTCTATTTCTTTATTATTCATACAACTCTCCTTTTTGATATCACTATCCTTTTAGATAGTACTTACTTTTAAGTGCATACTTGTTCATATAACAGTATGTTGATATTATTATAGCATACAAGGGCGGCAAACAAGTAAGCCTTTGAAAATTTATAAAATTAATATAAACTATTTTTGAATTAAAAGGAGATATATAATATGAACTTAATAGAAATAATGGAAAGACGTTACTCAACTAAAAAATTTGATAATACAAGAAAAATTTCAGCAGAAGATATGAAACAAATTAAAGAACTTTTAAGACTTAGTGCTTCAAGCGTTAATACTCAACCATGGCATTTTATAATAGCTTCAAGTGAAGAAGGGAAAAAACAAATAAGCAAAAGTACTCAAGGATTCTACGCTTTTAATGATGAAAAAGTACTTACTGCATCAGATATAGTTGTACTTTGTGCAAGAACTTCAATGGATGAAGATTACTTACAACATATCTTAGAAAAAGAAGATCAAGATGGACGTTTTGCTAACGAAGAAATCAAAAATGGTATGCATGGAGGACGTAGTACATTTGTTAACTTCCATAAAAATGACTACAATGACTTACAATATTGGATGGATAAACAAGTTTACTTAAATATGGGTAGCTTATTACTTGGTTCTGCTGCTCTTGGAATAGATGCAGTACCTATGGAAGGATTTGATGTTAAAGTTTTAAATGAAGAATTAGGATTAACTGAAAAAGGATTCACCGCTGTAGCATTAGTTCCTTTAGGATACAAAGCTAATGATGATTTCAATGCACAATTACCTAAATCAAGACTTTCTGAAGAAGAAGTATTTACTACAATTTAATTAATTATCCCCTCATTAATATAACTTACTCTAGATTTAAAGAAAGCTAATACAAAAGATTCCCCATTATTTTATTAGCTTTCTTTTATAATAGATTTCATTTTACGTTTCTTTTCCTACAGGCTTTTATCACATGATCTATCTAGCAATTATTTCTATTCCATCTTCAGTTACAAGAATTGTGTGCTCCCATTGTGCTGAAAGAGAATCGTCATCGGTAAGAACAGTCCACCCGTCATCTTCATCTATAAATATTTCATTACTTCCAGCATTTATCATTGGTTCAATGGTAAATACCATACCAGGTACTAAAACCATACCTGTTCCTCTTTTTCCCAAATGAGAAACAAATGGTTCTTCATGAATATCTAAGCCTACTCCATGTCCACCGAATTCTCTAACTACTGAATAACCATTACTTTCTGCATATTCTTGAATTGCAGCTCCAATATCTCCTAAGAATCCCCAAGGTTTAACTGCTTCTAAGCCTTTATTCAAACATTCTTTAGTTACTTCAACCAATTTCCTAGCTTCTTCATCTACTTCACCAATCATAAACATCCTTGATGCATCTGAGTAATATCCATTAAGTATAGTTGTTGCATCAACATTTACAATATCACCATTCTTTAGAATTACATCTTTACTAGGTATTCCATGGCACACCACATTATTTATTGATACACAAATACTTTTAGGAAATCCATCATAATTAAGAGTGGCTGGAATTCCTCCATTGGATACTGTATATTCATGTGCCAATTTATTTATTTCTTCTGTTGTCATGCCTTCCTTAATGGTTTCACTAATTAAGTCTAAAAGACCATTATTAATCTCAGCACTCTTTTTTATTCCTTCAATTTGCTCTTTTGTTTTTATAAGGTTTCTAGTTGGTACTATATGACCTTTTCTTTTCAAATTGCTTAACTTTTCATCAAATTCTAAATGACAGTTTTTATATTTCAATCCACTTCTGCACCAACATAAATCATTTCTGTTTAATTTCATAATCATATTCATCCCTCTTATATTTATTTTAACTATTTAATTGTTCCTCCATGGAAATAACATTCATAAACCTTGATATGATCAAAGTATATTTCCTCATGTCCTTGAAACCATTTAAATTCTCCATTTATTATACAATGATATTTATACTGGCCATTTTGATAAATAACAGGACCTCTATATGGATTCTCCTTAGTTACTAAACTCAAAACTTCCTTCAAAAAACTCCCTGAAAATCTTTCATCTAAAACTCTCCCAATATAATTCATTGACCAAAATGGAATATCATCTTGCCATAGTGCTTCCTCTCCTGCGAACCTCTCTCCACCTATATATGTATCTATATATTTTAAAGTTCCTTCTGTATATTCTAAATCATGAGAATTTGGTCTTGAAGATTCACTCTCTGTCCCCTCTCCAGCATATGTAGCTTTTTTAGCCCTACATAAGAAATCAATTATATTTTCATTTATATGATTATCGCTATGCTCTTCTATACATAAGCGGCAATTTTCTTCATAATCATTAACTAGTTTATCAATGCTTACTTTAAAATAATCACTTAGTGCAATCAGTCTAGCTATATCGGGATAAGATTGACCCACTTCCCATTTTGCAACTGCTTGCCTTGATATCCCTAAAACTTCAGCTAACTTTTCTTGTGATAGACCCTTTGCTTTTCTAAGTGTTTGCAATTGTTCTTGAAAACTCATTGTTTAATCACCTCTTGTATAAGTATACTGATAATATTATCATCCTTCTACCAATTAAGTATAACAAATTTGACAACCTAAAGTTGCTTTAAATAAAAAGGTAATTTTAATACTGCTAAATCATATCTTTCCTATTACTTTTATAATATATATTTAGTTACTATAATTTACCGGTTTTTTTAAACAATATTGTAAAAAAATTAAATTAGTGTTAGTATAGTTATTACTAAAACAAATATAGTAAATTATAAAAACGGATTCATAATATAGTCGCAATTTTTTCGTATTAATCAATTTAAATCCAACTACTAGGTTATAGAAATATACAGCTATATATTCATAACTTAAATATATTTAAGATTAGAGGAGGAAAATAATATGATTTTTTATAGTAAAGAGAGCGAAAAAGAGGAAATTTCAAAAGACACACCCAATATAGTCATGGAAAAATTATTGAAATCAAGAACTATAGTTATTTCTGGTGAGATTAATCAATCTTTAGCAGAAAAAGTAGTTACTCAACTTTTAATCCTTGAAGAAATGGGAAATGACCCTATTAAAATATTTATAAATAGTCAAGGAGGGCATGTTGAAGCTGGAGATACAATACATGATATGATAAAGTTCATTACCCCAAAAGTTATAATGATAGGTACAGGTTGGGTAGCAAGTGCTGGTATAACAATTTATCTTGCAGCTGATAAAGAAAATAGATATTCTCTTCCTAATACAAGATATATGATTCATCAACCATTAGGAGGATTTAATGGTCCAGCTACAGACATCGGTATTGAAGCTGAAGAAATATTAAGAGTTCGTAAAAGAATTAATAAAATTATAAGTGAAGCTACTGGTCAACCACTAGAAAGAGTTGAAAAAGACACTGATAGAAACTATTGGTTAAGTTCTGATGATGCTATAACATATGGTATAGTCAATAAAATAATATCAAATCATTCTGATTTGAAGTAATTTACAGAGCTTTTTTCACAGGCTCCATAGATCCTTTAAAAGTTTAATTTAGGAATTATAAAAACCTCAGTTATATCTGAGGTTTTTCCTTTATATTCCATTATTTTTCTCAACATATTGAACTAACTTAATTCCTTTATTCATTTCTACCACTCTACCTTTTGTATTGATATTATTTCGCCTTATCCTTTAACATTTAATCAATCCCATTGACCTGGGAATCTTAATTTTTGTAGTTTGGGGAATTTTTTATTATATTCTTCAACTTCTACCTTAGGTAGATTTTCAAAAACCTCCGATTCGTAGAATTTTCCTTTTATACCTTTCATACTATCTTCTGCTAATTCAATTCCCATAAATGCATCAAAGTTTTTACCATCAGCAGTGGTAATATTAAAATTATCACAGGTTTTAAATCCTATTCGAGGATAATAATCCGGTTCTCCAAAAATTACAATACCTTTATACCCTTTATTTGTAGCTAGCTTCATTGTTTCCCTTAATAACAGCTCACCAACTCCACTTCCTTGCCATTTAGGCTCTACACAAAGAGGACCAAAGGTTATAATTTCATGGGTATCTACACCATCAACAATCTTTGCCTTTGAATACATTATACATCCTATTACTTTACCATCCTTTACTGCTATTCTGCTGAGCTCTGGAAGATAGTCTTTATGCTTACGTAATTTATGCACTAGGTAATGTTCGTCACAGCCAAGATGATGTTTGTTCCAAAAAGCATGCTGTGTCATCAGCTCCACATTGTACCAATCATCCTCTGTTTCCATTCTAATTTCTACCTCTTCACCATTTAACTTTTTCTTTTCTTCTGGAAACCATCCAAATTCTAATCTAACTTCTTTTCTTTGTAAATCATTATTCCTATAGCAGCAAGCATCCATACCAATCAAAGTAAATCCTTCATGCTGATAAAAATCCACTGCATTAACATTGCAAGACTGTGTTTCTAGTATAATAGCTCTACGACGTTCTCTTCTTGCTTGTTCCTTTACAACCTGAATTAATGCATGACCTATTCCATTCTTTTGATATTCTTCTGCTACCCAAAGTTCTGTAATTCTTAGACGATTAGACCATAGTTCTTGATCTGTTTCAATTGCAGCAATTAATTTATCTTTAACTAACACTCCCCAAGCATAAGCATTCTCCCAGTGGTCTTCATATAACTTATCTGGAAAATCATACTCTTCTGGTGTATGGGTTACTGGCTCGCTAAAGTCTTTCTTTTCTATATCAATAGTAAAGCCTTTATCCGTTTCATTTACTACAACATCATAATATTTATCTGTAGTATAACCTATCGGGATTATAGTTTCCTTCCATTTATCCTTTGCTAAATGTATAATTTCATATTCCATAGTATTTACCCCCAACTTTTCATACTTTCAATTATATTTATTTTCTATGTTTTTTTAAGTCCTATTCTTCTAATTAATTCAACAATCGCTGTATAACATATTATTAACATGTACATTAATCGTACTGCTAAGTGTAGGTTTGGGAGAAAAATTACTATAAATCCTAGAACACATACGACATACATAGAAATTATAATATTATTCATAATCCACATAAAATATATCAATGCTATTATGCTAATTAAACTTAATATATAAAATAAAATTCTCAATTTCGTATATTCTTTCTTGGTTAAAGTATTTAGTAAAATATTAATAAACCTTGATGTTTCCACATCAGGATTATTTTTTTCTTTATAGTGTACCTGTAACAATAAATCCATTAACCCTACCCCTTATAATGTATTATATGTAAACTATATACATATACAATTATGTTGTCAAGAAAATTTTTAAGGTAGCAAAACATATTGTGTTCCTAATTACCTAGTTTTATAGTACTTTTAGCTAGAGCAATTTTTCATTCTAGCTAAAAAACAGATTTACCTATAGTACACGCTTCTCCCTAACAGTTATAAGACATACTATTTAAAATATAATACCTATGCATAGAGTGCATAGGTATTATATTTATTTATTTAGATATAAATTATTTCTACTCCTGAAAAATCTATACATCCACATATAGTTAGAATATTATCTGCTGTTCCTTCATTTCTATTTTTTTCAGTTATTGCACTAAAAGATGTAGTAGATATATTTTCAACAGTCCAATTTCTAGGTATATATAACTCTACACCAGAAAAAAAAGCTTCTATATTAACATATCCTTTTCCTTCATAAAGAACAGCATTATCAAAATACACTTTCATTGCTCCAAAGCTACACTTTAAATCTGCTTGTTCAAATTTATCTGTATTTATATACTTAATACTTCCAGCAAATGAGGTCTTTAACTTTATATGACTTTCATCTTCCGTATCAATAGTATTAAATTTAGAAGAATCCCAATTACTTTTTCTGCGAGACCACTTAGGATGTTTATTAAAAACCATAGAAAGACCGACACTTCCAAGTAATGCTGCTATTAATACTGTCCATGGAGTGATAGCTGTTATACCAAGCTGTTCATCATAATCAATACAAATGAGTGCTATTGGGAATAAAATGCCTGCGAAATTAGCTTTTAATACACTCTTTATAATGATACCAACTAAGAAAATTGTAAATAAAATTGTAAAAATATTTGTATCTGAAAAATATCCAAGTTTATAGATAATTAAAGCAATTCCACATAGTATAAGAGAAAGTCCTCCCGAAAGTCTACTGTTATCCATTTTATCTCCTCTTTTCTAATAATTTATTTTTTAGTGGTTTATAATAATATCTTGAAACATACACCTGTTTGTGAGTATTTTGAAATTCGACCTTACTTGATGATGATAGACTATGTGTTATGGAGTAAATATGATTTGTATTTAGAATTGTTGATTTTGAAACTCGCATAAAATATCCTGGCAAAAACTCTTCAAGTTCGTAAAGCTTGTATTTCACGTTATATATATTGTCTATAGTATGTGCACAAACCCTATTTCCTTCAGTTTCAAAAAATATTATTTCTTCCAAAGAAAGATAATATTCGGTATCACCTCTATAAAAAGTTATACATTTCTTGCATGATAGCATATCGTGAAACATAATTTGAATATTTTTAATGTCTTCATTAAGTTCACTACATCTAATAATAACTTCATTTTCGCTTATTTTATTATCTACCTCAATTCGTATTTTCATATTTTCACTCCCCATATTTTTATTATATTAACTATTTTTTCCCTTGTAAATATAACAACAGTAAGTGGTTAGTTATTGTCTATAAGTGGTATGTTTTTATACATATGTTATATTAAAATATATAAAATAAGAAGTTTATCTGTATTGATATAGAAGTTACCCTATTGCTAAAATACTTGTTCCAGGTAAATAGAAAACATTTTAAATTTAAAAAAGCAGCCTTTTTCAGACTGCTTTTTTGAATTCTAAACAAGCAATTTATATTTTTATATGAAATAATTCTCTTTAAGCTTTGAAGTGTATCAATTATTGTTTTTTAGCTCCCCAAAAGTACATTTCTCCATTCTTGTTTTTATAAAAGGCATAACTCTCATCAATCCAAGTATGATGAAATTCAGTTTCTGATATTGGATACATGGGTATAATATATTCATCATCTAGAACAAAAAACATTTTTTCTTTGGCCCTTCCAACAGTGAGTTTCTCGCCGTCCCCTTTATATATCCCTATATATTCTTCATATATTTTGGAATCTAAAGCATATTCGAGTGGTCTACTTGGAAATTGATATTCCTCTTGAAACATTATAGCAGCAAGAATATCTGTAATACGCCAAACTGCTGTAAATCCATAATTACTTAATACAATAATACTTACTTGTTCATTGATGTATCTGTCAAATCCAGTTGTGAACCCCAATCCACCGCCGTCGTGACTTATCCTCTTGCGTCCGTACATTTCATCTATAAACCATCCATATCCATAATCATTATCCTCAGTTCCTCTTTCTCCGGAATTTGCATATGGTGAAAATATAGTATTCAGTGTTTCCTCTGAAACAAGGCCTCCATTATATAAAGCTTGATCCCATATTAGCATGTCCTCAACTGTAGAATAGATTTCCCCTGATCCAAATGTTACATCCATGTTTACATAATCAGTATGGATTAAATCATTATCATTTAGATAATACCCATTAGCTAGCCCTGGTATAATTGCTTTATTTTTTTCAATACCAGTATTCTTCATATTTAAAGGCTGAAAAATGTTCTTACTTAAAAACTCATCATAGGTCACACTTGAAACATTTTCAATAATACATGCAAGCAAATAGTATCCGTAATTAGAGTAATTCCACCTTTCCCCTGGCTCACACAAAAGAGGTTTATCTTTAAATATATTAAACATATCTTCATGTGTATGCTTTGATTTACTATACATTATTGGAAAGTTTGGTCCAAATAAATATTGAAGACCGGAAGTATGAGTTAAAAGATGATGTATAGTTATTCTTTTATCAAATTGATGAAATTCAGGAAAATAATTAGTAATGCTTTCATTAACATCTAATAAGCCTTTTTCTTGTAACATCATCACTGCTATAGCGGTAAATTGTTTTGTTATAGAACAAATTCTAAACTTTGTTTGTGATGTATTGGGAATACTATGTTCTATAGAAGCCTTTCCATAGCCTTTTTTAATGATAGTCTCACCCTTTTCAGCTACTAATATGGAACCACTAAATGCCCATGTATTGCAGTATAATTCCATAAAATCATTTATTTTTGTTGCTAGTAAACTGTTCATTACTATACTCCTTACTTACATTCTTTATTTTTTAGTTCTATTTAATATAATTTTAGAGTTAATAAAATTATATTACAATAGTAGAAAATATTTCTATATCATTTTTTACATAAAGCTACCACCTATTATAAGAGTAGTAGCTTTAACCTAAAAATTTCTATCATAATTTTCTCCTTTATGTATTAATACTCTTATTTTTAAATGTATAAGACTTAATAATACCTTTCTTGTATCACCCTAATCTTTATCCCTCAATGAACAAATATCAATTTAGGCAGTCTTATCCTTTAGGACAGTTTAGCATTAATAGCTGATTACAATATAATTATTTTTTATACCGCAATGTGACAGTATCAAAACAAATATCCATCAATATAATATATTAGAGTAATATTTAGTGGTGTAAAATGGGAAAAGGATATATAATAGTTCAACTTTCAAAAGAACAAGAAGCCTTACCTATCACAAGTGCAAAGATAAAAATTAGAGATCAAAAAACAAAAGAGGTTATTTTTGAGACAGACAGTGGTGTAGATGAAAGTGGCAGAAGTGAGATTATTGAGTTAGATGCTCCCGATAAAAATTTGTCATTAGAACCAATGAATAAAACATATATTCCTTATGCTAGATATGATGTGTTAGTAACCGCAGAAGGATATAATAATGTACTAATAGAAGGTGTTAGTATTTTTGATGAAACTACTTCTATTCAAAATGTATCATTAACTGAGATAGTTAAAGTTGGTGCAGCTGCATTTTACAACACAACGGAAAATAGGATTGTTATACCTCCTCATCAATTATTATTGGATGTTCAAAGAGATCAGAAAACTGGAGTGTTATCTCAACCTTTTGTATTAAGAGAAGTATATATACCAGAGTATATTACAGTACACCTTGGAGCTCCTAGTGCATGGGCGCAAAATGTCACTGTCAGGTTTGTAGATTATATTAAAAATGTTGCTTCCAGTGAAATTTACCCAACATGGCCTGAAGAATCCCTAAGAGCCAATATTTATGCACAAATAACCTTTGCTCTTAACAGAGTTTATACAGAATGGTATGTAAGTAGAGGTTATTCATTTCAAATAACAAATTCTACAGCCTATGATCAATACTTTGTACCTGGTAGAAACATATTTGAAAATATAAGCAAAATTGTAGATTCTATTTTTAATGAATATTTTTCTATAGTTAATAGCAGAGCGCCATATTTCACACAATATTGCAATGGTACAACATCTAGGTGTAATGGGCTGTCTCAATGGGGAACTGTAGACCTAGCAAATGCTGGTAGAAATGCTTTTGAAATACTACAGTATTATTATGGTAATGATAAAATACTAAAAAGAACTCCAATTATTGCAGGTTTAGTAGAATCATATCCTGGATCAGCAATAAGGATCAACGATAGAAATTCCAATGTAACTATAATACAACAACAGTTAAATAGAATATCACAAAATTATCCTGCTATCCCTAAGCTAATTCCAGATGGAATCTTTGGACCTAACACTGAAGCATCCGTTAAAGTATTTCAAAGAATATTTAATTTAGTTCAAGATGGAATAGTGGGAAGAGCAACCTGGTATAAATTATCAGCAATTTATACTGCTGTAAAAAGATTAGCTGAATTAGATCAAGAAGCAGAAGAAAATATGATTATTGAAGAATTAGATGGAAGTTTTGATGGAGATTATCCATTAGGAGGATTAAAATATGGTTCTAAAGGAGGAAAAGTAAGGGAGCTACAAGTATATTTAAGTACCCTAGCAGAGGCTTATGGATTAAAGAAAAATGCTATAACTGGTATTTTTGATTATGAAACTCTGGAAACCTTAATGGAATTTCAAAAGGCATTTAATTTGCCTATTTTAAAATCAGTTGATAGAAGGCTTTGGAATACTATATACTGTGCCTATGTAGATTTAGAAGACATTTACTCAGTAGAGGACTTAACTAGATATCCAGGGTATGTTTTAAGGAAAAATTTTAGCAATAAAGATGTAAGAAGACTTAAAACAATGCTTAGAAAGATATCTACATTATATAAAGAGATACCAGAAGTTAATGTTGATAGAGATTTTGATGGAAGAACACAAAATGCTGTGTTAAGATTTCAAAGAACCTTTGGATTAGTTCAAAATGGCGAGGTGGATATTAATACTTGGAGGAATATTGTATTTGTATATTTGGCATTAGACTCTGGTAGGGATATAAATACCTCAGATATTCTTTTCCCATTCCCATTTGAACTAAAACTTGGAGATAACAATGGGTATGTTGCTGTTCTTAAAGAGTATATGAATGTTTTAGCTAAAAACGGATATAACATAAGAATTCTACCTATAGATAATATATTTGACTTAGCAACGGAAAGAAATGTTAAGAGTCTTCAAAAGGTATTTGACCTAAGGAGAACTGGAGTTGTGGATAGAATAACCTGGGAAAAAATCGCATCAACCTATAACGACTTCTTCACTGGTAGAAGGTAAGGTCCATTCTTAAAATTTATATAGCTATGGAAAAACAGCTAACTTCAACAAAAAGAGAGTAGGTAAATTTGTATTTACACAAATTTACCTACTCTCTCTTAACCTAAATTAAACTTTAATAAAATTATAATCTTCTGATTGGGAAAATAAATATAATTGTCCTATACCCTGCTTCTCTAGCAAGCTGCATTGTTGTTTCTAATAATAAACCACCAATACCTGTGTTCTGTAAATCAGTTTCCACACAAAGTGGTCCAAAGGTTATCACATCATAAGTTTCTTTATCATTAACAACTTCGTGCTTTGTTTATCTATCATATTTCATTCTTAGCTTAATTGGTATAAATGTTTCCATCTGTGCCCATCCCTGTGCCTTGATAATATCCTTAGGAGTAATAATATGTCCCATACTATAATGATTATTGCGTTCATCCAATTCAAACAATTCTGATTTATTAATGTATTCTATAGCCTCATTATACAATTTACTACTCATTTCTTCATCGCCGTCTCTATATGTGTAAGTAAGATAATACCCGCCATCAAAGTCAACTACATCGTTACTACCGCTATCCATGTCATCATTTAGCGCCCACCACCAAACCATACCTTGTTCCACAGGATCAAAAAATAAAAAATCTCGTGGCATAAAGTCATCTCGTGGTAATGGCTTAATATCAGAAAAATATGCATCAAACTTTCCCAATATTCCTTCTGCAGAAAAATCAAAATTTTTATCAACCCCTGATGAAGCAGCTTTAAACGGTGGTAATGAAACAATTCTAAATTTCATAATTCCATCTCCTTGTATATATTACAAAAATTTTATTTTACCTAATTATAACATATATCCTAGCGCCAATATACGTTAATACTTGTAACCTTCTTTCTATATGGCAAATCCTTCATAGTTTTTAATTCATTACTTACTATTTTCAGCATAAAACTTTAAAGCTTCCCCCATAAATTTAGATGCTCCACTTCCATATTGTTTATCAATGGCTTTTATCCATGTGGAATTTGATAAATAAAGCTCTGCTGTATAACCCCAATGATTCTCTCCCTCATCTACTTTGTAAAATTCTTGACTTTTTTTAGTTGCATCTGATATTTCTTCAACAATTTGTTGAACCTCTTTTGAATAAGGATCTTTACTTAAGTCAGATGCAAGCTTTTTATATAGTTCTTCTAATTTAGGCTGCTTATCTCCCAAATAATTTTTTAGAGCTTCTCCGATAAATTTAGATGCACCATTTCCATATTTCTTATCCACTTCTTCTATCCACTTAGGATATACCAAATAAATTTGCACCATATAGTACCAATGATCATCCCCATTATCCATTTTGAAAATTTCATAATCTTTTTTAGCTATATCTGTTATTTCTTCAGCAATTTCTTGAATCTCCTTTGAATAAGGATCCTTACTTAAGTCAGATGTAAGCTTCTTAAATAGTTCTTTTAATTTAGGGTGCTTACCTTCCAAGGAATCTCTTTTAAACTCATCATATTGTTCTGCTAAAGTAAACGTAGCACTATTGTTAAGATTTTTCTTTAAAGCCGTAGCATATTTTTCAATACTTCCATATTTCTTTATAGCCATTTTAGCAATTTCATCTTCCTTAGATTTAAATTTTTCAATATGGTCATTATATTTATCTACACTACCATAAATTTCACTTACCTTATCCTCGTGTTCTGTTTTAAATTCTTCCAATACATTAAAATATTCATTCATATCAAATTCTTTAAAATTCATTGTGCTTTCTCCTTTTAAGGTTTTATTTATAAGCTCTATTAAACCATTCAATCTTTTTCTTTTTAAAATAAGCAACTTTTTCTGATTTTTTAGTGCTTGCATTTTATCAAAATATGGACTCATCATTATCTCTTTAACATCTTTTAAAGGTATATCAAGCTCTTTGAAAAATAAAATTTGCTGCAGAGTTTTAAGAGCTTCATCATCATAAAGTCTATATCCTGCCTCTGTAATTTCACTTGGTTTTAATAATCCTATTTCATCATAGTAATGTAATGCACGCACACTTACTCCTGTCAAATCCGAAACTTGTTTTACTGTTCTCATTGCTACACCTCAAAGTTTGATTTTACAGCTATCAATATTATCTAATACTCAGCCGGCTGTGAGTTTTTGTTAATATACTCAAGTTATATTTTTATATTACACTATGACGTGGTGTTAGAGTCAACGCTTTACAAAAGAATTTACACACTCTTTAGTTTTCTTGTTTTTAAACTTTAAGCAAAGAAATCTCATGAGAAAAGAGGCTGTGACAAAGTATTTTCATACTTTTGTCACAACCTCTGTTTCACAAATCTGTCTACTCTCACCTATATTTGAACCTCTAATGTAAAACTTATAATATTATATTTTCATATAACAATTTTAGTAAAAGGGTTTCCACCTATAGATTCAAACCATATCTACTGTAACTACCAATCTACTAATAGAATGTATATTCTATATCAGTACCATCAAAATATATTATATCTTCATTATCAAAATGCCACTTAGATTTTAATCTATTAGGTAATAGTAAATCACCATTATTCTTATAATCTTCATATAGCGCAGACCATTTTCTATGTTCTAATCTTCCATCATTATAGATAAGTGCTCTATCATCAGTTGTAAATTCAACAAGCTCTCCACTATCTAAGAATTTATAAATTCCACTTGCCTTTATGTTATCATACGTTATTGATACACCCACTGTATTTTTATCTATTTCTTTTATGTCTACATCTCCACTTAATAACTGTGACGGCATAAATATAATTTCGGCAAGCCAGGTCACCAAGGCTGCTTTATTCATTTCTTCCCCGCGTTGATTGAATAGAGTAATATTTTTTGCTACTACTCCCTTCATCCCACCTTCACCATTAATAAATGAGTCCAAGCCTTGAAATGGTATGCCATAAAGTGATGAATCTATAAAAGCAAATCTAGCTGGAACATCTCCAAAAATATGTTCTGAATAATTTATTTTCAATGTTTTATTCATCTCTATATTTACAAAATCGGCATCCTTAAAATTAAAACTCACATGGTTACTACTAACCTTATTAACTAGCTTAGTATAGCTATAAAAATTCTGCATGGATTGTGGTAAATCCTCCAATGTATATTTAGCAGCTTTTTTATTTTCATTAATATTTTCTTCACTTGCAACTAAATAATCCTTAAAGTTTGTTTTTAATCTTGAATAAGGTACATTGAAATAAATAACTAATATAGATACTAATAATAAAATTATGCCTAAAATTAACCCCATTTTTTTCTTAACTCTCCTCTTCATTTTGTTTCTCCAATACCATAATATTTTTCTCTAATTGCTTTATTCCTTTAAATACACCTAATAACATTTCTTCATCAAAATCTGCAAACAAATTTTCAATATACTTTTCTTCACTTTCCATTCTTTGTTCAAAATAGTCTGTACAGTACTTTGTTAATTCTAATCTTTGTATTCTACCATCCTCTTTATCCTTAACTATTACTAAGAAGCCTCTTCTTTCTAATATACTAGCCATCTTTTTAACATTCTGTCTTGAAGTCCCCATTCTTTCCGCAGTCATTGAAATTGTTGGAGCTTCATATTTAAAGCTAGCTATAATAGCAATTAAAAACCATTGCTTTGTAGATATATTAGAATCGAATTTATCTCCTAGTAGTTGTAATTTATTAGATAAAGCAAATATACCTCCATATATATAAGCTTCCATTTTCTTTTCCTCTTTTTTATCCACTATTCATCACACTCCATAAAAATTATATTCACCAATATTTATTGTAACTTAAAAGTAACTGATTACATATATAATTATACGTAACCAGTTACCTTTATGTCAATACTTACAAAAAGATAATAGATACTTACCTATTATCTCTTATTTTCCATATTTAAATGATTTGTAATAACAATTATTCTTCATATTTGAATATATTAAATCCTACCTTCGAAATAGGAAAACCTCTGAAATACCCATAAACAGAACAACTATTTGACTAGCATTCCTGCTATATAATTAAAATTAAATATATATATTTATAAAAATATGATTTTCATCTAGGAGGCTTAATGATAGTAGTAGCAATAGAGTTAATAAGATGAAGTTACTAAAGAGTTTCATAACAACTATTACAAAGGTATATAATTGAAAGTTTGCAATAATAACCTTAAGAAACAATTAAGAAGATTTTAAATAATTACTTATATACTATATTTAGTAATAAAAAATAATTTATAAAGGAGTGTTTTAGAGATCAGTTTTCAAATTAAATTTTTAATGTAATAGTAAATATTAAGATTAAAACGGGGGAAAGAGATTTCTATGATGAAAAGTTATATAATACCAATGATATTATCATTTTTTCTAATAACTATTTTAAATATATTCTTAAATAAAAATAGTAAGAGTCTTAAAAAGAAAATAGGATGGCAACATTACTTTTTGGGATATCTTTTTATATTATATCTTATGATTTCCTTAATAGATGTAGTCGGAATTCCTACTTTGAGCGAATGGAAAAGACTTTCAAGATTAAACAGGCCATTATTTAATCCCATTATAAATTTAGTGCCTTTTAACGATGGACTTGAGCTTTCAGCAATACTTAATATAATACTTTTTATGCCTTTTGGATTTTTATTGCCAACATTATGGAAAAAGTATAGAACATTATTGCCCACAGTATGTAGTGGAATATTATTTTCAATTATTATTGAAATTGCTCAATTGTTTGTCCAATTTCGTGCATCAGATATTAATGATTTAATAATGAATACCCTAGGAACTATTTGTGATTGGATTATTTTCAATATTATTAGTAAGTTTTTTCATGAACTTGCCAATAAAACAGTAGTTGAAATTTCTTCTAAGGATAGTATGGTTATTAAATTAGAACCTTATCTATACATTGCAATTCCAATTATAAGTACGTTTTTGAGTTAATAAAATGATACTCTTATTTTTAAAAGGGTTACTTTAGATGTGTTATCTTTAGATTACTGTATTACAATTAACTGTTAGATTTAAAGAATAGTGTTTATAATATTACATTTTTAATTTAGGCTATGTTTAAGATAAGTGTTGAAAATTTATATTTTCTGAATATTTGGGTGCAATAAGACTATATAAAGGATTACGGAGGTATTATTATGCCAAGTGTAGCGTCAGTAAAGAAAGATTTAGATGCTTTAGGAACAACAGGACAGGAAGAAATATTAAATTATCTTGAAGAAGTTATTGTATTAGGTTCTTTTGCTACCGAGGTTACTAACGAGGTTAAAGAGAACCGATTCTCCAAGGGAAAAGTCTACCCCCACTGTGGACATGAGGAAGTATCAAGAAATGGCAAGTTCAATAGCAAACAAAGATATATCTGTAAGTCCTGCCGAAAGACCTTTACTGATTTTACACGTTCACCCCGTTACAACAGTAAGAAATATATTAAAAAGTGGATATTATATTCTAAATGTATGATAAATGGTTATTCCATAAGAAAATGTGCAGAGATAGTTGGGATTAGTGTGCCTACATCTTTTTATTGGAGGCATAAGTTTTTAGACGCTATCAGAGTGTATATGGGTATTGGTAATGTTGGTGGAGTTATAGAAGTTGACGAGGCGTTTTTCAGAGAATCCTTTAAAGGAAATCATAAGAAAAGCACTACGTTTATAATGTCACGAGAACCTCATAAACGTGGAGTAAAAGGCAGTAGGAGTAGTAAGAGGTATATCAAAGGAACAGGTCTGTGTACTATGTGCCATTGATAGAGTGGGAAATATTATGACTGAACTAATATGTAAAGGTAGGATGAAACATACAGATTTAGAAAGGCTCTTTACAGGCAGGATTGAGGATGAATCTATCCTTTGTACTGATTCACACAAGAGTTATATTAGATTTGCACAAAATTTAGGTGTTGAACTACAACAAATTAAACGTGGGAAGCATAAGGAAGGCATTTACCATATACAGCACATAAATGCTTTTCATAGCAAACTAAAAGAATGGATGTATAGTTTTCATAGTGTAGCCACAAAATATCTTTTGAATAATCACATTACTATGTTGTATAATTAAATACAGACACAATAGTAGATTAATGTGGCTATAAAAGATGTAAAACAACTCAACAAATAGTAATTTATAGAGGTGATTTTTATGGAAGACTTAGTATTAAAGAAAGTAGCAATAGAATATGGTGATGACATATTCTCATATAAGAATGAGTTTATTAAAAATAATGAATCAATGGATGGAACAGGTTTCTTAAGAAATTCGAATTCGCCACAAGAATATATTGAAAAGTCATTATTGAATGAAACAGAAGAAGTAGATGGAAGAAAAGTTACATCAACACAATTATTAGCAATTAGGAAAAATGATAATTGCATTGTAGGAATGATACAAATAAGGCATTTTTTAAATGATTATCTTTTACAATATGGTGGACATATAGGATATTCTGTAAGAAAGTCTGAAAGAAACAAAGGATATGCAAAAGAAGAATTAAGACAAGCATTAATTTATTGTAAGGACATATTACAACTAAGTAGAATTTTACTTACTTGTGATAATGATAATTTGGCTTCTCAGAAAACCATATTATCCCAAGGTGGAAAAAAAGAAAATGAAGTATTAATTAAAGATGAAAATTGTGTTGTTGAACGATATTGGATAGATTTATAAATTCCAATTTGTAGGGCTGATGTAACATAATTTTAGATTCAGTTCTGTCGTATCTTTCTTTAAATATGAATTAATGGAAGCCATTTTTGACTTCCATTAAAAATTGCCATATTATCAACACTGTTATTAAACATAGCCTTAATTTAATATTATTGTTAGCGAATGCCATTCGAACTTAGTTCTTCTAATTTACTAGAAGAACTTCCATGAATATTTTATTACTTAGTATTTATGAATGGTAAAATCGTAAGCAACACAACTTGTTTGAGTGTATACGAGTTATTGTGTTGTAGATTTTATCTTGAATAAATGCTTTAGTAAATCAATATTCCGAAAGGGCTGAGCGTTAATAATATAAGAGATTATTCAATATTTATTTAGACTAGCTTATTTTACGAAAGCTTCTTTTCACCCTTAAAAACAAAAGGTTCTGTCTTGTCTAGGAAATATATCCCATTTTTAGATAGCACCTTTTTTATTATATTATATGTATTAAAACTTCCATTAATGGCTAATTAATAACCTTAGATTTTTCCTTTCTTTAACATATTAGTTAAATCATCAAGCATTAAATTAGCGGCTTTTATACCACCTGCTGTATTCCAAATAGTATCGTCTACTTTATAAGCTTTATTATTTTTTACAACATTTAGAGATTTAAACATCGGATCATTTAACCACTCTTCTTCTCTAGCAAGACCTTTACCATCTCCTAGTTCATAAGTAAAGTATAACATTACATCTCCATCAGCTTCATTTAATCTTTCCTTGCCTATTTCATTAACGAAGTCTGTTCCGTGTTGAGCTGCTGGTCTTTTAAATCCTATTTCTTTAAGAATAGTTCCAGCGAAAGTATCCCCAAGGTATATTCTAGTTTTTCCATCCATAAATCTTACAAGTGATATTTCATTATTTAATTTATCACTATAAGTTTCTTTTATAGAAGTAATCTTACTTTCATATGCTTGTATAGCTTTCTCACCTTCAGATTTTTTATTTAAAACTTCAGCATAGAATTTAAAATTATCCTTCCATTCGCCTCTTATTGTATCTGAATAAACAGTTGGTGCTATTGCACTTAATTGGTCATATATCTTTTCATGTCTCATTTTATTTCCAATTATTAAATCAGGTTTTAAAGCAGCAATTGCTTCTACATTTGGCTCTGTCTCCTTACCAACAGGCTTAACACCTGTAAGTTCACTTTTAGTATGTTCATACCAATCACCAGTAAAACCAGTTACAGCTCCAACTGGTTTAACACCAAGTGTAAGAAGTGCTTCTACACCCTCATTAGTTAATATAACAACATTCTTTGGATTTTCAGGAATTTCTGTTGTTCCCATAGCATGTTGTATAGATATAGTTTTATAATCTGTTGTATTTTCTGTTTTATTAGAGCAACCAACAAGTAAGCTTACAATTAGCATACCTAATAAAATTGCAGATAATAATTTTTTTTGCATTTGTCATTCCTCCTAAAATTTATTATGGATTTTATCACTTAATTATGATATCATGTTTGAGAAAGATTATCAATAATAAATGATATCATTTTTCAATATTATAAATCGGAGGAGTTATATGAAAAATATTCTAAAAAGTAATAGCGGTAGATGGATGTTACTTATATTACTTACAATATTCACTCTTATATTATGTTACTTAAGTATTACTAAAGGATTTATACCTACATCTTATGATACTTTAATAGATGCATATAAAGATTTTAATAATTCTCAAGAACATATAATTATAAGAACTTCAAGAATTCCAAGAACATTAAATTCTCTTCTAGTTGGAGGAGCTCTTGGAGTATCTGGACTTTTAACTCAAGGATTGACTAGAAATAAATTAGCCTCGCCAAGTATCTTAGGTATAAATTCAGGAGCAGTATTAACTTTGGTTATAGTTCTCACATATTTTCCTAATGTATCTTCACTAGGACTTGCCTGGTTAGCATTTTTAGGTGCACTAGGATCTTCTCTACTAGTTTATTTATTATGTGGAGGTCTTTCAGGTGACATAAGGCCTATGGACTTAACATTAGGAGGTACTGCTTTAGGTGCACTATTCTTTTCCTTAGCACAAGGTATTTTGTATAAAAATGAGGCTGCACTTGAGCAGGTTGTTTATTGGATGACAGGTTCTGTTGAAGGGAAGAAATTAGAACTAATAGTTAAATTTATTCCAATAATATTAATAGTAATAGTATTTACGTTGCTTATCTGGAAAAAATTCAATGTATTTTCATTAGGAGAAGAAATGGCAAGGTCATTGGGTATGAAAACTCTATATTTTAAAATACTTATAATAGCTATAGTTGCTATTTTATCTGGTGTATCTGTGGCTTTGGCAGGTCCAATAGCTTTCATTGGACTTATAACTCCACATATAGTACATAAATTTATTGGAACTGATTATAAATGGCTAATACCATTTTCTATATTAACAGGGGCATCTATACTATTGCTTGCAGATATAATGTCAAGATTTATAATTTATCCAAAAGAAGTCCCAGTTGGTGCTTTAACTGCACTTATAGGTGGTCCTTTCTTTATATATGTTGCGAAAAGGAGGACCAGACAATGATAAATATAAGTAAAAAAGCTATTAAGTTAAGTGCGCTTTTACTAGGGATTACTATCTTAATGATATTTTTTTCATTATGCCTAGGTGAAGCTATGGTAGGTCCATTAGATGTACTAAAGAGTATATTAGGAATAGATACAGGATTTTCATCTATTTTAGTTACGAAAATAAGGTTACCAAGAGTTCTTGTTGCCTTTTTTGTTGGAGCCTCTTTAGCATTATCGGGAGCTATACTTCAAGGAGTGGTTAAAAATGATTTAGCATCTCCAGATATATTAGGTGTAGTTAATGGAGGTTCCGTTGGAGCATTGGTGTTTTTAACTATTTTTATAGATCCTAAGAATAATTCATTAACAACATCTATATTATATATGCCTATATTTACTTTTATATTTTCATTTATAGCTTTAATGTGCATTTTGCTTATAAATGGAAAATCTTCTTCAACAAATAAATTAATTATAATAGGAATTGGAGTCTCTGCTATTGCTAAGGCCATAACTAATATTCTTATAATAAATGGACCAATAATTTTTATAAAAGAATCTACAACTTGGATAACAGGAAGTATATATGGTGCTAACTGGACACATGCAATACTGATTATAGTAATATTTAGTATTTTCGCTACATTAACATTAATATTTATTAAAGATTTAAATCTTCATCAGCTTGAAGATGAAGTTGTAATAGTCCTTGGTAATAAGCTACATAAAAGCAGGATAATACTCTTAGGCATTTCTGCTGCATTAGCAGCAGGAGCTGTAACTATTGGTGGTGGTATATCTTTTGTAGGTTTAATAGCTCCTCACATTGCAAGAAAATTGGTAGATTCAAAGTTTGAAAATGTAATCCCACTTTCAATACTTATAGGTGGAATAATAACATTATTAGCTGACTTTGTATCTAAATGGTTATTTTATCCACAGGATTTACCTATAGGTATATTTACAGCTTTTATAGGAGCACCTTACTTTATATACCTTTTAGTTAAAAAAAGAAACTACAAAAGGGGATGATAGAAATGATAAAAGCAAAAAATTTAAAGTTATGTTATGATGAAAAAATTATATTAGATAATATTAATATAAATATAGAGAAAGGAAAAATTACTGCCTTAATTGGCTCTAATGGATGTGGAAAATCTACATTAATAAAGGCCATGGCAAGAATACTTAAACCTAAAAATGGAGATATACTCATGGAGGATAGAGATATTCTTAAAATGCCTTCAAAGGAAGTTGCCAAGCTTATGTCCATGCTTCCTCAAAGCAGTAATGCTCCAGAAGATTTAACTGTCTATGATTTGGTGAAACAAGGAAGATACCCTTACCATAATTTATTATCATTTTGGAGTAAAAAGGATGAAAATCTAGTTTTAGAAGCCATAAAAAAGGTTGGACTTATAAACGATAAGGATATAACTTTAAATAACCTATCTGGTGGTCAAAGACAAAGGGCTTGGATTGCATTATCTTTAGCACAAGATACAGATATCATCCTTTTAGATGAGCCTACAAATCATCTAGACATAAAGTATCAGCTAGAAATTTTAAATATTTTAAGAAATTTAAATGAAAAAGAAAATAGAACCATAGCAATGGTTATTCACGATATAAATCATGCATTAAAATATGCTGATAATATAGTTGCTATAAAGAATGGAAACATATTGGCTCAAGGCCCTAAGGATGAGATTATAAATGAAAAACTTATAAAGGATGTCTTTGATGTTGAATGTACTCTTATTAATTCCCCTATAGATAACTGTAAATTATGTGTACCTTTTATTTAAGTTTTATAACGAAAACATATTAAGATATAGTTATTCGTATCATAATATGATGTTATTATTGAGGTTTTCCACATCCTTTTGTTATACATAGATTTAAAAGTTATCCCTTATTGTAACTTAGATAAACTATTTTATAATAGGGAATAACTTTTTTATTAGTATAATTCTATTGCTATTTATTTTTCATATTTTTACATACTTAATCCTAACTTCAAAATTGGAAATTCCCTAAAACCCGCATGACCACAACAACTATTTTAATAGTTATATATTTCTATAGTTAAATAGGTTCATATTTTTATAGTTAAATAGTTTCCTACTCAAATCAATTAAGGGAACTCTTAAAAAGAATTCCCTTAATTGATTTGAGTATCTATAAAAAATTTATTACTCTACAACCTTCCCAAAGCAATGAAACTCTACATTTCTTGGAACACTTATAGGCGCATATTTTTCATTAAGGGAAATAAGCTTAATTCCATCTCCACAAATAGAAATCTTTTTACAGTAGGAGTTATTTTCAAAGGCAAATACTCCAATTTCTCCATCCTCCAAAATGTCCTGTTTATGAATCCAAACTATTTGGCCATCCACAAAACGAGGCTCCATACTATCTCCTGAAATTCTAACTCCAAAGTCTGCTTCCATAGGAACATCACTACCTACTTCAATGATTTCACAGGAGTTGTCATCTAGATATCTACCAGTTCCTGCAGATACCGGTAAATCATAAAGAGGAAGCTTTCTCATATATATTACTTTTTCTTCTTTAACCTCATTACTATACATACCGCTGGCAATAAGGAGCGTTATGTATTCTTCTACCTTATTTTTCCCCTCTTGATTTAGATTAGATAAAGGTGAGTCTACACTGCAATCCCCAAAGGTTCCCAGTACATCACTAACCTTTAGTGCTTCACAAAGAGCTAAAAACTGATAAGCATTGGGAGTAGTATAATTAGTTTCCCACTTACTAACCTTTTGATTCGTCACATCTATACCTTTGTTTTTTATAAACTCAGCTACTTCATATTGGGATAAACCTATAGCTTCCCTTGCAGCTGTTATTTTTTCTCCTAGGGTCTTTTTCATAGTAGACACCTCCTTATGTTAATTGTATATTAGTGGAATGATAATTACAATAGAAAAATATCATTATGTGATACATAAAACTATTTACTTATCATATAATGATATATAATATTAATATATCATATATGGAGATGGTTTTATTTGGAACGAGTAATTTTACATTCAGATATTAATTCTTGTTATGCAAGTATTGAACTTTTGCATCATCCCGAGCTAAAAGGAAAACCAGTGGCAGTTGGTGGAGACCCTGAAGCTCGTCATGGAATTGTCCTTGCTAAGGATGAAATAGCTAAAAAATTTGGGGTGAAAACAGGAATGCCTTTGTGGCAGGCAAAACAGCTATGTCCTGGAATTATATTTTTGCCACCAAGGATGGATCTTTATCTAAGATTTTCTAGAATGGCCCATGAAATATATGGGCATTACACAGATATGCAGCAGGCTTTTGGAATAGACGAAAGCTGGCTAGATGTAACAGGGAGCTGTGGGCTTTTTGGCAATGGCTTTGAAATAGCAAAGCAAATTAGCAATAGAATGAAGGAAGAATTAGGTATAACAGTTAGTATAGGAGTTTCATGGAATAAGATATTTGCAAAGCTAGGCTCTGATTATAAAAAGCCTGATGCTATAACTGCAATTTCAAAGGAAAATTATAAGAACATAGCTTGGTCTTTGCCAGCTTCAGACCTTTTATATGTTGGTAGAAGCACCAATGCAAAACTTAAAAGCATAAACATAAATACTATTGGAGATATAGCCAAAACCCATCCTGATTTTCTTAAAAGGCATCTAGGGAAAATGGGACTTATTCTACATTCTTTCGCCAACGGTTATGACACTTCAGAAGTACTAGTTGAAAGTTATAGTGCTCCCATAAAATCTATAGGTAATAGCACTACTACGCCTAGGGATTTAGTTTGTGATGAAGATGTATGGCTTATTATAATAGTTTTAGCTGAAAGTGTGACAAAACGACTTAGAGAAAATGGATTAAAATGTACCGTAGTTGAAATATCAGTTAGAGATACCAAGCTTTGCAGTTTTTCAAGGCAAAGGAAACTTCTAACTCCTACCAATATAACCAAGGAAGTTGCCCAGGCAGCCTTTAAGCTATTTAAAGAAAATTATAGCTTTAAAAATCCCGTAAGAAGTATTGGTGTAAGAGGTGCTGACCTTGTAATTGATACAATGCCAGTACAGACAGATTTATTTATGGACAATGAAAAAAGACTTAAACTGGAAAAAATAGATGAGGCTTTAGACCAAATTAGAAGACGTTTTGGATATAAGAGTATTCATAGAGCTATTATGTATACAGATAGGAATTTATCAAGGATTAATCCTTGTGAGGATCATACAATACATCCTCATGGTTATTTTTAGGAGGTAATTATGTCAAAGATTTATGTGGATGTTTTAGCAGAGTTTACAAAGGAAGGTGTATTAAAACCCAGAGAAATAATTTGGGAAGATGGCCGCCACTATGAAGTAGACAAAATAATAGACATAAGACCAGCTGCTAGCTTAAAAGCTGGAGGAGCCGGAATTAGATACACTTGCAAAATTCAAGGCCGTGAAAAGTACGTATTTTACGAATCAAATTACAAATGGTTTGTAGAGGGAAAGTAGATAAAATAACCCTTCATAACATAGAAATGTATTATGAAGGGTTTCATGGATGAATGTAAAATGCTCCCTACCTAAATCTCAATATGATATTTTTTTATGAAAATTAAGGATAGACTAAAATTAATCTATAGACTTTTTAATAATAAGAAATAGACTAGACTCATCTACTTCTTCAATGCTATAATCACTACCGAATTCCTCACCAAACTTTTTAAGTTCATCTTCAGAAAATGTATTAGCAACAAATCCGTCCTTACACACAATCATACCATCATGAGTTTTTTCCAAATCAATTTCTCCAAGTAGCCCCTTATCCGCCTGTTCATAGAACCAGGCTATACGATGATTCCAAAATTTAGGGCTGTATGTGCTAAAATAAGCCTTTCCTCCAGGAATAAGCACTTTCATACATTGTCTAATTAAATCCATAGGGTATCCTTTCATAGCTGATAAACCATTTTGTAAACATAATACCACATCAAATTCTTCACCAAATTTAAGGTCGTGGGCATCCATAACTTCAATACTACATTTAGGGCTTTCTTTTATATAATTCCTACCAAGTTCTACAGAGTCCTTTGAAATATCGATACCTACAAGCTTTGATGCAAAAGGTGCCAGTTCCTTAATTATACGTCCATAGCCTGTTCCAACCTCCAACACCTTCTCATTACCCTGTAAATTTTCACCCACAAATTTGATTTCTTCACCTAAATAACGCTTAATTCTTGGATATTTTGAATCATAAACCTTAAACAATTTTGTAGAATTTAAACTTTGTTCATAGTAATTAGACACAAATACACCTCCCAATTACTGTTTATATTATATAATTTTTTAATATTTCTCTTGGAGAATTAGTAAATTTATCACTTGCTCCCCAGTCAAATCTAAATAGTCCTTCACCACCACCGGCACCTATGCAGTGAACATGTGTAACATCATGAACATTATTTATGCATACTGTTAATGTAAGCCTGTTCCCTGCTCTATAGAAATGTTTTTCATAGACTATTACAATCATAGCATGAATATCATCAATATTTACAACATGATAATCTATCCTTTCACCTGTAATACTTTCATTTACTATTCCTTTATCTAATAATTCAGCTACTTCACTTAAGCTTAAATTAACATTAAAATTATCTCCAGCCATAATACTCGTCTCCCATAAAATATTTAATTAATTCAATTTGTATTTGTTTTACTATATATTTATGAAAAACCACTCCCCTTAAATTCCTATTTATCTAATGCCTTATAGTTATCTTTCCCTTTTATTATAACATATTTTGTAATTAATTTTCAGATTCAAGTTTTGATTACATTTTCATATAAAAAAAGATAGACTTTTTCAGTCTACCTTATTTCTTTTCACTTTAATAATGATGATACATCCCTTAAATAAAATATATCTAAAACATGGAGGGCTCTTGTACAAGCTGTATAAAGTAGCAATCTATCCTCTTCATCTTTATACTTTAAATCACTGGCATTATATATCATAACCACATCAAATTCCAAACCCTTAGCAAGATATGCAGGAATAACTAAAATATCATTAACATACTCATCATCCTCACTTATAATCATTTTAATATTAATCCTATCCTTCAAATGATTGTAAACCCTCTGTGCCTCATCAACATTTTTTGTTATTATTCCTATGGAATTATGCCCATCACCCTTATGAACTTTTACCTCTTCAACTATTCTTTCATTTATATCTTCTTCATCTAAAAGACCAGTTAATTTAGGCCACTCCCCACTTCTTTCCACGTATTCATCTTGAATTTCATCACTTAATATTTTTCGAGAAAATTTAGTTATTTCCATTGTTGATCTATAACTTTTAGTTAAATTTATTATAGAAGTATCCTCAGGTTTAAGTATATTTACAACATTGTTATAACTTCTAACATTCATATAAGGATTAATGGATTGAGATATATCGCCAAGGATTGTTTTATTTGCTTTGTTAAATAACTGATTAAAGATTTCATACTGTAATGGTGAATAATCTTGAGCCTCATCAATAATTACATACTTCACTTCTTCTGTTTTTAGAATATCACCTACAGCTCCTTTTATAAATAATAAAGCTATTTGATCTTCATAATTTATCTTTTTAACCCCTAAATTCTCTAATGTATATCTTTTAATTTCTCTAATACTTTCATTATCATATTTAATATTTACCATCTTTAAGAAGTGTTCTAAATCTTCATAAAAGGCTTTATAGCAATCCATCAAATCAAATTTAGTTTTTTCTTTCACCTCATTAACTATAGAATTAATGTCTCTATTTACTAAAGATTTACTTCTTTTAACTATTTCATCTTTATCTAAGTGTTCACCGGATTCTTCCATTTCTTTTACTGCTTTATCAACCAATGTTTTTTCATAAGGTTCTATAACATATAGAATTCTTTGCTTTAGCTTTTCTAACCTTCTCTTAAGAGGAAGCCTCTTATAGTCCTTATAAAATAATTCCTGTATTTCCACTGCTGAAATTATAGTTTTCCCTCTTAAAGTAATATCTTTAAAATCTCTACCTATTTTTTCTAAGTGCTTTATATATATCTTTAATAAATTAACAAACTCAGCAGATGACTTAAACTTCAAGCTTTTAACCCTAATATCATAAGACTGCTCACTGTTATCACCAAAAATTGTCTCCATCATTGCACAATAATCTTCTTTATCTCCTACCTCCTCTAGAACTTTATGCATATATTCTTTAAATGTAGTTTGAAGCATATTCTCTTCCCCAAGCTGGGGTAAAACATTGGAAATATAATCATTAAAAATATTATTTGGGGAAAATATAACTATGTTTTTAGATGTTATGGTATCTCGATGCTTATATAATAAATATGCAATCCTATGAAGAGCAACAGAAGTTTTTCCACTCCCTGCAGGCCCCTGAACAATTAAATTTTTATATTTTTCATTACGAATTGCCTTGTTTTGCTCTCTTTGAATTGTAGTCACTATAGCCTTCATTTTATTATCGCTACTTTTACTTAATATATCTTGTAATACTTCATCATCTATTTTTATATTACTGTCAAACATATAATCAATCTTGCCATCACTAATTTTATATTGCCTTTTCATTGATATTTTGCCATTTATAATCCCATCAGGACATTTATAATTAGCACTTCCAATTTCATAATCATAAAACATACTAGAAACTGGTGCCCTCCAATCATATATAAAGAAATTAAAGTCTTCATCAATTAAATTAGAAATTCCAACATAATACTTTTCAGCTTTTTCTTCTCCCTCTTCCTCAAAATCCATTCTTGCAAAATAAGGAGATGAAATCATCTTCTCATATTTATCAACTAGCTTTCTTTCAAACTCATGGTTCCTCTTTTGAATTTTCATGGTATTAATAAACTGCATAAAATCTCCTATATGCTGCATACCGTTTTCTACTGAAACAGCCCCAAGATTTTCCCATAATTCTCTTTGGGTTTCAATAGCTTCTTTTTTAAAATTATCTTTGGAGTTTTGTTTTTCTTTTAATTGCTTTTTTACCTCCCTAAGCACCTTTTCTAACCATTCTATTTCTACTAGCCATTCAGATTTATTTATTGACAAAATATCTCCTCCTTGTAATAAGCTTTAGCATTTTAGAATTAACATTGCTATTTTATCACATATACCTTAAATTACCAGTCTATAATTACTTTGTTATATATGGTATAATTAAAGTGTAGAGATAGTATATTAAAACTTCCTAGCTTAAAAATAGTAAAAAGTGAAAAACTCCATTTATATGAAGTTTCTCACTTTTTATCATTTCTTCTCACTATACTAATTTTTCTTTTTATTTACTTTGTTTCTCAACAGATACACTTCACCCTAACTATTATAATTTGTGTTTTCTATTTAACCTCCCTGTATTTATTCTACATAATTAAATAGTTATACCTGGAAACATGAAGTTCTTTTCAACCTCATTATATCTAAAAGATTTATATAAATTTATAGCACGTTTATTGAGTTCCCATACTTCTAGCTTTGTTTTATTTAAATTTTTTGACAAGAAATAATTAAATATATACTTAACTATAATTTTTGATATTCCTTTGCCACGTGCTTCTGATAAAACATATAAAGTTTCAATATAGCCGTAACCATCCTTTTCAAAGATTGTGCAACCACCTTGTATATTTCCATCAACTAAAAAATATAGATTTTTAAAATGCTTTTCCTTACTTTGTTCTAAAAGTGCATCTACATCTAAGGGTGATATAAAGATTTCATTATATATTGCACTATACTCCATAAGCTCCTTCTGAGAACTTAAATTTATCTCAGTTACTTCTACTTCAGTGAATGTATATTTAGGATTCTCTTCAATATCTGCTTCCATAATGATACTGTAGTTTTCATCAAAACCATTTTTAATATAAAAATCAAGCTTCTCATTGTTATATTCAAATCCAGAATATATTCTTGCTTTTAAGTCTGGTCTTTCCTTATGAAGCTCTTTAGCCCTTAGGAATACCTTATCAAATAATTTTTGTTTAACTTCATCTTTTAAAAGCTTGTCTATATTAGATTCTATATCAATATCTATAAAGATAAGGTATGGTGTTTCATGGGCCTGATGATAATTTATATTAGGATATGTATAGGCACTTCCCAAATAGCTTCCATCATCACTAAAGGCTAAAAAAATATTTTCTTTACTATTACCGTACTGATCTTCCTTTGGATTTTTTATTTCAATACTCATTTTATCCCCCATTTTATTTTCTTTTTACTGGAATCCATAACTCACAACTATAATTAATATATTGATCATCATCCCAAAAATACTTTTCTATACATGGTCCTTCTATTTGTTCAAATCCTGATGATGGAAACCATTCTGAATATATTAGCCTCCATAAATCTGCTATGGCAAGGGTATTCAAGTTATCTCCCCTGCCATCGAAAACAGCCCATGTACATGAAGGTATGTTTACTATTTTATATTCATTAGGTATATCTTTATCAGGAACTTTCCACCCCATCATATATTTTCTACTTCCATCTTCTTTAAAATCATAATGAATTCCATAAAGCATATTCATTTTAGAATATCCTAAAAATTCATTAATCTTAAGATGGGTTCCATCCTCCCAAATTTTATCACAAAATTCTGGTATTTCTTTATACAATGCATTATCTATTAATGTGGTTAAAAAATCCACTCCAAAAAATTTAAATTCATCTTGTTTAACTATTCTATAATTAATTTCGCATTCCCCTTTAATTGATATTTGAAATGAGAGTTTTGGAAATGATTTAAGTCTTGCATTGCCCTTTTTTATCATAGAGGGTGTTGAACCATGAAGTCTTTGAAAAGCTTTAGTAAACGCATCTGGACTTTCATAACCATATTTAGCAGCTACATCAATAATCTTTACATCTTTAGAAGATAACTCTTCACCAGCAAGTGTTATCCTACGATTTCTAATATATTCTGTTAAAGTAACCCCAGTTAATGCATGAAACATTCTTTGAAAATGGTAACGTGATGTAAATGCAACCTTCGCTATTTCATCAATACTTATATTTGAACCTAAGTTATCTTCAATATATTCAATTGCATTATTAATATCCTTAATTATTTCCAAAATTCTAACCTCCATTAAAGTATATAGTAACAAAGTATTTTATTCCCGTCTTACTGTGCTTTGTTTTGTCCATACTAATTTGATTATATTAATTTACTAATTACCTTATATTCTGTTAGTTCTTTGTCAAAGATGAAAAAATTCATTAAATTTAACTTCTTATTTATATTTTAAATACAACTTAATTTTTCACATATTATCAAATTTTTACTTAATTCTTATTATACATTACTTTAAAATTGAATTGAATGGTTTCTTGAGCTTCATGCAAGTCTATAATCATTTCTTTTTCACCCATTGGAAAACAATAGTAAACTTATGTTATAATTAATTTGAAATTGTAATTTAATGTGAATCAACTTTATTTTGAATAAATAGCAGAACAAAGGCTTTTCTAAAACATATTCTTAATCTAAATTACATTATGATAGGAGTGAATTATATTGGAAAATAAAATAAAAGTGCATTTCATGGGTATATGCGGAAGTGGTGCTGCACCTATAGCAATTATTGCAAAGAACATGGGGTTTGATGTTTCAGGATGTGACTTGAATATATCAGGATATTATAAAGATGCTCTTTTACAAAATAATATAGATATTTTAAAAGGTCATGATTCAAGCCATATACAGGATATTGATATCTTAGCTATATCACCTGCCATTTTAGATATTTCACCGGATCATCCAGAAATACTTGAAGCTAAAAGAAGAGGAATTTTAATGACATGGCAGGAGTTTTCAGCTAAATATGTGCAAAATGAAAAGTTTGTTGTTTCCATTGCAGGTACCCATGGTAAATCTACAACTACAATTTTAATGGGACTTGTTTTGGAAAATGGTGGTCTAGATCCAATTGTTGAAGCCGGAACAACCTTTAAGAATTGGGGTGGTGGATACAGGTTAGGAAAGTCAGATTACTTTGTATGTGAAGCTGATGAATTCAATAATAATTTTTTAAATTATAGTCCTTCAATAGCTGTAATAAACAATGTGGAAATGGATCATCCAGAGTTTTTCAAGGATATAAATCATGTCAAGGCTTCTTTTAAAAACTTTATAAAAAGGCTTAAAGGTTCAAAAATTTTAGTTGTTAATGAAGATAGTACAGCTATTAGAGAAATATTATGTGAGTTAAGACATTGGCTAAATGAAGAAGGAGTAAAAGTTATTGGATATTATATAGATAATAAGCTTGAATTCCCTTTTTACATGGAGTATAAATCAGAATTGACTTCAAACACCCCTGAATATTCCTCCTTTAAAGTAGTAAATGGAGATAAAGAATATAATTTTAACCTTGGACTTATCGGTAAGCATAACGTTGAAAACTCTTTAGGGGTGTTAATTACTGCCCTAGAGTTAGGTGTTGATATAGATGCAATAAAGAATTCATTTAAAAATTTCAAAGGAATAGGAAGAAGACTAGAATTAGTAGCAGATATTGATGATATTAAGATTTTTGATGACTTTGCTCATCATCCTACAGCAGTAGCAACTACCTTAGATTCAATTAAACTTAGTTATCCAGGAAAAAAGGTTTTCGCTGTCTTTGAACCACATCAACTTTCAAGAACAAAGCTGTTTTTTAATGAGTTTGCTATAGCATTAAAAAAGGCAGATAGAGTTATTATTACAAATCCCTTCTTAGGACGAGAAGCAAATAAAAACATAGAGCCAGTTAATTTAGATATGCTATGTAGTGAAATAGATATAAATAAAGCTGAGTATATAAAAAGCTCTGATAAAATATGTAGTAAACTCCTTAGTGAAGCTAAAAGTGGAGATATAATTATAGTTTTTGGAGCGGGTGAATCTTATAAATTATCTAGAAAAATTATTAATGTATTAAAAGAATAAAATAATAAGGTGTGTAATAAATTCAACATAATTTATTACACGCCCTATTTGCTTTAATTATAACTCAACTCATATGCGTTCGCTGAGTAAGTTCTACTAATTAAATATGAAATTTGAAGCATAACTCAAATGTAACTCTACTCATATGCGTTCAAATATAGCAATCATTCCTTTTATAACACTTTCTTAGGATTCTTAGCTATAAACATTCCGCTAGATTTAGGTATATCAATACTTCCTTCTCTTAAAATTATATCTTCCAAATATCTGTAAAAATCCTGTACTTTGCTCTCCGTCATTATATCCTGTATGTTCACATGTTCATCTAATGATAGAACATAATCCGCTAAAGGCTTTGCTTCTGTTATATGAAGGGAATCTTCATATACTAAAGTTTCAACAGAATCAAAATGCTTTGATAACTGCTCTGCCCCATTTTCTATACCAAATTCCTTTGCAACAGAAAAGGATTCATAATCAAGTTGAGAATCAAAATTTCTCACTAAGTCTTTTAGTCCCTTCATATTATAAAGACTATTGGTAGTAGCATAAAAAGTTCCATCTGCTTTAAGTATACGGGCAATTTCACTGATTGCTAAATCTCTATTTTCCACATGGTAAAGCATATGATTTGCAATGGCACACTGAAATGAATTGTCTTCATATTCAATATTTTGTATATCACTAACAGAATAATCAAATACTTCATCAATTCCTAAAAGGTTATCTTTTGCTGATCTCAACATACCTTCAGACAAATCTGTGAGAATCACCTGGATATCCTTTGGTATCCTATTTCTATTATTAGCCCATGTACTTCCATTCCCACATCCAAATTCAATAACTTTATCATTAGGCTTAAACTTATATTGATCAAATACCCAATTAAACCATCCATATTTATTTGTACTAAAACCATCATGTAAAGCTTGTCTGGCTTTTAAATTCTTATCTGAATTATACTGTCCCCTAACTATATCTCTGTCATTTGCTCTAGACACATAATCACTCCATTCCTATCATTCAACATTAAAACCTGACCTTTGTCATTACAGCCTCTCCCATTCATCCCCCCTTTCCATCAGGCAGATACAATCAGATTGTGTTCATAACTTGTTTATGTCTCCCTGGGGACTTTTCGAAGTAGCTTGTAACTTAGGTTACTACAATATTATTTAAACATATAAAATAGAAATGGTATCTCCATCTCTTCTTTACTTGCTCCACCATGCATTCCTAGGAATGTAACTTCAAATATATCTTTTTCATACCACCAAACAGTATTATTTTCTTTAGGCAATATAACTAAATTTCCAACTCTCTCTAATAACTTTTCACTAGGAACTCCAAATAAGCCTTTATCTTTTAAATCTTCAAATAGATATACTTGTGCTATTTCATATAACTCCTTTTCAAGAATAGTCTTTAACTCTATCAAATATTTCTCCTCTACATGCAGAAATAAATCTCTACAATATCCTGCTGGTGACATGATATCATTGTTTTTATTTTTCTTTAAATACTTCTCTATATCAGGAATTAGTTTATTAATATAATATGGATTTTTTAGATCAATATCAATTTGACCATGGTCTGCAGAAATTATAATAGCAGTATTACTAAACTTATCTTTTCCTTCTTCATAAAACCTATCTAAATTTTTAAATAAATTACCCATAACTATTTTAAATTCTTCTGATTGATTTCCTTTTGCATGAGCTATAGCATCAATGTCATGTAAATAAACATAAAAATATTCTTTATCATCATTCTTTAATAAATCCTTTGATAATGATTTAAACAAATCTTCATTTGTGTCATAACCCTTTAAATTAGCATCCCTACATGTGAATCTAGTATAGGTACTATTATTTATATGACTAGGTTGATAAACAGTACTTTTTATTCCATGGTTTAATAATTCTTTAAAAAAGCTTTTTTGTGGTATAAAGTCACTGGGTTTTATATTTTTCCTTGTTAAGGTTTCATTATATTTATTTCTTGCTTCCTTAAATAAAAATGATGTTACTATATCATCAGCTTTTGGTTCATAATAAAACCACTCATAAAGTCCATGTTCATAAACTGATTCACCAGATAATGCTGTTGTTACATGTGCTGTTGTAGTAGATGGGAATTGTGAAGTTAATTTTGAAACTACACCGCTCTTTTCTAATTTACATAAAAATTTAGAATGCTCTTTATATTTATCGTAAAAACACCATCCAAAAGCATCCGTTAGAAAAAATACTATTTTATTAGGTTTCTCATTGCTATTTCCGATAACATCACTAGGAAGTTTTTTATCTGAATCAATATTAAATAAATCTTTTATAGTTCCACAAATATTAGAAAAACAGTAACTATCATATAAAGGAATTGTCAGTCCACTAATATTACTTTTATTAACTTGGTTTATTGAATTTGTATTTATCATATACTCACCTCTCAACTTTGAGTTTACAAATATATTTTAAAACTTCCATTTATTTCTTTCAAGCTCTATGCATCTTATTTCTACATTATAGAAACCGATTTCTGCAAATATCACTATATATTAATACGTAATTATATATTAATAACGGGATACCATATTAGAGTATATAGAAATCAGCATTTGCTTCTAGTTTTTATCTAAGAATTCTTTCATCAATTCTTCTAACAAGACTATACGTATAACTATCAAAATACTTTTCCCAAAATCTTAACGCAGTTGGATTAATTGTTTCAAAATCCACACCTAATCTCTTTATACCATCCCTTTTTAATGTTTCAATAACAACGGAAAGTAAACTCTGGATTATATTCTTCCCACGATAGCTATCTTTCAAATATGCCCCACAGATATGCAAATAGTCTGGTTCTTCAGTGATAAATGTTTCTCCATCATTTGTGACTTCTAAATATCCTATTATTTCTGATTTATCCTTGGCAATAAAGAAACGTGATTGTCTATTATTGCATCTCTCTACAAATTCCCCTTCTGAAAGCTCTTCATTCAGAAAATATGTAGGGCTCTTTCTCATATGCCTTACTAAACTATTGCTTAACGATAACAAACATCCTGCTTTGCTATAATGTACTTCTTCATAAGAATATTCTGTGTTAATTTCAATATTGAGCGGCTTGTTAACATTTCTGATTCCATCTCCACACCTTATGCCAAATCCATTCATTGTCAAAGATTTCATAACTTGAGCATCATGGCTATATAGACAAATTGCATAACTTAAAATTTCTTCCTTAATCATTTCTTCTGATACATATTGAAAAAGAAGTGATGCTATTTTACCCCTATTTTCTCCGCCATAAGCATTTGCAAATAATGGAGAAAATGAACCTTTAACATTGCCAAAATGACCGTTTACACTTTTCCAAAAACTTAAATACCCTAATACTTTTCCTCTTTCAATAGCTACCATTCCATGATTATTCTTAAAAATATCACTCAATAAATCAGTAAGAACCTCTTTATAGTCTTTATCATTTAAGGCTTCTATATATTTCTGCTCCATATTATATTGTTTTTGTGCAAGCTTAACTGCATCCTCTAAATACTTTTCATTTAACTTTTCAAATACCATTCTCTTACCCCTCTTAATATATAACTTATTTAGTAAAATCCTGTTTTAGTTTTTCTGCCACTAACCTTCTATATGGAATCATACCCTTATTATACCAGATACATTCTAGGTATGCTTATTATTTTCATATCATCTGTATTTACTTTACCTAATAAACCCTTTAATTAAGATGAAAAAAATATTATACTTAAGTGAGTGTCCAAATCTTTGGTTTGGCTTACATGGACTTATTTATCCTAAAGGACAACGAGTCCTAAGTATGGAAAATACTGATACTAAGAACTCTGTTTATTGGAATGAATATAGTGATGCCTTTCTGTATAGTTAATAATACCTACAAATAGAAAAATACTAGATTGAGGAGTTTATATATGAGAAAAAAAGATATACTTGAGTTAAAAAGACGTTTAAAAAAAGATCATTGCACCTTCACTAAGTTGTGTGGTTGCTATGTTAATGGAGAAAAAAATATCATTTTAAAATTTAAAGAATCATTTCTAAATTTAGATGGAGATGAATACTTTAAGTACTTAGAAATCGCTAAAAAAGTACTGTCTGGTACTATTGGAAATAATATTTTAGAACTTAACTTTCCAATTAATGAAGACTATGTGAATGAAAGACAAATTTCTCTTATGCAACTTAAAAAAAGTCAATTAAAAGATGATGCCCTCCTTGATAACTTTTATAATTTAATTATTGATAATTATGATTTTACCGGTAATTTTATAATACTTGTTTTTCATGATGCTTATGACGTTATTACTAAAACCACTGATAATGCAAAGTTAGATGAATCTGAAGAAGTATATGAATATGTGTTATGTGCAATATGCCCTGTTTCACTTTCTGAGCCTGGTCTTAGATACTTTGAAGAAGAAAATAAAATAAAAGCACGTATTAGAGATTGGGTAGTTGATGCTCCAACTAATGGCTTTGTGTTTCCTGCTTTTATTGAGCGTAGTTCAGATGTCAACTCTATTATGTATTACACGAAAAATGCAAAGGATACCCATCCTGAATTAATGGAAAATGCTTTGGGTTGTTATTCAAAACAAACTGCTACCTTGCAAAAAGAAACATTTGAGTCAATTATTAAAGATTCTTTTAGTACTGAAGAAAAGAAGGCTGATAAAATTTTTATGGAAGTACAAGAAAATCTAAGTGCTATGGTAGAGGAATACAATGCTATATATGATGATGCAGATTGTGAACCTATAAGCTTAACAAAGAAGGATATACAAAACCTTTTAATAGAAAGTGGGGTTCCTGAAGAAATCACTTCTAAGATTGAAGAATCCTATGTAGAAAACTTTGGTGATGATCTTCCTTTAGCAGAAAATTTAATTGATTCAAAGGCACTTAAGGTAAATGCCCAAAGAAAGAAGGAAGAACACCTTCAAAAACAAGTAGAAATACTTCAAACTAAACTGGATGAAGTTAAACAAGAAACTTCTGTAGATAGTGAAACTCCCTCATCTACAGAAGTTAGTGAAGATAATATAATTTTAGAAGAAACTTTAGAAACTAATTTAGAGAAAGATTTGGATATAAATTCAGAAGATAATAAGAATGCTCCTGACTATGACGTTATACTTCAAGTAAAACCTGAAAAGATACCTCAAATAAAATCTCAAATAATTGATGGTCAAAAATGCATAGTTATTCCTATTAATGAGAATGAGCAAACTGCAGTTAATGGCTTAGATCATTTAGTTTAAGGTATCTAAGGATAAATATAGATTTACTTACCTACATTGCTGAAGTATTACTTCTAATGAAGCTTACTTCAGCCTTACCTGAATGTAGTTGCCATATATACCAGAAAGCATAAGGAATTATTATTAGACCGTTAAATATTCCCCATCCATATAATATATCTGCATTAAACCATGATGATGCATCCATTACAGCTGGGAATAAGTTAGGTAAACAAGCTCTAATTAATACGTGAGCAGATAAGGTATATATACGAGCTGCTATATAAAGTTCAGGTTTTCTTTTAATAATTGGATATATTTCTGCCGCCAATAATATGCATATAGAGCTAGCAAAGTATTTACCAGTTTCACCATAAACAAAGCATAAATTCCAAGTTGTATATAATAAATTCCAAGCTATAGTTGTATAAGCTATAAACATACTATTATCTTCAGCACTTAATTTAAAGAATTTTCGTCCATTTGGGAATGGAATAGTAAAACATAATAATAATCCACAAAGCGCATTGCCATAGTTTTTTAAAGTAACATCTTTTATAGTAGCTTCTGCAATATTTAAGAATAGTACCGCATAAATGAACCAAACGATCCAATCCTTTCTCATAAAGTCCCAGAACTTTCCTTTATATTGTTCCTGATCAGCTACACGGAAAAATCCACCTATTATAAGTGGCAATATAGCACTGAATGTTTTTGCCCAACGAAACCAACCATTTATGCCTCCCATAAGCCAAAGTGGAAAAGTAAATAAAGATACAACCCAGAAGATAGCTGCAAATTTGTGATGTTTCCTCATATATTCAATCATGAATAAAAGTAAAATAAAATAAGTTCCCATGGAAAGTACATATTCCCAAACAGGAATATTCATATTATACATCTCCTCTTTTAAATATTGTAACAAATAATCCTATACTTATATATATTACATAGTATAGTTAAACATAACTAACATAAATTTACATTTTATGTTTTTAATTACAATACGAATTAATAAATTAGTTATTATAAAAGATAAAACTCTAATGCCATTGTAACTTTAGATAAACTTAAAAGAGATACCCCCTTAAAGATGGTATCTCCTTTTTAGTTATATATTAAATATCTGAACGCTACATTCTAAATCATAGTTTCTTTCTTTTGATTCTATATATTTAATGCCTTATTTTTCATAAAATTTTCTCCAAAAATTCACCGCAGGCTTATTACTTGATATTTGCTCAATTTTATATTTACCCTTGTATCTAACAAAATTCTAATTGCAGCATTACCTACTTCTTTCTTTCTAAAACTCTTTAATAGAAATAGCTCATGAACAACATAATCAATATCTTTTGGAACATATTTCCCAGTATTAAAAAGAACAAAACCTGCCACTTCCCCTTGATATGTTATAAAATAAGGAGTTAAATCCTCTGATTTAAAATACATTTCTAAACCATCATATTCAAATTTTCCATCTTCATTAATTTTTGAATCATCTGCAAACTCTGATAAATCATGTAAATATATACTCATCAAATTCTCCAGTTTTTCCTTTGATTCTATGTTTACTAGTTCTAATTTTATTTCATTTAAATTCATTTTATACCCCCTATTTTATAAAGTAATCTTAAATGAAACAATTCTGAATTTCATAATTCCATTTCCTTGTATATATTACAAAAATTTTATTTTACCTAATTATAACATATATCCTACCCTAGTGATATCTATGTGTAAGTAGTTTTATCCTTTTTTATCTAAAAATAGTTTAGTTTATTATTAAAAACTTTCATTCTAATTTTTTCATTAATTATTGGTTAAAATAACATCAACGATAAACTACATATTAGATTTTTAGTATAAAGGAGATATCATTATGGATTTTTTACAAGGTCAGGAAACACTTACTATCATGGAGTGGGCTTTGCGTGCTATTATTGCTTTTTTCTTTTTAGTTATTGTTGCAAAAGTCTTAGGACAACGTAGCATCTCCCAATTAAGACTCCTTGATTTTGTCATTGCTTTAGTAATTGGAAATATTATTGCTCATCCATTATCTGATGAAAACCTTGGGTTAAAGGGATCTGTCATTTCAACAATTGTATTAGTTGTCCTATATATTGCTGGAGTATTTTGTGTTCTAAAATTTCCATTTATAAAAATACTTATTAATCATAAACCAATCACAATTATCAAAGACGGAGAAATTATTTATAAAGGATTAAAAAAAGCAAGAATATCTCTTGATGTGTTATTAGAAGAATTACGTGAAGAAAAAGTAGAAGATATAAAAAAAGTAGCATTAGCGATTTGGGAAGCTGATGGAAAATTTTCTGTTTTTTTAGACCCAAAATATGAACCTATTACTCCTTCATTCTATCAAATGGAAACAGAAGCCTTTGATTTGCCTAGGACAATCATTAAGGATGGTAGAATTAATTACGAGGAGCTAAAGCAAACTAATAAAGATGAAGGTTGGGTTGTTTCCAAATTAAAAAAGTTATATCAAACTGATATAAAAAACGTTCTACTTGCCACCTTAGACAATAAAGATAACCTAAAAGTTTTTTTATATAAATAATTCCTAGAGGACTAAGCATATCCATTAATATTATAGATACGTTTAAGCCTCTTTTTATTTAAAAACCTCCCTATTATAGCACGTTTTAACTGACTTATATCTATTAACATCCATATTAATTTAATTTTTCCAACAAGCTATATACTAATAGTAGCTCATTGAAGTTACTCAATGTATCTCTTAACACTTCATATGGTACACTTATATAAATTTAAATTATTTTATATTTCTTTGTCTTTAATTTGATTTTGAAGTTTATTTGAAAACCCTGTTGCTATCCCCGTTATCAAACCACTAAATATGAAGAATACATTAGTAGGAATATCTATCAAATATATACCTATAATTCCAATAATTATCTGCAATACAAAAGCAGAACATACTACTAAAAAAGGTTGCCATTTCTTGTCCATTTTTATTTTTGCACTAATTTTATCAGTTATGGCATATTCCTTATCAAAGTTATGGTAAACTATCATACTTAACATCAATGGTACTAATATAAATGATGATTTTATTAATGAATCTAACATGCCCTTCTCCCCTTTAAATATGGCTATTTAGATGTATAAATCTTAATGAAATATCTTCATTAAATTATACACGTAAAAATATAATATTTATTTTGCTAATACCATTGACTTATCTCACTATTAATACTATACTGAATAAGAAGCTTAAGGAAATCTCTTAAGAACTTAATATCGCGGGATGGAGCAGTTGGCAGCTCGTCGGGCTCATAACCCGAAGGTCGTAGGTTCAAGTCCTGCTCCCGCAACCATAAAAGATTCTATATTTAATATAGAATCTTTTTTATTTATGAATTATATTTAAGTCTAACTTCTCAATTTAAACTTAGTGGTATAAATGATATAATTGTAATGTTATGCATTGTAATTTAGTTTAAAAGTTAACTATGAGATTTTTAAGTGTTCATAATGCTAATTTTACAAAATGGAAATTGCGGTATTTTATCAGGGAATTTACTATTTTTATGGAGAGTGATATATTAATGAAATTTATAGATATAGAAAACTGGAAAAGAAAAGACCACTATAATTTTTTTAAGAGCTTTAATTACCCACATTTTAATATTTGCGGTAATGTAGATATTACAAAATTTTATAGTTATATTAAAGAAAATGAAATCCCATTTTTTATATCCTTTGTATATGTAGCTACAAAAGCAGCCAATGATATAAAAGAATTTAGATATAGGATAAGAGAAGATAAGGTAGTTGAGCATGAATATATAAACCCTGCTTTTACTGTAATGGTACAAGATGAAGTATTTAGTTTTTGTAGAGCAAAATTCATAAATGAGTTCAATGATTTTAAAATTAGTGCATCTGAAGAAATAGATAAAATAAAAAATAATATCATTATTAAAGATGAATCTGATTGTGATGATCTCTTATATATGACCAGTATTCCTTGGGTTTCATTTACTGGTGTAGCCCACCCAATTCAGATGAATCCTGTTGACAGTATTCCAAGAATAGCCTGGGGTAAATACTTTGAAGAAAATGGTAAAGTTAAGTTGCCACTGTCTGTTCAGGTACACCACGCCTTAGTTGATGGCTTACATGTAGGACAATATTTTAGTGTAATTCAAGAGATTTTAGATAATCCTTCAAAATATTTATAAAACATGTTAAAGGAGCTTTTCAAAAGCCCCTTTAATTTCCTTATTGTAAATTCCTATAATATTTAGGATATCTATTACTTTTATTCTTATTACAGATATTTATTGCCTTTTCCTTATTAAGTGGAAGTATCCCTTCTGATTGCTTAAATACTTCCCTATTTACTTTTTGAGCAAAGCATCCAATTTTAGGCTTGCCTATATGATTTTTCATTTCAATCCATAGTTTTTTTACAGATTCTTTTTTTACATTTCCAAAGTTCATAGGTACAAAATCACAGGGATATAATTCTCCCGAAGCACTTATATAGGAATGTTGATTTCCTGCTCCACAACCAAATTTTAATTCACTTTCTGTATAAGCAAAGGTACTTATCTTAGGTAAATCACTTCTTTTATTTGCCTTATGTTGCAATTTTATAAGCTTTTCTCTATCACTTTCACTATACATTACACTACTTAATTGTTTTTCTGTTAAAAGATTGCCACTTAGGATAGGTTCAAGTATCTTAACTTCATGGGCCCCATTATCCTTAGCAAATTTAAATAACTTAAATAACTCTTCCTCATCAAGATTTTCTTTCAATATAACGGTTTGTGCCATTACATATAACCCTGCTTTATTTGCATTTCTAAGAGCTTCAATAGCATAATCAAAGGCATTTTCATTATTTCTATTTTTATTGTGTACATCTTTTTCATAAGAATCTAAACTTATTCCAATGCCAAATAGACCACTATCCTTTAACTTTTTTGCTTTTTCATAGCTTAGATTAAAACCACTGGTAAATAAAATAGATGTACTTCTATTATCTATACTTCTTACTATATCAAATATATCTTCACGTGCCATGGGCTCTCCTCCTGTAATTCCAATAATAGGAGTGCACATTTCTTGAAGCTCCTGTATAACCTTAATCCATTGTTCCTTTGTTAACTCTTCTCCTAATTGTCTACTTTTTGCACTACAATAAACACAATTATTAGGACATTTATGTGTTATACATAAATACATAGAAATAGGTGCAGTTCTCTCTGCATAGATTTGCTTTGTAAATATGTTTTTAGACCCATCAACTGCTAGTACATTTTGTACAAAGGACTTAGATGGAAAGGGTGGTAAAAATGTACTCAGTATATACTTGTCCTCATGCTTCACTAGTTTTTCACCCTTTATAAAACTTCTCATCATTTTTATATATTTTAATAGATTAAACTGCTTATCTTCCCTTAGAATATTGTAAATGTCAAATATATTCCTTATAACATTTTTATCAATAGCCATTTGAGACATGATTTTTAAATTATTTATGCTCATCCATTTCTATTCCTTTCTAAATACCCCATAGGCAAATTTATGATTTATTTCATAATCTTCATTTTTATATTTCTCTTTCTTTATTTTTTCCACTATAAGAGGTTCAACTTCATTATAATCATTAAAGATCTTCTTAGTGCCTGCCAATGCACCAGTTATATTTAACCACTCCATAAGTTCCTCTGGCTCCTTAAATCTAAAAAACACTTCACCTTCATCTACTTCTAAAACCTTAAAATTGTACTGCCTGCACCATTTAACTAAGCCTTTCTTCCCCTTTGGTAAATTTAATCTTATATCCATAGGTTTAATTACTTCCTTTTCCTTCTCTCTCATTACTTCTAGAAATATTTCTTCTATCTTATCTAAAGTTCCATGAACATTTGTAATTATAGCTAATATACCCTGGGGTTTTAAAGCATTATTAAAGAGCTTAAATAATTCATGATGATTGAAATAAGAAAGTGCCCAACCAAAAAATATCACATCAAATTTTTCATTAGATTTTTTCAAAAATTCAATACCATCACTATTAATAATAGTAACCTTATCCTTATTAACAGCGTTTAACTTCTCAAGCATTTTACTTGATTGGTCTACAGCTGTGATTTTATATTTTTCAGATTTATCTAAAAGACCCTTAGTTATATATCCTGTTCCACAAGCAAAATCTAGTATTTTCAATTCCTTATTTGGATCTATATACTTTGAATGAATAATATTATCAGAATGTGTTCCCATTTCTTCGAGCCAATGATTATAGGTATCAGAAACTTTATCATACTCTGCTCTATAATCTTCTTTGCTTACAACTTCTTTTTTAAAGAGTTTATAGCCAACCTTTAAGTAAAATACCATTTTATTTATCATATTTTCTCACCTACAAATATAAAATAATAGCCCTTATCATAAACTTTACTTATATGAAAATGTTCTTCAAGCAAAACCTTAATTTCATCTTTAGTTCTAAAAAACAATCTTCCAAAGAGAATAAATTCAAATAATCTTAACAACCTGGTTCTTATATGATTTTTATGGAAATCCATAATAACTATTTTTCCACTATCCTTTAGTATCCTACTTATTTCAGCAATGAGCTCCTCTTGTTCTTTGATATGATGAAAAACATCACTCATTATAACTGTATCTATAGAACCGCTGTGAAATGGCGTACTTAAAGCATTACCTTTTATAACTTTAACATTACCTCTTTCCTCTACTCTTGAAAGCATCTTCTCACTTTCATCAAGGACATATACAGTGTTACAGCTATTACAAATATGATTAGCCAAAAAGCCAGTGCCTCCCCCTATATCTACAACCACTTCATCCTCATTAATACCGGCTGCATCTTCTATATCTTTAATCTTATATAAGTTAAAAGTAGCCATAAACTTATCATAATATTTATAAACCTTATCAAAATCCTTAGTATTTCCCATAGACACCCTGCCCTTCAGCATGAAAAATATTTACTAAATATATTATAACATTCTTACACCAGCTATTACACAACAATTAACTTATAAGGTAATCAAAACCTTTTATTAAAACTCTGTTTAAAAAACATATCATAATGCACAAATTCAATATAATAAAACTTAGTTATCACTTAGTAGTATAAATACTTTTTAGTTGACAATATTATAGTAAACAACATTTTTAACTTTAAAGTTGATACTTTGAAAGGAGAATACCATGGGAAATCAAAACAACAATGAAAATAACCAGATAAAAAATGCAAAAGAGAAACAACTAGATGAATTTAAAGTGGATAACCAAGGAAAAAATCTTACTACAAATCAAGGTCTTACAATGTCACAGGATGAGTTTTCATTAAAGGCTGGGGATAGAGGGCCAACTTTAATGGAAGATTTCCATTTCAGAGAAAAAATTACTCATTTTGACCATGAAAGGATTCCAGAAAGAGTTGTCCATGCACGAGGTACTGGAGCACACGGAGAATTTCAATTATATGAATCAATGAAGGAATATACTAAAGCAGGATTTTTACAAGATCCTTCTATAAAAACTCCTATATTTGTAAGATTCTCTACAGTAGCTGGATTTAGAGGCTCTGCAGATACAGTTAGAGATATAAGAGGTTTTGCAGTAAAGTTTTATACTCAAGAAGGCAATTATGATATAGTTGCAAATAATATTCCTGTTTTCTTTATTCAAGATGCAATTAAATTCCCTGATTTTGTTCATGCAGTGAAACCTGAGCCAGATACGGAAGTTCCTCAAGCCTCTAGTGCTCACGATACCTTTTGGGACTTTGTTGCAAATAATCAGGAATCTGCTCATACTGTTATGTGGGCTATGTCCGATAGAGCAATTCCGAAAAGTTACCGTATGATGGAAGGCTTTGGCATACATACCTTTAGATTTATTAATGAAAGTGGTAAATCTACTTTCTTTAAAGTGCATTTTAAACCTGCCCTTGGAGTCCATTCTTTAGTTTGGGATGAAACTCAAAAAATAGCTGGAAAGGATCCAGATTTCAATAGAAAGGACTTGCAAGAAGCTATCAATACAGGCAATTATCCGGAATATGAAGTAGGTGTACAATTATTGCCAGAAGATAAAGAATTCAGTTTAGATTTTGACATACTGGATCCTACAAAAATTTGGCCAGAAGAGGATATTCCAGTAAAGATTATAGGAAAAATAACCTTAAATAAAAATGTAGATAATTTCTTTGCAGAAGTTGAACAAGTGGCATTTCACCCCGGTCATTTAGTTCCAGGAATTGATTTTACAAATGATCCACTACTCCAAGGTAGGTTATTCTCATATACAGATACTCAACTTACAAGACTAGGTGGACCTAACTTCCATGAGATTCCTATAAACAGACCTGTAGTCACCGTCCATAATAATCAAAGAGATGGACATTCAAGGCAGACAATAAATACTACTAATGTGAGCTACCATAATAATTCATTATCTAACAACACTCCTAAAACCCTAGGTGAAGACCAAGGTGGTTTTGCTAATTACCAAGAAAAGGTAGAAGGAAATATAGTTCGCTCACGAAGTAAAAGTTTTGAAGATCATTTTTCTCAAGCAGCAATGTTTTATAATAGCATGAGTGATGTGGAGAAAAAGCATATCATTGATGCATTTAAATTTGAACTTTCTAAGGTAAACAATAAAGATATTAGGCAACAAATAATTGATATGTTTGGTAATGTAAATATTAACATGATGACTCAAGTAGCACAATATCTCGGAGCTAACCTTCCTAAAGGTGAAGCATCAAAATATAACAAAGTATCACCAGCACTGAGTCAAGAAAATACTATTAAAAAATCGGATACATTAAAAGTTGGAATAATATTATCAGAAGGATATAATTCAGATGAATTTAACACAATGATAAAAGCTTTAAACGCAGCAAAAACTATGCCAGAAATAATAGGTTGTAACTTAAGCCCAATAAAGGGTTCTGATGGCACAAGTCAGCTACCTAAACATTCCTTGCTATCTGCAGACCCCGTACTGTTTGATGCTATCTGCGTTCTTGGCTCAGGCAATGTTGACCCTGACTTCAAAATGCGCACTAAGATGTTTATCGAAGAAACCTATAAGCATTTCAAGCCAATTTTAGTTTCACAATCAATGACTATGCTATTAAAGCCAGAGATGAAAGATCAACCTGGAGTTACAGTTGGGGATTCTAAGGATAAGTTTACAAATAAATTCATAACTGATATTTCAGCTCATAGACATTGGGATAGAAATATTACTATATAATAGATATTTTATTAAACTTGCAGCAACAGCATTCCATATGTGTTTTGATATTTCTAATTATATAACAACATTTGACTATGTTTAGCCAAATTTTCATCTAAAAAAAGATGCAGTTTAGAATTACTGCATCCTTTTATTTATTTAGGCATCAATTATTAAAGATCGTTGTATATCTCCATATTATCTATACATTCTTGAACAAGTCTATCTATATCCAGTATACTTTCAGAATTTCTTATTAAGTCCACTCTAGGTTTTATTTTTGGATGCTTTGGTACAAATATTGTACAGCAGTCTTCATAAGGAAGTATAGATGTTTCATAGGTTCCAATATCTCTAGATATATCCATGATATCTATTTTATCCATGGCGATAAGAGGTCTAAACACTGGCCTATCTGCCACGTCATTGCTGACCATTAGTCCCTCCATAGTTTGACTTGCTACCTGGCCTATACTTTCCCCGGTGGTTACAGAGTTTATATTATATTTTTCCGCTACAGCACAGGCAACTCTCATCATAAATTTTCTCATTATTATAGTAAGCTCATTCTCAGGGCATTTTTCTATTATATCCATTTGAATATCAGTGAAAGGTGCCACGTAAAGATTGATTTTCCCAGTGTAGCCCTTTAGTAATCTTGCCAAGTCCTTTACCTTTTCTTTAGCTCTTTCACTAGTGTAAGGATGGCTGTGGAAATAAATAGCGTTTAATTCTACCCCACGTCTTGCCATCAAATATCCAGCAACAGGAGAATCTATACCACCAGAAAGCATAAGCATAGTACTACCATTTGTGCCGTAAGGCATTCCTCCAACAGCTTTTACCCTTTTAGAATATACATATGCCCTTTTTCTTACTTCCACATTTATTATTCTTTGTGGTTTATGAACATCTACCCTTAATCCTTCTACAGCATTTAATACTACAGCGCCAATTTCACGACTCATCTCCATAGAATTTAGAGGGAAGGCTTTGTTTGCTCGATTACTTTCAACCTTAAAGGTAGTTTCTCCAAAATCCCCAGCTTCCACAACCGCTTGAGCACTGATAGCTTCCATGGTAGGTTCTACTTCAGTAACTAAACAAACTTCAGAAACGCCAAAAACCCTTTTTACTTTTGACATTACCTCCTCCAAATCTTCACTATAGAGGAACCACCTTCCTTGATCGCTTATAAATTCATAGCTACATCCCTTAAGTACTGAATCTATATTCTTCATGAGCTTTTTTTCAAAGATTCTTCTATTTAATCCCTTTAAAAAAATTTCCGATGCATATTTAATAAGTAATAGTTTTCTCATATTATTTTCTCCTTAAAAATTTCAAACTTTTTTCTAGTACTTCTATAGTGTAATCTACTTCTTCTTTTGTATTAAACTCATTAAAGCTAAACCTTATGGTTCCCTTTGTTTCCTGAGTATTAAGGCCTATAGCTTTAAGCACATGGCTATCTCCTTGTTTCTTTGCGGAACAGGCAGAACCAGTAGATACATATATTCCCTTTTCCTCTAAAAGATGTAGTAGTACTTCGCCTCTTATACCTTTAAATGAAACACTTAAAATATAAGGACTGAAGCAATCCTCACAAGGACTGTTTATCACTATATCTTTTATATCTCTAAGTCTTTCTATAAAATATTCTTTAAGCTCACTTACCTTTGAATAATTAAGTTGAACATTATTATATATAATATCTGAAGCCTTTACAAAGCCTATAATACCTGGTAAATTTTCTGTGCCTGATCTAAAGTTTCTCTCCTGTCCACCACCGCTTATTAAAGCCTTAGGATTAAATCCTTTTTTTATGTAAGAAAAACCAACTCCTCTAGGACCATGAATTTTATGTCCACTGACGGATAACAAATCTATTTGAGCTCTTTTTACATCTATTTTAAACTTTCCATAGCTTTGGACCGCATCTACATGGAACTTAACTCTAGGACTTTTTCCTTTTATTAATGTCCCTATAGCTTCTATATCCTGTACAACTCCCAGCTCATTATTAACATGGATTATGCTCACTAATCTAGTGTCACTATTTATGCTGTTTTTTAATTCTTCTAGAGATATACGACCCTTATTATCAACCTTTAAATAAGTAACCTTAGTCCCTGCTGCCTCCAAATCCCTGAAGGTATTAAGTACGCTAGGATGTTCAATTTCACTAGTTATTATGTGCGCACCTACCCCAGTAAAACCTTTTACTAAAAAATTATTGCTTTCACTTCCACCAGAAGTAAATATTATTTCATCCTTGGTACAATTGATAGTCTTAGCTATTTTATCTCTTGATTCATTAAGAGCTATTTCTGCCTTAAGGCCTAAACCATGAGCGGATGAAGGATTTCCAAAATTATTTTTCATTGTATGTACCACAGCATCTATTACCTCATCATAAGGCTCAGTGGTGGCACTATTATCAAAATACACTTGCATAAAACCACTCCTAATCTATTATTCTACTTATTATATCAAATAATTCCTCCACCGCAACAAACTTTTGAAAAAAGTGTGATAAAGCATTAATATTGGCACATTAAATAGTTAGAGAAAAGACTACCATAATTTTTTAAAGCAAAAAACTGTAATAAGATTACATCTTATTACAGTCTGAAAATAATGTGTATTTTCATAATAGATAGTTTAGATATCTCTCCTATTGAAAAATATTTCTCCATAATAGACCTCTTTGTAATGACAACCATATGAGTTATAACTTACATACATGCCATCGTTATATTATAATTTCGAAATCCAAATTTCAGCATCTGCAATATTCTTAAATGTTCTGAAATGATTTCCTTTGTTAGCTTCCATAATCATTTCTTTAAATCGCTCATTAAGCTTTTCTTCATCTTCAATAATAACAGCGACTTTTACATTGTAGTTTATAAATTTTTGCAATGCCATGCCTGCGAGTCCAGTTTTAAGATTAAAGAAGTCTTCAGATAATACATTAGAATGCAGTATTATTGTATAAATGTCATTTTCCATACATTTAGATATGTAATCTAGCACATCTTGCTCTGAAGAAAGTTTCCTCAAATCAGAAATAAATTCAATATATTTATTGTTATTTTTGTTTACTACTCTGTAATTCAAAGTATTCACTCTCCTTATAAATTGGTTTGTTCCACAAGCATAGAAATTGAACTTAGCATACCTTCAATAAAGCTTACATTTCCCCATAACAAAACCCTTAGTCTGTTTACTTTTTCATCATATTTCATATTAATTGTTGATTTTTCCATTCCGGAATCTTTACAATTCATTAGTGCTATAAGAGTATTTGATATTCTAAAATATTCTTCTTTATCTACATCATTAATATCCACAACAGTAGATACATTTACCTTTTGCTTTATAGTATCTTTCACTTCTCCATTAGTAACAAAATCAATATTTGACTCTTCACTAATCTTTTTATTATTAATACTAACATTATTTTTTTCCATAAAAACACTTAAATCATGACCTGAAATTCTCCATTGCTTTCCAACTTTATTTGCTCCAAGCTTCCCTTCTGTTATAAATTTTCTTATAGTTTTGTGATGCATACCTAATATTTCTGCGATTTTATCTATTGTATAAAATTGATTTTCCATAAAAATCTACCCTTTCAAAATTAGTTTATGATTAAATTATAATAGTTCTCTTTGCACTTGTAAAGTATTTTGTTGTATTTTGTTTAACTTTATTGTATTCTGTTTCTATTTGTTCAGCTTTTTATTTTATTTACATATTGTAAAATACCTATTTACTTATAAAATTTTTAACTTTTGATGACTCTATCAACTATTTGAGCACAAAACAAAAACTCTTAGCATTACTTCGGAGGATTTTATTAATGTATTATATCAACTATTATTTTGAAATTGGCAACTATTTTTTTCTATATTCATAGGGTGAAATACCATAAAAAGTTACAAATGCACGTGAAAAATATTTCTGGGATGAATAATCTAGGTACTTTGAGATTGTGGCAATAGGTTTAAGAATAGTAGCCATCAGTTTAGTAAACTGATGGCTATCATAATAGTGAAATATTTGTTATTTATATAAAATATGAGCTGTCATTAAATAGTTGAATTTATATCCAACCCATTCACTAACATTAATTGCATGTTTGTTTGCAGGATGATGACATACAATCACCCTGTCAAAATTAACAGTCTCGAATAATCTCTTATACATAGATGCATAAAGCCATTTTCCTAAATTCCTTCCCCTATAGGATCTTTTAACTCCAATCATAAATTGGTAAGGAAAACCAGGGTCGTTATTATTGACAGATACATTTGATTTAGCAATCATTTCATTATTTGAGTTAAAAATCATATAACAATTATGAGTTATATTTCTTTTCTTATTAGACTCATTAATTTGCCTTTGTTTTTCAGGATTTATAATAAACTGTACATACCCCTCTTCCATAACATCCGGCATATCTTTCATAGTTTCTGTAAACAAATCACAATATTGTTTGATATAGCTCTCTGAGATGATATCAGTATATTTAATAGAAAGATCTGAATTTTTTGCTTCCAATTCTTTCATGAATTTATTAAGCATGTCTATATCAATGTCTTCTCTTTTTAAAGTGTAATAATTAGCCCTTAAGCTTACCTTATTATTGTATTGATTCATTAATTCATTTAATTCATAATTATATGTAACCACTACAATTTCACCATGTTGAGCTAGTTTCTCTTGAACCAATTGATTTATAGCCGTAATCATAAGTTCATCAATTGATAAATCGCATAAAGTGATGTTTAATTTATATTGTTCATTTCCATTACAGTCAGCAGCCTTACCAAAATTAATCATTCCACAAATTAAAGAATTCTTTTCAAGTACAAATAGCTCATTATCACTTCCATTAAAAGACGATAAATATAGAGCTTTATAGTCATCATTACTTTTATATGGGTCTAAAAAATTATATTTTTTTGTTATATTCTTATTGATTAAATATAAGTTTTCAACTTCATCTGCTGTCAAATTATTGGAGTCAATTTTATAAATTTTATACATCATCTCTACACCTCCACATTTTTAATTTTTACCAATATATAACATTTTAGCATACTTATTTGAGGTAAACAATACATTTTGTAGATCAAATTTACTATACACTTACTTTAAAATAATTTTACTAATATAAATAGAAGTTAACATCTCTCAGCAAAAAGTACCACCACCTATAAATAACTATTTAAGCCATTACAGGTGGTGGATGTGATGTTATATTTATTATTTACTTATTGCTTTAAACGCTTCTGTTTGTGATTTTATTCCTTTTTCCGCTGCAAATCTTTCAATACTTGAAGCACCAAAGAAACCGTCAATTCCTTCTGTTTTTTCTATTACATATGCAGCATCTTCTGGCTCCGCAATAGGTCCTCCATGACAGATTACCATAACATCAGGATTAACTTCTCTTCCAGCTTTAATAATAGCTTCAATTCTCTCTACACAGTCATTAAGTGTAAGTGCTGTTTGTGCTCCTATTGTACCTTTTGTAGTTAATCCCATGTGTGCAACTAATATATCAGCACCAGCTTCTGCCATTGCTCTTGCTTGGTCAGGGTCAAATACATAAGGAGTTGTAAGCATATCCAGTTCATGCGCTTTTCTTATCATTTCAACTTCTAAATCATAACCCATTCCAGTCTCTTCTAGGTTCTGTCTAAATACACCATCAATTAATCCTACTGTAGGAAAGTTTTGAACCCCTGCAAAACCTTGTGCTTTTAATTGCTTAAGAAAAATATCCATTACTCTGAATGGGTCAGTTCCACAAACACCAGCAAGAACTGGAGTATTTTTTACAACTGGAAGTACTTCTGCTCCCATTTCAACTACAATCTGGTTAGCATCTCCATAGGATAGTAATCCTGCAAGAGAACCTCTTCCTGCCATTCTGTATCTGCCTGAATTATAAACTATAAGCATATCTGCTCCACCAGCTTCACTGAATTTAGCCGTAATACCTGTACCAGCTCCTACACCTAATAATGTTTGCCCATTTTTAACCTGTTCTTTGAACTTTGTCATAATTTCGTTTCTTGTCATTGTATTCATCAATAAAGCCTCCTTCTATTATTTAAATTTATTATTCACTATTTTTTCATCATATCTATTAATTTTTGTGCTGCTGCTTCTGCAAACTCTACTTCGTTAATAGCGCAATTAATTTCTACTACTTCTACAACATTTCTGTTTACACCATTTTTTAATATATTAAATAATACTTCATCCTCTTCTGGACCGTAAAAAGGCTGACCTTCTACATCAATAGCAGATACTCCTTTTAGAGGTATGAATAAAGCTGTTTTTCCTTTAGCTAGATTTATTTTTTCAACCAGTCTCATACCAATCGCTTCATTTTCCTCTTTGTTTGTTCTCATAAGCGTTACTGAAGGATTATGTTTATATAAGTTACGTGTTATAAACTTCTCCGGAACTGTTTCATATGGTCCAAAATTACACATATCAATGGCACCTACTGATACAACCTGTGGTATTTGATTTTTACCTGCTGCCTCTAAACGATGAGGTCCTGCATTTAAAACACCACCGATAACTTCATCTGCCCATTCTGTGGTAGTAAGGTCTAATACACCTTCAATAAAGCCTCCATGGATAAGTGCTTCCATTGAACGTCCACCTACACCTGTTGCATGAAATACAAGAACTTCATAACCTCTCTTTTCAAGGTATTCCCTTGCAGCTGTTATACATGGAGTTGTTACGCCGAACATAGTTGCAGCAACTAATGGCTTTTTCTCCACGACTTTTGTATTTTCAAACTTAAGCATACCTGCAATTGCAAATACTGCATTTGTAAAAATCTTTGTTGAAATCGAGTTAAGACCTGCAACATCCACCACAGAAGGCATCATAATAATATCGCTGGTACCTACATAAGGTTCAGTATTGCCTGAAGCAACCGTTGAAACCATAACCTTTGGCACACCTATAGGCAGTGCCCTCATAGCTGGAGTTACCAATGAAGTTCCTCCAGTTCCACCAAAGGATATAATACCATCAAACTTACCCTGTTTATATAATTCAGGTAATAACTTCTCCATGCCTTTTGATAATACTTCTGTTGCTAATGCCCTATCTTTTTTGGAAACTAGAGTTTCTATGTCTGAGCCTGCTGCCTTTGCAACTTCATTGTTTGATACATCTGGTTCAAAAGCTGGCTCAAATACACCGGTATGAATGGTAAAAGTACATAAACCCAAACCTTCAATTAGTTCTTTTACGTATAAATATTCAGTGCCTTTAGTGTCAAATGTTCCTGCAATAGCGATTGTCTTCATTTCTTTAATCTCCCTACATAAATTTTCTTTTATCTAGTCTGTACAATATTAGATAAATGACTAAGATAATCGTCTTATAAAACGTATGATATTTATAAGTTAATCATACGTTTTTCATCTCTTTATGTAAACGTTGCTATGTACTATATTTTTGTGTTTATGTCATATTTCTAAATTTATATTGTTTTGGCGAACAACCCTTATACTTTTTAAACATTTTGCTAAACTGCACATAATCTTTATAACCAACTAATGGTGCTAAGTCTGACAATTGGATATTCTCTTTATTTATAATTTCTGCTGCTTTATTTACACGAAATTTAACTAGATACTCTGGAAAACTACAACCAACTTCTTTTTTAAATAAACTGCTTAAGTAACCCCTTGATACATGAGCTACTTTGGCTAAGTCTAGAAATGAAACATCATTCATATAATTTTTGGCAACGTACTCCTTTACAAATTCAACATAATTATAGTGCTTTTTAACTCCATCTAACATTTTAATTATTAAATCATCTTCATCTAACTGAGTTGAAACTTTAAAAGCTTTTGTTATGTTTGTAATAGACTTTTCCGATGGAATTCTTTCAAATGTTGATCCACCTATATATCCCATTAAATCTTCAATATTACTATACATGTACTGAATATCGATTGGTGTTTTTACAGGTCCACCATATATTAATTTAATTACCTCTGGTTTTAACTCATTACATCTATTAAATATCTTCTCTGCTTTAACCTTTGCAGCTTCCAGTGAGAAGACTTTTTTTGCTCCTAACAATCCTCCTCCTGTTAGACCTAAATGTACGCAAATGACATCAGCACCTGCAATAATCATCTGCTCCGCCTGTATTTCATTAAATACAAAGGCAACTGTAAACATGTCTTTTTCATGGGCTATTCTTATTGCTTCTACTTCAATTAAATAGTTACATCCTTCTTCTTCAAGAGCTTCACCGAACTGACTGTCTATAAGTCCAACTGTAGGATAGTTATTAATACCTGAAAATCCCATATTCTTTATTTTATCTATGTAACTTTCCATATTCTTTAGAGGGTCCGTTGCATTGAGTCCAAATATAATAGGCATATCTTTTACCAACGGTATTATCTCTTTTGAAGCAAAGTCCATTACCATATCATTGCTATTGCAAAATGGTAAATAACCTGCCAATGAACTTCTCCCCATTTGCCGAAATCTACCCGAATTTAGCATTAAAATAAAATCAGCTCCACCCTTTTCAGCATATTTTGCCGTCATTCCTGTACCTGTTGCTACACCAATAATATGATTTCCATTCTTTATTTGTATATTAATATTCTCTAATAACTTTTTTCTTTTCATACTTTCGAACCTCTTATTTTTTCATCATTTATAATTTTCAATAGTCAGATACTTAATATTATATAAATATAACATTCTAAACATGATATACCAAATCATTATGTTTTACTATCTTCAATTATCTATTGATATTTAAATCTATTTCTTATTCCTTAAGAGCTACTCCCCTCTTATATTTTAGCACGAATTATTCATCAAATTTATCTTTTTATATCTTTGAATAATTCAGGTTTAATAAAGATCATGTATTTTAATGAATCTAAGATAAATTTGCTCTACTTATGATAAGATATTTGTACATAAAAAAGCCTTAGCCACTTTCTAAAATGTAACATATGAAATAGATACTTTAAAAAGACTATTCATATAGGTTCTTTTTTGTGCACAATAAAAAACAGAAAGGTTGTGAATACCATGAGTAAAAATTTACTCTCGAAAGAAGAAATTCTAAATTTATCTAATAATAAGTATGTAAAAAAGTTAGTGAAAAAGGATTTACATACACAGATGAATTTAAAACTTTATTTATTGCTGAACGTAGTGTTGGAAAATTACCAATTAATATTTTCCATGATGCAGGATTTTACGTGGAAATACTTGGTAATCACAGAATTTGGTGTGACAGTAAAAGGTGGAGTAATGCTTATAATAAAGCAGAGGAACTAGGGCTTAGGGATACTAGAAAATTTAATAGTGGGCGTCAACTACTAATGAACTGACTTTAGAAGAAATAATAGGAAAAAATGAGGCAGAAATTGCATATTGGAAAGCTGAGGCAGAGCTGTTCAAAAAAATCGAGCTTTAAAAAGGCAGGTGGAAAACGGTAAGTTAATAGCATACTCAATTTTGTGATTATTTATAATCCTACAACTAGGTAGCAATTAAGAAATATGATATCTTACTTATGTAAATTAATTAAAGTATCAAAATCTGGTTATTATAATTATTTAAATTCAGAAAATCAACGCAATAACCATGAACAAAGAGCTATACAATTAAAAGATATAATTCTTAAAGCATTTAATCATAAAGGATATAAGAAAGGTTCTCGTTCTATTAAGATAGTATTAGAACAAGAATTTAATATGGCTATAAACTGAAAGTATATACAAAGAATTATGCAAAAATATAATATCAAATATCCAATAAGAAAAGCAACTCCTTACCGTAGGATTATGAAGGCGAACAAAGAACATACATTAGTTCCTAATCTGCTAAATAGAGAATTTAATCAAGATGTTGTAGGCAAAGTGCTATTGACTGATATTACTTATATACCATACGGCACTTCTCATATGGATTATTTGTCGACGACTAAAGATGGCTTCTACAAATGAAATCTTTGCATATACTATTACTAAAAATCTTAAATTAGATATTGTTATGGACACAATTGAAAAATTAATGCAGAACAATAGTAATTCATTGTATTCAGAAGCATTTGTTCACTCAGATTAAGAGGTTCATTATACTAGTCATCGTTTTCAAAAACTTCTAAAAAAATATAAATTAAGCAAATCCATGTCAATGCGTGGTATCTGTTGATATAATGCTCCACAGGAGTCTTTCTTTGGTCATATGAAAGAAGAAATTGACTATAAAGGATGTGATACATTTGAATAGTTGCAAAGTATGATAAATAAATATATGCATTACTATAATAATTTCAGATATCAATAGGAATTAAAAAAGCTGACTCCTATCCAATATAGAAATCAGCCTTTAGTTGCATAGTCTTTTTCAAAGTATCCTTGATGTAGGGACCATTTTACCTTCTTTTAAAAATATATTATGTTTTAAATCGTATAGAGCGGTTTGTGTTTTTATAATCTTTTCATGTGTTAAAGCAATTTTGACGGCAGTGTTTTTGTGACTGCTTTTCTCTTTATAATCTTGTAGTACCCAGGTTTATCTTGAGCCTCTTCAAAGCTTTCAATCCATTCCTTATTTTTAAATGCAGTTAGTAATTTTTCACTTACGCTTGTAATCTCATATTTAGTTCTACTTCGAGGCACAAAAATCTTTGCATAATCATCTAACCCAAGAAGATACATATATTCTTTACACTTACTTATACTTAAATTAGGTATAAATGATATGAATAGATTGATTTTGTGTTCATTTACTAAATCATTGGAAGAAATCAAATCTTTTGTTAGCTTATCTGATATATTTTTAGAGTTTGAAGTCACAATATCTAATTTTTGTATTGCTAAGTTATATATGACTTGTTGAATTGAACTGTCCCATTTCTCGTATGTCGCAAATAAGTTTGGAAGATCATTAACATCAAGGTTATTACATAAAATATGCTCATTTACAACTACCGAATACTTATCTTTATTTATAGATATCGGTACTTTTGTAAAAGTAAGTAATTTTAGTTTGATTTCATCTACAATATCCCAAAGAAGTATTAGAGTCAGCTCCTCGAAACTAAACAAGTCATTGGTATGAATTTTTGTATACTCTTGTATGTTGTTTTCAATAAAATACATAACTTGATCGGGATAATTCCCTCTTATGTATTGTAAATTTTGCGGAGTCATATGGAGAATATTTTTATCAACAAGAATACGCAGCTTTTCATCAGAAATATTAGGAACATTGAAATTTTCGTAATAAAAATCAAGCGTGCATACAATTTCTTTGTATTTCTGATTTGTCAATTCGTCACATATGATAGTTTCATCAAATAATAGTTCGGATCTTTCATCTTCCAAAGTAATTTTTCCTGTTGTAAAATCTAATTTTCTTTCACCACTATTTATGAACTGAATCAATGTAGAGTTATATTTTTTCAAATTGAAATAAACGATAATATTCTCTTCTGAGTATTTAACCAAACGTCGTTCTAATAAACTATCCCACAACGTCGTATCTTCTACCTTAGAAAGTAATGTAATCGGAGTTTGCAATAATTTAATATAGTTTATTTTTTGCTCGGTAGATATCTCCTCATCATTTAAAACTGATAATACAGCATTTTCATCATCACTAATGCTACTGCCACTATTTGATAATATAATTTCTATATATGCGGAAATATTTTTTTTAACATATAGAGACAATGAAGAATCTGGCTTCATAAGTATCAATGTGTAGTTTCTATGCTGAATATCACTTTCACTTTCAATTCTATAGACAACCCTAAGCATAAGTGCTAAATTATCAAAATTAAGTTCATACAAAGAGTTTTCATATACTGCTTCGAACAGCTCTTTGTTGGCACAATCATACTCTATTTGAATAAATGATACACCTAATAATTCAAACCCATGAATTAATTTTAGTATATCAGGATTTTCTATCGTAAGATAATCAGGGCAATTGGCGATATAACCACTTAGCTTATTGTCTGTATTTACAGACTGTAAACTATTATCATCGGAATAATATATTGTACAAATTGAATAATGACGTATCTGCTCTTCTGTTAAAGCCTCTATCGTCACCATATGTGAAAACAATTCAGGCCATCGCAAATTAAGATGCCTTACATAAGCAGGCAACTCTTTTTCTGTATCGAAATATGCACCTATGAATTTCAGATTTTTTATTTCTTTGAGTTGAAGTAAAATCCTATCAAGATTATCAATACATCTTGGTGTTTTTAGTAGGTACTCAAGCAAATCAAAATTAAGTACTTCTTCTTGATCAAAATCAACAATTCTAAGTCGGTCTACAACTAATTTGGGATTCTTCAATCTATATGTGTATTCTTTTGATTTTTCATCGGTTATACTACGTAAAAAAGTTTTATCTATACGACTCAAACTATTCTCATAGAAATAGGTCATATAGTCATTATAGGTTTCATCAATATACCCATTACGTATAAGATATTTTAACAACGAAAAGTACTCACTACCCTTAACCTCATTAAAATCTGTTTTGGCCCCAATTTCATTAGTTACCGTCACTTTAAAAACACTATCAATGTTTTTACGAGTTATTAAATCTTTTAGTTGTTTATTTTTTGTTAATACTATCTTATCTCTAAGTTGTGTAGCTTCATTTTCTAAAGCAGGGATTAGATTATTTGCTCTATTTTGTATAGCTTGTATACGGGTTGCTTTTTCACAATCGTGTTCTTTTCGCTTTTCTTCTTGCAGCTGATAATTATAGCGATTTGAATTATAAAAACGTGACCACTTTTCTTTATAGACATCCTCCAATTCTTCAATAGAAACTAGATGCTCTTCTTTAGCAGATTTAATCTCAAGGTTTTTCTCTTCCAATACTTGCTTATATTTGTTGATTTCTGACTCTGTCAATTCTTCTTTTTTATCAAAAAGCGTAAAAACTAATCCTTTATTAAGTTGTAATTCACTAAAATCTTTCGGAAATAGATTTTTATATACAATTAAAGCAAGCATTTTGTTACAATCAAGTTCGGTTGTATTTAATCGATTATAGTAAATAATAAATTCATTATATATATTTTTCAAAATCCGCATATCATCTACATATAAAGAAAGTCCCTGTAAAAAACTTTCTTCAAATTTATCAAAAATACCACCTTCCTTAAAGTGGCCTATAAATTGGTCATATGAGTTTGAACTATCCACAACAGGAACAACGGGCATAATAAAATCAAAAAATTTTGTGCGGTCTTTTGATACAAAAATATCATCACGTAGTAGATAGAAAAATCGCAGAGTTTTATTATTCTCCTTGTAGGGTAGAATTTTTGCTAAGAGCCTTACTTTTCTAAATATCTCAAAAATTTTAATAGGCTTTTTATTTTCTTTTTTCAGCTGAATATTGGTTAAGATATTTATTTCTCTAAGTCTTTCAAAAATTCTATTGGCATTAAATCGATCAATATCTTCAAAAACAATAACATCTGCACTTGCATTTTCGAAAAGGTATAGCACCTCATTGAGGTATTTATCGAAGTAAGATTCGTCGCTATCTTCAAAGATTTCGATCTCATTTCCTTGTACATTAAACTTTCTAAATACATTCTTGTTCTTTTGTATTTTAACAAGTTCAAATATGAATTCATTTAATAAAATAATGCATACTAATCCACTTACCAGAAGTGAATATCTACTTGTTGAAAGATTTAAAATTGATTGAATCCAGTTACGTGGTAAAGAAGATACAAAATCGCTCCAAACTTTAAATTGCCATATATGCATAATTGAAAGAACCAGCATCATTATAACTAAAGTGTTTTTTATAATATAACTAGTTTTTATTTTTTTCTTAACCCTAAAATTCGTTTGTGGTATTTTGCTTGCTGATATCTGATGTATTAATTGATTTAATATTTTCCCCTCTAAAACAGATTCTTTTACTTCTTCATTTTCTTCTTTATCATGTGTTTTAAAGTGGGCAAGTGATATATGTAAAAACTTCAATTTTGGATGTTTATCTTTATAAGATTCCAAAACACTACTTTTACCCGCACCATATGCTCCTGAAATAGCAATATTACGGATATCGGGATTTGAAAAAATATAATCTATTGAATTTTCATATACTCTCAAATCAACATCTTTGACTGGGGTTAGCTTTTGAAATTTATATTTATTCTCAATCATACATTACACCTCTTTTGTGAATTGATTTTATAATTTAGATTTAAATATCCTATCTTAATTAGCCTTTTATTGATTACTAAAATCTTTTATGCTTACAGTAGCAACAATAAACTAATAATACATAATATTTTTATAAAATTATACCATATTTTGTACAAAATATAAATGAACACCAACACGATATTATTCGAACTAAATGGGTACGATAAACGACTGCTCCATGACCTTCTTTGATTTCATCTGTTGTCTTTGCATATAGTAGCTAAGATGATAATTGCAAAACTGCTACCGTCCCCCATTGATAATATATTAAATTTGTTTCAGCCAAAGATTAAAGTTATCAACTAGTTCTATAAGTAGTGCTGCAAAGAATTGAATACCGTTATATTTCTACAAAAGTGGTAAATAAAATTGGTAGCTACAACTTCTGACTAAAAATTAATCATTAAAAATATTTATTAATAATTTATATAATCCTCAATTTTTTCATGTAAAGTCTTATCTGGATACAGAGACATAGTACTATCATCATCTATCAATTTATAATATCGAGTTGAGTAGCTAACACTAAATTTACTATTTGGTAAAACAAATCTTAATATCTCACCATAACAATTAGGTTTTCCTCCTGAAGGTTCACCCCAAATAACACAGTTTGTCTCAAATTTGAATTCATAAGCATTAAGTAATCCTGATGAAAAAGTCTCTCTTCCTATTATTACTTTCAGATTTTCCTTATTGTTAATTCTAGGATTATTCTTTATATAGCATAATAAAGGTTCTAATAATCTGGAATCTCCACCCAGATTATTTCTTAAATCTATAGTAATTTTATAAGTAGAATTTTTCTCTATAAAGTCTATAATCTCCACTATTTTTGTACTAATTTTTATATTTCCATCTTCCCTACAATAATTATACTTTATGTAAAGTTCCTCTTTATCTTCTAAATATTCATACCACAAATTCTCATTAGATCTTCTTGCATATAAGGGCAATTGACTATCCGAATACTTTAATTCATTAATATTAACTGTTTTAACTTTAACTGTATTGTGTTCTGTTGTTATTTTTATATTATCCACAGAATCTGATATCAATAATCCATATAAAACTTCTGCAACCTGCATATACTTCATACTGTGAGCCTTAAAAAAATATTCATTTTCAAAAGATATGATTTCTGAAAGTTCATGAAGAATTTTATCCATGCTAACATCTTCAATTGCTATAACTTTCTTAAATAATAAATCCTTATAAGCCTCACTAGTTCTTATAATATAAATCCCATCCTCAAACCAATAAAACTTAATAGGCAAATACTTATTAGCAGGAAATGCAACTGATGTATGGGCATCTCCAATTGAGGCAACCACCCTTGAAATCTCTACCTTCATCTCTTCATAATCAAGGCCACCTATCATTGACTTTAATTTATCTATCCTACTATCAAACTCTTTCCTACTTATATTAAAAAATAAATTTTTATGCTTTTCTATGAGATTTTCTCTCAAAAACTCTATATCTTCTAACCACTTTTCTTCCCATTGGCTTTTCATAATATTACGCTCACCTCTTTATTTATGTCCCCTTAGTAAATAATTTCTAAATTAATCATGTTACTAAGACTTTAACATAAAATCTAATGCTTAAACAATTATATTTTAAAATATGATTCCTATATTGAATCACATTTTTATTCCATTGTCACATCTTTTTATTTAGGTATACTTAATCTAACTTTCAAAATAGGAAAACCCCTGAAACCCGCATGGCTACAACAAATAGTTAAATAGTTAAATATTTCTATAGTTAAATAGCTCCCTATATAAATAGTTTAATATATACCTATGTATATATTTGAACTATATAAAAGCATAATTTTTTTAGATGTAAAGTTAATTTTTAAAATGGATGTCTTCATTAGAATTTTAACGAAATATTTAAAAATAATATTGAATAGCGTAAAAAATCCACCGGCTAAGCCGTTGGATTTTTATTAATTTGCTTAAAATTTAGATTTTAAATATAGTCTTAAACTACTTCTAATAAGAATACCGAATATTTATTTCTGCATGTACAGTAGTTAAAGAAATTATTTGATTTATAGCTGTTGCGTATTATAAGAACTTATTTATTATTACAGATTATCCACTTTATTTCTATTAGCAACCACAACTCCTACAAGTGGATGCAATCTGTGTACTTCAACAGTAAAATCAAAATTTAAAAAGCAATTTTTTAACTCTTCCACGCTGGATGGAAAATCTACTTCTGGTCCATATCCTACTAAGGAAAATTCCTCCTTATAATCATTAGGATTTTCAAAAAACATTAAATCACCAATAATAATACTTTGCAAATTTTCTCCACCTATATTAATCATTTTTTCTATTGCTTTTTGCTTATATATTGTAGTTAGATGATGTAATGCATAATTAGAAATAATTTTTGTAATACATTTTTTTCGTAAATCTACACTTAATTCAGGCTCTTCAAATGTTCCTATATATAGTTCAATATTATGTGCTCTTTCATTTTCTATATTTTCTTTAGCTTGTTTAAGCATTCCATCACTAATATCTACACCAATTGCTAATTTTATTTTTCGTGATAGCTCAATAATTTGCTTTCCAGTTCCACACCCTAAATCAAGTACAATATCATTTATGTTAGGTTTAATCAATTCATTTATTAGTTCTGCTGTTTTAGACCTCCAATGATAGCTGTCCGTAACATATTGTTTACTTGCGTCATTGAATCTTTGTTTTGCTCTTGTTTCCATATTCGTTATCTTGATAATATCAATAAGTTGTTGAACTTCCAAAAAACTATTATTTTGTATTTGCTTTTCGGCTTTATTTAGAGCAGTAATAACTGTCTCAATATGTTTCTTCTTTTCCTCTAATGCTCTTGTTTGAACCCTTATTATATTCTCTATATTTTGATTTTTTTCATTTATAAGTTGTTTTATTTCTTCAAGTGACAACCCAATAAACTTAAGAGTAATAATCTGTTGTAGCTTGAAAAAATCTTCATCACAATAAATTCTATAACCTGCTTGCGTTTTTAAAGATGGCTGTAACAGCCCAATCTTATCATAATGAAGCAATGTTTTTACAGTTACCCCTGATCTTTTAGCAAACTCACCAATCTTCAAGATTCCCCCCCCCTTTCAATATTATTTTAAATCCTAACCTTTAGTTAGAGTCAATACTGATTGTTATAATTTATTAGATACTTCGCATACTCCTACTATCGTTCATTAGATTATAGTTCTATATCATAGTTAATCAGTTTTAAGAATTTATTCATTTTCATTCCTTTCATCTAAATAAACTGAAAGATATGCTCCTATTCTTCCATTTGGAGCACATTCATCCATAAGGCTGAATTCTGGATCATAAAATTTTCCATTATAATAAACTACCCAATGACCATAATTAGGAAACCATACTAAAAGAACGCATAGAGGCGGTAAATGAATTATTTATATATACATAAAAATAAGCGCCAGTTTAAGTTTATTACTAAAACTGACGCTTTAAATTTTTTTATTATTCTAGATTAAGTTTATTCTTCATAATGTAGTTAGTTATACAGAATAAAATTGTGAAGAAAATTAAACAAACTATAATTCCACAAAGTATTGCATAGTGTGAAGATAGATAAATAAAATTATCACTTGCAACTAATATAGTCATACCTATTCCTATTATTGATTGTTGAGCAATACTTAATATCATAAATCCAGCAAATCCTCCTAATAATTTTTTTGATTTAAACAACTGACCTATAGAAAGTGATGCATAAAGCATCATAATTTGATGAGCTAAAGATACAATTCCAAATATTATAAATTCTATTATACCGAAAACATTTAATCCAATTTCAGAGTAAATATTTTTAAATTCTCTAATTGCTTCTTTTAATACCCCTGGTTCATAGGCCATTACAAATATAGATGTTGCAGCTATGAAACCACTTATTATAGTCCATACCATAGATACTACTAATTTATTTACTATATTTTGAGAACTTTTTACTGGGATAGTATTCATTAAATATCCTTCATCACCAAATAGGTTTTTATAAAATCTTTGTACAGTTATAAAAAGTGTTCCCACAAAAACTGCCACCATAGTTACGAAATACCCTATCATTGTTATAATGGCAGGAATTCCACCTAAGAAATCCATATTTACCTCAGCCATATTAGTTCCAATAAATATCTTATTAATAATTGAAAATCCAAGCAAAGCTCCATAAAGAGGTAGCATTATTCTGCCTGTAGCCTTAAATTCATATTTCATTAATTTTCTTAGCATCTAAATACCTCCCTAAATAGCTCATCTACTGTCTTTCCGCTACTTTCTCTTATTTCATCTACACTTTTTTGTAGCATTATTTCTCCATTTGATATAAAAACAACATCATCGAGAACTTTCTCTATATCTGCTATTAGATGAGTTGAAATTACTACAGTTGCATTTTCGTTATAATTGCTTATTATAGTATTTAAAATATAGTCCCTTGCTGCTGGGTCTACCCCTGCAATAGGCTCATCTAAAAAGTATAACTCTGCTTGCCTACTCATAACTAAAATAAGTTGAACCTTTTCTTTTGTTCCTTTTGATAAAGTCTTAAGCTTGACATTTGATTCAATATTTAACTTACTTAGCATATCGTAGGCTCTCTTTTCATCAAAATCTTCATAGAAGTCTTTGAAAAAATTTATAATATCAGATACCTTCATCCAATCATTAAGATAGGTTCTTTCAGGGAGGTAAGAAACTATTTTTTGAGTTTCTATGCCCTGAGAAAGTCCCGCTATCTTTACTTCTCCCGACGTTGGCTTTAACAACCCATTAGCTAGCTTTATTAAAGTCGTTTTACCACTACCATTAGGACCTAAAAGTCCAACTATTTTGCCTTTTTCTAAAGTTAAATTAATACCTTTAAGTGCTTCCTTATTGTCATATTTTTTAACTAATTCCTTACACTGAAAAATTGGTTCACCCATTACTTCATCTCCTTTGCCATTTTCCCTAGAAATTCCATGATATCCTCATTACTAAGTCCTAAACTTTTCATACTCTTAAGAAAATTTACTGCTTGGTCTTTAGCTATATCCAGTTTAATCTCTTTTATCATATCTATATCCTCCGTGATAAATCTTCCACTAGTCCTTTGACTATAAACAAACCCTGACCGTTCTAACTCTGCTAAAGCCTTTTGTATAGTATTAGGATTAACTGATGCCTCTTCAGCAAGCTCTCTTACCGTTGGAAACTTTTGTCCTGGCTTGTATTCTCCTGAAATTATCTTTAGTTTAATCTGCTCAATTAATTGAATATATATAGGCCTTTGGTCCTTAAATTCCCATGCCATCTAATCACCTCTCTTGTATTATTGTGTTGTTGTACTAATCTCTTAATACAATAATACAACTTGCAAATATTCTTGTCAATAGTTTTTTACATAAATATCAAAAATAAAATCCAGATGAAGTTTAATCTTTCTCTGAATTTTAATCTTTATTCTATAATATATAAATTTATATAGTTTCAATCTCAACTTTTATTGCTGTAGCACCTTCTAGTTGAATCCATTTTAAATTCGCCTTGAATTCTGTAGTAACCTTATGTAAATTACATATATTTTCTATAACATAGGCTCCTTTATTTTCAACATATTTATCTATTGCTACGTGATCTTTTCCATGTTGTATTCCACTTAGATCAATGCCTATTAATTTTACATTACAGTCTAATAATCTATCTATAAGTTCATTAGTTAAATATGGACTAGGCTTAGAATTAAAATACTCATCACTTCCATATCCATAGGTTTCTAAGTAACCCGTTCTAAATATTACAAAGGAACCTGCTTTAATTGATAAGTTTTCTAATATGTTAACGTCTATAATATCTATTTTCCTAGCATCTATTACCTTAACATCTATTTGTGATGGTAATTCTATATTGGATAGATTGTAGCAATCTATATGAGTTCCTATATGTTGCCTTTGGTGTGTCGGCTGTGAGTCTCCCCACTTTAATATTTCTACCGGAATGTTAAAATCTGTTAAGTGTAAATTCATATTATATTTCTCCTTCTGTTTTTATTAGTTCGTCTAAATAACTATTAAATTTAATCAAGAAATTAGTTACAATTTTTTCTTCCTTCTTATCTACATTTTTAAAAAATATCCTATTTCTTGCTTCCCATTGCTTATGCTTTATTTCATGATATTTATATAACTCTTCACCTGACTCCGTTAATTTGAAATATATCTCCTTATCATTATTAGGATTTTTATATTTATCAATAAGATTACTATTAAGAAGCTTTTTAGTTATCTTACTAATAGCACCTCTTGTCATATTCATACTTTGGGATATTTTAGTAACATTAGGATTTTCTATTTTCCCTATTAAATCTATACAGTGTATTTCTGAAACCCCATAATTTTCATATTCACTACCCAAAGCCAACTTACCTAAAATCTCTTCCTTTTCATATATTTCTTTAAAACTTTTCATAATAATATTAATATTATCTACTTTAAACACCTCCATATTGTTTCCTTGTAAACAATACTATCATCTTTTTGTTTCCATGTCAACAATTTTGCACAAGTACTAATTTACTATTATAATTCCATTATTAATACAATTTAATAAAGAAGCCACAAGAACAGTTCTTCTTATAGCTTCTTTTAATTAATTTTACCCTATTGAGTTATAGTAGCTGGCAATTCTCACAGTAATAAATGCTACCACCTAAATAATTTTCTTTTTTTATAACTCCACCACAAGAAACACAAGTAGAGCCTACATTATTTTTGCTCATCATGGTTTTATATCCACCCTTATTGCCATATAGATCCTTTTCTGTATCTCTTCCACCGAGTTCTGTCATTTTAGAAAGAACAGTTTTAATGGAAGTATATAAAACTTCCTTATTTTCATCCTTTAATGTATTAATTTTTCGTTTTGGATGAATTTTAGCCTGCCATAATATATCTTGTAGCACTCCATTTCCAAGGCCAGGTATTCGCTGCTCTGTAGCAAGAAATGCTTTTATACTTAGCTTCTGTAAATCCTGTGAGGATATCAGTTTATCAAAATAAGTTTCATTAAATTCATAAGAAAGTGGAGATGGTTTTTCCTTTGTAACCTGATAATAATTATTGGGAAACCCTTCTTTGGTATTAAAACACCATATTCCTCCATACATCTGAATTGATGCACTAACTTCAGATGAATCATTAAACTCTAACAGAAGTTGATGTTTGACCGGACGTTTTTCACCACTGCGCCTATATCTAAATCCTACCCCATCACCAATTAATATTGATGTATTATCAGCACTAATTTCAACCATACCTCCGTAGGCAGTTGCCATATTAATAGTCTTTCCTACAAGTATTTCATGGTATTTTTGTGGATCTCCATGATACCACGCAAACTTATGTGGATTATGAGCAGCAACAACATTCACAATCTTCTTTCCCCTAATTGTATTGTTAATCTGCCCTGCAAGTGTTAAAGCTTCCGGTATCTCAATCATTGTTATCTCTCCAATTATTTAAGACATAGTTTATCTAAATTTAGCTTTTCCAATTATTATTTATTATTCCATTATATACTTATCGTAAAGAAAATAAAAGAAAGAGAATCTCCATAATATGATGATTCTCTTTCTTTTATATTTAAAACATTTATTCATTTTCCTTAGTCTGTTTTACTAATTTAAGATTATATTTTTCTCTTATTATATTTTCTATTTCAAGAGCTATTTCAGGATTTTCTTTTAGATATAACTTAGAATTTTCTCTTCCTTGACCAAGTCTAGCATCTTTATAAGAAAACCAAGCTCCACTTTTTTCAACTATATCTTCCTTAACTGCTATATCAATAAGTGCACCTTCCTTTGAAATTCCTTCGTTGTACATTATATCGAATTCAGCTAGCTTAAAAGGCGGAGCAACCTTATTTTTGGTTACTTTTATCCTTGTTCTACTTCCAAGAATATCTTCCCCTACTTTTATAATATCTATTTTCCTTATATCAAGCCTAACTGATGAATAAAACTTCAGCGCTCTTCCACCTGTTGTTGTTTCAGGATTACCAAACATAATACCTATTTTTTCTCTTAGTTGGTTTATAAATATAACAACACATTTAGATTTATTAATTGATCCAGTTAGTTTTCTTAAGGCTTGTGACATTAACCTTGCCTGCAATCCTATATGAGAATCCCCCATGTCACCTTCTATTTCAGCTCTTGGAACAAGGGCAGCAACAGAGTCAACCACAAGGACATCTAAAGCATTTGATCTTACAAGCGCTTCAGCTATTTCCAGGCCTTGTTCTCCAGTATCAGGTTGAGAAATAATCAGATCATCAGTATTAACACCAAGTTTTTTTGCATAGGATGGATCCAAAGCATGTTCAGCATCGATATACGCCGCTGCACCACCACTTTTTTGAGCTTCTGCCACTATATGTAGTGCTACTGTTGTTTTACCAGAAGATTCTGGTCCATATATCTCCACTATTCTACCCTTTGGAACTCCTCCAACGCCAAGGGCTATATCTAAAGCAAGACATCCTGTTGGGATAGCTTCTATATCCATTGTTGAGGTTCCTCCAAGCTTCATTACGGAACCTTTTCCAAATTGTTTTTCTATATGGTTCATAACTGTTTCTATGGCCATACTTCTATCATTACTTATATTCATTTTTATCAACTACCCTTTCAAAAGCCCTTATAGCTTAAATTATGTCTCACTTTTTTAACTTCTACTGAGTAAAACAGCCCTCTTTAACATACACTTCTATTATGAGCATATTTAGTAGTCATTTTCATTAATTAATCTAGCAACTTTTCTATTTATTACTTCAAAAGTTGTGTTTAATTTGAATGCCAATTCTGTAAACAATATACTTTGAACATTAGATAAAAGTTTGATATCTTGCTGATGAAATTTCCTTCCTTCTGCTTCAATTTTAAGCTTTTTTCTCATTAAAGTACTTATTACCTTAGAGATTTCTTTACGATCTCCATTCTTTACAACCTTAGAATATACTTGATTTCTTTCAGTACTAGCTTCTATCCACTCTACACCTGGCTCCCTAAAGGATTCTAAAAGTTCTTCTGCCTCTTCTTTGTTTACAAGCTGTAACATGGCTACCTTATCACTCTCAACTGGGACACTTATACTTAATGAACTATCGTCCACTGGGTGCAATTTATAGTAATTTCTTTTTTTACCCCCTATTATTTGTTCAAATATGTCATCTACACGGCAAATTCCATGGGCCGAATAAATTATTAATTCTCCAATATTAAACATTTCAATTTCTCCCTTGTTGTACTTTGTCAACTAAGTTGACTAATTTCATTGTACATTAAATTAAACAAATTGTCAATTAAATTGACAATTCTTAATGAATTATGTATATTATTTGTATATTATTTTAGCAAAGATAACGATTGGAGTGAAGCCATTGAATTCTGAATTACAAAACTTACATTTAATTGATTTAATAAGTGAGCGTCACGTTCTACTTCGTAGAATATGTGAAAAATCATGGAATGATAGTAGTGATATACATATTTCAAACTCTGAATGGTATATCATGGCAAGAATATATAATAAAAAACCAACTCTATCTTACGTTACAAAACATGTTGATATCTCTAGACAGGCAACTCATAAATTTGTAAAAAATCTTGAAGCAAAGGGCTTAATTGAAATTACAAATTCAACAAACAATAATAGGGATAAATGTTTGCAGTTGACTCCCTTAGGTGAAGAATGTTATGAGATAAATTTATCTCAAAAGGCAGCCATAGAGCAAACACTATGTGAGAAAATTGGAACTGATAAGGTAGAAATACTTAAAGATATGTTAAAATTAGAATGGGACATATAGCTAATAAAATAGCCTTATGCCTCTGCTAATGTGTTTTTATTATATCTTTAGAATCATAAAGCTATGCAATGACTCTATATTTATCAAAAACTACTGATTATTTTGCATCTTTTGCTTTTGCAAGTTTTGCTGCTGCTCTCTTTTCTGCAAGTAATATTTTTTTCTCTTCCTTTGCAGCTTTTTCAAGTATTTCTTTTTCCTGTTTTTCTTCATTTCTTTTCTCTTCTAGTTCAGCTTTTGACTGCTCTTGCTTTATATACAATTTTTCTAATATACTATTCTGAACTTCCTCATTTGCTGCTTCTAGAAACATTTTAAATGCTTCTGGATATGCGAAGGCTTTTACTCCAAGGTCATCTTGAAATTGCACTAATATCTTATCGCCCTCTACCTCTGTTATAACTCCTGATCCGAATTTAATATGATTAACTTGCTCATTTTTTATATTCATTCTTGACCGTCTCCTCTCTAATTTCAAACTAGTGTTTTAATAATTTTTACTTTCAGCCATTCTTCTTTCATGATATTTTTTCTTTTAAAATATCATTACCTATGGCATAAACCAACGACTCATATCTTTGTAAGAAACCTTATTATAAAAAAACTCAAAACCACCTTCAGATGGTCTTGAGTTTTCATACACACTGACAATATAATAATATCATTTTTACTTTTACTTGTCAAATTTACTTACCCATATGGTTACATAAGTATAAAAATTATCCAATATAATCTACCAATTGTTATATAATTCCATTTCCTTATTAATGAAATCCTCACAAGAACGCATAGCTAGAATTGTTTCTTCAAATAATTTATCTAATTCCCAGTCAAGGATTTCTGCTCCTTGTCTAATTACATCCCTTGAACATCCAGCAGCAAATTTCTTATCTTTGAACTTTTTCTTAAGACTTGAAAGTTCCATATCCATAACACTCCTAGATGGACGCATTCTTGCAGCTGCACCAATCAAACCAGTAAGTTCATCTACCGCAAATAATATTTTTTCCATCTCATGTTCTGGTTTCGGTTGTTCTTCTGCACAAAGTCCATATCCATGGCTAGCTACTGCTCTTATTAATCTTTCATCAAGACCACGTTGTCTCATTATTTCTTGAGTTTTGCTACAATGTTGTTCTTGATACATTTCAAAATCTAAATCATGAAGCAATCCAACTCTAGACCAAAACTCTGCTTCATCTTCATATCCAAGTTTCTTTGCAAAGTAATTCATAACACCTTCTACTGTTAATGCATGCTGAATATGAAATCCTTCTTTATTGTATTCGGTAAGTAGTTCCAACGCTTCCTCTCTTGTTATCATCATAATATCCTCCTATAAAAACTTTATTAATAATATTATATTTTAAGAATATTACAAATACAAATAATATTAAAGAAGTATATCATACCTTATTTCTATTAATAATATTTAATATACTCCTATTATTAGAAATAACCCTTGGAATTTTAATTTGATTTTTTGATATTCCCTTCTTATATAAAGATTCCTTAATTGTATTGAAGGTATTTGGTTGTAAAAGTATTACCTTTACCATAGATAAATTCTTGTTATTTCTAGCTCTATCATAGGCTAAGTTAGAACTTCTAATCTCCTTATCCAAGGTTTCCGCTAATAATTTAATCTTATAATTAGATATACTATTTTTAAATTCAAAGTAAAACGTGTATCTTCCAGGTGTAATTGAGTTATCAGGCATTGTAGTATAGTCTACTAAGTTTAAATTTAATTTTTTTATTGTACTTTTTATAGAATTAGTTAAATGTTCTTCATTAGTTTTTTCAGATACCATATTCAACACTTGATTTTTCCTATATAAAAACTCCACTTCAGGACAATTATTATAAAATCCCACTACCTGAATAACATCACCCATTCTGTATCTATAAAGGCCTGCATAATTAGTAATAACTATTTCATACTTTGTCCCTATTTCTAGCTCTTCTAAACAAAGGGTGTTCTGACTATCTTCTTTTCCTTCCTTTTGTGGAATAAATTCATAAAATGCAGTGTCAGGGATAATTACATATCTTATCTTATTTGCATAAGGATTAATTCCAATCATAGCCTCAGTAGCTGCATAGGCTGGTGAATAAATTGGCAATGAATCAGTATAATAATTTACTTTATCATCATATATAGAAAAGTTTGCTCCAGTTACTGTGGCAATATATGATAAATTAGGCCATACTCTCCTACTTATACCCTTTAATCCTTTTCCAAATTCATACTCTAATTTATCAGCTCTACTAGCATCAGGAGAAAGAAGTGAATTTAACTTTTTTCTAGTGTTTTCATCAATATTCAAAGTATTTCTTATACATCCTCTCCTTATATCTCTAACTAAATCCTGATGTTTACTTTCTAATATCCTAAATAAATCCAATATATTAGATATAAAAACTCCACTAATATATAAAAGATTAGTTTCTTTTAATGCAAATAGCAGATGAAGATAAAGGGAGGATTCCTTATCTTTTATTTTCATGACTTCTATTGGTGAAGTATATAAGTATGGTAATATAAATCTTATACCATTCATCCCTCCAGAAGTGGCAGAACATATTGGTACTCCTCCTTGGGTATAAGTTGTCATTACTATATCAGCTATCATTAAGCCTCTTCCATAATTCCAATTTTCTCTAAAGTTATCATAAGAAAACTTATTGGTAAGTAATGCCATATATTTTGAAGCAAGTTTTCTACTTGTTTTAGTAGATGGAATTAACTTTTGCTTTCCTGTGGTTCCTGATGTATGACCAAAGTATTCTACACCTTCACTTATTAAAATATTCTTTTCACCATTTGACATTCGTCTTATATAATTTTCGTAATAATCATATTGGGTTAATGGAACATGTTTTTTAAAATCATCTATGGAGTTGATATCTCGAAAATTAAACTTAATTCCGATTTCACTTTTGCAATTTTCTCTTAATATTTTCAATAACACTTCTGCATTGACTTTTTTGCAATTACTAGTTTCTTTATCAAACTTCTTTTTAACTAATCCCCCACCTTCAATGGCGATTTTGTACAAGACTTTGCTTATAAAGCTCGTAATAACACACTTCCTAAGTATTTGTATATATCTAATGTATGAAAAAATATAAAATGATGTTACACCTTGATGGCGGCGAATTGCTTTAAATCCCATCCATGACTAAAAAAAGGACTGCAGTATATTACATTTTTTCAACACTTTCCATGCCTAATAAATCTAAGCATTGTTCTAATAAATCTTTAACTAAAGTAATAAGAACTAACCAAGAATTTTTTTTATTTTCATCTTCTTCATATAATATTCTTGTATCATTATAGAATTTATTAAAGTTATTTGATAATTCATAAACGTATTCACATATCTTATGTGGTGCACGTTCTCTAAAGCTCAGCTCAATTACTTCATTAAATTTAATTAATTGTAACATTAGGTTTCTTTCTGTATCACTTTGTGGTTCTAATACATTTTCCGTTAACTCAGATGTGTTAGCTTTATTTAAAATAGATTTAATTCTTACTATTGTATATAAAATATATGGTCCTGTATTTCCCTCAAAGGAAGCAAATCTATCTATATCAAATATATAATCCTTTGAAGCTTGATTTGATAAATCACCATATTTTAAAGCTGCTAAACCTACCTTTGATGAGATTTCTTCAACATCTCCTGCTGATATATTTTTATTACCTTTAAGCTTTTCTTTACCCGCTTCTTTAATTAAATTTATTAAATCTGCAAGCCTCATTACTCCACCTTCACGAGTTTTAAATGGTTTTCCATCTTTTCCATTCATTGTTCCAAAGCCTATAAAATCTAATTCTACATTCTCACCTGCAATTCCAGATTTTTTAGCTGATCTAAAGAATTGCTCATAGTGAAGTCCTTGTCTTTTATCAGCTAAGTATATTATTTCATCAGCCTCATAGTTTCTAACTCTCTCTACAACTGTAGCCAAATCAGTTGTTCCATATAGTGATGCTCCATCTGATTTCAATAATAGTAATGGTGGAAGTACACTCTTATCCTCTTCCTTACTTACATCAATAACTAAGGCCCCTTCACTTTCATAGCAATATCCATTATCCTTTAAATATTTTATCATATCCGGAATAAACTTTTGTGCATCGCTTTCACCATTCCATAATTCAAAGTCAACATTTAATGCACCATAATTTTTCTTTAAATCATTAACAGAAACATTTAATATGTGTTTCCATAATGCTAGATATCCTTTTCTACCTTGTTGAAGCTCAACGGTAGCTTGTTTTGCTGCATTCATAACTTTTTCATCATTTTTAGCAAGGCTACTAGCATAAGGATATATTTCTTCTAATTCATCTATTGTGAATGGAGCTTCTTTTGGATACTCTCCAGTAAAACCTTCATTAAAATAAGGTAATTTGGGATTACGTCTTTCAACTTCAGAGATAACCATACCCATTTGAAGACCCCAATCACCTAAGTGAACATCTCCAATTACATCATGACCTATAAACTTAGCAATTCTTTTTATACTTTCTCCAATTATTGCTGATCTTAAATGACCTATATGTAAGGGCTTTGCAACATTTGCTCCACCATAATCTACAAATATTTTTTTAACTTTTGTAGCAGATGAAGTTCCAAACTTTTCATCATTATTCATCTTATTTACATAGTCAATTATTAATTTATCATTAACCGTTATATTAATAAACCCAGGTCCTGCAATTTCTAATTTAGAGAAAAACTTATTTTCTTTCAATTTTTCAACAACTTCTTGCGCTATGACACTGGGTGCCTTTTTGTATTTCTTAGCATTAGCTAAAGCACCATTGCATTGATACTGACATAAATCTGGTCTATTAGATACAGTTACCTTTCCTGATTCTTTATCATATCCTAGCTCTTCAAAAGTATTTTTTACTACATCACTTATTTCATCAATAAATATCTTCACACTATACCTCCTATTTTCTTACTAAATATAAATCTATGGTGTCATAAACATTTAAAACATTGCCATTTATAATAAATGCTAGTATCCTCATTAAATGTTAATCGCTTGTCCATATTATGCCCCTAGTAAAATATCTTATACGTATTTCTATCTCTTATCTTTTAAGTCTTACCTTAACAAGCAACTATTTCCTTTATCATAAACTCTTTTCCACATAATAGCTCCCATTCTTCACTTGTACAGCTTGGACACTTACTACTATTCTCAATGATATTAAAAACTTTTCTACATTTTCTACAGATTGCATTACCTGGTAATATTTCAATCTTTAATTTTGTGTCCTGTAATCTTGTACCATCTACTGCTACTGGATAACAAGATTCAATATATTTAGGAATCATTGAAGAAAGTTCTCCAATTTGTAAAACTATTGTATCTATTTTCTTTAATCCATTCTTTTCTGCGAAATTTTCAACAGTTTTAACCACTTCAATTACTACACCTAATTCATGCATTAAAATCACCCTTCTAATCTAGGTAAAAAGGTGGAGGCAACTATATGTTCCCTCACCTTTTCTCCTGTAATATGTCAATTATTTCGTTTTATTTTTAAGAATCTTTTGTGAATAACTTTTTAATCTTTCTAGCTGTGATTACACCTTTACGCTTAATTATATTTTTAACAATTATAGGTTTAAGCTTTTCAAGTGGTACACTTTGTGCATCATATTTTCTAAAAAGTGTAATAGCATCAAACTTACATCTAGTAGTACATGCACCACAGCCTATACATTGATATTCATCTGTAATTGTAGCACCACAGCCAAGGCAACGTTCTGTTTCCTTCATCACTTGCTCTTCAGTAAATGTAGGGCGTAAATCCTTAAAGGTTTCTTTTGATCTCGTTCCATCTACATGGTCTACTTTCTGCCTTGGTATGCGGTCATATCCTTGTAATGTTAAGTTTTCTTTATCAAGTGCAGAGTACTGTCTTCTATCTCTTCCAAGAAGTAAGCTCTGTCCAGGTTGAACATAGCGATGAATTGAAATTGCACCTTCTTTACCCAAAGCAATGGCATCAATAGCAAACTTAGGACCTGTTAATACATCCCCACCAGCAAATACATCTGGCTCCCCTGTCTGTAGAGTGAAGGAATCTGCTTTCACTGTTTTGTTTGGATTCAATTCTATTTTGCTGTCTTCTAGCAATCTACCCCAATCCATTCCTTGACCTACTGAAATTAGAACATGATTTGCCTTCACAATCTTAGTGATCTCTTCATCAAATATAGGACTAAATTTCCCATTATCATCAAAAACTGAAAGACACTTTTTAAATTCTATGCCTATAACTTTCCCATTTTCTTCAAGGATTCGCTTTGGACCCCAAGAATTGTTAACTTCAATGCTTTCTGATAATGCTTCTTCAATTTCTTCTTCAAGGGCTGGCATTTCCTCTCGACTTTCAAGACAGAACATGTTAACCTTTGAAGCTCCAACTCTTGTAGCTGTTCTTGCAACATCAATAGCAACGTTACCGCCACCAATTACAACCACGTCTCCTTCAAGGTTTACCTCATTACCCAAGTTTACATTACGCAAGAAATCAACCCCTGTAATAACCCCTTCTGAATCTTCACCATGGATACCAAGGTTTCTGCCTAACTGGGCACCGATTGCAATATAGAATGCTTCATATCCTTGACCTCTTAAGTATTTAAGACTTATGTCTTTACCTACTTCAATACCAGTTTTAAATTCTACTCCTAGTTCTCTTAAAATATCTATTTCTGCATTTATAACTTCTTTTTCTAATCTATAAGAAGGAATACCAAGGGTAAGCATACCACCAAGTACCTTTTGCTTTTCAAATACCGTTACCTTATAACCATCAAGAGCTAAATAAAAAGCACAAGAGAGACCTGAAGGACCAGCACCTATAACTGCAATTTTATTACCGTATTCATGTCTTAATTTTGGTACATAACGAGTATCCATTTTTAAATCTTGTTCAGCAATGAATTTTTTGATTTCATCTATAGCGACTGGTTCATCAATATCGCCTCTAGTACAAGCAGATTCGCATTTTCTTGGACAAATACGTCCGCATACTGCTGGAAATGGATTTTCATTCTTAATAAGTTCAAGCGCTTCTTTATATCTTCCTTGAGATGCTAGCTTAACATAGCCTTGAACAGAAATATGTGCTGGACATTGTGTTTTACAAGGACTTGTACCTGTATCAACAACATTTTTCTTGTTGATACGATGATCTACATTCCATTTATCTGGACCCCACTCTGTATTGTGGGCAAAGTCAACTCTCTTCTTCTCAATAATTGGTGTTTTAGCACATAATTTTTGACCTAATTTCAATGCATTAACTGGACAAACTTGAACACACTCTCCACAACCAACACATTTGTCTTTATCAACTCTTGATACATAATTTGAACGCACCATATCATTATTTAAGAACATTCCTGCAATTCTCGTAGCGTAACATGAACAGCCGCAACAGTTACAAATGGCATGAGTTTTTCCTGGACCATCTGCATTTGGCATTTGGTGCATTAAACCATTTTCTTCGGCTCTTTTAATGATTTCAAAAGCTTCTTCGCGGGTAATTGCTCTACCTCTTCCTGTTCGGATATAGTATTCAGCAGCATGACCAAGCTGAATACACATATCTTCCTTCAAGTGGCCGCAACCTTCTCCCATAGCTTCTCTTGATGTACGACAAGAACAATCCGAAACGGAGAAAACAGTATTTTCATTGAGATATTTAGAAACTTCCTCATAGGATGCTCTTTTTGTTTCACCTTGAATTGATGTTTCTATAGGAATAACACGCATAGGACCTGTTCCAACTGGAAAAATGCCTGCTGTTATAGGTGCTTTTTTTCTTCCATAGGCCTCAAAAGCCTCGGCAATTTGCTTATAATTCTCAACACTTTCCTTATGCGGGTGGTTAACTATCATTTCCATGTGTCCTGGAACCCAAATCTCAAACCAATACTTATCAATGCCATCTTCTTTACCAACGAAGCAAACACCAGCAAGGGCTAGTTCCCATAGAATTCTCTTTGTTTCCTCTAAAGATTTTCCACATAAAGCAGCAACTTCTTCTGCGCTCTTTGGTTTACGGAATTCAACGCAAAGTCCTACTTCTGCCATTTCTTCTGTAACAACTGGTTCCAAAATTTTATATTCTGGATCTTTAGGCTTTATTTCATTTTTCGAACCAGGTTTTATCTTACTTATATGATTGGCAAGTTCTAATACTTTTACTTTTACCATACCCATTCCCCCAATAATTTTTCAATATACCCTATTTTTTATTCCAATCTTTTACTTCATTACGTATCCAGTTAACCCAGTCATCAATTCCCTCACCAGTTCTAGCAGAGATTGGGATGACCTTAATATTGGGATTCAATTTTTTCACACGCTCTTTCACTGCTTCTAAATCAAAGTCAAAATAATCTATTGCATCTATCTTGTTAATTAATAAAACATCAACAATGGAAAACATTAAAGGATATTTTAAGGGCTTGTCATCTCCCTCTGGTATACTTAGTATCATTGCATTTTTTGATGCACCAGTATCAAATTCTGCTGGGCATACTAAGTTTCCTACATTTTCTAATATTACAAAATCAATATCTTCTGTTCCCAATCCATTTAGTCCTTGTTTAGTCATATCTGCATCCAGATGGCACATGCCACCGGTATGCAATTGTATTACCTTTGCACCAGTCTTTGAAACAGTATTAGCATCCACATCTGAGTCAATATCAGCTTCTAAGACCCCAATACTCATTTCATCTTTTAAAGCTTCAATTGTTCTTAAAACAGTTGTTGTTTTCCCTGACCCTGGTGATGACATTAAATTTAACAAAAAAGTCTTATCTTTTTTTAAATCTTCTCTAAGTAGTTCTGCTTGTTTATCATTGTTTTCGAAAACATTTTGCTTAATCTCGATAACTTTATACATATCCATACTATTTTACACCCCCATTTAATTTTTCTTTTTTACATTAAAACATAAAAAATATTACTTACAATAAAATTGTATCATGTAATCCATATTAATGAAATATATTCCCATATATGCTTTAATATGATATATCTTACTATATACTATCTGTTATTTTCTCTTTGATTATTTAAAAATTTTGTAGCATGATTACTACCAAAACTTTGAACATTTTATCTCCGTGGACTATTGACGATATTTCACCATGGTTATGGTTGGCTCGCATATATGTAAAACCTACTTTTCTATATAATTTATATCTTCACTGATAATTCAATCATTCATATTACTATCTCTCTCATGTGTTAATACTCCTTTGCAAAGTTCCTATTCATATATTATCTTAATCATCTAAAATTCTCTTTTAATACTAATATATATTCAATTTCAACTCACCACTTAAACTAACAAAAAAATCGCACCTACTTATGGTACGATTCCTCTCTTTATGTCTCAACTTAACTTTTTTAATTCTTCCATTAAATATGAAATTGCTTCTTCCTTTGTTCCAGGTTTATCATGTCCCAGAACATAAGTATTAAAATCAATTTCTTTAATTAGCTTAATAAAACACCCTAACTTATCCTTATCATATTGGCCATTATTATCATAGTGATCTTCACAATCTGCATCACCAATAAACACCACTTTTTCTTCGGGTACATAAATCAATACCGAATCTTCTGAATGAGGTGCTTCAATTTCAGTTATTTCGCAATAAATTCCACCCAAATCAATTTTTAAACTTCCGCTAAATTCTATATTTGCAGAAGTTACTTTTATATCTTGTCTGTTTGAATACTCTAATTTAATACATTTGTCACACATTTCAATATCTTTACCTGTTTCAAGTCTACTTTTCATATCATCATCAGACCATTGCCATGTTGCAACTTCTTTCAATTTTTTATTTGTCAATTGTCCAGCAATTGTCTTTCCTACTACTGAATGCATGCCAAATGTATGATCCCAATGCCAATGGGTAATCACTGTATAATCTGGTAAGTTCAAACCTGCATTATTTAATTCACAATAAAATTTTTCTACATGTTTAGATGAATTACCTGCATCGATAGCCAATGAATATTTATCTCCTTTGATATATCCAATAACTGGTCTATCAGTTTCTTCTTCTGCAGGTAAGTAATAAATTCTATTAGATATTTTTTTTAATTCCATAAACTAACTTCCTCTTCTTTCTTTCTTACTTATTAAAAAGTACTTTATATTTAGTTAGGTATAATAGCAGTTGAGGCATATCTACGTGTAATTAATATAAATAAGCTTTAATTATCTTATTTGAAATTTATGATATACATACTTACATTTTATAGCATAATATCCACACGAACAATATTATTTATATGTTTATTTTCTTATCTCCTAAGTTTAAAACATACCTCAATATTTTATGTTCTATAAATAACAGCAGGTATAGTCTTATTATCAGTTGTCAATCACATCATCAAAGTTTGGAATAAGTAGTTTATTGAAATTGCATGTACGAGCCGTTGTGGTAGCTTTTTTTATCTTTAATTCAATTTCATCAATTCCTCTTGCTCTAATAAATATAATAAGAATATCATCTTTATTTGTAGTTCTTACAGTAATATACCCTTTTTGTTAAAAACACAAAATAACATCCATTTTCAGGATGTTATTTTATATATTTACCTTATTTTATCCGATGACTATCAGCTCTAATACTCCCATCTTCTTCAAAGTGGGACTAAAGAGCTGTTATGTCCCTGGATAACGATTTCTAAAGCTTCATAGAAGCTAAGAACTCTGTTTATAATTCTTTATTCCTTATTTCATTACTGATTCTTTCTATTAAAGATTCTAATTTAAAAGTTCCTTCATCTCCATTTTTTCTACTACGTAGTGAAATTGTATTTTCTTTTTCTTCCTTTTCTCCTACAACAATAATATAAGGTATTCTTTCATTTCTAGCTTCTCTTATTTTATAGCCTATCTTTTCATCTCTATAGTCCATTTCAACTCTTATGCCATTTTCACTTAGCTTCTTTTTAATACTCTCTGAATACTCATTGAATTTATTTGATATAGGCAGTACCTTTACTTGAACTGGAGCAAGCCATGTTGGAAACTTTCCTGCAAAGTGTTCAATTAATATACCTACAAATCTTTCTATACTTCCATATATTACTCTATGAATAACTATTGGTCTATGTTTCTCATTATCACTTCCAATATAGTCTAATTCAAACCTTTGAGGTAATTGAAAATCTAATTGAATTGTTCCACATTGCCATGTTCTTCCTATACTATCCTCAAGATGAAAATCTATCTTAGGACCATAAAATGCTCCATCACCTTCATTTATTTTATAGTCTAAACTTAATTCATCTAAAGCCCCTTTTAAGGAGTCTTCTGCTAATTCACAGTCTTCATCACTTCCCATGGAATTATCTGGTCTTGTAGAAAGCTCGAGATTATACTTAAATCCAAATTTTGAATAAACTTTATCAATGAGCTCAATTACTCCTTTAATTTCTGATTTTATTTGATTTGGTAACATAAATATATGAGCATCATCCTGTGTAAAAGCTCTTACTCTCATAAGTCCATGTAATGCTCCTGAAAGTTCATGTCTATGAGCTCTACCAAGTTCACCTACTCTCATTGGAAAATCTCTATAGGAATGAGCTTCAGATTTATATACTAACATTCCTCCTGGACAATTCATTGGCTTTAATGCAAATTCCTCATCATCAATAATTGAAGTATACATATTCTCTTTATAATGATCCCAGTGCCCAGAAACTTCCCATAATCTTTTATTAAGCATTATTGGAGTCTCGATCTCAACATAACCTGCTTGTGCATGCAAAGTCCTCCAAAAATCAATTAAAGTGTTTTTAAGAACTACTCCTTTAGGTAAGAAAAATGGAAATCCTACGCCTTCATCAACAAAGTTAAATAATTTTAGTTCTTTGCCTAATTTTCTGTGATCCCTTTTTTTAGCCTCCTCTACATTATGCAAATGAGTTTCAAGTAATGTATTATTTGCAAAGGCAACACCATATATTCTCTGTAGCATCTTATTTTTTTCATTGCCTCTCCAATATGCCCCAGCTACACTTGTTAGTTTAAAAGCTTTTACATACTTTGTAGATGGTATATGAGGTCCTCTACAAAGATCAATAAACTCTCCCTGCTTATATAGGGAAATTTTCTCTCCTTCTGGTAAGTCTCTTATAAGTTCAACTTTATAAGTTTCCCCTTTTTCCTCCATTAGCTTAATTGCGTCTTCTCTAGAAACATCTATTCTCTGAAATTTTAAATTTTCTTTAATTATGTTATTCATTTCTATTTCAATCTTATCTATATCTTCAGCAGATAGGGGACTTTCAATATCAAAATCATAATAATAACCATTTTTTATGGAAGGTCCTATAGCAAGTTTCGAATTACTATAAATTCTTTTTACTGCTTGAGCCATAATATGTGCAGTTGAATGTCTAATTACCTCAACAGCATTTTCATCATCATAGGTTAAAATATTTACCTGGTCATTATCTTTTAATTTGCAACTTAAATCAACCAAGGTTCCATTTACTTCACCTACTATTGCTGATTTAGCTAAATTTTTGCTGATTGAACTTGCAAGATCATAAACATTAGAATCATCACAAATTTCTTTTATTGAACCATCTTTAAGTTTTATACTTATCATACTTATCCCCTCCTTAACAAAAATTATTGAATTACTTTTATACGACAAAAAGCATCCGTCCCACCTTGGGACGAATGCATAACATCCATGGTTCCACCCAAATTGAATTAAAATAACTCAATTCATCTCAAATTTTATAACGGTATTTACCGATGGCATTTTACTAATATTAGCTAATCAGCCATAACTCTAGGGTTAGTTTTCTTATAGTCATATTTAGGAATGTTTACAGCCCAAAACACTCCCTCTCTATAAATTGTACTCTATAATACTCGTCCCTTTCATTGTTCATTTTGTTTTTAATTTTAAAGAGCTCTGTGCACTTCCTCTTATTGAAAACAATAATATCACTTTTGCAATATGTTGTAAAGAGTTTTCTTACTATTTTGATAAATTTGTTTTTAACGTTTTTAATTTACCCAATAATTCATTATATTCTTCATCCAGTTCAACTACATCATCCTTTTTTGATGGCATGGATAACCTTCCAACAACTTCTGAAAGACGATTTTGCAATATGAAAATTTCATTTTCAATTTTTTCTTTATCATTATATTTATTTTTATTTTTGCTTTCTAAATACTCATTATAATTACCTTTAAACATCTTAATTTTATGATTTTCTATAGTCATTATATTGTCTGCAATAGATTCTACAAATCTTCTATCGTGGGATACAAACAATAAAGTGCTATAATAATCTTTAAGTACATTTTCTACAACCTCAAGAGAGTTTATATCCATATAATTAGTGGGCTCATCTAATATAAGAAGATTTATATTTTGTAATAGCATTTTTGCAAAGGATACTTTAACTCGTTCTCCTCCACTTAATACACTTACTTTTTTATAAATATCTTCTCTTTTAAATAATAATCTTGCTAGTAGTATCCTAGCGAAAGTTTCATCATATATGCTACTTTCCATTACATTTTCTATAATAGTATAATTTTCTTTTAAAATGTCAATAGCTTGACTAAAGTATCCTATATTTGCTCCTTTAGCAATTCTAATAGATTTATCATTGTCCATTATCATCTTTATTAAAGTACTTTTTCCACATCCATTAGGACCAATGAGTGCTACCTTTGAGGTGTTATATATGCTAAATTCAGCATTATCTAGTATCATCTTCTTGTCAAATGCCTTAGTTATATTTTTACCCTCTATAACTATTTTACTATGGAGCTTATTTGAATCCTCAATGTCTAGCTTTATGTCCACTTGTTCTTTGGGTTTCTCTTTAACTTCAAGGTGATCTATTCTCTTTTCAATATTTTTCACCGCTCTTTCAATGTTTGCCCTGGCCTTTTGACCTCCCATCTTGTGAAGCCTAGCCTCAGAATTTCCCATTCGTTTAGGAGTAGTTTTTATACCTTTCACCCTTTGTTCTGCATGGATAATTACACTTTGAAGTCGCTTCTTTTCTTTTTTATACTCCTCATATTCAAATTCAGCTCGGTCTCTCTCCTTAGCTTTCAAAGCAGCATAGTCACTGTAATTACCATAATATATTTTTATTCTTCCATCCTCTATTTCTAAAATCTTATTACATAACCTATCTAAGAAGTTTCTATCATGGGATATAAGAATTAGAGCTCCTTTATATTTTTCAAAACTTTTTTCCATAAGCTCAATGCCCTCTATATCCATATTGCTAGTAGGCTCATCTGCAAATATCAACTGGCTATTCTGACTTAGTGCATAAGCAAGTTTAAATCTAGTCTTTTCTCCTCCACTCATGTTCTCATTCCAAATACTTTCTACATTAAATCTAGAAGCCATTTCACTAGTTATTGATATACTTTCTGGTTCTTCTAACTGTGATATATATGAGTATGTTCCATATAACTTAACATGGCCTTCATCTGGATGCAATCTTTGGCACAATATATTAATTAATGTAGTTTTACCTACTCCATTTACACCTACAACACCTATTCTATCCTGGGAACAAGCCTTTAAATTTTCTATATCCAAGATGGATCTATCACCAAAACTTTTTTTAATATTACTACATTCAACTAATAACAAAAAATCCCCTCCTTATAACCTGGAGAGGATAGCATCGCAACTATATCATAACCTTTAATCTGCACTAAATAAAACCTTAAAATATATACAAAAAAATCAGTATATATTAGGATTCAAAGTCTTAATTAAGGTTAATAACACACTATATTGACAAACCATCAACAGTTACAAAAATACTATCCACTCACAAAATCAAATAAAATGCATAACAACAAAGCCTTTCTTGAGGCCTCATTCTAATTTTGATTTCTCATAAATAAAAGTGAATTATATTCTCATGTCTGCAAATACCTTGCCTTTCTTAAAATTGAGTTTTAAACTACTCAATGATAATTATATAAATGACTCATTGATATGTCAACTTATTTAATTCCAAACCTATCTCTGCAATCTATATGAAAATATCTCCAAAATATTTTCATATTCATGTATAATATATATTAGTTAATATACATTTGTATTTATAATATTAACAAGTTAAAAATTAAATTCCAAAATATAAAAATATAAAAGGAGTCAGCTATGTTGAAATATAAATGTTTAGTCCTTGACCATGACGATACCGTTGTTAGAAGTACACCTGAAATACATTTTCCAGTATTTAAAAATACCTTATTTAAACTTCGTCCAAATACAGAAATAACTCTAGATGAATTTATGATGTATTGTTTTGATCCTGGATTTAATTCTTTATGCTTTGATATTTTGAAGTTTACAGAGGAGGAAATGGAATATCAACTTACTACATGGAATGAGTACGTAAAAAACAATGTACCTGCTTTCTATACTGGATTCGAAAGAATTATTCAAAGGCAAAAAGAAGAAGATGGACTAGTTTGTGTTGTCTCTCATTCCTACAGTGAAAACATAAATCGTGATTATTTAGAGAATTGTAGTCTTGCTCCAGACATGATTTTCGGATGGGAACGCTGTGAAGAAGAGCGTAAGCCTAATCCATATCCTCTTCAGGAAATTATGCGTAAATATGATCTTAAACCTAATGAACTTATAATGATTGATGATTTAAAGCCAGGCTTTGATATGGCAAAGAGTTGTAATGTAGATTTTGCTAGTGCTGGATGGTCACACACAAATAGCTTAATTATAGAATTTATGAAAAAAAACTGTGATTATTATTTTAATAAGGTTGAGGAACTTGAAAAGTTTTTATTTGAATAACATTAATCCAAAAGTTAATGAATAGATATCTCTTTCCAGAAGGTGTACATGGAACTTTTTTTCAGTACTGTATTATAATAAAATAATAAATACCTCTGCCAAATAACTATGGCAGAAGTATTTATTTTGCTACTATCTAGTAGGTAGAATTTTACTCACTCCCTCAACAGCTTTTTTATGCGTCTTTTTACTACGTTTGGTTCCAAAATTGCTTCCCTTCTTTTACCTGTTGATTTATACAAAACAGTAATGTTTTTACTTATGCGTTCATACATCCTTACAAAAAATAAAATTTACTAAAATCCACACAATTACCCCCTAACTTCTTATCCTCAATAATATTATTATTCATATTTATCCAACTGTTACATTTACCAATGATAATTGCATCACTAGATACTACATTTTCTTTTGTTTCTAATATACTATCCACATTGTTAATAATCTCAACCTCCACTTCAAATTGTAAATTTCCTAGCAAGTCTAAGATTCTCATCTTCAGTCTCCCTGAATTCGAAACTGGTTTATCTAAATAGAATATAGCTTTATTAACTTTATATTGTCCTAATCTTTCACCTAGTAGTTTAATTGCTATATCTGTTTTATCTATGACTGAATATGTACCCCGAAGTCCTGCTAAATCTCTTATTGTACCATCCATTGACTTTATAATTAGTGAATTAGAAAGTGCAACTTCTAGAGTTATTATTGTATTAAAACCATCTATGTTAACTGTTTTACCAGATAAAGAATCAGTAACTTCTTTAGATTTTCTATTTGTAACATCTTCACTTTTAGAAATTCCCCTGACTAATGCAAGCCTCTGCCTTTCAGATAAAAGATAGTGATTTCCTATAAAAGTTGATGCTCCCTTTATGTTATATCCCCTATTTAATAGAAACAAAAGCTCTTCTCCTGCCTTTTGTAATTTACATCTGTATTCATCTCCAAATTCCTTTTCATCCCTTGGGACATATCCTCTTCTAGTAGTTTTACTCAATATCTTCACCTTACTTTCAACAGTAATATATTTCGTGTTATTACCTTGCAATGGCCTTTTCTACTACCTTTCTTTTTCACCATTCATTATGCTCCACATTATAAGGATTATTCATCTCATTTGTATGGAATCTATTAAATTGATAAATACTTTAATATGTGTTACTATTAGGCGTTGAATAAAGGATGAAAGGTATGAGTAAATGAATTTTAAAGAATTAGGAATTAGTACAAATATAATAGATATATTAAATAAGTCTGGGATAAAAGATCCAACTGATATTCAAAGAGAAAGTATTCCATATATTAAAGATGGAAAAGACCTTATAGCTGAAGCTCAAACTGGCACAGGTAAAACTTTAGCATTTCTATTGCCCATTTTTGAAAATATTAATCCGAACCTTGATGCTACACAAGTGTTAATACTGACTCCAACCCGTGAGTTAGCCATTCAAATTACTAACGAGGCCTCTAAATTAGCTGAGAGCGTAAACATAAATATTTTAGCTGCTTATGGTGGAAAAGATATAGGTTCCCAATTAAATAAGCTTAAGGGAAGCATTCACTTAATAATAGCTACCCCTGGAAGACTTCTTGACCATCTTGAGAGAAAATCAATCAATTTATCTAAGCTTAAAACCTTTGTTCTTGATGAGGCAGATCAAATGCTACTTATGGGTTTTAAAAATGAAGTAGAAAATATAATTAAGCATACCCCTAAAAACCATCAAACATTATGTTTTTCTGCTACTATGGATTCTTCTGTTAAAAAACTTGCTTATAAATATATGAAAGATCCTATTGTGGTGTCTGTAAAAAAAGAAAGCATAACTCTTTCTACTATAAATCAAGAAATCGTTGAAACTACAGATCGCTTAAAGCAAGATTCTCTCTTCAAAGCTCTTGAAGAAGATAACCCATTTATGGCAATAATCTTCTGCAGAACTAAAAGAAGAGCCGATGCTCTTGAAATGGCTATGGGTAAAAGAAAATTTAATTGCGAGAAAATTCATAGCGATGTTCCTCAAAATAAAAGAGAAAGAATCATGAAGTCCTTTAGAAATGCGGATATTCAATATCTAATTGCAACGGATGTAGCTGCAAGAGGTATTGACATTTCTGGTATTACTCACATATATAACTATGACATTCCAGAATCTCCAGAAAGCTATATTCATAGAATTGGTAGAACAGCTAGAGCTGGTGAAAGTGGTTATACTTGCTGTTTTATGGACCCAAAAGATACCTATTTACTTGAAAAAATTGAAGAAAAAATAGGATTTAAAATTTCTAGAAGAAATATAGATTTAGTGTAACTTGAAATTTAACATGATATAAAATAATAAGGTACTAGGGGATTTATTTCCCTCAGTACCTATCTTTAAATTATATTTTTTACATTTATATTAACCCAAGTTTAATTCCACATTTTTCAAATGGTTAACATCAAAAATAAAGGTTTCTATTTTTATTATTAATCATATTGTATATAACTTCATCTATCTCTAATAATTATTATTAGATAAATTTTTTTATTAAATCAAGGTTATTCTTTAAACGCTTATTACTAGGTGATATTTCAACTGCTTTTGTTATATAATAATATGACTTCTTGTAAAGTTGTAAATTAAAACAAGCAATGGAAGCAAGATCATATGGTTCTGAACCCCATGGTCCTGGTTCATTAATATAAGATAACGGTCTATCTTCTATTTTAAGTGCACATTCTATCATATAAAGCACCCCTGACCATTCTTGTAATCTATATAATAAATTTGCCATATCTACATAGGGTTCTCTCAAATTAGGTTCCTCTAAAATGGATTTGGCAAACCATTCCTTAGCTTTACTAATATCTCCTTTCTCCATATAAGATTTTGCTATATATCTCATAGAAGCAGAACGTTCAGCTTTCCATAATGCTGTTGGTAATTCTAGGTGCTTTAATAATGTACTAATACATTTATCCCACATCTCCATGTACATATATTCTCTACCTAAATAGTGTAAGTTTCTATCATCAGTTGGATCTTCTTGTACCGACAATTCAAGAAGACCTAAATATTGTGCCCTAGATTTTGATTTTTCGGGATAGTGATTTAGTTGTATTTTGGGTTCAGTACTAACAATATATTGTTGATCACCATAATAATTCAAAACTTCATGAACAGGATGAACCCATTTAAAGCCATTACGTGCATGAATTTTTTCGTATAAAAATACATATCCTTCATTTCCATCTTCATCAAAATTCCAAGTATATCTATATCGTAACTGTTGAGTATTCTCTTTCCATGCATTCTCAACCTTTTCTCTCCAACCCTTTTCAAATACCTCATCTAAATCTGTGCATACACAAATATCAGTGTCTTCTGGCACTAGTTCTAACGATTTATTTCTTGCTACATCAAACCTCCATGGATTAAAAATTTCTTTATATACATTTACTCCTAATTCTTTCAGCTTGTTTACTGTATTATCTGTTGAACCAGTATCTAAAACTATTATACTATCAGCTTCAGACATTGAGTCTACCCATCTTTCTACGAACTGTTCTTCATTTTTACATATTGCATATACACAAATTTTATATGAATTCATCATAAAACACCTCACTATGCTCTAAAATCTTTACAATTTATACATTTATTTTTATAATCTTTAAGTATTTCTATTACTATCTTTAAATTTAGCTGGGGTTATTATAACCCCAGCTGAGTAAATTTTATAGGTGTACGCTAACTATTGATAAAGATGCACGAACATTTGCGTCTGTAGCCAGCAATACTGAACTCGTACTTATATTGGTTAAGTTAATTGTATCTCCAACAGCTCCATTTATTATTACAAATCCAGAAATTTGATCTCTTACATTACTAGGATTACTTGCTGGCCCCTGTATGGACCCATTTTGCAAGACTGCAAAAGAAACATAACTTGCTGTTGTTCTCTCATAAGAAACCCACCAACTAATGTAGTAAATTCCTGCTCTGTTAATAGTAATAGTTGTGTTTGTATTCCAAACTAAATCTCCATCATAATTTGCATTAATAGCATCAAATATGATTGGAGCATTTGCTAGAACTTCTTGTTGAAGATTTCTAGAAACTTGAAGTCCTCTTAATTGTGAATTTCCACCAGTAGGGCCTGTTGGGCCTTGTGGTCCTGTTGGCCCTTGTGCTCCCGTTGCTCCTTGTGGCCCTGTCGCTCCTGTTGCTCCAATCGGTCCTTGTGGGCCTGTTGGACCTTGAGCTCCTGTTGCTCCTTGTGGCCCTGTCGCTCCTGTTGCTCCAATCGGTCCTTGTGGGCCTGTTGGGCCTTGAGCTCCTGTTGCTCCTGTTGCTCCTTGCGGTCCTGTTGGACCTTGAATTCCAGTTAACCCTATTGGTCCTATTGGGCCTGTTGGGCCTTGAGCTCCTGTTGCTCCTGTTGCTCCCGTTGCTCCAATCGGTCCTTGTGGACCTGTTGGACCTTGAGCTCCTGTTGCTCCTGTTAGTCCTTGTGGGCCTGTAGAACCAGTTGCCCCCGCTGCTCCTGTTGCTCCTTGTGGCCCTTGTGGGCCTGTTGGGCCTGTTGCTCCTGTTGCTCCTGTTGCTCCTGTTGCTCCTGTCGCTCCTGTTGCTCCTTGTGGGCCTTGTGGACCTGTTGGACCTTGCGCACCTGTTGCACCTGTTGCTCCCATTGCTCCTTGCTGGCCTGTTGGGCCTATTGGTCCTTGTGGGCCTGTTGGGCCTCGCGATCCTGTTGCTCCTTGGGCTCCTGTTGCTCCCGTTGCTCCTGTTGCTCCCATTGGCCCTGTTGGACCTTGAGCTCCTGTCGCTCCTGTTGCTCCCATTGCTCCCTGTGGTCCTGTTGGCCCTATTGGTCCTTGTGGACCTGTTGGACCTTGCGCACCGGTTGCTCCTGTTGCTCCTGTTGCTCCTGTTGCTCCTGTCGCTCCTGTTGCTCCTTGTGGGCCTGTTGGGCCTTGAGCTCCTGTCGCACCCGTTGCTCCCATTGCTCCTTGTGGGCCTGTTGGGCCTATTGGACCTTGTGGCCCCGTTGGGCCTTGAGCTCCTGTTGCTCCTGTTGCTCCAGCTGCTCCTGTTGCTCCTGTTGTTCCTGTTGCTCCTGTTGCTCCTGTTGCTCCTTGTGGGCCTGTTGGTCCTTGAGCTCCAGTTGAACCTGTTGCTCCTATTGGACCTGTTGGTCCTTGTGCACCTGTCGCACCTGTTGCTCCTTGTGGGCCTGTTGGTCCTTGTAATCCCATGTAACCTCTTGGGCCTTGTGGGCCTGTTGGACCTTGTGGTCCCATGCATCCTCTTGGACCTTGTGGTCCTGTTGGGCCTTGCGGTCCAATGCATCCTCTTGGACCTTGTGGTCCTGTTGGCCCTTGCGATCCCATGCATCCTCTTGGACCTTGTGGTCCTGTTGGGCCTTGCGGTCCAATGCATCCTCTTGGACCTTGTGGTCCTGTTGGACCAATACAGCAGCAACACTGTTGTTGACATTGGTTGTAATAAGGACATTGTGAGCAATTATATTGATACTCTGGGCAATAGCTTGAATCATTACTATAATCACTATTGTCTACATTTAAACCTTGGTTTGTATAATTTATTTGATTGATGTTTTCACCATTATAATATTCTGACATAAATGATTTCCCCCTATTATCTATATGAAATTTTATTTCTATTAGATTCATTATTATTATACTCACCTATAATAATAAATGTTCATAAAAAACAATAAGGTACTAGGGGATTTATTTCCCTCAGTACCTATCTTTAAATTATATTTTTTACATTTATATTAACTCAAGTTTAATTCCATTCTTCTATTTCTTACTGTCATTCCCAATGATTCATAGAATTTAATAGCATCTTTATTAAACTCCCATACAATCAACTGTAAAGATAAAGCTCCTTCTGATTTTGCATAACTTACAACATAATCAAAAAGTAATCTTCCAATACCATTCTTTTGCTTACTAGCTTTAACACAAAAATCATCTATATAAGCAAGTGTCATTGTTCTAAGTATCTGAATACTTCTATGGGCCATAATTTTCACAATGCTATATGCTACTAACTCTTTATTATTAAGATCTTCTACTACAAATACCTTTGTGTCACTGGTGCTTAATAACTCATAAAAATCTTCTTTTATCAAAGGAGTATCAGTATTCACATAAACATCTGGTCTATTTTCAACATGTAAATTATGTACTTCTTTAACAAGATTATTGATCTCAATATAATCACTTCTAACTGCTTCTCTTACATGCAAATTCATAAAAATCTCCCCTCTTTATCCTTGTCTGCTAAATTATAAATTGATTTAATTTATCTATAGTTTGAGTTCATTATCTATACTTCTTCATGATAAATAAAATGCTTTATTTCCTTTGAATTATTTAATAGTAACTCTTTGGCATTTGTAGGATATAGATCAACATTTAAAATATCTTTCAAATCCACCCATAAAAACTCAAGTTTAAATGAGCCATTCTCTATTTTTTCAATCCCATAAAAATCTCCATTCAATGGAATTTGTGTATCTTCAGTTAAAGTAACTTTATAAAATAAATTAATTTGATGACATGGTTTATCTCCCCAAGGAAAGAAAATTTCACCTACCCACTTTAAATTCTCTACCTTTATGTCTACACCTATTTCTTCTCTAAATTCTCGAATTAGAGTTTCTTCATTTGTTTCTCCAAAAGAAACATGCCCTCCTGGAATTGCATATCCTGCATCACTTATAGGGCGTTGAAGTAGAACTTTGTTATTTTTAATTAATAATCCTGCAACTCGATAACTAAAAACAAAGTCATTAGTTTTAAACAATATATCTTGATTCATTAAGGTGCTCCTCCCAATAATATTAAATATTGTTAAATCTAAGTATTACTTCATCATATATTTGTCCAATTTCCTTTCTTTGCTTTATAGCTTCTAAAAAATAACCTTCATCATACAGTTGTTTTCCCAGCAAAACACCTTCTCTACAATAGGTTCTCCATGAGTTCAATACTTCTTCTAATCTCTTATGATTTCTTGAATACTCATAAGCAGATTGTAGACAAATATGAAATAACTCTAATTCATCATCTTCTTTATATATAAATATTTTTTTGCTTTTTATATAATCCATATTATAATTTAATTCCGTTGCACCAGCAAAACCATCCCTTGCTGCATACCTCAAATTTCTTATTCCCATCATCACCATGGTCCCAAAACACATAGGACAAGGTTCCATAGTTGTATATAAGGTATATTTCTTTATATCGGGATGTTCCTTTTCTTTTAAATTTATCATAGCAGTCATTTCAGCATGAGCCATATTACTTCCTACCAACGGATTGTTACTAGAATCATCAAAGATTCTATTTCTTCCTCTTGATATGATATTGCCTTCTTCATTAACTATAACAGCTCCTATAGGAATAGTATTCCTTTTAAAAGATTCCCAAGCCAATGAAAAAGCCTCTTGCCAAATATTATCTAACTCCATCCACATTTAAATCTTCTCCTTTAAAATTATTATAATATTTATCAATCATGATCCTATGACTATTTGGTATATTGTCAGGTAATTGTTCATAACTAAAAAATTTCAATTCCTTGGTTTCAAAATCATCTATATTTAATACTCCACTAAAACTTTTAGTAAAATATCCAACAGTTATAAAGTATGCTTTATCGCCATTAGGTAAGTCCATATAGCATTTTTCTCCTGATGTAGTTCCTAGTAGCCTTAGCCCCTTAATATCTAATCCTGTCTCTTCTTTTGATTCTCTAATAGCAGTTTCTTCAAGGGATTCTCCTAATTCTGTAATTCCTCCAACTAGTCCCCACTTATATGGAAATGTTCCCCTTCTTTGAAGCAAAATTTGATTGTTTTTGTTGATTATTAAAATATTTACCCCTGTTAAATTTATTGCATCATGTCCAACTCTATCACGTATGTATTCTACGTAATTCATATTCTCAAATTTGCTCCTCCTATTGATTATTTCAAGAATCTGACTTACTATAGCCTCTACTGGTAAGGAACCATCTATTACAAAATCAGAGTTTGGTTTAATTGAATTCAACGCTTCTAAATAACCTAATCTTCCACGTGATAAATAAACATCTAAATCTTGCCTTATACTTTCAAAAGAAAATTCTTTAAAATCTCTCAATATACGCCTAGCCATGGCAATATCCAGAGATGTATCAATAAATACTGTCAAATCTATATATTTACTCATTTCATTGTGTTTGTAAGCAAATGGATAATCAAGTATTATGTAGTCTAATGATTCTATAGAATTGGAAAGCAAAGAATTTAAATCATTAATTAAAGGTGTCAAGTTCCATTCATTATAATCTGAACCTCTCTCAACCCACTCACATATATCTTCAGGACCATTAAATTCATAATCGTCAAAGTATAATGCTTTAGAATTATGTAATTTTTTATTTAATACTGTTGTAACAGTAGTCTTTCCACCACCAGATACTGCTGCTATAGCAATAACTAACTTCTTCTTAGTATCCATTCTAATCCTCCAATTCTTAATTTATATTTCTCTTATTATATAATTTTACTACAAAGTTTCAATATTACCGGTATTACATATTATCAAATAAAACTTTCAAATTTCTTGGAATTGCTTCATACCATTGATCAATTCCTAGCATATACACCTTCGATTTAAAGCCCGCTGAAAAAGAATCAATGGATTTCCCTTCTAATAACATATTGGTTTCTTCTTCTGTAAAAATTATATCCTCAATAATTTTCTCTTTTTGCTCCGAATTCATTGGACAAATATGCTGACAAGCCAAACAATCATATAAGGTGTGATGGGCAGTTATAGGAATCCTAATACACACTTGTGAAACAAGATCTAAATATCTTTGATAAAGTTTCAAATGGTATTGCTTGTTTATCAAATATTTGTAGTGCGCCTTTTGGTGTAATTTTATATTCTAATAACTCATCTTTATATTGAAATACTTCATCTACAAAAATATTTATATGATCATTGAATACGCGAATAACAATAGTTGCTCTATCTATATAGAAACATGGAACTTTAGTCCACATTTTTTCCTTTATATCAGGAACTATATCGTGAATTATATTTCTAATGGACTCCAATCGTTTTTCTTTTTCCACTCCATAACTTGCAAAATAATCTGAAACTTCTTTACATTTAATCCCCATAATTTCCTCCCACTTTTATACTTAATAATTTAACTATAGAGTATACTCACACTGTCAAAGTAATTTTTCATATAATCTAAACCAATTCAACCCATAGTTTCCAAGCCCTAAGTCAACGGTATCAATATATTTAAAACCACATTTTTCATATAGCTTAATTGCAGGTATATTACCTTCATAGACATCCAATCTAATTGATTTAACCTGTGACTTAATACTATGCTCAATAGCAAAATCCATTAACGCTTTACCTACACCACATTTCAAAAACTTTGGGTGTACTACAAATGTATATACTACAAAAACATCTGAATAATCAGACTTAAATCCCCATTCTGCATTATAATATGCAGGTTCAGGCTCATGGCTTAAAATAATAGAACCAACTATTTTATTACTATGCTTTGCTACATAAAGATTTCCATGTTTGACTCCATCAATTGCATTTTGCCGTACAGGATATATCCCTTTTTTCCATCCAGGATAGTTTACTCCTTCTGCTAAATGGTCATTTAAATCGTTATAAAGCTGTTCTAACTCATCAAAATCATCAGCTTGTCCTAGTTCAAAAACTATATCCATATATGTACCCCTCCAATTAACTTAAATTTATCTTCATTAGTCACTATATCCAATTAACCATTCTTCTCTCAAAATTGCATAGTGAACAACATCATAGAAAATACCTTTTACTTTTACTTCCTGTATGCCAGTTCCTTCATATCTCATACCACATTTTTGCATAACACGACCAGAGCCCTCATTTCCTATGTAGTGCGTAGCTTCAACACGATTCAATTCTAGTTTTGAAAAAGAAAAGTCTAATATTAGATTTAAAGCCTCTGACATATAACCCTTATTCCAATAACCTCTATTCAAAACATAACCAAAACTCGCTTTATTATCTTGATTATATAGTCTTAAATCAATGCACCCAATACATTTTTCTTCTTCTTCTAATTCAATTGCAAAAACTCCACTTTTATCAATATAGTATGTTTTCACAACGTCCTCTATTTCTGATATATCCTTATATGAAGGCCATGTTAAATATTTTGTTACAAAATCATCACTGGCATATAAAAAAACATCATCTATATCATCCATAGTGAATGGTCTTAAAATTAACCTCTTTGATTTTAAGACTAAATTTTCTCTTAAAATTTCATTGTAATCAATCACGGTATACACCTCACTAAAATATTCTTCATACATCTAGTAATCAATCTCCTTCATTAATTCCAACAAATTTTCTGTTATATTTGTTTTTAAATCACCATATTTTTCATCTGAATATTCATACTGACTACCATATCTTTGTTCCTTTGGATAAAAATAAGATGGTCTACACTTATTCTCTTCAGGTTCCCAATCATAACGAGCCTCAATATGCGCATGTAAATAGTGATCTAAATTCATCAAAATAGAGTAATTAATTCTTAATGGATTACATGCTTTTATAATGGCGTCTCCTATTAATGTCATATCAGTTGAATATTGAGTTCTTTCTTCTAGAGATAATTCATTTAATGAACTCGCTCTTGGATATCCAAGAAGAACACAATATCCAGGCAGAAATTGATTATCTCCTATAACAGCAAAGCCGCTTTTCATTTTTACCATTACTGTAGGATTTTCATCTCTTTCTGCAGAACCAATTCTATCACTTTTCCAACTATTCATAATATATTTCCTCCATATGTTATAAATAAAAATTATTTACTCTATAAACTTTTATTTATAACCTTTTCTACTTTATACCTTTAACAACGAACTCATGTACACGTTCTTTTATAAAACCTACCTTTTCATATAAAAACTTTGCTGAATTTCCTTCAACTACCCAAAGTGCCACTGTTGTATATCCTTTATCTAACAATCTATTAACAGCATAGCTTAACAATGCTTTTCCATACCCTTTATGTTGATGCTCTACTCCTACTGCAAGTGAATCTATTTCATTAGCTTCAAGTCTAACAGCTGCTACTATTTCACCATTTTTACGAAGCAGAAATATATTTTCTGCATTTTCTTTGTACTGATTTCTCTCTTCATCACTTGGAAGGCTCAATGTAGAATCTAGACCCACAGATAAACGCATTTTATGAAATGCTTCACTGAAAACTTTTTGACATTCATGATAATACTTATCTTCATAATTTATAATTTCATCGTTATCTACCGCCAATTTGCTGCCATTATAAGTCATAAAATTAGATTTAAACCAATAGTTATATCCATTCTTATACAAAAATGTTTTTTCAACATCATTAATTCTAAAATCACAAACTATTTCCTTAACTCCAACATTTCTCATTGTATCTTCTAAGTGCTTTAACAAGGCAGTTCCAATACCTTTTTTTCTTTTTGCTGGTTTCACATAAAAAGTCATACTAGTCTTTTTACTTACTCCAGTAAATACACCTACACCAACTACTTCAGATTCAACTACAACAATGCTCCCATACTGAGGCCATCTATTTAAGCAGCTAATTACATCGTTTCTTACAAAATCATCATCTGAAATAAGCTCATTTACTTCATCTTTATATTCATACTTATACTGTTTAATACATAAGTTCATAACTAAATACCTCCCCTAAAACATTTATCATAAAGATATTGCTACTATATATCCATTTCTATTCTGCTATTCTTCATTTAAATCCCAATAATTCCTTTATTTTAATAGCATCTTTTTACCATCCTTTATATATACGCTAAAAACTTTAATATTCCTCTTTTTATAAAGTTATACTTTATTTTACATGGATATCTATTTATCTTATGAGCAAATCAAACAAATTTAAACAAAAATAAACTTCAGAAGAGCACTATCTCCTCTGAAGTTTATTTACTTATGTTTACTATTAAATTAAACTTTATAAAACTAAGACTTTCCTAACCAAGTTATAATCCCTTAGATTCACAGCATTTTTTATACTTTTTACCACTACCACATGGGCAAGGATCGTTTCTTCCAACTCTTACCTTTTCTATGTTAACTCTATTAGAATTATTTTTCTCTGCTTCTGTATACCCATTATATTTCCAAGCTGGGATTTTCCTACAAACATCATCTATTGCATTAATTATTTCACTTTCCAAAAATTCTGGTACAGATAGATGATCAAGAGCCTTCTTAATTAGTTCTTCTTTACCTTCAAATTGATATGTTTCATATGTAAACTCCAGTAATTGTTCTATACCATCTCCTGGTATATCATAGTTATCCTTAATAACTTTTATAAATTTTTTATAGTTATTTTTATCACCTATGTAATCTCTTCTACTAGCCTTAAGCAACTCTGTTTTTGTAAGTTGTTTGTAGTCATCTGTTAATCCTTGTAATTTTAGAGCTTCCAACTCCTGTATATCGCATAAAAAACCATTTAACCCAAAACTATCTTCATAGATATACTCAGCACAAGTTTTTTCTCCCATAGCTAAAATTTTCTCTACTTCTTCTAAGGGTAAATCTATCTTTGCATCCTCAGGTAATCTTTCCATAAATTCTTTTGCAGCAATCCCACCATAATAGTAAAGCATACCTCTAAATAACTTTATTATTTCATCATTCTTCTCTATAGACTTCTTGTCTATTTGCGGTATAACTTTAAGAAACTGCTCTGGTGCACAAAGATATAATTTATCATCACTTTCAGCAATATATAACATTCCCATTTCTTGCATAAATATAGAGTTTTCGGACTCATCCATATGTCCACTTATAGGAATAATTCCATTATTTTTTAGTATTTTTTGTAAAGAAATATAACAATCACTATCTACATATTTCAATACTTTTAAGATTGCATCTTCATAATTAATGGCAATTTTATCAATCAAATCATCTTTTTTATCAGCTGACTTATATTCAATGTTTAATTCATTCATTATCTCTTTTAAAGTATCCTTGGTTTCCACTTTTAGAAGTTCCTTTAAATCTTTAGAACACTCTCTTTTCAATGCACTCTTAGCTGTCCTTTGAATTCTTTTAAGGATAATTTCATCTACTAACCCTGCAATTTCAGTATCTACATCTTCTAAATATTTTTCATTCTTTAAGTCATTAGCTTCTTGTTCTAGGATGTTTGTTTCATTAGTAGTTTCATCCGTAACTTGTTTTTCACAGAAATAAGATTTTTCTTTCATTGTTCCCTCCTGATTTATCTTTATGTTTCAAAAACTATTGTACTATAATTATTTATTAATTTCTATTGAAGTAAAATAGTTAATTCCTTATTTAATAAATTATAACATAAGACAATGATACTTTTAATATCATTGTCTTATGTTATAATATTAAGTCATCTTTTCCTAGTTATATACAAAGAAAACTTAAAGAACCCACTTACATATCCTTCATTATTATTTATAACCTCTTCAATTTCACTATCCATCTTTTTAATGATTTCCTCATCTAATCCATCAATAATAGAAGCAAATGCTGGCATTGATTTTGTAGCCTTTAAATACTGCCTTGAATTATTTCTTACTTCTTGTGTATATTCTATTTTTTCAACTAAATCAAACAACTCAGATGCTTCTATTTCTGCCTTTCTTTCATCATTGGTTGATATTCCATCATGTACACGTCTTTCAGGTTTTCTATTGTCAGTAAAGTAATTAGAAATGTACTTTTTAACAATACTTTCAACCTTTCTTTCAATTTCTTTTGTTCTAGGAAATTCATCATCACATGGATTATACTAAAATAAAACAAGATAGCCATTCTCCTTTAAAAGTTCATGACATTTTTTATATTTAATATTTTTATCTAGCCAATGAAATGCCTGAGCACAAAAAATCATGTCATATTTTTCATTATTAGGACAATTCCATTCCTCAAAAGATACTACATCAACTGAAACATTTGGGTAGTCTCTGCACTTATCTCTTAGTATTTCTGCCATATCTTCCCCTAATTCTATTCCATGAACTCTAAAGCCTTTATCTGCAAATTGTATAGTTGCTTTTCCAGTTCCTGATCCAATTTCAAGTAGCCTATCATTGAATTTCAAATCAGTCTTTGAGATTACATCTTGAATTAATTTTTCTGGATAAGAAGGTCTTATCTCCTCGTATATAGCAGAAATCCCTTTATAAGGTTCTATTTTATTCATTACATTTAACCTCCCTAATATTCACTATATATGTACTAACAACTCCATATATCCTAAATAATATTAAATTAAATGCTTTCATATGTGACAATATGTTCAAGAGTATCACTAATACATGTTAGTTTCTCTGCAAAGAAGCTAGGAAAAGCTAAATAATCCCTCAATTTTTCAATAGGTAGCCAATGCATATATTCACGACCACCTAGGGAATAACTATTGCTATTGAGTTCTTGACTTCCTCTTGACTTCATTAAAAAGTAAAAGGTTATCTCATGACATTTTAACCCTTCTAATGATCCAGTACCATTAAAAAAGTTCTCATGAATAAAAACTAATCTTTCAATCTCATATTCTACGCCTGTTTCTTCAAAAACCTCTCTTCTTACTGCATCTTCTGCCTTTTCCCCAAGATGTACACCTCCTCCAACGGAGTAATAATAATCGTCTACTTCATTTTTCACAAAAAGTACTTGTCCATTTTCTATTATAATCGCTGCTGCTCTATATCTAAACCATCCATCTTCTTTTTCAAATCCACAATCCATTTTAAGCCTCCAATTAAAATTTATTTATCTTTTCCATCTAATTTCATTTTTATATCATTAAGTTTTTCTATAATAATTATTGTGCATACTATTATTATTGCAGCTAATATCCCTATTCCAGAATCTCCACCAAATAGCACTGTAACAAAATAGTATACTCATAATCCTATAAAACCATAGACTATATATAGCACGTTTATCCTTCTTTATATACTAGATAATACATTATAACCCATAAATTAATTATAAACCAATAAAAGTAAATATAAAATAAAAAATTCTTACTTCATTAACGCTTACCACTAAAACATGAAAACCGCCCGAAACCCGCATGAATAAAACAACTATTTAAATAGTTATATATTTTAATAGTTTCCTATATACCTGTATACCTATATAAATGGTTAAATAGTTTTTTACGCATATATTTTTGTATTAACAAGAAAAATCCAAATATATTCTTTAGGTTTATTATATTATGTTGTAGAAATTATTTTATAATATAAGTGTTTATAGAGTAGACTATGCTTATTATATTTATAGTTGTATACATTAAATTTGCTCAAATATGAATTGCAAAATTCTCAAATTTAAAGACTCCAGCGTCTTGATGCAGACAACCTTACTTCTTAATTTTAGCGAATCCTTGATTAATTTCATCAACTAAATTAACACTAATATCTAAACTGTGGTGCCCTGGGAAAATTCTTTTAATATCTAGAGTACTGATTTTTTGAACTGATTGCATAAAGTCAGTAGGATTTGTTGTAGGATAAAAAATATCTAAAGTTCCTTTATAAATTAAGTCACCTGAAAATAAATATCCTCTTTTCTTCTCCTAAAAACACATATGACAAGGAGAATGCCCAGGTGTATAAATTACTGATAGTAATAAATAAATGTTGAAAATGAATTACAATAGCTTGATATTTAAGCTTAATAGAACTGTATTGAAAAATATGTTATACTATGTATATTAATTAAACAGAATCAATAAATAATTCTAATGCATTCTGAGTGAATAGGAGTAATTTAAAATGAATTCATGGAAAAAATACAAGCACCTTATCATCGTATTTGGTATACTTTTATGGATTTTAGCTAAACTTATTGGAATTCAGCAATGGGATAGTGCCATATTAATGATAACCATTCTATTGTGTAGTATTGATGATATTATTGAATATGCAAAAAAAAATGGCATTAAAAAATTTGCTATTTTGATTGGTGTATTTATAATTATATGCTTATTAACATCACTGATATTTATTAAAATATCCCTTAGCTTTCATTTATCACTAATTTCAAAAACAGTTATTATAATTTTAGGATTAGTCATTGATTTATTTATCATAGGTTATACAATGAAGAAATTAGGAACAACTATCTAATCTTTTAGAAAATTGAGCTATTGAAAACAACTAGCACTTAGCCATTAAACAATAAGAGCTGTCAGGGATGACAGCTCAATATAAATTTATACACATTTCTATTTACACTTGGTTTATTTAGCTAGAAGCTCCAAGAAAACGATGGTTGCTTTGGGTATGGCTGTGATTTAACAATTCTTGCAATACCTATATATTCATGTGTATAACACTGACATTTATATTTATAACTAGAATTTTTACAATTATTCTTATTGTACGTTTTTTCCTTAAACATGATAATCCCCCCCTTTTCATTAATGAAAAATTTTTCTTGCCAATTACACAATATGAAAAATAGGTTAAAAAGTTACTATAATAATTAAATCAAATAAGAATTATTACTTATATGAGGAGGAATATAATGAAATTTTTGAGTTCATTAATAGTGGTTTCTGATATAGAAAAATCAAAGTTGTTTTATTATGAAGTGCTTGGATTAAAGGTTGTTGAGGATTTTGGTGCAAATGTGACTTTAACAGGAGGTATTGCATTACAAACAAAAGATTCGTGGTGTACTTTTATTCACAAAAAAGATAATGAAATTGTATTTGGAGGAAATGACACAGAATTATACTTTGAAGAAGATAATTTTGATTGCTTTATTCAAAGGCTTAATAACATGACAGATATTAATTATGTACATTCCATAGTAGAACATTCTTGGGGGCAGCGTGTTGTTCGATTTTACGACCCTGACAATCATATTATTGAAGTTGGTGAAAATATGATCATGGTTGTCAGAAGATTCTTGAATAATGGTTTATCAATTAAGGAAATTGCTATTAGAATGGATGTGCCAGTTGATTATGTGAACTTTTGCCTAAAGTAGATTATGACTATATTAAGTTGATTTTAAGCTTTTTTCAAAGGTTCTTCAATAAATAAAAATACCGTATTATTCATAATGAATAAGCGGTATTCTTATTTCCAAATTTAAATAATTCAATATTAATATTTTCTTTCATATCATTTAGAATTTCATTATTTCTGTTCTAAATAAGTAAAAAAACTATTATTTTCTTAAAAATAAGTCTTTCCTCTTTAATCCATTTCCTTTAATAGATTGTCTCCATCCCATTTCTGCAGCAAACTTATAGGCAACCCTTGGAAAATTTGCTGTTATAAATATATTTTCTTCTGAGGTAGATTTTAAAATATTGTTTGCAATTTGGTTTATAGCTTTTTTTAAGTCTTTCTTAGGTCCATTACCAATAGGTACATTTTTTAAGGATGGGAGCATGCCGCCTGCACCAATTCCAAGCCCTTGTCCCCACTGAAGTCCTGCTTTTATACACCAATTTTCCATAATTTCAATGGCTAATTTATTCTGATGACCTTCATAAAATCCACAATTCACCAAAGAATAAACTTTAATCTCTTTTTCATTTACAGCTTGAAAATAATTTTCTAATTTTGTAAGACAACTTAGCAAATGAGATGGAATTCCATCTACATATAGAGGAAACGCAAATACTAAATCATCACATTCTACTAGATTCTCCATTTCCTTTATACTCAATTGTGGCTTTCTAAAGTGATATTCTATAATCGTATTATCTTGCTTACTTAAAAAAACTTTCAACTCTTGTAAGATGCAATCAGAGGCACTATCTTTAATTTTAGGGCTTCCATTAATAATAGCTATTTTCATAGTATCTCATCCTCCATTTTCTCAATGCTATTAACAAATGAAATACTACTAACATGACAATCCAAATTAATAGAATTTGCTTTCACCAATTTTTCACTAGTTTGTTTTTCTTTTTCAGTTATATTCTCACCATAAAACCAAACTCTCATATCTATATGATTTTTATATCTTCTTCGATGATGCATTTCTCCATTTCTTATTGCAAAATAGGGATGGATATAAGAAATGCTTCGGTCTAATACATTTTTTACGAAGGGACTAAATCCACCATAACAACATTTACTAATAAGAATGACCTCTTGACACTTTGACAAATACTCTCCCATATCACCATATTTATCTCGTATTATACAAGCTCCAGGTGTTTTTATCCAACAACCAAAACAACCAATGCAATGATGTATTGTACCATCATCTGAAATAATAATTGTATCATCTAATTGATTAGGAAATATCTTTTTAAACTCTTTATTTTCTAAGTCATGTATCAATAACTTCATTTTACAATGTTCCTTTCTTATAGTTTATAATATAACTTTCAATTATTGTATCCTCATATAAATAATCATCATTACAAGTTAAGTATTTCATATAAAATAGCATTAAAGAGACATCCCAATTGATGATTCTGTTTCTTCGTGAAACTCATATCCTACACTATTATAAACTGACAATGCTCTTTTGTTTGCACTCCAGACTTCTAGTCTTGATTCCTTGATATTTAAATCCTTTAACCCTTGAAAGGCTCTTATAATCAGATTTTTTCCAACACCTTGCTTTCTCCATTCTTTTGAAACAAATAAATCATCCACCCAACCATATTTATTGTTTAATCCATCTTCCTTTACGATAATAATAATATTACCTACAATTTCGCCCCTATGTTTAGCTGCTATACTGAACCATTGATTTTCTCTTCTTAATTCCTTTATATCCTCAATGGAATAGCCTCTAACAAATACTTCGTTTTGCTTTTCTACTAACTGTTTTATCTCGTCTTCGTTTATAAATTCAAGAGTAGCAAAGTCTATACCCTCAATATCTGTAATCTGGAAACTCTCCTCAGTTATTTTTTTCTTTATAATATGCATTCCTTCATCATGGTTAAAGCCTTTTTTAGAAGAATAATATGCTATATTCTCTTTATTGTCTGAAAAACAACAATGATAGATTCTTACATCAAGCTCCTTATTTTCTTGTCTTATTACTTGTGATTTCTTCATTATTTCATCAAAGATTTGATCTTTTAACTCCCTTTTATCTATAACATCCTTTACTTTAATATCAATGTAGATATTTAATCTAGGCCTTTCATATAAATCAGATTCCATAAAAGGTGAAATTATACCTTCCCCTACTAAGTTATTGTCTTGGTCATAAGCTTCTATCATATGTTTTCTTTTACTATCTTTAATTTTATACATCATAGTTCCCCCACTTTTTAAATTTAATTTTCACCTAAATGTTTTATTATATAAACTATGCTCTTACTACTAGATGAACTTATCACTTTTTCTTTAAGTTATTATCTTTAATAAGGAAATTATAACATATAATACTAATAAAGTATTATTTAAATTTATAGTTATCTCGTTTTATCTAACAATTATTCGTCATACAATAAAGTTACACCTTACCTATGCAAATTTTCAGTATATCGCATATCATATACACTATTTTGAATTTAAGCTATTGTTAATTGTTTCCATATTATTAACTTTTTAAAGAAATTTCACATTTCATATTTACAATTATGTAAATTTGTTCTAATATATAAATAACATAAATTTTTCATTTAATTATTACATATAATTGTGCATAAAATCCATATGCATTCTTTCATAAAAGTGATGAACTACTTTTATAAACATCTTCAAAAATTATTCATCCAATTTTATATAATATGATTTATCTATTGTCACATAATTAATTTTCAAACCCCATATTAAAATTATAATTTTTCATAATATTATATTTGAGATAAACAACTTTAATAATTTCATATTTTAGTTGTTATCTATATAGACAAAACACACTTCATATCATAAGTTACAATTATAATAATTTAAAAGGAGGGATGTACTATTTAGATAATTTTCTATTTATTTTATCTCTATTAAATTCTAATTTTTAGGAGGGAATGTATGAAAAAATTGTTTAAATCAAAACTATCAGTATTTTTATTTCTACTGACATTTTTAGTTACTCAATGTTTCTTCGTATTTAATACTAGAACCACTTCTAGTCTTGACAATGATGGTAACTCAAATAGCACTGAAGATGTTAGTGTTACTGTGTTAGAGTCTGATTCTCACCATACAGTTGTAAAATTTGATATTAATAATTTTAGTAAAGACTTAGTAAACATTAACAATAAATCTTACTATAATATTAATTGTGAGGGTACTAGCTTACCTCTTGAAGAAGGGGCTCCTGAACTTCCTCGCATATGCAGAAATATAGTTATACCAAATGATGCCGACGTTAAGTTGAACGTTATATCATCAGAATATAAAGACTATAAAAACATCCCTATAGCTCCATCAAAAGGTTCTATAACAAGGGATAAAAATCCTGAAGATATACCTTATAAGTTAGGTAAGGAATATAAAAATAAAAACTTTTATCCTTCAGAATTAGTTTCTTTTAGTGAACCTTTCATAATGAGAGAATTAAGAGGGACAACTATTACACTAAATGCATTTCAATATAAACCTAAAAATGAAACTTTAAGAGTTTATAAATCTGTAACTGTAGAAATAATAACAGATGGTAAATCATCAGTAAATTCACTTACCACTTCAAGGTCTAATAAAACCACTTCTGATTTCGAACCTGCTTATTCAAACACATTTATTAACTACAGTAATTTAAAAACTCCTACTCATCGTTTAATGAATAATCCTTCAGAGACAGGCTCTATGCTTATCATATCCTATGATCAGTTTAGTAGTGCTATGAATTCCTTTATTAATTGGAAAAACTCCAGAGGAATAAACACTACATTAGTAAATATGTCTACAGTATCATCATCTAATAATCCAACTGAAATAAAAAACTATATACAAAACTATTACAATCAACACCCTGAATTAACTTATGTACTTCTTGTAGGTGACTATGCACATGTATCCTCTCCTACTTACTCTACAGGGGTTTCTGATCCTACTTATACAAAGGTTGCAGGTTCAGATGATTATCCTGACATATATGTAGGCCGTTTTTCTGCAGAAAGTATTGCAGATGTTGAAACTCAAGTACAAAGATCTATTGAGTTTGAACAAAATGGTTATAATACAGCTGCATGGTTTAAAAAAGGCGTTGGTATAGCATCAGATGAAGGTTCTGGAGAAACAGATATACAACAAATGGATAGTATAAAGAGTAGACTTCTAAATGCAGGTTATACTCAAGTGGATAGTATATACGATCCAGGTGCATCAGCTTCTTCTGTTACTAATAGTCTAAACCAAGGCAGAGGTATAATAAATTATTGTGGACACGGTGCTGAAAATTACTGGGTAACAACAGGCTTCAGCAATACCAATATAAAAAATCTTCAAAACCCAGGACAACTTCCTTTTATTATAAGTGTTTCTTGTGTAAGTGGTAAATTCCAAAGCGGTACTTGTTTTGCAGAAACTTGGCTTCGCTCAAAGAATAGTAACGGAAACCCAATAGGTGCAATAGGAACATTAATGTCAACAGTAAATCAACCTTGGATACCTCCTATGAATGGTCAAGACGGAATAATTGACTTACTTTGCAACAACAGTAGGGTGTCACTAGGCGGCTTGTGTTACTCTGGTGAAACTAGAATGCTAGATAACGGTACAAGCAGTGATTTGTTAACCTTCAACACTTGGACATTATTCGGTGACCCATCTATACAAATCCTACCAGACTCTACAAATCCAACAGACCCTACAGATCCAGAAGAACCAGCAGACCCATATGAACCAAACGATTCTACTTCCCAAGCATATACTATAAATAGTGGTGTAGATTATAGTTCATATATATATTCAAATACAGACGTTGATTATTATAAAGTAACAACTAACAAATCTGGTGTTATCTCTGCAACATTAACAAATCTACCATATGACTATGACTTATACCTCTATAACTCATCAGGAAAAAGAGTAGCCTCTTCTACTAAAAGCTCAACATCAAATGAATCCATTTCTTATTCAGCACGTACACTAGGCACATACTATCTTAAAGTTGTTGGATATAATGGTGCTCATAGTACTTCTACAAAATATAACCTAAATGCAAGTTATCCTATAGCTAACTAAATCTATAATATATAAGGGGTGCTTGTAGCACCCCCTTAGTATTTAATCTATATTTTAGCCATAAAAAATAACTATCTTAAATTAATAAAATGGTTATTAATGAAGTCATTAAATTTTTATCTATACCGGCCTTCGTTTTAGTATGTTAATATCTACTTCATGTCTACCTGTCATGTCCTTTAATACTTCTATGCTTTCTTTTACTTCTTTAACATTTTTAGAAATGTTTTTTATTGATTTCTCAATTAAGTCTGTCTTCTCTTCTATTATTAAATCTGTGCTTTTAAATGAACTTTCATTTTGTTCCCTATGTGAACTTTGTACTTCTACAATCATATCTATATTTTTTTCTATAGCTTCAATTTTTATTGAATTTTTCTTTATCTCACTTTTAACACCATTAATTTCTGTCTCAAGTCTTGTTTGACCTTCTAACAACTTTACAAGTATATCTTCAATTTCTATATCCAAAACCATCACCCCAACCGCGGATTTTTTATTTAATAACTATAATATGAATACATTATTAAATAATGTATTCATATTATAGTACTTATCATGTTATAGTTCAAGCTAAATTCTTATATCTTTCATATATTATTTTCCACTTTTTATATATTTATACATACCTTATTTATTCATTAACCCATAAATAATTGTTCCCATTAATTTTTTTAATATACCAATAGGAACTTTAGGTGAGAATACACCTTTACTCATATCTTCACTATGCCAGTAATCATAGTCTGCACTTCCTTCTTCATATTTCTCCTTTGACATGGCTTTCCAAAGGTTAAACATAACTACTGATTTTAAGGAAGGTTTATGAATCTTTTTAGATTTTAATTCCTCACTAAATTTTTTTCCACACTCTAATACCTTTTTTTTATTTTTCTCTGTAAGTTCCCTACTTCTATAAGCAATTGGTAAAGTTTGAACATGATTAAATCCCCAGTAGTTTAAAACACTTCTCACATAGTTTGCAGCATCCTTATGACCTGCGCCAGCTGTGGTGGTTATTATTAAAGCCTTCTTTGTAAATAAACTTGGTCTATGGAAATTGTAAGACATATGATCTATAAAGTTTTTTAGTAATCCACTTATTTGCATAGAGTATACAGGAGAAGTAATTATTAGTGCTTCTGCTTCTTTAATTTCTTTCATAATTTTACTCATAATATCTTTGTGAGGACATTTATCTTCGCCCTTATAAATGCAATTAAAACATCCTATACATAGGGGAAGATTTTCTTTTCTTAGCTCAATATCAATAAACTCTATGTCTAAACTTTTTCTCATTTCTTCCTTTACTAGAGTTAATACATTCCACGTATTTCCTCTTCTTGGGCTACCATGAATAACTACACATTTCATATTATTATCTCCTTCATAGTCGTAGTATATATACAATATTTTACCATAACTATCCAAACTAATGTAAAGAAATATTATAGAAAAAAGGAAGGTAGATATACTTATATAAATATATCTATCCTTCCTATAATATTATCTACCTAAATAATAAATTTAGTTATTTATACAATTTCCTCTACCAGCACCTTTTCCTTGGCCAGCTCCTCTACCTTGACCTGCACCATTACCTAAGCCTTGATTAAGTCCATAGCCTTCCTTGTTTTCTCTATTCATGCTAGTCCCATCACAAGTAGCACTATTTTCAGCCATTTCAGCTTTAATTTCTTCTCCTCTTTCTGCAGTTATTGTTCCTCTTTCTACCGCAGCATCTACTCTTTCATATTTCTCTTGTAGCATAATTTTCTTTGCATCTTCTAAAGTCTTTCCTTCTTCTACTAAGCTTTGAACCTGTGTAGCTCCACCATTTCTAAAAGCTCCTCCTAAATTTTCCTCCGCAAAGGCCATAGTTGCTCCCGAAGCGGTAATTACTCCTACTAGTGCTAAAGCTATCATTGATTTTTTCATATTAAATCCTTCCCTTCATTAATTATTTTTTATTTTTTTTACACCTTTATAATAACAAAGGAATGTTACATTAATGTTACAACAATCTAATAGTTAGATTAAAATAAATATACATTTTTATAACCTTAAGCTTATCCAAAATTCCACACCATGCTTCCTATTCTTTACCCCATAGGTACCCTCATGAAGATTTACTATTTGTTTCACTATGGCTAAACCTAAACCTAGGCGTTTTTCTTTATAGTTTCTTACCTTATCTACCCTTATAAACCCTTCCCAAATCCTAGTAAGGTTATCATCTTCAATGTTACTGCCACTATTATACACAGAGATTACTAAATTATCTTCAATTACTTTTAGATTAATATCTATTATTTTATTTTCATCTACATGGCTAAGGGCATTATTAATATAATTTTGTACTGCTTGCTCTAATCTAACTTCATCCACTATAATAGTAATATTTTCACCTTCCGTAAAGTTAAGATTTATGTTCATTTCTTCGAATCTAAATTTATTTTTCTCTAGAGTTTTTTTTATCAAACTATTTATATTTACTTCTTTTTTATTTAATTTAAAGGTATTTGATTCTAGCTTATATAAATCTAAAAGATCATTGACTATGATACCTAATCTTTCTGTTTCTCCACCTATTACATCTAAATAATATTTTCTATCCTCTTCTGAAGATATAAAACCTTCTTGAAGTGCTTGAATATAACCTGAAATAACAGTTATAGGGCTTTTTAGTTCATGAGATACAGATGACACAAATTCCCTTCGAGCTAATTGATTTTTCTTTTCATTATTCATCATAGTCTCTAACTCTAAATTCTTTTCTTTTAGATTTTTTAAGGTTTCTTCTATTTTATGGGATAAATTATTAACACTTTTAGCTAGTATTCCTATTTCATCAATACTCTTTATATTTAAATCCTCACAAAAGCTTAGCTCTTCTATTTTTCTAGTTTTTTTAGTTATTTCTATTACTGGCATAGTAAATTGTCTTGAAAATAATGCTGTTATAAAAAGTGCTATAAATCCAACAGGTACCATTATCATAAATAAAAGCTTCATAGATTTATTTACTGCATCATCAATAACAGTAATTGGTGTTTTAACAGTTATTTCGTAAGTATATACATTTTTTCCTACAGCAGTTAAGAACTCTACACCTGTAGATCTATCAAGAGTTATGGTTTCACTTACTCCTTCTTTTTCACCTATAAATTCTATAACTTCAAACCTATGCTGCCCATTCATCATATTATTTTTACCCATTTTATGGCTAGAAAATCTGCTCTCTGATGTTAGTGCATCTTTTATATCTATTTGAACACTATACTTCTCTGAAAGTCCTTCTAACTTCCCATCAACTCTATTATCATAATCTTTATCTATATAGTTTTTAATTTCTTCAATTACTTCATTCATTTCCATTAACTTTTCCCTTTGAAAAAAGTCTTTATATGTGACTCCATAGGTTGCAATCCCTAAGATAAAAATACTGAATATGAGAACTATACCAGAAAATAACTTTAATTTAATTGATTTCATCATACTTCTCCAAACTTATATCCAAAACCCCTTATGGTCTTTAGATACTTATTATAATCTTCCAATTTATTTCTCAACCGACTTATATGAGTATCTACAGTTCTAGTATCACCAAAGTAATCTTCATCCCATATAACTCTTAGTAGCGTTTCTCTACTTATTACTTTATTTACATTTTTTACAAAGTAAAGCAATAGTTCATATTCTTTCGGATTTAGTTCTTTCTCCTTACCGTCTATTTTTACCATGTGACTTTCTTCGTTTACTTCAATCCCTTTAAATACAATGCTTCCCGCCTTAATAATTTTACTTTTTAAAAGTCTATTAACTCTAGCAAGTAATAGGGCTATGTTAAATGGTTTAGATACATAGTCGTCCACTCCTATATCAAAGGCAAAAAGTTCATCTAAATCACTATCTTTAGCCGTTAATATAATTATAGGTACTTCTGATATCTTTCTAATCTCTTTACATACAATCCATCCATCATAAATAGGCATCATAACATCTAAAATTACTAAATCAATGGTATCATCAAAGTTCTCTAAAGCAAGTTTACCATCTTTTGCAGTAACTACTTCAAATTTATTAAAAGTTAAATAATCCGCAATAAGTCTTAAAATTCTCTCATCATCATCAGCAACTAAAATTTTCATTGAAACCTCCTAATATAATATATCATTTTTATTTTATACCATTATAGTATAAAATAAAGTGTATGTCCCCAAATTATTTTAGGACATACACTTCATCATTACAATTATTAGGTACCTCTAGTTAATTAATCTTCCAAGTAAATCATTGCTTCTTTTTATGAAATCAGACATTTCATCAGCACCTAATTGTCCATGACTTATCATAGCTAAGTCATACACATGGTTACAAATATCATTAACCAAGTCTTTTTTATTTTCATCTTTAGATAAATTAAATAATTTTTTAATTAATGGATTTGAACTATTTACAACTAAAGTCTCTTCTTTAGGGAACATTGACATATCCCCTCCTCCAAACATCGCACTCATCTCAGCCATTCTTCTAGACTGTTCTGATAGAGTAATCATAGCAGGAACTTCCTCTGTTTTAATAGGCTCTATAGAGATTTTTAGTTGTTCCTTATTTATAGAATTCTTAAATATCTCTTCTATAGCCTTGTTCTCTTCAGGACTTTCATCTATTGCATCAGCCTTTAATATTTCTGTTAAGTCAGAGTCAATTCTACTAAATTGTACTCCTTCCTCTTTACTCTCCATTAAAGTAATAAAATGACTGTCTAGTGTGGTATTTAAAATCACAGCTTCTAAGTTATTGTCTTTTAGCATTTTAATATATTGAGACTGTTGCTTTTCATCATTAACATAAATAACTTTTTTATCATGATTTTCCTTATTGTTTTCTAGATATTGTTTTAATGTTACATGGTCTCCATTAGTAGTTTTGAAAATTAGTATATCTTTAACCTTGTCATAGAATTTTTCATCTCTTAGACAACCATATTTAATAAAAATATTTATATCTTTCCAAAAGTCATTGTACTCATCTCTATGATTTTTAAATAGAGATGTAAGTTTATCAGCTACCTTATTTACAATGTGTCTAGAAACCTTTGATACATTACTGTCCTTTTGTAGAAAACTTCTTGATACATTTAAAGGAATGTCTTCGCAATCAATAACACCCTTTAATAAAAGTAAAAACTCAGGAATAACTTCTTTTATGTTATCTGCCACAAAAACTTGCTTATTATAAAGTTTCACTTCTCCTTCTGTAGCTTCAAATTCATGTTTTAATTTAGGGAAGTACAATATCCCTTTTAAATTAAATGGATAGTCTACATTCATATGAATCCAAAATAGCGGATCATTATATTCATTGAAGACTTTTCTATAGAACTCTTTATACTCTTCATCTGTACAATCCTTTGGAGCTTTCATCCATAATGGTTTTGTATCATTTAAAGGAGTTTTTTCTATATCCTTCTCTGAATCCTTATCATCTTTTTTCTCATTCTCATCTATTAGATAAATCTCAACAGGGAAGAAGTTACAATGTTTTTTTATAATTTGCCTTAATTTATAATAATCTAAGAATTCATTGCTATCTTCACTTATATAAAGAGTAACAGTTGTTCCTCTAGAAGTTCTTTCAGAAGATTCAATTTCATATTCTGTACCGCCTTCACAAATCCACTTAACAGCTTCTTCGCCCTCCTTATAAGATAAAGTATCAATTTCAACTTTTTCTGATACCATAAAAGCTGAATAAAACCCTAATCCGAAATGGCCAATTATGCCTTTTCCTTCATCAATCTTATCTTTATATTTAGATAAAAACTCCTCAGCTCCTGAGAAAGCTACTTGGTTAATATATTTTTTTACTTCCTCTGAAGTCATTCCTATACCGTTATCTATAAACTTTATAGTTTTTTCATCTTTATTTAAGGATACAGTAACTTCGTATTTAGACTTCTCCACAGTTGCTTCTCCAAAGGTCACTAGTCTTTCTAATTTATTAATAGCGTCGCAACCATTACTGATAAGTTCCCTTATAAATATATCCTTATCAGAGTATAGCCATTTTTTTATAATCGGCATTATATTTTCAGTGTGAATTGAAATGTTTCCATTCTCTTTAAGCATATATATCTCCTCCAAACAAAAATAATAAAATTTTATACTCAACCGTATAAAATATTTTATACCTAATTCTATATAAAATAAAGAATATATTGTGAATTTTTTGTAAAAATATCACATTTACTCTGCTTGAGTTAGTAATCTTTTCATTATATCTCTCAATTTTCTTTCTTCTAATTGGTCATTTCCAATGATAACAATAATTTTTATATCTTTATCTGATTGATCCCATTTATAGGCCTTTGCATCTATAATAGCTTCCTCTGGAATAAACTCTTCCATATCTAAGGCCATCTCTTCTGCTAAACTGAGATATTCATCAAAAATGTCGTCCTCTTCCATTTCACTTAAATTAAAATCATCATATTCTTCTTCTATAATCTCATTTAAGATTGAGATTTTCACACTTAAGCAAAAGGCATGAACATCTTCTCTTTTAGTTCCCTTTGTCATATCCTTAATTACTTTAAAATCAGTTTTACTTTCTATTATTTCTTTCATCTCATCATTATGAATTACATTTTCACCAAATAATACATACATTTATATCAGCTCCTGTTAATTAATTCTTAAGTTTTACATGCACATCATTATATCACATATATAGATTTTAATTAACAACTGCAGAGATTTTTTAGAAGTTATACTTATTTACTATTAGTAAATAGAGCTTCTTCTCAAAATAGCTCACTAAAACTTACAAAATATTGAACCTACACTTTATTATAAGTGTAGGCTCAATATTAATTTAACATTTAGCTTGTTTTATTACCTTATTTTACTCTTGGTAATACTTCTTTTTTAAAGAAACTCTTTGCCGTTAAGCCTGATACACTGAATACTTCTCCGTCATCAATTTTTACAGATACAGCATCAGAACAATGACCTAAACAAAATACTGCCTTTAAGTCTACTTTATCAGATAGATTATATTCTTCAATGCTCTGTTGAAAAGCATTTATAACATTATAAGATCCCTTTACATGACAGGCGCTACCTATACAAACACTTAAGTTTACCACAGCGTTTACTCCCCTCTATTATAATTCACATGTAATAACTTATGAACTTTTCCCTTTAATAATCCTGAATAAAGAGACATCATTACTGGATTTTCTTCTGAACGTTTAAGGCTACTCATCTTATCTGCTGCATATAAACCTTCTCCACGTTTTTGCTTTCCTTCAAACATAGTAAATGGTTGTCCTGCTCCACCTACACATCCACCTGGGCAAGCCATTACTTCAATAAAATCATAATGTGCTTCTCCTGATTTTATCTTTTTCACTAGGTCATCAGCGTTTTTAAGACCACTAACTACAGCAATTTTCAATTCCTTGTCATTTACTGTAATACTAGTTTCCTTTACACCAGACATTCCCCTTACTCCATTAAATGCTATAGTTCTTAGTGTAGATACAGATTTGTCATCTAAAACTCTTCTTAAAACAGCCTCTGTAACTCCACCTGTAACTCCAAATATAACTCCCGCTCCACTACTAACACCAAATGGCATGTCTACAGCTTCTGGTTCTATCTCTGAAAATACAATTCCGGCTTCCTTTATCATAGCTATAAGCTCTTGAGTAGTTATAACATAATCTACATCCTTAACTCCATCAACTTTAAATTCATCTCTATCAGCTTCAAATTTCTTAGCTGTACAAGGCATTATTGCTACATTAACTATTCTTTTACTAGAATGACTATAGTGCTCTTTTAAAACAGAACCAAACATCTGCATAGGAGATTTACATGTTGAGATATTACTCATCATCTCTGGGTAAGTTCTTTCTACATAGTTAACCCAAGCTGGACAACAAGAAGTAAATAACGGAAGTCTTTCATTATTTTCTAATCTTGAAATAAATTCTCCTGTTTCCTCCAGTACTGTAAGATCAGCTCCAGTAGATGTATCAAATACTTCATCAAAGCCCATTCTCTTTAAAGCTCCAACGATTTTACCCATTACATTTTCTCCATCTTTTTGTCCAAGCTCCTCACTTATTCCAACTCTTACTGCTGGAGCTATTTGCACTACTACCTTAGTATTTTTATCACTTAAATCTTTCCATAGTTTTTGTGTATCATCTTTTACTACTATAGCTCCTGTAGGACATACTGCTGCACACTGACCACAACCTACACAGTTTGATTCTGCTATAGGTTTGTCAAAAACTGTACCTACACTCATCTCTGCTCCTCTTTTTATAAAGTCAATGGCACCTACATTTTGAATTTCATTACACATTCTTACACAGTCACCACAAAGTATGCATTTACTCTTATCTCTTACTATACATAAAGATGATGTATCTAATTCGCTTTTTTCTGCTGTATTGTCAAATCTTACTTGTCTTATCCCAAATCGATGTGCTAACTCCTGTAGTTTACAATGTCCATTTTTCTCACATGTAGTACAATCTCTACAATGATTTGAAAGTAATAATTCTAATATATTCTTTCTATATTTTCTTAATCTAGGTGTATTAGTATATATCTCCATACCAGCTTTTGGTGGTGTAGAACATGCAGCTTCAATTCCACCCCACTTATTTTCTACCATACACATACGGCAAGCTCCATATACAGAAAGCTCTGAGTAGTAGCATAAAGTTGGTAAATCTATTCCTGCTTTTCTAATAACCTCTAAAATATTTTTTTCTCCCTTTATTTCCACTGGGATGTCATCTATAATCATAAATTGTTCATTCATTCTATTAATCCTCCTTTATAGCTTTAAAGGCACAAGCTTCAATACAGGCACCACATTTAATACATTTATTTTTATCAATTACAAAAGGTTCTTTAACCTTACCTGAAATGGCACCTACTGGACAAATTCTTGAACATTTTGAACAACCCTTGCAAAGGTCTGCATCTATATAGATAGTCTTAAGTTTTTGACATGTCTTGGTTGGACATTTCTTATCAATAATATGCGCTTCATACTCACTACGGAAATTCTTTATTGTACTTACTACTGGGAATGCTGCAGTTTTTCCTAATCCACATAAAGCTGTAGAAGATATTGTATCTGCAAGTTCTAGTAATAAATCAATATCTTCAATTTCACCTTTACCTGCTACAATTCTCTCTAATATTTCAAGCATTCTCTTAGTACCTTCACGGCATGGTATACACTTACCACAAGACTCATTTTGAGTAAAGTTCATAAAGAATCTAGCGACTTCTACCATACAAGTATTTTCATCCATTACAACTAGCCCACCAGAACCTATCATAGCTCCGGCTTTCTTTAAAGAATCAAAATCTAGTGGTAAATCTAAATGTTCTTTTGTTAAACAACCACCTGAAGGACCTCCAATTTGTACAGCTTTAAACTCTGCTCCTCCTCTTATTCCTCCACCGATATCAAATATTATTTCTCTTAAGGTTGTACCCATTGGAACTTCAATAAGTCCTGTATTTTCGATGTTTCCTGTTAATGCAAAAGCTTTTGTTCCATTATTCTTCTCTGGACCCATGGTTTTATACCAATCTGCTCCATTTTCAATTACTATAGGTACATTAGCAAAGGTTTCTACGTTATTAAGCACTGTTGGTTTTCCAAACAATCCTTGTTCTACAGTTCTTGGTGGCTTAACTCTAGGCATACCCCTTTTTCCTTCAATAGAAGCTGTTAGTGCACTTCCTTCTCCACATACAAAAGCACCTGCTCCTTTATTGATTTTTATATCCATACTAAAACCTGTACCAAGAATGTTCTCACCTAATATTCCATACTTTTTAGCTTCTTCTATAGCATTCTTTAATCTGCTAACAGCAAGAGGATATTCTGCACGTACATATATATATCCTTCCTGTGCTCCACAGGCTACTGCTGCAATCATCATTCCCTCTATAACTCTATGTGGGTCTCCTTCCATTATGCTTCTATCCATAAATGCACCTGGATCTCCCTCATCACCATTGCATACAATGTACTTCTCACCCTCAGGTTGACGTTTTACTTGACCCCACTTGCGGCCAGTTGGGAAACCACCGCCACCACGGCCTCTTAAATTTGAATCATCGATTTCTTTTATAATTTCATCCGAAGTCATATCAAATAGTACTTTTTCTAAAGCAGAGTATCCACCTATAGCAAAATATTCTTCTATAGATGTAGAATCAATATGACCACAATGTTCTAATGCCAATCTAGTTTGTTTTTTATAGAAAGGTATTTCATCTTGAGTTCTGTAAACCTTACCATCCTTTTCATAAGCCAATCTATCTACACATTGACCTAAAACAATAGTCTTATCTATAATTTCTTCACAATCCTGTGGCTTAACCTTTATGTATAAATATCCCCATGGTTCAATTCTTACTAGAGGTCCCATCTCACAGAATCCATGGCAACCACTTTTTTTAATTCCAACAGATTTTTCATGAGATTCTTTTTCTAATTTAACCTCGCATCTTATATCTTTTTCCTTCATTAGTCTTACAAACTCATCGTATATTTCTAATGAACCACCTGCTATACAACCGGTACCTCCACATACAAGAATTTTTACCTTTTCGTTGTGAAAGCTTTCTTTATAGGTATTTCTTATATTAATTAAATCCTCTCTATTAAGAAGCATATTATTTGTCCTCCTTAAGCATATTTAAAAGTTCTATTGCCTTCTCAGGAGTAATAGCCCCATAAACCTTGTCATTAACAGTTAGTGCTGGTGCTAAACCACAGGCTCCAAGACATGAAACCGTTTCCACAGTAAACATTAAATCATCTGTAGTAACTTTGTTTTCTGAAAGATTCAATTCACTTCTTAGCTTCTCTAATATTGGTATAGATTTTCTTACGTGACATGCTGTTCCATCACATATTTTTATTACATATTTCCCTTTAGGTTCTAAAGAAAAGTTTTCATAGAATGTAGCTACGCTGTAAATTTTTGCTTCGCTAATACCTAACTTTTTAGAGAAATATGGAAATATTTCCTCTGGAAGATATCTATATATCTCCTGAGTATCTTGTAATATTGCAATTATACTACTAGGGTTATATCCATGATTTTTTAATATAACATCTAGTTCTTCATAATTAAAGGATGTATTCATTGTTTTCCCCCCTACAATGCTTGTTAAATTATTATCACTATTACATTTTATACTGAATTTTCAAATATTTCAATACATAAAAATAATTATTTTTTTAATTAATTTCTATATATTATATTAAATATGTAAACTATTATTTCTGCATTTTTTATATTTACTTTAATTTTACATTAATTTCTATATATGATTATTATATATTCTCTATATTCCATGGGTATTTTTGAAAAAATTATAAAATAAAGTAGATATATTTAACATCCTGTGTTAATTAAATATATCTACTTTAAAAATTTACATCTGTAACGAGTTAAAGTTTATGAAAAGAACCTTTCAGACTCTGTCAAAAATATAACTAATGCCAATAAGTCCGCTGATCCTCCCGGACTCACATTTTCGTCTATACACTGCTTTTCAAAGTCATGGGCTGCTTTAATTCCTTCTTCGCTATTGAAGCCCCCCAAGTTTAAAATTTCATAGGCACGTCTTTGAACTTCACGAAGTTTTTCTATATTTTGTCTATGCACAATGGTACTATCTTCTACTTTACTAATCAACATAAGCAATGTTTCAGAATACAAATCATTTCCTTTTAGATTAGAATTTTTATGTTTGGGTATTATTTCCTGGAAAATATTTTCAAGACCTTTTTTAATTTCTCCTCTAATTCCAGCAAAGCCATATTTTAAATATAAAGCCTCTCCATGAGTTAAGTCTTTCTTTTTATGCAAATCTTTAAAATCATCCAATATATTTTCACACATATTCTTTAATATAATTTGAACTTTATTGAAGGATATTTTCTCATATAGAGCTTTACCTAGCGCAGTAGCCACTACTCCTATTAAAAATATCATACCTTTATGGGTATTTATACCTTTAGTAACTTTAAACATAGTCTCTTCACATTTTATTCCAATAGTTCTAATAGCTTTAAAAATATTTTTTGGAGTTTCATAGCTATATCCCGCTTCTACCATTTCCTTTATAAATGGTGCTATGGCAAAACTACTCTCTAAAAATGTATAGTAATCCATATCTTTATGAGACCCCTTTGTAACAGGTGAAACTAATCCATAAGAAGGCATAGTTGATACCTCTGTAATCATTGATTTAAGGGCTAGTTGAGATATCTCATAGGACAATCTATCTCTTTTATCTACATAGCAGGTATATTCTTCATACTTACTAATAAAATACTCTTTTATCCTCTCTATACTATGCTTTTGACTTCTAGAACATATTCTAGCTTCTTCTTCACATAAAAAACATTTTCTAGGTTCTAGGCCTATGTCACTTCTAGATACTCCACGCAAGGACGGCATCAATGGATCACTATCATCAAGATAATATACATCTATGTCTACACATCTGCCTAATATATGATTTTCTTCCATATATATAAGTTGCTTTTTTACTTCAATGTTATCAGTATTAAAAATGAAATGACCTATAACTCCTTCTTTATTCTTATAGATTTCTTTACAAATTATATTTTTATTATGAAATAAATATATATCCTCACAAACTATCTTGGCAATTCTATCTGTAATATAATTAGATTTTTTTATACCAGGATAGTTTACTCTTACAGTGGCAAGAGTAACTCCACCAGATGTATTTCTCAGAAGTTGTTCTTGATATAATACTCTCTTTTCTCTATGATTTAAAAATTCATCTATTTCTGTATAGTCCATATTAATGTAAGGATAGGCAATAATTATCCTATCACTTTTCCCCTTCCTTACTATGATAAAATTAAATGTTTATATTGTCTATTAATTAGCCTTCAATTTTTGTCATAGGAAATATTTATTATTTTAATGAGGCAAATCTCTAAGTTTAAGCTTCTCTATAATATCTTTCCCTAGGCTGCTTGTTAAAAATTCATAGGTAGTTAATGGGACTAACTCCCTTACTTCTTCTAGTCTATCTTCTTTAAGTAATTCTCTAACTCTAGACGCACTTATAGCTTTATTTTCTATCTCGCATCTCTCTATAATTTCAACTTCCACACCGTACTTAGGCAATACTTCTCTTAAAGTTTCATTATAAGTATTGGTAACATTGCAGTAAGGTTCACTTCCTACATATCTTTTAGTTATATTTAGTTCCTTACAAAAATATTTTCCAAAGACGTTTCCATCTATTTTAGTATATTCTTTTAAAATGTCGTCATCTTTTCTTAAAAAATAATTTGGAAAAGTAGCTGATGATATAATATAATTCCCACCAGGTATTACAGTTACATTATTAAATTCCTTAACTCCATCTTTTATTAGTTGAAATCTAACTTGGAATGGAAATGAGGACTTCTCTTCTTCTACCACAAAAATTATAACATTTTTATTATCCATAGCTGCTTTCTTAACTATATATTTATGTCCTAATGTAAAAGGATTACAGTTCATAATTAACGCAGCATATTGCTCTTCTTCCTTTAATTCATAACTCTTCTTTATATTTTTCAACTCACTATGGATATTTTTATTTCCAGCTTCCAATAAACTAACTTTATCCGTATCAACAATTACCTTATATCCAAGTCCTTGAAACAGAAAATTATTCGAAGGCTTTGTAAAAATAAAGTTATGGTATATGTCTTCTTCAAAGAGTTTATTAGTGATATCAGTAATAAGTATATTTGATATACCTTGACCTTGATGCTCCTCGCTTACGGCAAAACATTTAACGATATTATTTTTCTTAGAACAGGTAGCTATTATTTCTCCCTCTTCCTCTATTATTAAAGTATAATCTACATCTTCATATTTAAGGGCAAATCCCCTTAAAAATTCCTCAACCCTATTTACTTCTATTTTAGAATTAAGATTTATTTTTTGAGTGTTATAATACATTTCTTCACCTCATTTAATAAATTACATCCTATCTTAATTTTATAAGTTAAAGTATCTTCTTACAAAGGATATTATTAGTAATGCAATAATTACAATAATTACTGAAAACACAGCATCAAATCCACTTTTAAATTCATATTTCTTTTTTCCTTTAGATATTTCTTCTGCTTCACTAAACATTCCTTCTGCATGAGCTTCTTGTAAAATTTCTTTATTTGTTTTTCTATTTTTCTTTTTACTCATATCTTTCACTCCATTATAAGTTTATAACTATAGGATACTTACATTGTATCATAATATAAAAAGAGTGTTGACAGCAACACTCTTTTTATATTTATTTTCAAAATCTGATTTTAGAAGAACATACCAAAGGCTATACTTGCTAATATCAGCATTATTCCTCCACCAAGACGAGAAGAAATTTGTGCAAAGGACATTAAATCCATACGTTTTGCTGCTGTAAGAACCGCAACGTCTCCTGAACCTCCACGGTTTGCCATACATAATCCAGCTGAAATTGCTGTCTCTATTGGGTAGAATCCTACTAACCATCCTACAATTCCCGATCCAAGAATTGCTCCTAAGACTATTAGGCCTGCTATAACAACGTTAGCTATATTGAATGCTGCTATAAGCTCTCCAAGATCTGTCATAGCTATACCAACTCCAACCATTACTACTAGTAAGAATTGTTTAGAGAAAAATCCTTGAAGCTTTTTAGCTCCTTCTTTTAATTCTAATGGAATTATATTAGCTACATTAGCTATAGCTACTAAAATAACCATCCACGCAAATCTATGAATATCAATTTTAACATTGATTCCCATTAACGTAAATTCCGGTATAATTAAAGTTTTTGATAAAATATTTCCAAGTACATAAAATGCACAGGCAAGAATTAGTCCTGCTGCAACTTCTCTAGCTGTAACTTTAACTACTCTAGTTTCTTCTAATTTAGATATATCTTCTGCATTTCTTATTAATTCACCATGTCCATTAAATTTAGCTCCAGCTTTAGTTTCACCCAATTTATTTAATACTGACGCTGCTATTATAGCTATAATATTAGCTATTGTAAGAATTGATAGAGCAAAGGATAACCATGCTGCTGGATCCCCACCAGTAACACTTGAGTAAATTTCACTCATTGGAATTGCTCCTGCTCCAGTACCACCACCCATTATTGGAAGTACATACTTAGTAGCTATTTCTGACATAGGAATACCAAATATAGCTCCACCTAAAGCTCCTAATACAAATGCTGCAATTACTCCACCCAATATTGCTGGAATATATCCAAGGAAAGCTTTCATAAGTAGTTTCCTATTAACTGATAATATTGATCCTGTTATAAGTACTGCTATAAATAAGTCTAAGAAATCTGCGGTATCCATGAATATTTTTACAGCTTCAACACTTGCTTCTGGTATTATCCCATAGTAAACTAACGCTGCAGATCCTAGGAAAGCAAGAATTGGACCTCCTCCAACATACTCTTTCCATATTGGAATCCTATCTCCAATCATAGCAAATAGGATACCTACTGAGTATAATAGTGCAAAGGCACCTACAGAGTTTTTAGGTAAAAAACCTTTGATTGCTGCAAAGAAAACTACTACTGCAACTCCTGCAAAAATGTACCACGGCATGCCGTATACTTTAAAGGGACCTTTTTTTTCTTCAATAAGATTTTCTGGCATAATTAATCCTCCTAAAATTAAATTGTATAATTTCATTACTAGGCCTTACTTTTAGTAAGTCCTAATAGGGTTAACAAGTTATTTGTTTAAACCTTTCAAATCAAAGATAATATCTAGCTTACTTTTTAAGCTTTTTAACTACGTCTATAATACTTCCATCTCTGTATTCTATTACTGCTACTACATCATCAGAAAACTCTAATTCCTTAGGAACTCCTATTAGCTTAACAGCAATTTTTCTTAATTCTTCCATAGTTATTAATGGAAGGCCTGCCTTCTTAAACTTGTTGATTAAATCTTGTCTTCTTGGATTTACAGTTACACCATAATCTGTAACAACTACATCTACTGTACTACCTGGAGTAACAATAGTAGTTACTTTTTCAATTATAGTTGCAATTCTTCCTCTTGTAAGAGGTGCTACTAAAATTGATATTTCAGCATTAGCTGCTGTGTCACTATGTCCACCTGATGCTGCTCTAATAACTCCATCAGAGCCAGAAATAACATTAACATTAAAATCAGTATCTATTTCTAATGCACTTAGGACAACAAAATCTAATTTGTTAACTGCAGCTGATTTATTAAATGGATTAGCATAAAAATCTGCACTAACTTCTATATGTTTTTCATTTTTTCCAATGGACTCTGCAGCTTTTAAATCAAAGCATTGGACATCAAATAGTGTATCACAAAGTCCCTCTTCTAAAAGATCTACCATAGGTCCTGTAATTCCACCTAGGGCATAACTTAATTTAATATCTCTTTTCTTTAATTCTTCTTTAACAAAACGAGTAACTGCTAGAGATGCTCCACCACTACCTGTTTGCATAGAAAATCCATCTACAAATCTTCCAGATGCAAGCATTACATCAAGTACTCTTTTTGCCATTAAAAGCTCTTTAGGATTTGATGTAAATCTAGTTGCTCCAGACATTATCCCCTTTGAATCACCAATTTCATCAACTACAACTACATAGTCAACTTTAGTTTGTGGAATGCTCTGTGGGAAGTTGGGATAATCAACTAAAGTATCTGTTACTACAACTACCTTATTAGCATACTCTGCATCTACCTTTGCATAACCCAAAGATCCACATATGGATTTTCCTTTTACACCGTTGGCATTTCCCATGCAGTCAGCAGATGGAGCTGCTATAAATGCTACATCTATTTTCAAATCTCCTTCTACAATAGCCCTAGCTCTTCCACCATGAGAACGAATAACTGCTGGATGCTTATCTAAAATTCCTTCAGATATTGCAGCTGCAAGTTTTCCTCTAAGACCACTGCTTTCAATTCTATTTACAACACCATTTTCTATATGTGCTACAAGTCCATCATGAGCACTTGTTAAAGAACTTGATGCTACTCTTAAATTTTTAATACCCATTTCTGCCAATGTATCTACTACCATCATTAAAAGCTTATCTCCAGCTCTAAAGTGATGATGGAAAGAAATAGTCATCCCATCTTTAATTTCACATTTTTCTATAGCAACTCTTATAGATTCTACTACTTTAGTTCTCTTTACTTGCTCTTTTAAATTTTCACCATCACTTTCAACCATAGTTCCCTTTGGTTGATTAATAAAGGGAGTTTCATAAACCTTTCTATTCTCATATCCCGGTATGCTATTTAATAATTCTTTGCTTATTCTATTATTCATTATCTTCACCTCCAACTAAAACCCCCGCTGCTTTAGCAAGTTCTAAAACTCTTTGAGCTCTCTCTATAATTGGTTTATCTACCATTTTACCGTCTACAGTAAATACTCCCTTATTTTCACGTAAAGCTTCTGCTGTAGCATCGACTATCTTTTTAGCTTTAACTATTTCTTTTTCACTAGGAGTATATACACTGTGTATAAGCTCCACTTGTCTTGGGTGAATTAATGACTTACCGCCAAATCCCATTCTCTTAATAAGATTAGCTTCTTTTAGGAATCCTTCATCGTTATTTACATCTGAATAAACGGTATCTAACACTTCAAGTCCACAAGCTCTTCCTGCCATAGCAATCATTCCTCTTGCCACATAAAGCTCATCTCCCTCTGGAGTTCTCGTTGTCTTCATACTAGTTACAAAATCCTCACCACTTAAAGCCATACCTATTAACCTTTTAGTTGGAGATTTTGCTATTTCAAAGGCATGCATAACTCCTAAAGCCGATTCAATGGCTACCATTATCTTTGTTGAACCAATTTCTCTTCCACAAGCCTTCTCTATTTTTTCTATTTCTCTATCTACAGTCATAACATCTTCTACAGTTTCAGTTTTAGGAATTCTTACAACTTCAACCCCACCTGTAACTATTGCTGCTAAATCTTCTTGCCAAAATTCTGTATCTAAACCATTGATACGAACCACCGTTTCTATACCTAGTTCTTTATAGTAATCTCCTAGATTTTTTAACATATTGTGAACTAAAAATCTTGCAGAATCCTTTTCTGATATAGCAATTGCATCTTCTAAGTCAAACATTACTGAATCAGGTTTGTATATGTGTACATCTCTTATGATTCCTGGATTATTTCCAGGAACAAATAGCATCGAACGTCTTAGTTTCATCTTAATCTCCCCTTACACCCATTTATATTCCTTGTTTTCAGCTGATCTATGAACTGCAGTCTGAACTCTACTTTTTATTACAGGGTTGATTGCACCTTTATCATTAGCAAACACCTTTGCACTTTCTACCCCCAAGGATTTAAGAGTTTCTTTGATAACTGCTTCTATTTCCTCTCCAAATTGTGCTTTAACAGTACTTTCTAGAGTAATTTCTATTCCAGCAGTTGAGGGTTCAATTATAATTTGAATATCACTGGATTCCAATGTGCCAGCACTAGCTACTGTTTTAAGTTCCATATTTACGCCTCCTGATTAAAAATATTCAATAGTTTTGTATCCCTTTTCATACTTTAAATACTTTTTGTATACATCTTGTTTATAGTGTATACAATTCGTTTGTAAAAATCAATAGAAAATTGAATATTTTTTTAAAAATTTTCGTAATTTTAAACTTGCTATAAAGCATAAAAAAAGAATTGTTAATACAATTTTAGTATTAACAATTCTTTATGTTTTATAGATAATCGTTTATAAACTACTATTTAACCACCGCATTTTGAAAAGATTTTTTAGCACGTGTAACATGATCTCTTGCTCTTTCTTCAGCAAGTTGCTCATCTCCAACTTCTATAGCATCTACAATTTCTATATGCTCTTTAAGTGCATCTAATTTCCTTTCTTTTGTCATTAAACTAATCTTTCTTAGGCTCTGTAAGTATTCATATATATATTCCATTTGTGATATTAGCCTTTTATTATGACAAGCATCTAAAATTATTTTATTAAATCTATTGTGAACTTCTACATATTCCTTTTCTTCATTAGTATCAATAAGTTTTTTCATATTTTCTATGATTTCTCTCAATTCTCTTATTTCAATTCGAGAAATATGCATACATGCTCCCCTTACTGCAAGGCCCTCTAAAACTTCGCGAATATCATATATCTCTATAGCATCCTCAATACAAATCCCCTTGACTATAGTGCCTTTTCTAGGGATATTCACAGCCAAGCCTTCACTTTCTAACTGTCTTAGTGCTTCTCTAACTGGGGTTCTACTGACCCCCATAGCTGTAGCAATATTATTTTCTATCAATCTATCTCCCGGGTTTATATCTCCTGTAAATATAGCTGTTCGAAGCTCTTTAAGAACTATTTCTCTTATAGATTTTTCTTTTCCATCATCTAAATTCTTTAAAATACTACTCATAAATATCTACATCCTTAATAAAATAATTTGTGACTATACTACACATACTTTATTTTAATTATAAATTTTCATTACAAATAAAATCATTCCAATTAATATTTTAACTATACAAAAATATTAATTATATACATAAATATTACATACCTTTAACTCTTTGTCAAATTAAATCAAGTATAATACTTATGCATATAAAGTAATTATTATTTTTAAAGGATTAGATTCTTAATTTGAAGCATCCGTTTGCTTTGGTTGATTATATTTATTAATCTGTCTTTGATTCAAAAGGTGAGATAATTCTTCCTCAGATATATCTCCAAAATTTTTAAATTCGTAGTCATTATCCTTAAAATATTTTATTATAGAAGGAAGCGCCTTAGGTGTAGTAGAATTTGACGCACCATCATGCATGAGCACTATAGCAGTATTGGGATCTATAAAAGTTTTTTTAAGCTCCTTTTTAAAGGTAGATAAAAGTTTTTCTACAGGTACATTTGTAGAAAGAGCATCCTCAATAGATATATTCCAATCCACATAGTACAATCCCTCATCACATAATTCATTTCTGATAGCTCTAACAGTTCCCTTATCTCCAATGGTAGTGCTAGACCCTCCAGGCATTCTCATGAATTTTGAAGGTTCATGACCAAGGACATCTGTGATAGCTTTATTAGCTTTATTATAATCTTCTAAATATTCTTCCTTACTTGAATAGATGCAGTTCTTATGATTATAAGTATGTATACATATTTCATGCCCTTGTTCTTCAACTTGCTTTAATATATCAGAATTTTCTTTAGCTAGTTCTCCTATAACAAAAAATGTAGCTTTAACATTTTCTTCTTCTAAAATCTTCAGTATCTTTAAAGTATTATTGGTAGGTCCATCATCAAAAGTTAGATATACTATTTTTTTTAAGTATTCCTTGTCAGTACATTTGCTATTGTCTTCAGCTAAAGCTAAATTGAAAGTACAAAATATACATATAAGTATAAGTACAACCACAGAAGAATATTTTAATTTTTTCATTACTAATCCTCCTTATATAAATAGTTAATTATCTTAATATATATTGTGCTCTTATTTATAAAGGTATACTATTATTTTAAAGGTTAAATTAACAAAAAGAGGTTGTCTCAAATTTATTATGAAACAACCTTTGTTAAAAATAATTTTTATCTATTTTATACAATTAGCTTTAGTAATAGTTTTTATATTCTCACACATTTCTTTTAAATATTCGTAGTTAGCTATATCATAGTCAATCTCTTTTGGATTTAGAGGACTTCCAAAGTAAACTTCTGGATTGCATCGGGTTGAATGATCTTTTCTTCTAGTAAAAGAGGCTACATGTAGCTGATTAAACTTCAAAGTTTCGATAATCCATTTTACATTATGAGGTCTTATCCCCCCTGGAAGTATTTCAATTTTTCCCTTACTATACTTTATCAACTCTTTTAAAAGTTCTGCTCCATCTTCTACTGTGTTTTTTTGTCCCTTAGTAAGAATTCTTTTTACACCTAAATCAACTAAGGTATCCAATACTTTAAAGGGATCTTTCACTACATCAAAGGCACGATGGAATACAGCTTCTCTATCTCCTATAATATCCATAAATCTTTTGCATAATTCTACATCAAGAGTACCATCTTCCCGTAATGCTCCAAATACTATACCATCAGCACCAGCTTTAATTGCTGCTTTCATATCTCGTTCCATGGTTTTAATTTCATATTCAGAATAACAAAATCCAGCTCCTCTCGGTCTTATCATTACCATAATAGGAATATCTACTAATTTCTTAGCTTCTTCAATAGTACCTATTGATGGGGTTATTCCCCCCAAAAACATATTTGAATTTAACTCTACCCTATGGGCTCCAGCTTTTTTAGCTATTATAACATCTTCTAGTGAACCACAACATATCTCTACTAAAACATTTTCTTTCATTATTAATTACCTCCATCTCAACCTTTTAATATGTAATATACTTCCTTCAAATAATTACATATTAATATATAACTATCTAAGTAAACTTAATATTAAAAATAGGTTGATTTGCTATAGCTTAAATCTTACAATACTTTCTCCTACTTCTTTATTATTATCATTAACAATAACCCTTGGAAATACCCTTTTTATTCTATCTATAGTATCTTTATTTTTATAATTAATCTGCTCTAATATAGACGCTACAATTAGCGGCCATTCTTCCTCTGATCCGTCTATTATCTTAATTGAAAATCCAAGTCTTTCATCTCTAAGTCCAAAACAATATACTCCTTTTGCTCCACCCTTTGCAACTATATTATCATCCATTAAAAGTAATGAACATATTAAATCAGTACCGGAAACCATCTCAAAATTTTCATTCATTAGTTTAGTAAGCTTTATTACAGCATCTCGTGTTAACTCATCCCCAATAGTGTCAGGACATGCCATCTTCATATAAGCCATAGCTAAATTTTTCATAGGCATTGCAAATACAGGAACTCCACATCCATCTGTACCAACTTTTATCTGTTCTCTTGGATATCCAGATATCATTGAAATGTGGGAAAGAATTTCCTGTTGTGCTGGGCTATTAATATTCCAATATTCCCTTTTATCACAGTTCATATCAGTGCATAAAGTTAAAATTCCCATATGTTTTCCTGAACAGTTGTGATAAATTCGTCTCTTTTCTCCACCATTTCTTAATATTTCTTCTTTAGCATTCATTGATAATGGATATGTAGGTAAACATATAAGTTCATCTTCATCTATCTTGACTTTATCTATTATAGATTCTAATGCCGTAACATGAAATGGTTCTGCCCTATGAGAGCCTGTCATAACTGTAATTTCTTTATTACTAAGATTATACTTTGTATCAATGCCTCTCTTTATTAATGGAATAGCTTGTATTGGTTTTGCTGATGATCTCATAAAAGTTACAAATCCAGGATCACCTATAGAGTAAACAACCTGTCCATCTTCATTTACACAACATATATATCCTCTATGTACACATTCTAAAAGTTCTCCCCTATATTCTTCAATTAAAATCTCATCCATAATAACATTCATTCCTTTCGCTGTGCTCAATGCACAAAATTTTATGAAAGTGATTAACTTCTAAAACACTATCAATAATATAGACAAGTATAAAACAATAATATATATTAAATACACATAGGATAATTATTTATCCCATGTGTATATTTTAACATTAATTCTGATTTCATCCCATAGATTCCTTTATTTTGCCTCTTTCAATTCTATACAATCCTTATGATGAATTATATTTTTCTCCCAGGCTCCTTTGCGATACATTATATATCCAAAAATACATATTATAAGATTGCTAAAACTCATAGAAAACCATATGCCTACAGAACCTATATTTGTAAAATTCTTGAATAGTAATATCATAGGAAGTCTCACAAACCAAAGTCTTCCCACTTCCATCTCCATAGAATATTTAGTATGACCCGATCCCTGAAATACTCCTTGCAATACACTGAATATACCCATAAGTGGCATAGACCATGCTATATATTGCAAATATGTTATCCCCTCTAAAATTACCATCATGTCATCCTTAGACTGCATAAAGAAACCTATGATTTGTTTATCAAAAGCTAATAATACAATTAACCCTAAAACAGAAAAACCGATGGTAAGCTTTATGGCTTTTACAAAGGCTTCCTTCGCTCTTTTAAGTTGGTTACACCCTAGATTTTGACCTATAATAGACGTAAGGGCTGCTCCTATTCCCATGGCTGGTTGAATTACAAGAGATGTAATTCTATTTACCATAGCAAAAGCTGCTAGTGTAGCTGTGCCATAGGATACTATAAAACCATTTAAAGCCATAAATCCTAAGGCTGAACCAGATTGTCCAATAGATGATGGAAGGGCAACTGATATGATTTTCTTAATTATTTCTCTATCAAATCTAAAGTTCTTAAAAGAAGGTTTTACCTTAGATGATCTTCTCATCAATACATAAATTCCAGCTATTGCTAAAACAGCCTTTGACAATAGAGTTGCTATAGCTGCTCCTGCGATTCCCATATTAAATGTAAATATAAATATTGGGTCTAAAATCATATTAAGAACCGCACTAATTGCACTAAGGACAGTTGGAAATACTGTATTTCCCTCTGCATTCATTATGGAGTTAAAGTTAAAAAATAAAAACATAAAAGGCATATCTAAGAAGGTAATTCTTAGATATATTATACTATTTCTTGCGAGTTCCCCTGTACCCCCCATTACTCTTACAACAAAGGGAGATATTATATATCCTACTATAGCAAATAGTATTGAAGATAAAAAAGATACTACCAAAAGCTGACTTGCATACTTATTAGCCTCTTCATATTTATCAGCTCCTATAAACTGAGAAATGATAGATGTACCTGCTATAGATAAGCCCATTCCGATAGATATAAATAAAAAATTAACTGGCCAAACAAACCCTGTAGCTGCAAATTCTACTGATCCAATTTTACTTACCCATAATCCATCAACTAAATTATATAGTGTTTGTATTAAATTATTTATCATAATAGGAATTGCTAAGACACCTATTACTTTGTATAAGTTATCATTTAAAATAAAATTTCTTTTATTCTTAACCATGTTCCCTCCTAAATCACATTTAAATTTGTTATTACTACTATATATATTATATACCATAGATACTATAAATTTCTATAAAAAGCTTAGGATGTCGAAATATATTTTTTTCTAAATAAAACAGTGTATATTTCATGATTTTAAATTCATCATCATATACACTGTTCATTTATTTTTATTTATACTATTTTACATATTATAAAATAAATTTTGTGAAGGATACTCAGCATCACAAGTAACATCTATTCCCAGTTTTCTAAATATTTGCTCGTCACCAGTACTTAGAATAGTAGTAGAGTGAGCTTGACACCCTTTAAGCTTTATAAGTTTTTCTAAAGCAACTTGAGCCATAGGATTAGTAGCAGCACAAATGCTAAGGGCAATCAGTATTTCTTCTGAATTTAAAGATGTATTATTACTTCCTAAAGCATTGGTTTTCAAACTTTTTATAGGTTCTAATACCACTGGTGAAATTAAATGAATCTCATCAGATATGTTAGCTAGGTACTTTACTGCATTTAAAATAGCTGCTGAAGATGCATCCATTAGCTCTGAACTTCTACCTGTTAAAACAGTACCATCTTCAAGTTCTAGAGCTACTACAGGGCAGGCATCATTTTTGTTTGCTTCTAATTTAAGCTTACTAGAATATTCTCTAGCAGGAATGACTACTTTTCTATCCTCTGGTTTAAGATTTAAACTTTCCATAATTATTTTAATTCTTTGAAAAACCTCTGCATCTACATATCCTTTTTTATATTCAACACTAGTTTTAAAGTATCTTCTAATTATCTCCTGTATAGAAGCTTCCTTAACAACTTCATCATCAGTAATTCCAAATCCTACTCTATTAACTCCCATATCTGTTGGTGATTTATATATAGATTCTTTTCCAGTTATCTTCTCAATAATCCTCTTTATAACTGGGAACATCTCAATGTCTCTATTATAGTTTACTGTAACCTCATTGTATGCATCAAAGTGAAAAGAGTCTATCATATTTACATCTTTAAGATCAACAGTAGCTGCTTCATAGGCAATATTTAAAGAATGTTTCAAAGGCACATTCCATACAGGGAAAGTTTCGAATTTAGAATATCCAACAGCATTTCCTCTTTTATTCTCATGGTATAATTGATTTAAACAAGTAGCCAATTTCCCGCTTCCTGGTCCTGGTGCTGTTACTACTACTATTGGCTTAGTAGTTTCTATATATGGATTCCTTCCATAGCCCTCGTCGCTTACGATAGTTTCAACCTCTGTAGGATAACCTTTAATAGCTTCATGCTTATAAACTTTAATACCTCTACGTTCCAATTTATTTATAAAGATATTAGTAGCTGGTTGACCACTATAACGAGTTATAACCACACTATTTACCTGTAAATCATATCCTCTAAGATCATCAATTAATCTTAGTACATCCATGTCGTATGTAATTCCAAAGTCGCCTCTTATCTTATTTCTTTCAATATCACCAGCATATACACAGATAATTATTTCTGCCTTTTCTCTAAGCTTATGAAGTAACTTTATTTTTGCATTTTCATCAAAGCCTGGCAAAACTCTTTTAGCATGCATATCAAATAATAGTTTTCCTCCAAATTCTAGATAAAGCTTATCATAATTATTTACTCTCTCTAAAATATATTTTGATTGTTCTTCCAGATATTTTTCATGATCAAATCCAATTTTCATCTTTACACCTCATCCTAATAATAAAACATACATATTATTATTACATATTTTCATCGTTAGTAAAACCTAAATTAAAAATTTTTAATTTTTTTGTTAATTCTAAATTTGATGTTTATGATTTATTTCTGGATTTTATGCTTTTAAAATTTCTGCTTTTAACTCCTCCATTAATTCCTTTACTGTAACTATACTTTTTATCCTATGGGCATTGTCTCCACAAAATACTAAAGCTTCATCCATATTTCCCTTAACACCATTTATTAGTGCTTCACTAATGCAATAAGGAGTTTCTTTTGGATTACAGTGAGATATACATCTATAGCATTTTTCCACTTTCAATTTCCCTTTAAAAGTATTCTCTACAAATGGATTACATATAGCTCTTCCTGGTAACCCTACAGGACTATCTACTATAACTATATCATCTTCTTTTGAATCAACATAAGCCTTCTTAAAATTTTCTGATGCATCACATTCTACTGTCGCTACAAATCTAGTTGCCATTTGAACTCCATCTGCACCTAGTTTTAGGTATTTAGCTATATCTTTTCCATCGTATATACCTCCAGCCACTACTACTGGAATTTCCTTATTATACTTTTCTCCATAAATTTTAGTTTCATTAATTATATCTACTACTTCTTTATCAAAGGCTTCTTCAGTCATATTTATATTTTCTTTTTTAAATCCTAAATGTCCTCCTGCTCTTGGTCCTTCAACTATAACCATGTCAGGGGCTACTTTATCATGTCTATCCCAAAGCTTCAAAATAACTTTGGCTGACTTTAAAGAAGATACTATTGGTGCAATTTTTACTGAAAAACCTTTGATTAACTTTGGTAATTCCATTGGTATTCCAGCTCCTGAGATTATAATATCCGCACCCCCTTCTATGGCTGCCTTAACATGCTCTTTATAATTATTCATAGCGACCATTATATTAACTCCAATAACTCCTCCATCAGTAGCTTTTTTTGCTAATAAAATTTGTTTTTTTAAAGCTCTAATGTTTGCAGCTAAATTATTACTTTCAAAGTCCTCTTCATCATATCCTACTTGTGCTGCAGATATAACTCCGATTCCTCCTTCATTAGTCACTGCTGATGCAAGTTTTGATCTAGAAACTCCTATCCCCATTCCACCTTGAATTATAGGCATAGGTACAAATATATTTCCTATCTTAAGACCTTTTATATTCATAAAAACACTACCTTTCAAATTAAGATATTTTACTTTGAATTTCAAATACTTTGATAATCAAAGTTTATTTTATTATAAGCCATTTTAATAATTGATGCAATAAGTATCCTAGTGGAATATATATATAATTAACTCATTCTTCATAAAAAATCTACTATTATATTTATAAAGGAATACAAAAATAAAAGAACTATAACATAAAATCATATGTATAGCTCTTATTCTTAATATTTTTCTTTATTTATTGAATTTTATCTTTTAAAATACCATTTATCTTTTTAGAAGTATCATCTATAAACTTATCCATTTCCTCTTCATTAAGATATATAAAATTCTCCTTAGTTTCTTCATTATCTCCTAAATAATATTCTGTTATATACTTAACTTGCTTCATTAAAGCCCCTTTAGGAAAATAATCTATATAATCCGGTACCTCGTCTATATTTTTGAATATAGTATGAAAAATAAAATTAGGATTTTTTTCTAAATATAAAAAATCTAATCCATACCAATCCTTTTTTATGGTCCAAATAAAACTTGCATCCTCTTTTAATTTTTTATTATATAAAGCATTTTTCTTTTTTTCATTGAAAAACTTAGACCATTCAATATCTGTAAGCAAGTGTATATAATATCCAAGGACATAAGAATATTTTGAGTATTCCATCAAATTATTTTTTAGATACCTATCAAAAAACCTCTCTGCATCTATATTATTTTCTTCATTAATCCAATGAGTAATTTTTTTTGGTGGATTGAAGCTACTCCAATCTTCATTCGGAACTCCAGAATCTGGACCAACATTTCCAAGTATAAATGCTATAGAATCTAAATCATCCATATTCTTCAATATGTTTTCTGCAATTCTAAGATGAGCTATCCAAGTTGCCATTAAACCCCTCCTTCTTGTACTATCCTACGACCTCTTGTTCATTAACTATAGTTTTTTTAGACTTTTTGGCTATAGCCATCATAAGACCTAAAGCTATTGATAAGAAAGCCGAAGCAACTACTCTATACTGTGGTGGCATTAAAAATACAAGGGTATGACATGGAATCCAGAAAAATGGAATTGTTTTTAACATACTAAACCCTATGAGCATATTAAAATCAATTTCTTTAACCAAATCATTTATAGTTACCTTTTTCATCCCTCTATATTTAACATCAATATATAAATCACAAAACTTATGAAATAAAAACATAAAAGGTGCAAAAGTAATATTCATCATAGCACTTGTTAAAAATGCATGTCCAAACTTTGAGCCATGGAAAGGTAATCTGCCTATATCTTGTGCAGCTAACACTCCTTCTGAATATAGTGTAAAGGCTAAAGTTATCATCATTCCAATTATTCCCCATATAATTGCTTTAAAAATTAATCCTTTAGTCTTTTGCCACTGTCCATGTAAAATTCTAGCTCCCAACATGTCTCCCATGGTAGCTAAAACAAAGAATTTAAAAAAGCCACTTATATATGGATATGCTTGTGTCATAGCCATAAATACTTCTCTAGTTGTTGGAACTACTAAAACTGCAGCCCATAAAAGTAATAAACCTCCCCATAAGTAATCCCCTAATTTCATTTGATTATTCTCCCCTTTTCTACTGTATCTTTTAAAATTTGTTATTTAATAAATATTATAACGTTTTCAATTCCATTTATCTACAATAAATTTTCATTTTTCAGAAACTTTTTATAAGTTGAAAATCTAGCTTAGTTATGTTACCATATTATTACATTTATATTCATATTTTACATGTTATTTCATTGAAGTATATTTAATTCTTTAATATTAAATAAAGTCTATAGGAGGACTATATGAACAATTCAATAAAGGACATATATCTTAAATACATTAGAATAAGTAAATTAAATAAATATATAAAATTGGAGTCAAAAGAAGATTTTAGAAATCTCTTTGCAAAAATGAAATGGGTTAGTTCTCAATGTAAACCTATTCTCCCTTTTTTTATTTCTACAATAATAATCAATTCTGCATTATCTTTAATTGGAGTTTATAATGCTATAATATCAAAATCTCTTATAGATGCTGCTATTAGTGGTAAAACTTCAACGGTTATTCAATGGCTCATTGTAATGGCCACTATAATGTTTGGAAGAATGCTCATATCTCCTATTACCTCATTTATGAGTACTAGGGCATCTACTAGACTCAATCAAGGTATGCAAAGTAAGCTTTATAAACATCTTACCTATAGTGAATGGATTGAACAATCAAAATTTCACAGTGTTAGCTTGCTTACTAGAATCACATCGGATGTAGGGACAATATCTTCAACAATATTAGGTACTATTCCTAGCATTATATCTCTGCTAGTAACTTTTATAGCTTCCTTTTCTACTCTTATTTATTTTGCTCCATCCGTAGCAATTGTAGCAGTGATAGTAGGTCCTATATTGCTTTTAATTAGTCGTTCCTTTGGTAGAAAACTAAAAAAACTATATAAAGAAATACAAGAAGAGGATATAAAATATCGCTCTTTCATTCAAGAATCTATTCAAAACTTAATGATAGTTAAAACCTTTTGTATGGAAAAATTTAATGTAGATAAACTCCATCTAATACAAAAAAAAAAATATGAGTTAGCTATGAGAAATACTAAACTTAGTGTTCTTTCAGGGATGTCCATGGGATTTTGTTCTACCATTGCTTATTTCTCTATATTTTGTTGGGGGGCTTTAAACATTTCAAAGGGATTGGGAACATATGGTACTTTTACCGCTATGATACAACTCTACAGCAATATTCAAGGTCCTATTTCTGGACTTGCTAACACTTTTCCAGCCCTTATAGGGTGTATCTCAGCTACTGAAAGACTTATGGAGATTGAAGAAATCTCTCTTGAAGATGTCAATGTTCCAAGTATTCCCGAGTCATTTAAGTCTCCCTATATTAAGTTTAAAAATGTATCCTTTAGTTATAGGGAAGGAAACCCTGTAATAAATAATGTAACCTTTAACATAGCTCCTGGAGAAATTGTAGCCTTAATTGGTCCCTCTGGAGAAGGTAAAACAACCTTAATAAGACTTTTACTATCGCTTATTCACTGTGATGAAGGAGAAATTACCCTAGGAAGCTATAACATAAGAAACAGTGATGAAATAGTTTTAAATAGAAATCATAGGGAACTTATTTCTTATGTGCCTCAAGGAAACACTCTCTTTTCTGGAACCATAGAGGATAATCTTCGCTACGGTAAAGATGATGCTAATTCAGATGACATTGAAGAAGCCGCAAAAGCAGCCTATGCATTGAAGTTTATAAACAAATTAGAAGATAACTTTCATACCTTAATAGGTGAAAAAGGTAGTGGAGTTTCAGAAGGTCAAGCTCAAAGGCTAGCTATAGCAAGAGCTCTACTAAGAAAAAGACCAATTTTAATCCTAGATGAGGTAACTTCATCTTTAGATGTTGATACAGAACTCAATGTCCTTAAATCAGTAAAAGAACTAGAACATAAACCAACCTGTATTATAATAACCCATAGACCTTCTGCATTACCTATCTGTGATAGAATTTTAAAACTTGAAAAAGGAACGCTGAAAGAGATTGAGAATAAAGTTATACTAGAAACTGCAGTAAATCAATAAATAAGCCACCAATGAAATTTTTAGGATTTCATTGGTGGCTTTACTCATATGTTACACTAATTCATCTTTTCCATCCCAAAGTTGAAAATTTAGCTACCACTGCATATCCACTTCTATTCTCTCCACCTGTAATAAAGTAAGACCCACACCGTGTCCATGCATGTGCTACCATCTCATTTTTTTCATTCTTTTTAACCCCTAGATAAATTGTAGTTGGTATTCCCTTTCCTCTCATCATTCTTTGTGCAGTAAGAGCTTTAATAAGGCACTTACTTTCCCATGGCGTATATCGTGAAGCACTAATAACTGCCCACTTTATGTCTCGCGCTATTCTATATGAATTTATATCTACCTCATCAGGCGACTCTTCTTTTACATTACCCAATCTCTTCCTAAGTTTATTAAAAGGTACAAAGATTATTAAAGTCCTATATATTCCTGTATATATATAAGCTTCTAGAAATTTCAACTTAATACTCCAATCTAAAATAGCAAAGGTTCTAATCTTTCTAGTTAATACTGATAAGCTCTGCATTTTTAAGTTTTCCTAAAAATTCTACTACATTTTCTTTACACTGACTCTTTTCAACCTGAAACTCTCCAAGCAATGTATTAATAATATTATTAACAGTAGAAGGCTCTTTAATAATCTCCCATATTCTACTTCCAACCTGGTTCATCATAAAATATTGACCTTTTTCTAAATTCATCATAACCACTTCACCATCTAAATCTGTAGCATCAATATCAGAGTTTCTTGTAATCTTAGAATTTAGTGTCATCTCCATGTTTTCATTAATTTCAGCAGATTTAACTTTAAGTTCTTTAATCTCCATCTCTCTCATCCTCTCAAATATAATTATAAATTTAACCCATATAATATTATGCTATTTATAAATGTAACTATAACTCCAATTATTAATATGAATTAACTTAAAAATTTACATATCCCTAAACCCTTTTTTCTCTTTAAATATCTCCTCAATAATTTCTATTTGATCATCCACCGTGTACTTATCCCTAGGCCTTGTAATTCTATAAAACTTAGCTTTTTGAGCGATCTCTATACAGTTTTTGAAATACTTAGGAGTCATACCTTCCATAGATCCTATATATTCATTTCTATATATATTTTTAATAATCTTATTAAGCTTTTCTACTCCCCTTATCTCTTCCACTCTTACATTATCAACCTCACCCATATCAAGCTCACAAATTGCTGTTAGTGGAAACTTTTCTTTAGAAAACCCATGAAAATCTGGAACTATATACTTTATCTTTCCATCAACATGAAAGCAAGGATAAGATTCTTTAACATAACACATATTCTCTAAAGCATCAAAGCATAGTTTATGGTAAGGAAAGCCTGGTTCAATGACTATTTTATTATCAAAACTTAATGCAGCTACATCATCTGCTACAAAATTATAGCCTTTTTTTACAAGTGCTGTAGTCAATGTCGACTTTCCAGCCCCCCTTTCTCCTGTAAATATAATAGCCTTTCCATTTATGACAACGGTGCCTCCATGAATAGCTGTTGACTCCCTTTGAAGTAGGAGAAACCCTAAGACACTTCCCATTATATAAACTTTCATAAGACTTTTATCACAATTCTCACAGGGATCTACTATCACAGTATTTCCATTTTCAATACAATAAGTAGCCACATGGTCTATATGAAACCAAACATGATCCTTTGTTACGTGAATACTTTTTCCCTCTTTAATTTCTTCTAAAATATTATTGGGAGTTTGTCCATATAATATAGTTACAATGTCTTTATCTATAAAATCTTCATTTCTTTTAGGGAATTCTAGAATTTCTATATTGGAATCTATATTAAGTCCATATACTCTATAGAAATACTTTTTATCTATATACATACTTTCATTAAATCCTTTCTGGCATTCTATGTTTCTAATATTTCCTTAAATCAAGACACCTATATCAAGCTTTATTTTGATATAGGTATCTTGGACAAAAATTATGATTGTTTTGGTGCACTTCCATGATTTTTAGGATGCCATCTATTGTGCTTGTAACACCACACCCAATCTGGATGATCAGCAGGTTGAATATTAGGATTAGTGTAATCTTCATTATTAAATTTAATACTCATTGGTTCTTGCCAATTACAAAAATCAATATATTCAGTTTCATTTGTATCACTAGCAGCTAGTTGTAATAATATTGGTTTCTTCCACTCTCTTTTCATTTTTTTCCTCCTTCTATTTAAATATCATCTATATACACATATTGTTTTATGTGTATAATTTTACCATCTTATTGTTTAAGATTCAATAGATGAGTTTATTATTTAAACCTATATTTGATAAAAATCTTTGCATGAAATCTGTTATTGATTACATGCTTTTTTCTAATTACTTTATATAATGTATTTAATAAACTATTACTTTTAAATTAACAAAACTAGCATTATTCTTTAATATCCATCATAATTATTTATATAATTAATTTACATTTATTTACTTTTATAGTAACATATTATAGTAGGGAGGTGAAAAGATGAAAACTTGGAACAAACCAGAATTAACAAATTTAAGTGTTACTGAGACTAAAGATACAAACCCCACATTTTGGAACCCACTTATAGGTGCATGTAAAAATCCTGCTGGTGCAGGCAATAATTGTCCATTAACTTGGGAAAGAGATTGTAAATATTATGAACTACTTAGCTTAGATCTTTGTACTGGATATGGAAAATGTACAAAAAAAATTCAACCAACTCCTCCAGATCCTCAAATTCCAACATCATAAGTTAAACATAAATATAGATAAGAAAGCCTATGCCTTCTTATCTATATTTATTTATTCGGTATAAATTACAAAATATTCATTATTAAAATATATTGGATTTAGAATTTTTGCGTTTCCATTTATAGTATTTCGAATATCATTAAATTCAAATAATCCTTTCTTTATGGTAGTTCCGCTAAAAATATACGGAGATGAGTTTTGGTTAAATACGTTTTCTCTTAAGATAACTTTTCCGTTGGGATTACTATAGGTAGTATCAAACATATTTAAAACAGAATTACTACTGCTATTATTAACTTCATTATTATTAAATATAAGGTTTTTCATTTTTCCTGCTGACAGCTTTATGAAATCATCAGATGAAGAACTCATTTCTATAATATTATTCTCAATCTCTAATACTGTTGAACTTCCCCATGTTTGGGTAAGAAGGTTACAATCTATTATCTTGCATTTATTCAAAATAATAGTTCCTGTATTTCCATGGGTTCTTACTATAGATTTGGAAATGATACATCCATTCATTGAAGCATTTAATAGTACTGTTAAAACGCTATCTTCAATAATACAACTATTAAGTTCAGCACTTAAATAGCATTGTTTCATTTTCAAACTGCAATCTTTTAAATTTCCAACAATTCTCACATTTATAGTTCCATCACTAGTAACTATTGAGTTAAAAATTATATCTTCCTCAGTCATTCTATCAATACTGCTATTTATAAAAGTTTCTCCATAAACATAAGGTCTTTCAGTCACTATAGTATTTCTTGGTTGCAATCTTAAATTACTATTTATAAACTGATTTTCTTTACTTTCAATTTTAGATGAATATTCATAGATTACAGAATTAGATTTAAATATATTTTTAATAAATTTATAATTAGTTGTTCTTCCCCACATATATACCATTCCTGTAAATTCATTTCCTTCAAATATAATATTATCTCCTGCGCAAGTAACTATATCTCCTGATTTATTCCCCATAAATTTATTATTTTCAACTTTAATATCCTGCATTAGATCCCATCCATCTTCAAAGTCAATAGCATAACCAGGTGCTTGACCTCCATTATTTTCAAAAATATTATTTTCTATAGTCCATTGCTGACCTCCACAAAATGCAATTCCTAAACTTCTATTATTTGAAATGTTGCAATTCCTTAAAATCATATTAGTAGGCGGCTCAAAATTACTAATCCAACCTACATAGCCTAAATTACTAGCTATATCTATCTGTGGAAATACAAATCTCACATAGACTGCTCCTTCTGGTATAATAACCTTTCTAAACTGAAGGCACTTCTCTGAAGAAATAAACTGATTATTTTTATCATAGAAATAAGATATATATTGGGGTTGCTTTATATAAGGATACCCTTGATATCCTAAAGTATATCCAAACTCAAATTTCCCGTTACAAGCTGAAATGTTATAAGCTTTAGTCCTAGAAACAATGTTACTTTCAATAATTTCTCCTTTTAGATTTATATCTCCAATCTGAAAATCTTTTACATAAACAGTATTATACCTATTTTTATTGTTACCGCTATTAGTAGCAACGCCATAACCTGGTACATTGATCACTGAAATATTATCTATAATACAATCTAAACCACCATTTACTACTAATCCACATCCCCACTCATGAGTTCCTGGTACTGTAATATAATCATGGGTTTCTTTATCTCCTTCTAAAATTCCATTGGTAAATATAAGGTTTTCTGCTCCATCTTCAAAGCTAACAATAGAATATCTTTCTAGTGCATTACTGTTAATTTTTAGAGTAGAACCATTTAAATCTATAGTTATATCTTTTAATTTAATTACTATTGGATTATTTTCATCTATTAAATAAATACCCTTTGGAAAGATTATCTTTTTATACTTTAGTGATGATGACATGAATTCTAAGGCTTTATTAATACCTTTAGATGTTTCTATAGGTGAAGTTCCATCGTTTTTAATATTAAAATATTTCAAATCAATAATATACTCAGTACTTTCCTTCTTCCTATACTTGAAATCTATAACTACATTGGGATTTTCTATAGTTAATATTACTTTTACTTTACTCTCGGTAATTAGATCATAACCTTCTATTGACTTTGCTTCATAATTATATTCTCCCATATCAATATTCTCTATATTAATAGAAGGTATTAATTTTTCATTTGTATCAATATTTATATAGTTAATTTCTATACATCCATAAATAGGCTCTGGTATATCCTTCTTATTATAATAAAATGTTATAGTATAATTTTTTATGAAGAAAATCACAAATAAAAAGATAGTGCCTTTTATTGGAGTATATCCATTAATATCTTTAGCTTTGTATATATATAATCCCGTCTTTACATTTTCATAAATATCTTTGGAGTATATTAATGCCTTAGTCTCATTATCTCTATATTCTATAGTAACTGTACTACTCATATCTTTTCTCCCTTTGGACTTTAATTTATACTATAGACTTGTCCTATAATATAATATTCAATTATTGGGATTAGTGATATAATTCTATACCCTATAATTCCATCCATTTCAGTAATTTATTTTTCTTTACAGAAATAGAAGCTCCCCTTATTATAAACTTACTCTTTTCAATAAAGGAATATTCTTTTCTAAACAAACCTGCTATTAAGTGGTGAAACCATGCTATAGGGATTAATATTTTACATATCTTTGCATAATTATATTTATATGACATATATTCTACCCTAGGAAACATAAAACGTATGTATCTCTTTATGGCTCCTAAAGTGGCATTATTATCTTTACATTCATAGTTAAAAGCAATTTGATTACCGAAGGCATTTACCACGTCCTTTTTTCCATAAACTCCACCCTTTAAAATTTCATCTATGAGCAAATTAATATATTTTACTTGATCCAATTTAATATTTATTAATTCATTAGGAACTTTCATGTGAAATAATCTATTACATAATAAAAAAATTATAACGTTAAACTTTTCAAAACCATATTTCTTGGATTTGTCTAAGAAACTTATCCATGAAATTTCATTTCCCTTATTTTCTACTAATAATACTAAGTCACAAAGCTGTCTTAACCCAAATCCATTGGCAGCTAAATGAGATGCCATATGCATACATAGGTGTAAAGCTAAATCTTCATAGCAAAGAGATTTTACTTCTGAGTCACCTACATTAATTTTTATAGAATTATTCCATACGTCTTCTTCAAATTTATCAAGATCAATACTAAATCCATCTCTCTTAACAATATGCCAGTGTACTTCTATAATAGGAAAAGTATAATGATAAAATACTATATGATGAGATGAAGCATGATCCTCTAATTGGCTATAACCCAAGTCTAATAAAATACATTTAACTTTTTTCAAATCTTCTTTATGAACTAATATATCTGCATCATTCATATCCCTTTGTTCTGGGTGAGGATAAAAATTCCTTACCACTAGTCCCTTTAATACAATTACAGGAATTTCTTCGTCATTAAACCTACTAAATATTTTAGCTAAATTATATATATTTCTCAGTTGTTTTGTTCCAGTATGAAATACTGATATCTGAAGCTTTTTTAGCAATTCACAATCTAGCTGTGATATCATATCTTTTTCACTTAAAGATGAATAAATTATTCCCTCCACTTTATGTAATTGGGCTATAGTTAATATTTTATCCCAATTAACGTTATTATATAATCTATATGTTATTTTCCCCCTGATTGAATGAGACAATAATTCTATGAATTCACTCTGTGTATTGTCCATAATTACACTCCTAACTATATTAAATTTACGTTCTTTATAATTCACCTTTACTTTGAATTTATGTTAATATATGTATTACACAACAATTGTAACATATTTACAATTATGTGAACACCTTTATTCTTCATGGTTAGATATTTCCCTCTAAAAAAGTTACCCAACCTTAGTTGAATAACTCTAAATTTAATTTATGAAATATAATATATCTGAAATATTTCTCTCTCCATTAAAATCTGAAGGTTCATTTATAACTTCACCATTAAAATATAATGTAGATGAGCCTCCTCCATCTAAGTTATATGCAAGGTTGCAACCTAACTTTTGAAATTCAATTGCTAAATCATAACAACTCATCCCCTTAGACCTAATACTTCTTCCATCAACCACAATTATTACATATTCTAATGATCCTTTTTGACCAATAGCTGTGCGTGGTTGCATATCTTCCTTATACCATGTATCTCCATAATCAACAATGTTACCATCTTTAATTAGATCTGGACCAAAGTCATAGGTATGCCTTGCACCCAAACTCAATAATTCTTCTGCATTCTTCTTTCCATACTCATATATTTTAAAGTTTCCTTCCTTATCTATAACCAATGGAGCACAATCTAAATCAGTACCTCTGTATACTACACCATCTCTTATTACATATCCTGATGTATTAAATCCACAAGCTGCACCATTAATAGCAAGAATAGCATTATGCCTGTTGGCTATAGAAGATGTTTTCTCTTTTATATTTAAGGAAAAAATGTCTCCTGAAAAAGCAGAATTAAGCTGACTTTGATTTTTTATCTTTACTGTTGTAATCCAATATCTAAGGTTTGGGTTAACTTTTACTATAGGTTCAATGATGATCATCATTGTAGGTGACCCATACTTCCTAATCCCTGTTTCATTATCTATTTTAACATATGTATCAGATGGAAATTCATCAAGCTCTACCTGAGAAATAACTTCACTATTTAATGGAGTATAATTATATAAACTAGCAACTAAAAATAGTAATATCCCTATTAAAATAGCAGATAATATTATTGTGATAATCTTTCCAACATCTAGATTACTTAATAATTTTGAGTTCCTCTCATTCATAATATCTCCCCTTGTAATACTTATACTAATATAAATATGTGCAATTATTGTTAATTATAAACAAAAGGACCAATTAATTTAAAACTAATTAGTCCTTTTGTTTATATTATTTTAGTTATTTTTTCATTTGTATTGCTAACTTTCTTAACCTCTGGTAATGATACATGACCCCACCAACGATGAGTCCATGCTACTTTCTCTATTTCACTTTCTTCAGGTATAATTTCAAAATTCAATGCTCTTTCTACTCTATCAACGTCGGTATATGAACCATATTGATTCATTTGTGTTAATAATAATATAGCACTATATTTTCCTGGAGCTAGTGTACTTATATCCAAATTAAATATATCATCATACATGATGCCTGATTTTGCATTTACAAAAGGCTTGGAATAGCTTACACCAACTGGTGTATTATCTGAAAATAAGACTTCAACTCTCAGTCTTAAATTAAACAAATCTTTACCAGCTTTCCATTTCATTTTAAAGGTAATAGATTCTTTAGAAGTAAATATACAATCTTTATTATTTAGTATTTGCGTACTTATAATAGTTGCACTTTGCATAATATGTGATTGCCTTTTTTGGTTTTCAAGATTCATTAATGGGGTAGTATTAAAATTATTATTCATATAAACTTTTATTCCATCATCTACATCACCATCAAAGATAATTTTTCCATGGTCTAAAACTATTACCCTACTACAAAGCTGTTGTATTGTCCTCATACTATGGCTTACATAAAGTATTGTTCTTCCCCCATCTGCTATATCCTCCATCTTTCCTAGACATTTTTCTTGAAATCTCATGTCCCCTACCGCTAATACTTCATCAACTATGAGAATATCTGGATCAAGGTGAGCTGCTACTGCAAATGCAAGCTTTACATGCATTCCACTTGAATATCTTTTTACTGGTGTATCAAGAAATTCACCTATTTCTGAAAATTCTACTATATCCTTAAACTTAGCCTCTATCTCCTTTTTTTTCATGCCTAAGATAGACCCATTTAAATAAATATTTTCTCTTCCTGTTAATTCTTGATTGAATCCTGTTCCAATTTCTAAGAGAGAAGAAATCCTACCTTTTATTTTAATTTCTCCCTCCGTTGGAAGTGTAATTCTAGAAAAAACTTTTAAAATAGTAGATTTTCCAGCTCCATTATGCCCAATTATTCCAATTCTTTCACCTCTATTAACGGTAAAATTAATATCTTTCAATGCCCAAAATTCATTACCAGATGACATTTTATTCTTCTTACTAAATGCTCCTTTAATAGAGTTTAAAAGAACAGCTATAAAAGTATCACTTTTATCTTGATTAGATAACAACCTATACTTTTTACCAATCCCTTCAACCCTCAAAACTTCCTGAACCATATAAATCCTCCTAAATTACATCAGCAAAAGTATCTTCAAACTTTATAAAAAATTTTACTCCTAATGTTAATCCTATTAATGAAATAACAATTGAAAAAATTAATGCTGGAACATATATCCTTGCTGATGGCATAATGCACCATCTAAACCCTTCAATCACTCCAACTAATGGATTAATGGAATATATTAATCTTAGATTGGTTGGTATCACTGAACTTGTATATGCAACTGGAGACAAATACATACCAAATTGCAATATTACTGGTATTATATATTTTATATCCCTATATTTTACATTAAGTGCAGAAAAAAATAAGCCAAATCCTAAGGCTATTGTGAAAGCTAAAATAATAAAACATGGAAATAATAATATTTTTATTGGAGGTAAGTATCCAGTGAAAATCATTATAATTAATAAAACTAATAATGAAATAACAAAATCTATAAACGCTGTAACCACAGAAGATATAGGTAATGTAAGCCTTGGAAAGTATATTTTTTTAATCATATGACCATTATTAACTAGACTATTAGATACACCATTGAATGCTGCAGAAAAAAAATTCCATGGTAAAAGCGCTGAATACACCATAATTGCGTAAGGAACCCCATTCTCTGAGGGCATATTTGCTAATCCTCCAAATACAAATGTCATGATTATCATTGAAAATATTGGCTGAAAAATAGCCCAGAGTACCCCTAGTGCAGTTTGTTTATATCTAACTATAATATCCTTCCATGATAAAAATGTTATAACTTCTCTATATTTCCACAGTTCTTTCAATCTCTTTTTATGAGATGGTTTACCTGTTATTAAAATTACCTCATTCATAGTATTTCCCCCTTTAATTGTAAGTACTTATTATACAAATTTGAATTTATACAAAATAGTACCCACATACATTTTTCTTTAAAGCTAAATAAAGGACATTTTAATAAATATAATAATTCTGACGCAAATAATTTTTTTATATGTTTTTATATGTGTATTATCCATATTCAATAGATTAAACGCTTTTTTATAGCAATTAAAAAACTTAAAACAAATGTATACTGAGCTTTATTATATAAGTTAATATTTCTTATTTCTTTAAAGAATTTTATTCTATCTTTATATGCATATGCTGCATCAAAATTTTTTAATGTAAATTTACCATTTGTAATTCCCTCTTCATTTTGATAATAATAATACAAGGGATAGTTAATATATACAGTATTTTTACTATTAAATAATACTTTATGAATTACAAATTCATCTTCATGTATTTTACCATAAGGATATCTTATATTTTCAAATATGTTTTTATGATATAACTTATTCCAAGCTGTAACAAACTTAACTCCATTCTCCTTATGCATCTCATTTAATGCTTCAACAATATTAAATTTATTTATATTTAATATTTTAGGAATTTCATATTTTTCTATGCTCTTATTATTCACCATATCATAGTCACAAAATGCAATATCAGCCTGATAATCAATTATAGTATTATATAATATATCATACATATTTGGATGTATGTACTCATCACTATCTACAAATCCTATGTATTCACCCTTTGCTATATCTAACCCTGAATTTCTTGCTGAAGAAACTCCTTCATTATTTTTGTGTATAACTCTTATTCTTTTATCCTTTGTAGCATAATCATCGCATATTTTACCACAATTATCTGGTGAACCATCATCTACAAGTATTAGTTCAAAATCTTTAAATTTTTGATTAAGAATTGAATTAATACATCTATTAATATATTTTTCTACTTTGTATACTGGTACTATGATACTTATTTTACACATACACACCCACCTATAAACTATTAAATTTAAACCTAATATAATTTATTATAAATTTAAATATATCTTTATAATTAAAAACAGTTAGTTTTCTTAGACTTTTTTTTATTTTTGTAAAATTCTTCAACAAGAATTTTACAGGATACCTATAGAGTATATCTATATAAAAACTTTTTAAATATATTACCCCATTATCAAACTCATATCTATAATCAATACTTAAATCTTCTTGTATAATGTAATCTTTTATTCTAATATATCCCCAAAGTAAATCTAATATCTTCTCATTTTTACTACCAGTTGTTGAATCTGACCTAATCAAATAATTATACCCTATATGCTTTGCCACACTCACTTTACTAGACTTTAAAAATAACTTAGGTATTAACTCTAAATCTTCATAATACTTGCCTTCATAAAATAATAAGTTATTATTTAAAAATAGCTCTCTTCTAAATAATTTATTCCATGGATGTGCTCTTTTTAAAATGTCACTAAAAATTATATCTTTAGGAATATACTTATATCTTACAATTCCACCTTCATCTACCTCATTTACACCAGTTAAACACATATCAGCATCATTATATACACATGTTTCATAAAGAATCTTATACATATCAACCTCTATCCAATCATCACTATCAACAAATCCTATATACTCACCTCTTGCAATATTTATACCTGCGTTTCTTGCTGTTGACTGTCCTCCATTTTCTTTATGAATCACTATAACCCTTTCATCTAATTCACCATATTCATCACACATTTTACCAGAACTATCTGTTGATCCATCATCTATAAGAATAAGTTCAAATTCCTTAAAAGTTTGATTTAATATGGAATCAACACATTTATGAATATATTTTTCAACATTATATACAGGCACTATTATACTTATTTTAGGATTCATATTATTTTTCCTTTCAATTAATATAGTTACATAGTTTACTAACTTCACATGTTGTATCTATCTTCTCCCTAGATAAAGCTTTTGAAAAATTCTCACTAACTTTTGGATTATCGATAAGAAATTTAATTTTATCGCATATTTTATCTAAAGTACACTCAGCAATTAAACCATTCTGTCCATCCTCAATCTGTTCATTAGATCCAATAAAATTTGTAATAACTATTGGCTTGTTTAAACATTTTGCCTCTGCTATGGTTATACCGTAGCCTTCATGTCTTGAAGGCTGAACATAGATATCTGAAGCCTTTATGTAGGGATAAGGATTTATAGTTTCTCCTAATAAAATAAAATCGTTTCTCAGATTAAGATTTTCTATAAGCCTCTCATATTCATCTCTATCATTACCTTCTCCAACACAATACCATCTTACTTTATACCCTTGTTTTTTCAATTTATCTAATACGCTTATTGCCAAATCTTGCCCCTTTTCTTTAGATAATCTTCCTATAGTCAAAATTCTTATACCTTTAAAACCATTGTCAAAATCTATTTTTTCTTGAGCCATGTCTTTAATTAATTCATGTGAAACTAAATTGTTAAACACCTGTGATTTAGTAGATGTAACTGGAAACTGCTTATTTAATATTCTCTCTCCATTCTTAGACACTACAAATATCTTATTAAATCTTTCATATAACTTTGTATATAATTTTTTATTTATCTCATGATGTGAAATATCAAAATGTACCCAGGAGATTTTTAGTTTTGCTTTAATTTTATGTGTTATATAAGCATCTATTATCTCAGTTGGACCTGCATAGGCTATTGCTGCATCATATTCTTTCATATTCATTGGAATGCTTTTTAGTATGTTTTTATAATATATATATCTATCATTTGATTTTTTACTCTTAAAATATGAATAAAAAAATCCAAGAATTTTATGATATTTTCTCTTCTTAATATAACTTTTTATAGTCTCATAAGGTGAATCCATAAGAATTGGTTTAATATCTTGAAACCAATTAGTTTCTTCTACTTTTACCCACTGTGGAAGATATTCTAGAAAACCGCCTTTTTTCTCAAGGAGTAAGATTGTAACATTATATTTATCCTTTGGTATAACTGATAATAGTGAAAGCAAGGACTTTTCAACTCCACCAATATTCATACTGCTTAACATAAATAGAACTTTTTTCACTGGCATTACTCCTATCCTTCTATCATTTTTCAGTTCATAATTACTCTACTAATTTTTTCAATTTCTGCTGTTGTATTTATAATCTTACTACTAAGGTTGTTTCTAATTGCCTCATATAAGTCATTATTGTCTAATAGCTTTTTAACCCCTAAATATATGGAATCAGCATCTTCACTAACTATAATTCCATTTTCTTCATTAATTATTTGCTCAGTGGCTCCAGTAAAATTAGTTGTTATAATTGGATTATTAAAGCACCTAGCTTCAGCTAAAGTTATACAGTATCCTTCATGTCTTGATGATTGTACATATATATCACAATCTTTCATATATGGATAAGGATTTAATCTTGATCCTAATAGTACATAATCTTTTTCAATTTTAAATTTATTTATCATTGTCTCATACTCACTTTTAGCTCCACCTTCTCCAACACAATACCAACGTACTTTATACCCTTCACTTTTTAATCTTGCTAAAACAGGTATAGTTAAATCTTGTCCTTTTTCTTTGCTTAATCTTCCTACTGTAAGAATCCTAATTCCGTGAAAATCATCTTTAAAAGAAGCTCCATTATCAGCAAACCTATTAATCTTCTCATGATCTAGAATATTATAAAATACTTGGGTCTTATCCATTACCTTAGGAAAACTCTTTATAAATTTACCTAACCCATCTTTGGATACCACAAAAATTTTATCAAAACTTTTATATAGCTTAGATGCTAATCTTTTGTTAAAATGTATTTTTTCTATATCAAAGTGTATCCATTGTACTTTTTTTTCTGAGTTTATTTTATTTGCTACAAAATATGTTATAAAGTCCATAGGTCCTGCATAAGCTACTGCAATATCATAGTTTTTATCTAAAGCTTTTATATTTTTAAAGATATACCTATAATAGTAGCTAAGATTCCCAGTAATTTTAGTGATGAAATATAAGATGGCAATAATGATACTCTCTAAATATTTATGTTCTGTTACATTTTTCTTTAACACAGATAAAGGTGACTCATTAAAATATGATTTTAAACTCTTATATTCATATACATACTTAACACTAACCCAGTCTGGTATTTTATTTAAAAATCCGCCATATTCCTCTAACATAAGAATAGTAATATCCCATTTAGTTCTATCCATTTCTCTTATCATCGATAGCAGCGCTTTTTCTGTACCACCTATGTTCATATTAATAACCATAAATATTATTTTATACATTTAATCACATCCACAATAGTAATATATTTCTTACTTCATATATTTTAGTTACTATTTAAACAATTCATAAATTTTATATATTTCATTCATTGTATTATAATAGCTTTCTGATTTAAGATTTCTAAGGATCTTATCTCTGAAACTGTGGTCATCTAAATATTTTTTTATCCCATTTAATAGTTGTCCTTCATCTTGTTCTACAATTAAACCATCTTGCTCATTTTTAATTAATTCATTAGAAGTATTAAAATTAGTACATACAATTGGTTTTTTCAAGATTTTTGCTTCAATAACAGTTAATCCAAAACCCTCATTTCTTGATGGTTGAACGTATATATCACACATTTTCATGTAGGGATATGGGTTATCACGAGATCCTAATAATATAAAATATTTTTCAAGGTCATATACTTTAACTAAATCTTGCAATTTCGCTTTATCTTGTCCATCTCCAATAACATACCATTTAAACCTATAACCACTACTTCTTAGTAAATTAGCAGTTTTTATTGCTACATCATATCCCTTATATCCTATTACTAATCTGCCTACAGTTAATATATTCACTTCATTAGAATCAATTTCTTTAATTTTTTCTGTTGCCATATTTACAATTATATCCGGATTAACTATATCTTTAATTACTACTATTTTATTTGTATAATTTTTGTTTACATTTATAATTGAATCTTTTGATGCCTCAGAAACTGCAACTATTTTGTCAATTTTATCATAAAACATTTTATCTAACTCTTTATTATAAGTAGTAGCTTTGTAATCACAATTTATCCAAGCTATTTTCTTATCTGCATCTATCTTATCTACCACAAAATAAGTTGGAAATCCTTGTGCAAAGGCAATTGCTATATCATATTTCTTTTCAATCCTTTTTAATATATTTTTTTGATTTATATAAAATATTTGTTGATTGTTTTTAGTTTTTTTACTCTTTAATTTATTTAATCGTATATCTATAGATGATTTTATACGACACATTCTGTATAATAATCCCTTAACTATTGTTTTATCGTAATTTTCATTGTTTAAGTATAAATAAAAATTGGGAATATCTAATATATTAACTTTATTTGGAATATATTTGTCTAATGATTCTCCCTTTTTTAGCATTAACAAATCTACTCTATACTTTGAATAATCAATTACATTTAAAAGAGAAACTAAACTTTTTTCTGAACCTCCGATTGATAAGGAATTAATTACAAATAATATATCTTTTTTCACTATTAATCACCTACTTTTTGATAGATAAAACTTCATTTATATAATTTTTTGAAGAAATAATTTTTGCTTTTAAAATTTTATCCACTTTAGCATAATCTATATCCTCTAACAATTTATCCAAAATATAGTCATTTTCAATATATCTATGTTCTAAATTAAAATCAATTAACAAATCTCTCATCCTTGTATTTATATTCTCTAACCTTCTAACAATTGCCATAGGTTTCTTATATATTAAAGAAAATGCCACTGCATGAAACGAGTTTGATATTACAAATTCTGCATTTCTCACTAAAGATATGAAAGTTTCTGGTCCACTGAATTTGAAGTTTTTATCCTCATATGACCCTCTATAGTGATTTATAGTATATATCTTACATCTTCTATAATGTGAAATTTCCAATGCTAATTTCTTTATAATAGGATTATTATCAAAATCATAAACTAATACATATTTATCTTTAAATTCTGTATTACCAATATCATCCCATATTTTTCTATCTAATAAAAATACAGGATCAACTACCACTTCTACTTTTTTTAACTCTAATTCATTAATGATTTTTTTACCACTTTTTTCTCTCACCGATATTCTATCTAATTTTAGTAGATTTTCTCTTACAAAATTTTTGTATTTATTATCAATAGTTTCTGTCGCAAAACTTGCTGCATAGGAAGCTCTTATTTTAGAATCTGGTACAAAATCGAGATAAAAAGCAGGATCTTTTCCATTATCTCGTAAACAATTCCATATTTGATCACTTCCACATAAATAAACATCTGCTTTAGGAATATTATTTATTAGTTGTATATTAGATGTATATCTATATTTTGATAATGACATAAATTTATTTTTAAAAGTGTCAAAGGCTTTCTTCCTTTTCAATGCTTCTAATTTAAATGGTAATTTTAAAATTATATAAGTAAGTTTTGTTATATAATTTTTGTTCCACTTAGGGTTATCTATTGAAATTATTTTATAATGTCCACTTAAATAATCTGGCTTATAATCAATAATTTCCACATCATTTCCAATCTGCTTTAAATATTCTATTAATGCATATGCTTGTAGTGAAGCTCCATGATTATATACATCATGACAAGTTATTGTACACACTTTCATAATTTTATTCCTTATCTTTTATTTATAGTAAATCATATTTTTCTTTTGAGTAAACTACTTACTAACGGTTCCATATCTTCTCCCTTTCTTAAAATAGCTTATATATTTTTCCTAATTCTTCCATATTACTATAGTTACTCTTTCCACAACACTCTTCCATTTCCTTTTTTAAACGTCTGTCATTGTAAATATTTTCTATTCCAGAAGCTATTCCTTCTACTGATTTATCACATATTAATCCATCAACTCCATCTCTTAACTGACTTTTAGCCGTAGGATAGTTAGTAATGATTACAGCCTTTCCTAGTATTTGAGCCTCAGTAACAGTTACAGCTCGTCCTTCATACCTTGATGGCTGTACATATAAATCACAACCTTTCATATAGGGATATGGATTGATTTTTTTTCCTAGTATTATAAAATCTTTCTCAAGATGATTCTCTTTTATTAACTTTCTTATCATCTCCTCATCTCCCCCATACCCAACTACATACCACTTTATATCTGTAAACCCTTTATCATGCAATGTTCTTAAAGCTCTAACTCCATTATCTATTCCCTTTGCCATTGACAATCTAGCTACTGATAGAAGCTTAAAGCCTTTTCCTTTACTTATATCATCTTCCACTTCTTCTTCAGCCATGAATCTTATAAACTCTGGAGATACAATATTCTCCATTACCACCACCTTATTTTTTAGTTTGTTATATTTCTTTAAAAAGGAATTTTTACATTCTTCCGATACAGCTACTATAGAATCAAATTTATTCCAAAGCTCTATATCCTCTATAACATCAGTATCAATACAGGAATAATCCGTATGAATCCAGGCTATCTTTTTCTTAGCCTTTACCTTATTAGCTACAAAATAATGTGGCCATAGGTAGCTTATAGCTACATCATACTCTTTATTTAAACAAGGTAAATATTTCAATGAAAATTGCCACATCCTCTGCATCTGTACATGCCCAGATTCTTCTAAACTATTTTTCTTAGCATATTTAGAAGCATCCATTCTAGCTTTAATACGTGCTAATCCTAAACTAATTTTTTTATCCTTAAATATCTCTAATATAGATTTTCGAAAGGTGGTGTATTCTTCTATCTCATCTAAAATGTTAAATTTGCCCCTTAATAACTTCATAAAATCTCCTTTATGTCTATATAACATCAAATCTACATTATGATTGTTATAATCAAAGCTTTCTAAAATATTTATAAGACTTCTCTCTACTCCCCCAACTTCCATATCAAAGGATGCTATTAGCACATTTTTCATATTTATTCCCTTCTAATTCTATTCCATATAATTTATATAGTTTACCTTTAACGTCCTCAATTCTATATCCATGAAACTCAAATGTTCTTTTTATTAACATCTTATCAACCTTGGATTGTTCTAACATTTTCATTACTGTATTACTCCAAATTTCTATACCTGCTTCAAGATTCAATCTCTTAAGTAGATCTAGATGTAAATCTGCTTCCGGCTGAATAGCTGTAGATGTTAAACATGGTACTCCTGAAGCTTGTGCCTCTAAAAGTACAAGGCCTAATCCCTCATAGGTGGATGGTAATATAAATAAATCTATTTCCTTAAGTATGTTATTCACATCATCTCTAATACCTAACAGATGTATGTTATTCTCTAAGTTTAATTTTTTAATTTTTTCTTCTATAGGCCCCCTTAAGTCTCCATCGCCAATTAAAATGCATTTAAATTTAGGATTTATTCTCACTAAGTTTGACATTAAATTAATTAGAAAATTATGATTTTTCACACGAATAAATCTTCCTACATTTCCAATTAAAATATCATCATTGTTTATTCCTAATTTTTTTCTTATATAGCTACTACCTTCATTATTAATAAATCTTTCATAATCAATATAATTAGGTAATTTACAGTATCTATCATCTTTAAGTGTACTGTATCCAAATAAATACTTACCTGCTGCATCGCTACATGACAAAAAGTTTGTGGAAAACCCCTTTATTAATCCCTTCATTATGGATATGTATAATCTTTTTATTAGACTTTTACTACAATCCTTAGTAGTATGGGCATGAGATATCCTTACCTTTACTCCAACTAGTTTTGCAGCCAATACTCCCACTCCACAATTAAATAAAGTATGAGCATGAACAGCACTATACTCATCATCATTCTTTATAATCTTCATTAAATTTATTACAGATTTTATCACACCTACTTCACTTGGAGGATCTAACTTTATTATTCTTCCACCTAATTTTCTAATTTCTTCATCATAATAGCCTTCCTTATGGTAATAAGAAACAAAGTCAAATTGAATCTCCTTATAAACCTTTCTATATAAATTCATAAGCATAGTTTCGGTACCACCCACGTCCATTCCACCTACAATATGAAGCACCTTATTTCTTTTCATTTCTCATCTCTCCTTACTTTTCATCTATGATTGGGAGTATAATAGAAAATAGATTTTATATCTAAAACACTCTTATATTGCATATTAAGTCCTATTACTTGCTCTCTATAAAAGAATATTAGATAACACACTATGAATGCTAAATATATTGTTCGTCTTTGCTTACCCTCTAGACAATTCTGTATTATATACGGCAATAGTATAAAGTTGTATAATTGTAAATATAATGAAAACCTATTAAATATCCAATTTGACATACCAAAGGCTACAAATATGCAATTTAAAAGAGCCATATTAACAAATACATTACTCTGTGGCCACTTTTCTTTTAGTTCATTCCTTTTTAAATATGCAAATATAATTGGAACCATGTTTACAAAGGTTCTCATTATACTTGACCCTCCTTCGTCAAAATCTGAATAATACCCATAATTAGTATTTTCTATAATCTTAAACAAGTAACTGCTTAGCACCTCATAAAAAAGAAGTCCTAATACAGCAATTCCAATTATCATGTATATTTTCTTTGACCAAGGTTTTAATCTTGCTATAAAATATATCGGAATCATAAATAGAGCTGATTGATGAATAGTTGAAATTATAAGTACACTTAATAAGTATTTTTTAAAGCTACCATCTATAATAAACTTTACGCATAGAAATAAAAGAGCTGCTGCTAAACACTGTCTCATTCCATTCATGGTAACTGTAAAATAACCTGCTGCTATATACATAAATATTTCTAGTTCTATATAACCCCTGTACTTGTTTAATACATAGACATTACATAGTTGAGTTATTAGAGCTACTACAAATACAATAGTTTGTGGATTATTGGAAAATTGAATTAAAATTAAATTTAATAGGACAAAACCATAGTCTCCATTAGCTTTAGAAAAACTAGGATTTTCTACTAAAAGATTATAGGTGTGCTTATACATACCTGTATCTCCAATACCAGACCTTAGCCCTGAAAATAATACTAAAACCGAAACTACAAGAGAAATCCAAAATATAGCTATAAGCTTGTACTTTTTATCATTAGCCATTCTAGCAAGCAATGATAATATAAAAGTTGAAGCTAAGGTAGCATAATATATTCCCATTTTTTTCTCCTTTCTATAAGTTTCTTATATCTCTAGTTCTAAAGATTATATAACTATATAAAATACATCCCAGAGGAATAGCTGCTAACATAATCCCTTTGTATGGAACCTCACTTAAAAAATTCTTATCCTTTACAATTAAACTACTAGATACATAATGGACACATTCTTTAAATCTGTATAATAAAGATGTATTAGGTATCTTTAAGTTTTCTATTCTATAGAAGCACCATCCCTTAGGATTATTTCTGTATTGTCTAAGCATATTCTTAGTAGACCCATCTTCCATGTATTCTACAATACAAACAGGTTCATTAACTAAAGCTAGTTTGTACTTCTCATCTAGTTTATGACACTTATAAGCTAGTCCTACATATTTCTCATCTTCAAACTCTGGATATGGATATTTTTTTGTAAGCTCAGTCCTATATATAAGTTTTTTATCTCCTTTAATACCATATTTATGATATATATCAAATAAAGTAGCTTCCCTTAATCCTTCTGAAAACTTTGTTCCTATTATCTCACCAGTTTCATATAAATCAAGAGCTGCAATTCCTGCTATATTTTCTGCCTTTCTTTCTTCCCAAGCCTTTAGAATTTTTTCTACTCCATCATCTGTCATATAATCATCTGAATCTATACATATATTTAGTTCTGTATCAATATTTTCATAGGCAGTATTATGAGCACTATGCATACCGCCATTTTTTTTATATATATAATCTATTTGAAAGTCTGCTTCCTCTTTCCAATTTATAATCAGCTCTTTAGTATCATCTGTTGATCCATCATCTATTACCAACCATTTGAAATTTTTATTTGTCTGTCTTCTCAAACTTTCATAACACTTATATATGAGTTCTTTTCTATTATAAGTTGGCGTAAAAACTGTTAAAATTGGTTTCATTAATATCCTCCATCCTAAATCATGCTTTTTATATATCTGCTTTTATTTTCAAATAAATCACTTACTAATACTATCATAGACTTTTTCAATTTTCTTACAGTAGTTTTTTATATTATAGTTGGTTTTTATAAATTCACGTCCATTTTTCCCAAGATCAATTCTTAATTGTTTATCCTCTTTCAAATTTCTTAATTCTTCCATAAAACTTCTATAATCTCCTGGCTTTATGAGCCTTCCTCTATTAGAGTTTATAACTTCACTTATACTTCCTACATCCATTGCTACAACAGGTATTCCAAATGCCATAGCTTCCAGTATTACCATTGGAAGACCTTCGTAAAGTGAAGGTAGAAAAAACACATCTATAATAGGGAAAAAATCATATACATTTTCTTCGAATCCTGTAAATATAAAAAACTCACCCAATTCTAATTTTTTTACCATAGACCTAATTTCTTCTTCTTGTGTTCCGCTTCCAATTATGAAAATTTTTGTATCTATAAATTTTTCCTTATATTTATCAAATTCTCTTATAAAAGGTATAAGTCCCTTTTCTTCATCTAATCTACCTACAAATCCTATTACTTTTCCATTCTGTGGAATGATATATTTTGTAGCTATCCACGCCCTTTTATTACTTTTAAAATTTATTATTTCTTCTACATCCATAGCATTAGATAATATAGATATTTTTTCCCTATTAAGATAATTTGTATTTTCTTTATAAAAATCATATACAACCTTACCACAAGTAATATTGTAATCATATTTTGGCCTTAATAACTTATCAATACTACTATTTAATCCATTACTATTTATCCATGGATAGCAACTATGAATATGTGATATTACCTTTATATCTACTCCATATATACTCTTTACTAAATAAGCATGTATTGAAGCATTATTATCATGAGCATGGACTATTTTTATATCATTATCCCTTATAATATTTTTAAGATACTTTATATTTTTTAAAATATGCTTCTTAGAAAAACTTAAGGAATAGCTATTTATATTATTATCCTCAAAACTTTTTTTAAGCTTGTCCCCACCACATAGGACTATCGACTCATAATTAGTTAAATTCTTACAAATTAGCAGCACCATTTTTTCAGCTCCACTTAGCTTATTCATTGGTAATATATGAAGACACCTTTTCATATTTTTACATCCCTTCAATATATATTTTCATTGCTACTTATTAAATTCTAGTAATAAGTTATGCTTTATAAATTTATATTTTTTTCAGGCAAATAGTAGTCTTGTAAATCTAAAGTATCATATATATACTCCAACTCACTTATTACATTATTTAAATCATATTTCTCTATTTCCTTAGGTGTATTAAAGCTTCTATCTCCTTCTAGATAATATTCCTCTATAGCTCTTGCAGTAGCTTCATAATCTCCCACTTCTACTAGCTTACCTATACTTTCATTTTCTATAAGATCTCTTATTCCTCTTATATTAGTACCTATAACTTTTTTCCTATGTGACATAAACTCCATTATACTTTTAGGCAACCCTTCTCTATAGGAGAGTAATATCCCTATATCTGAAATTTTTATAAGCTCATTTATGTTTTCTCTATAACCTAAAAAACTTATATTTTCTTCTATTCCCCTTTTTACTATTTCCTCTTTTAACTCTTTTAGCTTATTTCCTTCTCCTACACTAATTGCCTTAATCTTTGGATACTTATCTTTTATAAGTTCCAACGCTTTTATAAGCTGAAGTTGGTTTTTATTATGATTTAATTCTGCTATCATAAGTATTATAAAATCATCTTTATCAAAAGAGAGCTTCTTTATATTAAGCACTTCTGCCTTTAGTTCAGTCCGTCTAATATCCTCTATATTTATACCTACTCCATTAACTAAGTAACACATTTTAGGCTTTAACTTATTTTTAGTTATTTCATAGTCTTCATTATTAATATTTATTATTACATCTGTAAATCTAGCCATAAGCTTCTCCATAGGATAAAACATACACCATGCTATCTTAGGTGCACCTTTATAAAAGTGATAGCCATGAGCTGTATATATAATTTTTATTTTAGGAAACCAAAGTTTTAATATTCTTCCGTATAATGCTGCTATAGGTGTATGAACATGGACAACATCATATTTATTTATCTTTTGTATAAATCTTAATCTCCAAAAAGCTTTAAAATTTCTTAAACTTAAAGGTTTTCTACAAAATGGTACATTGTATACTTTAACTCCTTTGGATATTAATCTCTTGTCTATAGGTTTATCTATAAAGCATGCGCAATCAACAACATATCCTTTATCTATTAACATTTCTATATGTGGAATTAAAAATGCATTAATTGTTCTACTTACTGTTGTTATATATAATATCTTTTTCATAAACTTCCTCTTCCCTTATGACCCTTGCAGGAACTCCTACAGCAGTACTATAAGCTGGGATATCCTTTACTACTACAGAGCCAGCTCCTATTATTGCTCCCTTTCCTATTTTTAAATTTTGAATTACCGTAGAGCAGGATCCCATAAGTACTCCTTCTTCAATAATATCTCCTCCTGAAATATTTACGTTCCATAACAAGGATACATAATCTTTTATAATAGAATCATGACCAATACCACATTTAGGACTTATTATTACATGTTCTCCGATTTTAATATCTGTTGTTAAAATTGCTCCTTCATATATTATTGTCCCATGTCCCACAGTCATAAAATCATGTATGGATACTCTTGGATGAATTAAAGTTGCGAATTTAAACTTTCCCTCTAACTTTGAAACTATTTCTTTCTTTACTCTATAGTTTGATATAGCTACAACAACATATATGTCTTTACTAATGTAATTTAATAACTCAACATTTCCTATAATTCTATGTCCGTTTAAAGTTTTCCCTAAATTTGTTGGATTATCATCTAGGAATCCAATTATATTCCAAGTTGGTTTAAAATTATTAATTTGATTTATTATTAATGCAACTTCTCTTCCAACTCCTCCTGCTCCTATAATGATAACTTTTTTCATAGCAACTTCCTCTTTTTCACATTTAATAAAACAAATCTATGACAATTGATTTTTAAAGTCAAAGATTAATATGTTTAATTTGATATTTTAAGCATTAACTTTTTTTGTTTTATATTTTTCATAATTTCTTCTTCTTGATTTTTTACTAAGAAAACTCTTTTTTTCTTTAGTATAATATTTATAATAAGAATCTGTTCTCTTTATGTCGCAACTATTCAGTATACTTCCAACTACATTTGCATTTACCTTTTTTAATTCTTTATATGCTAAATTAATATCTTTTTCTCTAGTTTTACCGTACTTCACCACTATAATTGTTGCATCTGCTTTACCTGCAAGAATGCTGGCATCAGTAACAGCTAGTAACGGTGGAGTATCTAATATTATATAGTCATAGATACTTCCTATATTTTTTAAAAATCCTTCAAAAGTTTTCGAACCTAAAATTTCTGCAGGATTAGGAGGAATAGTACCTGATGATATTACTGATAGGTCAGAAGTAAATTCTTGTATAGATTCTTTTAAATTATCTTTATCAATTAAACAATCCGTAATTCCCTTTAAATTAGAAAGCCTAAATTTTTTATGTAAAGATGGTCTTCTAAGATCACAATCTATAATTAAAACTTTATTTCCACTTTCACTTAAACAAAGTGATAAATTACCAGCAATTGTTGATTTCCCCTCTCCTGGTACTGAACTAGTTATTACAATGGTCTTTATTGCTTTATCAACAGATGAATATTTTAAACTTGTGCGTATGGATTTATAAGATTCAGCAGATATAGAATGTGGCATTTTATTGTATATAAACATTACTCTCTTCCTCCCTTAAATCCTTTTTCGTGCTTAGGTATATTTCCTAATACTGGTACTGGCAAAACTTTTTCTAATCTAGAGTTACTCTTAATAGTGTCATCAAGATAATCTATAAAAAATATTAATCCCAAAGAAAATATTACACCAACTCCGAAGTACATAAGCATTAGCTTCTTTTTATTAGGTACTATGGGATATACTTTACTACTATCTATAATTCTCGGCTTAGCATCTGGAATTATAGTTTTTGCTTGCTCATTAAACTCTTCACATATAGCTGTTAGTACCTGTTCTGCTCCCTCCATATCATTAGTATTATATGTTACTGTAAATATAGGTGTATTCTCTGATGCAGAAAACCCTAATGAATTTTTCACTTCCCAAGACGACTTGTTAATTTTATATTTTTTCAATGTTTCATTTAAAAAATCATCTACCCTAATTATTTCATTAAAGGTATTCATAAATTCATTGTAATATTGAATTTCATTCTGAGAATAATAGTCCATTAGATTATTTCCTCTACCAACGTAAATTTTCGCTGTAGCTTGATAACTTGTAGTCATTAATGAAGCTTTATAACCACCTAAACATGATATAGCTCCAGTAATTAATATTAAAATCCAAATTTTTTTCTTTAGTAAATATACTATTTCATCAAAATTTATCAATTTTTCATCCATAAATTTCATCCTCCTTTAATTGCTTCCATTAAAGTATTCCATGGTAATATTATCATCTTGGTTTATTCCATCTTTTTTAATAACTTTATATATGGTTAAAAATAAAATTTTCAAATCTAAAAGTAGGGACCAGTTACACACGTACCATATGTCTAATTTAAATTTTTCTGTCCATGATATAGCATTTCTACCATTAATTTGTGCCCACCCCGTAATTCCTGGTAGAACCTGATGCCTTTTTAACTGCTCTTGTGAGTATAAACTTAAATACTCTTTTAAAAGAGGTCTTGGTCCTACTAAACTCATATCTCCTTTTATAACATTTATAAGCTCTGGTATTTCATCAAGGCTTAATGCCCTCAGTGTTTTTCCTATTGTTGTGTGCCTCTTTTCATCTGGTAATACCTTCCCATTTTCATCCTTTATATCTTTCATTGTTCTAAACTTAATCATTTTAAAAATCTTATTCCTTTTTCCTACCCTCTCTTGTATAAAAAAAATTGGTTTTCCTAATTTAATCTTTATTATCAGTGCTATAATAATTAACATAGGTAATAAAATAATAAGTCCTAATATTGAAATAGCAACATCAAATATTCTTTTTATAAACATATTCTCCTCGAACTTTCTTAAATTTTATCTCTGTCTTTTTAAATGTAAATTTATTTTTTAAATTTTATATTAACCAAGTATAAATTACTTATAATTCCAAACTTTATTTAAATAATCTTTTTATAGCATCTATTACCCTTTGTTGATCTTCAATTGTCATTTTTGTATCTGATGGAAGACAAATTCCTCTTTCAAATATATCTTCACATACACTTATACCTACATCATTGTGATTAAAAAAACTAAATCCTTTATAATAAGGTTGAAGGTGGATAGGCTTCCAAACATGTCTAGATTCTATATTTTCTTTTTCTAAAGCTTTTATTATATCTATAGGTTTAATTTTGCATCCTTTAGATAAAGTCATCACACTAAGCCAATAATTTGATGTTCCATAGTCACAAATTTCTTCCATATCAATCCACGGAATATTCCTAAAATTTCTATCATAAAATTTAAAAATACTTTTTTTCTTAGCTATTCGTTGATTCAATATTTTAAGTTGACCTCTACCTATTCCTGCTAAAATATTACTCATTCTATAGTTATATCCAAGCTCTGAATGTTGATAATATCTAGCCTTGTCTCTAGCTTGAGTGGCCCAAAATCTTGCTTTCTCTATGGCATTCATATTATTTGATACAAGCATTCCACCAGCAGAAGTAGTTATTATCTTATTTCCATTAAAAGAGAATACTCCAAATTCACCCATGGTTCCAGTTTGCTTACCCTTATAAGTTGCACCTAATGATTCTGCAGCATCTTCTACAATAGGCACATCATAAAAGTTGCAAATTTTTATTATTTCGTCCATATCTGCACTTTGACCATATAAATGAACTACAATTACCGCTTTAGGCTTCATATTTTTTTCTTCATAATATTCAAAAGCTCTTTTTAATGCTTTGGGAGACATATTAAAACTTTCAGGTTCTGAATCAATAAATACTGGAACAGCTCTTTCATATATTATTGGGTTACAACTTGCTACAAAAGTTAATGATGAACAAAAAACTAAATCATTATTTTTTACATCTAATAGCTTCAATGCCATATGAATTGCTGAAGTTCCAGAGCTTAGTGCCAAGCCTCTTTTTACTTTTACATAGTTTGCTATCTCATTCTCAAAATTCTCTACATTAGGACCCATTGGTGCTATCCAATTAGTATCAAAAGCCTCAAGTACGTACTTAATTTCTTCCTCACCCATATGTGGCGATGAAAGGTATATTTTCCTCCTGCTATCTTCATTAATTATTTCACTAAACCTATTTTGCTCTGCTAATTCTAAAATTTCTTTACTTTCATCTATTTTGTTGAACTTTATTGATTGAATAATATCCTTGTTACTTTTCATATTTTCCACTATATACTTCGCCTCCTTTCATGGGATAATATGTAAAAAACTCTTTCCTTTTCCTTAAAACTTTTATATTAAAATCCCTAACCACGAATCAATATTAAGTTTTATTATTATAAAATCTGATTAAAATTTTTGTTTATATATTAAATCCACTATTTTTGTATAAATAATTAACATATAGTTCTACATTACAATATTACCACTTTTTTACATTTGTTTCATTTAGTTTTCTTCGTCTTTTTATCCTAGGAAATAACAATGCCTTTTTGCATGATACTTTATTTGTATGTATATGCACTTATTTATACATACTTCTACTTTATATAACTAATTATTTTAATAATAAAATTCTTCTTTCACCCTAAAGTTACAATAAAACTTTTATAATATTGAATAAAAGTTTTAGTATATAGTAAAAGAGTGTGCCTAGCATTGCTATGACACACTCTAATAAAATTTATTTGTTGCACTACTCTCTACTTTAGTTTTAGGCTCTATGTTTAATGAAAGTGATAGAATTTGGAGAGAATTTATATTTTCATATAACAAATAGATATATATTAAACTATTTATATATGTTAATAGGAAACTATATAAATAGTTAACTATTTGTTGTGGCCTCAAGGGTTTCAGAGATTTTCTTATTTTGAAAAAAGTAAAATTAGCCAATGATATTCTATCACTCTGGAACTAATTCTAATCTTTTATCCAATTTATCAACTAATATAATGTTAGTAACCTCTACATTTCCTCTATTAATAACTATAAATCATTTTAATCTATAATTTTATTAAGCTATACATATAGATTCTCTGTATAGTATGAGATTTTCATTAGAATTGTACCATTTAACTATTGTTAAAATTCATATATAATTTCATAATGATAATATATAAGTGTAAATATTATGGAAATTATAAATAAATGTTAATATTTGTTTATAATTATTTACATTCCATTTTTTATATGGTACACTATATTTAAATTGTTAGATAATAATAATTATTAAATAATAACTTACTTTTAATGGTAATGTTATAGAATAAGAAAGTGGGGAATAAAGATGGGAAATCTAAAAGGAACTAAAACAGAAGCTAATTTAGCAACAGCATTCGCAGGAGAATCTCAAGCTAGAAATAAATATACTTTTTATGCTTCAAAAGCTAAAAAGGAAGGATATGAGCAAATTGCTGCTCTTTTCACTGAAACTGCAAATAATGAAAAAGAACATGCAAAAATATGGTTCAAGCTTCTTCATGATGGCATAGGTGATACTATGGAAAACCTTAAAGATGCAGCTGCTGGTGAAAACTATGAGTGGACTGATATGTATGCTACTTTTGCAAAAGAAGCTAGAGAAGAAGGCTTTGATAAAATTGCAAACTTATTTGAAGGTGTAGGTAAAATTGAAAAAGAGCATGAAGAAAGATATTTAGCTTTATTAAAAAATATTGAAGACGGAAAAGTATTTGAAAAAGAAGAAAAAGTGGTATGGCAATGTGCTAATTGCGGATTCATCTATGAAGGAGAAAAAGCACCAAATGCATGTCCTGTTTGTGCACATCCTCAAAGCTACTTCCAATTATTAGCTAAAAACTATTAATATTAAAATAACAAGGGTATTGAATCAAGAATTAATTCTAGATTCGATACCCTTATTTAATATGTTTTATTCTATATTAAAGTCTTATTCTATAGGCATTAACTTTTGATATATTTCACTTCTATACCTCTTATCTAAAAGCATTATGGTACCCTTATCTTCTTCAGTTCTAATAACCCTTCCCATAGCCTGTATAACTTTGTTCATTCCTGGAAATGTATACGCATAGTGAAATCCCGGTTCCCCTATTTCGTTAAAATATTCTTCTATTAATTTTCTTTCAAAGGATATTTTAGGTAATCCAACTCCCACTATAATCGCTCCCTTAAGTCTATCCCCAATTAAATCTATTCCTTCTGAAAATACTCCTCCTAGAACTACAAAACCTATAGTTCTCTCCTTACTATTTTTATCTACATCCATCAAAGAAAATCTTTCCAAGAATTCTTCTCTTTCTTCCTCTGTCATAACACTTTCTTGTAAGTATATATTATGTTGACTAAAATTCTTACAGTAAACTTCATATACTTTTGTCATATATTCATAGGAAGGAAAAAACACTAAAAAGTTTCCCTCATAATTATTTAGAGTTTCATTGATATATTTACAGATTGGGTAATAACTTTTCTCTCTGTACTTGTATCTAGTATCAATGTCATATTTTAGAATCAAATTTCTATTTTCTGGTGGAAAGGGAGACTGAAGTTTTATGCTATAACTTTTATCATCTCCACCTAGTAGATTTTTAAAATAATTCATTGGAGACAGAGTGGCTGAAAAAAATATATTACTTATATTACCTTTTATACACTGTTTTATCACATTACTTGGGTTTAAACAGAATATTTTTATCCGGATATCCATATCTTCATTATTACAGTATAGTACAAAATCCTCTGAAAATAACTCTCCAATTCTAATAAAATCTAAGAAAGAAAAATATACATTTAAAAATATTTCATCTATGGTTTCACCAATGTGTTCTTTTAAATAATTTTCACCTTCTGTTGCAAAAAGCCTGAAAAGAACTAGCATTTCTCCGGGTCCTTCATCTATTACTATATTACCCTTTTCACCTATTGTATATTCCTTTAGTTTCTTAATTATTTTATTTATTATACCTATTAGTTTTTTATTTTTATATTTAAATTCTTTTTTTAATTCTTTCAAATCACTTTCTTTTATCTCAGCAGAATACATTTCTCTTCCACGGTCTACTAAATTATGTGCCTCATCAATAAGAAATATATATGGTGTATCATCAAATGCCATTCTCTTTATCATAGCTTTAGGATCAAAGAAATAGTTATAATCACCTATTATAAAATCACACCAAGCAATTAAATCTAAGGAAAGTTCAAAAGGGCATACCTTAAATTGCCTGCTGTACTCCTCAATAATCTGTTGATTAAAAACTTCATTGTTTTCTATCATAGCTAATATGGCGTCATTAACTCGATCAAAATGTCCCTTTGCATATTCACAGGCATCGCCATTACATATTCTTTCCTCTAGAAAACAAATCTTATCTTTTGCAGTAATAGTTAATGTTCTAAGCCTCATACCAGAGTCTCTTAATATGCCTAAGGTATTTTCAGCCACTCCTTTAGTAATATTTTTTGCTGTAAGATATATAAGCTTAGCTGAATTATTTATAGTAAAAGACTTTATTGCAGGAAAAATTGTTGAAATAGTTTTTCCTGTCCCCGTAGGTGCTTCAATGTAAATATCTTTTTTCTCTTTAATAGTTCTATATATATTTATAGCTAGTTCCCTTTGACCCTTCCTATAATTTTTAAAAGGAAAATCTAACTTTTCAATAGAGTTATTTCTTAGTTCTATCCAACTACTCTGAAGATGAATCCACCTTGTATACCTGCCCATCACTTCATTGAAAAATTCCTTTAGTTTTTCCCTTAAAAAAGTTTTTGAAAAGGTCTTTGTATGCAAACTTTCTCTGTGACAATATATAAGATCTATATCTATTTCACTTAGGTTTTCTTCTTCACAATAGATATGCCCATATAGTTTTCCTTGGGCCCAGTGAAGAAAGTTTTCATTTTCTTCAAGTGTAAGTAAGTCCTTCATGGTAGTCTTTATCTCTATTATTTTAACTCTAGTGTTACTACCTTTCTGTGAACTAATAATAACACCGTCGGCTCTCCCTTCTAAAATAATATTTATTTCCTTATAGCATAACTCTCTTGATAGATACATCTCATTAATATAGATCTTCTCTTCTGATTCATCACATTGCTCTTTAAGTTCCTTTTGTATGACTTTATGAAGTCTAGTCCCCTCTTGAGCTGATGCAATACCCCCTATTCTATCATCAATATCCCCTTGTCTATAAATAAATTCTATTAAATTTCTAACAGATATTCTCATATTATTTTCTATCATATTCTTCTCCTAAAAGGTATATCCATGATTAAACCTAGTACTTACTTATTTTGTTTCTGGGTTTCCATCTCTTCAAAAATTTCATTTAGATATTCCCATCTTTCTAATAAAAAATTCAATTCATCTTTTAATCTATTTTGATCTTCCAGTAACTGTTGTAACTTTACAAAATCACTTCCACACTGGTTTATCTCTGTCTCTACTGTGGCAATATCTTCCTCTTTTTTTTCAATTTCATCATCTATGGTATCAAATTCTTTTTGCTCTTTAAATGTAAATTTTAATTTAGTTGGCTTTTCTTTACGATTTTTATTTTCATCATATTTCTTTTCTTTGTTAGTACTTGATGTAGCAACTTCTTCTTCAGCCTTTATATCCCTATACTCTTTATAATCACTATAATTTCCTACAAGCTCTAAAATCTTTCCTTGTCCTTCAAAGCTAAAAATCCTATTGGCAATTCTATCTAGGAAGTATCTATCGTGGGATATGGCTATTACCGTACCATTAAATCTATCCAAATAGTCTTCCAGAATTGTTAAAGTCTGAATATCTAAGTCATTGGTTGGCTCATCTAAAAATAATACATTAGGTGCTTCCATTAGTATTCTTAAAAGATATAATCTTCTCTTCTCTCCACCAGACAATTTAGATATAAAACTATGCTGCATGGTTCCATCAAATAAAAAGTTCTCTAACATTTGAGAAGCAGTAATTTTACTTCCATCATTTGTAGTTATATACTCAGCTATTTCTTTAATATACTCGATAACTCTCATAGTTCCATCTAATTCTATATTTTCTTGGGTAAAATATCCTATCTTAACAGTTTCACCTTGTGTAACTTCTCCCTTATCAGGGCTTAATCTTCCACTTATAATATTCAATAAAGTAGATTTACCCATACCATTATTCCCTATAACTCCTACTCTCTCTTCCTTAGTAAAGATATGACTAAAATCCTTTATAATTACCTTGTCTCCAAAGTCCTTGCTTATATTATCAAGCTCTAATATCTTCTTTCCTAACCTTGAACCAGCTGTATTTAATTCCATTCTATCTTCATCTATCTTATAGGATGTTTCTTTTAACTCTTCAAACCTATCAATCCTTGCCTTTTGCTTAGTAGATCTCGCCTTAGCTCCTCTTTTTATCCACGCTAACTCTTTTCTGTAAAGATTTTGTCTTTTACTCTCAAGCGCTTCAAAAAGCTGCATTCTCTCTGCTTTTTTCTCTAAAAATACAGAATAATTTCCTTGATAAGAATAAAGTTCTCCCCTATCTAGTTCAAAGATCCTATTAGTAATTCTATCTAAGAAGTATCTATCGTGGGTTATCATTATAACCCCACCTTTTCTTTTTTGTAATAGCTCCTCCATATAATCAATTATTTCATTATCCATGTGGTTAGTAGGTTCATCCAATATTAAAAGATCACAAGGAGTTATTAGCACATTACAAAGCCCTACTCTCTTTCTTTGCCCTCCAGAAAGCTTTCCCATTTTAGCATCAAAATCCGTTATACCTAACTTTGTTAGTAATGCTTTTGCCTCACTTTCTATTTGCCAACCTCCTAATGCGTCAATTTTACTAGTAAGCTTAAATAACTGTTGTTGCAGCTTTGAATTATCACTATTGGTTTTTAGTTCTTCTAATACATGTTCATACTCTCTTAGTACTTCCATTATTTCCCCGGCACCATTAAAAACATGATCCATAATCCTATCTTCTGGATTAAACTCAATATGTTGAGGTAAATAAGATATGTTCAGTCCATTCATCTTTGTAATTGTACCAGAATCCTCTTGTTCTATTCCTGCAATTATTTTTAATAATGTAGACTTTCCAGCTCCATTTACACCAATTATTCCAACTTTATCTTCTGATGTTATGGTTAGTTTAACATCTGTTAATAATGGTTTTTCACTATAACTCTTATATATATTTTCAAGTGTTATTAAATTCATATGTATCATCCTCTATTCTTAGCTATGTTTAATTATTTATTTTTTTTATAATATCTTCTATTTATAAAACCTTTCCTATGGACATTATACCTAATCGAGAAAGAAATAAAAACCTTTAGATACTATTATTATCTAAAGGTTTTTACTTAATATTTAATATTTATAGGGACTTTATACTATATTTCTAATCAAATTTATCCTAAAAAATATAACTTTCATAAAATAAAACTATAAGAAATGTGTTATACCGCTACATCTTCAGGCTCTTCTTTCTTTTTTTCACCTATAGTAGATAAATTAATTCCTAATCCTTTTTGTATTATTCTAATAATTGGAAGAGAAATTAAACCATCTATAACGTGATGAATTATAGTTCCTATTCCTGTTACAACAATTGATAAAACTATATTGCCTGTAAATATAAGTACTACTAATCCTTCAAAAATTCCATGTATTGGTGCTGTAAAAGCTACAACTTTACCATAAGACATTTTTTTCACAATCATTTTAGCTCCAATGTATCCTACTACTATATGAGATGATGCTCTCATTGCTACAATTGGATCTCCTATAGCAAATAAAAAACCTACCACTGAACCAATTCCAACTACTGCAGCCTCAAAAGGTCCTAAGAACATAGCAATAAACATAGGTACGTGTGATGCCAAAGTTGCAGAGAATGGTGGTATATATACCTTAAGAAAAGGCCCAAATATTACTGGTATTATAATAGACATAGCTATTAATAATGAACTAATTACCATCTTTTTTAGATTTGTTTTCATTTTTATCCTCCTACCTGTACTGTATATACATTAGTATATATCATAAAGTTACAGTTGTAAATAGAAAGTATCCATTATAAAAAAACAATGGATACTTTCTATTTAAATCAGTTATAAATTTGACCTTTTTTTTCTTTTAACGCTAATAATAACTTATCACATATTACAGGTATGCTATACATTCTAACTCCTACTGCATCATATATGGCATTTAATATAGCTGGAGCTGTAGGTATCATTACAGGCTCTCCAATTCCTTTAGCTCCATAAGGACCTGATTCCTCAAATTCCTCCACAAAATAAGTATCTATATGTGGTACATCTTTACTGGTTGGTATTATATAATTTGAAAAATTTCTATTTTTTATAGAACCGTTTTCTATTTCTATTTCTTCCATAAGTGCATAACCTATTCCCATGGCAACTCCGCCTTGTGCCTGACCTTCTGCGGAAGCCGGATTTATTATTTTTCCTGCGTCATTTACAGCTATAACTTCAATTATGTCAACCTTGCCAGTTTCATCATCTACTTCAATAGTAACTTTTTGTGCTCCAAAGGTATAAGGCCAATAAGGATTACCTTCACCAGTTTCCATATCAATTTGTGAAGTTTCTGCTTTAAAATAACCTTCTGTCTTTATCGGAATTCCCTTTTCTTTCATTTGCTTATAAAGGAGCTTTATTTCTTCTTTATGAATACAGTTATCGTTTGATCTACTTAAACCTTTATTTAAATTACTTCTAAGTTTTTTACAAGCATCATATACAGCATTTCCTGTATTGTAAGTTTGTCTACTTGCTGCTGCAGTACCACTATCTTTTACAAAGCTAGTGTTATCATACATTACTTTAATTAGATTTTTATCTGTATTTAGTGTTTCTGTAGCAATTTGCCACATCACACTTATACCACCAGAACCTACATCTGAAACTTCCACATATACTACAATTTCACCATCTTCCCTAAGTTCTGCCGTTGCTCTTGATTCATCAGGAAACCCATTTCCATACCCAGTACCATAAAATATAGTAGCATACCCTACACCACGGTTCTTCATATCAATTTCACACCTTCTTTTAAATTTCTACTCCATCAAGGTCTGCAAGCTTTTCTATACATTTTTTAAGACCTACACTTGATTTTAACACTTGACCTGTAGCAGTTTTATCTCCTACTTTAAAAGCATTTATATATCTAAATTTTAGTGGGTGAATCCCAATCTTTTCAGCTAACATATCCATCTGACTTTCTGTAGCAATAGGACATTGTGTTGCTCCAAATCCTCTCATTGCCCCACTATATGGATTATTGGTATATACAGCCATGGCTCTTATATCTACATTTTGTATATTATATGGACCGGTAGCATGTACTGCGGCCTTTCTTAATACATTTATCCCCCATGAAGCATATGCACCAGTATCTCCATAGATTCTAGCTTTTAACGCACAAAGTTTACCATCTTCTCTCACCCCTGTTTTTAAAAAAATTTTCATAGGGTGTCTTTTACTATGGGATATAGTAGATTCTTCTCTATCATAAACTACCTTAACTGGTTTTTCAGTCAAATAAGCTGCAATTGCCGCGTGACATTGTGGATTAATATCTTCTCTACCTCCAAAGGCTCCACCAATAGTCATATTTCTAATTCTAACCTTTTCTTCCTCAATATTTAAGCACCTAGCTACCTCTTCTCTATCATAATGTGGATATTGAGTTGCAACATATACTTCTACCACTCCCTCTTCATCAACTCTGCTTACAGATGCCTCAGGCTGTAGAAAAGCATGTTCTACCATAGGAGTATTATACCAGTTCTCTACTATATATTTAGCTTCCTCAAATCCATCATCAATATTCCCTTTTTTTATCTTTAAATCATAAAGTAAATTACTTACTTCACCTAAAATTGGAGCATCTTCTTTTAAAGCATCCTCAATATTAAAAATACCCTTAAACTCTTCATACTCTATTTTCACATTATTTAAAGCGTCTTTTAAAGCTTCCTTATTTTTAGCAACTATTATAATTATGGGATCCCCTACTCTTTTAATTATATCTTTTACAAGAGTAGGAATATCCTTAAATACAACACCATGACTTATAGCTCCTGGTATCATAGTATAATCTATGACCATTTCCACATCTTCCATGGATCTTATTTCTTCCATATTTATATTTTTAACTTTTCCATAGGGAATTGTACTTCTTTTTACTCCAGCATATAACATACCTTCAAATTCTAAATCGTCAGGATAAATCGATTTACCTAGTACTTTATTGTATACATCTGGCCTTATAAGTCCTCTTCCAACAGACTCCATTGCAACCTCTCCTCTAATTATTTTTCAACTTGCTTTGAGCTAAAATTATGCCTTGAACTATTTTGTCATAACCTGTACACCTGCAAAGGTTTCCTGAAATACTTTCCCTTATTTCCTCTTCAGTTGCATCTATGTTTTTATCTAGTATAGCTTTAGCACTTAGTATCATTCCTGGAGTACAATATCCGCATTGAACTGCTCCTACCTCCATAAAAGCTTCTTGAATGGGATGTATTCCGTTATTACTAATACCTTCTATAGTAATTATTTCGCAACCATCTAAAGTTGCAGCTAGTAAAAGGCAAGAATTCACGATTTTACCATCTAGAATAACAGTGCAAGCACCACACTCTCCTTCTCCACACCCTTCCTTTGTTCCTTTTAGCTTAATTTCGTCCCTTATAAAATCTATTAGTCTCATCATACTATTTATATTTCTTTTATATTCAATTCCATTTATTTTTATATTTACTTCTACCACAACATACCTCTTTTCTATAATTCAAAATTATATCTACTGCTGTAAAGCGTTATCTAAGGCTCTTTTAAATACACCTTTAATTGCCTCCCTTTTAAAAGGCATAGTTTTCCTACCCTCAATGCTTTTCTCTACAATACTTTCTAAATATTCTAAAGCTTCTTCAGAATATAGCCATTTAATATCTTTTCCCAAAGACCTTTCTTCTAACTCTTTAGCCCTAAAGGGATATCTTCCAACTGCTCCAAGACATATATTTATAGCACAAATCCTATCTTTTTTTATTTCTAAATTTACAGCAGCACTTACTCTTGAAATGGCTAAAGAATTTCTTTTACCTAACTTGTAATAGCCACTTATGTTTTGTGTTTTAGGTATAATAATATGAGTTAATATTTCATTTTCTTTTAATCTCTCTTCTTTATAATTTTCAAAATATTCTTCGCAACTTACTCTTCTTATTGCTTCTTCTGATTCTATAAGTAATACTCCTCCTAAACTAATTATACAAGGTATTATATCAGCTGCTGATCCTCCATTAGCAATGTTACCTCCAACAGTGGCTACATTTCTAATTTGTGGTGATCCCATAGACATACTACAATTTAAAAGTAAATTACAGTAATCCTTTATAATATTATTTTCAATTAAATCACTAAAAGTCACCATAGCACCAATATATATTTCATCCTTATCATCTACTATTTTTTTCAAATCTGAAATTTTTTCTAAGGAAACTATGGATTCGCACTTTACTTTATTTCTTTTAAAGTCTAGAACTAAGTCTGTTCCCCCAGCTAACAGTTTAAGATTAGAATGATCTTTCATATATTCTTTAACTTCTTCTATAGTTTTAGGACTGTAAATTTTCAACACTTTTACGCTATACCCCCATTCATATATATTTATTCAATTTATTCATTTTATTCAAATTTATTACATATAATTTTTAAAAAAATCTGCTATATTAAATATATAGAAGACTTATTTTACTGTAATGACATTATTTTATTTTGTTTTGTTGCATGCCGTTAATATCATCTCTTCTGCAACTTGAAAATAATCATCTAAATCAAATTTCCCTTCGTCGATTAAGTACTGTAATGAAGCCCCTAACATTAAGGATACCATTACAAAAGGAATATTTCTCATAGTTTTATCATCAATTCCTTCTTGTTCTTCTTTAGAAAAAGTCTCTTCTATACTCTTTCTCCAGATATTAAAGGTATTTTGAAATATAATCCTTATCTCTTCATTTACAGTTCCTTGAACCCAATAATCAATTTGGGCATATTCCATCTTTTTATTTATTAAAATATCATCTTTTTTCTGTTCAAAGAACCCTTGAATATTTTCAGTAACAGTTTTAGCTTCAGTATCTATATAGTTCTTACGACCCTTAGAAAACTCCTCTTGTATGCTATTAAGTAATGCTACCATAATATCATTCTTAGTAGAGAAGTGATAGTGTAGGTTAGCTTGGCTCATATTAGCCTCCTTAGCAATTATATGCATACGAGTTCCACTAATTTTTTCCTTAGATACTACTTCAAGTGCCGCTTTAAGTATCCTCTTATCCACATCTTTTTCCATGATTAACCTTCTTTCTCACTTAACCCTAATTTCATCTAAAAGTATATAGTTTTTAATTTACATATATGGCTCATCTATAACTTTTCCAGCCACATACCTTTTAATGATATTTTTAGGATTTCCTGTGTAAATAAATTTTTGTAATCTTTCTTGTATTGATAGTTTTTTGAAACTTTTTAATGAACTATCATCTATAATTAATGCATCAAATTCGTAATCTTTTTCAAAACTACCAACCTTTCCAAAGAAACTTCCACTTCCCTTAGTTGCTAAATAAAACAATTCAGCTGTATTTAGTGGTGCTTCTTTTTTTCCACTTTCAAGCCATTTAATGTTTGATGCTTGTGCACTGTCTACTATTACGTTGCACATAGACAAGCTATGTCCTCCTGATATGTCAGAAGCAAGTCCAATTGGTATTCCTTCAGTTATAAATTTTCTAATTGGAGCTATACCACTTGCTAAATTGGAGTTTGAATTTGGACTATGAGCTACAAACACTTTATTCTGCCTAAGCATTTCTATTTCTTCATCTTCAAGTAATACGCAGTGAGCCATAATTGTTGGTTGGTTACCAAGAAGCCCTGCATCTTTATAAATACTGGCATAATTTTTATACTCTGGATGCAAGGATTTTACAAATTCTATTTCATCTTTATTTTCACTTAAGTGTGACTGTACTGGTATTTTATATTTTTCAGCTAAGTCACCTAATCCTCTTAATAATTTCGTAGTACAAGTTGGGACAAATCTAGGAGTTATAATTGGTTTTACGCGTTCATACTTATCCCCATATGCATTTATAAAGTTTTCCGTATCTTCAATAGATTTCACTGAATCTTCTCTTAAAAATTCCGGACAATTTCTATCCATATTTACCTTTCCTACATAAGCACCGAGACCTGAATGGTTTAAGATATCCATTAAGAGCTTTGTTGAATCTAGATGTACTGTGGCAAATATACAACTTCTAGTAGTTCCATTTTTCCAAAGTTCTCTTGCTAAACTAGTGTATACATCTTTTGCATAGGTTGTATCCCAATACTTTTCTTCCTCTGGAAAAGTATATGTCTCTAACCATGGCATTAATTCCTTGTCTAATCCTAACCCTAAATTAGGAAATTGAGGTCCATGAAGGTGCAAATCAACAAAACCAGGAATAATTAATTTATCTCCATAATCTGTTACTAATGCATTTTTAAGTTCTTCTGGTAATACTTCATATACTCCCTTTATTATCTTATTCACTAGTACCACATACCCATTTTCGATTATTTCATATTCTCCAAAGTTTTTGGTAAAAATAATGTTTCCTTTTATTGCTTTAATCTGGCTCATCACATTCCTCCTTAATTAAATTATCATATTCAAACTATAATTTAATCTTTCTACCTAGTGAACTCTTTTTCTTCTTATTTCTTATAAAATGTATCTTCTAGAGGTAAATTAGTTCGGAATTTATGATCTAGCATATAGTAAGCTCCTTGAATTGCCGGCGCTGTTGGGATAGATGTTATTTCTCCTATCCCTTTTGCCCCATAGGCTAAATCACTAGTATTCTTTTCTATTATTATAGGTAATATCTTAGGAACTGCTGGAGCTCTAAATAAACCTAAAGTTCCAAATTTAGCTATAGGTATGCAATTATTAAGTGGATAATCCTCTGTTAAAGCATATCCTAAACTCATAACAACTCCCCCCTCAATTTGTCCTTCCACGTTTATAGGATTGATTGCTCTTCCTACATCATGAGCAGCAACTATCTCTTTAAGTTTACCATTTTTATCAAGTATTGCAAGCTGTGTTGCATACCCATAGGCTACATGACTAACAGGATTTTCCTTTGGAGAATTTATCGGGTCTGTTATTCCCCTGTATTCTCCATAAAATTCTCTATCATTTAAAAAATTCAGAACCTTATCTGTATTATTTAAGAGCCATTTTCTAATGATACTACGATCTATGCAACTTTCTTTTGCATAGTTTATTAATTTTTCTTCACTATATTGCTTCATCACTTCTTCCATAAACTTCATCGTGGCAATCCTAACAGCCTCTCCTGTAAACAATGTCTGTCTTGAAGCTGTAGTTGTTCCTGAATTAGGTGAATCAAAGGTATCAGGAAAACCTATTGCAACTTTATTGGGTGATAATCCAGTAATTTCACAAATTATCTGTGTCATTATAGTACCTATGCCTTGCCCTATACAAGCTGCACTAGTTCTCACATTAATAACTCCATCTTTTATGACTAGGTTACACCTACCTATATCAGGAAGTCCAACTCCTATTCCACTATTTTTCATACAGCAAGCAATTCCTACAATTTCATTGTCATAATATTTATCTTTTACAGCTAGTAACGTTTCTTTAATTGCTGTACCTGAATCAGCTATCTGACCATTAGGAAGTATATCTCCTGGTTCTACAGCATTTCTATATCTAATTTCCCAGCTTGATATACCAACCTTTTCAGCTAAAAGATTTAAATTACACTCCCCTGCAAATACAGATTGAGTTACCCCAAATCCTCTAAAAGCTCCTGCAGGTGGATTATTAGTATAAACTGCTGTGCCAGTGATATCAACATTATCACATCTGTATGGCCCTGCAGCATGGGTACATGCCCTTTGTAATACTGGTCCTCCTAAAGATGCATATGCTCCAGTATCGGCAACTATATTAGCTATAAAAGCTGTTAATTTTCCTTCTTCATCACATGCTGTAGTTACTTCAATTTCCATAGCATGTCTTTTGGGGTGAATTATTATGCTTTCTTTCCTACTTAAAGTAATCTTCACAGGCATTTTTATAATATATGCTAGTAAAGCTGCATGATGTTGAACACTCATATCCTCTTTTCCACCAAAGCCACCTCCAACATATTTACTAATACACCTTATTTTTTTCTTAGGCAGCCCTAATAGTTCTGATATTTCTCTTTGCTCATCATAAATTCCTTGGGAGCCAGTATAAACTAGCACTCCATCTCCATCCGGCATTGCCAAAGCACTTTCCGGCTCCAAAAAAGCATGCTCTGTGAATGGAGTTGAATAAGAATTAGTAACTATATATTTAGAGTTTTTTAATGCATCCTCAATATTACCTCTTATAACTCTTTCATTTCTATATATATTTCCTTCAGGATGAATTTTTGGAGCATCATATCTCATAGCCACTTCAGGTTTCGTTAGTGGTACAATCTCTTCATATTCTACTTCTATAAGCTGTAAAATTTCCGTTAAAGCCTTTTTTGATTTTGCAGCCACTAGTGCTATAGCATCTCCCACGTATCTAGTTTCTTCTCCCACTGCTATTAAAGCTGGCCAATCCTTTGAAATATGTCCAATATATCTATTCCCAGGTATATCCTTTGCTGTTAATATGGTTATAACATTAGGATGATTTAGAGCTTTATCTATATTAATTTTTTTAACCAGTGCTCTTGGATATTTTGTTCTTAATGCGGAACCATATACAAGCCCATCAACCTTCATATCATCAACATATATAGCAGTTCCCAAAATTTTATCCATAGCATCAATTCTTGTTAACGATTTTCCTATAGAACCGTTTCGTTCTAAATCAAAATTTAGTTTTCCCTGCCGAAAAATTTGTGCTGCTAATTCAATTGCTTCTATTATCTTTACATATCCTGTGCATCTGCATACATTTCCTTTAATAGCAGCTTTTATCTCCTCTTTAGATGGATTTAGATTTCTATTAAATAATCCCTTAGCACTAATCACCATGCCTGGAATACAAAATCCACACTGAACTGCACCAACCTTTGAAAAAGACCATGAAAATACTTGTTTTTCGAATTCTGATAAACCCTCAACAGTTTGTACTTCTTTACCATTAATTTTTCCAAGAGTATTTATGCACGCCCTTCCTTGAACTCCATTTATTAAAACCATACAAGCTCCACAAGCACCTTCTCCACACCCATTTTTAACTGATGTTAAATTTGCTTCTTCCCTTAAGTATTCAAGCAAGTTCATATTTTCTTTAAATGAAATATTTTTTCCGTTTAGCACAAACTCATACATAAATTTCCTCCCAATGATTTACTAATATATAAATTCACCAACATATTATATAGCTGAATAGGACCCATCAAATATAATATAAACTCAGGGTCCTAGCATATTTAAATTATAATGTATGCTTGATTACAAGGATATAAAATTTACTTTTATTTCTTATAAGTTTTTAACTTTTTCATTAAATTTCTCTATTAATTTATCTAATTCTGGTGCCATTTTATGAAGTCTTCCCCAATAATTATCATAGTCATACCATTGAGCATTTAATTCATTTAATTCATATTGCTGTTGTTCTATCCATGTATAATATTTCAAATTATGAATTCTCTTCTTAGCCGCATAAGTTAGTTCTTCCATAGAATCCGTTCTTATACCTATAATACTTCTGTTATAATCAACCATAGCATCCTTTTCTTCATATTCATGCCCTCTATCTTTTCTCATTTCTTCAAGTCTAGACTGATACATTTCTGCTGAGTCTGTAAGAACAGTTAATACCATATCATTTTCGTCAAGCTCATAGTACTTTGCAAATTTTATTGCAGATATTATATTGGCTGCTCCAGAAATACCTACCCAACTAAGTTTTTCTATGACTTCTTCTGATACTCCAATGGATCTTAAATATTGTCGACCAACTGGTTCATTAAATAGTCTAAACATAGTTACGCTATCATCGTCATCTATCGCGATAACCATATCTGTATTTTTTACATTGTGAATCCAAGGTACATGCTTATCTCCTATACCTTCAATTCTATGATCACCAAAACCATTATTTAAAAGTGTTGGACATTGAAGGGCTTCACCAACTGCAAGTTTAGCTCCTGGATATTTATCTTTAATGAAATCTCCGCTTCCTAAGGTACCTGCTGAACCTGAAGTCAAGCAAATACCAGCCACTTTTCCATTATCGCCTTTTTCATGTTCTATTATGGAAACCATGGCATTACCAGTTACTTCATAATGCCAAAGATGATTTCCAAGTTCGCCAAATTGATTAAATATAACAACATTATCTCTAGTTCTTCTGAGTTCCCAAGTCTTATCATAGATCTCTTTGACATTACTTTCACATCCTGGAGTTGCGATTACTTCTCCAGCTATGCTCTTAAGCCAATTAAAACGCTCTTTACTCATATTCTCAGGTAGAATAGCAATTGATTTACACCCTAGTAATGTTGAGTTATAAGCCCCTCCTCGGCAGTAATTTCCAGTTGATGGCCAAACAGCTTCATGAAACTTTGGATCAAATTGCCCTGTTACTAGTCTTGGTACAAGACAAGCATAACTTGCTCCAACTTTATGAGCTCCTATAGGAAAAAACTTTCCTGACATAGCAAAAATCCTAGCTTTAACTCCTGATATTTCTTGTGGTATTTCTATATAATTGGGTAATGTGTTATATAAACCGCCTTCTTTAATTGGCTGATTATACCAAGATATTCTAAATAAGTTGATTGGATCAATATCCCAAAGGCCAGTTTCGGCAAGTTTATTTTTAATCTCTTGTGGTATTTTATTTGGATCCTTCATTTGAGCAATAGTAGGAATAATTATATTTCTCTCTTTTGCACTCTCTGCTGTTTTTAGAATTTGATCCTCATTAACTTCTAAATCTATTAATTTATGCATTTTATATCCTCCTCAAAATCTTTATAAAGGAATTACTTATAATTCAAGACAAATATTTTAGATATTCAATTAATTTATTCATATCCGGCTTTATTAATTCTGGTTTATTAACTGCCTGTTGAGCTGATTTTATATCCTTAAGTCCACTACCAGAAACTACAATAATCACCGTTTCATCTTCTCTTATTTGGTCTAGTTCAACTAATTTTTTAAGTCCAGCAAAACTAGTTACTCCTGCTGGTTCCCCAAATACTCCAGTCTGCCTTGCTAAGGTTGTTATTGCACTTAAAATTTCTTCATCACTGACATCAATAGCAATCCCATTGCTTTCCTCAAGAGCATTTAAAGCTTTATATCCATTTCTCGGAATTCCTACAGATATACTATCTGCAATAGTTACTGGTGGTATATAACTAAATGCTCTTATTCCATTTCTATAAGCTCTATTAACTGGATTAGCTCCTTCTGCTTGTACTGATACCATTGTTGGAAGCCGATCTATTAAACCTAGTTCATAAAATTCCTTAAACCCTTTCCATACACTAGATATGGAACATCCATCCCCCACAGACATAATTACTTTGTCTGGCACCTTAAAGTTTAATTGCTCGCATATTTCAAAAGCAGCAGTTTTTTTCCCTTCTGCTAAGTAAGGATTTATGGCACAACTTCTGTTATACCAACCAAAATGATTCACAGCTTCTAAACAAAATCCAAATGCTACATCATAATCACCATCTACTAAAATTACATCACTTCCAAATACTAGAAGCTGCGTTAGTTTTGCCTCTGGAATGTTTTTAGGAACAAATATATAGTTTTTTATTCCCATACAAGCTGCAAATCCTGAAAGAGAAGAAGCTGCATTGCCTGTAGATGCTGCACACATAATACCTTTTTTTAGTTCTATTGCTTTGGCCACACCAATAGCTGTAGCTCTATCCTTAAAAGATGCTGTAGGATTCCTACCTTCATCCTTTACATATACATTCTTTATATTTAATAATTTTTCTAATCTATTGGCTTTATAAAGTGGTGTTCCTCCTATTTGTAAAGGTGCCATACCTTCTCTAGATTCCAGAGGAAGAATAGGAATATATCTCCAAACATTCTTATCTTCATTTTCCTTTAGATGTTCCTTAGTTAATTCCTTTTTAACTGAGTCCATATTATAAATTACATCTAGTGTTCCTTCTATGCCACAGTCTGGACAGTGATACATTACTTCTTCTCCAACTTTCTTACCACATTTAGAACATACTAATCCCTTAACTTTTTCCATAATTTCACCTCAGTTTTATTGATTTAACCTTTAAAAATCCTTCTCCTCCGTCGAATGAGTAAGTGCGACTAACCAAATCATAGATTTGAAGTTGTTTTAAATGAAACTCCTTCTACTTCGTCGAACTTACAATATTCTTTTACGTAGGTAATTGGAATTAAAGCATACATAGCTGCACATTTTACAAGTTCATCTTTCCAGGTTAATTCATTTGGTGCATGAGCTTGATCTTCATGGCCTGGACCAAAGCCAACACAAGGTATACCATACCTTCCCATTATAGATACTGCATTAGTCGAAAATGTCCACTTATCTACTAATGGATCTTCCTTAAACAACCCTTTATAAGAATCTATTAAAGTTTTACAAGCTGGATGTGATTCTTCAAGAACCCAAGTTGGAAAATAGCACTCTGTTGGATAGATAAGTCCTGTATAGGCAGGTCTTTCATAGGTATACATTTCTACTTTAGCCTTAGCCTCTTTTACTGAAGGTAATTCTCTTATTTGATCTAAAGCGTATTCCCAAGTCTCCCCATTAGTAAGTCTTCTGTCTATGGAAACAGTACAACCATCAGCTACTGCACATCTAGAAGGTGAAGAAAAGAATATTTCTGAAACTGTTAAAGTTCCTTTTCCTAAGAATGGATCATCTATTAATCTTTTATTTAACTCTTTTAATTCATTAAGAATAGGACCCATTTTGAATATCGCATTATCTCCTCTTTCTGGTGCTGAACCATGACAACTAATTCCATGAGTTGTCACTTTTATTTCCATTCGCCCTCTGTGCCCTCTATAAATATTAGTTGAAGTTGGTTCAGTTATTACTACAAATTCTGGTTTTATCTTGTCTTCATTTATAATATATTGCCAGCATAATCCATCACAATCTTCTTCCTGTACAGTACCTGTAACTATTAGCGTGTAATCATCTTCTAAATTTAAATCTTTGATTATCTTACCTGCATAAACCATTGAAGCCATTCCACCTTCTTGATCAGAACCACCTCTACCATAAATAACTTCATCATCTTCATAACCCTCATATGGATCATTAGTCCAATTATTTATATCTCCAATTCCAACAGTATCAATATGAGCATCCATAGCAATTACATGTTTGCCATGTCCTATATAACCTAGTATATTTCCCATCTTGTCTATTTCTACTTTGTCAAAACCTACTTTTTCCATTTCCTCTTTGATTCTTAAAACTACTCTCTTTTCATCACAACTTTCACTAGGAATAGCTATCATGTCTCTTAAGAACCTTGTCATATCAGCCTTATAGTTTTTTGCTAACTTCAGTATTTCTTCTTGGCATGTAATTTCTGACATATTTAAATCCCCCTTTAAATATAAATATATTTTATTTTTCAACCATTATTTCAATAATTTAAATACTTACTAACTAATTAATTAGTTAATTCAAATAAAAACCTATATAATTCAATACAATTAACCTGGATTATAATCTAATTTATTGGTATTACTAAATAAGTTTAGTAATACCAATAAACTAGAAAATTTTATTTAGTTTGCTACAGATAAAAAGGGTTTAATAGATTGAAAGTATAATATTCCTTCTAGAACTGATCCACCTATAGTTCTTGACTTATCAGAAATAGTATTGCAATTACTGATCTCATCATGCCTTGGATCTACATCTGCAATTTTTAACCCCTTTGTAACATAAGTGTTATCTCTAATAATGCCTCTTAGCACTCCATCAATTTTAGCTTTTACTTCTAAATCATCTATTAGTGCTATAGTTTCATTAGATTTAACTATATCTCCTATTTGTCTTATATTCTTAATTTTTCCTTCATAAGAACTATAAATTACTCTTTCCTTTGCATAACCACATATAGATCCTGGTACTCCTGTATCCTCTAAAGCATATCCATCAAATATTAATCTTCCCAAACTATGTCCTCTCATTGTCTCTATTACTACATTTACATCTATACCTGCTTTAAATCCAGGACCTAATGCAATGGTTATAGGTGCCATATCTATAGTGGTACCTATATTTTTTTTCGCTAAAATTGCATCAACTACAGCAATAGGCCTAACCGTTTCAATGAGCTTTCCATATCTATCAACAGCTACCGGAATATATCCCATATCCCAAGCTTCTAGTATTTCATCATAGGTTCTAACAAGAACACCCTTCATACCTTCAATTGTTGTTTCACCATCAAATACTGCCTCACTAAAAGATACATTTCTTCTAATACTAGAAGGTATCTCTATCTCAAGTACTAGAACTTTAAATCCACTTCTATGAAGTTTTTGTATAGTACCTGAGGCAATATCGCCTCCACCTCTTACAATTATTCTATTATTTATCACCAAATCGTCCCCTTGCTTAATGATAATTTGATTGTAATAATTCTATATAATCCTTTTCTGTATCAATATCCCAAAGAAAATATTCTTCGTCTACTTCCACAAAAAATATATTATCCTCATGATTTTTTAAAATAGTTTTTCCGCCCAAATCTCCATTAAGTGCTAAAAGCTCATTTCGATACTTCCATGGAAATATTACAGGATTTCCTCTTCTACCTTTATAAATTGGTACAATAAACTTATCTTGATTTTTTTCAAATTTTTCGATAAGTTTATTTATAAGACTCTCATTTAAAAAAGGTTGATCCCCTGTAATAAAAGCATATCCAGATATTTTAGATGCAGCTTTCAACCCAAGTTTTATAGATTGACTTTGTCCCATATATGTCTGGGAGTTTTTAACTACTTTTAAATCTCTAGTCTGAGCTAACTCTGCTATTGTTTCATTGCCAGTTACTACAATTTTATCTTCTAAATTACTTCTACTTACTGCATCTAAAACATATTCTATTAGATATTTACCCTTATACTTTAATAGTAATTTATACCTTCCCATCCTAGTACTACGGCCTGATGCCATAACAATCCCAGTTACCACATTGAATCCCCCTTAAAGCTTTTCTGTAGATTCTTCATATATAACCCTATATGTTTTATTTAATAAACTTCCAATAAGTATTCCGTCTAATAACTTTAATTCTTTATTTTTTACTGTTATATATTCTATTAGATTTTCTAACTTCTTAAAGTCCTCTTCTTCTACCTTATTTATAAATAAAATTCTTCTACCTTTGGAGTTTTTAAATAATCCTTCTTTTTTAAATATTAAAGCTAGCAAATCTTCTTCATTTATACTATCTCCTACACTTTTATTTATAAGTTTTAAAAACTCATCAATCCTATGAATATTTCCATCATGGATTTTTAAATTTAAGGCTTCTCCGCTTAAAACTCCTATTGTTGTACTAGTAAAATTACTTACTACTGGCTCATCTTCCTTCCAAGCTTTTAAAACTTTTTCTTTTGCTCCATCAGATTCTATTAAAATATAATCATAATTGTTAAGTATATTAGAAATACTTTTATCATCAATTCCAATGACTTTATTTTCTCCATTAACACTAGAACCATAAACATGAATTTCACTATCTGGTTCCTTTGTTTTACTTATATTTCCACAGTATACACATACTATATTTCCATTTAGAATATACTTACTTTCTTTATTAATATAAGCTCCAAAGCTGTCCTTTAGAATTAAACAATTGTATTGATTTCTTTTAGGTAGATATATTTTAGTTGTTGTTGTTATAAGAACTCTTCCTCTTTTTTTCAACTCTTCTGCTAGGATAAACATAAGAGTGGTCTTTCCTCCAGCTCCTACTATAGATATTTTTTCTCCTTTATTAACAGTAAGAACATTTAAAATGTCCACCCTTTTTCACTCCTTTTTAAAACCTCTTCCAAACCTCAGTTGCTAGTTCTCTACTTCTAGCCCTAATTCTTTCCTCATCTAAATTAACCAGTTTTCTATTCATCATTATAATCTTCCCATTTACAATAGTGGTTTCAACATGTCTCCCACTTATTCCAAATAGAATGTGACTATCTATATTATCTTTATATATAGGTGTTGGAGAATTATAGTCAACAATTATAACGTCAGCTAATGCACCTTCTTTTATAATTCCTATGGAATTATCTATAAATCTTTCAGTTATAACTCTATTTCCTTTGAAAAGCATTTGTGGTAATTCTACCCAAGCTACTGTTGAGTCTTTAGCTTCATGCCTTTGAATAGTACTTCCGGTTTTATAAGACTCTAAAATATCAGAGGTGTATCCATCTGTTCCTAACCCCAACAATATTTGTTTTTTAGCCATTTTTAAGATTTGCGATGTTCCCACTGCATTTCCCATATTAGATTGAGGATTATTAACTACTATGGAATTCTTTTCTTTCAGCATATCCATTTCCTCATCAGTTATGTGTACACAATGAATAGCCATAGTTTTATCAGAAAGAACACCTCTTTTATACCATCTTTCAATTACGCCTACACCATACTTTTCCATAGAATCTTGTACATCTTCAATTCCTTCAGCACAGTGTACATGGAATCCTGTATTTAAACCCTCTATGGCTGTTAGGCATCTCTCTACAGTATTTTCACTAATAGTCATGGATGCATGAAGTCCAAATAATCCTTTTATCATATCATTCTTTTCTCTATTACAATACTTTATAAATTCAATATTTTCTTCAATACTTTGTTTTATTACGTTCTCCCCATCTCTATCAGAAGTTTCATAACTCAGGTTACTTCTAATACCTACTTCCTTAGCTGCATCTGCAATAGTAAATAAACTCCCCCTTAAACCATCTGGACTGGAATGATGATCAAAGGAAGTTGTTACACCATTCTTAATTTGATCTATCATTGGAACTATTGCACTATAATATACATCCTCTAGAGTTAACTTTTTGTCTAATCTCCACCATAATCCCTTCAATATATCTAAAAAACATTTTGCTGGAGGACTATCATTAGCAATTCCTCTAGCAAAGGTACTGTAATAATGCATATGTGTATTTATAAAACCCGGCATTATTAATTTCCCTCTTGCATCAATGAATTTATAGTCTAGATATTTTTCTTTTAAATTTTTTGTAATTCCTACTTCTACAATTTTATCTTTTTCTATAACTATACATCCATCATCTATAATTGTGTTTAAATCATCTCTGGTTACAACTATCCCATTACCTACTAGTAGCATTCACACTCCCCCTATAGATTAAATATTATAACCGTATTTATATACCTCTAGATTATATATTCATACCTGTTTACACAAGTTTTAATAATAGATTTCATTTCCTTGGAGATTGATTCTGAGTTATTTTCTTCAATACACCAATTATAAATTTCACCTTTTTCATCCCTAACTTTAAAAATACCTTTAATAGAATCTATTACACAGAAACCTGAATTGCTACTGTTTTCAAAATCTTCCTCACTCCAAAATATAGTAATTTTATCTTTGTAAGGATTACCTTTATATGGACAAAATACTCTACAATTTCCGCATTCATTACACATACCATCTAAATGTATAATTTGATGACCTACTATAGGACCTTCTTTAATATGGATAAACGCATTTGCTCTATTAGGACAAACATCTACGCATATTTCACAAATATTATTGCATTTAAGACATCTTATAGCCTCTTCCTTAGAAGGTATTGATTCAAGTAGTACACCTTTTCTTTCATAAGATTTCTTAAGTTCATATCCACAAGTATTTTCCTCAGCCCTAATGAGATCACAAGGCATATTTTCTTTTTTTAAAATGTCCCTAGTTATAATTTTCCCATGAGACAATGCTTCTACTATAGTACCTGGACCACTTTTAGCATCTCCGGCTATATATACGTTAGATATATTAGTTTCACATTTACTGTTTACTTCAGGAAGTTCTTTAGAATTTATATCTATACCAAGACTTTTAAATAATTTTGAATCTATTTTTTCTCCAACAGCTGCTATAACTGTAGTTGCATTTATACTTTCATATTTTCCTAAGGAAATTGGACTTTTTCTACCTGATTTATCTTGTTCTCCTAAAATCATTCTTTCACAAACAAGAATATTATCTTCTAACGCTACAGGGGATAATAACTCTTTAAATTCAATACCTTCTTCAATAGCTAATTTAATTTCTTCTCTACTAGCAGGCATTAAATCTTTAGTTCTCCTATATATAATAGTTACCTTTTCAACTCCATTAACTCTTTTGGCAGCACGAGATACATCCATGGCTACGTCCCCTCCACCAATAACACATACATGGGTTCCTAGTTTTATATCCTCACTGTTTTCTTTAAAATCCTCTAAGAATTCAATAGCATTTAAGACTTTATCAGTACCTCTTTTAAGTGAAATACTTGCTGGCTTCCAAGCTCCAGTTGCTAGGACAACATAATGAAAATTTTTCCTTAGAACATTTAGATCAACCTGTTCAGCTACATTAAAATTTATCTTAACTCCATGGCTTTTTACCATTTTAAAATCCTGTTCTAAAGCTAAATTATTTATTCTAAAACTTGGAATTACATAATTTATAATCCCATATGGTTTATCTCTTTTTTCAAATACTTCTACACTAATACCATTTCTTCTAAGGTACATCGCTGTAGATAAACCTGCTACCCCAGCTCCTATGATAGCTACCTTTTTATGACTTTTAATTGCGCATGGCTTTATATTCTTTATATATAATTCTTCAGCATTATCCACAGCTATTTTTTTCATTCTTCTAATTTCTAAGGAACTATCATAATCTAGTCTAGTACATTTATTTTGACAGTTATGATTACATAAAGTTCCTGTTATAGCTGGGGCTGCATTATCTCTAACTATTACTTGAAAAGCTTCATCATATTTTCCTTCTCCCACAAGCTCTATATACTTTGGAATCTGTTGTTCAATTGGACAGCCTTCACTACAAGGTGCAATTGTACAATCATATATTGGTAAGTCCTTATATAGTTTTCTACTTTTAACTACCCTTGCTTTCTTAAGGTGATGCTTATCATCAATTGATTCCTTTGCTAATATTTTTAGCAATTGCATGTCAATTGTTGACTTTCTATTAGAAATAAGTGGTTCTACCTTTTCAGCTATCTGTTTAACTCTTTCATAACCACCTGGTTTTAATATTGTAGTAGCAAAAGTTATTGGACATATTCCTGTTTTAAATATCTTATCTACATTAAAGAATTCAGCTCCACCAGAATATGAAATATATAATTTCCCTTCAAATTCCTCTGAAAGATTACTTGCCAAATTAATAGCTAAAGGATATAAAGATCTACCTGACATGTACATCTCTTCTCCTGGTAGTTCTTCATTTAATATCCTTACTGGAAGAGTATTTGTAAGTTTTACTCCAATCTCCATACTTTCCATTTCAGCTACGGCTTTTAATTTTTTTATCATTTTTATTCCATCATTGTATTGCAGATCATTTTTAAAATGATGTGAATTTAGTTTTATATATTCATAACCCATTTTATTAAGAATTTTTCTTACAAATGCTTCACCAAGCAATGTAGGATTCATCTTTACAAAGGTATGAAGATGTTTTTCTTTTAATAAATAAATAGCAATTCTTTCTATTTCTTGTGGAGGACATCCATGTAGAGTTGATAGGGTAATTGAATTGCACACCCTTGAAGGAATTTTATATAAATCTTCAATTGAAAATCTATAAAATTTTTCTATATTATTCTCCAACACTTGAATAGATTCCTTCCATATTTTTGTATTTTGTGAATTTTTCAAATTTTCTATGTAGGAATCTATTTTATCTGATTTTATTCCATCAAAATCATATCCTACACTCATGTTAAAAACAAAGTCTCTGTCTACACTTAAGTTAAGTTCCTTCATTAAAACATGTAATATAATCCAAGCTTTCACATATTCCTCAAAAGCTTCTTCTACAGTTAGTTCTGTAGACCACTCTACGTTATAGCATTCATCCTCAGCATTAATACATGGCTTTAACACTGGAAGATCTTCTCCATCAATAATCTGGACTGTCTTTAACTCAATAAATCTACTACCAGTAAGATATGCTGCTATAATATTTTGAGCTAATTGTGAACTAGGACCTGCTGCTGGTCCAATTGGTAGGCCTAACTTCTCTCCTAAAAAAGAGATAGTGTTATTAGGGATTCCATAGTAAAACTTATCTTTATGAATTCCAAAAATACTATCTTTAGTTTTTAGTTCAGTAAAAATCCAGTTAATGAGTTTTTCAAAACTTATTGGGCGTATTTTGTCACTCATATTTACTCCCCCCTATAATTCATAAGTTACTTAAAAGCATTATATACCCTTAAGTAAATACATAATTTAATTAATCTATTTACTCTTTATTTTTCTATAAATCTCGGCTTATCTTCTTCCAGCAATTTCTCAAAAACAGATATAGGATCCTTAACTTTACTTAAGAACATCATGGCAGCAATAATATATGGTTTATATCCAGCTTCACGATATAGTAATTCACGGTAACGATTAAATACAGATTCTCCTACTTCTCCAATTTCACAACTTACACCTGTTATATCCGCTGGTAAACAATGAAGATATAATGCTTTACCATCCTTAGTAAGCTCCATCATTTTTTCATTGCATTCCCAATCCTTATATCTAGCATTTTCTTTCAACAATTCTTTTTCAAGTTCATCAATACCTGCTATATCCCTCTTTGAATATAGTTCTGTACGTTTTTCCATAGCTTCAAATGGTGCCCAGCTCTTTGGATAAACTATATCTGCGTTTTCGAAGGCTTCTTTCATAGAATTAGTCTTTGTAAAGCTTCCACCATTTTTCTCTACATTTGCCTTAGCAACTTCCTCTACTTCAGGAAGTACATCATATCCTTCTGGATGTGCTAATACAACTTCCATTCCCATTCTTGTCATAAGTCCAATAACTCCTTGCGGAACCGAGAGTGGTTTTCCATAAGAAGGTGAATAAGCCCAAGTCATAGCTAATTTTTTACCTTTTAAATTTTCCACTCCACCAAAATAGTGAATCAAGTGTAATAAATCCGCCATACATTGAGTTGGATGGTCTATATCACATTGTAAATTAATCAGAGTTGGACGTTGTTCTAATACTTCATCAGCATAACCTTCCTGAACAGCATTAGAAACTTCTTTCATATAAGCATTACCCTTTCCTATAAACATATCATCTCTAATTCCAATTATGTCTGCCATAAAAGAAATCATATTTGCAGTTTCACGGACAGTTTCTCCATGAGCTATTTGAGATTTTCCTTCATCGAGATCTTGTACCTCTAGCCCTAATAAGTTACACGCACTAGCAAAACTAAATCTAGTTCTAGTAGAATTGTCTCTAAATACCGAAATACCTAATCCACTATCAAATATTTTCGTCGATATATTATTTTCTCTCATTGTACGAAGAATATCAGCAACAACAAATACTGATTCTAATTCTTCGTTACTTTTTTCCCATGTTAAGAAAAAATCATTATTGTACATCTCCCTGAAATCTAGTTTTTTAAGTCTCTCCATAAGGGTTTTAATATTCTCCACAAAATCCACTCCTCAATTTATTAATCTCCTATTCCAAAATAAATTTATACTTATATTTTTGAAATTCGTCATAATTTCCCTTTACTGACTAATTAATCAAATTATAACTCCCATTACATTTAATGTCAATATTCAAATCAGATAATTCAAACTATTCTATTCTATTTATTTTATGTAAATTTATTGCATTTCATCCTCTTGATTGGTAAAATTTAAATAATTTAAATTTATTCATTTCAAGCTTAAATTATTTTATTATCTTAATATTTATTCATATCCTTATTATACTTATTCATAAACTATAGTTAAGTATATATTTTTTCTTTATTTTTTATATTAACTGGTTAGTAAAATATTTATAGCACTTCACGCATTATGCATAAGATATAATTATAAATTTAGAGGGGGAATTAAATTGCAAACAACTAACGCTCCAAAGAAATCGCTTCTTAGAATTAAACTAGATGACAAACCACCTATGAAACAAACTTTAATTCTTGCATTTCAAGCAATTTTTGCATGTTTCAGTGGTATAGTAGCAGTTCCACTAGTAGTAGCTGGTGCACTAGGATTAAAAATATCTGATACATCATTTCTGGTTTCATGTGCCCTATTTGCTTCTGGTCTTACAACACTTATTCAAGCTAAAGGTATTGGACCCATAGGAAGCAAGCTTCCATTTATCATGGGTACCTCCTTTGCTTTTGTAAGTCCGGCTATTGCCATCGGTAGCACTTATAACGGCAATATGACTTTAGGTATTGCTACCATATGTACAGCTACAATGGTAGGTGCCTTACTAGAAGTAATTCTAAGCTTTTTTATTAACCATGTTAAAAAAATTTTTCCACCACTTGTTACTGGTACTGTTGTTACTATGATAGGCATCACTATCATTCCTGTTGGAATTGATTGGTTAGCTGGAGGCTCTGGAAACCCAAACTATGGAGATCCTAAATTTTTATTGCTTGGTGCTATTGTCCTAATTATTATTATAATTACCAATCAATCTAAAAATACTTTTATAAGTTCTTGCTCAATATTTATAGGTATATTATGTGGATATTTATTAGCTATACCTCTCAACTTATTAGACACTACTCCAATATCTGCTGCATCCTGGATTTCTATTCCTAGACCTCTTAAATTCGGAATTAAATTCTCTATACCAGCGATTATTAGTTTTTTAGCTGTTTATCTAGCAACTACTGTAGAAACTGTAGGTGATACTCTAGCTATTGGAGAGGCATGTGAAATTGAGGTTTCTGACAACCAACTTTCTGGAGGTGTACTTTGTGATGGTCTTGGATCAATTCTAGCTGGATTTTTTAACTCTACTGCAAATACATCCTTTAGCCAATGTACTGGCCTTATAAATGTTACAGGAGTTGCTAGTAGGTTTGTTATAATTATAGCTGGAATAATATTATCTATAATGGGTCTGATACCAAAATTTGCTTCTTTAATATCAATTATGCCTAGTCCAGTTCTTGGAGCTGCTGGTATAGTTATGTTCGGTTCTATTGCTTGTTCTGGTATTAAAATTCTAGGCAAAGTTGATATGACTAGAAGGAACATTTTTGTAATTGGGATATCTTTTGCTTTAGGTGTAGGTGTCATTGTTAGACCTGAAGCTCTTAGTATGTTCCCAGAATCCTTACAAATAATCTTTGGTTCTGGTGTAACAACTGCAACTATATTTGCTGTAATATTAAATTTAATCTTACCTAGCGATAAGTCTCAAAAACCTGTTATTAAAACTAAATCTGGTATATCTTTAAGCAAATAACTACTTTGTATTCCCCAAATCTATATAAGAGATATAGAAAGTTGATCACGACTCTTTATATCTCTTATTTTTCCACAAAAAATTCCAGCCTAAATATCAACTGGAATTTTTTCTATTCAATTTATTTCTTAAGGGATTTTTTTGTAGCATTAAATATTTTTTGATATCCTGTACATCTACATAAATGTCCAGATATTTCTCTTTTTATTTCTTCATCAGTATAATCCTTACCACTATTTACCAATGCTGTAGTTGTAAGTACTAATCCTGGAGTACAGAATCCACATTGAATTGCCCCCTCTTCTATAAATGCCTTTTGCACCTTTGATAAGTTTCCATTTTCTGATACCCCCTCTATAGTTAAAATTTCTTTTTTATCAGCCCAAATAGCCATATAAATACATGAATCTATAGGTATTCCATCCACTAGTACTGTACAAGCTCCACATTCTCCAACTGAACATCCTTGCTTTACCCCTGTAAATTGAAGTCTATTTCTCAATACATCTAACAACGATTCTCGTACATCTACTTCTAAATTATAATTTTTTCCATTTACTTTTACTGATATCTTTTTACAATTCTTATCAATCATAATAAAATCCCACCTTATTTAGTTACTTCATAAATACCTCGTACTGTTAATTCTTTTATTAAATGCTCCCTATAAGCCTTTGATGCTCTCCATGAGTCTCTAGCACTTGCTGATTTTACTGCATATTGTGCAATATTATTAATATTTTTTTCTGAATATTCTAAACCAAGGGCATACTTCTCTGCATCCTTACATCTTATAGGAGTAGGCGCAGCTACCCCTAACGCTATTCTTAAATCTTTAAATTTATTTTCCTTCTTACTAGCTACAACGCATACACCTAGCATAGAAATATCCATTGCCTTTCGATTACTATACTTAATATATGTTCCTCTTACTCCCTCATAGTCTTTTTTTTCAATAAAAATGCTTATTAGAATTTCATCTTTTCTTATATTAACCTTTCCAGGACCTTCGTAGAATTCCTCTATTGGAACTATTCTCTCCCCCTTAAAACTTCTAAGTCTTAATTTAGCATTAAATGCAAATAAACTTGGTGCACTATCTGCTGAAACAGCTCCATTACATACATTCCCTCCAATAGTGGCCATATTTCTTATTTGTGGTCCTCCCATAGATACAGCACCTTGCCCTAAAGCAGGAATAAAATCTTTTATAATTTTATTTCTATATATATTAGTAAAGCAAGTAGTGGAGCCAATTTCTATGGTGTCATTTTCTAGAACCTTTATGAAGTCTAATTCTTTTAAATTTTTTAGACTTAAAAGTTCTACTTCTTCCATATCATCATGATGCAATTTAATTAAAACATCAGTTCCACCAGATATTATTTTTAGATTATTATTTTCATGAAGAATTTTTACTGCCTCTTCTACACTTCTAGGCTCTTGTATATTCTTAATATCAAACATTTTTATCTTTAATAGAGATTTAACACTCTACTAAAATTCACCTCCTTCTATATTTATATAGTCTACTAACTATACAATCTGCACTCTTAAATTTAAGGTAAATCCTATATTAAGCCCTCTTCCTTAAACTTTTCAAATACTCTTTGTGGATTCATTGGTATTCTATTAAAAGCAACACCAGTTGCATCTAAAACTGCATTTCTTATAGCTGGGGCTGGAGAAAGTGTTGTATTTTCGCCTAGAGATTTTTGTCCAAAACTTCCTGCATCATCTGGAATTTCTACAAATGCTGAACCAATATTAGGCGTGTCTAAAATAGTTTGTAATTTATAGTCTAAAAGATTGTTATTAAGAGCTCTTCCAGTCTTCTCATCAAATATCATTTGCTCTGATAAAGCATATCCTAGTGCCATACTTACACCACCGTGAACTTGCCCTTCTGCTAGCATTGGATTAATTATAGTTCCAGAATCATGAATATTATATATTTCTACTACGGTTATTTGACCAGTTTTTATGTCTACTTCAACCTCTGCAAAGGTTGCTCCATAAGCAACTACATTAGTCCTTATATTAACAGAAGTGTCACTAGTTATAGGAGAACTGTAAATCCTATCATAAAATGATTCTAACGCTATATGCTCAAGAGAACAGACAACTATACCCGTTGTTTTTTCAACTACATTACAATCAACTATATCCATTACCTCTGGATTGAGGCCATTTTTTCTGCTAGCAAACTGAAGAACTTTACTCTTTACCTCCATAGCAGCTTTTTTAACTGCAGCACCTGTAACAAAAGTTTGTCTTGATGCATAAGCACCTGTATCAAATGGAGTAATATCAGTATCTTGATTTGAAATTACATGAACCATATCAATTGGAATTCCTAAAACCTCTGAAGTCATTTGTGCAAATATAGTATCACTACCTTGACCAATTTCTGTAGCCCCGATTTGCAACTGTACTGAACCATCTTGATTCATCACAATCCTTGCACCTGCTACTTCTAGAGCTACGGGATAGGTACCTGCAAAATAACTAAAACAAGCCATTCCCACTCCATGTCTTAAACTACCTATTTGATTTTTATATAGCTTTTTCTTTTCATTCCAATTTATTAATTCCATTCCCTTTTCAAGACACTGTGATAGTCCCATGGAGCGCACCACATTTTTGGAGGATGGATCTACATGATTTTGCTTCACCAAATTTTTCAATCTGAATTCCACAGGATCTATATTTAGTTCTCTAGCAATATCATCTAAATGACTTTCTAGAGCAAATGAAATTTGTGGAACTCCATATCCTCTCATAGCTCCTGCTACCGGCATATTAGTATATACAGTTTTAGGCTCATATTTTATAGCATTAAAATTATATAATGGTCTAAATTTACTCCCACAGCTCATGGTCACTGAATGTCCATGAGATGCATATGCTCCATTATTTACTAAGTTCTTTATATCTATTGCTAGTAACTTACCTTCCTTAGTAACTCCAGTTTTAAATGTAAATCGCATAGCATGACGAACCCTTGTGTCTATAAAACATTCTTCTCTAGTTAATGCATATCTAACTGGTCTTCCATTAACCGCAAGTGTCATTGCTGCAGTTAATGGCTCTATAACAACATCTTGCTTATTTCCAAATCCACCACCTATATATGGCTTTATAACCCTTATTCTTCCCCATGGCATCCCTAGTGCCTGTCCTACTATCCTTCTTACAATATGTGGTATTTGAGTAGAAGTTACTATTACAATTCTTCCATCTGACTCCATATAAGCATACGCACTATGATTTTCCAGATGACAATGTTGTACAGTACTAGTATTAAATTTACCTGTAAATACTTTGTCAGCTTCTTTTAACTCTATTTCTACGTCTCCTACTTCATTGCCAAAAGAGCTAATAATATTATTTTGTCTTTCTTCATGTATTATTGGGGCACCTTCTTTTATAGCTTCTTCCTGATCCATTACAAATGGCAACACTTCATATTCTACATCTATAAGTTTTATAGCTTTTAGAGCTATTATTTCATCTATGGCCACAATTGCCGCCACTGGTTCTCCACAAAAGCGAACTTTATCAGTAATGATTAATCTATCTTCTACATCTCTATGTGCTTCATCAAAGGTCCAAGGATGTCCAGCCGTTGCAAATTTTATTTTTGGTAAATCTTGATAAGTAATTACTGCTTCAACACCATCTAAATTTTTTGCTTTAGAAACATCAATACTTCTTATTTTTGCATGGGCATAAGGACTTCTAAGCACCTTTCCTATTAGCATTTCCCTTTCAAAATAGTCATCAGCATACTTAGCCTTCCCTGTAACCTTTGCCACACCATCTAATCTAGATACACTACTACCTATTACCTTATAATTCATAATTCTCTTTAGCAAGATTATAATCCTACTAAAGCACCTCCCTTTATTCTTACTGATTAATTAGTCACAAAAATATATAACTATACAAGCTTTTTAGTGTTTTCTATAACTTTAACTCTCTACCTACGTAATTTCCTTTTTCATTACCTACCAATTTTCCATCCTTTATAATAAATCTTCCCCTTGAAATAGTCGTAATTACTTTACCTTTTACGTCTAGTCCTTCATATAAATTGTAGTCACAATTGGAATGAGAGTATTTTATTTTATGTCTATCTAAAGGGTCAAATATTACAACATCAGCATCTGATCCTGGGAGTAACGTTCCTTTTTTAGGATATAAACCATGAATCTTTGCTGGATTCTTTGTAAATTTATCAATTATTTTATCACCAAACATTGTATACAATAAATTAAAAGAATATTCTATTCCACCTATTCCCATAGGAATTAAATCTAAAGTTGCTCTTGCTTTTTCATTAGATTTAAATGGACAATGATCAGTACCTATTACACTAACATGATCTATATTTTTTCTTAATTCATCAATTTCTTCTAAAGACCTAAGAGGTGGTGTTAAGGTATATAGAAAACCATCCTTTAATAAATAATTATCTTTAGATAAATAAAAATATTGAGGGCAGCTTTCTATAAATAAATTTTTATTTATTAAACTTTTATATAAGTCCGTAATTCGTCTTAAAGATTCTCCTGAACTAAGGTGCACAATATACATATACCCATCCATATTCTTAGTCATTTCAGCTAAAGTTAAAACTTCTGTAGTCTCACATAATGTGGGTCTATTTTCTTCATGGGATCTTACTGGAAACTTTCCCTCTCTGATTAGCTCTTCATTTTCACTATGAGACATAAGTATAACCTTCATTCTTTTCGAAATTTTCAGTAAATTACTGATAGTTCTTAATCCAGTTTTTCTATTACTGGAACTATAAGTAGTAAAGAATTTTATGCTACAAATTCCTCTCTTTTTAATCTCCTCAATAAATAGTTCTTCATTATCTTGAAAATTTGCAATAGTACTATGAAATCCATAATCTACAACAGAAACCTTTGCTTTTCTTTTTCTGTCTACAAAAGCTTTTTCTAACTCTTCAATATTTTTTACTGGATCTAAAAAATCTATAAATGTAGTAATTCCACCATATGCAGCTACTATAGAACCATTGTAAAAATCATCAGCAGAAACCTCATTACCCACCCTAAGCTGAAAATGTACATGAGGATCTATAAATCCTGGTAATACATAATTTCCTTTTGCATCATAAATATCTTTTGATAAGAAAATATCCTTTGACAGGTTTTTAATAATTCCATTATCAATGTACAAATTTCCTCTAATAAATTCCCCTTCCACATATATATTCCCATTGACTATGGCTAAATCATAACAATTCACAATATCAACCCCACATATTTGCTTTATAATAATATTTTACCATTATTTTCTTTTATTTACCATAAAATATTATTGTACTAATAGAAATTATTGATATGAAATATTAAATTAAATTCTCTAATATGGCTCTTGATAAACAGAGTTCTAAGCTTCAGAGGAAGTATTCCTCCCACGGAAGCTTAGAACTCGTTATCCAGGGACGTAGCAGCTCTTTGCTACCGCCTCGAAGAAGATGGAGTATTAGAGCTGGTAGTCATCGGATAAATATTTATTGTAATAGATTACATTTTTTTAAAATCCCACTATACAAATCTTTAAAAAAGTATTATACTGTTAGTGATTTGATGAATTATTGAAAATATTTTGTATATTTTCAATGTTAAACTTATTTAGTAAGGGGGTATTTTTTAAGTGTGTTGTAACTTAGAAAAAAATCAAATGTTTAAGGAATTAGAAGACTTTATTAATTCCTTACCTGTCAAAGATGGAGCTTTAATAGAGGTTTTGCATAAAGCTCAGCATATCTTTGGATATCTACCTAAGGAAGTTCAAACTTTCGTCGCTGATAAACTAAATTTACCTATATCTAAAGTTTATGGTGTTGTAACATTTTACTCATTTTTCACTACTGAACCTCGTGGTAAGAATGTAATAAATGTGTGCATGGGTACTGCATGTTTTGTTCGTGGTGCTGGAGATGTTCTTAAAGAATTTGAAAAAGAACTAGGTATTAAATCTGGACAAACTACAGAAGACATGAAATTTACACTAGGTTCTTTAAGATGTGTTGGTGCTTGTGGTCTAGCTCCTGTTTTAACTGTAAATGATAAGGTTTACGGTCACTGTACTCCAGACCAAGTAAAAAGTATATTAGCTGAATATGAGTAGAATTAGGAGGTAACAAAGTTGAATAAAATAAATTCCTTTGAAGAATTAAACAAAATTTATCAGGAATACAAATCATCCCTTGATATTAGAAAAGCAACTGGTATCGATGGCTTTGTTTGTGAAAAAAATAACTATAAAAAAGAAATACTTATTTGCGGAGGAACTGGGTGTAAGTCTGCACAAAGTGATTTAATTAAAGATAACCTTGAAAAAGAAATTAGTAAGTTAGATTTGGAAGATGAAGTATACGTTTCCATAACTGGTTGTTTTGGTTTCTGTGAAAAAGGTCCTATAGTAAAAGTTACTCCAGATGATGTGTTTTATGTTCACGTAACTCCTGAGGATGCTGAAGAAATCATAAATGAACATATTGTTAATGGAAATGTTGTACAAAGATTACTTTACGAAGAGCCAACTATAAAAGAAAAAGTTAAGACTCAAGATGAAATGACTTTCTATAAGAAGCAAGTTAGAATAGCTCTAAGAAATTGTGGATTAATAAACCCTGAAAATATTGATGAATATATTGCCGAAAAGGGATATCTAGCTCTTGGAAAATGTCTAACAGAATGCACTCCTGATGACGTAATAAATGTTATATTGAAATCTGGACTAAGAGGAAGAGGCGGCGGCGGCTTTCCTACCGGAAAGAAGTGGCAATTTGCAAAAGGCTATGATGCTGATCAAAAATATATTATTTGTAATGCCGATGAAGGTGATCCAGGTGCATTCATGGATCGTTCGATTTTAGAAGGAGATCCAAATAGTGTTCTTGAAGCTATGGCTATAGCTGGTTATGCTATAGGTGCTACTAAAGGTAATATATATATTAGAGCTGAGTATCCACTAGCAATTCAAAGACTTAGAATTGCTATAAATCAAGCTAGAGAATATGGACTCCTTGGTGAAAATATACTAAATTCAGGCTTTGATTTTGATATTGAAATTAAATACGGAGCTGGTGCCTTTGTATGTGGTGAAGAAACTGCTCTTATTCATTCAATAGAAGGTAACCGTGGAGAACCAACAAATAAACCACCATTCCCTGCTGAATCTGGACTTTGGAACAAGCCAACTTGCGTTAATAACGTTGAAACTTTAGCGAATATTCCAGCTATTATTAATAATGGTGCAGATTGGTTTAGTTCAATCGGCACTAAATCTTCCGCTGGTACTAAGGTTTTTGCTCTTGCTGGTAAAATTAATAACGTTGGTCTTGTAGAAGTGCCTATGGGAACAACTTTAAGAGAAATTCTTTTTGAAGTAGGTGGAGGAATTAAATTTGATAAAGAATTCAAAGCTGTTCAAACAGGAGGACCTTCTGGTGGATGTATTCCTAAAGAATTTTTAGATACTCCTATTGACTTTGATTCTTTAAGTGCTATCGGTTCTATGATGGGATCTGGTGGAATGATAGTAATGGATGAAGATAACTGTATGGTTGATATAGCTAAATTCTATTTAGAATTTACAAAAGAGGAGTCTTGTGGTAAATGTACACCTTGTAGGATTGGTAACACTCGATTACTTGAAATTCTTGAAAGAATATCAAAGGGCGAAGGTGATTTAAGTGATCTGGATAAGCTTCAAGAGCTTAGTAACACTATAAAAGATACTTCACTTTGTGCTTTAGGACAAACTTCTCCTAACCCTATTCTTAGTACAATGAAATATTTCTATGATGAATATAGAAGTCACGTTGTAGATAAGATTTGTCCAGCAGGAGTTTGTAAGGACCTTATGAAATTTGTTATTACTGATAGATGTATTGGCTGTACTAAATGTGCAAGACAATGTCCAGTTGGCTGTATCGAAGGGAAAGTTAAAACTAAGCATGTAATTGACCATAGCAAATGTATTAAATGTGGTGCATGTAAATCTAGCTGTCCAGTTGATGCAATAGATCTAGTTTAATAATTTAAAAGAGGTGAAAGTATTGAGTTTAGTTACACTTAAAATAAATAATAAAGAAATATCAGTGGAGCAAGGAACCACAATTCTTGATGCTGCACGTAAGCTTAATATAAAAATTCCTACCCTTTGCTACCTAAATCTTCATGATAAAAAGACAACTAATAAACCTGGTTCTTGTAGAGTTTGTGTAGTTGAAGTGGAAGGAAGAAAAAATTTAGCACCATCTTGTTGTACAGCTGTTGCTCCAGGTATGGTTGTTAATACTAGTACTCCAAGAGTAATAGCAGCAAGAAAAACTATAATTGAACTTTTATTATCAGACCATTCTATGGATTGCTTAACCTGTCAAAAAAATTTAAATTGTGAACTCCAAGAGCTTGCTAGTACTTATGGAGTAACTAATTTAAAATATACTGGTTCAAAATCTGTAGCTGTAAAAGAACTTAAAAATCCATCTATAGTAAGAGATACTTCTAAATGTATTTTATGTAGAAGATGCGAAGCTGTTTGTAGCCAAGTTCAAAAGGTTGGTGCAATTGGACCAATAAATAGAGGTTTTAATACCACTATAAGCACTGCATTCTTTGAAGAGCTAAATAATAGCGCTTGTACTTTATGTGGTCAATGTATAAATGTTTGTCCTACTGGGGCATTAATGGAAAAAGATAATACTATAGATGTATTAAACGCTATAGGAAATAAAGATAAATTGGTAGTAGTTCAAACTGCTCCGGCTGTTCGTGCAGCACTTGGAGAAGAATTTGGTATTAAAGAAGGTGCTGTTACTGGCAAGATGGTTGAAGCACTAAGAGAACTTGGTTTTGATAAGGTTTATGATACTGATTTTGCTGCAGATTTAACTATTATGGAAGAAGCTACAGAATTTCTAGGAAGGTATAAGAGTGGTGAAAATCTTCCTATGATTACTAGTTGTTGTCCTGGATGGATTAATTTCATAGAAAAACATTATGGAAACCTATTAAATCTTCCATCAACATGCAAATCTCCTCAACAAATGTGGGGCGCTATTGCAAGAACATACCTTGCTGAAAAACTGGGTATACCATCGGAAAAACTTTATGTTGTATCTGTAATGCCATGTGTTGCCAAAAAATCCGAAGCTAATAGAGAAGAATTTGTCAATGAAAATAATAATCCAGATATCGATGTAGTTATAACTACAAGAGAATTAGCTAAAATGATTAAACGCTCTGGATTAGAATTTGCTTCTCTACCTTCCTCTGATTTTGATACTATTATGGGTGAATCTACTGGTGCTGGAGTTATTTTCGGAACTAGTGGTGGCGTTATGGAGGCTGCTTTACGTACTGCTTATGAATGGATTACAAATAGCACTTTAGAAGAACTTGATTTTAAATCTGTTAGAGGCCTTGAAGGAATCAAAGAAGCTTCATTAATTATTGATGGTAACAAAATTAATATAGCTATTGTAAATGGACTTGCAAATGCAAAGAATTTGTTAGATAATATAGAAGATACATCTAAAAAATATCACTTCATTGAAGTTATGGCATGTCCAGGAGGATGTATAAACGGTGGTGGTCAACCATATTCTAATGAGCAATATTCATTAATAGAAAAAAGAATGAATGCTCTTTATAGTGAGGATGCTAATAAGGTTATAAGAAAATCTCATGAAAACCCTGAGATAATAAAGCTTTATGATGAATTCCTTGGAAAACCTAATGGAGAAAAATCTCACCATTTACTTCATACTCACTATATAAATAGATAAACACCTTAATTTAGTTATTAGTTATTAGTCCCTAACTAATATAAATATAAACATAAAAATGATGGTATAAATAACTTATTTATACCATCATTTTTATATAGTTCCTTATTTACAATTATAAAAATTAAAAACATATAAAGTAATATTATCCTAAGTTATAAAAGAATGTTACAAATACTGGAACTAAAGAACTTAATATAACTCCATTTATAAATGCTATTACAGCTATCTCTGGATTTGTTGCTTTAGCTATAAGTGGTAATGTTGTATCCATAGAAGTAGCTCCTGCAGGTGCTATGGCTGTGTAGCCATTCAGCTTTTTAGCTAATATTGGAATTAAAATAACTGTTATCATCTCACGGAATACATTTGTTAAAAATGCTATAGCTCCTAAAGTATCTCCACCCATTTCTTTAAGCATTACTCCTGATAAGCTATACCATCCAAATCCTGAACCTATAGCTAAGCTCTCATTAAGAGCCATATTAAATAGGAATCCTACTAAAAGTCCTCCTAGTAAACTACCTACAATTCCTCCAAATGGTACTAACAAAACCTTAAATCCTGCCTTTTTTAGATCTTTAAATATGGTCTTGTTGCCACCTACATCTATACCAACTAAAAAGATTAAAACAAATAATGAAATGGATGCAAGATTATCAATACTACTCATTATTTCTGGTGGAAACACAAAATAACCACAACCCATTCCAACTAATATAGATACTATTATTATGTACGTCATATTACTTGTCCTCCCCACATGCCTCATTTAAAAGCTCACTACACTCTTCAATTACAACATTTTCATCTTCTACAATCTCTGCATTTAAAATTTCACTATGAAATTCAGTAACCACTTTTTCATTTTCTATTATTTCCGCATTTAAGATTGATTCTTCCTTGGGTAATTGATTTTCTTTAGGCATAAACTTTTCTGATAAAATGTACACAAGTACTATACTTACACCTATTGTAGCTACTGCAAATAAAAAAGACTTTAACCCTATGGTCGGAAGATTTTTTATTATGCCCTTATCAGCTCCTATAGAAGCTCCCATAGAAAATAATAAGAATATTACACCAAGTTGTTGTAATTTACCATTTATAATTTTCCCCTTCTCACCTAATTTTAGAAAGTACCCTACAATGGCACCGAGTATTAATGCAATTAAAATTTCCATATGTCCCCCTCCTCTACCACGTTATTATATCATAGATTTGGAAACAGTTACATTATATTTAGATTATTTTTATTATATTTAACTTTATACCTTTATACATGAAATTATTTGTAATAATAATGATAAATATATTTAATCTTGAATATATATAGGAATATATTAAAAATTGATAAATAAGGAGTTATAATATGAAGAACATCTTTATGCCCTACTATATTAACGGTGATACTATTAGAGATATGTATAAAATTGCTATAAATCGATATGAAAACATTGAAATAAGTGGAAAAAGAGAAGAAACTACAATTCAAGCTACTCTACCATTGTCCGAACTAACTTGTGGAAAAATTATTCAAGGTTCAGCTACAGTAACTTTATCTAAAAGTACTCAAAGAAAATCAATAGATGAAATAGAGAATTCATCTATTAATATATTTATAAATCTAGAAACTTTATTAAATCGAAACAATGCAATCAAATCTTTAAAAATATATAGTGACCTGAATACAATTTCTCCTGGAGATATTGTAGAATTACAGTGTACTATAGAAAAATCAGATAGTACTTTAGAACTTTTAAGAAATACATTAGAATTACTTGAGTTTCAACAAATAACTTCTGATATAGATAATACCTCTATGATTAATTGGATAAAAAGAAATATAAAATCTTTAACAGAAGATAAAGTATTAAAATATCCTGTCTCCCTTCCTTTTGATTCTGATTCTTTAGTCATTACTTCTGTTTGTAGTAAACATGCATCTATGGACATAGAGTGTTATATTGGTAGACCTTGTACAATTGTTGGTGAAATAGCAAGTTATGACTATCCCCAGTCAAATCATAATATTATTGATAGTAACCCTTTAGTATCTAAATTATTATGGGATTTTATTACATCTCATAGCAACTATAAAGACTTTGTTTCTCATTTAGACTATAATAATGAATTTCCTTCTGATAAGAAAGTGTTGGAAATTGTACCTTTTATAATTTATATGTAATAAATATCTTGTTTTAGTAATATTTATAGATTATGCTAATATTAATAATTATATCTATTAATATTAGGGGGATTTATATGGACAAGTATTTTAAACTTACTGAAAACGGAACTAACGTAAAGCGTGAAATTGTTGCTGGAATTACCACTTTTCTAACAATGGCTTACATTATTGCTGTAAATCCTAATTTCCTTAGTACAGCTATGGGTGATGGTACTGCTGGAGCACTTGTAACTGCTACATGTCTAGCTGCGGGACTTACTACTATACTCATGGGACTATATGCTAATGCACCTTTTGCACTGGCATCTGGTATGGGACTTAACGCCTTCTTCGCATTTACAGTATGCGGTGCCATGGGTGTTCCATGGCAAGTGGCACTTACTGCTGTTTTTGTAGAAGGTATAATTTTCATTATTCTTTCTGTAACTAGAGTGCGTGAAGCTGTAGTTAATTGTATCCCACTTACAATGAAGTACGCTGTTACTGCTGGTATTGGACTTTTTATTGCTTTTATAGGTTTAACAGGTGCAGGTATTGTAGTGTCTAATGAAGCTACCCTTGTATCTCTAGGTTCTATGGTAGCTCCTGGTGCTATAATCGCAGTTATTGGCATTCTTATTATAGCTATTTTGAACTCTAAAAATATCAAAGGAGCTATGCTTTGGTCCATTCTGATTTGTTCTATAATTGGTTGGATATATGCAGTTATAAATCCTGAAGGAGCTACCGCCGCTGGCATATATCTTCCAAATGGATTATTCAAATATGAATCTATTAAATCAATTGCCTTCAAGCTTGACTTCTCTGTATTCACTAATAGCTCAGCTATTCTTAATTTTATAACAATTTGTCTTACTTTCTTATTCGTAGACTTCTTTGATACTGTTGGTACATTAGTTGGAGTATGTTCTAAGGCCAATATGCTAGATAAAGATGGTAATGTGCCGATGGCAAAGAAAGCTCTACTTGTAGATGCTATAGGAACCACCTTTGGTTCTTTAGTTGGAGTTTCAACCGTTACTACTTATGTAGAAAGCGCAGCTGGAGTTAGTGAAGGTGGAAGAACTGGGTTAACAGCTGTTACTACAGGTATTTTATTCTTATTGGCAATGTTTCTATCTCCAATATTTATAGCTATACCAGGTTGTGCTACAGCTCCTTGCTTAATTTGGATTGGTTTTATGATGCTAGAAAGTGTTATGAAAATAGACTTTACCGATTTTACTCAAGGCTTCCCTGCATTCATTACTATAGCCGCAATGCCATTATGTTATAGTATCGGTGATGGTCTTACCCTTGGAATTCTTTCATATACATTAATAAACTTATTAAATAACATATTTGGTAAGAAAGAAACTAAAAAACCAATCTCAATAGTAATGTATATTCTATCCATCATATTTATACTAAAACTTATATTTATGTAATTTATGTTTTAGTTATCATTAATTTAAAAAGGTAATCACCGAAAATTTTTCAGTGATTACCTTTTGTTTATATCTATATATCCATAAGATTTCTTCTATAATTCATATATAATCTTCTTAGGATTCTCATATCTTCATCTACAATTAATTGTAACTCAGATAATTCCTTATAATTTTTATCATTAATTGCTTCTCTCATTTGAGTAAATAAGCTTCTACTTACATAATTATCTTTCATAAGTTTTTCTCTTAGCTTATTTATTTCACTCCATTTTTCAAGATCATACTCCATAAAATCATCTCCATTAGATCTTCTAATGTTTCTAATTTCATTAGAATAGTTTGGAAGAATTCTATGCTCTAACTCAGTAGTCCATCTTTCAAGTACAGCTTCCTTATATCCTTTAATTACTTTATTAGTTATTACTCCATCTTTAGTTAAAACATGTACTCTCGATTCATCATCAAAAGCTAATAAATTTTCATATACAGTACTTGGAGCCTTACCAAAATACTCTTCTCTTTCTTCCTCTGTATAGAATTCAAATACATCTTCTTCACTTCTATAACATCTGCCTTCCTCTAGGTAAGAAGTTTTTTCACCTGGTTTTTTAGAAAGTTCTGCTAAAAGTTCTTCTCTACTTTTATTATTTGTAACTACATAGCTTATTCCATCTACCATAGATATTATAACTGAAGATAATACTAAATAAATATTTGTATTAGGATTTGGTGATCTCAACTCAAACCTAGTAGCCATTGGATTAATTGCATCTCTCACTAGTCCAACAAGAATAGTTCTATTTCTTGAAGGCACATCTTTAGTAAATCCTAAGGAAGTTACTATACATACTGGTGCTTCAAAGCCTGGTTTTAATCTTTGTAATGCATCATAATTTGAAGAAACAAAGGGGTTTATTACTTCATAATTCTTTAATACTCCCATTATTGCTCCATATCCTACTTCACTTAAAAAGTCTTTTTCAGCATAACTGTGGAATAAATTCATCTTCTTACCATTTTTAAGCTTTAAAGTAACGCCTACATGTAAATGTTCTCCATTTCCTGCTACCTCTTCAATTGGTTTAGCTTGGAATGTAACTTCAAGACCATTTTTTCTAAAAGTTTCTTTTATTAGACCTCTTACCAAAAGTTCATTATCACAAGTTTGAAGGGCTGTAGAAAACTTCCAATCCACTTCTAATTGTTCCATTATGTGAGTTAGAACTCCAGACTCAGATAGTTTAGCTTTAACTCCCCCTACTTCTTTATGACCCATTTCTGGTTCTAGTCCATATTTAGCTAATAAATCTAAAGATTTTTCCAGTGCTGTTCTTACAGGACCCTTAGTTCTCTTCCAGTACTGCTCCTTTAATACTTGGGAAGTGGATAATTCTTCTATTTCAGCTAATTCATTTGGAGTATTTACCCAAAACTCTAATTCTGTAGCTGCTGTAATACTTACGTCCTCTATTTCATCATAGTTTATGTCAAAGTTAGTTAAAAATTGTGGATTTTCTTCAAATAACTTCATCATAGAAGCTCTAAAGTGATCTACAGAATTTTTTAGTATGTACCTAGAATCTACGGCAACATCTTCATGGTATAAGTGACATGGCATTCTAATAGTTCCTACTGGTTTATTTGTTTCTTCATCTATATAATCATAATTATAATCTACATACCAATTACAAGTTAAATCAACCTTCATATCTACCTTTGCATTATTAAGGGTAGCTATTCCCGGTAATATTACAGATGATCCATCAGTCTGGACAGCTGTACCATGTAAAAATGTCTCAATATCTTCTATGAAATTTTTAACAGGAATTTTTTCGTCTGTATCATTACCTAAAAAGTCAATACCAACTAGAGAAACAAATCTTATTTCCTTATGCTGCTGAAGTATTTTTAGTAACTCCTCTTTATTTTGTTTATTAGTAGGTATTACAAATAATAAACTCATATAATATAAGCCCCCTTTTATAATTGTGTTCAATATTTGCATTATAGCATAATATAAAAACATTGAATATAATTAATTTTGTTAACAATAAGTTAATATATATAGTTTTTTTCGACCTTTTATTAAAAATATATTAATTTTTTACTTTTTGTTAATATATAATCCTTTACATTGTAAGTTAAACCTTTTCACTTTACGTAAAATATATAATTAACCCAATATAAAATTTACCTAAATATTTTAATGTTTATAATATTTCTTTTCATTCAAATTATTCTTTCTATTAATTATACAATTTATACAAATTATAGAACTCTAAAATTATTCAGTATATTGACATAACTTTAATAGAATTATACTATTAATTTATTGGCTAAAGTTGACTAAATTTAGTAAATATATAGTTTATATTAGAAATTAAGGAGAATACATTTATGAAATTATTATTTTTCGATACTGAAACTACTAGTATAAAACCCGGTAATATATGTCAATTATCATATATTACTGTTGATACTAGCACAAAACCTCAAACAACAGTAGGTAAAAATTATTTCTTCACTGTAGAAGAAATGAATGAAAGTGCTGAAGCTATACATGGCTTTTCTTTAGAAAAGCTCTACGAACTGAGTAATGGAAAATATTTCGAAGATACTTATGAGGAATTTATAGATGATTTTATCAATAGTGATATAATTATTGGACACAATGTTCAATTTGATATTAAATTTTTAAAAAGCGAACTAGAATTTTTAGATATTCCTTTTAATCCTAAAGGTTCATTTTGTACTATGTCATATTATAAAGAAATATGTAAAGCTACTAATTCTAGAGGCTTATTAAAAAATCCTTCTCTTGGAGAAGTGATAAACTTTTTAAACCTTAAGGAAGATTTTCTTCAAAATAAATGTACTTCTCTATTTGGTAAGACATCTGGCTATCATGATGCAAGATTTGATACAACTTGTACTTATATGTTAGTAATTCAAGGAATAAAAACTGGATTAATTCCTCCAAAATTTTTTACTAATATGTTACAATTTAAGTAATACTGTGAAGTAAAACTTTTATTTTAGGAGTGATTTAAATGATAGCTATTAAAAATGTTACTATCCACACTATGGCAGAAGATGAAATTATCAAAAATGGTGTTATACTAATTGATAATGGCAAAATATGCAACCTTGGTTCAAACATAGCAATTCCCGAAAACATAGAAATTATCGATGGAAAAAATGGCTTTTTAATGCCAGGTATTATTGATGCTCATTGTCATATTGGAATGTGGGAAGATGGATTAGGATTTGAAGGTAGTGATGGAAATGAAACTACTGATCCAGTTACGCCTCATCTTAGAGCTATAGATGCAATAAATCCTGTGGACAAATGTTTTCAAGAAGCATTAGAGGCTGGTATTACAACTGTAGCAACTGGTCCTGGAAGTGCTAATGTAATAGGTGGAACCTTCGCAACTATGAAAACTTATGGGAAAACTATAGATGATATGGTTATTAATGAATGTACCGCTATGAAATCTGCCTTTGGAGAAAATCCTAAGCGAGTTTATAGTGGTAAAAAAGTTACTCCAAGTACTAGAATGGCTACTGCAGCTATCCTTCGTGAAAATTTAATAAAAGCTAAAAATTATGTAGAAAAACAAGAAGCCTTCAAAAATGGTAATGCTAAAGCTCCAGACTTTGACATGAAGTTAGAAGCCTTAGCAAAGGTCATTAGAAAGGAAATTCCATTGAAATCTCATGCTCATAGAGCTGATGATATTCTTACTGCTATTAGAATAGCTAAAGAATTTGATTTAGACCTTTCTTTGGAACATTGTACTGAAGGACATTTAATAACCGAAAGCCTTAAAGATGAACATATAAAATCTATAATTATAGGTCCAAGCTTATCTGATAGAAGTAAAGTGGAACTGAAAAATTTAACATTTAAAACTCCTATGATTTTAAACAAAGCTGGAATAAAAGTTTCCATTATGACAGATCACCCTGTAATTCCACTTCAATATATATCTCTATGTGCTGCCCTTGCTGCTAGAGAAGGAATGGATGAAGAAGAGGCTTTAAGATCTATTACCATAAATCCAGCTCGTGCAATAAATGCTGATCATAGAGTTGGTAGTATTGAAGTAGGCAAAGATGCAGATATTATAATATATAATGGACATCCTTTTGATCTTAGAAATACTGTTAAACTTGTAATGATTGATGGTAAAGTAGTTAAAAATCAACTTTAATTTAATTAATCATTAATTTAAGTATATAAATAAAATATAACAGAATATTATTAGGGGGATTCCTTATTTAGAATATACCTAGTTACATTGATATGTAACTAGGTATATCTTATTATTACATATTATTCCACTTATCTTTACAATTCTACCATAACTTACATTTACAAATCTTAGGTTAATTTGTGGACTTTAGTTTTAAATTTTGTATAATACTAATTACAGCATTAAACAATCTTTTTATAGATAAAACCTTATTCTTTAATCATTTTATATTGTATATATTAAATTCTATTTTATAAAAAGATATATACAAATTTTAAGGAGGTAAGATTATTGATAGATAACATTAAAAAGAATTTAATTATTATTCCTTTAAGTATTTTAGTATTATCAATTGTAGCTTTAATTTTATTAAATATAGGTGCAGCTACAATCCCCTATAAAACATATTCAGATTTTTTACTGGACTTAGAAAGTAATAATATATCTAAGGTATCCATGTCTCAAACACCTAAAATTACTGTTATAGATAAGTTTGGAAAAAAATATTCTACAGATAATCCTAATAGTAATACTCTTAAAGAAACTCTTTTAAAAGAAGGTATTACAGTTGAAAGTTCTTCCACTTTACCAACAAATCAACGTATAGCAGTTATATTCCTCAGTCTTTCTGCTGTAACTACTATATTTATGACTATAAAAAGGAATAGTTCTGGTGGAACAATGACTTCTATTACTGCAATTGATGGACAAAGTGTTTCTAAGGATAAATTTAACTTTAATTCTGTAGCCGGTAATGATGAGGCTAAAGAAAGTTTAAAGGATATAGTAGATTTTCTTAAAAATCCAGAAAAATATGCTTCTTACGGCGCAAGAATGCCTAAAGGTGTAATTCTTTATGGAGATCCTGGAACTGGTAAGACTCTATTAGCAAAAGCTATAGCTGGTGAAGCTAAGGTTCCTTTCTATGCTGTATCTGGTTCAGACTTTGTTCAGATGTATGTTGGAGTAGGTGCAAGTAGAATTAGAAATTTATTCAAGAAAGCTAAGACTCATGGTAAAGCTGTTATTTTTATTGATGAAATCGATGCTATAGGTAAGCAACGTAGTTCTAATAAATCTGGTAATTCTGATGAAAAGGATCAAACCTTAAATGCTCTTCTAACTGAGATGTCGGGATTTAAAGAAAGTGAAGGTATTGTAGTTATAGCAGCTACTAATAGACTTGATATATTAGATGAAGCTCTTTTAAGACCTGGTAGATTTGATAGGCATATAGAGGTATCTCTTCCAGATATTAATGCAAGAGAAAAAATATTAAATCTTCACTTTAAAAATAAACCAGTAAGTGATATGAACATAAGAGATATCGCACATAATACAGCCTATTTTTCTGGTGCTAAATTAGAAAATTTAGTGAATGAAGCTGCTATAATTGCATGCAAAGAAGATGCTCCATATATCACTGGTGAACATATGGATAAAGCCTTTTCAATAGTAGTAGCTGGTCATGAAAAATTAGATAAAGAAGCCCTTAAAGAAGAAGATATGAAAATTACTGCTTATCATGAAGTTGGACATGCATTGATTTCCCACTTAAAAGTTCCAGAAGAAAAAATCTCTAAAATAACTATAATCCCTACCTCTAAGGGTGCAGGTGGATACACTTTAACTATAGGTGAAGATAACACCTACCATAATCTAGATTATTTAAAAAGAAAAATTATGGTTTTATTGGGTGGAAGAGCTGCCGAAGAAATTATCTTTGGCGAAGAAAAAATAACTACTGGAGCCTTCAATGATTTAAAGAAAACTACCAATATAGTTAATAATATGGTATGTGAATATGGTATGGGAAAATCTCTAGGTCTTTTAAGACTTTCAGAAATGCAAGGAATACCTACTGATTATTATACTACAGTAGTATTGGAAGAGTGTAAATCTGTACTGGATGAATTGTATGAAGAAGTTAAAAACACCTTAAATAATAATTTAGATTTATTAGTTAAGCTATCTGAAGAATTACTTTTAAAAGAAACTCTATATACTGATGACATTCTTAATCTAATATATGGTAAAACAAGCTAATCTATGTACAATATTATTTGAAACCTAGGGGTAATTCCTTAGGTTTTTATTTTAATGCTAATTATTGGTGTAGCATTAGAATACTTGTACTTATATATATAAAAAGGCATGAAACTATTTTAAATTTTTAGGTTTCATACCTTTTTATATTTTATATAGGTAATATTACATGTTATATACTAGATAAGTTTTACCTGAAATTAAAGCTTATCTAGTTATATATTGTTTAAAATTTATATATTGTTTAAAATGCTATTGTAGCTTAGATAGTTCTACTGCAAGTTTTGCTCCAACCTTAGCATTATTAAATACTAATTGAATGTTAGATTCTAAACTTGATCCACCTGTAATCTCCTTAACCTTAGAAAGTAAGAATGGTGTACTCTCTTTTCCTACTATTCCTTTCTCTTCCGCTTCCTTAACAGCTGTTTCTATAGCATTATTAATTGTATCATAATCCATTTCAAATTCTTCTGGTATTGGGTTTGCAACAACCATACCACCCTCTAAACCTAAATCCCATTTAGCCTTTAATGCTTTTGCAAGGATTTCTTCACTATCCACTTTATAGTCTACTTTAAAGCCAGATTTTCTTGTGTAGAATGCCGGTAATTCTTCTGTTTGGAATCCTACTACAGGTACTCCCTTAGTTTCTAGGTATTCACGAGTTAACCCTATATCAAGAATAGATTTACATCCAGCACATACTACAGCTACGTCAGTCATAGCTAATTCTTCAAGGTCAGCTGATATATCCATAGTCTGTGCAGCACCTCTATGAACTCCTCCAATTCCACCTGTAGCAAATACCTTAATTCCAGCAAGTGCTGCAATAATCATTGTAGATGCAACTGTAGTAGCTCCATTTAGTTTATTAGCAACTATAAAAGGTATATCCCTTCTGCTAGTTTTTATTACTCCAGAAGTTTTTCCTAAAAATTCAACTTCTTCAGTTGTTAATCCAACTTTTAATTTTCCTTCAAGAATAGCTATAGTTGCTGGAATTGCTCCATTTTCTCTAATTACGCTTTCCACTTTTAATGCAGTTTCTACATTTTTAGGGTAAGGCATTCCATGAGAAATTATAGTTGATTCTAAAGCAACTACTGCCTTTCCTTCCATTAATGCTGCTTTTACCTCTGGGTTTATATCTAAATATTTTTCTAACATTATTTAATCTCCTCCAATTTTTTATTTATATTTTCCAAAGACATATTTGGATTAATAGTATCTTTATGAGTAATTGCCAGTGAAGAACAAGCTGAAGCAACCTTCAAAGTATGTATTAAATCAAAATTATTCATACTTGAGTATACTAATCCAGCAACAAAAGCATCTCCTGCACCATTAGCATTGACAACTTTAACTTTGGGTGGAGTAAATAATCCTTTACTTATCCCATCATTATAATATACTCCTTCTTCACCTAGACTTATAAATACATTTTTTACACCTAAGTTTAAAAAGTAATCACTAACTTTTTCTACCTCATCCATAGTACTAATTTTCATTCCTGATAAAATCTCAGCTTCAATTTTATTAGGTTTTATTGTATGAAACTTATGAATGATGTCCCTTACCTTAACTGCCTTAGATGATGATACTGTATCTAAGAAAAATTTTGTATTTTTAAAGTTATTAACTACATACTCTATTACTTCCTTAGGAATATTAGTGTCTATAATACATATTCTAGAACTTTCAATTACTGATTTTTTAGTTTTAATAAATTCTATGGTCATCTTATCATAGATATCCATGGATGAAATTGCTACCTTCATATCTCCAGAATAATCAAGAACAGACATATATACTGATGTAAATTCTCCATCTAATTTAAGGCTATGTTCTAAATCTAAACCAATTTCTCTGCCTTCATCTATAATCTTACGACCATAAATATCATTACCAATAACAGAAATTAGTTTTGTAGAAACTTCTAATCTACACAAATTTTCACCTATATTCCTACCAACCCCACCTAAAGAAAATTTTATATTTCCAGGGTTAGAATCATTAAGTCTTAACTCATCATTAGAAAATCCTACTATGTCTATATTAGTTCCTCCTATTATAGACACAAAATTTTCTTTACTCATTACATATCCTCTACCTGAGATATATCCTTTTTTTATAAGGTTTCCTATATGTACTCCTACAGATGACCTAGTGATCTTAAGAATATCTGCTATTTCATTTTGAGATATTAAGGGGTTATCCTTTATAAGATTTAATATTTCTTCTTCTCTATTTGTCATCATTTTCTCCTCTTAATATTTGCTTATTTTATAAAGATTCGCTTACTTGATTTTAGCATACTATAAAAATTAATGCAATAATATTTTATCCAAAAATTTTAATGCAATAAATTTATATTTATTTTTTCTCACTATAATATTCCTTAAAATTTGTAATTTATTACGAGTATGGAATTATATTATCTAAATTTATGTAAGTAATACCTTAATATTAGACAATGTATGCATTATTTTCTATTTAATTTTTAATTTATCCCCTATAGTTTTAATTATTCTTAAATCATATAAACAATTCAATATATTGCACCATAAAGATTTTCGAGTTATAATAAAGTTTGTACTATAGGAGTCATTAATACAATGTCTTTATAATTTATACTATAGGAATGGAGGAATATTATGGGACTATTAACTTTTAAACGAGGCATTCATCCGCCTCACGGAAAACATTTTTCAGAAAAAAAAGAAATTGAAACCTATCTTCCAAAGGGTGATTTAGTGTTCCCTATGAGCCAACATATAGGGGCTCCATGTGAACCTATTGTAAAAAAGGGAGATAAAGTTGTAGTTGGACAAAAAATTGGTGCAAGCACATCTTTTGTTTCATCTAATATCTATTCTAGTGTATCTGGAATAGTTAAAAATGTAACACCTATGCTTACATCAAATGGTTCAAAGGCTATGAGCGTTATTATTGAAAACGATAATACCTATGAAGAAATAGCCTATACACCACACGAAAATTATAAGAATTTATCTAAAAATGAGCTATTAGATATAATTCAAGAAGCTGGTATTGTAGGTCTTGGAGGTGCATGCTTTCCAACTCATGTAAAGCTAAATCCACCAAAAGAATGCAATATTGATACTATTGTTATCAATGCAGCTGAATGCGAACCTTACTTAACTTGTGACCATCAGTTAATGCTACAATATTCTAATGAGATAGCTGAAGGTTTAGAAATCCTTTCTCAAATGTTTCCTGAAGTAAAAATCTTCTTAGGTATTGAGAACAACAAAAGTGATGCTATAACAATAATGAAAGCAGTTGTAGAACCTATTAAAAATGTTGAAATAGCAGAACTTAAAACTAAGTATCCACAAGGTGCAGAAAAACAGTTAATCTATTCTGTTACTAAAAGAGAAGTTCCAACAGGAAAACTACCTGCAGATGCTGGTTGCATAGTTCAAAACGTAGCTACTATTTTTGCTATAAGAGAAGCAGTTATTCTTGGCAAACCACTTACTGAAAGAATAGTTACTGTTACTGGAGGTGCAATAAAAACTCCAAAAAACCTAAGAGTTAAATTTGGTACAAGCTTGAGAGAACTTGTTGATTATTGTGATGGATTTAACGAAGAGCCTGTTAAAGTTCTTAGCGGTGGTCCAATGATGGGAACTGCACTATTTACTTTAGACATTCCTGCAATAAAAGGTACTTCTGGTATACTTTGCTTAACAAAATCAGAGGCTGTGCCTACTCTTGAATCAAACTGTATCAGATGTGGTAAATGTGTTAACGCATGTCCAATGTTCTTGCTTCCAAATAAACTTAATGCCCAAGTTGTAAGAGGCGATTATGAAAACTTTGAAAAGTTTGGTGGACTTAACTGCATTGAATGTGGTGCTTGTAGCTATTCTTGCCCTGCTAAGAGAAATTTAACTCAAACTTGCAAAGAGGGTAAAAAAAGAGTTATAGCTAATAAAAAGAAAAAGTAGAGGTGAACATAATGTCTGGAAATTTATATAACGTATCAGTATCGCCACATATCAAATCTAAGGAAACAGTATCAACTGTAATGAGAGATGTGCTAATCGCTTTAGTACCAGCTACTGTAGCAGGTATTTATTTCTTTGGGAAAGAAGCAGCCTTAGTTATGATAACAGCTATTGTTTCTGCAATGCTAAGCGAATACTTATTTAATAAAATAACTAAAAGACCAAATTCATTAAAAGATTTAAGTGCAGTTATTACTGGATTACTACTTGCTTTTAACTTGCCTCCTACACTTCCTCTTTGGATGGTTGCTGTTGGTAGTGCATTTGCTATCATTGTTGTTAAATGTTTTTTTGGCGGTCTTGGTCAAAATATTATGAACCCAGCCCTTGCTGGAAGAGCATTCTTACTTGCTGCATATCCAAGTCAAATGACTGAATGGACTATAGATGGTGTAACTAAAGCTACTCCTCTTGCTATACTTCGTAATGGTGGTGGATTACTTCCTGATACTCTAGATGCATTCCTTGGTACTAACTTAGCTGGATGTATCGGAGAAGTTTCTGCTTTTGCCCTACTTATCGGTGGAGCTTATCTATTATATAGAAAAGTTATAACATGGCACATTCCTGCTACGTATATTGGTACAGTTTTTGTAATCACTACAGTATTAGGTAGAGATGGATTTATGCAGGGAAATGGAATATATGAAATATTTATAGGTGGATTAATGCTTGGTGCTATATTCATGGCTACTGATTATACTACATCTCCTATGACTAGAAAAGGTCAAATCATATTTGGTGTTGGTTGTGGTTTATTAACATCATTAATTCGTTTATACGGTGGTTATGCAGAAGGTGTTTCTTACTCAATCTTAATAATGAACTTATTAGTTCCAATGATTGATAAATGGACGAATCCACGTGTGTTCGGAGGTGCAAAATAATGAAAGAAAATTTAAAATTAGGAGGAATTCTTCTTGCAATTACTGCAATTGCTGGTCTAATCCTTGCCTTTGCTTATGATATTACTAGAGCACCAATTGAAGCTAAAGCTAAAGAGGACCAAGCTGCTGCTATGAAAGTTGTCTTAGAAGCAGAAGAATTTTCAGAATTAACAGATGGTATTGCCGATGAAAACGTAACAGGTATATTTCAAGCTAAGACTAGTGGAACTGATGCTGGTTATGTATTTCAAGTTAACTCATCAGGCTATGGTGGAAAAATTGAATTAATGGTTGGTATCGATGCTGAAGGAGCTGTTTCTGGTATTACAATTTTAAGTCATACTGAAACTCCTGGACTTGGTTCTAAAGCAAAGGATGATCCTTCTTTCGCAGCACAATATAAAGGTCTTTCTTCTGAAAAGGAACTTACTGTCGGTTCAGATATTCAAGCAATTACTGGTGCAACAATTACTTCTAAAGCAGTAACTACTGGTGTAAACACTGCTATAAATTACTACAATACTAACTTGAAAGGAGCAAAGTAGAATGAAGGAATTAGTTAATAGATTAAAAACAGGTATTATTACCGAAAATCCAGTTTTCATACAAGTACTAGCTATGTGTCCTACTCTTGCTGTTACAAGTAGTGTAAAGAATGCGGCAGGTATGGCTCTTGCTGCAACAGTAGTATTAATAGGCTCAAATGCTGTTATCTCTTTGATTAGAAAACTCGTTCCTGATAAAATCAGAATACCAGCTTATATCGTAGTTATCGCTACCTTCGTTACTTTAATACAGTTCTTATTACAGGCTTATATTCCTGATTTATATAAATCTCTTGGAATATTCTTACCTCTTATAGTAGTTAACTGTGTTATCTTAGGTAGAGCTGAAGCATATGCATCAAAAAATAAAGTAATACCTTCAATTTTTGATGCTATTGGAATGGGACTTGGGTTTGGACTTGCTATAGTTGTATTAGCAACCTTTAGAGAAGTTCTTGGTAATGGAACATTCTACGGAATGCAATTCCTACCAAAATCTTATGTTCCAGCTATGGTTATGACATCTGCTCCTGGAGCTTTCATAACTCTTGGTATACTTTTAGCATGCTTGAATCAATATAAGATTTCAAAAGCTAAAAAATCTGAAACTACAAAATAAGGAAGGTGAAGTTTAATGAAAGAATTATTTACTATATTTATAGGAGCCCTTTTAGTTAACAACGTAATATTAGGGCAGTTTCTAGGTATATGTTCCTTCCTTGGAGTTTCTCAAAAAACAGAAACTGCTAAAGGTATGGGTGCAGCTGTTACCTTTGTAATGTTACTAGCTACTCTTATTACCTTCGTGGTAAATAAGTTAATTTTAATTCCTTTCCATATGGAATATCTATCAACATTAGCTTTTATTCTTGTTATAGCAGCATTAGTACAATTTGTTGAGACTGTTATTAAGAAAATCCAACCAGGTCTTTATAGATCTCTAGGTATCTTCTTACCTCTTATCACAACTAACTGTGCAGTACTTGGTGTTGCTGTTACAAATATAGATAAAGGTTATGGATTAGCTCAATCACTATCTAATACTATTGGATCAGCTCTTGGATATGTACTTGCTATAGTAATCCTTGCAGGTTTAAGAGAGAGAATGGAAGATAATACTGATATGCCAGCTGCTTTTAGAGGATTACCAATTTCTCTAATAACAGCTGGATTAATGGCTATTGCTTTCTACGGATTCAGTGGTCTAGTTTAAAGGAGGGAATTTAAATGGATTTATCAAATTTAGTATATCCTGTAGTCAGCCTTGGTGGTCTTGGATTAGTATTTGGAGCACTATTAGGATATGCAAGCAACAAATTTAAAGTAGAAGTTGATGAAAGAATCCCTCTAGTAAGAGAATGTTTACCTGGTGCAAACTGTGGTGGATGTGGATTCGCTGGATGTGATGCTTATGCAGAAGCTGTAGTTATGGGTACAGCTGCAACTAACAAATGTAGCCCTGGAGGTGCTGAGGCAGTTGAAAAGATATCTTCAATTCTTGGAGTTGAAGCATCAACAGCTGAACCAATGGTAGCTTTTGTAAGATGCAAAGGAACTTCTGATGTTGCAAGAGAAAAATATAACTATGTAGGAATTCTAGATTGTAACCAAGCTTCCGTAGCCCCTGGTGGTGGTTCTAAAGCTTGTGAATTCGGATGCTTAGGTCTAGGTTCTTGTGTGAAGGCTTGTGAATTCGGTGCACTATCCATAGTTAATGGTGTAGCTTCTATAGACGAAGAAAAATGTGTAGCTTGTGGTGCTTGTATATCAGCTTGTCCAAAAACATTAATTCATCTTGTACCTAAAAAATCTAAGGTTAGAATAGACTGTAATAACAAAAATAAAGGTAAAGAAGTTATGGATGTTTGTGATGTAGGATGTATCGGTTGTGGTATCTGTATGAAAAACTGCCCTAAAGATGCAATCGAGATAGTAAATAATATTCCAGTATTTGATTACACAAAATGTGTTAGTTGTGGTATATGTGCAAATAAATGTCCAAAGAACTCCATATTAAACCTTAGAAAACCTGTATTAAAAAAAGAAGCAGTACCATCTCCTGCTAAGCCAGCTAGTGAAGCTACTTCTTCTGAAAATAACAATGCTACAGTATAAATAAATTTAATTTTATGTTATAATATAGAAGGCTTTTTAGCCTTCTATATTTATTTGGAGGTGATTTCGTGCAAGAAGAAGGTATTATAAAGAAAATTAATGGAGATATAGCTACTGTTGCTTTTGTAAAAAAAGGTGGTTGTGGTGGTGGATGTTCCTCTTGTAAATCTGGATGTCCTAAAGATACTATATTGGTAGAATTAAAAAATACAGAACACGCTACTGTTGGTGAAAGAGTTTTAGTATCAATGGATAATAAGGTTTTTAGCAACATGACATTTTGGGCCTATGCCTTCCCTACCATTATTACAGTAATTACTCTTATAATATGTCTATACATATTTAATAAGCTTAATTTAGCTAATTCTGAAGTATATTCAGTGCTACTGGCTTTAGTAGCCATGGTAATTTCTTATGTACTTAGTTCTAAACTAAATAAAAAACAAGATAAGTATTCTTTTAAGATGATTAAAAAGTTAAATTAAACTTTTTAAAATGTGATGAAAGTTATATTAATAAAGATATATTTTACTATATAAAGTTAATAATATTCACATATAGACCATACAAAATCAATTATAACCAATTAGGAGGTATAAAAATGAACATAGCATCAATGATTGATCATACTATTTTAAAAGCTGAAACAACCAAGGATCAGGTTATAAAAATTTGCAAAGAAGCAAAGGAATATAAATTCAAGTCAGTATGTGTAAACTCTTGTTATACTGAGTTAGTAGCAAAGGAACTAAAGGACTCTGGAGTACTCGTGTGCACAGTGGTAGGTTTCCCTCTAGGAGCTATGGATACTAAATCTAAGGCTTTCGAAACAGCTAGAGCTATCGAACTTGGAGCAAATGAAATAGACATGGTTATCAATGTAGGAGCTTTAAAGGATAGGGATTACGATTTTGTGAGAAATGATATAAAAGAAATTGTTGATACGGCTAAAGGAAAGGCTATAGTTAAAGTTATTTTAGAAACTTGCCTATTAACTGAAGAAGAAAAAATCAAGGCTTGTGAATTATCACAAGAAGCAGGTGCAGACTTTGTAAAAACTTCAACTGGATTTAGTACAGGTGGAGCAACTCCTGAAGATATTGCTCTAATGAGAAAGGTTGTTGGACCTAATATGGGAGTAAAAGCCTCTGGTGGTGTTCGTACTACCGAAGATGCCCTGAAGGTTATAAATGCTGGTGCAAATAGACTTGGTGCCAGTGCATCTATCGCAATCGTAAATAATTTATGTAATTCAGATTCTGACTATTAGAATTTATTTTCATTTTACAAATTAATTAAAATACATTTTATAAATAGGTAAACTTCTGTAAATTCTAGAAGTTTATCTATTTATTTTTCGACTTTTTTGTTAAGTTCTTGTTAAGAAAATTAATTTTGTTAAAGCTTTGTCGTATATATTGAAATTAGTCACAAAATGTTTAAAATTAAGACATGATAGAAAATTTAATCAATTCTATCAAATATTTTTATAGGGGGATATAAAAATGAAATTTTTAACAGGACTATTCAAATTTTTACCAATCTTTGTATTGGCAGGTCTAATGATGATGAAGGTCAACGTACTTACGGCAGCTCCAATTGCAACAATAGTTGCTTGCTTTGTAGCCTACATCACAGAAAAAATTAAAATGAATGAACTAATTGATGCTGCTGTAAACAATGTAAAGGAGCTCATACTTGTATTCTTTATATTAATGTTCGCTTATGCAATGGCAAGTGCCTTTATGTCAACAGGAGTTGGTGCTTCTATCGTTAATGTAGCTCTATCTCTTGGGTTGAATGCAAGGACTGTTGCTGTAACCGGTTTCTTAGTAACTTGCGTACTATCAGTTGCTACTGGAACTTCTTGGGGAACTTTCGCAGCATGTGCACCTATTTTCTTATGGCTTAACCATATAGTTGGAGGAGATATCCTTCTTACTACATCTGCTATCGCTGGTGGTGCTTGTTTTGGTGATAATATTGGTCTTATCTCTGATACAACAGTTGTAAGCTCTGGTATTCAAGATGTAGAGGTTATAGACAGAGTTAGAACTCAAGGTGTTTGGTCTCTTGCTTGTATGATAATCACTGCAATTATTATCTTTGTAGTAAGCCTAGCAATGAAATTACCTACTGATGTAGCTAATGCAAAGTTAGCTATTGATGCTATTCCACCAGAAGCTTGGTCTGCTATTGAGGCTCAAAAACCAGCAGCTGTTGAACTTTTAAATCAAGTTAAAACCGGAGTTCCTGTATACATGGTAATTCCTCTAATACTTGTTATAGTTGCTGCTGTTATGGGTATTCCTACTCTACTTTGCCTATTCTTAGGAATTGGTTCTTCATACATCTTCGGTTCCTTTGCAGGAACTGTAGAAAGCTTACCTGCTTTCTTATCTTTAGTTCAAGATGGATTTGGCGAAGCTGGTTCTTGGGTTATTGTAATGATGATGTGGGTTGGTGCCTTCGGTGGTGTAATGGCTAAAATGGATGCTTTTGCCCCACTATCAGCTCTTGTTTTAAAAATTTCTGGAAACGTAAGACAACTAATGTTCTGGAATGGTGTTTTATGTTTAGGTGGTAACGCTGCTCTTTCTGATGAAATGGCTCAAATAGTAACTATCGGACCTATCATTAAAGAATTAGTTGATAAAAACGTTGAAGGAAGCCAAGAGGATATGTACAAACTATATCTTAGAAATGCAACCTTTGGTGATGCTCTTGGAGTATTTGGATCTCAATTAATTCCTTGGCACGTATACATTGGTTTCTATGTAGGAATTGCTTCTTCGGTATATCCATTACACAAATTTGTAGCTACAGATATAATTAAATACAACTTTATGGCTTTTGTAGCTGTAGGATCAATCCTATTACTTACCCTTACTGGATGGGACAGATTTATTCCTAAATTTGGTCTACCAACAGAACCTGCTGTTAGATTAAAAAAGAAATAAATATATAACACTGATAATGAAGTAATTCTATATTATCAGTAAATAATTCTTAAAACATGCTATTGATATCATAAGATATTAATAGCATGTTTTTTTCATAATATTTGTTATTTTTTTAACACACATATCTAAATATTCTATAATACTTCAAGTTATAAATACTAAAATGTAAATTTTATTTATAATATTATTTATATACTAAATTTTTTGAAATTATTTTTAGTAAACATTTACATGAAATATATGCAAATATTTTTATCTTCAATATTATTTCTACCTATTTCTACTTTTTAATTTATCGTTTTCATTAATTAACTCAATATTTTTAATTTTTTTATAAAAAGTTCTAAAATTTATGTATTTTTTCTGGAAAAACACTTGATATTTTTTTGAAAAGGTTTTAAACTAGTAATGTGAAAATAATGGTTAAAAAAATAACTATATTTTCATTTTAATTTATTTATAGGGGGATCTTAAATGAAAATTTTTAAAGGATTTTTAAAATTTGTACCAATCTTTGTATTGGCAGGTCTAATGATGCTTAAGGTTAATGTACTTACGGCAGCACCTATAGCAACAATAGTTGCTTGCCTTGTAGCCTACATCACAGAAAAAATTAAACTGAATGAACTTATCGATGCTTCCATCGAAAATGTAAAGGAACTTATTTTAGTATTCTTTATACTAATGTTTGCCTACGCAATGGCAAATGCATTTATGTCAACTGGAGTGGGTGCTTCTATAGTTAATATAGCACTATCTCTTGGAGTAAATGCAAGAAGTGTTGCTGTATGCGGTTTCTTAGTAACTGCTATACTTTCTGTTGCTACCGGTACCTCTTGGGGAACCTTTGCAGCATGTGCTCCTATCTTCTTGTGGCTAAACCACATATTGGGAGGAAGTATTCTTCTTACTACTGCTTCAATAGCTGGTGGTGCTTGCTTTGGAGACAATATTGGTCTTATTTCCGATACTACAGTTGTGAGTTCTGGTATTCAAAAGGTTGAGATACTTGAAAGAGTAAAATCTCAAGTTGTTTGGTCTGTCCTTTGTCTTGTTGTGTCTGCAATTATTATTTATGGTATGAGTGTAGCACTGAAACTGCCTACAGAAGCTGCTAATACTGCACTAGCAATTGAGTCTATTCCAGCAGAGGCATGGTCTGCTATTGAAGCTCAAAAGCCTGCAGCTGTTGAACTTTTAAATCAAGTTAAAAATGGAGTACCTGTCTATATGGTAATTCCGCTATTACTTGTTATAGGTGTCGCTGTTACGGGTATACCTACTCTACTTTGTTTGTTCCTAGGAATTATTTCTTCTTATATCCTTGGTTCCTTTGCAGGAACAGTAGAAAGCCTACCAGTTTTCTTAGAATTAGTTCAAAGTGGATTTAGCGAGGCTGGTTCTTGGGTTATAGTAATGATGATGTGGGTTGGTGCCTTTGGTGGTATCATGGCTAAAATGGATGCCTTTGCTCCACTATCAGCTCTTGTTTTAAAAATATCTAAAAATGTAAAACAGTTAATGTTCTGGAATGGTGTTTTAAGTATAGGTGGTAATGCTGCTCTTTCTGATGAAATGGCTCAAATAGTAACTATTGGACCTATTATTAAAGAATTAGTTGATAAAAATGTTGAAGGAAGCGAAGAAGATCTTTATAAACTTCGTCTTAGAAATGCTACCTTCTCAAGTTCATTAGGTGTTTTTGGATCTCAATTAATTCCTTGGCATGTATACATAGGATTCTATGTAGGAATACTTTCTTCAGTATATCCATTACATACATTTATAGCTACAGATATTATTAAATATAATGTCATGGCTTTTGTAACCGTAATTTCATTACTTCTTCTTACTATTACTGGATGGGATAGATTTATTCCTAAGTTTGGTTTACCAAGAGAACCTAAAGTTAAACTTAAGAATCAAACTTCTGAGGTCAATTCTGATAAAGAAATTTGTGCATAATAAATATAAAAAATCTCACAATAGTTATTAACTATTGTGAGATTTTTTATATATCATAGTTATACAAATTAATGTTCATTCCAAAAACTTCATATTTATTTACTAATAATAACCATAAAACCCTTTACACATAATAACAATTATTCTTTTATAATACATATATTAGCAAATACTCCTAACATTCTACATTAAATTATTTAATTTATGCGTTTTTTCTGAAAAATACTTGATATTTTTGAGAAAACGTTTTAAACTAATTTTATAGTAAGACTAGTTAAATAAATAACTAGTTTTTCTAGTAAATTTTTTATAGGGGGATATAAAAATGAAATTTTTAAAAGCAACCTTTAAGTTTGTACCAATATTTGTATTGGCCGGACTTATGATGATGAAGGTAGACGTGCTTACAGCTGCACCAATTGCAACTATATTTGCATGTATTGTAGCCTACATCACAGAAAAAGTTAAATTCAGTGAACTTATTGACGCAGCAGTCGATAATGTAAAGGAACTTATTTTAGTATTCTTTATACTAATGTTTGCCTATGCAATGGCAAACGCTTTCATGTCAACAGGAGTTGGTGCTTCTATAGTTAATATGGCCCTAACTCTTGGATTAAATGCAAGAACTGTAGCTGTATGTGGCTTCTTAGTAACTTGCATACTGTCAGTTGCTACTGGAACTTCTTGGGGAACATTTGCTGCATGTGCTCCTATTTTCTTATGGCTTAACCATATAGTTGGAGGAAATATTCTTCTTACTACAGCTTCTATAGCTGGTGGTGCTTGCTTTGGTGATAATATCGGTCTTATCTCTGATACAACAGTTGTAAGTTCTGGTATTCAAAAGGTTGAAGTTATTGATAGAATTAGAACTCAAGGGATTTGGTCAATAGCATGTGCGATTATAACTGCAATTATTATATTCGGTGTTAGTTTATATATGAAACTACCTACAGATGTAGCTAATGCAAAATTAGCTATTGATGCTATTCCACCAGAAGCTTGGTCTGCTATTGAGGCTGAAAAACCAGCAGCTGTAGAACTTTTAAATCAAGTTAAAACTGGAGTACCTGTCTATATGGTAATTCCTCTAATACTTGTTATAATTGTTGCTGTTATGGGAGTTCCTACTTTACTTTGCTTATTCTTAGGAATTGCTTCTTCATTTATCTTTGGTACATTTGCAGGAACTGTAGAAAGCTTACCTTCTTTCTTAGGTTTAGTTGAAAGCGGATTTGGTGAGGCTGGTTCTTGGGTTATTGTAATGATGATGTGGGTTGGTGCCTTCGGTGGTGTAATGGCTAAAATGGATGCTTTTGCTCCAATATCAGCTCTTGTTCTAAAAATATCTGGAAATGTAAGACAATTAATGTTCTGGAATGGTGTTTTATGTATAGGTGGTAACGCTGCCCTTGCTGACGAGATGGCTCAAATAGTAACTATTGGACCTATCATTAAAGAATTAGTTGATAAAAACGTTGAAGGAAGCCAAGAGGATATGTATAAATTATATCTTAGAAATGCAACCTTTGGTGATGCTCTTGGAGTGTTTGGTTCTCAATTGATTCCTTGGCACGTATATATAGGATTCTATGTAGGAATTGCTTCTTCAGTATATCCATTACACAAATTTGTAGCTATGGATATAATTAAATTTAACTTTATGGCATTCGTAGCTGTAGGTTCAATCCTATTACTTACGCTAACTGGATGGGATAGATTTATTCCTAAGTTCGGTTTACCAAGTGAACCAGCTGTTAGACTAAAAAAGGGAAATAACAATTTAAATGCTGATAAAAATGCAGCAATATAAATAAATTAAAAAGATAACCTTATAAATTAAGGTTATCTTTTTTCATTTAATTATAAATTATATATGTTTATAATCACAGATAATTTATCTCTTATTACTTTCTCATCTCTTCTTCAAATATTTTATCATATTCTGCAACAACTTTATCAAATTCAGCTTCATCTTCAACCATTTCATATGAAGCTGTTGCACCTTCTCCAATTACCTTATATACATAAGCTTCCTCTTCTTCTTCAAGTGGTGCTAAAATAACATAGTGCTCTCCATCTATAGTTAAATCTTCAACTATTTCTAGTTCTACCTTTTCCATTGTTTCTGAGTCAGTAAGTGTTATTATATTCATTTCTTCCATTTTCATGTCCTCCTAAATTCTTTCAAATAAATCTTATTTCATTATATAGCATATAAACCTATAAAACAATGCCATATTAAAAATATAAAACTTAATCGTATTACTATCTAATTTATACTATTTATTAGTAGACATGTATATATTATTTTTAAATATAAAATCTAGTATCTGGGTCTATGAGATTATCTTTTATTTCTACACCAAATAATCCATTTATTAAAGTAGCACTTTCAATATGGTGGGCATCCTGCACATCTCTATTTAAAATTTGTACTTGATCTATAGTACTCTTTTGTGATGGTTTAATTTGATTATTCTTTTTATTTTTCTTTTTCGATTTACTCATGTTATTTCACCTTCCTTTCTTATATAATACAAATTATTTAAGACAAAGGATAGTTAATCATTTTTTGCATTATAGGCAGTCAAAACTTGATTGAACTCTTTACCTGCTCCTATAGAAGCATATTCAACCATACCATTTTCTCTACTTACAACCTTATATGCACAAGCTTCATCTGAATCCTTGGGACCTGCAATTACATATTCATTTTTACCTACATTAACCACATCAATAAATTCTAATTCTACTATTCTTCCATCTTCCCCTGAAACTTTTATACATTTATTATTGCTCATCTTATAACCTCCAACTATTTTTAAATCTTTAGTAAAAATATATAAATTTTAAGTTATATATTTTTAGCTTTTAACTCCACTTTATTTTAAAAATATATTACCTACTTATAAGATGTGCATAATACAAAAAATTATTTATGTTTTAAATTTTATTTTTTTAAGGTATCTAATCTATCCTTTATACGTTTTTCATACCCCATTGATGTTGGAGTATAATATTTTTTCTTAAGTAACTCCTTAGGCATATATTGCTGTCTAACATAATGATTTTCATAATCATGAGGATACTTATATCTTGATCCTTCATTTAAAATATTAGATCCGCTATAATTATTACCTCGCAGATGTAAAGGAACTCTACCTACCTCTTCCTTCTCTATGTCTTCAAGAGCTAAATTAATAGCATTATAAGATGCATTACTTTTAGGTGCTCCAGCTAAATATATAGTTGCCTGAGCTAGAGGTATTCTAGCTTCTGGCATTCCTATAAACTTCACTGCATTTAGAGCCGCATTAGCTATTAAAAGCGCATATGGATCTGCATTGCCTATATCTTCTGATGCTGATATTACAAGTCTTCTAGCTATGAATTCAGGATCTTCACCACCTGATAGCATTCGAGCAAGATAATGCACTGAAGCATCAGGATCACTTCCTCTAATACTCTTTATAAAGGCAGATATTATATCATAATGATAATCTCCACTTTTATCATAGGTAACTTGTTTTTTTTGCATACACTCTTCTACTACATCTAGAGTTATATGTATTATACCATCTTCTCTTTTATTAGTAGTTAAAACAGCCAATTCTAAAGCATTTAATGCTCTTCTTCCATCACCGACAGCATTATCACATATAAATTCTTCTGCTTCTTTATATAACTTTATATTAATACTTCCATAGCCCAACTTTCTGTCTTTAAGTGCTCTATTTAATAATGATACTATATTTTCTTTTGATAATAGCTCTAATTTAAAAATCATTGATCTAGATAAAAGTGCTTTATTAACTTCGAAAAAGGGGTTTTCTGTTGTAGCACCAACTAAGGTTACTATTCCCTTTTCTACATGAGGTAATAAACTATCTTGTTGGGTTTTATTAAACCTATGTATTTCGTCTATGAAAAGTATAGTTTTCTTTCCACTCATAGAAATTTCTCTCGTTGCTTCATCTATTACATTCTTTATATCTTTAATTCCAGAAGTTACTGCATTTAACTCAACATAGTTACACTTTGTAGTTTTAGCAATAATTTTTGCTAGACTTGTTTTTCCAACTCCAGGAGGTCCATAAAATATTAAAGATGTAATTCTATCACCTTTAATGCTTCTATATAATAGTTTATCCTTGGCTAATATATGGTCTTGCCCTACAAATTCATCTAAATTACTAGGTTTAAGTCTTTGTGCTAAAGGTTCATTACTATTTAAATCTATATTATTTTTTTTTTCTTTTGTTTCTTCTAAATCAAATAATGAGATATTATATTCTCTTTCCATTTACATCATCCTTCAATAAATACTTATCATATCATTTAAAACTAAAATTCATTCTATAATATATTAAATATAACATAAAGCCTTCCAGAATAAAATCTTTAACTCTGGAAGGCTATTATCTCTATTAAAAGTCATTAAGGTAATAATCTGCATATTTGATATAGTAATCTAGTATTATAATTAATAATTATAATACTAATTATTAATTATAGTAAGTTTTTGCTTTTCTTTTCATTGTAATCATCTAAACACTTTTTAACCCCTGCAGATAACGCTAAAAGGGCAAGTAAGTTAGGGAATACCATTAATCCATTAAAAGTATCTGCAAGCTCCCAAACTAAATCAACTTTCATACCAGCACCTAAGAATATAAATATCATTACTAATATTCTATAAGGGGTTATTCCTTTATCACCAAATAAGAATTTTATATTAGCTTCCCCAAAGAAATACCATCCAATAATTGTAGAGAAGGCAAAGAAGAATAATGCTACTGATATAAATATTCCTCCAAATTCCCCACCCATCCCTGCAGCAAACGCCTTTTGAGTTAATATAATTCCAGTCTCTCCACTATCTAATGCTCCAGTAGTCAATATTACAAAAGCTGTTAAAGTTAATATAATGAAAGTATCTATAAATACTCCCATCATGGCAACTAATCCTTGCTCTGACGGATGATTAACCTTTGCTACTGCATGAGCATGTGGAGTTGACCCCATTCCTGCTTCATTTGAAAATAATCCCCTAGCAACACCATATCTAATTGCTTGTTTAACAGTTACTCCTACAACTCCACCAGCTATAGCTTGAGGATTAAATGCTCCAACTACAATCATTTTTAAAGCAGGTAATATATTTGCATAGTTCATTACTATTATAAATAAACTACCTATAATATATAATAGTGCCATTACTGGAACAATTTTTTCTGTAAAGGATGCTATACGAGAAACACCACCTATAAAAATAACACCAGCTAATACAGCGACTACCACACCTACTATTCTAGCATCAACACCAAAGGATTCTTTAAAAGCACTTCCTATGGAGTTTGCTTGTACCATATTTCCAATAAAACCAAGAGCAAGTATAATAGTTATTGCAAAAAACACAGATAGTACCTTTGCTATTTTTTTATTCTTTAATCCATTTTTAATGTAATAAGCTGGACCACCAGTAACTTGTCCATTTACTACGGTCTTGTATTGCTGAGCTAAAGTTGCTTCTGCGAATATAGTTCCCATTCCGAAGAATGCACTAACCCACATCCAAAAAATTGCTCCAGGTCCACCCATTGCAATAGCTGTAGCAGCTCCGGCTAAATTTCCTGTACCTACTTGCGCAGCGATTGAAGTAGCTAAAGCTTGAAATGAAGACATTCCATCTGCTCCTGCTTTTTTGCCAAATTTTATTTTACCAAAAACAAGTTTAACGCTTTCACCAAATTTTACAACTTGAACAAACTTTAATTTAAATGTAAAATAAATCCCTGTTCCACATAGTAAAAAAATCAATACATAGTTCCAAATAACTCCGTTGATACTCTTAACTATCTCTAGTAAATTATCCATAATATCCTCCCCATGATGTTACAGTTTACTACCTTATATTCATTGTAAGTTTATTTTGTGAATTTTTCAACAATTTCGAACAACCTTGTATATTTGAATATGTAATGATACTATTTGATATTTAAATAGATAAGATTTAAATTATCATATAATCTTATAAAATATTAAAAATAAATAAAAAACAATGAAAAGCATTAGGCTCCTTCCCATTGTTTTTTTGGTGCAGATGGCGGGATTTGAACCCGCACGAAAATTCTCTCACTACCCCCTCAAGATAGCGTGTCTGCCGTTCCACCACATCTGCATAATAATATAATTTTACTCAATTATTATACCATCATCTATTACTAGATTCAACAACTAAAATCAACTTAGTTTAAAGCAATTTATTAAATAAACCCAATTTAATTTATAATAAACTAAATTGGGTTTACTACTATAATTATTGCAATATATGTTTTACTCTGCCTTTTGACCTAAATTGTATAGATATTTATATATTCTATGATTAAATTTAACCTTTTGAACATAACTTTTAGTTTCCTTAAATGGAATCTTATGAAGGTTTTCTCCATCGCTAGAATATTTCTCATCCTCAAGCCACTTAGTAACATTTCCAGGACCACCATTGTAAGCCGCTAATACAAGAATATAGTCCCCGTTAAAATCCTCACTCAATTTTTTTAAATACCAAGTTCCCATTCTTATATTAATCTCAGGATCTGCTATTATTTCTTCATTAAAATTACTTATTTCTAGTTTTTCTGCAATCCACTTTCCCGTATCTGGCATTATCTGCATTAATCCTATTGCTCCCTTTGATGAACTTGCATCTACTACAAATTTACTTTCTGTATTAATTACCGCTGCTACTAAATTCGGATCTACATTGTACATCTCACTATATTCAATAATACTTTTTTCATACTCTAACGGAAAAAAGCTTTTTAATATAACTTTAAAATTAACAATAATAATTACAGCTATAACTATTATCAATATATTCTTCCTGGTCCTTTTATTAGATTTATAAGTCATTTTTCCCCCTAATCTATTTAAGCTTGCTTATTACTTTCATCACTTTAATCCTAGTTTCTTGCAGATTTCCACTATTATCTATGATAAAGTCTGCAAACTTACATTTTTCTTTTGTACTCATTTGATTATTTATTCTTATAGTTGCTTCTTCCATTGAAAAATTATCTCGTTTCATAACTCTCTCTAACTGTATTTCTTCACTGGCAATAACAACTATTATCTTATCCATATAAGTATGAAGTTTACTTTCTATTAATGTAGGTGCATCTACTATGCACATTTCTTCTCCTATATCACTATATTTATTTATTTCACTAAATATATCATGAAAAATATGAGGCATTATTATATTTTCATATTGAGCTTTTTTATTTTTATCAGAAAATATTAGATTTCCCATTTTACGCCTTAGAAACTCACCATTTTCATCAAAATATTCATCACCAAAAGCTCTTCTTATTTCTAATAAAATATTAGGATGATTCACAAGTACTTTTCTAGAAATTTTATCTGCATCAATAACAGGAATATTATTTTCCCTAAAAATCATACTTATGGTACTTTTTCCACATCCAATGCCCCCTGTTAAACCTACTCTTAATATATTATTTTGCTTCATACCAAGTGTCTCCTATAGAAATATCTACATCTAGGGGAACTTTAAGATCCAGTACATTCTCCATTTCCTTCTTAACTATATCCTTTACTAAGTCAAGTTCATCCTTATATACATTAAGTATAAGTTCATCATGAACTTGTAAAATTAATCTACTCCTAAGTTGTTTTAATTTAAGCTCATTAGCAACATTCACCATGGCAATCTTTATAATATCTGCTGCACTACCTTGAATAGGTGCATTCATAGCTAATCTTTTTCCTAAAGCTTTTACAATTTTATTAGAAGATTTTACTTCTGGAATATATCTTTTTCTATGAAGAAGTGTTGTTACATAAGAATTTTCTTCTGCTTCTTCAATTACTCTATCCATATACTTTTGTACATTCCCATATCTCTCAAGGTATGTATCAATATACTTTTTAGCCTCTCCTCGTGTTATCCCTAAATCTTGAGCCAAGCTGAAATCACCTATTCCGTAAACAATTCCAAAGTTAACAGCCTTTGCATTACTTCTCATTATCTTAGTTACATTTTCAATTGGCACATTGAATACTTCTGATGCTGTAGAAGTATGGATATCTAAACTATTTCTAAAAGCTTTTATCATATTTTCATCTTCAGAAATATGTGCAAGAACTCTAAGTTCAATTTGTGAATAATCCGCTGACAAAATTACTGAATCTTTATTGTGTGGTATGAAAACCTTTCTTATTGATCTTCCATTCTCATTTTTGATTGGTATATTCTGAAGATTAGGTTCTGTACTAGATAATCTGCCAGTAGTAGTTACAGTTTGAGTAAAGTTGGAATGTATCCTTCCATCTTCATCTATTACATTTTTAAGTCCCTCTATATAGGTAGAGTATAGTTTTGTAATTTGTCTAAAATATAAAATTTTATTTATTATCTCATGTTTATCCTTTAACGCATCCAATACTTCCGCATTGGTGGAGTAACCTGTTTTAGTTTTCTTTATTACTGGTAGGTCTAGTTTTTCAAATAATATTTTCCCAAGTTGCTTAGGAGAATTTATATTAAATTCTTCCCCTGCCAAATGGTATACTTCTTTTGTAAGAGTATCAATCTCTCCACTAAACTTAGTTCCTAGATTTTCCAATTCTTTTCTATTGATATTAAACCCTTCATATTCCATATATGATATAACCTTAGTAAGAGGTTGCTCTACTTTAAACATTAGTTCTTCCATATCTTCTTTTTTAATTTCCTCTTTTAAGATTGTATATATTTTCTCAAGAGCTACAATTTCATTAGCTTTAAGGGAGTCTTCATCTCCGTCAAATGTCTTTCCTAACCTTTCTTCGTAAAGTGTTTTTATGGAATACTCTGATTTTGATGAATCTAATAAGTAAGCTGCTATTTCCACATCAAAATTTACTAGGTCTAAATCAATACCAAGCTTTAAAAAAGCAGTATATCCATATTTAATACCATGGGTAATTTTTTCAAGGCTAGAATTATGAAAAATTATCTTCATTGCATTTATAAAGCCTTCTCTATCTTCTTCTAGCAATTTATCACAATAAAGTAGATACACCTGACCTTCTGACAATATGCCTATGGTCTTCACCATAATTTGGGTAAAATTACTTGTATCCTCCACATATAATTTTACAAAAGCCCTATTTTTTATATTAGGTATAACATCATTCAAATCTTTAATTTCATTAATAACTTTATAATCAACAACTTCTAATCTTTGATTTTCTGGAGTTTCAGAACTATCTTGTGAAAGATTTTCAAATTTATTAAGAAGAGATTTAAATTGTAATTTTAGACACATATCTCTAACTTCACTATTATTAAAGTTTCCTTTAGTTTTTAACTGTTCCATAGATATTTCTACAGGAACTTTAGTAATAATTGTAGCTAACTTCTTACTAAAAATTGCTTGTTCACTATACTCTTGAAGAGACTCTTTAAGTTTTTTACCACTGATATTAGATATATTCATCAAAACATCTTCTATGCTACCATATTCCTTAATTAACTTAAATGCAGTCTTTTCCCCTATCCCTGGAACTCCTGGAATATTATCTGATTTATCTCCCATTAGGCCCTTCACATCTATATATTGAGTAGGTGTCACCCCAAAATCTTCAATAAATCTTTCTTTATTATATATCTCTTTTTCTGTAATTCCTTTTTTATTTATAACTATATTAACGTTATCTGTGGCTAGTTGAAGAGCATCTTTATCTCCTGTTACCACATAAACTTCCATACCTTCATCTTCTGCTAAAACAGATATAGTACCTATTAAATCATCTGCTTCATATCCCTCTATCTCAAATACGCTTATTCCCATCTTGGATAATATTTCTCTTATTATAGGAAATTGCATAGAAAGCTCTGGAGGTGTTTTCTTCCTTCCTGCTTTATAATCTTCATATTCCTTATGTCTAAATGTATTAGAAGATTTATCAAAGGCAGCTACAATATAATCTGGATTTATATCTTCTTTAATTTTAAGAAGCATATTTAAAAACCCATATACTCCATTAGTATAAACGCCTTCTTTTGTTGTAAGTTCTGGTATAGCATAAAATGCTCTATATAGTAAGCTATTTCCATCTAAAACAGCTAAGCTTTCTCTATTAATTTTAATCACATCCATTCAAATTATTTAATCACTTTTATTGAATTCCTTCATTTTTTCTTATTATCCCCTATATTATTCTTTACTTTTTTGAGCCTAAAGTCAAGTAAATAAACAGGATTCTTTTGATAAATGATTATATCATTACTTCATGGTATTAACAATAAAACTTGTAATTTTTAAATATAAGTTTTCATTCATCTTCATTATAATTATAATATATATTTTATTTAATAAAATATAATTTAATAAACCTTCTAAGATATAGATTTAATCTATATCTTAGAAGGTTTATTAAATGCAAAAATATATTTCTAAATACAACTGAATATTTATATAAACAAATAAATAATAACTAATCAAAAAATTGCTGGTAAATAATTCTTAACTTTAAATCTTGATATCTTCATCATATTTAAGGCTAATTCAATAATTAAAAGTGAACCAACACAAGTCATTTCTGCAATAGATATATTTTTATCCTTACATTGTTTTTCAACTTCTAAAATATGCTTAAATCTAATTCATGGGATAATTTTTCTAGAATTTTAATTCCACCTATGCTATTTCCCTGAGCATCAAGAGCAGGACCTACAACTCCAATTCCCATCCTCCTAGGTACTGCAGCCATTATTCCACCACCTACTCCACTCTTTGCTGGAATTCCTATATGTACAGCAAACTTACCAGATGCATCATACATGCCACAAGTAACCATTATGGTTTTAACTATTCTGCATGCCTCTCTAGATATAACTCTTTCATTATTTATAAGAACTCCATCATTGGCAAGCATAGCTCCTATCCTAGCTATATCTTTACAAGTTATCTCCATAGAACAAGCTTTAAAGTAGACATCTAAAATTTCCTCTACATCCCCTTCTATTATACCATTACCCTTCATGTAATAAGCTAATGCTCTGTTTCTATTTCCTGTTTTCTTTTCACTCTCATACACATTGTAATTTATACCTATCTCATCATTTCCAGTTATTTTTCTAGTAAAATTAAGTATTCTATTTATTTTTTCATCAGCTGTTTCTCCATTAATTAAAGACACTGTTGCAATAGCTCCTGCGTTTATCATAGGATTTAATGGTTGTTTTTGTTCGTGAGTTTCCAAGTTAGTTATGGAATTAAACCCTGAATCTGTAGGCTCCATCCCCACTTTAGTGAAAACGTATTCTGTACCATTATCTAAGATTGCTAACATTAGGGTTATTACTTTAGACATACTTTGTATTGTGAATTTAATATCCCAATCACCTGCAAAATATTCTTCACCACCTAAATTGGTAACCCAAATACCTAAAGCTTCAGGATTAGCTTTTGCTAGTTCTGGTATATATGAAGCCACTTCACCTTTACTTGTCCATTTTCTACAATCTTCAATTATATTTTCCAAGATCCTCTTCATTATCATGTCTCCCCTCTGATTTAATTACTTACAGTTTTATTATATTAATCAAGTACCTATTTTTCAATACTTAAGTATTAACTTCTACACTATCCTTATCTAAGATAAAAATACTATTGTAATCCTTAGGATATTGTGGTAAAATACTAAATGTACTAGCCGGTGTGATGGAATTGGCAGACGTGCGGGACTCAAAATCCCGTGGTGGCAACACCGTACCGGTTCGACCCCGGTCACCGGCACCAATTTATTTGTAAAATGACTATATTACTAGGTTTAAGAGCCTTTTGATATAGTCGTTTTTCTTTGTTTGGTACTATTTTTGGTACTACTACAGTAAAAATCATATTTTCACCCTCTTATTTTACATATAAAAAACACCTACTATATTAAGTAAGTGTCAGTTAGATATTTGTTTGTCACTCAATCTTCAATTCAATAAATGAATCCAGTATGTCCTTATATCTCTTATCATATAGCTGAGATACTATTTTTATACTAGCTTTTATTAATCTGGATTTTGAATGTATTTCTTCTTGATAATTTTCATCTTTTAAAAGAACCATATTACCTTTAATGTCTTTATTATATTGATCATCTTCATAAATTGTGTTATTCATAGATATTAATAGCTGAAACGCTTCGTAAATATCATTAAATAAATCTTTATCCATAAAATCATACAACATAAATATCTTATTCATCCATTCTTTATCAACATACACGGTTCTAGGCAAATGATATAATAATACGGAATCATTATCTTCATTAAACTGATTAGCATTATTGAATTTTTCAAAACCATCTTTAAGTTGAAAATATAAATATTCCTTAATCCTTATTAATTCTTTTAGATTATTTTCTTTTTCTTTCTGCTCTCCAATATACTCACTCCTCAGCTGAATTAATACGGTCCCAATAATCGTAATTGTTACACCTAAAAATGCACCAATAAATTGTAGATACTGGTTAGCATTTTCTTTGCTTCTAAGTATAATTAATGCTAAGCTTCTAAATATATCAATATTTATAATAAGAATTGGTAAAATTATAATTAATACAGCTACTATTAACAATCTTATAATCATTTTATCATAAATGTTTTTACTTATTTTCATCTTAATATCCCCCTCCAAAACACATATTGATGAATCCCCTACCATATTATACAACAAAATACACCTGTAGAGATATAGGTGCACTATTTAAACTGATCCCAAAACTCTTTTTCCATTCCATACAATGCTCTTCCTAAATTCAATATAGCATTATTAACCCATCTTGGAGCTGTACTATGTCCTATATTCATTAAATAGCCTATTTGTCTATATGTCTTATTCTCAAAGTACCTATAGGCTATTAATTTTTGTTCTTGCTGCTTAAGTCCTGATATTGCTTTAATTAATCTCTTAAACTCAAATTCTCTATCTTCTATATGGATATTCTCTATTAGATCATTACCTCTTTTAAATGTAATATTTCCTTTTCTAATCTCTGCAGCTTCCTCCAAGCGTTTAATTGTTTTATTTATAATATCATTCTTCCTCATGACTAATTACTCCTATATCACATCTTTAAAATATCTATTCATAAAGTCAATTCCTTTTTCTACACTTCCATAACTTAATTTTATCTCTCCAAATATTTCATTGTAATACTCTTTCCCTCTAGTTCTACACCATGGAGTTTTTCTTATCTCTCTTAGTGCCTTAGACTCTATTTGACGAACTCTTTCCGGATACATATTTAATATATCTCCTACCTCTTTTAATGTAGTAGGCTCTGTATACCAGCCATATCTAAATTGTAATACTTCTCTTTGCTTTAAAGTAAGTTTACCCTTCATTACGTCCTCTAACTCTTCTCTTAGCTGCCTAAGATATAGCTTATATTCTATATTCTCAAAGCTATCATCTATGGCTTGTACGCTATCTATAAGCTCAGTATTATCCTCTGATTCACCTACTGGAGTATTTAAACTAATAGTAGAGTTATAAAACTTATTATTTTCTATATCCTTTGAACTACGGCCATTAACACAGTTATATATTTGTCTATTTATATGATGTACTGCATAAGTAATAAATTGAGCTTTCTTATCATTATTAAAATCATAGTTTTTAGCTGCATTTATCAACCCTATAACTCCACTATTTAATAAATCATCAAATTCAAGTCTAGCATTTACTTTCATATATTTACTTGCTATTTTACGTATGATACCTTGATTATTCTCTAGGAGCCCATCCATGACATGTTTATTACCTTCTTGATATAACTTAACTAGTTCCTCATTGTTTCTCATGTAACCCCTCCATGACTAACGATATTATTCTATAGCTGCTATTTCTTTTAATTGCTCATTTGTTAAATCACTATAAATTAACATGTTAGCAACATTAAAATATTCTCTTAGAATTTGAGTTCCTTCTGGATCATCTTCTATATCATCTATAATTATAGTTTTCTTTGAACCTGGAGCTCCTACAATTAGAAGGTTATCTATTGATGTTTCAGAATAGTTGTATACTTCAACACCCTTTAAAACTTCTTCTATCTTTCTTCTTTTGCCTTTAGATACTGTTAAATCAAATAGAAATAACCCTTCCTTCGCATTAATAATAAATTTATGAGTATCTATTGGAGCATACTTGCTTTTAATATCCTTTTTTAATTTGTTTAATCTCTTACTATTTATCATTAACTAACTCCTCCAATTCTTGTATTCGCTTTTCTTGTTCATCAACTCTAATACTATTTAAAATAGAATTGCATGAGTATATTATTGTATTAGCTTTCTTAGGATCTATTTCATTATTAGCTATCATATTGGTTATTTTAGCTAGTGTTTTCCTTACATCACTGGGGGTACTTAGTTTAAGTCTTATTTTCTTCTTTTTTTCACTCATGGGGGTATACCCCTCCTTTCAAACATAGTAATATGAATACTTAAGTTATATTCTCAATGTATAAAAAGTGAGGATTTAAACAAGTAAACCCCACTTTTAAACCTTAAATCAAATATATTATTTCTCTATAAAGTTCATCTTTAAGTTGCTCCATTTTACTTCTCCATTAATGTACATATAAGCAGGAGCAGTTCTATCACCTACATACATTGTCTTGGTTATCATCCCTTGTTGTGGATCTGGAAAAGTAACTGTAAAAAATGTGTCCTTAACTGCATTAAGTAGTGTTGATATTTCCCCCTGGTTTAATGGTGCCCATTCTAGATTAATTTTTCTTTTTACTGCAATTCTATCTCTTATTAAGTTTCCACTAGCATTTCTATTACTTTCTCCGTCTAAGTCTTGAATTGTCACTTCATAAGCACTAGGAGCAGCAATAGCCACTCCATTAACCTTAAGCATATTACCACTCCTTTTATGTTGGAATTAATGTTATATTTCCTTGTCTTTGCATCTTCCTAAGTTGTTTTAAAGCTACCCTACCAATTACAGAGCCATCTACTTGTAATATTAAATCACCATCACCGAATCCCTTATTATCACTTTGTGGCATTCTTTCAAGTAACTTACTAGCCAGTAAGTCTAAGCCACCAGTATTATTTTCTAATGGCACTACAGCCTCACGACCTTGCTCTCCAACCATAGCAAGTGTAGGACTGTCTATAATTCCACCCTTAGCTAGATAAGGCACCTTAGGTATTTGAGGAATACTAAACCCCCATGTTCGACCACCAATTTTAGGCACCCAATCTGGTACTTTCCAGCTCAGTTTGTTTAGTCCTCTTATAGCTAGATTTATTGCACTTATCATTGCATTTACAAGCCCTATGATCATATTTATTGGAGCTGTAAATACTACTCCTACACCTTCAGCTACACCAGATACAATTTTGTAAATACCATTAAATGCTCTCCTCCAATTTCCTGTGAAAACTCCAGCAACAAAGTCTATAACTCCGCCAAATATATTTTTTATTGCATTCCAAATATGTCCAACAGTTCTATTAAACCCGTTTAGAATATCTCCTAGAAAACCGAAATTCTTACTCCAGTCTGTTTTAAAAACAGATGTTATCCAGTTATCAAATTTAGCGAAAGCATTTTGGATTGATGTCCAAACTTGACTAGCTTTTACTTTAAGTTCATCCCAGTGTTTATATAATAGAACTCCTACAGCTATTAATGAACCTATAATTATTATTGCAAGTGTTATAGGATGTGTTAAAAATGCTACCGCTGCTCCAAATGCCGTTGTAACTACTATTGCTATAGCACCTACTGCATTCCATATGCCTACTACAATATTCCAGGCTCCCATTGCAATAGTTACTATTCCCCAAGCTAATGCAAAACTTCCTATTACTAATATTAGATCTTCTATGAGTGGTTTATTCTCACTTATCCACTGTCCTATTCTTGTAAGAACGTCAGCAAGTCCATTTAAAATATTAACAATTACTCCTCCAGTCCATGCCGCTATAGGTTGTAAGAAATTATCCCATAGCCATTTACCTACATTCATAAATACTTCAAGTAATGGGTTTAGTACTTTAAAGACACCAGCTAATAAATTAAAAAATGCTGGTAATAAATCTTCTATAGTCCATTTAGTAAGTGGTCCTAATATATTAGTCATAAACCAGGATAAAATCTTACCTATATTCTCCACTATAGGAACTATAGATGCTTTTAAGTTTTCAAATGACTTCTTTAATGGTGTAAAATCTATTGTTGAAATAAATCCTTTTATCTTATCAACTAACTTTTTCATGGAACTATCAACTGCAGAAGTATCAATACTTGGTGGTGTAAGTGTAGGAATGTCAGCTCCACCGCCACTTCCTCCACTAGTTCCAGTATCATCTGATCCATTATCCATATTTAAAGTATTTATCTCATCAAAACCAGCAAGACTCCCTTGTGCTTTCTTAGCTTGTTTACCAGCTTTTTCTGTAGTATCACCATAAGCTCCCATAGCTGCCTTTGCATTTATTAAACTTTGAGTAGCACTATAACTTTGTTGATATGTTTTTCCAAATATTGCACTAATGAAACTGGCTATATATGTTGTAGCTGTTGCTAATGCACTCATTAAAGCATTTAATGCTGGTAATATGGCATTAAATATTGGGGTAAATGCTACGGATAAGTTAGTTTTTATTTGAGCTAAAGAATTTGCAAACTGTGCATTAGTCATAAATGATTGACCTAATGATGTGGCCATTGCCATAATTCCTCTTTGAATTATAGGAAATATTACTCCCCATTTAATCATTGTTCCTAAGAACATGCTTAAACCACTATGGCTACTTCTAAAGCTATTTCCAGCTCTTTTAGTATTCTTTTCAAGGTTTTTCATAGAATTAGAAAATTTATTAGTTCCACCAGAGGCTTTACTAACATTGGCCCCTAATGCTGCATATTGTGCATCTAAATCTGACAATTCAAAACCTAATTTATCTGACTGTCCTATTAATTTATTAATAGCAGCCTCTGTTTTAAGCATCTGTTCCTCAATTTTATTCTTTCTACTTTGATTAAATGTCCTAGAATAGGATTCCCTTAATTGTGCCAGTTTAGATTGTTGCTGATCTATCCTTGCATTTACTGTGTCTAACGTAGCTGATACATTTTGTATTTTCGCCCCTAACATTTCACCATTCATTGGTGGCCCTCTATAGGATTTTGTACTTACTTGGTCTATCGCTTTAGGCTTTGATACTTCTACTCTAGGAAATTTAATTTTAGGCATTTTAATATTTTTCATAGCAGCAAATACTGAACTTAAAGTATTTTTAGTTGATTCTCTCATCCTGGTCAGCATAGATCTAATAGAATTATTAACTGTATTTAAACTTTTCTTGGTACTCTTATCCATACCTCCAAACGCTGCCTTAGTAGTTGCTTGTAATGAATTTCGTAAGTTATTACCTATAAGACTAGATACTGCACCAACTTGTTTTTTTAAATCACTTACCAGCTCTACATCTAATGTAATCTTACCTACACTATCACTCATATAATTCCTCCTCTGGAAAAATAATTACTAACTCATCATAAATCTTATATATGGAATTAACCTTTTTATATAGATTGGCTATAGGTGTCAGTTCTTTTATTGCTGCACTTAAATCATTCGTATATAATCTATATTCCTCTGCTTTATTCTTAATAGATGCATCTATATAACATATATACCCTATTGAATTAGATTTAAATAATTCTATATATACACACCTTTTACCACGTACATAATATGGTCTTATTGGTTTTCTTATAATGAGCTTGTTGATTAATCTATTTAGATTTTCTTTTATATCTACTCTAGGTAATATAATTGCATCTTCATTATTGTTCACATTATTTCATCCCCTTTACTTCAATATTTCATTTAACTTATTCAACATTAAAGCTAAGATCATCATTTATATTGTCTATAGTTGAAATAATCCCCTCAATGGCCATACCTCTTCCTGTTAAGCCACTATATTCACCTTCTGCAGTAATAAATGTATCGATATTTTGTCTAAATGATTCTTGTAACTTTATAACCTTTCCAGTTTTGTCTATCGGCACAATTGCGACCTTTTCCGGTTGTTCAGCTTTTGATAAAATACCTCTAAATCCATTTAGAGCTAAACTATCATCTTTAAATGGCTCCATAATACCCTTTATATCTTCTTCATTTAAAGAATCCATACTAAATTCAAGTATCTTCAAAGTATTTGCTAAAGTTTGCTGGTAAGTACTATCTGACATTCTTTCAAACGATTTTTCTTTTATTTTTGATTTATAATCAGTAATTCCCGAATCAATAAATTTTATAGCATTCTGTTTGAAAATGCTTGATTCCCCTCTAAATTTATCCATGATTGCAGCTATATACTTTTCTTTTCCTTCCACACTTAAATCATCATTTGATTTTATAGAACTAATCTCGTTATCATATTTTATACTTAGTTCCTTAAAACGCTCTATTAATGACTTTAGTTCACTTTTCTTACTCATAATTAATCTTCTCCTCTTACTTAATATTTTTATTGTGATACTGCTTTCTTTTCCCAGTATCTATCCTGGATTATCTTAATTCTTTCTTTGTTCTTCTTTCGGTAATTTCTCATATATTCATTTCTTTTTTCTTTAGCCTTATCGTTCATACTTACTCTCCTTTCTTTTAAATAAAATAAAAAGCCATGGTTAATAAATCAGTTATCCTCTTTAGGATTTCTAAAATATTAACCATGGCTCTTATGCCTTCCCACTTATCAAGTGAGGGTATTTCTTATATTTATCTTTATGTTTATATTATATCATGAAACTAGCTTAAAATATAGTGTTACCAAGACTTTAACGTGGTTACTACATAATATTACTTAGTACCTACATATGATATTATATTCCCCATTCATCTTTAAGTTTATTTAGAAATTTCATACCCTCTCCATTATCTTTAGTAGTATCCGGATGAAGTTTCATAGCTGCAGCTTTATATATTTTCTTTAAATATGTTTTTTCTTCCTCTGTGTAGGTACTCGTATTATTTTCAAAGTAACTACCAAAATTATAATTATTGTAGTTGCTTTTAGAGTTTTCATAGTAACTACGTCGATATTCTTTTTGTTGTTTATACTGCTCCTTTATCTCTTGAAGCTTTTTCTCATTTCTAACTTGTCCAAATACATCATAACAATAATCATAGGTATTATCTCCATATACTGACTCAAAGGCATCCTTAACCTTAAGGTACTTGTGTATAATAGCTTCATGCTCTTGGTGTGTCTTATACTCTTCTGTCTTATGGAACTCATTTTGTATACGTTCAATTAAAGGATCTAGTTTTTTATATACTAAGTCATATAATTCATCTTCTGATATCCCTAAAGACTTGAGCTTTTTTTCCCAATTTGAAGATGTAAAGTAATCTCCTATATACGTAGTGCCTTGAGCAATATCGTAATACTCCATTGTACATATTACCCATTGTTTCTTTTTGACCTTTCCATTCTCTCTATAGCTTTGATGTATGCTTATTTTATAAGCTTTCTTAATAGGTCTTTTAAATCTTCCTCCAGTATAATCATAGCCATACTTTACATGTTCTTCATTATACATTGTAAATCTACTTTCATATGCTTTAAGTTCCTTATATCTTCCGTATTGATTTTCTTTTTTTAATTTTATTTCTTGAATTACACAATACATATACTCCCCCTTTTCTGTGGTTACTACAACTTTCCATATGATAACTACATATTAGTTAAAATGAAGGATGTACCAAAGTTAACATACACTATAATATTTATTCTATTTCAACATATATCCTATAAAATTCACCTGTTTTATGGGGAGTACTAATCTTCTTTATTTTATTTCCACTGGATAACTGCTTAAGGACCCTTAGCTTGTCCTCTTCTTTTTTATAACTTAATTTAATCTTAACCATAAATTTCTCCTTAAATATAACTCATAAGCTTAGTATCTTTTAAAAATTCTAGGTTAGTAGAACCAGCTACAACTCCCTTTCCAAAATAAAACCTACACATATTTACCCATTCATATAACACAGCACTGCTATAATTATCTAATAATTTTTGATACTCTTCTGGAATATTTTCATGCAATTGTTTAAGTAAATTATCTGATGTTTCACTAAGTTCTATCTGCTCTTTATCTGTATCTAAAAACTTTCTTTCACAACTTTCTTGTATGTGTTGAAATTCATTTTCTATAATATTTTCAATTAAATTTCTCATTTCTTCGTATTTCATAATATAAAATCCCCTTCACTACTTGATTTTTATTAGCTATTGGGATACTCTAAAACTAAGATGTGATAGAGTATCTTTTAGCTCTATTGGTGATGAATATTTGCGGTATTCATCACCCTTTTTATTTAATTTAATCATTTAATATCTCCCGCCATTTTCTTGCCTATATACCTTTTAAGCTTTTTATCTTCACATACCTGGTACTTATCCTTAACTCTTAAGACAATAATTATAACTTTAGGCTGCTGCTTTTCTATGGCTATCAACTCCTAATTAAACATATTTTCAATTCTGAAATTTTCACCTATCCATCTAAACGAAAGAGTTTTCTTTGTTGAGTTCCTACATTTCTTAACCATAATATTTATTCTTTCTGGATTAACTGTGGCATCATCAGAATTATAGTTCTTTTTATCTGGATTTACTCCAGGATCATCAAGAAGAGTGTTTCTATAAACCCCTAACACCGTATCACTATCTCTAAATACACTAGCACTCTCTGCAATATCAGTATCACTAAGTTTTTCATAAATTTCATAGTTCTTATTTTCATTTTTTCTTGCTGCTTCTTGCGTTGCTTGTGCCAAAATCACTATAGGAATATTCAAGCTATTAGCTAGTCCCTTTAACCTTCTTGTTACTTCTGTAACCTTCATACGTTCATCTTGTGCCTTTACACCTTCAATAAGTCCTATATAGTCTATAAATACTATATCTACATTGCCCTTTATCCTCTCAACTTGAATTTTAGAAATAACATCATTCAAATACCTAGTATTATAAATTTTAATATAATTATTGATAGCTGCTGACTTATTAACTATAGCTTCAAATTCACTTTCAGATACTTTACCTCTCTTTATATACTTAACCTTCTTATGGTCCATTTTAGTAATGTTAGATACTAACCTATCAACCATTTGGTTGTATGTCATTTCCAAGCTAAAATACATTATGTTCTTCTTTGCTCTAGCCATATTTAAAGCTATTTGCCCAGCTACTGCAGTTTTACCCACGCCACTAAAAGCGAATATTGTTATAAGTTCAGCTGACGAAAACCCTTGTATGTGATTATCTAATTTGATAAGGCCTGTTTTAATAGTATTACAGGCTTCAACCTCACCTAAATATGCTTTTTCTTTACTTTCAATATATTTTTCCCATAACTGCTCTTGTGTTTCTTCATGGTCAGTAGTTTTTTGAATTCGTAAAATTTTATCTGAACTACATTAAGGAGTTCATTAGCTTCAATATTTTGCTTTTCTTCAATATTCTTAGATATATCTAAAATATCCCTTTTAAGTTTATATTCCCTTAATATATCAACATAGTTATTTAATGCTATGTTATTAGTAAAGTTTGTGGCTATTTCTGTTATATAGCTTGTACCACCTACTGCATTTAAAATTTTATTTTTCTTGCAATGTTCCAATACTAATATAGGATCTATATTATCAGTTTCACTATACGTTTCTAATATAGCTTTATATAATACCTGGTGATTACTACTATAGAACTCATTAGGTCTAACCTTTAAATCTTTTAATAACATTAACCCTTCTTTAGTAAATGCACTTGTTAAAATACTTTGCTCATTTTGTATATTACTTAATGTTTCAATACTCAATCTCTTATAACTCCTTTCATTTAAAAAATTCTATAACTATTCTCTGATACATTTATATTTTGTTTACTATTCCAAGTATCATAGTTAGCTTTATTACTTCCTTCTTCCGTAAATGTACTTATTCCATTTTTCCTATTTAGAAAATCTGTTAAACTCCACTTATAGTTAAAGAAAAAATCACTTTTTAATATTTCATCATAAGTATCTATAGCTTGTATTATTTCATCTTCTGAATATTTCTTAAGAGCTTTGTTAATAGCCTTCTTCATTTCTTCCGATAATTCTTTATGTCTTATTATCTTTTTACTATTCCAATGACTATATATATTATTATTTATATTAGTATTATTAGGGGTGTGATTTTCCAACGTAGGTAAATCCAACGTAGGTTTTTCCAATGTTGGATTTTCAACTTTAGGTTCAACCTCTGACTTTTCCTTGTTTTCATCCAAGATGTATTTTTCCAATGTTGGGTTTTCGCACTTAGGTACTTCTCTAAATATATATATTGCATTACCTAATCTTCCCTTATCATTTTTTTCTCTAGTTCTCTTTAAATATCCGTATTGAATTAATTCTTTAATATATCCTTTTATTTTTGCTATCTTATCTTTTCCATTAGTAAAATACTCTTCGCCAGTAAATTCCCAATCATCATAATGAGTTAATGCATGGGCCATTAATCCTCTAGCTCCATAACTTAATCTTGTATCATTCAATACAGCATTTAATATCATTGTAAAATTTTTCTTATGCTCTGCTCTGTGTATTGGCACTATATCACCTACTTAAAAGCCTTATTAAAGTGTATTAATCCCTGTAATGAAGGTTCACAATGGAGCTCTTCACAAAGCTGAATATATCTATTTAGTAATTTCACGCTCATGTAGTACCTCCCTATAGCACTTCACTTATATTATTTTCTAACCATTCATCAAGTTTAGATAATATAATTCTATAATCCCTTCCAACTTTCAATACTGGAAATCCTTCAATATGGACTAATCTCCTTGCTTTCTCTGGTGAAATATCTAAAATAACTGCAAGTTCCTTTATTCTGCAAGTCTTTTTTTGTAGTTTTTCCCTATACTCTTGAATTGTTATAGGCTGCTTTTCTAAACTTTCCATAACCTAATCCTCCTCCATTAATAATTTTTCTCTATGCTCCAGTAACTCCTTAAGAGCTGCTTCATGTATATTTTTATCCTTTGGACTTATGTCCCTAGATATTTGATACCTTAAAGCCTTAATCTGCTTTTCTACCTTTCGTATATCATTAGGTAATTCAATTTTTAACACTTAATCACCCTTTCATATTCTTCTTACAGAGCCTCTGATACTCTGCTTGTGTCTTTACTGTGCAATGTTATTCTGATGTGCTTAAATTCTTGATATGACCATGTATAGTGATTTTAAAATGCTCTAGATATAAAGTGATTACTCTTCATCTGAAAAGAAAAGTTCTTGTACTGTCGAATTAAGAGCTGTAGCAATCTTTTTAAGAACCCTTACACTCACACCATCAATTTTTCCCTTTTCTAAAGCAACAATAGTATTTAATCCTACGTTAGCTTTATCCCTTAATTGAGATTGAGTTAATCCAGCTTTAATTCTAGCTATTTTTAAATTCATACGCTCCCACCTTCCTACATTTGTGTGATTATCCTTGTGAATTAATTATAATACTACATTCGTGTGATTTCAACCATTATTTTTATATTTTTATAAAAAAGTTTTATATTTGTGTGATTTTGTGTATAATATTAGTAGGAGGGAATACCATGAATATAGGATTAGAGCTTAAAAATCTAAGAAAAAAAAGTAAACTCACTCAATTAGAATTAGCCCAAAAATGTAACTTGTCTAAAAATGCAATTTGGAATTATGAAAACAATAAAAGAGATCCTACAAGGGCAACGTTAACTAAAATAGGAGAAGCTCTTGGAGTTGATTTAGGCTACTTAATATCGAAACCGATTACCATCTCCAGTAAAACTGCACAAGAGTTTAACGAGATGGGGTTAGCAAGTGATGTAATTTCTGATGTAAATACTGATAAGGATTATTCATTAATTGAATTCACACGATTTTTGGCTGCTGCACATTTTCCGTATGATATACCAATAGAAGAAATTGAAATTATTTTGCAAAAAACAAAGGACTTTTTAAATTTTGAATTTTATAAACTAGGTTACATACGAGTAACCGACAAAAGCGAAGATGAAAATCATATTGATTTTTCTAGTGATAAGTAGTTATCATATCCAATACTAAAGTAACTACACTCACCACAAGTTTGTTGTCAGTAACATATTCTGAAACAACAAACTTGCAGTTTCAAAAATAATAAGTTATGTAGTTATCATGTTGTATTATCTAGTAACTACATTGAATTAAACATACCTTCGCAACAATTTGCGAATTTGAATAAGTCAATTTTAGGTTGAGTAAAATTCCACACTTGTGTGGAAAGTCAATTCATTACCTATCATATGGCATTACTATTATTAAGGGCATCGGTAGTAACTACCCCATAGGCTCCAGACTATAAGTCCATAACCTTCAACATTATGTTGAACCTCGTCAAATCGTCAAAAATGACGAAAACCCTCCTCTTTATGAGGAATCTTGCTTAAGTTTCAATCATCATGAATAAAATATAAATATTCTCCACAAGTGGGGAAAGTTAGTTTCCAACCCTTAAAATATTTATGAATAGAAAGAAGGTGAACACATGGCTAAAAGGTCAAATGGTGAAGGCTCTGCCGGTTGGGTTACTCAAAACGGTCAGAAATATTGGAGAATAACAATAACAACTGGATATGATCCACTAACAGGAAAACAAATTAGAAAAAAGATATATGGCAAAACCCAAAAAGAAGCTAAGGAGAAATTAAAAGATTTTCAAGATAAATATGTTGCAAATATTGATAATTCTACTTTAGGTAATTTTATGTATGAATGGCTTTGGAATGTTAAAAGAAAAAATATAAAAGCCTCCACATTTGAAAGATGGGAAGGTATTTATAGATTATATATAAAGCCTAATAAAGGTCTAAATAATAAGAAAATAGCTGATTTAGATACTATGTATTTGCAGAAGATAACTAATAAGCTTTTAGAAAAGCATACAGTAAATCAAGTTAAGAATATGAATAGGTGTATTAAAACTTGCCTAGAATATGCTATCAGCATTAATAAACTTAAACATAATCCTATTAATGGTATAGTATATCCTAAGGATCATAATGTTATTGAAGAGAAGGAAAACTATATTACTGAGGATGAACAGAAAAGACTTATTGAAGCTTTAACAGGTGATGAACTCGAAGGAATAATATTACTTGGGTTAATGTGTGGATTGCGTTTAGGTGAAGCTATGGCCCTACAAACAAGTGATATAGATTTTAAAACTAATACTATAAAAATAAATAAATCCGTGAAGTATGTTTGGACAGGAAAGTTTACAAAGGATAATAAGAAAATTTATGAGAATAAAGTTACAATCCCTAAAACTAAAAAGAGTATTAGGGAAGTACCTCTTCCCTCAATAGTTGTACCTGTTATAAAGTCTTTAATGAAACATAATTTAGAGAATAAATTAAAATATGGTGAATTGTACTTTAACAATAATCTTATATTCTGTAAAGAAAATGGAGATTATATTGACAATAAGAAACCTAATAGGCATCTAAAATCTGCTCTTAAAAAGGCTGATATAGAAACTGATATACATTACCATAGTTTAAGACATGTATTCATAACTAATTGTTTAAGTAAAGATATAAACCCTAGAACTGTTATGGATTGGGTTGGCCATAGTGATATTAAAATGACTATGCTTGTATATGCTGAAATTAATAAGGATAAAAATAAAAAGGAATATGAAAAAATAAATTCAATGTTTAATTAACAAAAAGAGCATAGTAAAAAATATATGCTCTTTTATAATTTTTTTGGTACTATTTTTGGTACTATGACACTACATTTTGTTTAGTATATAATAATAATCTAAATAACTTCAAGTTAGTAATATCAATACTTTTAATGATTATTAGATATATACATAAAAGTCACTTTATGAACCCGGTCACCGGCACCAGTAAAAAACCTCTTGATTAATCAAGAGGTTTTTTTATATTATAAACTTATTTTAGCAAATAATATCATGAAATATTTAAACTGAAATATAATAATATTATAAAGTATTATTATCAGGAGTATCTATGATTAATTCAAGAGATTGTAGTTTATATTACGATGAAAGTGTATCTAACTTTCTTGTTCAATATAAAAATAAAGATGAGTTTAAAGAACAGATAGATAAAATACCCTATGCTTGTGGTGATGTAATTACAGATAATCTAGCTGTAGTAGCAGTGTCCCATTTAAAAATGAATAGATTGTTAAAAGAAGTTCCCCAAATTATTTTTTTCGACTTTAGAAAAATGTTTGTATTAGGTGAAACTTCAAAATCTACTTCCCCTCCTTCTGTGGGTAATATAAATTCCATATTAATAAATCCTTATTTGAATTTAACTGGCAGAGGAGTTCTAATAGGTATTGTAGATACTGGTATAGATTATCTTAATAATGAATTTATTAGAGAAGATGATACCTCAAGAATAGTTAGCCTATGGGATCAAACTATCTCAAACAATAGTTCTAGCACCTATATGGGTACTACTTATTCTAATGAACAAATTAATGCAGCAATTAAAGCTTATAGAAACAATGAAGATCCTTATACCATTGTGCCATCTAAAGATACTATTGGGCATGGCACACAGGTTGCAGGGATTATAGGTGCCAGAGGTAATAACTCTGATGTAAGAGGTATAGCCAATGACAGTGACTTTGTAATTGTAAAGCTCTTTGAATCTACTAATTTTAGAAAAGCCTTATTAGAAAATGGTGTAGAGTATACCCCAGTATATAATGCCAGTGAAATCGTATCTGGAATCGAATATTTAAAAAATGTTGCTATTGAACTTAAAAGACCCATGGTAATATATTTAGGCTTAGGTTCTACAGAAAGTAGCCACGATGGAACTAGCTTGATTTCCAGATATGTATCCTCTATAGGTACTATTAGAGGAATATGTTTAGTCTCAGGCGTTGGAAATGAAGGAGCTGCTCAAACCCATGCTACTGGTTATATCAAAAACAAAACTGACCCATCATCCCTAGAGCTTAGAATAACAAAAGAAATGAAATTTTTCACATTTAACATATGGGTTAAAAAGCCAAACAGAGCTTCTTTGGTCATAGTATCTCCTACTGGTGAAAGCTCTAGCCTATTAAAATCCAAGGATGTTAATGAACAGAATACTAAATTCGTATTCTTAAACACTAGATCAAGAGTTCTATATTTTAATCCTGAACATTTTACTGGCCATGAAGTTATCCATGTAGAATTTTATGACATAAAACCTGGCATATGGACTTTTAGACTAATAGGAGAATATTTAATTGATGGTCGATATGATATTTGGCTACAACCCCATAATACTTTACCTGGCGGTACCGAATTTCTTCAACCTAACCCATTAAATACACTAACTGAACCATCCACAGCTGTTAATGTTGTTACTGTTTCTTATTACGGTGAAGATAATGCTTTAATTTCCACTTCTGGAAGAGGTTTTAATACCAACAACCTAATCAATCCTGATATAGCTACTTTAGGCACAAATATTTTAACAACCAAAGTTACTGGTGGCACTACCACCATGTCTGGTAGTTCTGCTGCAACTGCTATAGTTGCAGGAGCCTGTGCAATATTATTAGAATGGGGAATTATTAATGGCAATGATCAAACTATGTATTCTCAAAAAATTAGAAGTTATCTAATGCATGGTGCTGCTAGGAGCAGTTATTACCGTTTTCCTAATCAGGAATTAGGATATGGATATTTAGACCTATTAGGTGTTTTTAACTTTATAAGTAGATCCTATTCTACAGATATATCTCTTAACAGAACAAACACTTGCGATGAATGTAATAAAAATGATGATTATATTGTATATACTACTAATAATGTGTTTATAAGAATTCCAAAATGTATTGTAGGTGATTTTATATGAAGCGACATTTAGATGTTCCTGATAACATTTTTTATGATATAAATTACGATCATTATATTGTTCAGTATCAAGGAAATATTCAACAAGATATCACTCAAGAGCCGAGTCACTATTTAACTATAATTAATGACAGATATGCAATCATATCTCTGCCTAAAAACGCAGAAATATCTGTTGGTGACCCTGAATATCCATCCATTGTATATGTAAAACCAGTTGAAATGTATACCCTTCAACAGATTACCCCTACAGAGGCCTCTCAAGTAGGTTTCTTACAGCTAGACCTACCTTTAACTTTAAATGGCAGTGGTGTAAATATAGCAATTCTTGATACAGGTATAGATTACTTAAGCGAAGAATTTATGAGGGATAATGGAGAAACTAGAATAGAATGTATTTGGGATCAAACAATACCTTCTAATGGCAAAACTTTAGATTACTTTATTCCATACGGTACTGTATATGAAAAAGATGATATTCAATCTGCTATACAAGCAGCTAGAGAAGGCAAATCCCCCTATGATATAGTACCAACCATAGATGAAATTGGTCATGGTACAAATATGGCTGGGATAATTGGAGCCACTGGTAAAAATCCTCAGTTAAAGGGTGTAGTCCCAAATTGCGATTTTGTAATTGTAAAACTAATCGAAGATTTTTCCTATAAATCACAATTTAATGTTAAAGTTCCCCTTTATAATATAACTACTATTTTTGCAGCCCTAGAATTTTTATATAGATATTCTTTAACTTCATCTAAACCAATGGTCATCCTTTTTCCTCTTGGTACAAATTTAGGTAACCATTATGGAACTGGAATCTTAGAGCAGTATATAGAGTCTTTAAGCCAAAATAGTGGACTTGTAGTTGTTGTTCCAACTGGGAATCAAAGAGATAAAGGATGCCATGCTTCTGGAATATTATCTGAACCTGGAGAACTTCATATAGTAGAAGTTGATGTATCTCCAGAGCAAAATAGTTTATGGATGGATATTTGGGTAGATTCACCTAACATCATGTCAGTAGAAATTATATCTCCCTCTGGTGAAAGCACTGGTGTTATTGGGGCCGTAATTAATAGTACAGAATATTATGATTATATATTCGAAAAGACTTCGGTTAAGGTTAATTACTATTTACCTGAAGATATTACCGGTCATGAATTAATTCGAATTAGATTTTATGACATACAATCAGGCATATGGAAACTTAGATTGATTACAAATACTGTATTAAAAGGTAACTTTAATGCTTGGATTCCGGAAGAAGGCTTAACTGTTGGTGGTACTCACTTTAGCCATGCTGATCCCTTTGGAACATCTACTAATCCAAGCAATTCCCCTTATGTAATCTCTGTTGCAGCTTATAATCAAAATAATAATTATCTTCTAAACTACTCCGGCGCAGGTTTTAACGACCTTAAATTCAATTATGTTGATATAGCAGCTGGTGGTGTAAATGCTATAGCCGTAGCTCCTAACAACGAAATTGCAACAGTTAATGGTACCTGTGTAGCTGCTGCTGTTGTTGCTGGTGCTTGTGCCATGTTATTTGAATGGGGATTTACTAGACTTAATGATCCCTACATGTATTCTCAAAGTATAAAAACCTATATTGCAAGAGGCGCTGTACAACGTCTTGGCGATATATATCCTAATCCTCAATGGGGCTATGGATTATTAAATATACTTCAAATGTTTCAAAATATGATTTAACTATACTGGTAAAACCCTAATCATAAAATATACTATGATTAGGGTTTTGTAACTTTTCTTCTTTTAAACTCTTTTTTAACACATACTCACTTTAACATTTTTACCCATATTACTAAGTATCTTTTCTAATTCTCTTATTATTCCTAATTTTATAGTATAACTAATATGACTATTGGAATCATCATGAACAGGATTTATTGCATTCCCTATAAAAAAATTTATATCAGTTGATTCTTCAAATAAAATTTTTGCTATCATGGAAGCTCCGTCTATTTTATTTCTTAAATCTAAGGATATATTTGATGTAACACTATATTGTTTAGCAATATTTAAAACTTTTTCCAAAGTTATAACTCCTTCTGTAACTAAATCTACTCCTTCAATACACGCAGTTGATGGTGTCTCCTCATTGCATGTATTATTGTTTATTACAATAGGTTTATTTAAATATCTACTTACTATCTTAGCCGTAGTTCCTCCACAAATTATCTTCTTACCTTTTCTTGAAAAAAAAAGTTTTAATACCTTATTATCATCTTCTTTATGCTCTGGTGGACCTATCATAAGATTTACTACTTTTCTCTCACAAATTTTAAACACAGCAACGGTTATGTCATCATCTGGGGAATTTAAATATAAATCCATAGATGCATTTGCTATTGTTGCTGCCATCCTTTGTGGTGACATTTCTGGAGTGTACCATCTCTGAACGTATTCTATAACACTTTCTCTTCTCCACCCATTTTTTGTAGTTCTTCCAAGACCAGCACTTGTAACTCCATCAGTTAAAAGTATTATCATATCTCCTATATAAAGCTTAATATTGCTTTCATATATTTCTTTTTCATATATAACTTTGCACATTGAATCATATACAACGTTTTTCCCTTCTCTAATTAAAATTACCGACGGATTATCAAATTGTGCTAAATATGCATCACCTCGTTGATAAATTTGAAGTATAGTAAAAGTTGAATATGCCATATTTCTAACTTTGCAAATTGGTAAGCTTTTAGCTATTGTATATACGCTTTCCTCTATAGACATATTACTAGCCATCATGGTGCCTAATATCTTTGATGTTAAAGTTGCTAGTATATTAGCCTTAATACCACTTCCCAACCCATCAGACAATACAAATGTGGTCTTATCTTTACCTTTTAGTGTAGTATAAAAATCTCCAGAGATAGATTCACCATGTTTGTTAAAGCTTGCAAATCCGCTTTCCAAAAACAAATTAGTCATAATCCTCTTCCTCCATAAGTATTGCTTCTTTAAGGTCTGTAAGTGCTACTTGAGTTTCAGCGGCTGTTTCTCCAAGTAATGATGCAATCTCATGTACAATACACATATGCTTTTCAACAATTTTATCAGTTATCTCTGCTCTATGTGTCTTTTCTTTAATTAATTTCTCTCTTTTTAGTTTTAGTTTAGTTATATCCTTCATTATACAAATAACAATTCCGCTATTTTTATCATATATAAAATTCTGTTTAACAAACTTACCGTATTCAGGTAAGTAAACATTTTCATTCGCTACATTCTCTTCTTTGCTAATTACCTTTATAAAATCAAATTCATCCAAAATTCTAGATACTGAAAAACCAATAATATCTCTGGAATTTTGAATTTCAAATATATCACAAGCTGATTTATTAATCTGTTGAACTTTTAAATTAGTATCTACAGTAAGAATAGCATTAGGTGTAACACTTATAATCTTATCTGAAAAAGATTCTGCTTTTTCCTTCATATAGGGTAAACACATACTTATTTCTGCTTTTCCTAAAATTACTGCTATTGCTTTTTCTCTACAAGTTGAATACCCACAAGTTCCACAGTTCAATTCATCCTCAATACTGTTTTTCCCCATTTTTCTTAATATACTGCTAGTCTCCCTATCACTAGGAGATTGAACAACTACTTGTTCATCTGTAATTCTTCTACTTGTATCAATACTATATTTCAAATCAAAATCAGTAGGATTACATTCATTCAATGCTATACTTTCTACCTTATTCATTGAAGATATCCGTAGGGCTTTGTTATGAGATGATGCTGGTCCATTTATACAACTACCACTACACGCACTCATTTCAATAAAACAATTATCTAGATTATTATTAATTATTTCTTTTAGGGTTTCTATGCAATTATCTAGACCATCAATAGCAATATATCTATACTCAGAACTTTTATTCATTGTATTCAAAATTCCTCCAGTTATGGGGAATAATCTTGAAACATAAGTGTTTTTATCTATGTTTATATTATCTTCAAATTTTAATCCTTCTTCATTTATCCAAATATCTAGTTCTTCAAAAGTAATGGTTATATCATTGTATTCTTCTCCACTTCCACATTCTTCTTTTTTAGATATGCATGGACCAATAAACACAACAATAGCATCCTTTATATTACTTTTCAATAACTTACTATGAGCTTGCACTGGTGAAATTACAGGTGCTAAATACTTTACCGCTTCTGGATAATGCTTCTGAACTAATTTAACAACCGTAGGACAACATGAAGATATAATTATATTTTTCCAATGATTTTTAATCAAATTTTCATATTCACTTTTGACTATGTATGCTCCTTCTGCCGTTTCAAAAGCATTACTAAATCCAAGCTTTCTTAGCACATTAGCAAATTGTGAAAACTGAGTAACGTTGTAATTTGAAATATAAGAAGGCGCTATACTAGCAATAACCTGTTTCCCATCCCTGATCAAATTCTTTATAGTTAATACATCATTACGAACTTCTTTGGCATTCTGAGGGCAAACAACCATACAATTACCACATAAAATACAATCTCTTTCAATAATCTGAGCTTGATGATTTTTTACCTCTATAGCTTTAACAGGACAATTTCTAATGCATTTATAACAGTTCTTACAATTAGCTTTTTTAAATTTCAGTATACCCATGGAAAATCTATCCCCTATCATAAAATAAATAATGTAAACTATTTAACAATATCAATTTGATAAAGTTTTAACAACTCAATTGTATAGCCGAATAGTATAATTGTCAATTCTAACTAAGGCTCAAATTCCAAGTGCTAAAATATATTCTATAATTTTATTTTCTTAGTGTATATATGTATGAAGTATATTGTTTTCCATAAAAAAAGATATGCTTAACATATCTTTTTGATTAAATTAACACTATTATATCCACATATTATCTGTAAGTTTTTCAATTTCTTTCTTAAGTTTTTCCGTCTCTTTATTATTAATAATATATTTATCATTAACTAAATCCATACAATCTCCCTCTTTAACGCCCTTTGGTAAATATATAATTGGTATATTTACCATTTCCATATCTTCCTTTTCACATACAGCGTACTCTTCTTCAAACCTATCTATAATTATCATAACCTTCCTCCTTTTATACTATTATTAATATAAACATAATTTTTATAATTAAATGGTAAATATTTATAATACAAATATTGCATTTTTATTTATACATATTATACCTAGTATTTTTTCTTATTAGTAGTAATAATTACACCTTAACTTTCATAATTTATAAGGAATAGAGGGGTTGATATTTTGAAAAAGAAATTTTTAATTTTATTTATTATTATTATAACAATAACCACTGGCTGTACAAGGGTAAAGTCATCACTAAATAAAGAAAAAACATATCTTGATTATTATACTCAAGAACTAGTAACAAATCTTAATAAATCAGAGCCAACGCGTATTTCTGTATTTTATAAAGAATTTTTTAAAGAATTTGATTTTCCTTCTACAGAATCTAAAGATATTGTTAGTTTTTTAAATTCCTTAGATGAAAGCTATTTCATAAAAAAACCTAATGATTTACCTGAATCTTATAAATATAAAGTATATATTGAATTCCCAAATAAAAAATATGGCATAACTATATTTAACGAAAAATATATATCTATCTATGATTGGGATGGTAAATATGAAGTTGATTACTTAAACATTACTGAAGTGCCAATTTCCTATAACTTATATGGTATTTGTAAATACTTTACAGAAGAATAGTTAGCAATAAAAGAAAATATAAAAGGCAGAAGAATATTTCTTCTACCTTTTATATCTTATCCTATGACTACCAGCTCTAATACTACCCTCTTCTTCAAAGTAGGTGTAAAGAGCTGGTACGTCCCTGGATAACGATTTCCCCTAAAGGACAACGAATTCTAAGTATCGAAAATACTGATACTAAGAATTCTGCTAGTAACCTTCAGAGGGAGTGTAAAAACTCCCTCTGAAGCAAAGAACTCTGTTTATATAAATATTTAAATTAGATATCTAATAAAAATGCCTCATAAGCTCTGCAAGTTTCATATATGTCTGCTTTACTTGCAATTTCCCATGGCGCGTGCATATTGTGTAGAGCTACACCTGAATCTATAACTTCCATTCCATATTCAGCAAGAATGTATGCTATAGTACCACCGCCACCTTGGTCAACTTTTCCAAGTTCTGATGTTTGCCAATAAACATTATGCTTATCCATTACTCTTCTTAATTGAGCAATAAATTCTGGATTTGCATCATTACATCCACCTTTTCCTCTTGCTCCAGTATATTTATTGAATACCACACCCTTACCGAAGAATGCGTTATTTTGCTTTTCACTTACTGATGGATAATTTGGATCAAAAGCTGCACTTACGTCTGAAGAAAGCATTTTAGAATTTGCAAGTGCTCTTCTAACTTTAAGTTCACTATAATCTTCAACAAGGTTTACAAGTTCTGCTACAGTGTTTTCAAAGAATCTTGACTGCATTCCTGTTGCACCTTGACTTCCAACCTCTTCTTTATCTACAAGTAATGTGATACAAGTTTTATCTGTACTCTTAATTTTCATCATTGCTTCAAAAGAAGTATATGCACATATTCTATCGTCATGACCATAGGCCATAACCATTGAACTATCTAAACCATAACTTCTAGCTCTTCCTGCTGGAACAACCTCTAGCTCTGCTGATACAAAGTCTTCCTCTGTAATTCCGTATTTTTCATTAAGAAGTCTTAATATGTTAAGTTTAACTCTATTTTTAGCTTCTTTATCTTCTACTGGTATAGATCCAACACATACATTTAAACTTTCGCCTTCGATTCCTTTAGCTAATGTCTTAGCCATTTGATCTGCAGATAAGTGAACTAATAAATCTGATATTCCTACTACTGGCTCCCTATCATCTTCACCTATAACTATGTTTACTACACTTCCATCTTTTTTAATCACAACACCATGAATTGCTAGAGGTATAGTAACCCACTGATATTTTTTAATTCCTCCATAGTAATGAGTTTTAAGCATTGCAAAATCTGAATCTTCATATAATGGATTTTGCTTTAGATCAAGTCTTGGTGAGTCAACATGTGCTCCTAATATTTTAAAACCTTTTTCTATAGGTTCTGTTCCTATTAAGAATAATGCAAGAGTTTTTCCCATGCAATTAGCATAAACTTTATCTCCAGCTTTAAGCTTTCTTCCTTCAGCTATGCACTGATTTATATCTAAATATCCGTCTTTTTCTGCCATTTCTATGAATTCAGTAACACATTCTCTTTCAGTTTTACACTTTGACATAAAATCTATATATCTATCTGATAATTCGAATGCCTTATCAAGGTCTTCCTTTCCGTATTTATCCCAGACCAATTCATATTTCTTTTCTAATTTTTTTAAATCTTCCACTAAAATCCCTCCCAATAAAATCATAGTCATATAATTATACTTTTATATTAACTCAACTCAAATTGATTTACAATTTAAATTTGTGAAAATTTCAAATGTATACTATATTTAAATTTATTACAGTAAACTTTATAAGTAAGTGCCTAATACAACTTAAAATTTTTATAAAATTATTCTTTAAATTATATTTTTCGCACTAAAACTCTTAAGGATTTTGACTATCCATGATTCTCTTTTCAATTGTTTCTACCGCAGTACAATTTGATGTGGCATTATATCTAAAATTAGCTGCTGCAGCTTCGATTATAACTGCTATGTTACGCCCTGGCTTTAAAGGTAATACTATTTTCTCTACCTCAACCCCTAGTATCTCCATATACTCTTTATCTACTCCAAGTCTTTCATATTTATCATTTACGTCCCAGTTAACTAAAGAAATAACTAAGTTGATATTTTTTTGAGAAACTATACAGCTACTACCATAAATTGCTGATAAATCAATAATTCCCATACCTCTAACTTCAAGCATTCCTGTAGTTATATAAGGACAAGAACCATATAACTTTCCATCTATTTCTTTAATATCTACTGCATCATCAGCTCCAAGCCTATGACCTCTTTTAATAAGCTCCAATGCTGCTTCACTTTTTCCTATTCCACTTTCTCCTATAATCAATATGCCAATTCCATACACATCTACTAAAACACCATGAAGCCTAGTTTCTGGAGCTAACTCTGAGTCTAAAAAATTACTAACCCTATTAATGAATTTTGTAGTCTTATCAATACTTCTGAGAACAGTAACATTTTTATTTCTTGCTTCTTCTAAAAATTCATCATGTACTTTTAATCCACTTGTAATTATTACTCCAGGTATTGGGAAAGAAAAGTATTTTTTTATTCTACGTATCCTTACTTCTGGATCAAGACACTTTAGATAACTCCACTCAGTTTTACCTACAACTTGAATTCTCTTATTATCGAAATAATCATAGAAACCAGCAAATTGTAATCCAGGCCTATTTATCTCACTTACCACAATATTAGATTCTAAATCTCCTTCTACCAAAACCTCTAAATTATAGTTGTTAACTAAATCTAAAACTTGTACTCCCATCTTACGCCTCCCCTACCTCATATCTTGCATTTATAATTATTGATTACTTAAATTCTATTTTACTAATTATTATGTTTTGGGTCTACAGGTTTATATCCACTAATTTGAGCCTTAAAATTTCTTTTAACATTATCTATATACCTTCTTCTCAAAACTTGCTGTCTATTTTTTTCAGCTTCTGTTAAACCAGATTCTTGGCTCTTTTTATATAAAAAATTTATTTCCTCAATAACTTCTTCTATTTTCATATTATCAATATTTATATATTCTTTATTCATTTTTCCTCCTAATAGTCTATTATACGATTATATAATAACTCCCCCCAAATAATTACTATGATGTGAATTATAGTATTATTTATAGGTATTTTTTTAATTATTTTAAATTTATATTTGTTACATGTCGCAAAGTGTATTATTATATTTACTTCGATATCCGAGAAATGGCTTTAAGTCATCTTCATATATTTACTTATAAGTTTTTTATGATATATTTATCGCTTTTATGGTGATTTTTGTAAAACTTAATATGAATTTGACTATTAATAATCATTAACATTATGCTATATCTCTGTTAAAATAAAAATATAAAGTTTAAGGATGTGATGGTATGTTATTAAAATTTAAATTCCTAAATCAAAAAATTAAATCTTTTAAACTACTACTACATGTACTGCTTAGATTTAAGAGACCTACAGATAACATTGTTGTAATATGCTCTCAACATTTAGATGAATATATCGTAGAATATCAAAAGATGAGTAATAATTCTAATAATGATAAAAAACATAAGAAATTAGCCTAATTTACTTCCACATTTATCATGTTTTGACATTTTAAAATATCATCATAATGTTTATTAATATAATTATAATTTATGTCTGTATTGTCTATATATAGTTTAAATAAAATATCACAGTTAAGGGTATTAAAAAAATATTTACCTATAGTTTCCATATGGTTAAACATATTATTCCAGGAACTGCCCCCATTAAATATAAATATACCCTGTTTTCGTTCTTTTGTATTTTGTTTAAAAATAAACTTTTTACTCCAAAGCACTTGACACCTATCTATCAATGATTTTAATGGTGATGGAAACATACCAAAATACATAGGAGATGCTAAAATTATTATATCACATTCTTGTATATGTTTATAAATATCCGTCATAGAATCTTTAATTGAGCACTCCCCTAATACTTTACTACAATATTTACAATCAATACATGGATTAATATTCATATCATAACAATTAATATGCTTTATTTCCACGTTGGGATTAATACCTTCCAAAATTGAATCTACTATTTTATTTGTGTGACCTTCTTTATTGGGAGAACCATTTATTATAATTATTTTTTTCATAATTAATTATAACTCCATAATTAATTCATCAATATCTACAGGTAAAACTTCTCTATAAAATGCAACTAAAAAATTCATTGAATCATAATCCTCTTCTGAAAGCTCATAAGACAACATTTCATAATCTAAATCATACTCCTCTGAAATTTCATCTACTATGTCATTAATATTATCTATTGCAGTATCATTTAAATAAGGTAGAAAATACTCTTCATACCATTGTTCTCCTTCTCTTTTTTCCTCACAATCTTCATTGGCAAATTCTCTAGCTCCTTCAATTTCTAACTCGTCAAATTCGTAAGAAAATTTAATTATGAAGCAGTGATCATGCTTTTTTACTTCTGTAATATTTTCTAAAGCATTATCCTCTAAAATCTCTATAATTTCTTGTTTATTCATAGTATAGTACTCCTTTATTTTTATTTATTATATTTCTACTACATTTACTTAATTTTTGCATTTCTAAGTCTCTATATGCAAGATTTCTTTAATTCACTAAATTTATAAATTAATATTTGTTTATGTATTTCTTTATATTATATACTTTCACTTATTATATAATAAAGCTTAAATTTTACCTTTATTATATAATAATCTAAATTTTAGTATAAATCTATATGAAAGTTTTTAAATAGCCTATTTAAAGTTATTTATAATAACTTTAAATTCACAAAATAAACAAGAACCGTTAAAAGGTTATATTTATAAATAACCATTTAACAGTTCCATCTATTTTCACATTACCAATAAATAACTTTTATTCTTTACCTTCCACTAATTCATACATTTCATCAGCTTTTTCCATATAAAGAATTCCTTCTAAATGATCCATCTCATGACAAAAAACTCTTGCCATAAAATCTTCTACTTCATACTTTATAAGTTTACCATTTTCATTTAATGCTTCAACTATCATTTTTGTAGGTCTTTCAACCAATCCTTCATATCCCACATAGCTAAGACATCCCTCATAATCTCTAGCTGTTTCTTTAGATACTTTAATAGCTTTAGGATTAATCAGTATTAAAGGCGAAGAATTATCAGGCGTTAAGTCAATTAATATAACTCTTTTATTTACAGCAATTTGTGGAGCTGCAAGTCCAATACCTTCAACCGTTGATAATGTATCCTTTAAATCTTGAATTAAATCTCTTATTTCTTCATTTATCTCAACTACAGTATCACTAACCCTTTTTAAATGTTCATCTCCATATTGAACTATCTTCTTTACTGCCATCTTAAGTTACCCCTTTCATATTCTTTCATAAGTATATTAAACCATATTTTTATATATTTTTCATCCTATGTTTTTAGTATCTTACTAAAATACTAAGAAAAATAACCTACATAATAGCATATTAAAATTATCAAAGAAATACATCCCCTTAGTATATGATGTTTTAAATTCAGCTTATTAAATAATTTATATCCATGAATTATTGCAGCTACATGTATTGATATCAATCCTAACAAAAGTATATATAACATATTACTTCCACTTTTAAACTGTGTAATAGAAGCAAGTAAAATAGCTACGCTTCCTATAATCATCAATAAATTAGGGAAAATACTTTCTCTACTTTCTTTGATGGCCATAGCACAAGCAAACATAGATAATCCACCATAGATTATTATTAAAATCAAGGATATAAGTTTAAAAGTCATAGCCATATTACTCCTCCTATTCTGAATTTTTTCATTTATAATTCATACAATTATTTTAGATGTTCTTCAAACCAATTTGTTATTTCTGTAATTCTTCTTATTCTATGCTTTGGTTTTCCACTTCTGCTAAGCTCATGGTTTTCTCCTCTAAACATGCAAAGTCTAGCTTCAACTCCATGATATTTTAAAGCTGTGAACATCTGTATACCTTCAGCTAACCAACATCTATAGTCTTCTTCTGAATGTATAAATAAAGTTGGTGTCTTAACTTTATCTGCATATTTAAGCGGTGAATGATACCATAACTTATCCACATTACTCCATGGAGTCCCACCATTTTGATCATCTACAAAATAGAACCCTATATCTGTAGTGCAAAACTTAGAAATCCAGTTAGATATACTTCTTTGAGATGCTGCAGCTTTAAATCTATCAGTATGACCAATTATCCAGTTAGTCATAAATCCTCCATAAGATCCACCAGTTACCCCTACATTGTTTACATCAATATTTTTATACTTCTCTAAAACTATATCTGTAAAAGTCATTATATCATGGTAATCAATAGTTCCATATTTCCCTCTAATGTCTGCATAAGCTCTCCCATGACCGTCACTACCCCTTGGGTTACAAAAGAATACAAAGTACCCCATATTAGCCCAAAGTTGCATCTCATGATAAAAAACTTCACCATATACAGTTTTAGGTCCACCATGAATATCTAAAATAGCAGGATATTTTTTATTTTCTTCAAAGTCTACAGGTTTTAATACCCATCCTTCTATTACAACACCTGGTTCTGTTTCAACCTCAACTCTTTCTGGTTTCGAGATTTTTAATTCATCATGAATCCACTGATTAAATTTTGAAATTTCACACTCGCTACCATCTTTTAAAGAATATATTTCTTGTAATTTTTGATTTCTAAGGCCTATAAATAATATACTACCATTCTTAACATCAAAACAATCTACAGACCCTTTATTAAAACATATTTTTTCTATATTTCCATCTATATTGATTCTATTTATATAAGAACTATCTATTTCTGTAGTTATAAAATATAAGTATTTACTATCTCTTACAATAGATTTTCCTCCTCCATATCTACAATCTGAACCTACAGAGTTCCATGTACTTTTATCAAAATCTGGAGTTAATAAGGTTTTAATCTTAGTATTTATATCTATTAGGTAGAATCTACCATCTTCATTAATTCCATATTCTTGCATATCACTTCCAAGTACTATTAATTTCTCTTCATCCATGAAATTTACATAGCTATAAGAAAATTTTTCTTCTCCGTTAATTAAAGAAAGCTCATCTAATTTAATATTATAAATATATAGCTCATCATTAATTGCTGCCTTATCTTTATAGGAGCTTGCAACAAATACTACCTTACTTTTATCTTCACTTAATTCTAATGACATAACCGAAGTATACTCATCAGTTATTAAGTTTATCTCCTCTGTACTTACTACATATTTATATAATCCACTTCTCTTTTTATTAGTGAATCCACCACCATTGCTCCAAAATGGAATCTCATCTAAAACTTCATAGTCCTTCTCTTCTTTTCTAGACTTTAATTCCTCAACTTTTTCAGCGTCAGAAAGTCCAATTAAACTTTTTCTCCCAACTTTATGAATCCCTGTGAATAGGAATGTATCTTCATCCACCTCAACTATAGTTTCAACTAACATAGGGATTTTAAAAGCCTTAACAGCTTCTCCACCACGGATATTTAACTTGTAGAATTGAGTAAATTCATCACCATCTTCAAGTTTCTTTTTATCCTTACTATCTCTTACTCCTTGAAATAATATAGTCTCATTATCTTGGAGCCATATATAACTTCTTTCTTTATTAAAAGCAGTCAATTGATGATACTTATTCAAAGTTAAATCATAAAGCCATAAATTAGAATCATATGTGTTATCCTCTAAATTACAATTAGACACTACAAAGCAAGCAGTATCTCCCTTTGGTGAAAAGTTTAGAGATGATAAAAAGTTATATTTTGTAAAATCTTCTAGTTGAATGTTTTTCATAACGCTCCCCCCCAATTACATATTAAAATAATTATACCATATTTTAACTTCATTGTAATTATTATAGTATACCTTATTAACATACTTCACTATTTTTTTCTTAAACTAAACCAATTAATCATTGTACAGCTTTACTCCTTGTAGAACAGTAAAGGAAATATCTTTTTTAAATTTCACTTACTTGATTAATATAGTTCCATTATCAAAATTTTATCATACATATCACAAAAACATATGTACGTAACCCTATAATTAATATATAATGTATTTAACTACTGAGCAGATATTATAGCTTTAATAATTAGTAGTAAAACAAAAGATGACAGGTGAAAAAATGACAAAACAAACACATGAATCTGGTGGATTTTTAATTGGAGTTATAACTATTTACCCAATGGTCCTAAAGAACTTAAACAATTACTTATTAATTTATCAGTTATTATTGATAATTTTATATTTTCGTGCAGTAAATATTGGAGCACTCTTTCCTGATATAGATCTTAAAAGTTCTTATATAAGTAAAAGATATCCATTAATTTCAAAATCCTTAGGTAAAAAATTTAAACACAGAGGTTTTACTCATAGTTTACTGTGTTTAATAGTATTATATATAGTTTATATTTTTTTTATTTACATAAGCAACTGGAATGTGGTAATAGAAATATTATGCTATGGCTTTTGGTTTGGGTATGCATCACATATATTTCTAGATTTATTTACTCACCAAGGTGTAGAATTATTATTTCCACTAAAAATTAATATTAATTTCCTTAATCTTAAAACTAATTCAATAGGTGAAAAAATCTTTAATAAAATATTAAAGATTTTATATTTACTACCATTATCATATTATATTTATAAAATTTATATTTGTTTTCTACCATAACCTACTATGATTAAAGCTTGTATTATAATCTACTACATTCATAATTGCAGTAGCTATAGTACAAGCTTTAATATAATATTAAATATTTTCTACCATATCTTTTGAACCTTTTTCTGAAGGCTTTAGTTGAGAAATTATTATAGCTATAAATATAAGTATACATCCAACTAAGCCTCTAGCACCAATTCTTTCTCCTAAGAACATAGCACCTCCTAATGCACCAAATACAGATTCCATGCTAAGAAGTATAGCTGCATGTGACGGTTTTGCATTTTTTTGTGCTACTACTTGAAGAGTATATGCAACTCCTACAGATAAAAGCCCACCATATAATATTGATACCATAGCTCCAGAAATCCCTACCATATTAATATCTTCAAATATAATAGCCATTACTAAACTTAAAATTGAACATGTAGCAAATTGTACACTTGATAACTTTAATGGATCTATTTTTTTAGTAAAGTTGTCAATTAATAAAATATGTACAGCCCATCCTACAGATCCTATTAATACTAATAAATCACCATTTGATATAGAAAAATCTTCATTAATACTTAATAAATATAATCCAATAATTGCTATAACTATTCCTAGCCAAGTACTTTTATTAACCTTTTGCTTTAAAAATAATCCTAATATAGGAACTATAACCATATAGAGTCCAGTAATGAAACCAGCCTTTCCGGCAGTTGTACCCATAACTCCCATTTGCTGAAGACTTGTTGCTATAAACAAGGCACAACCCGCAATTATCCCAGCTTTAACTGTAAGTTTTAAAGAATCTCTATCATTATTTTTGGTTTTCTCATTTTCCCCCTTTTTCTTATTTAAAAATAAAATTAACGGTATCAACGATATACTTCCAAGGGCAAACCTAATACCATTATATGTAAAAGCCCCTACATGTTCTGCTCCTACCTTTTGAGCTACAAATGCTAACCCCCATATTGCAGCTGTAAGTAGAAGTAAAATATTTGCTTTTAGTTGAGTCTTAGTCATAATAATCCCCTTTCAATTTAAACCTTTTTCATTATGAGAAAATTTATTTCTCATAATGAATAATCTATATGTTTTTTAACATATACTTATTAAATTCTACAAATTTTTCATTATTCCTCTTTTAAATAAAATTTTATTAGTACTACAATTTTATTACTTAAATATATGTTATTATTATATATTTAAGTGTATAATTACTATAAATAAACTTATGTGTGAATAATAACTATAGTAAGGAGGCGTTTAAATGAAATTTATAAAGAAGAATGGAAATGTTGTTTCCTTTGAACCATCAAAAATTAAAACTAGTGTTGAAAATGCTGGCTCTGATGTAGATATTCAACTTAACTCTAAAGAACTAGAACTAATTGTTTCAGATGTAGAGTCAATCTTAATATCTTTATCTAGAGAAATAACTACTGGTTATGAAGTAAGAAGTATTGTAGTAGAAGCATTAATTAAATATGGATATAAAAACATAGCTAAGTCATATATGCTAAATATACTTTAATCCTAAATCAGTTATAAAAAGCACAGTAGTTAATATCTACCGTGCTTTTATTAATCCTCTATACATATTTTTTTAACTTTTTAACTAAGAAAGCTGATAAAATGATTTTTAATATATCTCCAATTAAAAATGGTACTACACACATAAGCAACGCCTCTATTAGTCCACTTTGAATTATATGCATAAACCATACTGTTCCTACGAAGTAACATCCTAAGATACCTACTACCATAGCCACTGTATAAGAATATATACTGTTCCCTAACCTTTTAACTATAACTCCAATTATAATTGTAGTTATAATATATCCTACTATATATCCCCCTGTAGGACCAACTAGAATTCCAAGCCCCCCTGTAAAGTTTGCATAAACAGGAACTCCGATAGCTCCAATTATTACATATACCAATTGACTAATTGCACTTATCTTAGTTTCTAACAAACCTCCTGCAATAAAAACTGATATCATAGCAAGATTTATAGGAACAGGAGTAAATGGCAGTGGTATTGATATTTGTGAGAGAATAGCTGTTAATGCAGCAAAAATAGCGCATAATATAATGTTCTTAGTTGTAATTTTCAATGTTGTACCTCCAATATTAATACTTATTATATTTATTTCAAATATTTATTCCCTCATATATTAACATATGTGTACATCCATTTCTATAGCTTTTGCGAAAATTGTAATCTTTTTATTAAGATTAGGTTTACAATTTCTTTTGTGGATTTTTTAAATTGTACCTATACTAAAAAATATTACACTAATCCTTATGAAATGTTCAACTTTGTTTGAAACATGCTCAGAGGTATCTTATACAAAACATTTCTTATATGTAATATATTTCCTAAGAAATACTTTGTAAATGGTTATAATATTTCTTAGTAAGTTCATATAATTTTTCAAAGTTTTTATTTATCCATACAATAAGTTCCTTAGCCTGTTCTTTTGCATCTCCATATTGTTTTTCTGTTATTTCCTTATTATTTAAAGCCTCTTCTAATTCCTCTTCGTCTAATAAAATTACTTCTCCTGTAGTTAACACTACTATATCCAAAAATAAGTCATCATAAAAAGGTATTCCATCCTCAGTAAGTTCATATTTTTCTGAAATGTCAAAATACCATTGAATTATATTGTGTTTTTCATCAATCATAACTGTTAATACATAGTTTTTATTTTCTGGAAAATACTGAATCCAAGAATATTCCTTATCCACAATACAATAATCCACACCCTTAGTTTGTATAATTAAGGGTTCTGTTATCTCTTTCATATGGATACTTGATATATATCCTCTTAACTCTTCATTATCTATGAATTCAATTTTAAACTCTTTCCTTAATACTCTACTCCAATCTGGCTTATTAGCAAATCTTCTCTTCATTATATATCGTCTCCTTATAATGCTTATTAATATAATCTACTCTTGTAAATTAATCTCTATTTCCCTAATCGATCTGTCATTTTTAACTACAATTTCTGCAGATATCTTGTCCACCTTAGAAAAAAACTTTTCTCTCACGTTTCCAATTTTTTTATAAGCAATATTTAGCTCTTCCTCAGAACTAAATTTACCAATAGTCATATGTGGTATAAATTCAATCTGACTTAACCACTGTGGCTTATACGCCTTAAGTATTCCATCATATAATCTACTGTGAATTTCTCTTATTTCTTCTTTGCCTTTCTTTACCTCTAAACATAAATATAAACTTGAATCACTGCTAATTTTTATTATTCCTTCAAGTTCCACATTAAAGGGCTTTACACCCTTTAATGCTTCATTCATCCAATTCCTCAATTGGTACTCTTTAATTTTACTTTCAAAAGGAAAGACTAACGTTATATGAGGGCTCACATTATTTACAAAAGGATCATAAGTTTCTCTTATTTCATTAATTGTATTTATATTTTGAAACTCTGGAAATATCATTATACATCTTTTTATATCATTACCCATAGCTACTCCTATCCAGATATATATTATAAATATATAAAGTTTATTCTAGCATAAACTAAAAATTTATTGTAATTTTAATTATATATATAACTATATCTATATTAATTTTCTATAACAACTATTGATATTAAATTATCACTCAGTAGTTATTATATTATTTTACTTTTGGAAAAGATACTCTCTATGTAATACCCAAGTATTAGTCTCCCACCTATAAATACATACATTATCAAAATAGCCATGAAAATTGCATGGATACTTATTTACATAATTCCAAAGATCATAATATATGGTTTTTATTCTTTTTGAACTTATGGTAATATGAAATATTTTATCCTTACCATCTTTATTAGTAAATTCAATATAAGGAATCCTACTCATTTTACTAATTAATTCATCGTGAAGAGCCTTTCCCTCTTCACTCATTATCATATCCATATATATCACTCTATCATCAAAGTGATTATAACCGTTAATCTCTAAAGGCTCTCTTTTATGAGATATACAATAATTTTCTATAGATTTCTCTAGTTCTTTAATATCTCCATCATATTCAAAGGGGGCTTTTATAGTAAAATGTGCAGGTAATTTTGAAGACTTAGCCTTAAACTTATCATAAACTTCTTTTCTAAGATTATTGTTAAAATCTCCTGCTTCTCCCTTTATAACGGAAACAATAACGTATCTCATTTTATCACTTCCTAACTCCACTTTCTATTATTGAAAAACCCTTCTCTTCACAATCTATTTCAGCTTTTGCTCCATAAGGAATTGTAATCATAGGTGCTGTGTGTCCAAAATTCACATTAAATAGTATTGGTAAATCTTTTAGTTTCAATTCATCTCTTATGACCTTAATAAAAGCTTCCTTATACTCATTATAATAAACATTATCATAAGGTTTTCCAAAAACTATTCCATTTATATTTTGTAAAATTCCTTGAGCTCCATAGTTTCGTAGCCAATATTCCACATAAGTAGGTTCTGGTTTATCTTCTGATGTTTCCAAAAACAATATTCCATCTTTCCACTTGTCACTACTTGGCCATACTTCAGTTCCTTTTAACATTTCTAATACATCAATACAACCACCTATTAAATGTCCTTGAACCTTTCCACTTCCTTGTAATATTTCATATTCCATATTTTTATTTACTTTTCTTGGAATAAATTTATTCTCTATTTGCCAAGGTAGATGTTCACTTGTCCAAATTTCTGATGGTCTAATATTACCAATAACATCATTAGTAAATAATACTCTATTTATATAAAACTTAGTATAGTCAAACATTTTTATATTTTCTGCAAATTCAGAAAGTACCGCAGGTCCATAAAAGCTACAAATTCCAGCTTTCATACATATAAAATGTGTAACTGTACTATCAGAATAACCAATAAAGATTTTGGGATTATTTCTTATTACTTCGTAATCAATATAAGGTAAAATTCTTATGCTTTCATCGCCCCCGATACAAGAAAAAATACCTTTAATCGAAGGATCTTTAAAAGCTTCCATCAAATCCTTTGCCCGTTCTTCTGGATTATTGTATACATATTCTGTACCCTTAAGAGTTGTCTTCATTTCAATAACTTGAAGCCCAAAATCTTCTTGGAGTCTTTTTTTCCCAACTTCATATCTCCAAAGAATATTTTCATCTCCTGCTCCGCCCCAAGATAGACTTATAGTTGCAACTTTATCTCCTTCCATTAACATAATGGGTTTTTTAAGTCCCATGGAGTTTAAATCATTTCCTTCATTGTTTTTATAATCTGATTTTAACACATCTTCAAAGTTTTTTCCCATTTTTTAACTCCCTCCTACCTAATGCTTATAGGTTTATTTATACTTGCTCCATCATCTAAAGTATATATTCTGCAAACTTTATTAAATAAATGAGGCTGTATTGATGGATAAGTAAGATTTTTAGGTTGATTATCGAATAAGCAAATTTCCCTAATTTCCAAGTTAGGAAGTTCACCTAACTCCTCAATATCGGCAAAGAAAAGTGCCCCATAGGATTCATCATATTCATCAGTGTCATTACTCTCCCTTACAACAGAGTATATATTTACAGGATTAAGTTTAAATTTTATAGCTCCTGTTTCTTCTCTCAATTCTCTATTTGCAGTATCCTTTATACTTTCATTCTCTTCTCTATGTCCTCCTGGAATCTCCCAAGTATCTCTTTCTTTATGCTTTACAAATATCCATTGATTCATATATCTTGCCATTATTACTGCAAATTTCAATTTATAATCATCTATTTCGCTAAATTTATAAAAATTAACTTTCATTATTCCACTCCTTACCAATATAAGATTACTCTATAAACAGAGTTCTTAGCTTCTCTGAAGCTTACTAACAGAATTCTTAGTATCAATTTATTTGATACTTAGAAGTCGTTGTCCTTTAGGGGAAATCGTTATCCAGGGACGTACCAGCTCTTACTCCCACTTTGAAAAAGATGGAGTATTAGAGCTGGTAGTCATCGGATTAACCTTTATTATATATTACAATAAACTTACAGTATTAACAAATGAATAATAACTTTTAATAAATGTTTTATGTAAAATAAAAGCACTAAAGATATTTTTTATCTTAGTGCTTTTTTAATTTAATCCTTAATTATATATTTACAGTGAAACTTTTAATGCTTGTACTATTATTTATAAAACTCTTGTGTAGCATAGTATCTATTCCCAGCTTTATATACACCAACACCTATACTTGTAAAGTTAGGAGATAGTATGTTTTCTCTATGTCCTTGTGAATTCATCCAATTTATCATAAATTGATTTGCAAGTTCATTTATATCAGATACTCCACCTATATAAGCTATATTCTCTCCCCAAGATCTATAAGAAATACCATCTCTAGCCATTTGTGCTGTTATAAGCTCACCCTCTAGATTTCTATGGTCAAAATAATTTTTATCTCCCATATCCTTTGATTTTATTCTTGCGTATTTCTCCATAAGATTACTGTAACTTAGGGTGCTCATACCCGCTGTAGCTCTCTCTTCATTTACTTTTGTAAATATAAGCTGTTCTATTTGCGATGAAAAATCACCTGTAACTGTTGTAGTCGGTGTAGTTGATTTAGATGGTGTATTCACTTTTTCCTGAGATGGTACCGATGACTTTTCAGTATTACTATAAGAATTACCTCCAGTTATTTCTTCTTGATTATTAACTGTAGTATTAGAACTTTCTTTTTCCTCTAAATTACTTCCTTCATCATTATTAACTACATTTTTATCATTTTGTGAATTATCAGCTTGTCCACCACCCCTAGATAACCTAGTATTTTTACTAAGGTTTATTTCTTCATTACTGTTTTTATCTTTTTCATCTACTTCATCAGACAAAGCAATTTCATTTCTCTTGTCCTCTATTGTGTCTTCTTTTTCATCTACACTTTCAATTGTTGAATTATTAATGTACTTAGAATTATTTTGTAAAGTTAATCCTACCAGTGCAGTGCCTGCTAATGCTCCACATATAATTAATGTAATAAGTTTCCTTTTCATTAGTATCACTCCTTTTAATTCCCTTATTATTTATTTATAACATAAAATATAGAATTTTTTATTAGTAGAACACTTCCTATGATTCTATAATAATTAATAATTTCATATTATTTACTTATAATAACGTTCCTCTCTTCCATAAATTTTTCTACTAACTATAATACAGATGCTATAATTGTTACCCTTTTCCAGGTTAATAAATGAATATAATCTATATATAAATTTAAATTTATTAAAAAATTTATTATTCTTCACCTATGAATAGACACTTAATTGCAATTATATTTAACTAAAAATTCATATAATTCATTTTATTTATATTATATAATTATTTTATAACCTTAAATTAATTATGAGGGGGAACTATAAATTTGGATATCATTGTAATTAGACATGGTCAATCAGAAGCAGACATATTAAATGTTCATGAAGGAAGAGCAGATTTTCCATTAACAGAGCTTGGAAATAAGCAAGGTTTAGCTATGTCAAATTTTTTATCAATTAATTATAATATTGATAAAATTTATTCCAGTCCGTTAAAACGTGCTAGTGAAACTGCTAAAATATTATCTAATGCTACTAACATTCCTATTATATATGAAAATGGGCTTATGGAATTTAATAATGGACTATTAGCAGGGTTATCTAGAGAAGAGGCAAATCAGCGCTATCCTGAACCTGCTATAAGATGGCCTCACACATCTATGTATGGAATGGAAAGTATGATAGAATTCAGAGCTAGGGGTGAATCCATATTATCAAAGATAGTTAGCGAAAACTCCTCTGATTCTACTATAGCCATTGTTGCTCATGGTGGTATTATAAATATGCTTTTTAGAAGTTTTCTTGAGCTTCCTATAAATTCACAACTTTTTATATCTACAGGTGATACTGGAATACACCACTGGCAGATAACTAGCTGTTGTCATAGAATAATTTATACAAATAAATTATCTCATTTAGATACCTTAGATAGGAAATAATCTATTAATATAAGTTATGAAAGGAAATAAATGATGATATATAAAGAATTAAAAATAACTGACTTAGTTCCTGAACTATTAAATGATTTTGATAGACATGAGAAAATATACAGAGCTTGGAGACTAAGAGATGATGGAAGTGAGTATCTAAAAGATATCTATTATGAAGAGAATTGGGATAATAATGAGCTATTATGCATATCTAATGAATTAAAATCTACATTTGAAAAAGGTGGTTCAGTTTTTGCAGCCTTTGATGAAAGTAAATTAGTAGGATTTGCTTCCCTAGAAAATGAATTCTTTGGAAGTAAAAAACAATATATTCAATTGTCCAATCTTCACGTTACAAACAGCCACCGCCATAAAGGTATTGGGAAAACACTATTTAACATGTGTATTAATAAAGCTAGAGAATTAAAGGCTAGTAAAGTTTATATCTCTGCCTCATCTTGTGAAAATGCTCAAACCTTTTATAGGTGTATGGGATGTATACTAACTAAAGAAGTAAATAAAAAGCTGTATAGTCTTGAGCCCTTTGATTATCATATGGAATATATCTTATAAAATATATTATATTTAACTCAGTATAAAATGCTTAAAAGGAAGGAGATTAATTAAACATGTAATTAATCTCCTTCCTCCTATTGAATAGGTAAATAAAGTCTAACTTTGGATATTCAGAAACTTCTTCTATATAGGCTATCTTCTAAGCTTCAAGGCCCCATATCTGCCTCATTTCCTCACAGTTTTCAAGAAGTTCTTCAAGTCTTCCCTGTCCTGCAATTTTTCCATCCTTCATAACTAAAATTTTATCTGCATTCTTTAAGGCTACATGTCTATTAGAAACTACTAAGGCTGTTATATTTTTTCTTTCAAACATCCTATCCCAAAGCTTTATTTCTGTTTCTATGTCTAAGGCACTAGATATATCATCAAAGACATATAAATCAGCCTTTCTTGCAAACATTCTCGCCACAGCTACTCTTTGTCTTTGACCTCCGGAAAGTTTTACTCCTTTAGAACCTATCAAGGTATCTATTCCATCCTTAAAATTCTTAATATCCCTATCTAAAACTGCTGAATATATAGCTTGCTCCAATTTATTTCCTTCATCCTTTAGTCCTAAAAGAACATTATTTTTAATAGTATCACTAAATAAATTAGGATTCTGAGATGTATAAGCTACTATTGGCGGTGTTAGCTTTTCACTACTATTTTTAACTTCTTCATCATTTAGATAGATTTTCCCACTATCTACAGGTAACATTCCTAAAATAGATTTTATAAGAGTTGTCTTCCCTGCTCCAATTCTTCCTGTAACTACTACGAAATCACCCTTATTTACTCTTAAGTTAATATTCTCTATACCACTAGTTTCATTATACTTATAGGTTAGCCCCTTAACCTCTAAACTCTTAAATTCTATATCTTCTTGTTTATATTTCTCTTCAACTAATTCATCTTTTAGATATAATGAATTATGAGCTAATAACTCTTTTTCCATATTTTCATCTAAGAGTTTAAACATTCTCTTAAAGGCAATTCCCCCTTGCTGATACCTAGCAAAAATTTCTCCAAGGAAGCCTGCAAAATCAGCTACAAAGGGAAGATAATATAGAAATAGTGAAAAATCTCCTACTGAAAAGCTCCCTTCCAGCATATATTTACCTGTTAATAGCAATATAAATCCAGTACCAATAGTTACAGCATTTTCATATATAGCATCCATGATATTTACGAAAATCTTATCGCGTACCATATATTTCATTCTTTTTTCATTAAGATTATTTAGATTATTAATTATATACTTCTCACTTCCAGATATCTTTATGGCTTGTATTCCAGTAAATATTTCCCCGATAGCCCCTGATACATCACCAGTTGCTTCCCTAGCAGTAGTCCTGTATTTTGAAATATACTTCATAGCCTTTTGTGATAATAATATTACTATAACTAAAGGAGCAAAAATAAATAAAGTTACTTTTACATTTATGGTTAATAAAATAATTAGTGCTCCTAAAGCAAATAATCCATCCCCAATTATATCTAAGGTGAAGCTTATAACAGTCTCAATCTCTTCTATATCATCTCTAAAACAGTTCATAGACTCACCTAAAGAAGTCTTATTTTCAATTAATGGATTATTTATAATACACTCTAGTAAATTTCTTCTAAGTAATCCACTCATAGAAAATCTATGGTTAGCATCTACTCTTCCACCTATAGCTATAATAATTGATCTAGTTAATGCTACCACTAAAATTAATGCCATAAGGCTTAGAATTTCACTATTCAACCCTCCACTTTTCTCTAATACTTCAAAAAATCTCTTAGTAATTAAACCAGGTATCAGTGGAAACATATGAATTGTTATCCATAAAAAGCAGTTGAGTAAATAATACCACGGTCTATACATTATCATCTTACCAATATACTCAAGCACTGGAATTTTCTCTTTTTTGCTTTTTATCATACCAGCACCTCCTCCATACCCTTTTGTAGTAAATTATAAAATTTTGAATTATTATCGTTATAAAGTTTCTTTCTATTGCCGTACTCTACAATTGTTCCTTCTTCAAGAATCAAAATGCTATCTGCTCTCCCAACTGTTCCAAGCCTATGAGCTATAATTATACAAGTCCTATTTTTGAATAGTTTATTTAGTGCATTATCTATAAGTCCTTCAGTGATTGGATCAAGTTTTGAAGTAGCTTCATCTAAAATAACTAATTTGGGATTTTTAAGAAACACTCTTACAAAAGCGAGAAGTTGAGCTTCTCCTGAAGATAAGCCACTACCACCATTATCTAGAATAGTATTTAGCCCTTGGGGTAAATTATTAAGCCATGGCATTAATCCAATATCTTCAATGATATTAAGTATAGTTTCATCTTTAATACTAGGATTAAATAGTGTGAGATTTTCTCTAACTGTTGCATGAAAAATTTGTACTTCTTGAGTAACATAACTAATATTAGCCATTAAACTTTCTTTAGTGAAGCTCTTTAAATCCTCTCCATTAAATCTAATATTTCCACTACATACATCGTATATCCTCACAATTAACCTAGCTAAGGTAGTTTTACCACTCCCTGTATGACCTAGCACTCCTAAAATAGTATTTTTTTCTATATTAATATTTATATCTTTAAGTACAGCTTCTCCATCTTCATAACTAAATGAAACTCCATCTATAGCTACATCAATAGAATCTTTACTATTTAAACCATTAGCGCCATACTTTATTGTGCTTTTAATTTGCAAAAGCTCTTTTACACGCTTAATACTCGCTTCAGCTCTTTGAAGTTTTTGCATCTGGGATCTGATTTCTTCTAGTGGATTAACCATTAACTCAACATAGTGAAATATTAAATATACAGTACCAAAGGTTATTAATGAACTCCCATAAAAATATGCTGAAAGTATTAATGCTGCAGCATTACCTAATGCAAAGACAATTATGTTAGCTATCCACATATAATAATGGCCTAAACTGGCTTTTATTTCAACAGGCAGCATTTTTCTGAATAATTTATATAAACTATTCATAGTATAATTTTTACTGCCACAAGTATTTATATCTTCCACACTAGTAATCTGTTCTCCTAAAAAACCATATAACTGCGCACTATATTCCCTTGATTTTTCCCAATGCTTTGATGAATATTTTTCTATATATTTCATTACAACCATATCCAAAATAGCAATCATGGTTAATGTTAATCCAATCCTCCAATCTTCTTTATATAGCAATAAAATTATTCCTATTAAAAGTCCTAAATTTGATATAAATTGCAATACAAAAGTGGAGAAGAAACTAAATAGAGCATTTACATCTCCATCAACCCTTTCAAGCATCTCTCCTGATTGATGTGTTTTATGGAAATCCATATCTAAGTTTATACAGTGCTCTATTAAATCTCCTCTTAATGCATTAGTTGCTCTCCATCCAACCTTTTCACTAATATAAGTTGATATAATTTTAAATACTTGCCTTATAATTCCAAAAGCTATAAATAACAGAGCTGCTATTACTAAATTTTCGCTGCCCAAATTCTCTGTTACAGCATCAATATAATATCTCAATATTTGTGGGTTAGCTAATTGTATTACTAAGTTAATAACTAATATAAAAAATAGTAGTATTACCATATTTTTTTGCTTTTTTAAGTACTTATATAATAATCCAAAGTAATCTTTTATTGGCAACTTCATTGTCATCCCTCCTTTCAATTGATTATATTGAAACCATTTCTTTTAATTAAACTAACTTCATCTGTGTCAGCTCAAGTCCCTTTAAAAAGCCTAAGTTCTCATAAACCTCCTCAGCTTCATTTCCTATATCAACATACAGCCTAACTACAGGATATTCTTTCTTTAGAATAGTAAGCGCCTTTTTTAGCATCTTAGTTCCAATACCCCTGCCTTCATAGCTTGGCTTAACAGCTATCTGAGATATTAAAGGCCATTCCTGCCAAAGTGATACATAGCAAACTCCCACTAGCTCATTAGTATTCCCATCATATACAAGGGTAGAAGCTCTATTTAGCATGTCACTGTCTAAATAATCATCAAAGTATTCTTTTACCCAACCTGTATATTCCTCTAGAGTATAACTACTATGAAGATTCACATTGTTTTCAAATGCCTCATAAAGTAACTTTCCTATTTCTCCTTGATTTTCTCTTTTAGGTAAATTCGCATAAAAACCTTCTCTCCACATAATATTGAATTCTTCTGTCGGTCTTATCATCCACCTACCGCTTTCAACTGTTTTGAATCCTATTTTCTCGTAATTTTCAACTAAAGATGGTTGTACTATATCTGCAAGTATATCCTTTGTAGTATCTGACCAAAAAACTAGAATTTCTTTAAGTCTTTCTAATACTAAATCTACATTTGAATAAGGAGGTATAATGAATAATTCTGCTATATTATTAGGTTCTATAAACACTCCACCTATTTTTTTATCATCTTTAATAATCCAAAAGCATTCATCTTCATCATCCACTACAGTTCTCATTACGTCATAACTTTTCATAAAGAAGCCATTAGCATTGTTCATCTGTGAGTAAACTGTATAGTAATCAGTGAACCCTTTATTATCAGCCCTTTCTAGTCTATATCCATCCCTTAATTCATAACTTAATATTTCCTTTGACCACTTTTGAAATTTCATATACTATATCCCCCTTAAGTATCTGTTCAAATCATTTTAATAATGAAATTTATCTAATAATTTTATTTAATTAACCTCTTTACTATTGTTTATCTACTAACAAAGCTTTTACTCCATTTGCTAGATTATCTTGCCAATCATAATAAAGATGAGCACCTATAAAAGTTTCAGAAGTTACATTGTATCCCTTACTTTTTAATGTAGCTATCATTCTGTTGTTTGCCTCCACATGACCTTTTGAAAATTCCTCTAGGCTTCCCATATTTAAATAGAAGTCTATTGGTAATACCTCTGAATCCTTGTATTCATCTATTAGTTTACTATTTCCTTCAGAATCAAGTTGTATTTCTCCCTTATCATCAATAAACCATGCAAAGGCTCCTGATTGTGATAGAACATTTCCAAATATATCAGATCCATTAAATGCTGCATAAGCTGCAAATTGTCCACCTAAACTTAATCCTGTAATAATTGTGTTTTTAGGATTTTTTGTCACCTTATAGTTTTCCCTAACCCATGGTAATATATCTTCTGTAATAAATTCAAAATATTCATTATTACAAATTAATTCTTTTGCTCTATTATCTGAGCTTTCAATAAATACAGCACAGGTAGGACTTATATGCCTATCACCTATGAGATTATCTAGTATTTTAGGAGCTTCTACTAAGTTTATATATTCCCATCCGTCAGTAAACACCATTAGATTGTTATCACTTCCATCTTCTTCATATCCATACGGAGTGTATATCCAAACCCTTCTTTCCTTTTTATCTGACTTAAATTTAAATCTAGACATATGAATTTTTCCTATTTTATTATCAGTTCTTTCCTTTGTCCATAATTTTTCTTTAGCCTCAGGCATCTCAATTATATTTTCGGTAGGTACAAGAAGCGCTATATCTTCTGGATTTTCTTCATCTCTTACAGGTGTATAAGTTTTAGGATTAAGAGGATCTATGATTACATCTTCATCCCTCCATTCATACTCTTCATTAACATTTGCTATCAATATATATAAACAACGAGCCTTTTTAGATAAAATAGAACTTCTATACCATAAATCACTATTGCCTAATCTATATAAATTAGTTTTTTTATCGCCTTCTCCGAACATCCAGCCTCCAAAGATTTCACTGAAAACAAATATATTATCAATTTCTCTATCCTGTCTCCAAATTACAGTTACAATTGAATTTTCATCATCTCCCTCTATATCTTCAATAAGAGGCGCCCCTTCTCTTTCGATCTTTTCCCAAAATATATCTATAGCATTATCATTTCCAGAATTCATATCCTCTTCAAGTTTTAATATCATTGGACTTAATATTTTTTTATTCTTCATAATTAATTTAGCAATAAGGTTATCTAATAGATACCTCAATCGCTTTCCCCCTTCAATTTAAGTATATTTTAATTTATTCTTTATCTAAACTTACTGAATTCAACTATTTAACTAGTTGTATAGTTCTATATTTAAATAGTTGCATAGGTAAATTTATGTATATGAAACTATTTAAAATTTAATGGTTATGAGATTGAATATCCATTACTATAAATTTAAATTCTCCATCTTCCATATACTCATCACATTTTTTAAATCCTAGCTTGTTAAATAGTGATAATGATGGCTTATTATTTTCTTCAATCTCCACATATATTCTATTTATATCCATGGTATTAAATATATAGTTCATGGCTATCTTGATAGAGTCATAAGCTATACTTTTCCTCCAATATCTTTTATCACCTATGGTAACTCCCATTTCCCCCTGCTTTGCAACTGTATCTATACTAAAGAAGTTGACAAAACCTATAAAATTTTCATCATTATCAGTGATTATAAAATACCTATACATTCGATCTTCTAATCTATCATTGATCACATTTCTTTCAAAGTTATCACAATAGATTTTACATTCTTGAATTAATTCCCTACTATTACTTGGTATAGGTCTTGGATCATACCTATTAATTTCCTTGTCAATTCTACAAGAAAACAAATTAATGATATCTCCTTTTTCTATGTCTCTTATCCTAATTTTCTTATCCTCATAATAAGTCACTATTAAATCCCCCTTTTTCTACTTTATCTTTTTACTTTTTTAGAAATCCCCCTTATTGAGCAACAAAAAAGCTGTAAGAAAGAATCTCTCTCTTACAGCCAAATCTAACATTTTTATTTTACTTAGTTAATATACTAAATCTCTAATTTAGTATATATTATCTACTTTACCCAGTATATACAGATAAAGTTTCATATTATTATACATCCTATAAATTCAAAGACACAGCAAAGTATTAAATATGTTACCATATTTACTCATACTTTAAGTACTTCTTTACATTTATAAAATATATATTAACAAATATTATTATAAACTTAGGACACCTTGTAAATCACAAATTATTTAAAACATAAATAATTGTGGCATTCACTAAAAATAATCCTATAAAATACCCTTCTTAAGATTCACATCTTAAGCAAAGCTAATTATAATAATTAAGTAAAATTTAGAAATAGCTCAATAAGATTGATTTCATTTCAATTGTTTTAAAAAGAAGTATCACAAAAAATCCTATAGATGTACTATAGACCTATAACGTAAACAAAACCTCTTTTAATTTAAATATTTTCTTTTCTCGAAAATTTAACTAACAATTGATTCTAATCAACATCTCATTGTCCCCTTCCTAAATTTAAAATTACAAGTATAATTTACCATAATAAATATATATAGTCAATACAAATATTCCTACTTCACATCTATTAAACCCAATTTTTTAAGTTCATCTATATTTAAAGCTTTATTATAGGGTAATTCAATACTACCTTCATTAACTAATTTAATTATTTTCTCTTTATATGGTGATTCCAAATTAACTCCAGTTATCTCCCAGTTATTATCCACTTGTGGAGATATAATACCTTGATTTTTAATATATTCTACTATCATATCTCTAATTGTATTAGAAGATTTCCAAATATAATTATTCTTTGCTAATTTCCTACCTTTTAAATTTGCAAAATAGCAATAATCACTGGTTGCTAATTTTAATTTTTGATTTTCTTTCACTAAATCACCTTTGAAAATTAAATCTACAATTCGATGACCTACTGGTTTAGAAATATCTACTTTATAATTTACTCCAGCAAAAAATTCATGTTGATATCCTGGAATATCCATGGTAAAGCTTATAGAAATATCTCCTGACTTCCACTGATTGTAAGCTGAAGCAGCCCATTCCATATAATTCTTTAACTCTTTCCCTGTAACTTCTACTACATAAAGAAAAGTAGTAAACTTGTATACATTGAAAATATGTCCATAAGTAATAACACCTTTTTTTATATTACTATCATCCCTAATTAAAGAAGTTGATGTAACATCTGCACCAGAATTTATAAGTTGAACCTTATTTATCAACTCTATAAGTGGAGTATCTCTAAGCCGTCCTTCAGGTATAAAGCTTATCTCATCCTTTGGTTGAAAATCTTCTGTGGCTTCTCCTATTATTTCTGTGACAAAATCCATAGTTGTTTCATGTGCTTTCTTAATAACTGGTAATCCACTTAACTCTTCGCTAGGATAATACGGCTTCATGGATACAACTTTAACTTGTCCATCTATAACATGATTATTATTGTCCAAGGTTAAATCAAAACGAATTACTTCCTGTCCACTATCTGTAGCCCCTCCAATGAGCGTTTTTCCTCTTTTTTCTTTTACTGTTATATGAAAATGCCCAACTACTAGTACATCTATCTCCGGACATAATCTCAATATTTTTTCAGCTGCATCTCTTTCATTCTTCTTATCATGTTCTGAAACCATGCTTGCATGAGCCATAACCATTATAATATCTACTTTATCCCTAATTTCACTTACATACCTATAGGCAGTTTCACCAAGATCATGAAAATTTAGATCCTTCACTAGATTTCCTACCCATCTTGGTACATTAGGAGTAGTTAACCCTATAATTCCAACTCTCACTCCACCACAATTTATAATTGTATGTGTCTTTACAAAGTCTTCACCACTTTCTCTATAGTCTACATTTGCTGAAAGAAATGGAAAGTTACTTTGCTTTTCAAGAGATTTTATTAAATCAAGTCCAAAGTTAAATTCATGATTTCCCAATACCATAGCATCATATCCCATAAAATTCATAGCAGAAATCACAGGATGTTTTTCATCCTTTTTATTACTATACATTTCATCTGTTAACGTATTTCCTTGAATTATATCTCCATTATCCACTACCAAAGTATTAAGATTTTCACTCTTAACTTGCTTTATATAAGAATAAATACGATTCATTCCACTATTATTGAAGCTTTCACCCTTATCATAGTTATATCCTAAAATGTTTCCATGTATATCTGTAGTTGCTAAGATTGTAATTTTCTTATTCTTTGTTGTAGTGATTCTATTCATTTATATTTAATCCTCCAGCTTAAAACATTAATTATTAATAATAACTTTCTCAACAATAATTTCTTAATTCAATTTTTTCTTATTATAATTATATCATTTGCTTCTGTATAATATATACTTTAGCATGGTATCTATCTTTTTCTCCATAAATAAAAAACGCATCTAAACACAGACACGTTTTCACTACTATAATTTAAAAATAAATTTTCCTATAGTTGTTTTTAGCTTAGTAGCTTCCATTATAATACCATATAAAATATTTACAATTACATATATTACTAAAAATCCTAATACTTTGTCTCCAAATCTATATCCAAAAGGCATTAATATTAAATTAAATAAATAGAGTAATGCAAAACTTACTAATAAACTTATGCTCTGATCAATTATATTAGCACCTAGTTTGGCTAAAAATCCACCTTTCTTTTTAACATTTTCATTAGAACACTCTTCTGCCTTTTCAGCTTCATCTATATGCTCTAATACTTCTTCATTTTCTAAAGTTGCTTCCATGTTTTCTTGTGTTTCAGCTATAGTTTCTTCTGTTACATTTTCCTCTTCTATACTTTCATTATCACTTTTTATATTTTCTTCATCCTTTAACATCCAATATCCTCCTTAAATAATAATTATAAACTCTCTGATAAATATACTATACTTTAAATTATCTGTAAATTAATTCTATGTAAACTTAGTATGAATTTACATAGAAAATTAACTTTTTAATTCTATATTTAAAGCTATAGTGTAATTTTTCTATTTCACTATAGCTTAACTTTTATTATTATATTAAAATTTAAATATTATTTTTAGTATTCATTTCTCTAAATAACTTGTATAAGTAATATAGATTTATAAAAACTATTATTGCATTAGCTATAGCTACAGGATATGCTCCAATAATCAGCCCGTATATTACAAATAATATACATCCCATTAAATTAATAAATCTTAGCTTAAATATTTTCTTCATAAACATAGAAATAGTAATTAGTATAGATGCTAAATAACCTATCCACTCAATCAATGTATCATTAAACATAGAACTCCTCCTAAAGTTTATTATATTCATTAATAAATAACAAACATTCACTCTAAATACTAATAAAACTAATGTTTTAAAAAATATGTTTATTTATAGTTTCTCTATTATATATTTTTTTATTTATATAATAATTATTTTTTATTTTAGTTTTTGGATTTTTATCTCTTATACAACAATGTAGCTCAATCCTTAGATTTAAATCAAAAAATATAAAAACTATCTCAAATCAAAGACTTAAGATAGTTTTTATATGATAAATTTTTATACTGTTATAAGCTGATATAATGATACACTAATCTATAAAAAAGTTATAATAATTATCTATTATAAATTATTAATTATGTTTTCAACAATTTTATTAAATATGTTTTTAAATTCATCTTGATGCTCTTCACCTTTTGATAAATTGCTTATACTACTTATCATAGGTAATTCACCTAAAAGATTTAAATCTAGATTTTTCAAGAACTTTTCTGTATCTTCTCCATTAAATAATTTAATTTTTTTATCGCAATCAGGACACTTAATATAACTCATATTCTCAATAACACCTAAAACTTTTATATTTAATTTTCTAGTCATATTAACTGCCTTTGCAACTATCATAGATACAAAATCTTGAGGAACAGATACCATTACTATTCCATTTATCGGAATATCTTGCATTACAGTTAGTGCTACGTCTCCTGTTCCTGGTGGCATATCAACAACTAAATAGTCTAATTCTCCCCAAATTACATCTGTCCAAAACTGCTTAACCATTCCACCAATCATAGGACCTCTCCAAATTACAGGATCTTCTTCATTCTCTACTAGCAGATTTAACGACATAACCTTTATTCCTTCTTGAGATTCAATAGGATATATATTTTTACCATCCGCCATAGCTTTTTGTCCTGTAATTCCAAGAAGTCTTGGTATACTTGGCCCTGTAATATCTGCATCTAAAATCCCTACTTTATATCCTTTTTCCTTTAATTGTCTTGCTATTAAAGTAGCCATGGATGATTTACCAACGCCACCTTTTCCACTCATAACTCCAATAATTTTTTTAACATTGTTTAAAGGATTGTTCTCAACTCCACAACTTCCTTTATCTTTACTGCATCCACCATTGGATGGACATGTATCACATGTTGACATAAAATCATCTCCTCATTATTATTGGTATTTACTAAATTTATATTACTGCTGTTTTAAATTGTTGTCAAATGCCAATAATGAAATTTATTATAATCCTATATGAATAAATTATATTTTTGTCTAGCATATTATAAAATTAAAATATAACATCTAAAAATTACTGTAATAATCTCTAAAGGATAACGACTTCTAAGTATCAAATAAATTGATACTTAGAAGTCTGTTAGTAAGCTTTAGGGGGAGAAAAACTCCCTCTAAAGCAAAGAACTATGTTTATATCATTAAAACATTTAATTTTATTCCCAAGTTTCACTACAGTAACTACATAATCTTTTATTGTCTAAACACTCCCTATTACCACATCGTATACATTCTTCATATCCTTCATCATAATAACTAATTTCATTTTCAAAATTATATTCTTCTCCTAAATTGTCTTCTGGTAATACATAATTATTCATCATATTTTCCTCCTAATTTTAATATTCCTTACTCCATAGAATTTAATAATATATTTTCCTGTTTTTAATATATTTATACTTAACAAACCATTTTATAATACAATTCACTATTATGAAATGTTAAGAATTTCAGAAATTATTATATGGATTATTTCTGCCAGTTACTATTAGCAAAACCTTTAATTTATTATGTAATAAATTGTTGATTTTTGTAGTTATAACGTTTTCTGATAGACTGATTTTATTTATTTTAATTTATAATAAGAGTTATATACTAATATTTATTATGTTATCCTATATAAGGAATTGTTGCGTATTTTCACGTAACTACAACTATCATAAAATTCATTCATAAACATGAATTGATTTTACAGTGTATAAGGGGGATTACAATGAAAAAGACTAGATTCCTCAGTATTGGACTATCTTTAATACTATCCTTGTCCTTAATTGGATGTAGTTCAAAAAATAGTTCTACTAATACTGAGTCCAAAAAGAATGAAACTGCTCAACAACAAATAAAGGATGGAGGAACAATGATATTTTCTTCTAGAACTGATCCAAGTTGCCTAAATCCTTTTTTTCAACAAAACAGAGTTACTTATACAATAAACAATGCTTTATTTGATCCACTATATGTAGTTGATAAAGATGAAGTAAGATATTACTTAGCAGAAAGTATGGAAACTTCTGAAGATAAACTTACATATACATTAAAATTAAAAGATAATTTAACATGGCATGATGGTACAAAAATAACAGCAGATGATGTTGTTTATAGTGTAAATGTAGCTAAAGATGAAAGTCAGGGAATTGATGCTAGACAAACTTTTGTTATTGATAAAAAAGAAGTCCAAGCTAATAAAATTGATGACTTAACTGTTGAATTTAAACTTCCAAATACCTTTGCACCATTCTATATATCAATTGGAGATTTTAAAATAATTCCAAAACATATATTTGAGGGTGAAAGCAATTTAGCAGAATCAGATAAAAATAATACTCCAGTAGGTTCTGGTCCTTTTAAATTCAAAGAATGGAAAAAGGGTGAGATGGTAACCCTAGAAAGATTTGATGATTATTATTTAGGAAAACCTCATTTAGATAGTGTGGTTTATAGAATAATTCCAGATGATAATACTTCAAAAATTGCTTTTGAAAATGGAGAAGTTTCTGCAGCATATTTAGCTGAAGATAAGTTTGAAACTTTCTCATCAGATGATAGGTTTAAAACTCATTCTTTTGATGAAGGAATGCTAAACTATATTATACTTAATGAAAAAAATGAAAACTTAAGTAAAAAAGAAGTTAGACAAGCTATATCCTATGCCCTAAATAAAGAAGAGATTTTAAAAACATCCTATACTAATTTAGAAAACACTGAAAAAGCTTACTCTATTCTAACTCCAAATACAAAATTCTATACTGATGATGTAGAAAAATATGACCAAAATTTAGAAAAAGCAAAAGAGCTTATGGAAAAGTCTGGTGTAGGTAATATAAAATTGAATTTTCAATACACTCCAAAAGATAGCAAAATTGCTATGGTTGTTAAACAACAACTTTCTGCTATTGGCATAGAAGTAGATGCTCAGCAAATAGATGACAATGTATACTTCTCAAAAATTCTTGGAGAACAAGAAAGAGATTACGATATACTTATAAATGGATATGTAATGGGAAATGATCCAGATGGATATTCTAGTGCTTATATGTCTAGTGGTAGCTTTAATGCTCAATGTTATAATAACAAAGAACTAGACAAGTTGTGGAAGGATGGAGCTTCTCAATCAGATGATGCAAAGAGAAAAGAATTATATGAAAAAATTCAAAAGACCATAGCTGATGATGCTGTAGTATACCCATTATATTATTCAAAGTCATTAATCGGAGTTGATGCTAAATTTGGTGGAATTGAAGATGCAAAATTAGTACCTATATATATGTTTGAAGATTTATCAAAAATATATATGATTCAACAATAAAAATATATTTCTATGGCTCATTTACTCTTTCCGGGTACTTGAGCCATTTTTACATAAGTTTTTTACATAGAAAGGATAGTATTATGAAAAATAAAATTACAAAGAGAATTTTACAAGCTATTCCTATGCTTTTATTTATATCCTTTGTATCTTTTTTACTTATGAATCTGGCTCCAGGAGATCCAGCTCAAGGATATATAACCCCTAAAATGTCAAAGGAGCAAGCAGATTTAATAAGAGTAAGTCTTGGACTGGATAAACCTATGCTAACTAGATATTTCTTATGGCTAAAAAATGTATTAAGTGGTGATTTGGGTTACTCCTTAGTTTCTAGACAAGCTGTAACTAGTGAAATTTCTTCAAGATTTTTTGCTACCCTTGGACTTATGGGTTCTTCCCTACTTCTAGCTATTTTAATATCAATTCCCCTAGGATTATATACGGGCATGCATAGAAATAAATTCTTAGACAGATTTACAAATATATTAAACTATATTGCAATCTCTATACCTAGCTTTTGGTTTGCAATGATATTGCTTTCAATATTTTCTTTAAAATTAAAGTGGCTTCCTAGTGTTGGTATGAGAACTATAGGTGTAACTTCAATATTAGATGTTATAAAACACGGTATATTACCTACTATAGTACTTAGTTTTTCTAATATAGCTGTTCTTACAAGATATGTACGTTCTTGTACTATAACAGAACTAAAGCAAGATTATATTGTTACCGCAATTTCCAAAGGCGCAAGTAAGAATAGAATTCTATTTAAACATATCATGAAAAATGCTCTTCTTCCAATGATAACAATTCTTGGAATGAGCTTACCATCTTTAGTTTCTGGTGCATTTATCACTGAAACTATCTTTGGATGGCCTGGTATGGGAAGACTTGGCATTAACTCAATAAAAGCCTTAGATTATCCAGTTATAATGGCTATGACTTTAGTTACCTCAATAATGGTTGTTATAGGAAATCTACTTGCTGATATTAGTTATGTACTAGTAGATCCTAGAATACGTAGGGGGGATGAAAATGTTTAGTATTAGATTTAAAGAAAATTTTATAAGAGAGCTTAAAAAAAATAAATTAGGAATATTTGCTTTAGTATGCTTAATTTTAATAATTATTTTATCTGTTTTTGCATTTTTGACTCCTTATAATCCTGATACTATTGATATGAGTAATCAATTTATTTCTCCAAATTTAAAAAATATATTTGGAACAGATGAACTCGGAAGAGATTACTTTACTAGAGCTTTATATGGTGCACGAATCTCCTTAATAGTAGGTGTACTCTCCATGATGGTATCTATATTCATCGGCACCCTAGTTGGTGCTATAAGCGGACTATTAGGAGGCAAAGTTGATGCTATTATAATGAGAATAATAGACATGTTAATGAGTATACCTCTATTCTTTTTACTACTAATAGTAAATTCTTATTTAAGACCAAGTATAGCCAATATAATAATCATTATAGGTATATTTGGATGGATGAGTATCGCTAGAATAGTCCGCTCAGAAACATTATCTATAAAAGAAAGGGATTATATTCTATGTTCTAAAGCCTTAGGTAGCAATAATATAAAAATAGTAAAAACACATATAATACCTAATGCTATTTCCACAGTAATTGTTGCAGCTAGCATAAATATAGCCGATGCTATACTTATGGAATCATCTTTAAGTTTTTTAGGTCTAGGGGTACAACAACCGATGGCTTCTCTCGGAAGCATGCTTCAAACTGCTCAAGCCAGAATTGGTGATAAGACTTACTTAGCAATTTTTCCAGGTCTTATGATACTATTAATTGTATTAAGCTTTAATGTTCTTGGTGATATCTTGAGAGTAGCATTAGATCCGTCTCAAGGAGAGTAATTAAAACATATAAGTATAAAAATAAAAATTATGCTATAATTTATATTATAACATAATTTTTTAGGAGGTTTTTATGGACACTTATACCCTTCCACTTTATCAAAAATCAAGCTTAAAAAAGTCTCTAAAATTTCTTTATTTATTTTTTGTACTATTTTTTTTAATATTATCTATTCTTATATTTATATTTATTACTAAAGAAAATCCCATTATGGGCATTGTTTTTAGCTTGATTTTACTTGTACTTTCTATTTTCTTTATGTATCTATTTATAAATATTGAAATTCTAAAGAAATTTCAAATTGAAATTACTTATGAATATATTAAAATCACTACACCATTTATTAAAAAATTTGCATTTTGGAAAGATATTTATAATATACAAATCTATAATTATCAAAATAATCCTATGTTATCTTTCTTGCTAATTAAGGACCTAAATAAAAAAACAAAATCATCTATATGTAATAATTTAAATTCACTTTTAGGGATTCCACCAACTTCCTTTCAGATATCTCTTAATCTTTTTAAAGATATAGATATGGAAAAACTTTATAATACTATAATTATGCAACTAGACAAAGTATCTGTAAATGATACTGATGTAATTACCGAGATTTCAAATAATATTTATAACAAACCAAATAATAACCTAATTAAATCAATTATACTTTCCTTTATTTTTACATTTATAATTGGAATTATATATGGATTCTCCATATATAAGCTAGAAAGCAATTATTTAATTATACCTATATTGGGTTCTTTATTAATTATATCTGTCTTTAATAAATACTATTTAGAAAAATCTTTTAAATTATCTACTAGATGTTTAGTAGGTTTTATCTGTTCTCTTCAAGTGCCTATTTCAATTATTTCTATGCTGTTCATAGATTTAAAATCATTATTACCACACACCAAATTACTAATGATACTAAAAATGTTAAAGTCAGATGTAAAATATATAATTTATAATCCCATTGACCATTTTTTACTCTTCTTAATTTTTATAGTATGTTTTGGAATTGGATTCTTATATGGAAGAGTTTCTAAAAAAAATTCAGAAGAAAACTCTGAATATCTAGATATATAAAAGAATCCTAGGTTAAATTACCACTAACCTAGGATTCTTTTGCTATATTATAAATAAATATTCCATAATAATTCTTAATAAGTTCTTATTTTAAGTTTTTGTTTCCCATAAATGTTAGTCCTATCATTCCTTGACCAGTGTGAGTTCCAATTATTGGACCTATAGTACTAATAATAATATCTTTTACGAGTTCCTTTTCTCTAATAATATTAGCAAGATACTCAGCTCTTTCTAAGCTATCTGCATGACCTATGATAATAGTTTGTTCCTTCAGGTTTATACCATCTTCTAGCATCTTATCTAGTAATTTCTCCAAGGATTTTTTTTCTCCTCTTACTTTAGATACATTTACTAACTTTCCCTCATAGTCAACACTCAGTACAGGCTTTATCTTTAAGGTTGTCCCAATAATTGCTTCCACTGAAGAAATCCTTCCACCTCGTTTTAAGTGATGTAAATCTTCAACTGTAAACCAGTGACAAGTATTATTTCTATGTTCTTCTATCCACTTCACCAATTCCTCAATGGATAAGCCTTCTTCTTTTTTCATTGCAGCATTATATACTAGAAGCCCTTCCCCAACTGAAGCTGAAAGAGAGTCAACTGATATAATTTTTCTTTCAGGGTATTCCTCTTTAAGATCTTGTATCACTAATTGAGAGTTATTATATGTTCCACTAAGTCCTGAAGAAAACGCTATATATAAAATATCCTTTCCTTCCTTCAGTAGCTTTTCAAAGCACTCTCTATAAGTAAAATAATTTATCTGTGTTGTAACAGAAGTATCACCATTTTTTAGTCTCTCGTAAAACTCATGGCTTGTCATTTCTCTCTCATCAGGATAGTGTGTATAGGTTTTATTTTCCATATCAAAGGCCATAGGTATAATGCCTATATTTATTTTCTCTATATTATCAAGAGGTAAATCTACCGTTGAATCTGTAATAATAACATAATCTTTCATATATTCTCCTCCTTTATAATTCATTTTTTCCATACTATATTCGCCTAAAATACTATTTTAACATTTTTTAAGCCTAATGTATATGAATAGATTTCTCAATTTGTTCATATAGTAACTAATTTTCTTGTGTTTAATCTATATAAAGCTTATCTATATTAAATTATACTCATAGGTAAGCTCTATATGTTCCTTTTCCACTTCAATTAAAGCTTGGAAAACTCTTTTTACATTTTCATCGCATACTTCATTCTTATATCTTTCATAATAGTAAACAGCATGCTCTTCTCTTTCCTTTGCCAATTTCAAAAGTGCTTCGTCACTATCATACTTGTCATAGTTTATTTTAGTCAAAGCAGGTGTTTTAGTAAAACCTCCTAATCCCATATGAACCTTTGAATGAAAAATTTCTATTTTTGATAAAGCCTGAAAAGCCTTAGAAACTTCTTCACTCTTTGCTTTTTTAGCTGCTTCTTTATAAAACTCTCCATTAAATATTTCAAGCTTAACGGCATGGTCTAAAATTCTTAATGTGTTTATATCTAGCTTCTTACTATCTACTTCAATAACTTCATCATCACCACTTAAATAAATACTGCTTACTCCACAGAACGGACAGTATACTATGTTACTTATAGAATTTTTATTTATAAAAGCAAATGAATTAAAATCATAATTCTTTTCATTAATATTCATTCCACATATTTTACACTTCATATTAATTCCTCCTAAACTCAATATACATTTTACCATATATTCAAAATGTTTAAAAATAAAAAACCTTTAAAACATGTTAAATTAATTTTAATATGTCAAAGGTTTTTTATTAATATTTTTAATTTTATCTATATAGAAAAATATATCTTCAATTTCCTTTATTATGTATATTGAATATTATTCTTCATCACAAGCATGATCTAGCATATCTAAAACATAGTTAGGGAGAGCAAAAGATCCCACATGTAAGTCTGTATTATAATACTTAGTCTTTAACCCTAAAGAGTTCCATGCCTCAGCATTTAAATCTTTTACTGGATCATACTTTTTAGATGCGAATCCAAATAACCAATGTCCTGATGAGTAAGTTGGAATATGAACTTGATACACTTTCCCTATTGGGAAGGATTCTTTTATACGCTTATGAGCTCTCTTCATAGAACTAGCATACATTTCATAATAAGGACTTTCATGTTGATTTACTAAAATTCCTTCTTCATTTAATGCATCGTAACAATCTCTATAGAATTCTTTTGTAAATAAGCCCTCTCCAGGTCCTATTGGATCAGTAGAATCTACTATTATTAAATCATAGTAATTTTTCCTATTTTTTACAAATTTAATACCATCTTCAAAGTATAAGTTTACTCTTTCATCCTTTAGTTTACTTGATGTTATAGGAAAATACTCTAAACATACATCAACTACTTTTTTATCGATTTCAACCATGTCTATTTCTTTTATTGTATTATATCTTGTTAGTTCTCTGATTGTTCCACCATCTCCAGCTCCTATAACTAAAACTTTTTCAATCTTAGGATTTGTAGCCATAGGAACATGAACTATCATATCATGATAAATAAATTCATCCTTTTCTGTTATCATAACTATTCCATCTAAAGTGAAAAATCTTCCGAATTCCTTTGTCTCAAATACATCTATTCTTTGAAAATCACTTTTCCCAGCATATATTTGCTTGTCAACCTTTATTGAAAACCTAACAGTCTCTGAGTGATTCTCAGTATACCATAACTCCATTTTTCATCCTCCTAGTTAATATAATATTATTCATTATAAACATTCTTACCACTAAATATTTCTATCATTTCTTTTCTAAGTGCATTACTTATATTAAGTCTTTCTCTTGGTAAAAATTCATGAGTATCTTTTTTAAATAGGTAGTTCTGTAAATCAATTTCCTTTATAAGCATTTTAGTATGAAATATATTTGTTTGATACATGTTTATATCCATAGCATCATACTTTTGCAAAGTCTTATCATCAATATAATCTTGAATTGATTTAATTGGTGTATCTATAAAACACTTTTTACCATTAATGTCACGAGTGAATCCTCGAACACGGTAATCAATGGTAATTATATCAGAGTCAAAACTGCTAATTAGATAATCTAATGCATTTAGCGGAGAAATTTGTCCACAAGTAGATACGTCTATATCTACTCGAAAGGTTGCTATAGAATTATCTGGATGATATTCAGGATAAGTATGTACCGTTACATGACTCTTATCCAAATGTGCAACAACAGTCTCCTTAGTTTTTAAAATATATTTACCACTATTACATGATTCATCTATTACCCCATCCCCTAAAGGTTCCTCAGAAATTAATATGGTTACACTTGCACCTTGAGGATCATAGTCCTGCTTGGATATGTTTAACACATGAGCACCAATAATATCAGTAACATCGCATAATATTTTAGTTAATCTTTCTGAATTGTATTGCTCATCAATATAATCTACATACTCCTTTTGTTCTCTTTCACCCTTTGCATAGCAAATGTCATAGATGTTAAAACTTAGTGTCTTAGTAAGATTATTAAAGCCATATAATTTGATTTTATTCTCCATTCTTTTATATACACCTTTCCTTTAGATGAAATTCACTGAGTAAATTTTATTAGGAGTTGTTGAATTTGTCAATAAAAATTTAAAATATAATTATTATATTTTGTTATATGTGAAACCTTATCTATAATTTCAATGCATATACTATAAATATATCTTATAATTCTTATATTATATAAAACATTTATCTATTACTTATTTCTTATAGACTTCTTCTGATTTTGATTATTTAAATTACAGCAATCCATTTTTCTCTTCCCATATAGTTCCTCATTTTGTTTTGCAATCTTATCTAAAAAGCTATTAACCGATTTCTTTATTCTAGTAAACATGCTATCCCTCCATAATAATTATTTATTAGATTATACCAATAACTTATGTGTTTTTAATGGAGTTTTTAATTAAAATATTTTTCATAAAGTTTATGCTCTATCTTAAATAATTTATTAAATATCACTCTAAAATTATACTACGTAACATTTTATTAAGTCATCACCATATTTATTTTTATCAGTACTTAATATTTTTTCAAGACCTTCTATGACAAAATACTCATTATCCTGTTGTCTTACCATAACTTGAGTATTACTTAACATCATAGGTTCTTTTGAACATCTATTAATTTGATCTATTGAAACATTTTTAAGTAACTGGCTTTTGGGAATTTCTCTTATATCCATAAATACCTCTCCTTTTAACATGCACAATATTGCACGAAACTAAATATATTTTGAGTTCTAACATATAGTATAAACAAATTAAAATATTTTATTTGATATTGACCTAGGTCCTTAAATTTTATTATGCATCTACATAATACTAAGTTTCTATTACATATTATACATATTATTGAGAAAAAAATTTATCCTTTTATTAAATAACTTTTGTATAAAATAAGAAGGAATACAGCTTATTCCATATTCCTTCTCTTATAATCTTTATTCAAATTTGAAAGTATTTATTATTTCTTTTAGTTTTTCAGACATATGTTGTAACTCATTAGCATGACCCGTAAGCTCCTCTGAAATTCCTGTTACCTCTTCTGTTGAAGCAGTAACCTCTTCTGAAGACGCCGCAGTCTCTTGTGATATAGATGATATATTTTCTATCTGAGTTACTACATTATCCTTCTTTTTATTAATAACTACTATATATTCACTAATTTCAGTAACTTTACTTATTAAATCTTGCACTCCTGCCATTATATCGTTAAATACAGCCTTTGCTTCGTCTACTACACCATCTTGTTCCTCTACAATTTTTTCAGTATCCTTAATAGCCACAACAGCAATGTTAGTCTTAGTTTTTATATCATCCACTATCTTCTTAATTTCCATAGTAGAATCCTTTGATTGCTCTGCTAGCTTTCTAATTTCTTCTGCTACTACTGCAAAACCTCGACCAGCTTCACCAGCTCTAGCTGCTTCAATAGATGCATTAAGAGAAAGTAAGTTAGTTTGTTCTGTAATCTGAGAAATAGTATCTGATACTGAATTTATTTTTCCTGTACTTTCATCCATATCTATAACTAACTCTGAAACCTTATTAGTGGAAACCCTTGTATCATTAGACTTTTCTATCAATGTATCTACCATGGTCAATCCTCTGTTGCTTAGGTGATTAGCATTTTCATATACCGCACCCATAGCTTCTGTAGCTTCATTTAATAATTTTAAGTTCTCTGATAATTCAATTATAGCTGTGGCTCCGTCTTGAGCACTATTAGCTTGTTCAATGGCTCCACCAGACACATCTTCTATAGCTCTTGCTACTTCACTGATAGAAGCACTAGTTTCCTCGGCTATAGCAGATAAATTTGATGAAGTTTCTAAAACTATATTAGAAGACTTGTTAACGCTTTTAATTAATGATGATATGTTTTCTATCATTCCATTGAAATTTTCACCTAAGTCTTTAAATTCATCTCTTGACTTTATATTAACATTAACCCTTAAATCTCCATCTTTAACTTTGTTAAAAGCCGTCAATAATCTATTAATATTCTTTGATATAGAATTACTAAATATTAAAGATACTGCTATAGCTATTATAGCTATTACTCCTGAGGTTAGTATAATTATATTTAGAATATTTTGTGTATCCTTTAATAGTTCTTTCTCATCCAAAGATGCTACTATTTTCCAGCCTGTTAATTGACTTGTAGTGTAAACTGCAAACTTCTTTTCCCCATTAAAATCATATTCAGTAAATCCTTCTTTATTTGAGCTTATGTCACTCCAAACAGAAAGCTTAGCAGCTTCATCAGTACCTATGATTTCTTTATTAGGATGTGCTACTAAATTACCATTTGAATCAGATACATACATGTACCCTTCGTTTCCTACCTTAATCTCAGATAATCCATCAGAAAGATTTTTTAAACTTACATTAACTCCTACAACTCCAACTACATTGCTATTTTTTTCTATAGTCTTAGCTACAGTTACTACATTTTCACCAGTAGTTGCACTTTTATATGGTGAAGTTATCACTATTTGACCTTTATTTTCCATAGCCAGTTTATACCATGGTCTAGATTTATAGTCATAATTAGCGTCAGTATTTGCTTCTGGGTAAATATGAAATTTCCCCTTTTCTGTTCCCATAAATACATTTAGAATATCTTCATCCGAATTTTTAACATCTGTCATTAATAGTTTAGCAAATTTAAAGTATTCTTCTTTATCTTCCGTTTCCACAATATTTATATTATTAGATAGTAGCTCTATAGACTTAGACATGCCGATAAAATAGTTATCTATTCCTCTATTCACCTCTAAAATTGTTTGTCTGCTTGTAGTTTCAAGCTTATCGCTTAAAATTGATTTTGATTGTGAGTATATAGTTATTCCCATTCCGGAAACTGGTACTAAACAAATCAGTAAAAGTATAACTATAAGTTTGACTCTAATGCTCTGTAATTTAAATTTCTTAAGCTTATTAAGTTTCTTATGTTTCATATTTTTTCCTCCTAAGTGTATAATTTTTTTAATTTATATATTTTTGTAATTTATATACTTATTATTAATAATGATTAAATTACTTAAAAATCTATAATATTTAATCTATAAAAATATTTCTTTAATCCTTTCTTTAAATTTAATTACAAAATATATTATAAAACTTACTATTATATACTCGAGTACATCTTATTTATCTTTATAAATAATTTAATTATATTTTTATTGAATATAGGTATTTTAAATAATAAAAAAGAAGCAAAATTTCTCTCACTTCTTAAATCAATCAACATATTCTTGGGATTAATTCTCCTTGTAGCATTCCCAAAACCTTAGTTCCTCCAATGTAAGTTTTTAAATATAATTTACTTTTGCCATCATCTAGTACCTTACCAATAATAGCGCCTTCTCTTCCTAAAGGATTTGATTTAATTACATTTAAAACCCTATGAGCATCTTTATTACTTACAATACAAATTAACTTGCCTTCATTAGCCATATAAAGAGGATCAAATCCTAAAAGATCACAAAAATTCCTTACATCCTCTCTTATAGGTATATCTTTTTGCCATATTTCCATAGACTTTCCACTAGTGCTCACTAACTCCTTTAAAGTGTTAGCTAACCCTCCTCTAGTTGGATCTCGCATTACTCTAATTTCATTGCTAGTATCCATTATAGCTTTTGTTAGTTCATTAAGAGCAGCACAATCACTCTTTAAACCTGACTCTATATCTAAATTTTCTCTTTCATTTATAATAGATGTGCCATGATCTCCAATAGTACCACTTATAATTATTGCATCTCCTTCTTTTATCTCCTTTATGTTTAACTGATAATTATTTTTTTCTATATATCCTATTCCTGTTGTATTAATATAAATTTTATGACCTTTTCCTCTTTGTACAACCTTAGTATCTCCTGTTACTATTTTAACTCCTATTTTATTAGCAGTATCAGCCATAGATTTTGCTATTTTCTCTAAATCTTTAATTTCTAATCCTTCTTCAAGAATAAAACCAGCAGATATATATATAGGAGTTGAACCACTTACGCACAAATCATTCACAGTACCACAAATACTCAGTTTCCCTATATCTCCACCCTTAAAAAACAGAGGATCTACCACAAAACTATCTGTAGTTACTGCTATTTTCCCCTTAATCATATCTAATATAGCTGAATCTCCTTGTTCCTTTAATATATCATTATTAAAATACCTTAGAAATACATTCTTTATTAATTTATACGTTTCCTCTCCTCCACTCCCATGGGCTAATGTTATAACTTCCATAGCTCCTCCTAATATTAAACTTCAAAATAATTTAAATATGCATATAATTAAACTTGTTACCTTATTCTATGTTAAACTTATAAGCTACAATTCTTTTGTACTGTATACAATACCACAACTTCCTTCTTTAGATACCATGCATGGACCAATTGGAGTCCTTGGTGTACACATCTTTCCAAAAGCATTACAATCCATAGGACTTTTTATTCCCCTTAATATATCTCCACAAATACACTGATTATTTTTATTTACAATTTTATTTTTTAAAGAAAATTTATTTCTAGCATCAAAGTAGCTATATTCCTCTCTTAGTTTATATCCTGTACCGTCTATTTCTCCAAAACCCCTCCAAAAACTAGATGAAGTTTCAAAGACCTGATTTAATATCTCTTGTGCTTTTCTATTTCCTTCTGGATAAACAAAACCTTTATATAAATTTTCACATCCGTAATTACCTCTCTCTTTTTTATATATGATATAAAGTATCCCAGCTAATATATCTATAGCCTTGAAGCCGCATATAGCCATAGGAGTTTTATACTCATTAGATAATCTCTCAAAGGGTCTGCAACCAATTATTGTTGCTACATGTCCTGGACATATAAATCCATGAATTTTAACTTCTTCATCTAAAATTAGGGTAGACATAACCTTAGGCATAGCCTTTAGAGAATTCAAAATAAAAAAGTTATTTACATTTTTCTCTAGTGCTTCTCTTATTGTAAGAGCTATTATAGGTGCTGTAGTTTCAAAGCCTATAGCTAAAAAAACTATAATCTTATCTCTATTATTTATTGCTATCTTCAAAGCATCTAATGGGGAATATACAACTTCTACCTTTCTTCCTTTAGCCATCTGTTCTCTTAATGAGCTACAACTCCCTGGAACTTTAATCATGTCGCCAAAGGTAGTTATTATTACATCTTTTTTCTCACTTAACTCTATGGCATGATCTATATAGCTCTCATCTGTTACGCAAACAGGACATCCTGGTCCTGATAACAACCTAATATTAGGTGGTAACAGCTTATCAATACCTGAATTATAAATACTTCGTGTATGTGTACCACAAACCTCCATTATATTTATGTTTTCCTTACACCTTTCCTTTATGTTTTTTAATAGTTTAATTGCCAAATTAATTTCCCTTGAATTTCCTTCATCTCTATAAAACATACTAAAAGTCTCCCATTAACTCCTTAAATATTATTAAAGTCTCCATAGCCTCTTTTTCTTCTATTTTTTCAATGGCACAACCAACATGAACCAAAACATATTCTCCAACAACTAAATTTTCTATTAGACTAGTATTAATTTTTTTTCTTAAACTCCCAAATTCAACTAAGGAATTACCTTCACATATTTCTAATACCTTTCCTGGAATGGCTACACACATATTAATTCTCCTTACATAACTCATTTCCAATAACTATCTGACCTATAGACAATCCCCCATCATTGCAAGGTATTAATCTATGGGTTATAACTTGAAATCCACTTTCCTTCAACGACGTCTCAATTCCTTCTAATAAAATAGAGTTTTGAAATACACCTCCACTTAAAGCTACCTTATTTATGCTATATTCTTCTCTTAACTTAATACAAATTTTATTTGAAAAATCTATTATAGTATTATGAAATTTTAGAGCTATACACCCTTTATCAATGTTATTATTTAAATCCTTTATAATGCCTCTAATTATATTATTTATATTTATAATATAAGGCAGGCTACCACTAATTTCCCATTGATATATATTCTCACACCTTTTTATATAATCATAATTATTAGTACCCTTTAAAGAATCAATGAAATCTTCTGCTAAGCTTTCAACATACATAGCAGCCTCTCCTTCATAGGATACTTCTTTGTTAAAATCTAAAAGACTGGCAATTCCATCAAATAGTCTTCCCATACTAGAAGTTAGTGGACAATTAAAATTCTTTCTTAGCATGTTAATAATTATCCTTGATTCCATACCATAAAAATATTTACAAGCAGCTTCTTCAATCTCCTCTTCCTTTAAAACTCCAAACAAAAGAGATAGTCCAATTCTCCATGGAAATTTTACTGCTCTATCCCTTCCAGGCAAAGGAATATATTTTAAGTGTGCTCCCCTAATAAAGTTCTTTTTATCACATATTAAAAACTCTCCTCCCCAAAGGTTTCCATCTTCTCCATATCCCACTCCATCAAAGGCTATCCCTATAACTTTATCCTTTTCTTTATTTTCTATCATGCAGCTCACTATGTGACTATGATGATGATAAACACCTAAAGTTTTCACCTTGTTTTTATCTAAATAATTCTTACTCCAATAATTAGGATGCATATCATGAATAATTGTATTCGGTTCAACTTTAAAAATATTCTTCATGTGCTTTAACACTCTATTAAATCTTAAATAATTCTCTTCTCCCTCCATGTCTCCAATATAAGGACTTGTAAAAATACAATCTCCACTTCCAAGAGAAAATGAATTTTTAAATTGAGATCCTAAGGCTAGGATATTTTCTTTGAATATATACTTATTATAGTAAGGGGCATAACCTCTACCAGCCCTTATAACCCTACCGTAACCACCAATTACTTGAACTACAGAATCATCAACGGGCATATTAATTTCTCTATTATGAATAAAAAAATAATCTACTATTTCCATAAGATTGTCTATAGCCTCTATATCCTCATATATTATTGGCATAGTACTTAGATTCCCGCTAGTAAAAACTAAAATATCTATGTTGTTACCAAATATTAAATAATGAAGGGGAGAATAGGGTAATACTACTCCTAGTCTTTTATTATTAAAAGAAATATTAGTTGGTAGTTTATTGTTCTTTTTCTTTAAAAGCAATATAGGTTTCTTATTTCCTGTTAAAATTTCTTTTTCTTCATTATTTACATAACAATATTTTTCTACTACATTTATATCTTTCATCATAAGGCCTAATGCCTTATCTGGTCTATGTTTTCTAAGCCTTAGTTTTTCTATAGCTAGTTCATTATTTCCATCACAAACAAGATTAAAACCACCTATGCCCTTAACTCCAATTATTTTTCCTTCCCTTAAATACTTTCTCACACTTTCAAATTTATCGCTAGATTTTATAGGGCTCCCCTTATTATCTAAGAGGATTACTCTTGGACCACAAGAGGAACAACAGGTAGGCTCTGCATGAAATCTTCTATCATCAGGATTTTCATATTCTTTCTTACATTTGTCACACATAATAAAATTATCCATAGAAGTATATTCTCTATCATAGGGAGTATTTTTTATTATTGAAAATCGAGGACCACAATTTGTACAATTTATAAAAGGATATAAATATCTTCTTGGATTATTACTATCCCCTAGCTCTTTTTCACACTCCTTACATGTAGCTATATCTGGAGAAATTAAAGTCCTCCCCTTCTCTTCGGTACTTTCTACTATGAGAAACTCCTTATAATCCTTTAGGCTTTTTTTATTCTCAACTACTACTTCTTCAATACTACTTAACTCAGGTGCCCTTTCCTTAAGGTTAGTTAAAAAATTATCTATACCTACTTCAGCTCCTTGAATTTCCATAACCACTCCCTTACTTGTATTATTCACCCAACCTGATAGTTGATTTTCTAAAGCTATTCTATATACAAAAGGTCTAAATCCTACGCCTTGAACTGTCCCTTTAACTATAATTCCTTTTCTAATCACTTTATTCTCCTTCTATTCTGTAGAGTAAAATTTCATAACCTGAAGTTATTTCATTACTTATCTGATTACAAATAGGACACTTTCTATTTGTAGTCTTTAAAGGAAATTCCTTATGACAATTATTACAATATGCCTTACTTAATAACTTTTCTATAATAAGTTTTGCACCCTCACAACAACTCCCTGAACTCATTTCTTTAAAAATAAAATCAATGGAGGAATTATCTATACAAGAAAATTCTCCTATTTGTAAAAATACTTTTGATACCTTAGTTATATTATTTTTAATACACTGTTTCTCAACCATATCTATAACGTAACTAATTATTGAAATTTCATGCATTTATATCACCAATTATCCTTTTAATTTCCCTAAATACTTTTTTAGTAATTTCAGAAAATTTATCCTTTAAAGTATTAGATAACTCTAAGGAATAATTCACCTTTTCCACTTCAATACCAACTAAATATCCAGCAATTTCTCTATATTCTTCTCTTAAAACCCTCAAAAGATTTTCACTATGCATATCTCTGCAAGGGTTAATAAATTTATCACATTCCTTTAAATTTAAGACTGAAACTCTGCCAGGTTCAATTCCAAAGTAGGTACTGTCTACCAGAATAACAGTATCTTCCTTATTAATTTCATTTAAATAATATATATAATCAATTCCAACTATTAATACCTTAACTTCTTTGCTATAGCTTTCCAGTTGGGCCCCTATGAACTCCATTACCTTTACTCCTATACCATCATCACCCAAAATAATATTTCCTATGGCAAAAATCTTTATCATAGTATATTTATTGTTATAGGCTCATATTTATCACTGGTTACATGTGCGGCACAGTTTAAACATGGATCAAAGCTTCTTACTATACGTCCTATTTCTACTGGATGGACCATATCTTTTATTTCCGTTCCTATCAACGCTTCTTCCACTGGCCCTTTTATTCCCCTATTATCAGTAGGTGATAAATTCCAAGATGAAGGTGGTATTAAAGTATAGTGGTGTACTAACTTATTTTTAATAGACAACCAATGTCCTAGGGATCCTCTCTCTGCTTCTATTAATCCAACGCCTCTTGATTCCTCAGGTATTTCCCATTGCTCTTGATAAGCCTTTTTTAGTTTTAATAAATCTATTAATCCCTCTATAGCTTCACAAAGTCTCTTCGCCTCTATTGATTTAGCAATTATTCTATCCATAATAGATACTCCTCCACTATAGTCACCACTTAAAGTCATTCTAGCTAGTGCCCCAACCTCCATAGGATTCCCCTTATATCTAGGTGCATTAACCCAACTATATGCTTCTGGTTTATAAGGATTATAGGTGATTTTATTGTCTTCTCCTGGTATTAAAGTTTGCAAATCTGATTCTACCCAAGTTTTAGAAATATCTTCTGCTATATTGCTAGACTGAAATTCTTCTCTAATTCCATTTATCATTACTCCAGTTGATACCATTTTAATTGGATGCAAGTAATTGTCATACAATCCATAACTCATAAAATTCTTATATCCATCACCAATTTTAAAATAATCTTCATAAGTGGCTGCTATAGTATATACATCCGGTATAAGCTTATCTACAATAAAACTTTTTATTACTTTTATACTATATTTAATGTTTTCTATTTGTGGTATATCAATATTGGTAGTTGTGCCGCCTACAAAAATGCCATGACAATGAGGAACTTTTCCAGCTAATTCAGCTACAGCTCTATGTGCTTCTCTACTATACCTTACTGCTCCTAAGTAATCTTCATTTATTCTTTTTGTATCCTCTCTAGATAACCTGTAATCAGCAGCTTTAGCACTTTCCGTTTTATACAACGGATTTATATGAACTATATCTACATAATCTGGAAATACGAAAAAATATATGTGCCTCAAATAATTCTGCAAAAATTCAAATCCGTTAGCAATATCTCTAACTACTTTTCCATTAAAATCAGGTGTAACTTTCATTGCATCTTCTAGACATAAAGTAGCAGCTACAGCATGATGGGTAGAACAAATTCCACATACCCTTGGAGCCAGTCTTATAATATCTAAGGGATATCTACCTTTAAACATCTCCTCAAATCCCCTAAACTGACTTCCACTACTTTTTGCATCTATAATCTTATTATTAACTACATTTACTTCTATATTTAAAAGTCCACTTACCCTAGTCAATGGATCAATTACTATCTTAGTCATAATTAAACTCCTCCATATTTTACAAAAGGCTCTGTTCCATCTGGAAATCTAGGTCCTGCACAGCCTATACAATTAGTATTATCCCCGATAGGCCAATTATCAGTGCCATTCCATCGACTTACAGGACAATATGCATGGGTTATTGGACCTCTGCACCCTAGAGAAAATAAACATTCTGGATCTCCAAATTTCTTAGCAAATATCCCATTATCAAAAAACCTTCTTCTTGGACAATTGTCATGAATTGTCTCTCCATAATAAGCCTTTGGTCTTCCATCACTATCAACTTCTGGCATACCATAGGATGTAATATAACCCAAAATTCCCATAGTCCAAACAGGATTTGCAGGACAACCTGGTATTCTAATAATGTCATCTCTTTTTAAAAACTCTGATATGCTAACTCCATTAGATATATTAGGTCTTGCTGCAGTAGGTCCTCCATAACAAGCACATGTTCCCACAGAAATAATATATTTAGCGTTTTTAGCTATAGTTTCTACCGCCTCCATTGCTGTTATTTTTCTTCCATTATAGGTAGCAACAGTAGTAAATAGACCATTATCTCTTAATGGTACTGCGCCACAAACTAAAAATATATATTCAGTATCCAAAATTTCAAATATTCTCTCATAGCTTTCTTGTCCCTCATCTCCATTTATACTGCCAAAGAAAATCATATTAACAAATTCCTTTAGCATATATATAACATCTGGTTCATCTCCATTTAACAGAGAAATTACTTCTCCAAAACACCCTGATATCTCTAACCATATAGCATTGATTCTCCCCTTTTTACCTTGTTGTACTTCTTCAATCGCTCTTTTTGCATAGGAGATAGCCAATTCTTCTTTATTTCTTAGAAAATTACACATAATTATTCCTCTTTTAAATTACTACTATAATAATAGTTTTTTAGTATAAATTTTATGCAATATTTTTAAATTAATTTTATTTTCATATTGACATACTTAAGATTCCACTGTAATATTAACTTAAAGATATCAATTGTGCACAATTTGATTGTTAGCTATTTTGTATTACACTATATACCCATCATAAAAGGAGAAATATATATGAATATTTATGATTTTAAAGTTAAAACTATAGACGGAGAAGAAACTACTTTAGAAAAATACAAAGGTAAGGTTCTAGTGGTTGTAAACACAGCTAGTAAATGTGGATTTACACCTCAATATTCTGATTTAGAAAATATCTATAAAAAATATAAGGATATGGGGCTAGAAATTTTAGGCTTCCCATGTAATCAATTTGCCGAACAAGAACCTGGTAATAACAATGATGTAAAAGCATTTTGTCAGTTAAACTATGGTGTTACCTTCCCATTATTTGAAAAGGTAGATGTTAAGGGACAAACAGCTCATCCCCTATTCAAGTTTTTAAGTAATTCTATACCTTTTAAGGGTTTTGATTTAAGTACCCCTAGCGGAAGACTACTAGATAACATCTTGAAAGAAAAATACCCTGAGTATATTATTGGTAATAGTATTAAGTGGAACTTCACTAAATTCTTAATAGACAGAGATGGAAATATAGTAAATAGATTTGAATCTCCTGTAGATCCTATGGATATGATTCCAGAGATAGAAAAAATTTTATAGGACTGAGGTTTCTAATATGAGTTATGAACACTTAGATATTGATAAGCAACTATGCTTTGCTTTATATGCTTCTTCAAAAGCTATAATAAAAAGTTATAAGCCACTATTAGATGAACTTGGCATTACTTACACTCAATATATTACCCTTTTAGTCCTTTGGAAAGAGGATAATATAACTGTAAAAGAGTTAGGCAAGAAACTTTATTTGGATTCTGGAACCCTTACACCTGTATTAAAAAGACTTGAATCCATGGATATAATACAAAGGATAAGAGCTTCTCAAGATGAAAGAAATGTATATGTGAAACTAACAGATAAAGGTATTTCAATGAAGGATAAAGCTTCAAAAATACCTGAAAAGATGTTCTGTAGTACTGGTCTTTCTTTAGATGAAGTATCAGACTTAAGAGAAAAACTTAAATTTTTATTAAATAATCTACAATAGAAAAACAAGCTAGGTACAAGTATTTCAACTTAAACCTAGCTTACTTTTTTATTTCTATATCTTAATTAACAGGAATAGTTTCTCTTGGTGTGGACCTCTGCCTTTAATATTTCTTCTTTCTCTTTTAGAATTTCATTACCTAGTATTCCTTTAGATACTTCTTCAAATCCAATTCTCTCTACCATATCACCAAATCTTTCTCCAGTTTTTCCGTTATCTCTATAATATAAAATTGCTTTTTCTATTATATCCATAGCCTCATCATATAAATAAACCCCTTTCAATGGTTCACCACGTCTTGGAGTTTTACCCCATTTCCCACCTATAAATAGTTTTACACCATCTTTTTTGCATACCATTGAACCAAAATGACATTTATCTATACAAAGTCCACAGTTTGTACACTTCTCCCTATCTATTTGAAGCTTTCCATTAATAACTTTTGCTGCTCCTTTTTTACAAGCCTCTTCTACTGAACACTTTTTACATCCTAAACATAAATCCTCATTACAATCTGGTACTCTTTGACCCATTATGCCAAAATCATTTAAGTCTGGCTTTATACAGTTATTTGGACATCCACCTATACCTATTTTAAACTTATGTGGCAAAAGTACATTGTAATATCCTTTATAAAATCTTTCGTGTATTTTCCTTGCTAATTCTTGTGTATCTAAAAGCCCAAATATACATACGGTTCCTTTGCACGCTACTACAGGTCTAACTCTCGGACCCGTCCCTCCCCCTTCTAGTCCTGCTTCACTAAGCTCTTCTTTTACCTTTTGAATATCTTCAAATCTTATCCATGGAATTTCTACTGTAAGTCTTGTAGTATAACTCATATATCCTCTTCCATATTTTTCTGATATTTCAGAAAGGACTCTTGTTTCCTTTGAATTTAAGCATCCGTCCTCAGTTATAACTCTACATGCAAAGTGTATTCCATCTCTTTGTGGAAGAAATCCTTGACCCTTTAATTTTGATTTTTCTTCTGCTGATGCTATTATTGCCATTTTCTTCACTACCCTTCTTTATTTCATTGTATTGACATTCTAATTGTTAATCTTTCTGCACTTGTCATATCCTTGTAATATTTTCATGTTTATTATATCTCTGCAATTTTACAAAGTGAACTTAAGATTAGTTATAGTAAGATAAAGATTCTTTATACTTAGGATAACTTAAATATAAAATAGAGACTAAATTAGAAGATGTTTTATTCTAATTCAGTCTCATCACATTGCTTTTTACAAAAATCAATAAAGTTCTTTATAAAATCCATATTTGAGTTTTTTAAATATATAAAATTAAATTCTCTTTTCATTTTCATATTTTTGATTGATAATGCTTTAAATTTTTTACACATCAATGGTGAATTTAATGCTTCCTTTGATACCACTGTTGCTCCAAGTCCAGATTCTACTAAAGACATAATTGCTGTTATATCTCCAATTTCCATATAAGGATTAATATTCTTAGGTTCAAATCCTTGCTGCACCATATAATCTTCAAATATCTGCCTTGTCCCAGATCCTTTTTCTCTTAGTATAAGTTTTTCTGAAAGAATTTCATCCATTGTTATTTTCTTTTTCTTAGCCATTTCATGACTTTTTGAAATAGCAAATACTAGTTCATCATCTTTAAATTTTTCATAAATCACCTTACTTTTATCAAAGGGGCCCTCTATAACACCCAATATAATCTCACCACTAAAGAGTTTTTGGATTATATTCCCTGTATTTTCCACATGAAGTATTACATCTATGTTTTTGTTGCTCACCTTATAATTTCCTATGATAGATGGAAGTACATATCCCCCTATAGTAAGAGTTGCGCCTACATTATATCTCTTTATAATAGATGATTCATTTGAAAGATGGTTTTTTGCCAATTTACTTATTTTATCAATTTCTAAAGCATACTTATAAAGTATCCTTCCTGCCCCCGTAAGCTCCATGTTCTTATTTTTTTTTTCTAATAACTTCACATTGTAATATTCCTCTAAAAGTTTTATATGATGAGAAATTGCAGGTTGAGTCATATTTAATATGCTGGCAGCCCGTGTAAAGTTCTTTGTATCAGCCACAGTAATAAATGTTTCAAGCTTTATATCGATCACAGCTTATATCCATTCCTTCCTAAATTACAATAAGATACCCTAATTATACTACGTATATTTCTAAAGTTCCAATTCATCATATTAAATACTCTAATTACATTTTAGTTAATATTCCATCTACCTATATCTTCCTTAATAAAAATCGATTTTTATATTTCTATGGCAAACTTTTATTTATTATAACTAATGCTATTAATATCCATATTAATATAATAATTCCACTGGCTACATAATTTTTAGGTTTTCCTTCCTTAAAAATATTTTCTGCTTCAAGTCTGCAACTTTCTATAACTTCTTTTGGAATGAGCTTTAAGGACAGCCAAATCAGAACAGGTAATAAGATAGCATCATCCAAAAATCCAAAAATAGGTATAAAGTCCGGTATTAAATCTACTGGACTAAACGCATAGCCTATAGTTATTGCAACTACTACCTTTGCATACCATGGTGTGCTTCTTTTTTTATATACAAGATACAAGGTATCTATATGTGCTTTTAACTTTTTTGCCCAATACTTTATCTTTTCTATCATACTATTTACCCTCATCCACTTATTTAAATTATCAATACATAATTCTATACTATCAAATCTACTATATAAATAGTTTATTTTATAAACTGTTTATATACAACAGTTACTTTACATAGTTGAATTTTATTTTTATACTTATCTAAACATATTTGCGTAATTCATTTTAATTTACATATACTTTATTAAATAGTTTGAAAAATTTATTATATTTACAGATTAGTTTAATTATAAATGCAAAATAAGCCCTAACTTTGTGGTAAAATATTCTTATGCCTTAGTAACATTTATTATTACCGTAGGAGGTATTAGCATGAGTTTAATAACTAGTAAAAGTTATAATGTACACTATTATGAAGTGGATGCCAAGAAAAGAGCTTTAATTTCCACTATTATGAATTATCTTATGGACATATGCTCTGTACAATCTGATAGCCGTGGTGTTGGTGTAGAGTACCTAATGACAAATAATAAAGGATGGATATTAACACAGTGGAATATAAAAATAAATAGGTACCCTTTGTATGATGAGAACTTAAAAGTATCTACGAGAGCAAATTCTTTCTATAAATATTACGCATATAGAACAAATTATATTGAAGATAGTTTAGGTAACTTAATAGTGGATGGACGGTCTATATGGCTCTTAGTTGATTCAACTAAAAGACGACCTGTAAAGGTAAGCGATGATATGTATGCCGCATACAATATATCCAAGGATGAAAATGAACGCTTTATTCATTCCTCATTGAAACCTTTAGATAGTTGGGACACTGAAAAGGCCTTTGATATAAGATATAGTGATATAGACACTAATCAACATGTTAATAATGTAAAATATGTAAGTTGGATAATTGAATCTATACCATTGGATATTGCTTTAAATTATGAAATGCGTGAGATTACAGTAGTATATAAAAAAGAAACCTATTATGGTCATAGAATAAAAGTTCATACCAAAATTGAAAAATCACAAACTGGATATATATGTACTCATGATATCATAAATGAAGATGGAGAAGAATTGACCTTAGCTACTACCTATTGGGAATAAAATATAACTTTAAAATGGTATCATAGCTTCCAATATATATGGAAATCTATGATACCACTTTTTAAAAGAAATGATTATTACTTAGTAATTCTTTGTTATATTCCTCATGCTTTTCAATTAACTTCCCTAGCGATTTTCCCTTCATCATGTCTATTATCATAGGGGATAAAATTGAAAGCCCATCTCGATATCCCAGGTCAATATGTTGATTTAATGTACTTTGTCTTATATTAACTGTACCTATACCACTTACTGCTTCTAAATGCATAGAAGGATATATTTCAATAATATTGCAGTCTTCAAATCCTGTTCTATCTAATTGATGCTTATAAGATAAATGTACAACTATGATAACATCACAATTATGATTTTTAAGAGGAGCTATTGGTACATTATCTGCATTTTGATAATCATATTTAGGACTATTTATACCCCCATCTGAATATCTATACTCATTTATATTTATAGGCTTAAAAATAAATGGTACTGCACAGGACGCAAGTACAATGTCTATAAGTTTCTCATTGTCATAATCATTTAATCTAAAATACTCAGGTGTTTTCAGGTCTATATTATATGCACACGCATAGAGAGTTTTTCTTGACTCTTTAATTACTTTTAAATCAACATACTCCTCAATAAACTTACGTATGCCACTTTGAGAAAGCAAACCTATATCACTTACACTAAGCAGTTCATTAAATTTTTGTTCCTTACCTATATTCTTAGCTTTTTTTATTAACTGAGAAATCTTTAAATCTCTTGCCAGACTTTCATGATTAATAAATCTAGAATAAGTTAGACTTGACCAACTCTTGTCCATTATACTATTATCATTCATAGATAATAAAAGTCCATTTATTGTGCCAATTGACGTTCCTGATACAACGGAAACTCTTCTTATTATGTCTAACTCCCAAAGTGCCTTAAATACCCCTGCCTCATAGGCACCTTTTGCACCTCCACCGGCTAATACTAGTCCAATATTCAAATCAAATAATTTTTTTATTTCATCCATGCTTTCCCTCTTAACTTATAATTTATTCATTACTACACTATACTCTAATCATATAAAACCTAAAGTAAATTAAATAAAATATTATCCATACTAAGGCTTTATAAGTATCTATTTAAGATACCTTTATAATGTATATGTATATCTACCTTATTTTTATATATTTCCATTTTCCTGTTCTAAATCTCATGTAAACAAAAAACCATCTTACAAATTGATCCATGAATACAGCCATCCATGCTCCTGCTAATCCATATCCAAATATATTTACAAGCAAGTGAGCTAAAACAACTCTTATTAATAATACCCCAACAAAGGTAGCAACTAGTGGCCAGAAGGTGTCCCCTGCACCTCTTAAAGCTCCTGCTAATATTAGTTGTGATGATTGAAATGGTTGAACTAATGCTATTATTTTTAAAGCTATAGATGCATTTTGTATAATCCTTGGATCTTTTGAATATAAACCTACAATCTGCGGACCAAAAAAGAAGAAAATTATAGCCATAAAAGTGGATATCAAGGAACCAATCTTTCTGGTTTCCTTGGCATAACTCTCCGCCTTTGAAAGCTCTTTAGCCCCTATGCTTCTACCTACCAGGGATGAAGCTGCAATTCCAAAAGCTTGTCCTGGTTGAAAAGAAAGACTTAATATATTTAATGATATTTGATGTGATGCATACACTACAGTTCCTAGTCCTGCAACTATTCTTACAAACATAAGTACTCCAGCTCTTAAAACTAACTGCTCAAGGGATGCAGGTACACCTATCTTTACTAGATTATAAATAATATTTTTATCAATTTTAAATGATTTTTTAATATCTAATTTAATTATGCTTTTACCTTTTATAATATACCTAAATAAAAATACACTTGCTATTACATTAGATATAGCCGTAGATATTCCAGCTCCTGTAACACCAAGCTTAGGAAGTCCCAAAAGACCATATATAAGAACTGCATTCCCAATAACATTAAAAAAGTTAGCTCTTAAATTTATCTTCATAGGTGTTTTTGTTTCTCCAATACCTCTAAGTGCTGCAGATATTGACATATTAAAAGATTGAAATATAAATCCAACCATAATAATTTTAAAATAGCTTCCACCTACTTGTAACGTATCATTTGCTGCCCCCATAAATTTCATAATTGGTCCAGTAAAAATTATTCCTAATACCGATATAGGTATAGCTAACATTATCAAACTCAATAGTATTACATGCTTTAAAGTAGTTTCTATTTTATCTGTTCTTTTTGATCCAAGGTATCTAGCAATCATTGCTGTTCCACCAACATTTAAAGCTTGCACAAGAGACAATCCTATAAATAATGGCTGATTTGTCATACCTACAGCAGATACAGAAGCTGCAGCCAATGAATTATCGCCCATTCTTCCAAGCATCATCATATCTACCATTCCAAAAAGGGAACCCATAAGAAGTTCTAACAGAACAGGCCACGCAATGTTGATAACATCATTTCTTGTAGAATTTTTCGACCACATAAATATTCTAGTCTTTTTTCCATCTCCATTTTCCTTTGAAGCAAACATTATCATTCTCCTTTACAAGTTAATTTAAAGACAATACTTCTAATACTATATACACTCTTTTTATACAAATTAATGTTTTATAACTTTAAAAATTATTACTTCTTTTAAAAACCTTTTTTATAAATTTCAATATTTTTTTAAAATAATCTTCATTTTCAATGTCCTTTATAGCCTTTCGTAATTCATGTAAAGCTTCATTATATCTTTGAGATTTTAATCTAGGAAAGGCACATATTAATCTCCGCTCCACATACTTAGTTTCCATTAAGAGAGACTTATACTTTTTACGAAGGGATATTTCTACTTTATCTATAGATATATTTTCTTTAAATTCAGTTAAATTTTCCTTTAATTCCTTTAGGTTATTTAATTTGCTATCTGTTATTACACGTAGGTTTTCTAATTTTCTTACTATACCCTCTTCATATAATTTAATCCATATTTCTTCTTTAACATAATGAATTTCTTCTAACTTACGATTAAGATTTACTATGGAATTTATAGATATGAATAAATCTACTAGAACAGATATTAAAATACAAATAGATAATAAGTATACTATTGTTATTGGAATTCTAGTCATAATATTCTCTGTGAAAGGATGTATTATCTCAATTAGTACAACACATAGAAACCCAAACAAAAAAGAGTTTCTCAAACAAACTCTTCCTCTAATATTAAATTTGTAATCAGAATAATCCCACCATCTCATTTTAAATAATTTTTCCATAATAAAACTAGTTATATACTCTATAATAGTTGTATAGATCATACCAAAAATAAATACTATAACTACATTATCACTATATTGATTTAGCAATAATAAAACAAAAAGTGCTCCAAAACCATATATAGGACACAATGGCCCATTTAAAAAACCTCTTTCTACAAAATAGCCATCAAGAACAGAGCAATATATTGTTTCTACTATCCATCCTAACAAACTGTAGATTATCCAATACATAAATAAAACAGAAAGTTTATCTACCATAGCATCAACTCCCCCAACACCTAAAGTCAAATATATAACTTTATTTCCTTTAGATAGTAAATTAACAAATTATCATAATAATTATTATACTCTGAATAATATTATATCATATAAGAATACTCTTGTTAATCTATTCCATTACATCATATTCACTAGTAATTATTATAAATAATTTATATATTTATATAATTAACCAATCATTATATTATTTTCAAGTTCATTTTAAATTTATTTTTTATATTATGAAAAAAATTAGAAATTCCTTGTATTTAGTTCACATTTAAAATAAAATCTATTTATTAAGTGATAATTAAGTATTTGTATAACACTATTAAGATATTTAAAATTTACTTTTTACACTTGATAATACTTATATTGAGGAAGTGAAAACATGATAGATGAAATTTTGAAATACAATAAGGAATTTGTAGAAAATAAAAAATATGAAAGATATATTACAAGTAAATATCCAGATAAAAAAATAGCCATAGTTACATGTATGGATACTAGGCTAACGGAACTTCTTCCCGCTGCCCTTGGATTTAAAAATGGTGATGTAAAAATTATCAAAAATGCTGGTGGTTCAATATCTCATCCCTTTGGAAGTGTAGCTCGTAGCTTACTAGTAGCTATATATGATTTAGGGGTTGAAGAAATTTTTGTAATTGGTCATACGGACTGTGGAGCACAACACATGAATAGTAAAAAGATTATTGAAAAAATGAAACTTAGAAACATTACTGAAGATCAAATTAATTTGGTTAAATACTTCGGAGTTGACTTTGATTCATGGTTAAGTGGATTTGATAATGTTAATACTTCAGTAGCTGAAACAGTAGATATCATTACAAAACATCCTCTAATACCAAAAGATATTAACGTCTATGGTTTTATTATGGATTCCACCACTGGAGAGTTAGCTCCAGTATAAATAAAAATCTTTGCTAAAAGTATAATAGCTAGTCAAACTTTAAGTTTATGACTAGCTATTATACTAAATTATCTTTTATTGTTACGCTTTATTAAGGCATATAATCCACTAAAAGCTCCAAATAGTATTCCAGTAATAGGGAATATAATCCAACAAATATGCCATCCATTAAATCCTAAACCCCAAATCAAAAATATTGCTGTGGCAATAGGCCATACAACTGATGCAACATCACCTATAGCTGTATTATTTTCCTTACATTTTGATGAATATTCTTCAATTTGTAAAAGTGCATTATAGCTATTATTTATATTTCCTACTCTTACAAATATAAAAACTGCAATAGCTACCATTATTAATAATACAATTGCTCCATAATTAGATAATATGTCATTATCATATCCTCCAATTGCTGATATACCAATTAACGCAACAGGTGACAGTACACAAAGTGTAACTCCAATTATATTTAATTTAGTAAAATTGGATGAGAATTTTTCTTTTTTAATTTTTACTCTTTGCTGCACATGTAGTGGACATATGAAATCATCTTCTAAATACTTATACTTGTCAAGTTGAGTACCAGCATAGATAAATAGCCCCACAGCAATAGCTATAAGAATAAATAATGGGATAACACTGAGTCCTTCTAAAGTTTCCACATTAATTTCTGTACCAAATACTCCACCTATTATAATATTATGAGTAAACATTAGTATTGCTGGTGCTAATATACATAACATAACACCAACAGCAATAAGCTTTCCATATTTAACTTTATCCCTCATGTAATTTTCTGCTTCTTCCATGGTAATAGTCAGAATATTATCTAATTGCTTTCTATTTTCAATTCCCAACTCCTTTATTAACTCATCAATGTTCCCAAACTCAGAAATTACAATTCCGATAGCTTCATTTTCAGTTTTTCCACTTTCTTTAAGTTCCCAATATTTTTCTTCCATATTAGAAAGCAACTCATCTTTTAATTTTATAATTTCTGCTGATTTTGGTAAACTTGAAAAAATATTTTCTAAATAATTTTTAATGGTCTCCATACTTATCCATCTCCTTTATAAATTTACTCATTACTTCTTTAATAACCTTCCATTCTTCACACTTTTCTTTGTAGTAATCCAGTCCTTTTTGTGTGATTCTATAGTAAGTTCTTCTCTTTCCAAAGGTCTCATCTCCATAAAAGGATTCTATATAACCGTTGTTTTCCAGCCTTGTAAAGGCAGAATATAATGTTGTTTCCTTTATAATATATTTTTCCTCTGATAGTTTTTTTATAGTTTTAGATATCTCATATCCATAGGACTCCCTATCTAGGAGAGTGAAAAGAATTATAGTATCATTATATCCTCTAATAACATCACTACTTATCAAATGTTATCCTCCTTTCTCCACCTACTACTTACTATTTCATATATAACTATATCTTTAGTGTATATTATGCAATTACTCTGCCTATCGTACTTTATCTGTCGTAGTAATTATAATATATCACAATTACTACGACATGTGAAGTAGTTTTTCCATTTTTTTAATTTTCATCTATATATTTATATAAAAATACAGCATATAAATGTGCATAGAAGCAAATTTATATGCTGTAACTTTATTCATTAATTTTATGCCTTAGACTTTAAGTAATTCATATTATATTTAACTATAAATATACCAATGATTAAAGTAATAAATTCTGCAACTGGTATAGTGGACCATAATCCATTTATACCGAATACTTTCGGAAGAATAGATAGATTAATTAATACTAATGCAAAACTCTTTATAATAGACATGGTATTTGATATCTTAGCATGACTAATTGCTTGGAAAAATGATATATTAACCATATTAATTCCAATAAATATAAATGCTACGAAATATATTCTCATACCTCTAGCTGTAATTTCAATAAGCTTTAAGTCTGAATTATTAAAAAAGCTAATTACTTCTTTTGTAAAGATATTTCCTACTAAGAAAAATACTATTCCAAAGGCAATTGCAATGTATATGGCTGCTTTTCTAGTTTTAATTACTCTATCATAATGTTCAGCTCCAAAATTAACACTTACTATTGGCTGAATAGCTTGGCTTATTCCAGATAATATTGCAACTCCAATTAAAGCAATATTACTAATAATACTATACGCAGCTACTCCAATCTCGCCTATCATATCTATTAAAATATAATTAAATAGTATTATAACAATAGCTCCAGATACCTCAATGAATGAGCTTGATATCCCTACCTTAAATATATTTGTAATATATGGAATTTTAATTGAGTTATAGTTGAATCTAAGATGTCCAGATTTTTTAATAAATTTAGTAGCTATAATTATTAAAGTTACCATTGGTGCTATAGCCGTTGCTATGGCAGCACCTCTCATACCCATGTCAAGTACAAAAATAAATACATAGTCAAAAACCACATTAAACATGTTACCAGTAATTCCGGCAACCATAGAAAGCTTTGGAGCACCATCATTTCTTATAAATGCCTGTAAAACGCCTGATAATATAAAATTTATACCTGATAATAATATTATTTTTAGATATTCATCAGAAAGCCCTAATATTTGTTGTGAGGCTCCAAACATTATAGCTATATTTTTTGAAAAAATATAACCAAAAATAGAAATGCTTAACCCTATTATAATTGCTATAAAAATTGATGTATTAAAGACCTGATTTGCTTTTTCATTGTTCTTTTTACCCATATTAATAGAGTATAAGGTAGCACCTCCCATTCCTATTAAAAGGGATAGGGCATTATATACATTATATATAGGTATAGCTATTCCTAAAGCCGAAAGGCCCTCTTTTCCAACTCCTTGACTTATAAATATGGTATCACAAAGAATATTTACTGACGTTGCTAGCATAGCTAATATGCTAGGAAACAAAAATTTTATCAATAATTTCTTTAATCTCATTTCTGTTAATTCTACAAAGTTCATAATATCACCTACTTAAAATAATTTATTTGCTGTGTAATCAATCTAGCACTCTTATCTCTCACAAGTTTATATTCTAAACCTTATAGTAACTATAATGTCAATCATTTATTTTAAAGGAATTTGTATTTCTGTTAAATACTCTTCTTCCTTTGAAGAAAAAGCAGAATCAGTTATGGTAAGAACTATGCCATCTCCAACACTCTCTAGTCCATTTATATCCATAAAATTTATAAGCTTATTAAAGTAACTTTCTGCATAATCATAGAGGCCTCTATAAATTATCCTTGCATATCTTCCTTTATGCAAAGTTTTTATATTTTTATGGTTGAAAATCCCATGATCAAAAATTAAAGCAATATCTCTGAAGGTAGTATACTTTTTACTTAAAATATCTTCTTGTGAGATAAAAGCTCCTATTCTTCCATCAAATAAACAAAGATTATCTCCCAATCTATTACTTAATTCTTTTATACCATATTCTACACTATATATATCTGTTCTATCATTTAAAGAAATATATATTATATCTCTATCCTCTAAATCAACTATTTCACAATCTTCAAGTCTAGCTTCTTCTATACTTTCTTCCAAAAACTCAAGTTTTTTAGAGATACTTTTTTTATATCTTTCTAAAAGTTCAATTTCCTTATCTATGTCCTTCTCTTTCTTATTAAGGAGATCAATTAGTATTTTAAGATTTCTATTTGAAAAATACTTTTTTATATCCTTAAGGGGCATTCCCAGCTTTTTTAAAAATAAAATAGAATCAAGCTGAGCAAACTGTTCAATATCATAATATCTATATCCATTCTCCTCATCTTTATGTCTAGGCTTAAGTAATCCAATAGAATCATAGTACCTTAGTGTCTGAGTTGATATATTGTGAATCTTAGCCATTTCTCCTATAAGTATCTTTTTATCCATTTCATCCTCCATAAAACTATATTATTGGATATAAAACTTTTTCTATAAAAATATATAAATAGTTATATAGAGAACTATTTATATATTTAACTAGTTAACTAGTTGTTGTGGTCGTGCAGATTTGAGGAATTTATATATCTTCATCCCATTGTACCTAACTTTTTACAGTGTACATTACTTCTATAGCACAAATTTGTAACCTGTTCTTTATTATTATATTTTAAAGGAAAAATCTCTTATACATTTTTTAATTGCTTCTTCTGATGATAAAAAATGTATATCATATTTCTTAATTTTTTCATTAGCTATTCTTATATCTCTATGTCTATCACTATTTTTAACCAAAAGTTCCTCAATTCTATTAGTTAAATTCAATTCATTAAATACAATTTTAGCAATGTCATAAGCACCTAAATCATTTTCACTACCGGCATTATATATTCCTTCAGGTAATTTGAGTATCTTATCAAAAGCTTCTATTAAATCATAGACATAAGTTATCCCCCTATAGTCATACTCTGGAAATTCTACTTTTTTATTTTCCATAGCACCTTTTATAATATTCCAAATTAGATTAGATTTTATTTTCTTATTTTTTTCTGGCAAACTAAAAAGCCATGTGATTCTTAAAATAACTGCATCATCTAGTAACCCTAATATTTTTTTCTCAGCTTCTATTTTATGAGCAGCATATACTGTTTTAGGAATTAAAATACTATCCTCATTGTGTGGACCTAAGGAGTTATTATTGCTATATACCTGATCTGAGCTAAAATATATCAATTTACTATTAGAATTTTTACATCCCTTTGCTACATTTATGGTTCCTCTCACATTTATATCATAGGATAACTCTGGATTTCTTTCACAAGTTCCAGTATCTGATATCGCAGCAGAGTGTATTACATAATCTGGTTTGTTATTTTCTATAGTTTTAATAGTTTTCTCTTCATTAGTTATATCTAGTTCCGTTCTTCCAAATTCTATAATATTATACTTATCCCTATAGTATTCTATAAACCTTGAAGCAAAAAATCCCTCTGATCCTGTAATTAATATTTTATCCATTTTTATCCCCCATTTAATCCAAATAACATTCATATGTTGATAATTGCAATTTAATATTTCCACGATTTTACACTTATTTAATATCCTAAACAATTTTTAAATTAATATAAATATTATATCATTTCATTGAAATTGTATCCAAGTTTATTCCATTTCTTCATGTTTTACTTATAACACCTCTATAATTGCTTTAAAATACATTAATAGTTCCTGAATTTTTTCTTTTAATGTATATAATCTGTTTATTAATTCTTAATATATTGTATAATATTACATATATTATGTTTATCGAAGGAGTGATATTATGAATGAAATTTCATATAGTAAGAGCCAAAATAATTTTATAAATAAGACCTTATTATATATGGCCATCGGACTAATAATTACCTTTGCTGTAGGTTATTTTATTTCCACTAATGTTTCTATGATGATGTTAATCTATAGTAACTCAGCTTTCGTAATAGGTATTATTGTTGTGGAATTAGCTTTAGTAGTTTTACTTAGCAGAAAGATTAATAAACTTTCTGTTCAAGCTGCTTTTGCCATGTTTATAACCTATTCTATAGTAAACGGATTTACTTTTGGGGCAATATTTACTATCTACAGTCTCGAGTCCATCATAAGTATTTTTGTAGTAACTTCTGCCATGTTTTTTTGTTGTAGCATGATAGGTATGACCTCCAAAAAGGACTTATCAATGGTAGGTAGAATTGCTATAATGGGGGTTGTTGGAATATTAGTTACTAGCTTATTCAATCTCTTTGTAGGTTCTGATGAGTTATCTATGTTTGTTAATTATATTGGTATTGCAGTTTTCTGTGCATTAACAGCTTATGATATGCAAAAGGTTAAATTAATACATGAACAAAATTACGGTTATGATGCCACTACCACAAATAAGTTTGCTATAATTGCTGCTTTAGAATTATATTTAGATTTTATTAACTTATTTATATACTTAATACGTATTTTAGGTAAAAAGAAATAAATTTTAAGAGTCCAACTTACATTCTAAATGTAGGTTGGACTCTTTAATATTTCTTCTGCCATTGCTTTATCTTCTATCATCATGTGCTGAAAAATCCAGTCTTGTAGAGAATCCTTAATTTTCTTTAATTCTTCACAAGGCTTTTTCTTTAATACTGATAGCTCAATATTCATAATCACTTTTTTTAATTCCTTATGGGATTTTATATGTTCTTCATAATTAGAGTAATTAGCTTTTTTCATTATTTTTTCTTCTTCATAAAAGCTATAAGAAATATATTCTCTAAGCTCACATATTATATCAAGAAGAATTTTAGTATCTACAGTAGCACATTTTGTTATCAATAATTGTTCTATATTACGAGCAATTCTAAAAAGTTCTTTATGCTGTTCATCAATTCTCCCAATATTGGTATTTAAATCATCTTGCCAGTCAAATTTAAAGTCAAACATTTTATATACCTTCTTTTTCTTTTATAGATATATATTATTTTATTATAAAAGAAACACTTTAACAACGCAAATAATTTCTTATATAGGGAAAACATGTAATTATAATTCATAAAATTTAAAATAAATATAATATAACACTGATAACTATATATAAATAAGCAGTGATGTAAATTATTCCATGGTTATAGTGAGAGCTAGGCTAATTACTAAATTTAACCTAGCTCTCTACGTATATTGAAATTTAAAACTACAACAATAACTAGTCCTTTTGGAGGAACTCAACTATCTGTTGAGTTTACTCAAACACATTTCCACCAAGTCTCCAAAGACTGATACCATAGCCCTTTTCCTTTATAACTTGCATCCATGAGTTTAATGTATTTTTATCTGCATACCACACTTCATGTTCAATCCCATCCTCATCAGTGTACTTGAACACTATGCATTGGCTTTTATTGTCTCTTTCCTCTTTTGCACTATATTCTTTTACTAAATCTTTAGCTTCTACTTCAGATAAGGAAGTTACCTTTCCATCTGAAGCCCAATTAAATCCACCTGTAGCAATGGCAAAATTTTTACTTCCTGGTACTCTTTCCATCTTATCCATCAATTCTTTTATGAACTGAGGATTTGCTTTTTCTCCTGGTTCACTAAACCCTCCATGTAGGTTGTAACACATCATAACATAGGTCGGACCCTCTATAAACTCTAGAGCATCAAAAGGGATATTAGGTTCTAATATGACTCTCAATTTTAACCCAACTCCATTACATTCACCATATAGCTCCTTAATAAACAATAAGTAATTATTCCATAATTCCATATCATCCTTAATTTGTTCATAGTCAATTTCTATTCCATTAAAACCATACTGAGATGCTAAACTTATTATATCCTTAACATGTTTACTTCTTAAGATAGAATCTGTGAGCAATGTCTTTAAAAGATCCTTATCCTTTAGTGATGAAGTTCCATCACTATTTATTTTATCATTAACAATAGTAAGATATTTAGTATAGTCCTCATCCTTTGTTCTATTATAGTAATCTACTAATTGCTGTGGCATTATCAGTTTATTGTTGGAATCAAAATAAGCTGCAAAATATGAAACTTCCTTTAATTGCTTATCTAAAGACTTAATCTCTCCTTGAACATCTAAATCCCAATAAGTGACCCATGCTGATAAGTTATCTATATTTTCATCAAATATCTTTTTATCCTCAATTGCAGCCGTTTCTCCAACCTGTACTTTACTGCTATTTTCCAGGGGATTTTTTTCTTTTGAACAACCATATAGAAATATACTTATTATTAAAGTCAAAGTAATAATAATCCAAGTATTCTTTGCTCTTTTACTCATTTAACACCTCTATAATCTATAAATATTTAATAAACCAGTCTATAATTTTATCAGTAAAATTTCTAAGGGAATAAAATATACTATCAACTCCCTTTAGTGAGCTGTCATACAATTCATTATCATTAACATCAGTTATCCTAAACTTTTTAAATACACCATCATATACATCATCTGCAATATTCCTTTGACTATATCCATATTCTCCCCATGCAGACTCTAAATAAACACTTCCCTGATTCTCATTAGTTACATCCAAATCTTTAGCTATATTAGTACCATCAATGTCTATACTAATTTTATCATTAACTAATGTTATATCAACCTTTCTGCTCCCCCCATCTCTTATATCAAATTTTTCTTCTTTATTTTTACTTAAGTCTAGTGAGAATATGACATTAGAACTACCTTTTGAATTTTCAATAATACTTATTACATTATTCATAAGTCTAACACATAAACTATCACTTTGATCATCATTAGCTCGCAAATAAATACCTTGAGAACCTATTATATTCCCATTTAATATTGTTGACACATTAACATCCTTATAAGTATCACTATTTAAAAGTTTAAGGATACCTTTTCCTTCTGATAAAGATGTTAATATAATAGTATCATCCTTAAACTCCGCTTTTCCTGATACCTCTTTAAATTTACTTGCCTTTTCTTTATCTCCAACTACAAATTCAATATCCTGCTTCGTATCATCCAAAATTCTCATTAGCAAATGATTGGTTGACCAATAGGACTGTGGTTGAATTCTAGTTAAATCATAGATTGAACTATCTATTGTATTTAGCGAGAAACCTTCCCTATTAAAATTCATATTAAATAACTCTTTAATCCATTTACCATTTATTTCGCTTACCTTGTCATTAGTACCAAACTGACCTGTATTAGAATGCATTAAGGCATATAATTTAGGCACTTGACTAATTTCCTTAGTATACACTTTAGATAAAGCCTTATAGTCACTATCAATACGCTGTTTCATTTCTTCATAGGACTCTTTGGGAATATTATATTCATCTCTAATATAATCCATTAAATAGTGATTATAATCTCTCTCCATACTTGAAGCTGATTCTGCAAACTCAACTGAATTTAAATTACCTAAGTAGTTTGAATCTTTATCAAATGCATTTATGTATTTAAGTCTATACCCATTTGTACCTAATTCCCAGTAAGAGCTATCTACTAACTCTAATAGCTCATTAGAACTTAAAAATTTCGAGTCTTCCTTTTCAAATTTATCAGCATAAGTTAGCATAGTTGCCTTTAAATTGTATTCTTCTATAATTTTCTGAGAAAATATTGCTGTATCTCTTCTTCCATCTTCAAATAGTAAAAATAGTGATTTAGTTGGTAATGCCTTACCTTTTAAATAATAATCCACTACATCCTTTTGAGTAATTGTTACATATCCGTTATTTTTTAATGCTTTAAGCTGTTCATCCAATCTTTTGGTACTTATTAAGGTATCATTTCCTGTTCTATCTACACCAAAATATGATACTGCAATGAAGCCACTATCTTGATTATTACTTACCTTATATGAATTGTAAGGCTCATATACAGAGAATGAAAATAAAGCTTTTATAATAGCTATTAACAATATAATTAAAATAACTCCTTGTAATATACCTCTTGCTATCTTAATCCTATCTTTCTTTTTAGGAGAAAAAGTATTACTTTTCATTGTTTTTCCCTCCGTTTTTCTTAAACTTACTGGAAGTAGTTCTCTGTTCCTTCTTCTTTTGAGCCTTTATATCACTGGGAGTCATTCGCGTGCCCCATGTGGACTTCCAAAAGGTTACCCATGCAATAGGCATCTGCCACAATAATACTGCCTCATAATAAATACAAAATACCATACCAAAAACCCATGTAGTACTTTTTCTAAGAAACATTTGAGCAAAACTCATCATTAAAGCCATCATCAATATTCCTACTAAGAAGGTTGTTGGAAATATCTTATGGATAATTGGAACATAAATTAAGTTATATGTAACAACTATTGGAGCAACAATAGGAACTACTACACCCATATAAAAGAATACTGCCATAAAAGGCTCCTTTTTCCACATAAATTTACCTGCAATTATTGATTCTCTTAGCCATGAACGCTTCCACCTCATTTGTTGCTTAAGAAATATTTTATATTTATTAGGTACAATGGTAGAACAGATAGCTGTATCTTGATAACTTGTTCGATGACCTTTTAACACAAAATTAGTCATAGCACGATCATCTCCAAAGGTTGCCTTCTGACCTAAAAACCTTTGATTTAACCATGCATCCATATTGTCTAGAATTATTTGTTTTTTATAGCAAGCTAATGGTCCTGATAAACAGGTAACAGCATCAAAATAAGCCTCTGCTGCCTTCATAATTCTAAAGGCTATGTAATAACGCACTGATTGCATCTTTGTTAATACATTAGTGTATGTATTAGCTACATCAGTCCTTCCTGATACGCCTCCCATTTTAGGATCTTTAAAAGGTTGAACTAAATTTCTTATAGCAAAGGGATCTAAAAAGCTATCTGAATCAACAAATACAACTAAGTCATGTTTAGCTTCCTTAACTCCTCTGCATAAAGCATCCCTTTTACCTAGATTATTTTCTTGCACAAAATATTTTAACCTGTGTTTTGTTTCAAATCTCTCTGCTTCACTACTTAACCTCTCAATAGTTTCTTTAATTTTTTCTACAGAATTATCATTAGAACAATCATCTACTACTATAACTTCCAGCTTGTCTATAGGATAATCTTGATTTATGCAACTTAGAATTGTTCTTTCGATCCACACTTCTTCATTAAAGCAAGGAATAATAATAGTTACTCCAGGTGTATAATCCACATCTATTAGCATAGGTTTATATAACATTCCAAATAAATATCTGCTAAGCAAAAATACTGCTGCAATAATACTATAAAGGTATATCCATTTATTAAATTTAAAATATATAATACTTTCTGCACGCATTAATATAATAAATAATGTAATAAATAATAAAAGAAAACTAGAAGTAACAAGTACATATCTATCTTTTTTTCTACTTGAATACTCTGACAAAGTTTCTGTAAACTCTATTCCACAGATAATTTTTCGTTCAGATGTTATAGAATCTCTAACTTTTTCACCTTTAATTTTCACTTTCATTTCATAGCCCTCAGGCATAGAACCAGGTAATATTTTAAATTTTAACTTTATCTCCTCAGCATTGTTTATTATATTTAATTGTGTTTCATCTTTTAATTCTAACAAAAGCCCCGTGGTAGAAATGTCTATAGATTTTACTAATAACTTTTTATTTCCTTTGCTGCTTTTACAAACAACTTCCACATCCGTTTTCATTACATATCTTATACCAGCATTCTTACTCGTTATAAAACCACTAGGGTCTTCTTTATGGTTATCCAAAAGTTGATATCCCCTACGGTCAATATTATCTCTAATTTCTTCCTTATCAGGAACATTTGATAATAACCGTCTATCTTTACGGGGATTTAAAAGGACATCACGGGTTTCATCTTTTTTTATTTTTTTCATATAGTATCTAACCTCATTTTTAAACTCCTCATATGTTACAAAAATTATTATTCTAAATAATCGCTTAGCTTTGCAATTTTATACTTTGTTCCGTAAACTCCATTCTCATTATTAGTTAAGAAAATATCTAAGGCTTCTGCTGTATAATAACTTTGATTGTTCATGTGCATTACTATAATATTCCCTCTACCTTTGATTAAACTTTCTTCTAATGAATGAACAATTTCTTGGGAAGAACTACTTTCATAATCATGAGTTGAAATATTTCCATTAATAGAATATTTAAATCCACTTTCAAATACCTGTGCTAGCCCTTCCTTTTTAACAAGTAAAGTTGGTGGTCTAAAGTATGGTCTTAATGAATTTAAATCACCTATAACATTAGCCATAGCATCATAGGATTTAACTAAAGAAATCTCCAATTTATTCTTGTTTGTATCTAAAGTTTCATGATTATAGTTATGACTTCCAATATCGTGACCATTAAATGCAATGGTTCTAAGTAAATTAGGATTAGCATTAGATACATCTCCGTTAGTATCAATGTACTTTGATATTACAAAAAAGCTTCCTTTTACTTTATGTTTATTAAGTACATCTAAAATCTCATTAACCACAGGATCTCCTCCCCAATCATCGAAGGTAAAGAATATTACATCTTCACCATTGGTATCAATAGTCCCTGTCTTATCCATTAAAACCTGTTCCTCTTCATTTAAATCACTTAAATCCACATATTTATTACCTATGTAATTAGATTTCATCATAGATAAAGCTTCTTCATAAGACCTCCTAATTAATGAGTTAATATTATTCCCCGCCATCCTATATCTCCCTAATTGAGAAGCTGATTCCACAGTATGTTGCAATTCACTTAAAGTCTCAACAGAATAATTCAATGGCTTTTCAACTAAAACATAGGATTGTGTTGCTTCATTATACTTATTAGCATGTCCATTTTTTACATAATTAGAGGTAATTAATTCAATAATATTTGCTACAGTATTCTTATCTTCAAATAAATCTGAGTCTAGCCTAAAGTAAACAATCTCACCTTTTCTTAATGACATATAGGTATTTAAATTAAGATAATCCCTTACAACTTCTTCTGCATTCATGTTTTTATATTTATGATTAATAGGAGATTTAGAATAAGTAAACAGTTCATAACCCTTAATACCATGAATTTTATTGATAACAGATAAAGCTTCTTGAACCTCAACATCAACATAACCATATCCAGGCATGTATGCTTTAGTATTTACACCAATCTTCCTTAATAAATTATCTACTTCATATATTTCTTTACAAATCTCTTCTGTAGATTTGTCTAATAAACTTGAGCTAACTGTTATTCCTCCATTGCCAATTTCATGACCTTTCTTTAATATGTTAGCAATTCTATCTGGATACTTTTCTATTTCATCCTTAGTGACAAAGAAAGTTCCTTTAGCCTTTATTTTATCTAAAGATATTAAAACTGAATTTAATGCAGTTTCATTATCTAATCCTCTAAAGGTATAGGATAATGCTTCTTTAGTAGTGTAAAACTCTGAAATATTAGGAGCAAGATTACCATTATTTTTTTTTATTAGCTCCGTAAAATTTACTAAATCTAAAGAATTTTTTTCTTCACTATTTCCTTGTGAAGTATTTTTTTCTTCTTTATAACTTTCATCTATATAAATCTCATCTTTATTTGACATATTTTCAGGTGATGAAGTTTCATCATAACTTTTCATTCCAGCTAATTCATTCACTTGGACAACAGTTATTTTCTGTTCATCTATGGCCTTCAACAACCATTCTACAATTTTAACAACGGTTATTTCTTCTCTTTCATCCTTAGTAGATTCATCTATCCCTGCTTCTTTATCTATAGCTGGCTTTTCCCCTTCTTTTTCTCTTTCATATTCGAAATCATCAAGAACACCATTAACCTTAATGGAAATAATTGTGCCCTTATTTAATTTGTTTACATAATTCTGAGCCTGCCCATAATCCTTGAAACTTTGATAGCTAAGATAATGATCACTGTGAACCACATACTTATTACCTGAGGCGTATGCTGCCTCTAGGACTTCATCAGTGTATGTGGTAGATTTACACTTTAGTAAATTAGATTTCTCCTTAATTATAGTTTCTATTATCTTATTACCACGGCAAAAATCAGTAATTAATTCTTTCTGAGATAACTTTTCCATATGCCTAGCATCTGAAAGAGTTTCGCTTCCTACTACATGCCCCGCTTTTTTAATGTTTTTTACTGTGGTAGGGTCTTCTCCAGCTTTAATACCTGGAATAAAAAAATTTGCTTTTACACCATACTCATTTAATAATTCCACTATTTTTCCCATAGTATTAGCATCACTAATTCCTTCAAAGGATAGAGCTAGTACATTAGAAGAGGTTTTTGCATTAGTTATAACTTCAGCTTGTTTTTTACTACTTAGTAACTTTAATGCATCCTTTATCTCTGCTGATGCATCATACTTATTTTTATCATTTTTAATCATATTTTCAGTATGATTGTTCTTAGTGTAACCCTTATATGTAAAGGCTCCTAATCCTACAGCCACGGTTATAATTATTGTGACGATAATCCAATTTTTTTTCATATTATTTCTTCTCCATGTATTTAAGACTTTATTTTTATTTTAACTTTAAGAATAACTTATTTCAATAAACAATAATTATTGATTATTGAAATGATATACAATTATACCACAATATTTTATTTTGAATCAATATATTATTAATTAGGTTATGTTTAAAATTACAGTAATAGAATAAAAGCTATTGAATATTACATTGAATATTCAACAGCTTTTTTAAATTATTCAATTATTTATTTTAAATTCAGTAAATTATATATATTAATAAAAAGCTTTTACCCTATTGTGTAATTATTTAGATGGAGCAGGTGATTTTACCACAGTTAATTCTAAAATTTCATCATGTTTATTACCAACATTCATCTTAGTTTTAAATGGTATTTTTAATAAAGTGCCTTCTTTGTATTCATTAATTTCTTGGTCATCTAATCCAATTGATAACGTGCCTTTTAGTACAGCCATATATACATTAGAATTTGAAAAATGCTCTGGAAGTCCTTCTCCTTTATTAAATATCATGTGTAAGTAATGAACATTTCCATCTGAAATAAGCATTTCAACTGTTCTACTATGGCTGTTAGTCATTTGATAAATTTTTTCAACCATTATAAATTCCCCCTTTATATCTTTATTTTTTAGAATATATTATTTATACTTAATTGCCTTTGCAGGACATTTATATATAGCTAGTTTAATCTTTTCACTTTCTTGTGATATTAATATATTTTTATTTACCTTTGCTTTTTTATTTTCTAATATAAAATCTTCTGATGCTATCCTTGTACATAATCCACAACCAATACAAAAGTCCTCTTCTATAATTAGTATTGCATCTTCCTTTTCTATAATATCTTCTTTAGGTAATTCTTCTTTTTTAACAAATCTTGAAGTGATAATTGCCATTATAATAATAGATATTGTAGTTAAGCTCCATCGAATCACCATAAATTTAGGACCTAAAAACTTAGATTCATTTGCTAGCATCGGAATCTTAATTACTGCCCAAGCACTTAAGATTATTACTATATTTGCTATGCTTGCACCCTTTTTTATAAGCATCTTACATACAGGAAAAGCTGCATAAATAGGACCTGCTGAAAAACTACCTAGTAAAAAGGAAAATATATATCCTTTAACCCCTGAACCTTCACCTAGTGCATTTTCTATAGTTTTTTTAGGAACCCATCCCTCAATGAGAGATGTTAGTAGAAGTATTACTGGCATTATTATAAGCATTTCTTTCACATAATATAAGCTATTATTTAAAGCCATAATTCCTTTATCCGGCATAAAAATCAATAAAAACAAATAAGCTAAAATAACAAAAGTTAATAACATATTGTTTTTTACTTTTTTAATAATTAAACTCATATTATCACCCCCATGAAAAGTGCTATAACCACAGCAAATATAAAGCTTAATGAGTTTCTAATCAATGCAAACTTAACACCAAATTCTCTTCTTTCAAGAGGAAATGTAACAAAACCAACCATGGTAAGAGTTGTTAAAAATGCCACTATAGGAACTATACTAGCTCCTGCATTTACTAAGGAACCTACCAGTGGAAAAGCAACAAAAGCTGGTATTAAAGTGATACTTCCTACAAATGCAGAAATAATTGTGGAAATAAAAATATTAGATTGGCCTAAATAATATTTAATTATATCTGGTGGAATGAATGTAAGTATTAATCCTATAAGAAAAAGTATTCCTATAATTTCTCCTATCATGCTTTTCATTATTCCCGTTGACATTTTAATGGAGTTAAAAGTTTTCTTTTTATCTTTATTTATGGACCAAATAAACCAAGTCAATGTAATTACCCAAAGAATTATTGTGAATATATCCATTTTATTTTCTCCCTTCAACATCTTTACTTGTATTATAATTTGTTTTAATATTATAATCAGTTACCAAGGTAACTAATTTTGAAAAAGGAGAAATAATAATGTTAGATTTTATTTCTATTCTTGAAAATACAGAATTATTTAAAGATATCTCTATGAGCACTATTAATCATTTATTTGTACAAGATTCTTTCAATATAAAAACTTATAAAAAAAATTCCGTAATTTATTTTCAAAATGAAAAATGTGTTACTTTTGATATAGTCCTGAAAGGAATTGTCTCTGTACAAAGCACTGATGAGAAAGGAAACTATATCTCAATAAGTGATTTTACTATCGGAAGTGAACTAGGAGGAAATCTGCTTTTTTCCCATAAAAACTTTTATCCAATGATGGTTCTAGCAAAAACGGAAGTAACACTTATACACTTAAAAAAAGATTTAGTTTTAAGTCTCTGCCAAAGTAATACTACTTTTTTATCTAAATTTCTTCACTCCATCTCAGACAAAACCTTAATTTTAACAGATAAAATAAAAACACTTTCTCTTAAATCTATAAGACAATGCATAATTGACTTTCTAATGTATGAAAGCTATGTTCAAAAGAGTAATATAATTAAACTAGAAGTAACTAAAAAGGATTTAGCAGAAAAATTTGGGGTACAAAGATCCTCATTATCCCGTGAATTAAATAAAATGAGAAAAGATGGGTTAATAGAATACGATGCATTTTCTATTACAATAGTAAACCTTGATAAATAGATAAGTGGTAGACCTTTAACTTAAAAAGTCCACCACTATTTTTATTTAAGTATATCAATGGTATTTGCACTAGCAGCCTTATTGGCAGGAATTATACTAGATACTATACCTATAAATATGGAAATTCCTATAGCTACAGATGCAGTAAATAGACTTGGTATTATTGCCATATGCATAAAATAAGATATGATATTAGCAATTATTATTCCAAATACATATCCTATCACTCCACCAGTGACAGTAATAACTACACCTTCTACTAAAAATTCTCGCTTTATATCTTTTCTTCTGGCTCCTATTGATCTCTTTATTCCAATTTCTAAAGTTCTCTCAGAAACAGAAGTATAAACCATGTTCATAACCCCTATTCCTGCAATAAATAATGATATACCAGCAACTCCAGCAATAAATAAAGTTAATGTATTTAGTACTGAACCCATCATTTTTATTATTCCGCTGGTATCCATTACCATATATTCTCCTTCAGCTTTTTTAGAGCCTTCCTCATTAAGGACGTTTTCTATATCCTTAATAGTATCCTTAACATTTACTCCATTAACTAAGGTAATACTCATACCTTGAACTACATCACTGGAAGGGAAAAACTTATCATAGGTGTTCTTTGGAATTTGAATATCTGGTTTAAAGCTAAAGCTAAACTCCTCATCTTCATCAGATTCTATAATACCTACAATTTCAAAGGTAATACCCTTTAAGGTTGCAATACCTCCAATTAACTCTTCTTTCTCTTCAACCTTATCACCAATTAGGCTTTCTCTTAATACTATGGTTCTTGTTGAATTTTCATTATCTTTTTCACTTAAATTTCTTCCTATAATCTTTGGAGAATCAGTTTTTTCTACCTTTGAAGCCATTCCTTGAATGGCAGCTCCCCTTACTTGTAAATCTACAAGCTCACCATATTCATTGCTAGAATATATATATTCTACTGATTCAATTCCTTGTAATCTTTCTATAGCTCTTTTATCATTATTATTAAAACTATTTCCTGCAGCATTAATATGTTCCGCATTTGATGGAGTAAACATTGCATTTAATACAACTTTACCTTCGTTTTCTCCTGTAAAGTCTTTTATAGTTTTATTCTTATACCCCTCCCCTAATGCAACTATGGTAATTACTGCTGCTATTCCTATTATTATACCTAACATAGTTAAGAAAGATCTTTTTCTATTTCTTATAAGATTTCTTAAAGCAGAAAAAATTAGAACACTAAGCTTCATCTAAAATTCTCCTTCCTTAAGCTCACCATCGAAAATAGACATTATTCGATTAGCTTGTCTTGCTACATTTACATCATGGGTGATTAAAATTATAGTAATTCCTTCATCATTAAGTTCTTTAAACATACCCATTATTTCCTTAGATGTATGGCTATCTAAAGCACCTGTAGGCTCGTCTGCAATTATTATATCTGGATTATTAATTAATGCTCTAGCAATAGATACCCTCTGTTGTTGTCCTCCTGATAATTCAGTAGGATACTTATTTATTTTACTCTCAAGATTAACCTTTTTTAATAGTTCTACAACTCGCTTCTTGGTTTCCTTTATTCTATGACCTCTATAAAGCATAGGTATTTCAATATTTTCTTTTATTGAAAGCCTTTTTATAAGGTTAAAATCTTGAAATACAAATCCTATCTTTTCATTTCTAAACTTACTTAAAGCATCATCTGAAAAAGAACTTATATTTTTATCTAAAAATGTGTAACTTCCATCAAACTTTTTATCCAGCAATCCTAATATTTTCATAAGTGTTGATTTTCCTGATCCAGAGGGTCCCATTATTGCTAGAAACTCACCCTTATTTATCTCTAAATTAACATCCTTTAATGCCTGAAGAGCTTCATCCCCAGTAACATAAAACTTATTTATGTCTTTTAATTTAATCATAATTATTTGCTCCCTTCTAGTACCGTAGAAGGATTTTTAATCAACCTATCTCCTATCCCTATAGCTCCATCTAATAAATAATACTTATCATTTTCTAAAGTTGCTTTTATTTCTATATCTTCATAAGATTCGCCTTTTTCCTTAAGTATATGTATCTTAGAATCTTTTTCATATACATAATCTTTAGGTATTTCTATTCCTTTGTAATTGCACTTAACCTCTAAGCTAAACCCTATTCTGATACTCTTTTCTGGTTTTATGTAAAAATTGTATCCTGTTGTAGTTCTTCCTGGTTCTTCAATAGGTAGCTCGTCAATTTCAGTTATAGTACCTTTAATATATTCTCCACTACTAATAACCTTTAACATTACTTCATCATCTATTTTCAAATTCTTTACATCAAATTCAGAAACTTCTGCTTTAACTAAAGGCTCTTTAGATATTATTCTCATATAGGCTACAGTTGGGTCATCTATACCCTTGCTATTTACTTTCACTACTCCATCTATATCTGCAACTATATCTTTACCTATTTTTTTCTTTAAAGTATCCCTTTCAGTTACTATTGACTTGTTTCCCTCTTCATAACTTGCTACTTCAGTTTCTATGCCATTAACTTGATTCATTAACATTTCTATTTGTTGAGAAACTTCTAGTTGCTTACCTTCAAGGACATCTTTTGTTTTCAATAATTCATTATATTGACTTTGAGCTTCTTTTTCTTCTGATGTACTAAGCTTAGATATTTCACTCTTAACTTTATTTAGTTCACCACTTATTGCATTTAAATCTCCTTGTAGCTTATTAATGCTTGTGTTAACTTTATCCTTTTCCTTCTTCACTCTAGATACTTTGCCATTATTGGAGGTTATTTCCCTATCATACTGTGCTATTTGATCTTCAACTGCAGTATTAAGATAAGAAAATAATACATCGCCTTTCTTTACCTCTTGTCCATCTTTAACTTTAATATCTTTTAATTCTCCTTGTGACTTATCTACTATAATAATTTGCTCATCACTTATAATACTAATACCATTAAATTTTAATGTTTCTTCTCCCTTGATTTCATAACTATCTTCATGAGTAATTGTTGTCTCCTCTTTTGGTCCTTTTAACTTTATAGCAATTATTACTGCTGAAAGTATTATAAATAATACTACTGCAATGACAATTAGTATATACTTTTTCTTCTTTGAAAGATTGAAATCCATCTTCAAATTCTTCACTCCTTGTCCTATTCTATAATAAATAAAGAAGATAGAATCTATCTTCTTTATTTATTATACACTAATTTTATACATTCATTGTATTTTTTACTTCTTCATTATATTTTATTTTTTTAAGTAGGCTGAATACCATTAGATATGATATTATAATACCTATTACACCAACAATTATTGAAACAATCACTACTGGTGCCATACTATAATCCATTGTAATTAAACCTAATAAAAAGTTAACAGGATAGTATACTGCCAAAGCATATACTGCCGCCTTTTTCCACATGAAAATTCCTATAGAAATAAGGATAATTATTATACCAGATATGATTGAATATACTACCATACCACTGCTAAGAGCAGCCTCTGGAACTATTTCAGCTAACGACTTATTTATAATAGCAGTTACTATTGAACTAATTCCTCCAAGAATGTAAAATACTAACACTAATGTGGTCCAAAATCCCCTCGTCTTTTTTTCCATTTTATAATTCCCCCTTATATAATTATATTAAATAATTTCTAATACTATTTTAGCAGAAATCTATACTTTTTTGTATATATTACTTAAAATTACTATTTTTATACCTAAAAGTATGTGGAATTAAAAACTATAGAATTTTTTATGCTATTTCTATTTACTAAACACTTCCTAAATCTTCGACTTCTTTTTTATATTTATCATATAACTCTTTTAAATTAAGAAATTCATTTAGAAAAGCTCCTCCATGCTTTAATCCTTCATCAATATACTTCATCCCTTCCTTTGCAAAAATAAAACAATATTTTACTATTTCTTCTTTAGCAACATTACACTTTATATATTGGGGTATTGCTTTCATATTTATATGATTTTGAATTTGATTATAATAAAATTGAGCTATTACATAATTTTTTAGCTGGTCCCTATCCTCAAATTGACTCCATTTAATTTCAGATGCATATACTTCTTCTTTAAAATTTTTAATTATATAATCGAATATAGTAACAGATGAATCTATTCTCCTTTGTAAGTTATGTGATAAATTATTTGAATGAATTCTATAATTTATTACTGCACCATCTACTTTTCCATAATTCCAATTATATTTTATTAACTGCAGACAATTCAATGTATCTGCAGAAAAATCATTGTTTTTATAAACTATCCAATTTATTTTGTTGTCCTTAAAAAAGTTCAATCTATGAAGACAATTCATAGGTATAATACCCGATGCAGATTTAAAAATACGTTCAATGACCTCATCTTTAGGATGAACTTGGTAGTTCCATTGCTGAACTATTATATTATCTTCATCCACTATATTAAAGTCACTAAATACATAGTCCTTATTGGTATTTTTTTCTAAATACTCTACAAATTTGTAAATAGCATCCCTTTCTACAAAATCATCACAAGCAATCCATTGAAAATACTTCCCCTTTGCGTTACTAATAATTTCTTGAATTCCTTTTGATGCTCCACCTGAGTTCAGACTATGATAAATTCCGCGTATATTTTTATGTTTTTTCTCATAATTTCTAATTATTTCATCAGAGCCGTCTGTTGAACAGTCATCTATAAGTAAAATTTCTATATTAGGATAGGTTTGATTTATAAAAGAATCTACACATTTTGATAAGTATTTATTACCATTATAATTTGTTATTCCTATAGTAACTAATGGTTGCTCAATCATTGAAACTTTTTTTATTTCAGATAGAGTTATGAATAATGCCTTTAGTTTTTCTATTTGATCCTGCAACTCAAAATCATTCTTAACAAAACAATTATACTCTTGAGAATCATATTTACTATCAATTACCATCTCAAGAGCATCATTTATTGTATTCCAAATTAAACACTGAGGATATATTTCTTTTGCACCAACAAAATTATGGATTATAGGTTTTATCCCTTTTGCCATAGCTTGCATAACACTAATGTTTTGTGATTCTAAAATACTTGTACATAATATATAATTTTTATCTTCTAGCCATTTATCTAGGTTATCCTGCCAACCCTCATAAACTACATTATTTTCTAATTCAAATGCTTTTATCATTTGATTAAAATACAAAACATCTCTAGTATCTTGAAATTTACCAGCAATATATAATTTGTATTGGCTGTTTTTATCATATATAGCTTTAAAAGTATGAAGCAATAGCATAGGTCCTTTCTTATAGTTTATATAACCTACATACGCAATATTAAACCCAGGTTTTCTATCTTGAAAAGTCCATTTAGGAATATCTATACCATTAGGAATTACTATGGTTTTTTCTTTATCAATATTGAAATTATCAATAGTAAAATTCCTTATATGTTCTGCTACAAATATGATTTTATCAACATTTTTCCAGTAAACATTACATGGATATTCAGTAAAGGATTCATAGCTGTGTATTCTACATATAATATTCTTTTCTTTAGCAATGCTAAGTTTACTTCCATAGGATATTAATTCATCACACCACTCAAACCAGCATATATCGGCACACTTCATCCCTTCATCAATTTGCTTTAAATTTGTTACCACTATTTTTTTAGTCACATAGTCATGAGATAATCCATTAATAATATCTTCTAAAAAACTATCTAGCCCTTGTTTTACAAAAAAGACAATATTTTTTCTATTACTTTTCTCAGAATCAACTCTCATACTACTTACATTTTCAACCATACTATTGCTCCTTCATTATTATTATTAAATATAGTAAGAATAGATACTTATTCTATTGATAACTTATCCAATAAAATCTCATTTATCTTTACCATATCTTATGTTAATTAGTAATCATACAGTTTTATATTAATTTGAACAAAAGATTACTAATTATAGTAGAAACTAATAATCTACTCCTTATATGAACCATAAAAGCTTACAGTCTCTATATCTCCTGGATTTTCCTTTGGTACTATAGCCATATTATAGATTTTATCTACATAAAGAGGACTACTATTTGATAAATTGTTATATTCATCAGTTATATAATAATTATCTGTATGTCCAGTACCACTTCTTGTTACTCCAATATTTACTATGGCTACATACTTTGAATTCTCTGCAACAGTTCCCTTGACATTTACCTGTCTTATAGTGCCTTCCCCTTTGTTACAACAATTGCATTCCTTACAACATTTACACTCGTCGTTTATAACCACTTTCAAAAATGGAACAAGATATCTATCCTTACATATTGAAGAACCAAATTGTGTAAGAATGCTATTACTTCTATCAAGTAATGCTATACCTCTATTACTTAATTTATTCTGTAACCATAATACAACAAAATCAGTTAAATCCACTGTTATAGCCACATCTGAAGTTATTGGATGAAAATTTTTTTTAATATTGATATCTACTTCTGGTCGATTATTGAAAGTTGTATAAGTGCTGAAATAATCACATAGGGGGTATATTGAAAATATTTTCCTACAATCATTATAAAAATTATTTGTCTTAAACAATACAAGTTCTGCACTAGAAATTGATGCATTACTTGGTATACTAGAAATATCAAAAAATAGGTAACTAATATAGTTGTGTATACCATCACTACCTACAGTTATAGTAGGTTTATTCATATTTCCGTTTATCAATTTACTGGTTACCGTAAGACTCTTAGTAGCATAAATTATTATATTTGACAAATTTGTCACCTCTTTTTTAATCCATTAGTTTAAAGCATGGAGCAATAAATTGCTCCATGCCATTATAAATAGTTCTAGATGGTATATGACCATGCAGTTACTACACCAGTAGATTCGTCAACAGTATCACCTGTTATAAATTTTGGTACAATTGACAAAGTATAAGAGGTATTAACAGCTAATGATGTTCCATTTGCTGTATTATCATAAGCAATTACTCTATAAAACGATCTATCTCTTCCTGTTGAAACAGCGTTTGTAACATTAAGTCTAATGGTTAAATAAGCAAGACTATTTCTAGCAACAGTGCCTGTAACTCCAACAGAACGAGGTGTACCAGTTTGAGGAGTATCAAAATCAATTGTTAAAGCCATAAAATTCATCCCCCAAATTTTTTTAGGATTTTGCTCCTGATATATTATATGACCTTATATACAAAATGTGATTTTAAATTTATTATCCTGTAATTACTTTTCTAAATACAAGTATAGTAGTTATACTTTTTCTCCTTCACTCTATTTTATTTCTCACAAATAGAACTAAATATTATTATATAAATAGTAATGTTTACTACAAGAACAGTTCATTAAATTTTTACATAGTATATATGGTAAAACTAATAGAATATTTTATTTATTCAACAATGAAGGTTTTATTTAAAAGAGGAGATAATATATTATGAAAAATGAAGTAAGCTTGTGTATGATTGTAAAAAATGAAGAAAACTATTTGCCAAGCTGTCTTAACAGCATTAAAGATATTGTGGATGAAATTATTATTGTTGATACAGGGTCTACGGATAAAACTGTAGATATTGCCAAAAGCTTTGGGGCTAAAGTTTACTATTTTCCTTGGCACAATAACTTTAGTGAAGCTAGAAATGAATCACTAAAGCATGCTACCAAAGATTGGATACTCATATTAGATGCAGATGATGAATTATCCCCTAAGAATCAAGAAAACTTGAAAGATTTACTATACAGACAATTAGATGAAAATGCGATTTACTACTTTGAAACATTAAATTATTATGGAAATATTGTTGATGATAATTCAATAACTATAAATTTAAATCCTAGACTATTTAAAAATAACCATGGAACTCACTATGAAGGAGAAATTCATAATCAATTAGTATACTCAGAAAACAAATATAAAGCAATTTATCAATTAATGCAAATTAATCATTATGGATATATGACTAAATCAATAGAATCTAAGAATAAAAGAAATAGAAATATACCTATTTTAAATGATCAAATAAAAAAAGACCCCAATGATTCCTTTGCTCACTTTAACCTCGGTACTGAATACGCAGCATTAAACGATAATGAAACTGCGTTAGAACATTACTATAAATCCTATGAGAAATTTGACCCATACAACGGATATAGTTATTTACTAATATTTAGGATAATTTTCTTAAACTATAAAATTAAAAATTATGATACAGCTTTTAAGTTCATAGACATCGGTATTAAGCATTATCCTAAATTTACTGACTTATATTTTTTAAAATCTCTTATTTTTAAAGATATGAATATGCCTACACTTCAGATAAAAGCTCTTAAAGAATGTATTGAGCTAGGTGAAGCACCATCTGAATTAAAATGCTTATACGGAATAGGAAGTTTCAAGGCATACTATGAGTTAGGCAATGCCTACTTCGCACTAAAAGACTATGATGCTGCATACAATTATTATATTGAAACACTTAAATCAAAGTCAGATTTCCTTAATCCCTTATACCTTATTGGAGATATATTAAAATTCAAAAATACCCCAATGGATAACTTTAAAAGGATTATAGAAGATCTTATTTCTAGTTCTCCAAAATCTAATCATATTATTGCAGATTTGTTTTATAATGAAGGACTCTATGAAATAGCATTGGAATACGTAGAAAAATGTGAACTATCTGAAACTATTACTGAAGAGCTGGTATTACTTAAAGCTAAATGTCTTGTAATGTCTGGTTCCTTTACCAAGTGTATTGACATGACCAATATAGTTGATGATAATTCTTCAAATTTATATTTTTCAATGTACAAAGTTATAAGTAGTGTATTAACTAATAATTATGATAAGGCGTTATCCTTATTATCCAATTTTAAAGAGGATTCCTTATTAGGTTACAATAAAAAACTATTAGAAGTGTATTCACAGTTTTTAAAATTATTTACCAAAGAATCCACCACTCTTTTATCCGAAGATGAAAATGAAAGGGAATATCTTGATATTATTCTAGAAATATGTGAAATATTGCTTATAAATGATAAATATGACGAACTTAAAATAGCTGTACACTTACTAAATTTAATAAATAATAAATTTGTGCTTCTTAATCTAGGAAAACTATATTTTAAACATGGATATATTGAGCATGCCAAAAAAGAAATCATTAGGTCAATAAAAGAATTTGAAGTTTATGATAGTGATAGTCTAGATATATTGCAATATTGCATTAATAATAAAGACGTCTCATAAATCTATATAATTAAAGACTCCCAAACGTTAATTTAGGAGTCTTTATTAGTTCTATACTATACTATATTATAGTATACACTTTAATGCATTATCTAAATCATTTATTATGTCTTCCACATTTTCTAGACCAACAGCTATTCTTATTAATCCATCACTAATACCAGCCATTTCTCTTTCTTCTTTAGTGTATGGTGAATGTGTCATTGATGCTGGATGTTGAATTAAAGTTTCAGCATCTCCAAGACTTACTGCTATTGTACAAATCTCTGTACTGTTTATAACTTTCTTACCTTCTTCGATTCCACCTTTTACCTCAAAAGCTATTACAGCTCCTGGTAAAGACATTTGCTTTTTAGCTAATTCATATTGTGGGAAGCTTTCTAAACCTGGATAATATACTTTTTCCACTGCATTATGTCCTTCTAAAAATTTAGCTACTTTCATAGCATTTTCACAATGTTTTTCCATTCTTATTTCTAGAGTTTTCATACCTCTAATGATTAAAAATGCATCAAAAGGACTCAAGCTAGCTCCTGTCATATCCTTTACACCAAATAATCTAACATTTTTTATAAATTCTCCACTTCCAACTACAAAACCAGAAATTACATCTCCATGACCATTTAAGAATTTTGTTCCTGAATGAATTACTACATCAGCTCCAAATTCTAATGGTCTTTGAATATATGGAGTACAGAAAGTATTATCAACCATTACTATACAATCCTTATTTTGGTGAGCTATCTCACTTATAGCTTCTATATCTGCAACTTCAAGGTTTGGATTTGCTGGTGTTTCTAAATAAACTACCTTAGTATTTTCTCGCATAGCCTGTCTTACTTCTTCAAGATTGGTGGTATCTACAAAAGTTACCTCAACCCCATATCTGCTTATTCCATGATTCAAATAAGCATAGGTACATCCATAAAGAGTTTTTGCTGCTACCACATGGTCTCCAGCTTTTAACACTGTCCAAAATGCTGATGCAACAGCTCCAATGCCAGACGCTGTAGAAATTGCCGCCTCTGCACCTTCTAGCATTGCTAACTTATCTTCCAATTGAGTATTTGTTGGATTTCCAAGTCTTGAATATATATATCCACCTTCTTCAAGAGCAAATCGTCTACCACCTTGCTCTGCAGATTCGAAAGTAAAGGTTGCTGTTTGATGAATAGGAGTAGCTAAAGCACCAAATTGATCCTTAACGTGTCCACCATGAATTGCTCTAGTAGCAAAGCCCATTGTTTTTAAATTATTCCCCATTAATTTGACCTCCCAATATAAATTATTTTTACAATAATATATAGCAATTCTAGTGCCAAATTAAGGATAATTTAAGTGATACTTAGATCTAGGTGAATATAGTTTTAGACAAAGCTTTAATAACAAGGAAAGGAGAATCTCATTTATTTTTATAATATGCAACTCTTAATATTTATACTAATTTAGTGTAAATATATCTTTACTTATCAGAATTTTTTGTAAATGTTTTTTTACATCTGTAAATTAATTTTTACATACTTTAATACAAAAACACCTACATTTTTATATGGTACTTATTAATTTTATTCATTATTGTAGTATGAGAAACTTTAAGTACACTTGCAGCTTTTCTATAACTCTTATAATTATCTATAGTTTTTTTAATAATTTCTTTTTCACATTTCTCCATTATATCTTTTAATGGTAGCTGCAAATATTCATCAGATTTTTTATCTATAATCTCTTTAGGTCCATAGCTATAAATATCATTCTTAAAATTAATAAAAATATCCTCTGCAGTTAATATGTCACCTTTGCATAAATTCATTGCTCTTTCTATAACGTTTTGTAACTCTCTAACATTTCCAGGCCAATGATATTTCATTAACTCGCTAATGAAATCAACATCAGCGCCCTTTATATTTTTATTTAATTTATAATTTAACTTCTCTATAAAGAACTGTACAAACATCGGAATGTCCTCTAATCGTTCCTTTAATGTTGGAATATACATAGGAACTACATTTAATCTATAATATAAATCTTCTCTAAAAGTTTTATCCTTAATCATGTTCTCAAGATTCTTGTTAGTTGCAGCTATGATTCTTACATCTATGGATTCTTCTTTATTACTACCAATTTTTCTAATTTTCCCTTCTTGTATCACTCTTAATAACTTTGCTTGAATAAAAATAGGCATTTCTCCTATTTCATCTAAAAATAAAGTTCCTCCACTAGCTTCTTTAATAATACCATCTTTTCCCCCTATCGTTGCACCTGTAAAGCTTCCTGGCTCATATCCAAACAACTCACTCTCTAATAAGGTTTCTGGTAATGCTGCACAGTTAATAGCAATAAAATTCTTATTACACCTAGGGCTTATGTCATGTATTGCCTTTGCAAAGACTTCCTTACCCGTACCACTTTCACCTCTTAATAACACCGTTGAGTTACTCTTTCCAATAGTCAAAGTCATATTTTTAACTTGCTCTATTGCCTTGCTTGTACCAATTATGTTCTTGAATTCCCTATCCTCTATTGAATCTATTATGGCTTTTAACTTTTTTTCTTTCTGTTCATAATATAATAAATCCATTTCTTTAACTGAAATAATATCTTTAATATTACAAATCTCTTTCATTAGTTCCTTCTTTAACCCATCTTCCATGTCCTCAACCTTTACACATACCTTTTGAAAAAACACTTCCATAGAAATCAAGTTAATTTTCCTATTGTAAATTTTCTCTAATATCTCTACTGTAATTCCCAATCTATCTCTTGTAATTATCTCAAATCTAATCATACAAATCCCCCTTTTGTAAGAAAGTACTATGTTTAAAAGTGGCGTTACAAGACTTCTATTGTAACGCCACTTAAGCTATCCCTTAAAATATAAAACTTTATTTTACTTAGATTAATTCTAAATTATTAATATCTAATTTATAAATGACATCTTTTCGTTCCACTATAACATTGATTTTTTTCTTTACTTCTTCATTTTCTATTATCTTTGAAATAAGCTCTTTAGTTGGATTTATAGCATATGGATTTCCTACAGATTTAAACATAGTTAAATCCCCAGAAGTATCTCCATAAGCATAACTTTTACTTAAATCTATATCATATTTTTCTTTTAACTCCATTAAAGCATTTTCTTTACTTACAGAATCCCACATTGGTATAATTTCACCAGTATATTTTCCGTGGTCATCGGCTTTATAAATGGTACCCCTAAAATCGTCCATTTCATATTTCCCTGCCATCTCTCTTACAAGCTCTATGGGAGATCCAGAAATAGCAATTACAACATGACCTTGTTCCTTATGCCATTTAATTTTATCCCTAGAAAATGTATATACCCTATCACCTTTCTGATTAATCACATTTCTAGCTATATGTTCTATATGTTCTTTACTCAAACCCTTAGTTGCCTCAATATAAACGTCAATCATTTTAAGTAAATAGGTATCATAATCCCCTTGTCTAATATCCCACTTGGAAAAAGCTGGCCTAACTTCATTATACCATTTATCTTCTTCAACTAACTCATATTTTATTATTTTCTTAAAAACTTCTGTTATTAAACCTTCTCTATAGATAGTTCCATCTATATCAAAAAATGCTGCAATCTTTCCCATATAAAGCCCTCCTTAAATGACACTTCAACTCTACACTTTTGTTAGTAGATTTACTTCTTCAAATAAAAATAAGAAGAAGTTTCCATTATAATATTTTATCTACAATAACATATTTATGATTTAAAGTCCAGTATTCATAATAGGGTTCACTAATTTGGATTTTACTAATCTATTAAATAAATCCGTCATTTTCTATTATTATAATAATTAAATATTTTATACAAAACCTACATAATAAAAGGCACCCTTTTGTCAATGACATTTTATTAGGAATGCTTTTAAATTTCATCATCTAGTAACCATTTAATCAAAGAAAATCTCACATGTTTAGGAATTTTATTTTCATTTTTTGTTTTAGCTTCTTTTAGATTAGATAAATTCTCGACACTCTTAACATTCATTTGTTGTTTTAAATCTTCATTTTCTTTTTCTTTTTCATCTAATTTCTTTTCCATTAATATTTTTTCTTTATCCTTTTGTAACAGCATCTGCTCTAAACAACTATTTTTCTTTTTTAATACATCATTATCATACATATATATATTAATTTTCTCTTTTTCATTGTAAAATTTATATTTCAAATTTGATATTTGATTTTTTTCATACTGCATATCCTCTTTCAATGTTCTTAATTCTTCATAAGTCTCTTTAAGCTTTAATTCTAATTCTTCTTTTTCTCTTTTAAGTATTTTAACTTTTGAAAAATAATTTTTTAACTCCTCCTTTTTAAATATAGAATTTTCAACCTTATGCTCTAGGTTTTTATTATTCTCTACTTCAGTATCTATTGAATTTTCTAAAAATTCCGGCAAAAACATTTGTTCCTGTCCATTAACATTCACTACATATATCTCATTAATAAAATAATTGTTTTGTTTATCTTCTATATTTTCTTGATAAAATACTTTCTTAGGCAATATCTTATCAAAATGCCTGTACACTTGAGGATTGCTAAAATTTTGTCCACAGTCTGCAGAAAAACATCCATAAAGCTTGTTATCGCAAATCCACAAAGCCCATAACACCCTATTATATAATATTAATGTGCAAGAATTAATATTTACATGTTGAAACAGTATAGTATTTTTTTGCAGCCCTGCTTCCTTATACTGGTAAATCACTCTGTTAACATGATCATCTTGAGTAATAAACAGATAATGCTTTATATTTTTTTCTACACAAAAAGTAAAATCTATGTATGGTAAGAGAGACATGTGTATAACTTCTTCCTTTCCCCATCGCCCTTCTACAACGTGGAAATTTCTAGAAATTAATTGATATACTCCAGCTACCATAGTGTTTAATAAGATTATATTAGATTCACACGCTTGGCAAGTACCATACGGAAACTTAGAGTAACATTCTAAATTAGCAATTATTTGCGGTTGAGTCCATAACGTTCCATTTTCAGCAAATTGATGAACTAATATTTCTGAATAAGTATGTTTATCTACTACGTTATATAGTAAATGAATATCCTTGGAGCAAAAAAAAGCTCTAATCCGTATAGGTGTAATTACATCATACTTCATATGGAGGAGAGTTTTATGCGTCCATTCTTTTCCTTCCAATGTAGATAAAATAAGATCGCCACAAATATCCTGACAGAAAACATGAATCTTCCCATTCCACTCCTCCAAAACATAAAAATATTCAAAACTATCTTTATAAATGCTTATCTTCTCTGACCACTCATGATTCATAAGTATTTGATAATATATGCCTTGGTTACTATCATAACAAAACTTTAGTAATCTTCCATCTTTCTGCTTAACCAAAAAACAATCATATTTTTCGTTAGTCATCTTTCTTCTCTCCTCTACAACCTTCACAGTCTCTACAAAATGGAATAAATACTATTTCTTCTACAATTACCTTTGTTGAAATCAAAACACTAACATCAAACTTCAAACTGTTGTTTATAATTACTGGAGTGCCTGTTAATTTAGCAAAAGAATTGATTACAAATTCTACTCCCTCTTGTTCTGCATATGCGGGTATATATAATGTCGCTTTTTGTGTTCCCTTAATTTTTCCTTCAACTATATATTTTTGTTCCCGTTCATCTTTGCATTCTATGTAATAGGGAATATAAAAATCATATTGTAGTATTGAGTATTTTTTTCGACTATCTATAATTTCTCTATTCTTTGTTTCTTTTACAATTTCACACTTTTTAAATACAATTTCTTCCACACTTATAATTTTTTCACCTTTTGAAGATACTTCATTTAATACCTGTGGAAAGATTATTTTTTCTTGATAGGTAGATATAACTTTTTTTGCTAATATAGTGGTTACATTTTCTTGTTTTTCTTCATCTTCACACTCTGCGAAAATAAAAGATTCTTCATCTACTTGAAATTTATTCTGAGTAACCACACCTATATCGTATGGAATACTATTATTCTGTACAAAAGTAAGAGTATCTAAAATAACATTATTAGAAATATCAATCCTTTCAAATACCCCTTTCCCATCATTACTTATACTAGTTACAAGTAATGTTTTTTTATCAGGAGATAATTTAATTCTTTGTAATTCTGGTAGAGTAGTTTTTATTGTTGCTATACTTTCTCTTTTTAAGATATCTATAACTTCAATTCTATGCAACCCACTATTTGCTACATATAAAAGAATCCCGGCCTGATCTAAAGATGTAATATCAGACCCTTTTGGGAAATCTATATATGAAATATCCCCATTTTCAAGATTCAATATAGAGACATTGCCCATATAATTTCCTTTATTAATTCCTTTATTACATATATAAATATATTTTTCATCTTCTCCAATAAGAATACAGCTAGGCGCAGTCCCAACATCTTTGTACACTTTTATCAATTGGAAGTCTGATGTATCATAAACATTTATTTCATTCTGAAAAATGTCCAGTACAAATAATTTCTTCTTCTCCTTGTCAAGTTCTAAACTATCTGCAGCCATAAACCCTTTTATGCAACCAAGCTTTTCACCAGATCTTAAGCTATAAATACATACTTCCTCAGTATCACAGACATAGATTTTCTGAGCTATGAAATCTACTTTTATATTACCATTGTTAGTAATATTCCATGTTCTATTTGAATCATATAAATCCTCAATAAGTGTAACTTTACTATTTCTATCACTAGCTATATACACATTGCTTTTTTCATCAACAATAATACTTAGAGGCCTTGGACCAACATCAATCTCTTTTATAATACTATAACTATCCCCATCAATTATAGATACCTTTCCTGTTCCTAAATGCGATATATAATAGATGATTTTCTCTCTTTTATTAAACATAGACTCGCCTTCACCTCCTCCTTTACTAATAAATCATATTGTGCCATCAGTAAATCTTTATATCATTATTCTAGGTCTATTATATAATTTATCTTAATATTCAATTTTCACTTTTCAGCCTATATAAGTGATTTTAATTATAAATTAATCCAAATAATAACTTAAAGAGTGATCGGTACTAAAACTATATAAAAACTATTTTTGATTCTATTTGAAGTTAGTTTCCGAGTTCACTCTTATACTAAAAAATATGCTTTATGCTTGCTTATTATGCAATATAAATATAAAAAAACTAACCAAGCAAATATTATTCAACTAATTCATAAGTTTGGCTTTTTCCTTCTTTAACAATCTTATACATACTAGTTGGGTAAATATTATTTCTTTGTAATTCTTTTTGTATAGCTTCCATATCTATTTCTTTAAATTTCACTGCTTGAGTACAACTAATATTAATTTTATTAGGAGCAGTAACAAGTTTTACCGCTATATTTTTTCTAACTAAACGCTCGTAAATATATAGCGCCCTGTGATGAGAAGTAAAGACCATGATATAATCGTAATCTTCTATTTTCATATTATCACCTCTATTTTGTGACGCCTTAATTTATACAGGCTCCTTACTTTATTGTATGCTTTAAAGCTGTAGAAGTGACTTTATACTCCATTTGTCCTTCTTCTTAGTAATCGTTCCATAATGGATTGATTCTTTTCTAATTCAAGTTCTTCACTCAATCTCCTTTTTTCTTCATTTATGATCTCACCTTGCTGTTTAATTATTACATTTTCTTCTTGGCATTCTTTCAATTTACTTTCTACCGCTACTTTAATCTTCCTTTCTTCTAGCAATTGTTGTTTTGTATATTCTAACTCTTTTTGAATACTTGTTGTAAGGAGTTCTTCTTCCAAAAACTTTTTTTTTGTTCCCTCTAACTCTTTTTGAATGTTCTTCTGCAATTTCAAGAATATATTACAGTTCTCATCTGACTTCCGCTTTTGTTCTAATATTCTAGCAATTTGTTCCTCATATTCATCTATAAATCTTTGATTTTTTTGTAATTGTAAATTTAATGCTATAATTTTCTTTTCTAAATTTTTCTTTTCTAAATTTACACTAGATAATTCAAGTTTTAAACTTTCAATTGATTCTCTTTCCTGAAGTGTTGCTCCTTTAACTTGATTTCCTTCTTTTTTTAATGAATCTTTCATACTTGTTATAATTTCACTTGGATTAAACAAATACAAATCCAATCCACTAGTTCCATAAATTTTTTTTACTTTAGTAGCACTATCCTTATCTATACCAATAAAACAATTATATCTTTCTACTGTAAGCTCATTACCTCTATCAAAATAAACTACGCTACTCCATTTTTTACCATCAAAGGCTGAATAGGAAATCTTCCCTTGTTCTAGCCAACAAACGTACAATTTATTACTTTTAGTAAATAATATAGGTTCTTTCAATTCTTTTCTACTTTCATGAACTCTGAATTCTTTTATACTTCCGATAATATCTATAGAAACATGATCAAGAAAATAAATAGAGTCTTCTCTAGATTTATTTAGTATATGAATTTCCTGTTGATCCATTAACACTTCAAACCCTATATCCTCTCCTTGAATGCCATAAAGTCTTCTTGCAATCGACCATCTGTGATTTTCAAAGTTACAATAGTTTAAAGATATCTCATCACCTTCATCTGAAATAAAAAATGCATAAATATTACCCTTTTTATTTACATGTACTGAATAATATTCTTTTAAATTAGGTATCAATATAATATCCTGTATTGTGGTAATTTTAGTTTCTTTTCCATTCCATATACAATGCATTAACACTCCATGGTCACTACCATCATTACCTACTAGTAAATAAAAGATGTGCATCTCATCTCCGATAATTTCTACTTTTAAGTTTTGTATTTCAAATTCTTCACTTTCCACTTGATATAGTAGCTTTCCCAACCATTGCGTATCTTTCATAGTACAGTATCTCAGTTCCCCTTTAGTATTACTGTATACCACATGTATTGTCTCATCTACACTAACATAAACATCGAATCCTAGCACCTCTACATCAATTAGAGTTTCTTTAGTCCATTTTCCTTCTCTGTACATAATTCTATAACATAACTCTTTATTGTCGTTTCGTGAAAACTTCCATATGTTATCTTTATAGTCACTATATATCCAAGGATATACACCATTCATACTCACTCCCCCTTTATAAAATTATATTTGAATAAAAACTTATTATGCACTTCTATATAACAAAAAATTATATTAACCTGACTTTTTAATATCACCACTTTAATATTCTGACATATGATGTATTGTAAGTATTAAATATATTTATATTTATCATAATTTTTCAAGAGGAGGAGAATTTATGTCCATTAACTTCAAGAAATTTGTGCCACGTCCTGGTCTTGTAAATAAACAAGGACGTTTACCTGATCCTTCAGAATTAGTTTGCATTGAAGTACCTAAGATTTTTGATCAATGCCTAATTAAAAGATGTCTCGTATACGGCGAAGGTCCAGACACAAATACAACAGATAGTCAATTAAGAAGCGATCCGCTCATTGATCCTAAGAGATATATTGGTAGTAGAGACTTCAATGTAGAGCTACTTTCCGTAGATAAGCTTCCGCTCAAAGGAAAACCTGGTTTTAAAAAAGTAGTTCTTAATTATGTGATTTCTTTCTATGCTGATTATATTGATTGCGATGGCGTAAACAAAAGTGAATTATATGAAATTAATAGGACAGATGTAATTGGAAAGTTCTACTGTCCTGATTCCATAGCTCAAATTTCAGCTAGTTTTGTACCTGTTCAACAGGCTGAAGATTTAGATTCTAACATTATAAAACTTGAAATGGTTGCTGAAGCTCTAGACGGTGAATTACTACAAGATCTAAATGGGGATGATGTTCTAGATATTACTTTAGGTTACTACATTGTTGTAAAATGTGAGCTTATTGTACAACTACTTATCCCAGCTTATGACTACTGTCCAGTTCCAAAAGAACCATGTGAAGAAGAACCTGACGAAGATCCATGTGAGAGATTTGATAGAGCCCCAATTCCTAAGTTCTATCCTGATCAAAACCTAGACCCATTATTCCCAGACTGTGACTGTGACGATAATGAAACTGTATTATCGGACTTGCTATAACTGAAGAATAATTAAGGGTTCTATATCTATATGAATAATGTACCTTCGGTAAAATTAGTAATTGTGAAAGGTGATAATATTTTTAAATATATTATTATATTTTTTTATAAATGCTTATCTATCATCACCTTTCTTCTACAAAAATCATATAATATAATAAAACACTTAACAAATAATTGCATACCTTAATTATTCATACAATTGATTTTATTAAAATTTATATAATTAGAGGGAGGATTCTATCTATGAATTCAATGTCAAAAGGTTATTATGATCCTTGCAGAAAAGAAATTAAAGAGGACAAACATTGTCCAACTATTATAAAATGTGGTACCCCTAGTTCTACTACAGTACCTGCAGCTACTGTAGCAGGTACAACTTTTACCGTTAGTTCTGTTACTTTAGATAATTCTTGCTTATGTAACCCAACAACTAAGCTAGAATTTGCAAGTAATCTTGTTGCTCCAGTTGCTTTTACAGGAACTATAAACTTTCAAGTATTTAAACTATGTAGAGGTCAATTTACCCCTGTTCCTGTTGGTCCTGCATGGACATTTGATTTAGTTGCACTACTTGCATCAGAAACATTCTCATTCTTTGTTTGTGATTGTGATTCTTGCTTTGATGATTGCTGTACCTATACTGTAGTTGCAACTGTTACTAGTGCAGTTACTGTTGGTACTCTTAATATCAACAATGCAACACTTGGAGCAATATCAACATGCGGTAGAAATAACTGTTGCTAAAAGTTAGGCATATATGAAAATAATTTGGTTTAGCTAATTTAAAGTTAAGGACATTTAATTATTGTCCTTAACTTTTTTATTGCAAGCGGTTTTATTGTGGAAGAAGATAGCCATGATAGCAAATACTCCCTCTATTCCATCTAACATTGGAAATCAAAACCTCTTGGGCATAGAATTACAAAATGACCTACATCTAGTTGATGTAGGCCATTGCATTTATACCTTTAAACTTCCGTCTACTCTTTACTAGCTATTATTTGCTTTGCTACTTCATTTGCTGAAATCATTCCACTCTGTAAGGCTCCTTGTTGTGATGCATGTTTTTGTGATATATGCTCTCCTGCAAAAAATACTCTATTCCCCATTTCTGGAATAGTTACAGCATAGGAAAACAGTGTTTTTTCCTGGGGCTTAGATAGTGCTCCTGCTCCCCATATATACTGTACATCAGACCAAATTAATGACTTATAGTCAATAAAATTCTCATTAATATAATGAGGAGGAAGTTCATGCATTTTTTCTAGATATCTTATAACGTCGTTAACTTGCAACTCAGGGTTTTCATTGCCTAATCTCACCGCTTCATGACACCAGCTGTAACTAGCAAGCAATGCACCTGGTTCTTCTGGACTTGCATCAGGCTTTAGCGTCCATTTCCCATATTTATTCGATACTGGTTTCGCATGATCTGATGGATAGTAAACTGAAGTTAGTGGGAGGTCAGTAAAAGATCTTCCGCCTACTATTTTTTTGGATGCATTCCCCATCTCCCAAAACCTTTCCTTAATATATAAATATACCTTTTGCGCTGTTTCATAGTTCATTTCATTTATTGCCTGCATCTTTGTCACCGTAAAAAGAGGATTAATCTCAACCCTCCTCAAGCTTGGAAAAGGCACGGCACATATAACATAATCATATTCCTCTAAATTCTCTTTACTTGTTCCACACTCTGTATATTTAAGAAGAATTTTATCACCTGAAGATGAACTATATATGCCATCAACTGGAGAGCCCATTTTTATATCTACATGACCTAATTTATCTTTATCTATACCTTTATATACATCTTCTATTTCTATATTATCACAAAGTGCTCCATATATCGAAAGCGGTAAGTTAATCATGCCATCGTTAATACGGTAAGTGCACTCAGAATCAGCAGTATAATATTGCTGTAGGATTTCAGTGAGACTTAGCTTAAAAAACTGCTGACTACCATCTAAATAGCCTAACATTGATATCGCATCTTCACTAAACTCTGCATTTTCATAGGCTCTTCTATAACTTAGTTTATCTATGTCCTCTATACTCTTTAAGTATTCGGGTTTAGTTTCAACTAACTCCTTTCTTGCTTCTGATGTAAGAGAATCTAGATATTTTTGATAAAATTTTCTATAAAGTTGCGAACGAACTTTGCTTCTATCACTGTCTGTTAAGTGAAATCTAGGATATATATTCCTTGATATATATTTCCCTTTAGGATCGTTCACAGCCTTTTCACCTCTTACATAAAACAGAGCATTAGTGTTATTATTTACAAATGGGCTTGTGTTAAGCTTAAAAAGATTGATATAATGCCAGGTAGTCTCATGAGATACTGGTATACTCATTGGTCCTAATTCACCATAATATCTTTTATTTCTATCAAAATAATATGTGTATACCCTACCCCCAATTCTCTGACTTGCTTCAAATAAAGTAATGTTGCATCCTATCTTTCTGAGTTCAAAGGCTGCAGCTAGCCCTGCCTCTCCCGCACCAATTATCGCTACCTTAATATCTTTAGCATACCCTGTTGGACAAATGTTTGTTATATCTTTAGGTGGACTCATTAAATCAATTATATTATTTAGATCATCTAATCTATTCTGCATCTTTAGTATATATTCAAGCATCGTGTATCTTTCACAATCAGAAGGATTGTCTATTTGATAAAGAGAGTTTGAATTATTACAAGCATTCATAACTTTCACATCCTAATGTTTTTTATTACATATATAATTATATATGTACTGTATCTTCCATTTCACATTATTTTAATTTATAAATCATCTTAATTGCTTCTACTAATTTTTCTATATCCTCAAAAGTATTAAAATATCCCGGACTCACTCTCACCGTACCAGCATACTCTGTACCAATTACGCCATGTATTAAAGGTGCACAATGGTAGCCTGTCCGTAAAGCAATTTCGTTTTCATTTAATTGTTCACCGACAATCGAAGCGTCAATTCCATCTATATTTAAAGAAATTACTGCACTTCTTTGTTTTTTAGAATCACTTCCATAGATTTTTACATAAGAAAGTTTTTTTATCTCTTCTAACAAATACCCTGTTAATTCTTCTTCACATTTTCGTATATTATCTATTCCAATTCTCTTAATAAATTTTATACCTTCACATAACCCAGCAATGCCTGGTGTATTTAGTGTTCCACTTTCAAATTGATCCGGAATAAAGTCTGGTTGGACCATAAAGTGTGAGTTACTTCCTGTTCCACCTTCCTTAAAATTCCTTAGTTTAATACCATCTCTTATAAATAATCCCCCTGTTCCTTGAGGCCCCAATAATCCTTTATGTCCCGGAAAAGCTAATAGGTCAATATGATTATTTTCTACATCAATGGGAATCACTCCCGCACTTTGAGATGCATCTACCATAAATATAATCCCATTTTCCTTTGAAAGCCTTCCGATACTTTCGATATCCTGAATAGTACCTAGTACATTAGAAGAATGATTGATAATGATCATTTTAGTGCTTCCCTTGATCTCCTTTTTAATATCCTTAAAATTTACATAACCTGCTTTATCTACACCCACCAGAGTGATTTCAACTCCACCTTCATTTAATGAATGAAGTGGCCTTAAAACAGAATTGTGTTCAATTACTGTACTAATAACATGATCCCCTCTTTTTAAAGCTCCTTTAATTGATATATTTAGGGCTTCTGTAGCATTACTGGTAAAAATCAAATTTAAAGGACTAGGTATATTAAATAATTCACATATACCTACCCTTGTTTCCATGATTTTCAAAGCTGATTTCACTGACATATCATGAGAGCCTCGTCCTGGATTAGCACAGTAATTTTTCATGCAATTTAGCATTTCTTCATAAACTACTGGTGGTTTTGGAAAGGACGTAGCTGCATTATCCAAATAAATCATATAAACCTCCTTTTCTAATCACAATTCAAATAAATATATGACTTATCATTAAAGTAAGAAATACCTATGATGAAATCTAAAGTCATAAAGCTCTTGCTTATTATATATTATATTCAAACGGTTAAAGTTTCGTGATTGCTCATGAAAATATAAAGAATATAATTATTTCTAATAATGAAATATATCAATTATTCGCTAACCTATATATAAACATAACAAAATCCCGGCATGGAAAATTCACACTCCGAGACTTTGTTAATATTAATATCAGTAATTTAATTATTTATATATCAAAATTATCTAAACTAATCGATTTATATATGACTAATCTTTAGCAACAATTATTTCTACCACATGTTGATATTGCTCCAAGTGTTGCGTTGTTAATATTAAGAGTACCAACAGTAACTGCACTAGTAACCGTTGCAACTACAGTATAGGTACAGCAGTCATCAAAGCAAGAATCACAGTCACAAACGAAGAATGAGAATGTTTGTGATGAAAGTAGTGCTACTAAATCAAATGTCCATGAAGGTCCAACAGGAACTGGCGTAATCTGACCTTTACAAAGTTTAAATACTTGAAAGTTTAGTGTTCCTGTAAAAGCAACTGGAGCAACAAGATTACTTGCGAATTCTAACTTAGTTGTTGGGTTACACAAGCAAGAATTATCTAAAGTAACAGAGCTAACAGTAAATGTTGTGCCTGCTACAGTAGCTACAGGGATTGTGGTTGCGCTAGGAGTACCACATTTTATAATAGTTGCGCAATGTTTGTCCTTTTTAATCTCCTTTTTGCAAGGGTCATGCTTGCAAGGATCATGTTTGCAAGGATTATAACAATCTTTTGACATTGAATTCATAAATAGAATCCTCCTTTTAATTAAATAAATTTTAATAAAATCAATTGTATGAGTAATTTAGTGTATTATCCTATTTATTAAGTGTTTTTATTATAATATATGAGTTTATTAGGAAAAAGGTGATGATAGATAGAAATTTATTAAAAAATATAGCAATACACTTAAAACTATCATTACCTTTCATAACTACTGATTTTAGTTAAGTTACATTCCTCATTTACCTGTAAAAACCTTAAGTATTCTTTTTATTATAATAAACTCTATAATTTTTACTAATCGTACTCTTCATCATTATCGTCACAGTCTGGGAATAATGGGTCTAAGTTTTGCTCTGGATAGAACTTAGGAACTGGAGCTCTATCAAATCTTTCACATGGGTCTTCAGGCTCTTCTTCACATAATTCTTTTGGAACTGGACAGTAGTCATAAGCCGGTATGAGTAATTGTACAATAAGCTCACATTTTACAACAATGTAATAACCCAAAGTAATATCTAGAACATCATCTCCATTTGGATCTTGTAGTAACTCACCATCAAGAGCTTCAGCAACCATTTCAAGTTTTATAATATTAGAATCTAAATCTTGTGCTTGTTGAACAGGTACAAAACTAGCTGAAATTTGAGCTATTGAATCAGGACAGTAGAACTTCCCAATTACATCAGTTCTGTTAATTTCATATAATTCACTTTTAGTAATACCATTGCAATCAATATAATCAGCATAGAAAGAAATCATATAATTTAGAACTATTTTTTTGAATCCCCGCTTACCTTTAACTGGTATCTTATCTACAGATATCAGTGTTACATTGAAGTCTCTACTTCCAATATATCTCTTAGGATCAATAAGTGGATCGCTTCTTAATTCACAATCTGTTGTATTCGTGTCAGGACCTTCACCATATACAAGGCATCTTTTAATTAAGCATTGATCAAAAATCTTTGGTACTTCAATACAAACTAACTCTGAAGGATCAGGTAAACGTCCTTGCTTATTTACAAGACCTGGACGTGGTATGAATTTCTTAAAGTTAATGGACATAAATTCTCCTCCTTTTGAAAAACTGTAATAAAATTTAATCTATTTTATACTTTCAATACATCATATGCTAGAATAGAAAATTGGTGATGATTAAACCGTATATTATATTACATAAATAACCTAAATTAATAATGACTTATAAAAAAATATTATTATTTAGATTATAATATGGAATCTCTATGATAAAATATAATTATAAAACTAAGGAGAATAAAAATGGAAATAAATAATGTAATTAAAGAAAAACTTTCTATATTAGCAGAGCCTAAATATCAAAAATTTTCTAGTGGCTTATTACCTGGTATTCACAACATCCTAGGTGTTCGTTTACCTGAACTTCGAAAAATTGCTAAAAAACTTGCAAAAGATGATTGGCAAGGCTATTTGCAAAATGCATCAGATGACAGTTTTGAAGAGATTATGCTTCAAGGGATGACCATTGGTTATGTAAAATCTGAGCTTTCTGATATATTGCCATACATCACAAGCTTTGTTAGTAAAATTGATAATTGGTCCGTATGCGATAGCTTTTGTAGTGGATTAAAACTTCCTAAACAATATCCAAAGGAAATGTGGGAATACTTGATGCCCTATATTCTAGATACCCATGAGTATCATATACGTTTTGGAGTAGTCATGCTTCTTTTCTATTATATAGATGATAATCATATTGATGAAATATTAAAGCTATTGGATGGCATTAAACATTCGGGTTATTATGTTAAAATGTCAGTGGCTTGGGCCATATCTATCTGTTATATAAAATTTCCAGAGAAAACAATAAAATTTCTTAAAAATAATACTTTGGATGATATGACCTATAACAAAGCTTTACAAAAAATTACTGAATCATTACAAATAGATAAGGATACTAAATGCGTAATGAGAAATATGAAACGAAAATAAACAGAGTTCTTTGCTTCAGAGGGAGTTTTTACTCCCTCTGAAGCTTTAGAAATCGTTATCCATGGACGTAGCAGCTCTTTACTCCCCCACTTTGAAGAAGATGGGAAAATTAGAGCTGGTAGTCATCGGATAAATCAAAAAAGTGCCCTCTAACAGTTCATAAACTGCTACAGGGCACTTTTAAACAACTTCTTCATGTTAAGGGTTTCTGTGATGCGTTCCTCTGATTGTGCACATTTAAAATTTATCTATCATTTATATCTTTATTAATTGGTCTTCTCATAGATAATAACATTGGTGTAAAATACTTTTTCCAAAACTTATTACCATATAGATTTGCTGTTTCAAAATCAACATGAATATATGGTACATTAAAATCTTTGCAATAATCATTGACGATTTTCAATAGCTCAATACCTATTTTTTTATTTCTATATTCTAATTTTATATAAGCACCAATTTCGTCGATTAAACCACATTTTTTTATAGACATATCTATAAAGTTATTGTTATCAGCAATACTTAAATTAATAAATCCCACCGGAATATCTTCGTGCCATGCAATAAACACATTTCTTTTTAATATTATTTCTTCAATCTCTTCTTTAGTAAACCTGTCTCTCTTAAGAAATAATGGTGCAGACGCATAATATTCATTGGATTCTTCTACAAGCTCATATAAAACATTAGCATTTTCCATGGTAGCTTTTCTAATATCACACATAGATTTTTCACCAGACTCAATATTACAATCATTAAATGCATCTATCAAATATGACCCATATCCTAAATCAAACAATATGTTTTTTAAATTTATATCATTAAAAAATATTGTCCACATATGATTAAAAATATTTTTATTAATCCATTCCTGTGATATACTTTTATATAATTTTAAATATACACTTTCTTTGTATTCTTCAATAGCAGAATGTCCTATTGCTGGACAAAACACTGTATTCTCTCCATTGAAAGGAAATTCATCATATGCCAAGAATCCAACTACCCTGTTGTCTAACTTTGCTACAACTGCACTTTGATTTTTAATTCTTTCAACAAGAAACTTTTCTAATAATTCTGTATCTTGTTTCCAATGTAATGGAAATTCACTATTATCACAATATAGTTCAAATTGTCTAACCCATATCTTTTTCGCCTTATTTATATCTGAGTCTTCCATATTGGTTACTTCTATCTCTCTAATCATTTTTTTATCTCCTTTTCTATTTTGGTATTGTTTATATCATTTTGAAACTTCCTTCTATAATCATCTATATGCTGTCCAGCTTTTTCATTTTTTCTCTTTCTCATCTCTCTTGCTACAATACTTTTATTAAGATTATTTGCCACTGCGGCCTCTGAGAAAGAGTACCCCTCTTCTACCATGTCTAGTGCTCTTTTAAGTTCCGCATCTGTATATTTTCTATTCATATATAGCCTCCACATTATTTTTTCCTTAAAAATGGACATAAAGATACCGCAGACAATCAACCCTTTGTACTTGGCTACTATCTACGGCTACAAAAAACACGACCTTCCTGTCGCGTTACTTATCCTTTATAGGCAGTATTATGAAAGGTTAACTACTCCCGCAAAAATGCAACACAAATAATAGACTATGTCTAAAGTTACATTTAAGCCCATTTTAAGTTTTATACTAAAATCACCCTTTTACTTGTATTCATTAAAAACATCTCCTTTCATAAAATATTATTAGTAAATAACTGTTTACCTTGATAATTATACTTTTTTATGAATATTTTGTCAATTGCAAAATAACAACTAAAGATGTAATCAAAGTAACACCCTTATTCTATATTAACGTTGTTGCATATATAAGGTATTGGGATAGAATCCAAGTTTCTTATAAAACCCTATGGTAGTTTCATTCTCTTGTGATACCGTTACCCCAATTACTTTGCAATTATTTTCTTTCAACCACTCCATATGCTTAATTACAAGTTTCTTACCAATGCCACTTCCTCTATTATGCGCATCAACGTGAAGTGAATCAATTTCTCCTTTTCCATCAATTATCGTTGATATACAATATCCAATATATCCATCATCACTTTTGGCAACAGTAATTTTTATTGTCTGGCTCTCAAAATCTTTGATTCTCTCCTCAAAGCTAATAAACCTATAGGATTCCTTAAAGTATTCTGAAGTATTTTCATGATACTGTCTGTTTTTTTCCCATAAGTTCTTGATAACTTCAACCTCATCATAAGAAATATCAAAAATTTCATTCATATTTATCGCTTCCTTTCAATAGTCTTAATATAAGCATATCAATGTTCCAAATATATACAAGCAATTATGGAGCCGGTCCCCAGAATGTCCCTTGAATATTTCTTTACTTATGTAGACAAGTAGTCCTTTATATTGAGCTGCTGTCTACAGATATACCAAAACACGCCCCTCCTAATTATACTTTTTATGAATACGTCTAAACATTGAAATAACAACTAAAGATCCAATCAAATATAAATACTTACATTTTTCTTGTGATATAATAAATATATACAAAAATAAAGTAACATCTGTTAATATAAATTATTAGAGTGACTGTATAAAATTTAAGAATATAATTCCTTTAACCATACTAATTTAAAATAAGGAGTGACTTTATAAATGTATGAAAATGATAAAAACAGCCTTACAAGCAGTAGCTTCTATATTTAAAGGGAAAAGTGCTATAGAAAGTAGTATTGATGAAAACAGTGATGATATTACTATTGCAGAAGACCAGCTACTGGAAATAATGATTAGAAAATATATAATTGAAGGTGAAATCAATAAAGCTGAAAATATGCTGTTTGAAGCTATCAATTCTCATAAATCCCCTAGAAACTTAGAACTAGCACTATTCTTTTATGAAGAAATAAGTAAATGGACTGAAGATAAACTCATCAGTTGTACTTTCTCAAAAATAGAAATATTAGAAGGTTTAAATACTGTAAAAAGAATATATAAAAGAAGTTAATAATCAAAACTTCTAAATAAGATTTACAAAATCAGAGAATATACACTAAATTTTTGGACATACGTACCCTCTCATCAATCAAAATGAGAGTAGATAAATTTGTGTTTACACAAACTTATCTACTCTCCCTTTTTATCTATTTAACTTAATTCATCTATTATTTTCTTAGCTTCTTTATTGTTAGGATTCAACTCAAAAGATTTCTTATAACTCGCTAAAGCTTGCTTCTTATTACCTTGACATAAGTACATTTCTACTAAACTATCCTAAAGGTTAGCTGATCCTGGAAATATTTTTATTGATAAATTGAGCACATCTATTGCCTCTTTAATTCTTTTTCTCTCCAACAAGTTATAAGCAATAGCGTTAAATTCATCCTCATACACAAGATATTTTTCAATGGAATTTTCCTTTATTGTATAATACTCCTGTAATGCAATTTCAGAATTATTATTAAACATTGTTCTTACTATATGACTAGCAAGTGATCTTTTTATATATTCAACTTCTTCTCCTAAAAGTATATCTAAAATACTCTCGCATAAAACTTTAGTTCCAATATAATCTGAATTAATCATAACAACAACTGCAATACCTCTCTCTGGTAATATTATTAAATTGCTTCTAAATCCTGTATCCATACCACTGTGAGATCTCACTTTATTTTCTTTATATTCTCCCAAAAACCATGCCAATCCAATTTCCGAAGTATAACCACCCCAACCTGTTAAGGCATATTTTCTCCAAAGTTCTAAATAACTATGGGCTTCTAATATTTTATTTCCTTTAAATTTTCCGACCTTCATATTAGCAATAGCGTAGTTGCACATTTCAACTACATTAGAATACAACGTAGAGCTTGGACCATGTGCACGATTATAAGGAAAAACTTCACTAACCGTGGCACCATAGCCATTCTTGATATCTAAGACATGAGGACTTGTAAGTAGCTCCTTTGAAACTAAAGGTTTGAAAAAATTGCTTTCTTTCATTTGTACAACATTGAGAATATTTTCTTTCATATATTTCTCAAAAGACATACCTGAAACTTTTTCAATAACATTTCCCAAAATCTCATAAGCAATATTACTATAGGCAAATTTTTCTCCTGGCTTCCACATAAGTTCTCTTCCACTAATGCTTCTAACGTACCTCTCTAAAGCATCTTCATTATATTGAGGCTTATTCCATTCATAATCCTCTTCATCTGGCATACCTGATACATGAGTTAACAATTGCCTTATAGTTATTTTTTTATATCTATCTCCAAAAATTATAATTTTTACACTAACTTGTGAACTTCCTCTTCTGTTAGCATTCGATACTGGCCTTTTTCAAGGGTTTCATCTAAGGTTAACTCCCCAATAGAAATCCTCTTTAAATATACCACATAACAACCAACTGCCTTTAACATACGCTTAACTTGATGTTTACGTCCCTCAGAAATTGTAAGATATCCACAGACAATAGGCTGATTATAATGTTTTGATTCTATATTATAGAACTTTCCAATATCAGTTTCCTGTTCTAACTCTTCATAGTTCCCACATTTCACCACTTCAATTTTAGCAGGCTTTGTTAATGCTTCACCTTCTCCAATGGAAATTCCATTCTCTAATCTATCTCTATCTTCGTCATCTAATGAACCCAATGCCCAAAAGAAATATTTCTTTTCGACATGCCCTTCCGGACACATTAATTGATGATCAAAATCACCATCGTTGGTAAAAAGCAATAATCCTTCTGTATCTTTATCTAATCTTCCAACATGAAATATCCCATTTATATTATCCTCATGAAAAAAATCAAAGACTGTTTTATTATCAGCATCCTTTCTTGCAGTAATACATCCTGTAGGTTTATGAAACATATAATACACCTTTTCTCTATAATCAACTACTTTATCAAGATACTCAATGATATCGGTACTCTCCTTAATTTCCATTGCAGGCTCTGTTATCACTTCCCCATTTACTTTAACCTTACCTTCTTTAATATAATCCCTACTCTTTTTACGTGTCTCAACGAATGACCCTGCTAAAAATTTATCTAATCTCATATTTACCCTCTTCTTTTCATCAGTAAAATAATTTTAGTTCTCTTATCCTAAGTAAAATAGTAACTATAATAATATATACTACTTTCATCTATGAGTAAAGATGTTCATTTATTAATAAGGTAGTATTTTGATACAGATAATATAAACATAAACAGATTTCTAACCTTCAGAGGGAGTTTTTTACTCCCTCTGAAGGTTAGAAATCGTTATCCAGGGTCGTAACCGCTCTTTACTCCCACTTTGAAGAAGATAGGAGTATTAGAGCGGGTAGTCATCGGATAAAAATGGACTAAGGTAATAATAAATCATGTCTTAATCCATTATTTTAAATAAACATGCCTTATCAAAACATTTTTCTTCCATTTAATAGGAATTAAATTGTGGTATTCAATTACAATACAAACTAATGAATATTTATCTATTCTTAAAAACAGGCCCAAAACCTCTCTTAGTAGATTTTAGGCCTGTTTAATATTATCAAGTAATAAAAGCTTTTACACTTATATTCATTTAGCAATGTTACACTTTTATATTTATATTATTTAATAATTATAGTGCTGCAATTTTTACCTGTTGTTCTTGTAGGACTTTTAGTGTTAAATTCACTACTATTTTTTCTGTGAATCCAGTAAATATTTGTTCTGCAGGAACTATGCAACTTATAGTTGGATTTATATGAATATCAACCTCAGCAATATCTGCTCTTACTAATTCAGTAAAAGGTTTTTCATTAAAGAATTCTGTAGAGAAAAAACTCTGACCACAAGGATTATGTCCAATTACGGGATCTGAACAAGCATTGCAACCTTGAAGTTTATCTGTAAAAAATTCTAATTCACTCTGAATGTCATTTTCAATAAAAATCGGTTCTCTAATAAAATTAATTCTTGTTGTAAAATTGAAAGGAACTTCAACTGTGCAACATCTTATATCTCCACAAACATTTGGACTTTCAATTATACTACAAGTTTTGGTTGCATACTCAATATTTTTTCTTATAAACCCCTCTATAAATAGTATTCCAGTATCAGGTGCACACTCTTGAAAAAATGGAATAATACGAGATTGAGTTAAAAATACATTTTTTTTAATTCGTTTAATTTCCATAGCTGGTTGGTCTAATGTGATAGTAGCTTCAACAGGAATTGTTATGTTTATCTCTGCTAATACAACTGGAATCTTAACAAATACAGGTCCAGATTTAATAACAACAGGTGTTACAGGGATTTGTTTAGTTAATGATTGTACTTTAGACGTAATAGTTGCACAAGGATCTGCTACACATTCATAATCACTTGTATTTTTTGGGCTATCATTCATTATAAGATTTCCTCCTTATCTATCTAATTGTTAGTGTAAAGTTTTTTACACTAATTCTTTTTTAAAATTATATATATCAATGCCCCCTTTTTTTCTGTTATAATTGAATCGCAAAGCCAATCAAAACATCCAAAGGAAAAACATTGCTATGGATTCATGATATAAAGATATCTCATGCTTCCGATGAAGCTTATATTAAGTATTGTAATGCTTGATAAAGATAATATTTCTCTTAAAAACAGACCCAAAACCTCTCTTAGTAAGCTTTAGGTCTGCAATATATCATTTAAATAAGATTAATTTTTCAATTTAATTCCTGCATGTTGCTTGTGTTGCTTCTGTTGCTGTAATTTCTACCTGTTGTTCTTGTAATACTTTTAGTGTTAAATTTACTACTACTTTTTCTGTAAGTTGAGTAAATACTTGCTCTGTAGGAACTGCGCAATTTATAGTTGGATTTGTGTGAATATCAACTTCAGCAATATCCGCTCTTACTAATTCAGTAAAAGGTTTTTCGTTAAAGAACTCTGTAAAGAAGGAGCTCTGATCGCAAGGATTACGTCCAATTACTCTATCTGAACAAGCATCGCAACCTTGAAGTTTATCTGTAAAAAATTCTAATTCACTCGGAATGCTATTTTCAATAAAAATTGGTGGTCTAAGGAAAGCAATTCTTGTTGTGAAATTAAAAGGTACTTCAACTGTACAATGTCTTATATCTCCACAAACATTTGGAGTTCCAGCTGTCCTACAAGTTTTAGTTGCATACTCGATATTCTTTCTTATAAAACCTGCTATAAATAGTATTCCAGTATTAAATTGATCATCTTGAGAAAATGGAATAATACGGGATTGAGTTAAATATACATTCTTTCTAATTCGTTTAATTTCTATAGCTGGTTGGTCTAGTGTGATAGTAGCTTCAACCGGAATGGTTATATTTACTTCTGCTAACACAACTGGAATCTTAACAAATGCAGGTCCAGGTGCAATAACAATCGGAGTTACAGGAAGTTGTTCAGTTAGTGATTGTACTTGGGTAGTAACAGTTGCACAAGAATCTGTTGCACAAGAGTTTCCTACACATCTATTGTTATTTGCATTTATTTTATTGTCATTCATAATAACATTTCCCCCATTTTTATCTAATTAAACTATAGTTAGTGAGACCTTATACTATATAATATATGAATTTCTACTTTTTGTTCATATATAAATAAAAAAGTTTCTTTTATTTAGTAAATGCAATCATAAGCCTGTTGAAGAAACTTTAGAGTATCTAAAATAAATAAACAATATCCTCTTTAAAAATTTATTTGCATAAACTCAACCCTTAAAATAAATAAAAAACTAGGTTTCCCTAGTCTTTTATTTATATTTGTTTCAATTCATATACCTTTAGATTTATATCATAAATTAAATACTATTTTAAGTTAAATTGAGCTTTCATTTCTAGTTTTCCATCTGAAAAAGTAAAGTTAGCGTTTGAGCCATCTTTATTTATCCATGCATAGATTATAGCTTCCATATCCATAATTTTTGTTTGAGAAAGTATTTGTCCCTCACCTAATATACCTTTAACTTCATCATATGTCATTCCTTCTTTAACCTGATTATACTTGTCTAATGTTATTTTTGCATCCATACTTTCTAATCCAGCTTGAGCCTTTGCCGTAACTTCATCATTTTGCATGGTAATGGTCAAATTACTTATACCAGAACCATTCCAAGAATATAGATTGGTTTTAATCCCAGCTACCTCAGATGAACTTTCTTCTTTTCCATCTCCAAGTATATTTTTGACCTCATCATATTTAGCACCCATATTTATTTTCAAAAAATTCTCATAGGTAACTTTTGTGTCTGTTTTCTTTTCCTCTGTAACTGCTGGCGAATTACTTGCTGTATCATTTTGTGTCTCTACAGTTTTAGAGCTACATCCTACTAATCCTAAAATTAATAATCCACCAGTAATCATTGATAGTATTTTTCTCATCATTTCTCCCCCTTATTAGTTAAGTCCTTTATAATTGTATAATAATATAGGTCTTCTTACAATCACTTACATATAATGAGTAAAACTTATATAAATGAAAAAAAGAGACTAGATTTCTCTAATCTCCATATAGCTAACTGATAATATTGACCTTATTTCTGTTATAAAACATCATTATACTTCTCAAAATAACAGATATCTTGGTGTCTTATTTACATACTCACTATATTCCTTTTTAAATACTTCTTCCATATGATTTTCTTCTTGAAGTATTTGTAGATGTATACCAACTACAACTAATAAACCTACAATTACGATAATAAGATTTGCATAGGTAATTGCAGCTCCAATAAACATCAAGTCCATTCCAACAAAGGCTGGATTCCTACTGAATCTATAAAGTCCTGAAGTTATAAGTGATGTTTTTGTTGATTTATCTATACCTGCTCTCCAAGAAGTTTTCATGAAAACCATAGCCAATATAAAGAGTGAAACTCCTATTAATGTAATGACTACTCCAATAATGCTTACTGTAAAGCCTTTACCAAGTCCAACAAACCACTTTTCTGTAAATGATGGAAATAAAGCACTAATAGTCCAAATCCCTATCCCTGCAAAAGTCATTGCTTTTAGAAACCTTTCAATAATAAGACTTTCTTTACTTTTAGTACCTTTACCAAAAACATTAGCTTTAATGTTGTTTTTCTTTGATAATATTATTAGTTTACCTATATATGAAATACCAAATATACATAGTAATGCAAATGAAACTATCTCTATTAACCCCATAATTATTCCCACCTTTAAAATTACTTTTTACTAATATTATTTATATGAATACTTATTCATATGTTCATGTAAATATTATATTCTCACCTATAATTCGTGTCAATAGACTTTATCAAAAATTTCTTATATAAAGAAAAACACACTGTACAGCAATAGGTAAAAATATATATCATATTATGAAAGTAAGAGTTATAATTATTGTAAATCTTATGTTCATTTTTGCTGGCTACTCCTAATTGGAATAATCCGAATAATTTTATCATCACCTATATTAGGATTACCTCTTCCATCTCTATTACTTGTTGTTAGGTAAATTGATCCATCTTTCCCCTGAATAATCTCACGTAAGCGCCCATATCTATTCTTCAACCATGAATCTACGCTATTTACTTTCGTTCCTTTTCCATTCAATGAAATAGTAAGTAGTTGTTCTCCACGCAAAGTAGCAACTAGTAATTTCCCTTGCCACGGTCCTTGTTCTACAAAGGCTATACCAGAAGGTGCCCACGTCTCTTCTTCACTGTGTATTAATGGCTTTTGCACTATAACTTCCTTAGAGTCTTCATTTCCTTGAACCAGAGGTCATCCATAATTAGCTCCTGGCTGTATAATATTTATTTCATCATGAGCGGTCTGCCCATGCTCAGATGCATACAATATATTTCTTGAATTCCAGGCTAAACCCTGAGGATTTCTATGACCAAAGCTATAAACAGGTGAATTTACATTTGGATTATCTTCAGGAATACTACCATCTAATTCTATTCGCAGTATTTTCCCTGCTGTGCTTGTGACATTTTGTGCCAATGCAGAATTACCTGCATCCCCCGTCGTAATATATAATTTTCCATCTGGCCCTATCTTTATCCTACCACCATTATGAATCCGCCCACCAGTGATTTTATCAATAAGTACTCTGTCAATAGATGCCTTGTTATTATTTTCAATCAATCTCACAACACGATTGTTAACTTGATTACCTTCTGCATATGAATGCATAACATATATATAATGGTTTTGAGAATAATTTGGATCTAATGCAATTCCCATCAATCCACCTTCCCCTTGGCTTACAAAGGGTGCACTAAATCTGATCAGTGGCTGCGGAAGAAGTTTGCCATCTTCAATAATTCTAACTGCTCCAGACCGCTCTGTAAAATATAATTTACCTTCATTGCTTATATCTATGGCCCAAGGTACATATAAATTTTCAGCAATAACTTCAACTTCATAGGGAAGTTCTCTTGAAATACCGCTCTTTGCTTTCCCTCTAGAGGCGTTATCTCCACGTAATATCATATTAGATAAAACATTGTAAATCTTTCTTTTCATGCTGCTATCCTCCAAACTTAAATAAATCATATATCAATGCACACTTTATTTATATTATTAAGTATTCATGTTAATGTTCCATTTTTACATAAATAAAAAGAACCCTATTTCTAGAGTTCTTCCTTTAATCATTTCAATATGATGTATTTAAAAATTACATTGCTCTTGATGGAAATACAGCATCTATTACACCAATTACTAAAGCTGCTAATATTGCGCCTAGAAGAGATACCCTCATATTTGGCACTAAAAATTGTGCTACATATATTATTACAGCTGCAATAATAAAACCTTTTATTCCTTTTCCAAAAGGTGATGCATCAACTCCCATGAATGCTTCTACGAAATAGTCTAATACAGTTATTACAACTGCTGCAATTAGATATGACCATAATCCATAAATACTAAATCCTGGAGTTAAAAATGATGTTATACCTAAAATAATTGCAACTAATATCAATCTTCCTGCCCATCTTAAAATACTATTTCCACTAGAACCTTCTTTTCTTACCTCATTATTATCTGGCATAAGAATTCCTCCTTTAATAGAAATTTTAATTTCTTAAAGGTATTATGCCCATAAATTCCAAAAATATAATCTCCTATATACATATTAAATTATTATACTTTTTATATTATCTATTTTCTTCAACTACCTTCTTATAGGCTTTTGTTTCTACAAAAATTTCATCTTTTAGTGGATTAAGTTTATTTTTATGAATCTTATTAAACTGATAAATTACTAATGCTACATTTGCTATTAAAGATAATAAACTTAAAATAAAAAATGCTTTTGGATTATGTGTAGTAGCTACAGGTGCTATACGATCTGCAAAGGAAGGTACTGTCATAACAAACATAATCCATAGGGCAAGTGTCTGTGCACGATGCTGTAGCCATGCTCCTTTTTTGATAAAGAAAGCAGGTATGGTGCAAGAAAGTAACAGTGCCAAACCACAATAAAATGAATGATCTGCTATACAATTATATGTATAGGCAAAATTCCACAAATCATATGCTATAATCCAAGGCCATATCATATCAGGCCATATCATATCCTTTGTTTTATCTTTAGAAATAAAAATACCAACCCATCCGCAAATGGCAATAATGTTTAGTAACCCAGCTATACCATTCATGATATTCCATGATCCTGACATTACCCAAAGATTGTCTACATATGCTCCGTTCCATGCACCATATGTAAAGCATTGAAAATCACGAATAGCTGCTTCGAGAATATTAATTGCCAAAATAAGTGGTGGAAAGCATAATACCCACTTCTTTTTAGCAAGTGATGGAATATAGCGAATAGCCATAAATCCAAGGCACCCTGCCAGTGCTGAGTAAGTTTTTACCCAGTTAAACCAAGTACCTGTTCCATATTCATTTCCTGGAGCTGCAGTTGTTGGCCAAACAAAAATAGTTAAACCTATAGGAACAATTAAAAAAAGTATAATTCCGCCCCATTTTGTTGAACGACCAAGCTCATTAAAAGCCATTAAGGCAAAAAGAATAAAAAGCCAAATAGCCCAACCTGTAAAATTGGTTGACTCATAAAAAAAACCCATAATATTCCCCCCCTAAAAATAATATTTGACATAATTCTATTATGTCTCTTCATAACAAGCAAAGATATGTAAATATTTAAAGTTTAAATATCTTTATCTGTTATCTTAGTAATTATATTACATATTGACTCTTTGGTCAAATATTTAAAACGCCCCAAAACCCCCATGAACAGCACAACTATTTATATAGTTTTATATTTATATAGTTTCCTATATAACTATTTTCCTGTTTAAATATTTATATAGACATATAGTTTTATATACTCCTATTTCTCTATAAATCTAGGTTTATATTTCCCTATGATAATATAAATGCTCAACACTATTGCTCATAACTATTTCCCATTTTCCTTCTATATGCTCAATTTTGTGCATTCCAGTAGTAGATGTTTTAGATAGTTTAGGTGACTTATTTGTCCACTTTATATTATTTAATATATAGTATAAAACATTTATTACTCCACCATGAGTAAGAATCATTACATCATCTTCTTCCATTCCTGTTGAAATATTGTTGCAAAGTTCTAGAAAAGTACTTTGTATTCTCTTGTAAAACTCACTAGGGCTTTCCCCATTTGGATATCTCTCACTCATGTCTAGTGTATTAAAAAAGAGTCCAGGATATTTTATTAATGCATCCTTGTTATCCATTCCTGCCAGAACTCCATTATTTATTTCTCTCCAATCACTACAATACTTCACTGGTATATTAAATTTACTTTCAATCTCCTTAGCTGTTTCAACAGCTCGTCTTAAATCACTGCTTATAATTTTATTAATGCTGTACTTTTCTTTATTATCACTTAAATAATTTGCTAATAATTGGGCTTGTTCCATGCCCTCCTCTATTAAACCCAAATCACTCCATCCACCTCTATAATTTTCATTGTCCATACCATGTCTAACTATGTATATAGCCAATTTACCACTCACTCCTTCCTAGTAACCGAATAAACTATAACTACCATTTACCCTAAAATACTATTACTTTAATCGAATATAGAGCCTATTATTACAATTACATACTTTTATAATAAATTTATAGTTATAATTTGTAAACTATTTTATTTATTATAATATAATCCTTATCCAGGTATGTAATAACTCTTCACTCCCTCTTTAAATTAGATGGAAGTATTAGATATGATATCAACCGCATAAAAATATATAAAAAAGTACCTATAAGCTAAACACTTTTTATGTATCTAACCTATAAGTACTTTTATTTCATTAGTATTTTTATAATGAACTTTATAGAATTTTAAATTTTATTCTTTGCTTTTGTTTCTACTTTTTTTGCTGCTATTAAGAAAATTACAATTGCTACAATTGCACTTACAATTCCTATTGGATATGAAATACTTTGAGAAAGCTTAAAGCCTTCTGGTGCAATTAAAATGTAAGATGTACATACTGCTGTCATAAACGTAGCTGGTATAGTAGCAATCCAGTGTTTTTTACCTTTAGTAACTAAGTACATGCCTGATGTCCATAATACTATTGTAGCTAAAGTTTGGTTAGACCATCCAAAATATCTCCATACTATTCCAAAATCCATCTTAGTTAATATAAAGCCTACTACAAATAAAGGAATACTAATTATAAATCTATTTTTAATAGGTCCTTGATCAAGTTTAAATGAATCAGCTATAGTTAATCTTGCACTTCTAAATGCTGTATCCCCAGAAGTTATAGGACATGCTACAACTCCAAGTATAGCTAGTAATCCACCTACTCTTCCAAGTAAGCTTCCGCAAATTTCGTTTACTACCCAAGCTGCTGTATGACCTTCTATTGCCATAGTAGCATTTAACTCTGCTACTCCACCAAAGAAACTCATTGCTGCTGCAGCCCAAATTAAAGCAACTACACCTTCTGCTATCATTGAACCATAGAATATTTTTCTACCTTGCTTTTCACTAGTTATACATCTTGCCATTAAAGGTGATTGTGTCGCATGGAACCCTGAAATAGCTCCACAAGCAATAGTTATAAATAGCATTGGAAATATTGGGTTTCTATCTGGATTTGAATGCATATTAATCAAATTAGCCGGTATTATTTCTGGTATATCAAATCCACCAAAAATTAATGCACCACCAACACCAATTGCCATAACTAATAAACAAATTCCAAAAATAGGGTATATCTTTCCAATAAGCTTGTCTATAGGAACCATTGTTGCAATTATATAATATGCAAATATAATATATATTAATAATGTAATGTTTAATCCTGTTAATCCTTTTAATATACTTGCTGGTCCAGTTACAAATACAACTCCTACAAGAACTAAAAGTATTACTGAGAATACTCTCATAAAGTTTTTGAAGCCTTTTCCAAGGTATTGACCTACAACTTCAGGAATACTTGTCCCATCATGCCTTACTGAAAGCATACCAGAAAAATAATCGTGAACTCCACCTGCAAATATACATCCAAAGACAATCCACAAAAATGCTGATGGACCCCACATTGCACCTGCAATTGCACCAAAAATAGGTCCTAAACCTGCTATGTTAAGAAATTGAATTAAGAAAATTTTGTATGCAGGCATTTTAACAAAGTCTACACCATCCTCTAGCCTTACAGCAGGAGTTTGAATTTTTTCATCTGCTCCAAAAGCCTTTTCCACAATTGCACCATAAATAAAATAACCTATAATAAGAGCAATAATCGCTAAAATAAATGATACCATTTGGACCCCTCCTAATTAATTATTTGTTAACAAAATTATAATATGTTTTTTAGGAGTTTATACGGTTTCATACATGAAAAAACAAAAAAAGCACATCAAGTGCTTTTATATGCCCATTATATGCTTAAACTCACCTATATTATTTCTACTTACGGGTATATCAACTTTCTCACCTTGTAATTTTAACATAAAGGTGTTGTTAAACCACGGAACTATCTCTGTAATTTTATCAGTATTAATAATATATGATCTATGACTTCTATAAAAGAGTTCTTTGGGAAGTTTTTTATAAAATTCTGAAATACTACAGTTTACATTATATTGTACTCCATTAATATAAATTAAAGTTTCTCGTTCCTTTGCTTCACAATAGGAAATATCTACTATATTTTTTACAATCATCTTATTATCTTTCCAAAGGGTTATTTTATTATTTATACTCTTTTTATCTGAAAGTTTATCAATTTTCTTTAATGTACTAACTATTCGTTCTTCTGAATAAGGCTTTAATATGTAGTCATAAGCTTGAATTTCAAAGGCATCTACAGCATAATCTTTATGGGCAGTAATAAAAATTACAAGGGATTGCTTTGGAAAATGATTAATAATTTTACATAATGCAATGCCATCTAGTTTTGGCATATTAATATCTAGGAAAATAATATCTGGTTTATTTTCTTCAATATATTCTAAAGCCTTAATAGAATCATCAAATTCATTCACTATTTTTATATTACTGAAATTGTTTATAAAATATTTTAGCTCTTCTCTTGAAGGAGATTCATCATCAACAATAATACAATTCATACCATCACTCCCTTATTTTACTTACATTGAAACTGATTCTAGTACCGCTTTTCAATGTTTCTATCTTTAATCCTTCACCATAAATATATTTTAATCTATTATGAACATTTGATATGCCTATTTTATTTTCTTCCATTTTATCTTCATAGACTTTTTCTATAATATCTTTTGAAATTCCAATTCCATCATCTTCAATAATTATCATAATGTTGTCCTTGGAAACTTTTTGAACTTCAATTGTCACTGTCCCTTCACCTTTACCTTTTAAAATACCATGTTTTATGGAATTTTCAACTATTGGCTGAATGATAAGACTTGGGATTTTAACATCTAAATCATCTTCAATATTATAAACTACATGAAGTTTCTCCCCAAATCTTGCTTTTTCTATTTCTACATATGCTTTAACCTGCTCTAGTTCCTTATAAATATCTACATGGTTTTCCCCTATATCTAAATTATACCTTAAGTAGGTAGATAAATTAATAATTAGCTCTCTTGCTTTATTAGGATTAAATCTAATAAAGGAAATTATTGTATTTAGTGCGTTAAATAGAAAGTGAGGATTTATTTGGGATTGCAATGCCTTTATTTCAGCCTTATTTGCCATATTTTTCAGTTCTCCAAGCTTACTTATTTCTAGCTGGGTAGAAATAATTTGAGATAAGCCTACAGCCAAATTTATATTTCTAAAGGAAATGGCATTATCAGTGCAATAATATATTTTTAATGTACCTATTACTTCATCTCCTTCTTTTAAAGGAGCAATAATTGCAGATTTTAAACTACAATTTAAATTAGGACACTCTATCTGATTTGCATTTGTTAGAGAAAGTAAATTTCCTCCTTTAATAACCTTTTTTGTAGCCTCTGTTATAATATTTTGACCCTTTATGTGGTGGTCAGCTCCTACTCCTACGTGAGCTAATATATTCTCTTTATTTGTTATAGATACTGCATCTGCATTAATTGATTCCCTTATTATTCCGCATATCTGTTCTAAGGAATTTTCATTCATTTCTCTAAAATACGGTAAGGTTTTATTTGCAATCTCCAAAGCGATTTGTGCTTGTTTTGCTGCAATTTCTTCCTTTTCTTTAAGTATTTTTTGAATTATCAATATTAGAATTGCAATTCCAATAGCATTAGCAAAACTCATAGGAAAATATATGCTCTTTACAATGGTTAAGGCATTGCTAAAGGGATGTGCCATTGTAAGTATTAGAATCATTTCTAAAATTTCAATTAAAAGTCCTCCAAATAACCCGTAAAACCACTTGTTATTTTCATTTGATTTACTATATATTAAACCCGCAACTATTCCCGAAATTATAGTAGTTATTGTGCATGGTATTGATGTAATACCTCCAATATCTACAAGCAATCTATGAACTCCAGCTATAATACCTGCCATTGTCCCTACAAAAGGTCCGCATAGTATTCCCCCAGTCATTACACCAATAATTCTTGTATTAGCAATGGCTCCATTAACCTCTGTTCCTGTGTAGGTTCCCAAAATTCCAAAGGCTCCAAAAATTATTGAAAGCACAATTAGATCTTTCTTTTTAAATTTATCCTTTTGTACTATTTTCTTAAAGCTCCCTAGTCTTGAAACAAAGAAAGCAATAAGGATTATATACCCTAAATTATTCGTAAGATTTCTTAGTAATTCAACCATTAAAATTAACTCCATTTCACTAAATGCATATTTTAAAAACATATATCGAATATTTTACCAGTTGTTTTTATATCTAAATAAGTTTCTATAAATATTATATATAAAATTCTAAAATATATAAACAAAGTTATTAATACTTGTTGTGTCAAATAAGAATGAGCACCCCTAAGAGTGCTCATTCTTAACTTAATAAATTATAATATAATTAATCTATTATAATAATTCAAAAGTTCCTTTTAAATCATCATATATCTTCTTATAAATCTCATAATATCTTTTATATACTAGGGAATTTTCTTCTTTTGGAAATTGTACACTATTTTCAGAAATTGCTATGCTACAAGCTTCATCTATATCCTTATATACGCCAGTTCCAACTCCTGCTAGTAATGCTACCCCTAAGGCTGGCCCTTCTGAAGACTTATTTGTAGATACTTTGCAGTTAAACATATCTGCTAATATTTGACGCCATAGTTCACTTTTTCCGCCTCCACCTGACACCATCACATTAGTAGGATTCATTCCTGTGTCTTTAATGATTTCCATGCAATCTAAAAGTGAATAGGATACTCCTTCAATTACAGCTCTTAGCATTTCATTTTTTGTATGAGCAGCTGAAAGTCCAAAGAATACACCCTTTGCCTTAGGATTTAAATGTGGTGTGCGCTCTCCCATGAGATATGGAAGATATATTACTCCCCTTGAACCTGCAGGCACTTTTTCTGCTTCTTTAGTCATAAGTACATATGGATTAATTCCCATACCTTTTGCTAATTCAATTTCATTAGTACAAAAATTATCCCTAAACCATTTTAAAGAAAGTCCTGCACCTTGGGTTACTCCCATCATATGCCATGCACCTGGCACTGCATGACAAAAGGTGTGTACTCTTCCTTTCTCATCAATTATAGGTTCATCTAAATGAGCAAATACTACTCCTGAAGTACCTATAGTCGAAGATATTTGTCCACTTTTTATAATACCATTTCCTATTGCACCAGCTGCCTGATCTCCTGCTCCCCCAACTACTGGTGTATTCTCTTTAAGACCAGTAACCTCCGCTGCTTTTTTATGAACTTTTCCACTGACTACAATTGATTCATGTACATCTCCTAAATACTCTATAGGAATATCTAAAGCATTAAGGACTTCCTTAGACCAGCACCTATTTTTAATATCTAAAAGCTGCATTCCTGAAGCATCAGATACCTCCGTAGCAAATTCACCTGTAAGCATATATCTTATATAGTCCTTAGGCAATAATATTTTCCTACATTTTTCATATATTTCAGGCTCATTATTTCTAACCCAAAGTATTTTAGATGCTGTAAATCCTGTTAGAGCAGGATTTGCTGTAATATCTATTAATCTTTTTTCTCCAACTTTTTCTGTAATCTCAACACATTCCTTAGCTGTACGTTGATCACACCAAATAATAGATTTTCTTAATACATTTCCATCTCCATCTAACATAACTAAACCGTGCATTTGTCCAGATAAGCCAATACCACTAATGGATTCCGGATTTATATTACTATCTTTTATAACTTGATTAATTGTTATACATACTGCATTCCACCAATCTTGTGGGTCTTGTTCTGCCCAACCAATCTCTGGCTGATATAATGGATATTCTGCTGTAGAAGAGGAAATAGGATTTCCTCCCCTATCAAATAGCACTGTTTTAGTACCTGAAGTTCCAATATCTATGCCTAATAAGTACTTCATCTTCTAGCCACTCCAATCAAAATTATTAAAGCTTAATAACTGCCTTTACTACATCATTCTTATTTTCTATAACATAGTCAAAGGCTTCCTTTGCGTCACTAAAATCAAATTCATGGGTAACTATTCCATTAACATCAATTTTCCCATCAGAAATTGCTCCTATAGCTGCTGGATATATGTTTCTATATCTAAATACACTTTTTATTTCAACCTCTTTAGTCATTATTTGCATGAAATCGAACTCAATTATATCCTTTGGCGCAAGTCCTACTAATACAATAGCTCCACCTCTTTTTACTAAGTAAGGTGTCTGCTTTATTGTATGCTCAGATCCTGCTGTTTCAATAACCACATTAGCACCAGCATTGTTTGTAATCTCATTTATTACAGCTAGTACATCTTGATTTTTTGCATTTATAACTTTAGTTGCACCTAATTTTAGGGCATAATCTAATCTCTTATCTATAACATCTACAACAATAACATTTGTAGCACCATATGCCTTACAAGCTAATAAAGTTACTAAACCTATACATCCTGCACCTAAAACTACAACCGTATCCCCTAATTTTACATTTCCTTGTGATACGGCATGTAATCCTACTGCTAAAGGTTCGACTAAAGCACCCTCCTTAGTTGATACATTGTCTGGTAGTTTAAAACACATACTTTCTGGATATGTTATATAATTCATTAAAGAACCATGATATGGCGGTGTTGCTAAGAACTCAACCTCTGGGCATAGATTATATTTACCACTTTTACAAAATTCACATTGACCACAAGTTTGACCTGGTTCTAAAGCAACTCTATCTCCAACTTTTAAATTCTTAACTCCAGGGCCTACTTGAACTATTTCTCCAGCACATTCATGACCTAAAATAAAATCTCCATCTACTATGAAGTCTCCTATTCTACCATGCTCATAATAATGTACATCTGAACCACATATTCCTACATATTCTAATTTTATAAGTACTTCTTTATCCTTTGGAGCTGAAACCTCAATATCTCTTGTTTCCATATTATGAGTTCCACACATATATACTGCCTTGTTTATCATCTTTATTCCTCCTAAATTAAGTTCAATTATAGACCTTGCACAAAACTGTACAAGGTCTACATTTTTTATTAGTCTATATTACCTGCTTTTTTATGAATTTCTATAAACTCATCAGCGTTATCCTTTGTGATTAATGGACAATCTACCATTATAGTATCACGCTCTACTTTACCAGTCATAACATCATATGTTAGCTTAACAGCTTTTTCTGCAAGCTCGTAAGCACTTTGAAGAGTAGTTGATGTCATTTCACCATTTTTTATAGCTAAACAAGCTTCTGCTGTTCCATCAACACCATATGATAATATATTTGTCTTTCCTGCTGCTTTAGCTGCTTCAAGAGCTCCTACACACATGTTATCATTCATAGATATTATTGCATCAATTTCTCCATGAGTTTGAATCCAGTCTTCCATTAATCTCATCGCTTCATCTTTATTCCAATTTGCAATTTGCTCATCTAAGATTTTAACGTCTGGTCTCTTTGCAAAGAATTCTTTTTCCCATCCTTCACGTCTCTTATCAGAGTGCATATTACCTGCTGGTCCCATAAGAACTACAACTTTTCCATTTTGAGGAACTTGCTCTAAAGCAAGTTTTGCATTTTTAGCAGCTTGATCTACTGGGTCTGCATCTACTGCAGCTGCTCTATCATTATCATTAATACGGTTGTTTACTGTAATAACCTTAACACCTTTATCCATAGCTGCCATAGCTGGTGCTACTTGTGCTTCAGAATCAAATGGTTGAAGAAGAATTGCATCATATTTCTTTGTAACCGCATTCTCAATATGAGATGCTATAACTTCATTCTTGCTATCTCCATCAAATATATCTACCTGTACATCCTTATAGTTTGCAGCTACTTCATCCTTTACTGCATTTGCAAGCCATGCAGCAAAAGAATCTCCTTGTGCCCTTGCAATATATGCAACTTTATAAGTCTTTTCACCTTCTGCAGCTGGTTCCTCCTTTGAAGTATTAGTACATCCCACAGTAAGTGATAATGCTAGTAACGATGACATGGCTAAAGCTAATATTTTCTTTGTTTTCATATCATTTTCTCCCCCTAATTATATTATTTTTATTATATTTTGATTTTTACTTAACTTGATTTAGTTTAAACAGAACTTCCTTTGGTTTTCACTAGGGTTTTGTCTTTTGTTTTATCAGTAATACTACCTAGCTTTTTACTTTCTCTTTTGTTCTTAGATTTTATATCGTAAATTACTGCAAATGCAATAATTACTCCCTTTACTACTTGTTGCATATAAGATTGTATTCCTACTAGGTTCATTATATTGTTTAAGAATCCCATAATGAATGCTCCTGCAAGGGTTCCACCTGCAGTTCCTATTCCCCCAGTAAAGCTTGTTCCACCAATTATTGCAGCAGTCATTCCTTCAAATTCTGCTCCTATACCAGCATTAGGAAGTCCAGCATTAACACGAGACATAAATAACACACCTGCGATTCCAACAAATATACCATTTATAAGATAAGCCTTCATCTTAGTTTTATTTACGTCTATTCCTGAAGCTCTTGAAGCCTCTTCACTACCACCTACAGCATAAACACATCTACCCAGCTTTGTATGTTTTAGGATGTACCAAGTTAAAAGAGTAATTCCAGTCATGAATATTACAGGAATAGGAATAAATCCTATAGAGTTTTGTCCTAGTACAATAAAATCTCCTATTTGATAAATATTTTGACCATTTGTAAATAATAAGGCTGCTCCTCTTGCTACAGTTTGCATAGCTAATGTGGCAATAAATGGAGGTGCTTTAAACTTAGTTACCATTATCCCATTGATAAAGTTACAAATAACACCTACAAGCACTCCAACTAGCACTGCTATTTCCAAAGAACCTGTTGCCTTAAAGGCTGCAACAGAAAGCAGACCTGATAAAGCCAGAACTGAACCTGCTGATAAATCTATAAGTCCACATATAATTAAAATTGTTTCACCAAAAGCAATAATAGTGGTTATTGATATTTGTCTTGATATATTAGTTAAGTTTTCTCCTGATAAAAATACAGGACTGATTAAAGAACATGCCATAAACATAGCAAGTAATACAACGTAAATACTATATTTACTTGAGGTTTTTGACCATTTATGTCTAATATCTATCATCTTCATCCTTCTATTCCCCCCTTGTAGCTAACTTCATAATAGCTTCTTGTGTAGCCTTTTCTCTATCTATTTCTCCAGTAATTTTTCCAGATGCCATAACATAGATTCTATCGCACATACCTATGAGCTCTGGTAATTCAGAACTTATTATTATTACTGCTCTATTTTCTTTTGCAAGTTCTGTAATAAGTTTATATATTTCGTACTTTGCTCCTACATCGATTCCCCTTGTTGGCTCATCAAGTATAAGAACATCTGGATTTCTAAGCATCCACTTTGCAAATATTACCTTCTGTTGATTTCCTCCACTTAGAGAATCAATAGAGGTTTCTAAATTAGGACATTTTACCTTCATTCTTTCACATATATTTGATACACTACTAATCTCTTTTTTACTATGTAGATGACCCTTATAAAAGAATTTTTCTAAATTAGATATGGATACATTTTCAGTTATACTTCTAATTCCTACTATTCCATATCTCTTACGATCTTCTGATAGCATAACTATTCCATTGTTAATACTATCTTTTACATTTTTTATTTTTACTTCCTTACCCTTAACTTTAATCTCACCTGATAGGTATGGGTCTAGTCCAAATATTGTTCTAGCCACTTCACTTCTACCTGCTCCCATAAGACCTGCAAAACCTACAATTTCTCCTCTTTTTACATGGAAATTGATATCCTCAAAATGTTTTCCATCAGTTAGTTCTTTAACCTCTAACATGGTTTCTCCGATTTTAATATCTTCCTTAGGATATGCATTGGTAATTTTACGGCCTACCATAAGAGAAATAACCTTGTCTATATCTAACTCACTAGCTGGCTTAGTATCAATAACAACCCCATCTCTTATAACTGTTATCTCATCAGCTATTTTAAAGATTTCTTCCATCTTATGAGATATGTATATTATACTTACACCCTTACTTTTTAATTCAGCAATCTTATCAAAGAGAATTCCTACCTCTTTTCTAGTAATTGCAGATGTAGGTTCATCCATGATAATAACCTGTGAATTATAAGACATAGCCTTTAGTATCTCTAGCATTTGTATATCTGATACTGTAAGATCTTTAAATTGTGTTGTTGGCGAATAGGGTAAATTTTCTTGTTTTAAAAGTTCTTCTGTATCTTTTCTAATCTTCTTCCAATTAATTTTTCCTAATTTATTTACAGGCTCTCTTCCTAAAAATATACTTTCTTCAATAGTAATCTCAGGTATATAATTTAGCTCTTGAAATATCATAGATATACCATGCTTACGAGCTTCAATAGGATTCTGTATCTTAACTTCTTTTCCATCTATATGAATACTTCCACCATCAGGCTGATATATACCATTTATTATCTTCATAAGTGTAGACTTACCAGCTCCATTTTCTCCACAAAGCACATGAACCGTTCCCTTTTTAACAGAAAAACTTACATTTGCTAAGGCAGTTACTCCTGGGAAAAATTTCTGTATACCTTTTAATTCCAGCTTTGGTATATTGCTCTCCACCTTTATCCCCCCTTGTAAACTTTTAATTTCATTCTATGGCATAATTATAATAAAAAAATAATTAACCTATAATGGAAAATAACCTTAGTTTTGTGCAAATTATTCTCGCCTAATTTTTCACAAAGTTCTTTGTGTAATATATTAATATTTTTGTGTAATATATTAATATATTTGTGCAACATAATTATATATATTTCTACATTTTTTTCATTAATCTTAATTTTATATAAAAAAAATACTACTTAACATAGTTAAATAGTATTAATGTGCTACACTTTATCTATTTTTATATGGTATCTTTATATTGACCTACAGTTAATCCTGTTACTTTTTTAAAAGTCTTATAAAAATACTGTTGATCTGTAAATCCGACCCTTTGATAGATAACTTTCATGCTATCTTCACCTTTATTAATCATTTCCTTCGCTTTTTCTATACGCAGATTAATAATATACGAAGAAATATTTATTCCTGTCTCTTTTTTAAATAAAAATGATAGGTATTGTTTAGATAGATTAATATGAGTAGCGATATCTTCTAGTGTAACTTTACTTGAATAATTTTTTTCAATGTACTCCACAACTTTATTTATAATATATTTAGAATTCTGATCATCCCTTATTCTTAGAACTAACTGACATATCTCCTCTAAAAATTTACACATTAGTTTTGATATAAACATAATTCTTGTAGAATCCATAATTTTATTGTAATACCCCTGATATAAGGTATCATAATCATTACCTTGAAAATATTCTTCATACTTTTCTAATATACTAACAATAATATTACAATACATAAGCTTACATGTTAACTCTGATATTTTACAACCATTTATTTTCTTCTCTATACTCTCTATATGACTTTTTCCACCCTCTAGATTTCCTTCTTCTATAAAGTTTATAAGAATACTCTTAGATTGTTTTTCGAACTTCAGCATATTTATATCCTTCAATTCTTTATTTTCTCTAGTTTCTACTACAGAACCCAAAGGCAAATAGAATATATCTTTTGTTCTTTCTATATATTCCTTAAAACAATTTGGAAATTCTCTAAGCTCACTAAACATAGGTGTATATATTACATCTAGCTTAATATTAAAATATTGCATTACAGTGGTCTTTATATATTTAATTACCTCTTGTACTTCACCATATTTAATATCTTCCTTGGATATAAAATATATAAGTCCATCCTCCTGTTCCTTCAGAACACATTGTATTTTTTCTTTAGAAAATATCCACGTTATAAGCTCTATCATAGCATTTTTCACATTTTCATTTTCTCTTTCTTTAATAGATGTAATAATATCATTAGTTTCAGGGAAGAAACCTAAAATAGAATATTTTCCTCCATAAATATTAAAGTCTATCTGTTTAAACCCCTCAAAATCTACTTCATCAAAGGAACTTGAACCATCTATAAGATATTCTATAAGCTGACTTTTACCCTTCATTAAGGTTTCACTAGCCTTATCCTTACCTAGTGCATCCTTATCCATATTATCTAAATTTCTTTTTACCTCTAGCATGGTACTTATAAGTTCCTCATCCTCTACCTCTGATTTAAGAATATAATTATTAGCTCCACATTTTAGAGCTTGTCTTACATTTGTAAAATCATCATAGCAAGTTAATACCAGTATTTGAGTTAAGCTATCTTCTTTTCTTACTTCTTCAGTTAACCATAAACCATCCTTCTTAGGCATTTTTATATCTGTTATAATTACATCTGGGTTATATAGCTTATACATCTCATAGGCCTTTTCACCATTTGGAGCCTCACCTATAACTGTAAAGCCTATGCTATTCCAATCTATTGTGGATTTTAATCCTACTCTTACAAGAACCTCATCATCTACAATTAAAACCTTATAAACTTTCATCACCCTCTTTATCTACTAAAAAGTCACCAGTAGGTTTCCTCATTATACTCCTAGGAATCGTCACCTTAACATATGTACCTATTTCACTTCTATTTCCTATCTTAATCCCATATTCTTCACCACAATAAAGCTTTATTCTTTCATTAACATTGTTTAATCCAACTTTACTAAATTTATTTACATCCTTTTCTTTAGTAAAGATTTTTTCTAAATCCTCTTCACTGATGCCAGGTCCATTATCTTCTACAAGAATAATTAAGTTTTCACCTTCTATACATGCTTCTATAGATATTTCCAATGGTTCCTCTTCTTCATCTTCCCTAATTCCATATATCAAAGAATTCTCTACAATAGGCTGTAAAATTAATTTCGGTATTGAGCAATTAAGGCAGTCTTCATGAATATTATAAATAATGTTAACTTTTTCATTGAATCTTAGATTTTGTATTTTAATATAATTCTTAACGTAATCTACCTCATCTTCTAGAGTAATCATTTCCTTTCCTAAGTTTATACTTACCCTTAGAAGTTTTATCAGTGAAGTTACTGCATTACTTACAGATTTATCTCCTTGTATCTTTGCCATCCACTTTATAGTATTTAGTGTATTATACAGGAAGTGTGGATTAATCTGAGCATGCAATGTCTCAAGTTCTAACTCTTTTTTTATTCTTTCTTCTTCTACTAGCTTATCAACAACTTCATTCATCTTCCCTATCATATTATTAAAGCTGTTTCCAAGTTCCCCTAACTCGTCAATTCTATCTATATTTATGCGCACATGTAAATCTCCATCTTCAGCCTTCTTCATCATATTTCTCATACTCACCATGGGTTTTGAAATTTGAGACGAAAAGAATAAACAAATTATTATAGTTATAACTACATAAATTATTACACCTATTAACATATATCGTTGCATATTTGTAATTTCTTTGTATAGATAATCTTTAGTTACTATTTTTACAATCTTCCAATCTGTTGATGTAATATTAGAGTATATACATACCTTTTCAACATTATCATCAGTAAACTCTATTGAACCCATATCTATTTTAGATGATAGAACTTCTTTTGCATAATTTTTTTCTTCTATATTCTTTCCTATAATTTCTTTATTAGGATGACTAATTATTTGACCCTTTTCATTACAAATAAATAATTCACTATTCTCCTCTGTAATTAGACTTTTATAAGAATCCTCTAATATGGTTTCATCTACATCAATAAATATTGTTCCCATATCCTTTAAGCTATTTAAGTCTATTATCTTTCTTCCTAAAGAAAAATAGTTCTTAGGAATTTCTCCCGACAATATCTTAACTCTAACAGGAATTGTATCAAACCAAACTAACTCACCATGAGTCATATTGATATTATTAATATCAATTCCCTGTTTAACATAGGTTTTGCTAGCCCCTACATTATAAATATTATGTTTAGTTGTAAGGTATATACTTTCCACCTCTTCATTTGTAGTACAAAAATTTCTCAGTATATTATTTAATTCCTCATGACTTTTAGTTGATGAGCCTTTCAAGCTTTCAATAAAATCTCTATTGGTAACAACCATGTCTGACAGGTCAGCAATGCTATCAATTATAAAATCAATATTGCTTCCTGCCTCATATACAGATTGTTTTGCAGATTCACTATACTTTGTAGTAATAATTGATTTCATTACATTGTTATAAATAATATATATAAATCCAATAGGTATAAATATTAATAGAATAAAAATAACTAGCAATTTATTTCTAAAGCTCTTTCTAATCCATGAAGTTCTCATTTTATCCCCGCTCTTCATTGTAGTAAACTCAACTCTTTTAAAATTTTATCTGCTACTACCTTAGGATCTAAATCATTCTTAACCATATCTCTTACATTATTAATAATAATTTGCTCTACAAAATAGAAATTACTAATCTTAGATCTAAAATATACATTATCCTCTTTCCAGACCTCTAGTAGTGCAGGTAAGTGGTTTAAATTACTTATTTCATTTGTATTACTTTTTACATTTTCTATAATGTCTTGTACATCCTTGCTATTATATACAGATTTTCTTGGTGGCATGCTTCCACCTTCTGGTTCCCATAAAACCATACTTTGAGTCTGAGGTGCAGTAGCCCAAACTATAAATAACCAGGCAGCTTTCTTTTCAATTTCTGAAGCATTACTATTAATTCCTATTCCTGTTCCTCCATATATATTGGCACTTCTCACATTTCCATAGGGCAAGATGCTATAACCAACCTTACCTGCCACTTTAGATAAATTAGGATTTTCTACTACAGCTCCATTTTCATCCCAGTTTGCCATCATTGCAATTTCACCATTCTTAAAAGCTTCCGCAGTATCAGTCCAATTCCAATTAATACTATCTGGTTCACCCACTTCTACCATCTGCTTGTACATACTTAATCCATCTTCAAGGTTATGATTTTTAACTGAAACCATTTTGGGTTTTTCTACTCCTAATGTATTAACATAGGGATCATCAAAATAATCCCCTCCATAGGATTCAAGGACATTAGAAAAATCGCAATATACTGAATTATGTAATTGAGCCATTTGTGCACTTCCATATTTAACTTCCTCATCTGGAACATTTTCATCAATCCATTTTGAAACAATACAATACCTTTCCCAAGTAAAATCTTTCTGTCCTGGAGTCCAATCAAATCCATTTTCAGCCATAAACTGTTCTCTATACTTTTCGAAAATATCCTTTCTATAGAAGAAAATCATAGTTGTAGTATCAAAAGGTATAGCACATAACTTAGTTTTATCTCCAAAGTAGGATAAAATATTTACCTGATCATCAAAGAAATCCTCCATACCACCTGGTATATGAGGCATTTTAGGATCATTATTATATAAATTTAAATCCTCTAGATTGTTATGAAACCTGTTAAGAGTTTGATATGGATCTACATAAACAAGTTGAAACTTTGCTCTTTCAGATATAAAATCATTATTTATCTTATTTATCATTGTACTATAGTCCATTGGTCTAATGTTTACTCTAATACCAGTTTTTTCAGTAAAATTTCTACACTCCCTAGAAAGAATATTAGCATTTATATTATTTTCTACTACAAAATTAAGGGTAGTACCTTGAAATTCCCTCCATTGAAATCCCTCTGGTGTTTCTATATTGGGTAATTCATTATCCCATGGATAAAAAGGCGCTTTAATTTTATTACTAATTAATTCATCATCTTTAGACTTAGCCATTATTATATTTTCGCTATAAGTAGTTAAACAAAGCATCATTACAGCCATAATTACAATGAAAATATAAATTCTTTTATTTCTAATAATAATCACCTTCCTCCTTTGTTTTTATATAAAATACTATTCCATTTAGCTACATTATACATAATAATTCTACATATTTAAATGATTAAATCACTATTTTTTCATTAAAATGCTACTCTATTAAAAAATAGAAAAAAAGAACCCTCATAATGAGAGTTCTCCAATGAACTTATTTTTCTTTTAATGCTTCTGGTAATAATTCTTCAATCTTGTTTACTGGTATACCATTTCTGAATTTAACATCCATTCCACAAACTACAGCATAAAATCTAGCATATACCTGTTGAATTTCTTCAACTTCTGGTGAATCTGTTCGATATGAAAAATATAAATTAGTCAATTCAATGGCAACATCATATTCATTCCTTTGTATTGGTGTTGATTTCAACTTCATGTCTTCTTCCATCTTAATCACCCCCTAATAATATTTTACATTAAATACCATAGAAATGCAACAAAGGATAATAAGCCAGTTTGTAGATAATAAATTTCAAGGTAATGTTTATAAAAGTTAAAGCCGCTACTTAAAAACTTAAATAACGGCTGTTTATTAAATATCAGAATTATATTACTGCAACCTATGATGTGGAATAAATCACTAAATAAAATTTAAAACTTATTCACTTTACATATGTCTATGATTATCATTTTAAAAGTGCATTAGCTATTAATTTATCCAATTTACGGATATCTACTCCCTTTTGTAGATTTACTTTGATTTGACCTGCTCTAGTCCATAATTCAACTTCTGCACTAAGATCAAAAAGCTTCCCTGCATTTTCAGTAGACCACATGTTAATAGAAGAATATGGTAAAGAATACACCTCTACTTTCTTGCCAGTAAGCCCTTGTGCATCTCTTACAATTAATCTTTTATTAGTAAAAATTGCACTATCTCGGAATGTTTTATAAGCAGCAATTGCTACTTCTCCTTCAACCAATAAATCATTAACATCATTTGGAATTGGGCATTCAGATACTAGTGTCCATGTTAATATACCTTGTGTTTCTGCCATTTTATTTACCTCCTATAGTAAATCTTTGTCTCTATTTACTATTCTGCATCTATGTAGAAAAACCTTCCTCAATAAATGATTTTTTTCAAGCTTTTGTAAAAGTATTAGATCCACTTCATTTATTGATGATATTAATATACATAGCTATAATAACCTCTATAACTTATGATACTAATATTTAATCGATATTCTTTTCAATTAAAAACAAAAATGCGATAACTTAAATACTAAGATATCGCATTTTACTTTTTAGTTTCATACTCTAGTAATAATAGTAACCCCTTGCCATTTTACTCTCTGCAAGCAGTTTAGATGCACCTGTCCTTTCCCACTCTTCCACCTGTTCAATAGCTTCCTGAGGAGTTTTTCCCAAACCGACAAGGACACCTGATAGGATAAATTCTTGATATAAATGTTCAGGATTAATCCCTTCTCTCGCTTCTGCTAAAGCACGAGTTACTAATGGAGTTATATACCTTACCCAGTCATCTGGCGTAAATTTAGAAGTATCCTGCATTGAACGTCTATTCATAGATGGACTTTCCATACTTCTGTTCAAAGTAAAAAGATAATTATATTTTGAAGAGTGTTTCAATTCATCTGTAATTATATCAAATAAAACATCTCTTTGTGGGCCCATACCTAAAGCTTTTCTAATATCTCTATATCTTTCTACCGCTCTTAGCTCTCCGAATAAAGCTTTTTTAATACCATCTATATATGACTCTGGTCTTTCAAAAGACTCGTCTTCTACCGTTGGAATCTCCATACCGGTAAAGTCCTTATAAATTTTTCTAAACTCTCTATTATGTCTACGTTCATCATCTCGTATAGACGTTATAATGTCTTTTTCTTCCACAGTAGGTGCCATACTTATGAGAAAATCATAAAAAAGTTCATCTTCTCTTTCACCTTGAACTGCCTCTTTCACTCTCTCAAGAGCCTCTTGTAACTGAGTATTATACATCATTTGATTCTCTACTCTAGGCTTAATATACACTAAAATTTCCTCCAGAAATAATAATTCAATAATATATTATGCTAGGTATCTATAAATGTGAAAATAATTACTCTTTTCCTTCCATATTCCACACCTTGTCCATCTATAACTACAATTCGCATTTTATCCCCCTATATTATACCAAATCAAAAGCCATAATTATTGGGTGGTTTATATGTTATAGAAATCATTTTTTGAAGCTCCACAGATTGGACAATTTTGAAGTGAAAGAGGTATTTCTAATCCACAATCATTTAGTAAATCCGCGTTACTTAAAATATCCACTGTGTTTCCGTCTGCAGCAATTTCACCCTCTTTTATCACAATAATTCTTTTACAAGTATCAAATACCATATCTAAATCATGACTAGTTATTATTTTTGTGTGCTGAAAGCCTTTTAATAAATTGATTAATCTTCGTCTTGATTTAGGATCTAAAGCTGCTGTTGGCTCATCCATAACTAATACATCTGGTTCCATTGATAGAACCGATGCAATTGCAGCAGCTCGCTTTTCTCCACCTGATAATTTAAAGGGTGCTCTATCTTTCAAGTGAGATATTCCTACTAACTCTAAAGCCTTTGTAACTTTGATTTCAACTTCTTTTTCATCAAAATTATAATTTCGTGGTCCAAAAGCCACATCATCATATACAGTTGTCATAAACAACTGATCATCAGGATCTTGAAAAACCATTCCTAACCTCTGACGAATCAAGGGTAATGTTTTTTTTGATACATACACATCTCCTATGACCACCTCTCCGTTACTTGGAAATAGAACTCCCATCAAAAGCATTAATAGTGTGGACTTTCCTGCACCATTGGCACCAATAATTCCCACAGATTCACCGTGATGGATTGTGAATGATATATCTTTTACTGCTACATGTCCATCAGGATAGGAAAAATATAAGTTCCTTACCTCAAGTTTATGACAACTCATCTATTTAATCACCCCCGTAATTAATGAACCTATAAGCATAGGTATATTATAAATTCTTGCTAAAATGAAAAATATACTCCAACCTGCTAAATATGCAAAATCACTAAAGCTTAATTTTTCAATATTTCCTGTATTATACTCACCTGTAAATCCTCTCATATTCATAGATTGATACACCCGTTGTGCCCTATCAAATGTCCTAAGTATCAACTGTCCTGCAAAAGAACCCCAAACATTTCTATGTATGCCCTTTTGTCCAGGCGCCCTAAGTAAATATGCTCTCATCATTCTAGAAACCTCTTCTATCAGCACAGATATATATCTATATGTTAATAATAACTGTAATACAAAGATTTTAGGAACTTTCAGCATACGCAATGCTACAGCCAATTTATCCATTCCTGTAGTTGCAATTAATAAAATACTAACAGTTACCGTTAAACCACATTTTATAAAAATAGATAAAAATATTACCCATCCTCTTGAAATAACAATACCTCCTAGAGCCATTGTATGATGATTAAATAAGGGGTTTAATATGCCAATTCCAATAATAAAAGGCTCTACAAGTAATAGTCTTTTAAGGATTGGAACAACTGGCAGCTCTGCTAACACAAAAATAACCACAGGATAGAAAATAAAAGACAAAAGACTACTAATTTCATATCTTCCAAATGATACAACTACAGTTAGGTAAACAATTGTAGTTAATAACTTTGTAATGGGATGAAGCCCATGTATTGTGGTTTCTTTCCCTGCTAAATCACCTAGAAGTCTCATATTATAAAGAGAATTTATTACTTTTGCCATGTAAAATCAAATCCTTATTGTAGAATTTTACTGGTGGTTTCATTACCACCTAGCTTATTTTTATTATTAAACTTTTCTTTTCTTTTTTTAACTAAGCTGATAACAAATCCTGTGAATGCTGCCAGTGCAAGTGTCAATATTCCACCAACGATACCTGAAACACTTGTTCCAGCACTAACTGCAGGCCATTGCTCTTCAACTTCTACAGCTGCTTCTTTTTCACTTTCGTCTTCCTTTGCCTTAAAACTGTAATCAGGTAAAAACGCTATCTTACTTTGTATTTCTGATAATGTATTATGAATTCCATCTGGTGTTTCAAATTCTGCTGTTCCTGAAGTTTTTTCCATAGCCCATTCCAATCCATCAGGATTTGAAGAGGCAAACCAAGAAAGCGTTCCGCCAACTAAAACTACTCCAATTACCAGGCTAGTAAGTATCTTTTTCATAGATATATTACCAAGAGCTTCTCCTCTAGCTGCCTTTTCTAGAATTTCTGGTCTAGCCTTCCATACAAAAGTAACAATTGCTGATGTAACAAACCCTTCAGCTACTCCGATTGCTAGATGTATTGGTTGCATTAACAATAAAAAGGTTCCAAAAGGCAATTCAGTCTTTCTAGACATAAGAGTCTGAAGTACAACGCTAAAAGCTCCTATTTGAAGACCAACTATAGTAGATGCCATTGAGGCACCAAAGATCTTCTTAGTAGTAATCCCTTTACGTGTAAACCATTTATAAATTAAAGGGTATGCTATAAAACAAGTATAAAATCCAAGGTTAAATACATTACAACCATAGGCAAGTAACCCGCCATCTCCAAAGAACAGTGCTTGAATTAACAAAACAGAAGCCATAGTTAAGAATCCCGCATAGGGCCCTAATAATATTGCAAGTAGTATTCCTCCTCCAATGTGTCCACTAGAACCAGTACCAGGGATTGAAAAATTAATCATTTGTGCAGCAAAAACAAAGGCTCCCATTACCCCCATTAAGGGAATTTTCTTTTCATCCATATCATTCTGTATTTTTTTAATTGAATAAGCTGTAATTCCAGTAGTAGCAGCCAACATAGTTCCTCCCACCACTGGTGAAATCAAAGCATCAGCCATATGCATAATATTCACTCCTTTACAAAATAAAATGCTCCCCAAAGTCAAGCATTTAAAACCATCTATTTTATCTCCGCAGTTGTAAATCGGAACCTCAGTTGTAAATCGAAACGCAACCCTTTCGACACCAATTAGGTTGTATTAATAATAAATATTTATTGTAAATCAATAAATATTTATTGACAATTCTATTTTCCAAGTATAAAATGATATTAAAAGGTACAGAATTTATAAAGTACTTAATTGCAAACAAAAATTAATCTGAAGTACAAAAATTTATAGGAGGAAAATTAAAAATGAAAAAATATTTATTTAGTATTCTTTTAGTAGTAGCTAGTATAGCGTGTTTTACGATATTTAATGTAGTAGGTTCCGAAGTCTTGCCAGATGGAACTCTATCTGAACCATTCTTTCTTATACCAATAGGATTTTTATTTGCTGGCATAGCTATTATATCAGCAATAATAATTTTTATAGTATCTAAATTTGTAAACAACAATAACCAATAAGTGTATAATCTATTATTTTCAATTAATAGATACGTATTAGAACTTAATTATTGTATATTGTGTTATCTTAATAGTTCTAGATAGCAGAAATAGGCCTATAGGCCTATTTTTTGCCTTCTATAATCATAATATATCGCTTTACATCATCATTTTAATTTCTTTAAACTCATCAAGGTCAGTATAAAGTTCTCCCTTGTATGGATTTCTCTTAGTTTTCTTTATTTTATATATCATATAAAGAAATACAGCTATATTACTTGCAAGAGCTATAGCTCCTAAAATTGTATAAATAGTAGTATTGTAAGTTGATTTAACTACAAACATTCCTGTATCCTGGAAATTTGGAAAAGTTTGAGCAAACATGCACCATATAGCTAAGGTCTGAGCTCTATGCTGTAGCCAAGCACCTTTTCCAACAGTAAATGCACATAGAGTTGGTGCAATGAGTAATGCTAAGCCTGCATACCAAGAATGAGTAGGTATGCAATTATAAGTATATACAAAATTCCATAAATCATATGCAATAATCCAGAACCAAAGCATATCAGGCCATAGCATATCCTTACTTTTGTCCTTTTTAGTTTGTTTTCTAATTACTATTCCAAACCAACCAGTTATAGCAATGATATTTAGTATACCAGCCGCTGCATTCATATAATTCCATGGACCACCCATTACACCTACTACTTCTCCTTCAATAGCTCCTGAATTCATCATCCAATAAGTGGATCCAACCTCAATATCTCTTGCCACTGCTTCTATAATGTTAATAGCTAGAATCAACGGTGGAAAGCATAGTGCAATTTTATTATCAGCTAGTCTCCAAACAACCTCACCAGTAATTTTATCCTTTTTCTCGATATGACGAATACACCAAAATCCAATACATCCTGCTGTTGCAGAATAAACTTTAGCTAGATGGAACCAGTCAGTATAGGTAACATCCTTTAAAACAGTCATCCAAACAATTGTTAAAATAATTGGCAAAATAACAAAACTAAAAAATCCTGCCCACTTCTGTCTTCTAGAAAATTCATTGAATAAAAACAAACCTGCAAAAACTACAAACCACATTCCCCATGCAGAAAACATTGTTGCTCCTTCAACATAATTAAATTCAAACATTTTATTCACCCTCTACCCCTATCTAAATTTAAAATTACTTTATAAAATCTTTTATAGTTAACTAAGTTATTTAAAAAGTTTCTTTACTTTTTTAGTTGTAATTTTCACTTTACGTTTAAGAATTTGCTTTATAACTACAGGTTTTAAATCCTCATAGGCTACACCCTCACCATCATATTTTCTTACAAGGGAAATAGCATCAAACTTACATTTAGTGGTACATTGTCCACATCCTACACACAGGAATTCATCTACAACCGTTGCACCACAGCTAAGACAACGTTCTGTTTCCCTTTTTATCTGGTCTTCAGTAAATGTTTCACGCAAGTCTTTAAAGGTTTTCCTTGACTTGCTTCCATCTACATGACCTACACTCTGTCTAGGAGTACTATCATATCCTTGAAGTTCTATATTTTCCTTATCTAATGCATGATATTCTTTTCTATCTCGACCAATAATCAAACTTTGTCCTGGCTGAACATAACGATGAATTGAAATTGCACCTTCTTTACCTAAAGCAATTGCATCTATTGCAAACTTAGGTCCTGTTAATGCATCACCACCAGCAAAAACATCAGGCTCACCTGTCTGTAATGTAAATGGATCTGCTTTAATAGTATTATTTCTATTTAGTTCAATTTTACTACCTGATAAAAGTTCTCCCCAATTCATTCCTTGACCTATTGAAAGCAGTACAGTATCAGCCTTAACTATGATAGTGTTATTTTCATCATAAGATGGATTAAATCTTCCACTCTTATCAAATACAGAAATACATTTCTTGAATTCTACTCCTGTAGCACGACCATTTTCAACAATTACTCTCTTTGGTCCCCAAGAATTATTAATTTCAATATTCTCTGATAATGCTTCCTCAATTTCCTCTGGAAGTGCAGGCATTTGTTCACGACTTTCCAAACAGTACATTTTAATTTGTGTATTCCCAATTCTAGTAGCTGTTCTCGCAACATCTATGGCAACGTTACCACCACCGATTACGATTACATTGCCTTCAAGTTTTAACTCCTTACCCAAGTTAACATCTCTCATAAAATCTATACCGGTTATAACATTTTCTACATTTTCACCTTCAATACCAAGTTTCCTTCCCATACATGCACCGATTGCAATATAGAAGGCTTTAAAACCTTGATCCCTTAATTCATTAAGACTTATATCTCTTCCAACCTCAACCCCTGTCTTGAATTCAACGCCTAATTCTTTCAGTATGTCAATTTCAGCATTTATTACATTCTTTTCAAGCCTGAATGAAGGTATTCCTAAAGTTAACATTCCACCAAGAACATTTTCTTTTTCAAACACAGTTACTTTATACCCATCAATGGCTAAGTAGTATGCACAGCTAAGACCTGAAGGCCCTGCTCCCACAACAGCAATTTTTTTATCGTACTCGTGCTTACGTTTAGGCACATATCTATGATCAGTATTTAAATCTTGTTCAGCAATAAATTTTTTGATTTCATCAATAGCAACTGGATCGTCAATATCTCCCCTAGTACAATCTGTTTCACACTTTCTTGGGCAAATACGTCCACATACTGCAGGAAACGGATTTTCTTGTTTGATAAGTTCAAGAGCTTCCCTATATCTTCCTTGAGATGCAAGTTTAACATAACCTTGAACTGCAATATGAGCTGGACAATTGGTTTTACAAGGACTTGTACCTGTATCAACTACATCTTTTCTATTGGTTCTATAATCAGGATTCCATTTATCTGGACCCCACTCAGTATCTCGTGGAGTATCAATTCTCTTTATCTCAGTAGTTACTGGTGTTTTTGAACATAACTTTTGCCCCAATTGTAGTGCATTAACAGGACAATTTTGAACGCACTCTCCACAAGCAACACATTTCTCTTTGTCCACTTTAGAAACATAGTTTGAACGTACCATGTCAGCGTTAATAAACATACTAGCAGTTCTTAAAGCAAGACAAGAACATCCACAGCAATTACAAATAGCATGAGTTTTACCAGAACCATCTAAGTTAGGTATTTGATGCATTAAGCCGTTTTCTTCTGCTCTCTTAATAATTTCAAAGGCTTCTTCACGAGTAATCTGTTTGCCCCTCTTCGTACGTATATAGTATTCTGCTGCGTGACCCATCTGAATGCACATGTCTTCCTTAAGATGACCGCAGCCTTCTCCCATAGCTTCTCTTGCTGTACGGCATGAACAATCAGCAACTGAAAAAATATCATTATCATTAAGATACTTAGAAACTTCCTCATAGGATGCTCTTCTAGTTTCACCTTCAATGGCATGTTCTATAGGTATAACACGCATAAGACCTACTCCTACAGGAAAACTTCCTGCTGTCTTAGGTCCTCTTACTCTTCCATAGGCTTCAAAAGCCCTAGGAATCTGAGGATACTTTTTAACATTCTCCTTATTGTTAACCATCATTTCCATGATACCTGGAACCCAGGTCTCATACCAAAATGTATCTACTCCATCAATTTCATTTACAAAACAAACCCCTGCATCCGCTAATTCTAACAAAAGTTCTGTTGTTCTCTCTACAGATTTGCCACATAAAGGAGCAACATCTTTAGCAGTAACCTTTTTACGTATTTCCATACAAAGTACCACCTCAGCCATTTCTTCTGAAACAACAGGTTCAAGAATCATATACTCTGGATCTGTAGCTTTGATTTCATTTTTCGAGCCACGTTTCTTATTACTGATGTGATTTGCAAGATCAAGTACCTTTTCCTTGACCATATATTATCCCTCCCCAAAATAATTATATGTCATCATAAACAAAACTATAAACACCAGCGTTTACAATGAATTGCAAAGATGGCAAGACTCATTATTATTATTATTAACTATATTAAAATAATCAGCACTTTTAGGTTTTATTAAGTTATTAAAACAAAAGTAACCGAAAGAAGCTGATTATTATATATAGTCAAAATATTTTAAAGTAAGTTTATAATATTTTTAATGTTATGAATTATTTAAAGTTATTTATTTTTCCAATTATCTATTTGTCCACGTATCCAGTCAGCCCATTCTCCAATTCCTTCTCCAGTTTTAGCTGAAATTGGAATAACTTTAATATTAGGATTCAGTTTTTTTACCCTCTCTTTTACTGCCTCCATATCAAATTCAAAATAGTCCGATGCATCTATTTTGTTGACTAATAAAACATCAACTATTGAAAACATTAAAGGATATTTTAAAGGCTTGTCATCTCCTTCTGGTATGCTTAGAATCATAGCATTTTTTGATGCACCAGTGTCAAATTCCGCAGGACACACTAAGTTTCCAACATTCTCCAATATTGCAAAATCAATATTATCTGTTCCAAGACCTTTTAAACCTTGTCTAGTCATATCAGCATCAAGATGACACATTCCTCCTGTATGCAGTTGAATTACTTTAACTCCAGTCTTTGAAACCTTGTGTGCATCCACGTCTGAATCAATATCAGCTTCTAAAATACCAATGTTCATTTCATTTTGAAGAGCTTCAATTGTTCTTAAAACAGTTGTTGTTTTCCCTGAACCAGGTGATGACATAAGATTTAATAAAAAGACCCCATCTTTTTTCAATTCTTCTCTAAGTAGCTCAGCCTGACGATCATTGTTGTCAAAAACACTTTGCTTAATTTCTAAAACTTTAAATGCCTCCATGTAAACTCTCCCCCATTTCATATTTAATTTAGGTTACTTTATTGAAGTAGGTTACAATATATTATTACCAACCGTTCCACAATATAACATAACAGTTGTTATGTTTATAATATAATACACACCTACCTTTGTCAATGAATTAACATTCGAAATAATAAATATGTTATGAAAATACAGACTATTATGTCCTTGATATAATAGTCCTATGATATGTGAACCATGATGTTGTAAAAATATGATATACTATTTTTAAATGGGGTGAATAAAATGAACGCTAATGAACCTAATGAAAAAAAGCAACATATTTTAGATGCTGCAATTAGTGTATTTATAGAAAACGGCTTTGAAGAAACAAGTATGCGTCAAATAGCCTCAGCTGCTGGGCTTACTACTGGTGCAATATATCATCATTTTAAGAATAAGGACGAGCTATTCTACCACGCAGTAAAGGAAGCTATGTACTTTGCTCAAAAACTTTCTGAAAAAGATGAAAGTAGTAATCTTAAAAGCACTGAAAATATGTTAAATGAAATTAGTAATAAAGTTAGAGAACGTATGTCTAAGGTTAATGAGCAACGCCTTTTGGTTTTATTAATAGGCTACGTATTATCCAAGGGTGGCTCTCTTAGTGAAAGCCTTAAACAAGATTATAATGAAATAATAAACAAGGTAGCAGATATGTACTTCTACGCATTTGGTATTGAAAATAAAAACTGTAAGAAAAGTCTTGCTGCTATTTTAATAGCAGCTCTAGATGGTGTTGCAATGCAATATTCTCTAGGGGTTTTAAAACAGGAAGATCAAGAATTTAAAGACACTTTTATGAGATTTTTCGCAGAAAGTATTCCTATATTTATGCAAAAAAATAAATCCTAAACTAAGTTACATAAAACAAGGATGCTTATAATTTTTACATAGCATCCTTATTTTTATATTGCTAAAATAAATAATATATGTGTGATTTTTATAATGAAAACTCTAATTGGTAATCCCTTGGGTCATTTTCATATAGTTCTTTATTTATTTCCTCTGCTTCTTTACAGCCTATTGAAAAATAAAATGCAATTGTTTCTTCAGCAGAACCTGCACAAATATAAATTTTATCTGCTTTCCACTCTCTTGCAACATTGGCAGAAAGTACGAATAAATTTTTACCTATTCCTTTATTTCTACACTCTAAGGTTATGAAAAGCTGATCTAATAAAACATAATTAAATTTTTCACCAAAAAATTCACGATTAACTGTTGAAAACCCCAGTAATTTATTATTATCATCAAAAGCAGCAATGGCACTTCCCCCACTTAAAATGGTTTTCTTCAAATTTCTTAGATGATATTCATAGCCGTTTGGCCAATCACAATCTTGGTAATTTATTTCTACTAATTTACGTTTGCCACCCACATCTCTCCATGCTTTTCCTATATATTGAGATGGATTCATTTTGTTTATATACTCACATTCCTCTAATTCTAATTTTCTATATATAACATCTCCCATACTTCCACCTCCAAATACTCATGCAAAATAATCCTATTCTATAACACTTTGAACACCCTAGAAATTTTCTCTTACCACTAATTTTTTACAATAACTTCACTTTTATATTTACTATTTAAATAATACACATATTCTAGTAAAAATCCAATAACTCTAACATCAGTAAAATCTGTATTCTCAATTAAATTTTTATTTTCAATGAATAATTTTAGAACTGTTATCCCAAAATAGTATAGAGATATATAGTGGCATCTTTCCATAATGCTTGAAAAATTTTTTTTCTTGCAATTGAATTGATTTTATTAATATTTTAAATTTAATTTATATGACTTATAAACCTAGTTAATATAAGCCTTAATAGATAATTTAAAAACTGATTTTATTTTCTAATTGTTTATTATATAGGTTATTTATGTAAAGGTGACCATTAATTAATTGAAAATTCATTATGCTTTTCCACTTCACATTAGTGAAGATTCATGATAAACTTATTTTTACCAAAGAATTTCCTAGTAACAAATTTAAAGCCACAGAAACTTATTTTTTTTATTTAACGTTATAGGAGGAAAATATTATGAAGAATCTAATGAAGAAATGGAATGGATTAAGTTTAGTAAAACGTATAATCATAGGTTTAATCATAGGTATTATATTAGCCGTAACCATTCCTAATGTAGCAAAACCATTATCAATTTTTGGATCTTTATTTGTAGGTGCTTTAAAAGCCATTGCACCTATCCTAGTCTTATTTTTGGTAACCAGTGCTATTTCCCAACACAAAAGTGGTCATGAAACCAATATGAAAACCGTTATTATTCTTTATCTTTTAGGAACATTCTTAGCCGGACTTGTAGCTGTTATTGCAAGCTTTATGTTCCCGGTAAGTCTAACCCTTGTAGCTGGGGTAGAAAATATTACTCCTCCTGGCGGTGTAGTAGAAGTTCTTAAAGCATTACTATTAAACCTAGTTGATAATCCAGTAAAGGCTCTTTTCAATGCTAACTACATTGGTATATTAGCTTGGGCAGTAATTCTTGGTTTTGCCTTAAAAAATGCTGCAAGTTCTACAAAATTAATAATTTCCAATGTTTCTGATGCATTATCTCAAATGGTTGTATGGGTAATAAATTTTGCACCCTTAGGAATCATGGGACTTGTAGTTGATACTATCGTTACAAGTGGAATAGCTTCACTTCTTAGCTATGGAAAATTACTTTTACTTCTACTTGGAAGTATGATTTTTGTAGCTCTTGTTGTAAATCCAATAATGGTGTACGTAGCTATTCGTCAAAATCCATACCCCCTTGTATTTAAATGCTTAAAAGAAAGTGGAATCACAGCATTCTTTACACGTAGTTCTGCTGCTAATATTCCTGTAAATATGAGTTTATGTGAAGAACTTGGTTTAGATAAAGATACTTATTCAGTATCAATTCCTTTAGGTGCCACAATTAACATGGCTGGTGCAGCTATTACTATTTCTGTTTTAACTCTTGCAGCTGTTCATACTCTTGGTATCCAAGTAGATATTGGTACAGCAATAATTCTTAGTGTACTTTCTGCGGTAAGTGCTTGTGGAGCTTCTGGAGTAGCCGGAGGTTCACTATTACTTGTTCCTCTAGCATGTAGCTTATTTGGAGTTCCAAGTGACATTGCTATGCAGGTAGTTGGTGTAGGTTTTATCGTAGGTGTTATTCAAGATTCTGCTGAAACTGCACTTAACTCATCCACAGATGCACTTTTCACAGCAACAGCTGAATTTAGTAAGTGGCGTAAAGAAGGTAAAAAAATAAATATTTCTAAATAGAAATTAAATACTAGTGTAATTCTTATATAAATATAAAAGCCTCCAAGGATAGCTTATAAACTATTCTTGGAGGCTTTAAACCTTTATAACCACTATAAAAATTAGAATCACCTTTTGTGTATCATGGATATACAAAAGGTGATGAAAAAATTCATCACCTAAATATTACTTCTTAAATATTCCAAAAGGTTTTCCAACAGGTAAAAATACTCTTCCAAAGTGAGTATTTAATACTGCTGCTGCTGAACCATAGAAAGATACTAAAGCTATTGCTAACTCAGAATAAGCAGCTAGCATATGTGTTCCATGCTCCATTATTCCAAAAGTTGTTAGCGTTAATCCTAAGAATAGGAAATCTATCAATAGGAATATTGTAAATAACACCTTATGAGTTTCCATTGCACCTATAGTCATAAATATTGTAAAAATTAAATACCCTAAATAAGCAACTCCTAATTGATTTATGTCAGCTTTAGCTGCTAGGGCTGGTCCAAATACTCCATTTTGAATTAACCAAGTAAAACCAACACCATACCAAAAGAATGCATAAGCACCAAAAGCAGTTGCTCCAAAAGTGTTGTTATGCTTAAAATCATTTAAACAAGCCAACAATTGTGCTGTTGCTCCTAAAAATATTGCCCATGGTAATACTAAAGATACTCCCTCTGTTAATCCTAACTTTTGAGATGATGCTACTAATGTTACCATTGCTAGTCCAAATAAACCTATTGCCGACGGATCAGCTACTACTACTTTAACCTTTGTTTCTTGCATAATATCCTCCTAATATAAGTTCACACAAATTTCATACTTTTAAACAATAACAAAAATATTATCCATTGTCAATAAAAATTATAATGTTTACATATTTATAAACTATTACTTTGAATTATATAAAGAACTATCCATCAATATTAATATGCAAAATAAAAAAACCGCCACAATAAGTGACGGCTTAAAATTAATAATTTTCTTTTCTAACTTCGAAATAACTTTGAGAATATTTACATACAGGACAAACTTCAGGAGCCTTTTTTCCCATTATAAGATGTCCACAAACACGACATTCCCACATAGTTTCTTCACCTTTTTCAAATACCTGTTGCATTTCAATATTTTTTAGTAATTTACGATAACGCTCTTCATGAGATTTTTCAATAGCAGCCACTCTACGGAATCTTTCAGCTAACTCCTTAAATCCTTCCGCTTCTGCATCCTTTGCAAAACCATCATACATATCTGTCCACTCATAGTTTTCACCTTCAGCTGCATGTAAAAGATTTTCAGCAGTGTTTCCTAAATTACCCAACTCTTCATACCATATACGAGCATGCTCTTGTTCATTTCTAGCTGTCATTAGAAAAATTTCAGCTAACTGATCGTATCCTTCTCTTTGTGCAATATTGGCGAAGTATGTATATTTGTTTCTCGCCTGGCTTTCACCTGAGAAAGCTTCCATCAAATTCTTTTCTGTCTTTGTTCCTGCGTAAATATTTTTAATCTCTTTTTCTTCTTCAATTTTAACAAATACTGAGGCTGGTTGTTTACATTTAGGACATCTAAAACCTTCTGGCAACTCCCCTTCATGAATATAGCCACATACTGAACAACGATATCTTACCATTTTTTTATTCCCCCTAATTTAAAATTCTTTATTTGAAATTTTAATTATTTATTTTTTCACAATTCATTCCTACTATTTCTTATTATACCACATAATATTTAATTTCCCAATACTAATTAGGTTCTCGAAATTTTATAATAGAGGGTATATCGTGCGTTTCTGTTACCAGTAAATTAAATTTTTAAAAACCTACTTAAATATTAGTCCCTTTTACCATTTCTATATTCTCTCATTAAACTGATAGCAGATAGGAATCCAATGTACAGTGGAATCATCACTAGCAAGATTGCAAAAAAATCCCTTGCTGCAGAATATGATGACGTTGTAAATCCTTTAATACAAAGATGACCTAAAAAATATGATATAGGCAAAAATAGAATTTTTATTGTCACATTTTTTACTTTTTCATATCCTCGGAATACAAACATAATTATTCCACAAAGCATTACCAATGCTAAGTCAATAACTAAATAATATGCCAAAACAAGTCTTGGCAATGTGAAAACACCTCCACCAGGATTTTGGTCATTACCATATATTAATCTATCTTCACTTCCATTAGTCATATAATAGTAGACGGAATCTACCACTTCACCATTTGGATTCAAAACAGTATTATTTGCAGGATTTTTAGCAATACTTCTGTTCCAAATACTATCCCATGCAGTTATATTGTAAACATAACCTGTGTTGTCATCATTAGGATAACTACTTATATCATATCCTGATACTTTATCACTGAATAAAGCAAGTACCGACCCATTATCCTTTTCTATTAAGGATACTGTGCCTTCACTATAAGGAATATACTTTGGCGCAGTAAAAAAAGCAATTGTAATTGAAGCAATAACTATGGTCAACATAACAGAAAAAATAATTGTTTGGAGTTTTTTCTTACGCAAAGTAGCCTTTAGATTTCTCAGTGGGGCTACATCTGTATCTATAGGTGGATTATTATATAATTTCATCTCATCAAGTTGCTTTCTACAATCCTCACAAAAACTAATATGCTGTTCCACAATAATGCAAGTATCATTACTGGCAATATTTTCTAGATATAAAGGCAAAAGATCTCTAATCACATTACAAGGTACTTTCATTTATAATCCTCCATTCGCTCTTTGATCTTATTTCTAGCCCGGTGATACGTAACGCAAGCCCAATTATCACTTTTTCCAAACAAACAAGCAATCTGTTTGAAGCTCAATTCTCCAAAAACTCGCAGTGAAAATACTTCTTTATATGGTTCGTCAAGATTATGAAGAATTTCGTGAATTTCCATAGATTCTTCTGTTGAAGATATTATTTGTTCAAAATTAAAATTATCTTTTTGTTCAGAAAGTTCATCTAAATGTATAGTTTTTTTCTTCTTGCGCAGAAAAGAAAAGTAGCAATTTTTTGCAATTTGACATAACCACACTCGTATATCACAGTTACCCTTAAATTTTTCAATAGATTTTATTGCCTTCATAAATGTTTCAGCTGTGATATCCTCTGCTATATGCCTATCTCCAGATAAACTATATATATACAAAAAAATATCTTTAAAATAATTATTATATATATCCTCAAACTCCGTCACTCTATCACCTCCTCACTTATAAGACGCTTTTGATTTGATTATCTTACACTAATATTAAAAAAATTTAAAAGCTAAAGAGAATTATCCATATATTTTTCAATTTATTCCATTATTACTCTGATGTACATTATGTCATAATATCCATTAATTGTAAAATCATTAATATAATAAAATACTCTGCTATACTCAAATATATTGTCTTATCTTATGGTTCTTACAATTTTCTTGAATTAACAATTCTTTTTTACAATTAAGTTTTTTTAGAACTTTATTTATATTAGAAATGAACCAATATAAACAAACAAACTAAGACCTATAGGTTATCTAACTACCATATCACACGTATTACGAAGAATGGTAATAGGAAGACAACCCATAGGTCCCTAAAAACTTGCTGAGAAGCTTTTATTAGTATTATATATACTCCAATATATTAATTTATTATTTAAAGACTATTCCCTAAGATAAACTACAAATTTTTTCCAATGAAGACATAAGGAATTTTTATTTAGAACTTTCAAGAATCTTTATAATTTCTTTTGGTTTTAATACCTTTCCAAAGGAAACAACTTTTTCATTAATAACTAGTGCTGGAGTTGTCATTACTCCATAAGCCATAATATCCTTAAAATCCATAACTTTAATTATCTCAGCTTCCTTCCCTGTTTCTTTTAATGCTATTTCAGTATTTTCTTTTAATGTAATGCATTTTTTGCATCCTGATCCTAGAATCTTAATTATCATACATATCACTCCTTAAATATTATTTTAAAAAATCTAAATAAAACAAATTCTATTAAAATTAAATATATAAATATATAAATATATATTCTTATAGTAGAAGATACCCAAAGGCATTAAAGACATAACCTATGATAATGATTCCTATAGTAACAATTCCTACGAATATACCTAATAGTTTTGGTTTCACTACTTTCTTTAGCATAATCATAGATGGAAGGGAAAGTGCAGTTACACCCATCATAAATGATAAGGCTGTACCAATTCCTACTCCTTTAAGTACCAATGCTTCTGCAATTGGTAGAGTTCCAAAAATATCAGCATACATAGGAACTCCTACAAAAGTTGCTATCAGAACAGAATACCATTTATCCTGACCAAGAACAGAAGTAATTACATTCTCTGGAATCCAGTTATGAATTGCAGCTCCTATTCCTACACCGATTAAAATATATAGCCATACTTTTTTTATAATGTCCAAAACCTGATTTTTAGCAAAAATCATCCTATCTTTTTTAGTCAAATCTTCTTGCTCTACTTCAATCATCTTATTGTTAAAAACGAAGGACTCTACATATTTTTCAAGTTTCAACTTGCTAATAATTGAGCCTCCAATAACTGCAAGAATAAGACCTACAACAACATAAGCAATTGCAATCTTCCAGTTAAATATGCTTGCAAGCAAAATAACAGAAGCTAAATCTACAAGAGGTGAAGATATTAAGAATGAAAATGTAACCCCAATTGGTAGACCCGCACTAGTAAATCCTATAAACAAAGGAATGGATGAGCAGGAACAAAAGGGTGTAACAGTTCCAAGTAAGGCACCCAATATATTGGCCCAAATACCATTAAATCTTCCTAAAATTTTCTTAGTTCTCTCTGGAGGAAAGAAACTTTGTATATATGAAATTAAGAATATTAATACTGAAAGTAGTATGAATATCTTCATAACATCATATATAAAGAAGTGAATACTTCCTCCAATTCTGCTACTAACATCTAGGCCAAATAAATTTTTTACTATAAGTGTAACTAAATTACTAAGCCATTCCATTTTCAATAGTTGATTATTTAACCATTCAAATACAAACACATTCCCATCTCCTTAAATTATATTTTTTAACTTTAATTAATTCCAATATTACAAAGTGAATTTTTTACTTAACTCATTTTAAAAGCTATATAGATAATCGTCTATATCCATTATATGACTACACATAGATAACTGTCAATATGTTTGCAATTATTATTTTTGAAGTTAAATTAAATAAGACAACTTACAATTAGTGAAAATAAATCACTTAATATACAAAACTAAAATAAGCTTTGAATCTTATTCACTAGATTCAAAGCTTATTTAATTTCTATTACGTTATCTTCTTAAAGTTTTTTAATAAAAAATTCTATTTATTATTGTTTTAAATCTTAAACTTCCATAATTATTGGCATAATTATTGGTCGTCTTTTAATCTTCATATATATGAATTGTGATAGAGAATTTTTAACTGCAAATTTTATATTTCTTCTACTCATATCTTTAGCTGCTAATTTCTTTTCAACTTCTTTTAATACAATGCCCCTTGCATCATTAATGATGTTTTCTGATTCCCTAACATAAACAAAACCTCTAGTTATTATGTCTGGTCCTGCTACTATAGTATAAGAATCTTTTTTAATTGTAATTACTACAGTTAGAATTCCATCTTGTGCTAATAATTTTCTATCATGTAATACACTACTTCCAACGTCTCCTACACCTAGTCCATCTACCATTATTGCTCCTGTTTTTACTTTACCTGATATGGTAGCAGCTTTGCTGTGCACTTCCAATACATCACCAACTTGGGATACAAATATATTAGACTTATCCATACCTAGCTTTTCAGCAAGTAATCCATGCTGCATTAAATGACGATACTCTCCATGAACCGGCATAAAGTATTTTGGTTTAACTAAAGAGTGTATTAGCTTTAATTCCTCTTGACAAGCATGCCCTGAAACATGGATTTCTTCTAAGGAATTATATATAACTTCAGCACCCCTTTTAAATAAATCATTTATTACATTGGATATACACTTTTCATTTCCTGGTATTGGAGATGCAGATATAATAACCAAATCACCTTTTTCTACTTGTACACTTCGGTGTATTCCTGCAGCAATTCTTGTAAGCGCTGACATCGGCTCACCTTGGCTACCAGTTGTGATTATTGTAATGTTTTCACTATCGTACTTACCAATGTCATTTATACCAACAATACTCTCTTCAGGAATGTTTAAATACCCAAGATTCATTGCTACTTGAGATATTTTTTCCATACTTCTTCCACTAAAGGCTATTTTCCTTTCATAGAAAATAGATGCATTTACAATCTGTTGTAGCCTATGAATATTTGATGCGAAGGTTGCCACTATTACTCTTCCTGTTGCTTTACCAAAAATCCTATTAAGGGATTCTCCAATTACCTTTTCTGATATGGTATACCCTTGACGTTCCACATTAGTACTATCAGCAAGTAGCAATAATACCCCTTGCTTGCCCAAAGTTGAAAGTCTTTGTAAATCCATAACCTCTCCATCAATTGGAGTATAATCTACTTTAAAGTCTCCAGTGTGAATAACTCTACCAATAGGTGTATGCACTGCAATAGCACAGGAATCTGCAATGCTATGACTATTTCTTATAAATTCTACACTTATATTTTCTAATTTAATAGTATTTCCAGCTTTTACAACATTAAGGTCACAATCTTTTAGTATATTATGCTCTTCTAATTTACTTTCCACCAATCCTAAAGTTAGACGGGTCCCATACACTGGAACATTAAGTTGTTTTAACACATAAGGTAATGCACCTATATGATCCTCATGTCCATGAGTCAAGAAAAAACCTTTTACTTTATCCTTATTTTCTAGCAAATAAGTTATATCTGGAATAACTAGATCAACCCCATACATATCTGGCTCTGGAAATGAAATTCCACAATCTATTACAATAATTTCATCCTTATATTCTATAACTGTTATATTTTTACCAATTTCCCCTAGTCCCCCTAGAGATATAACCCTAATTTTATTTTTAATCTTACTTTTCAAAACATATCCTCCTATTATAAACTAAGTTTATATTCTTTCTCCTCGTTTTAACTTTTCAATAAACTCAGTTAAATCACTTCTTTTTACTCTCCAATGCCTACCAATTTTAAAGGCTGGAATTTTCCCTTCTTGTACTAGTTTATATGTAGTAACTTCACTTATTTTGAAATATTCTGCCACCTCACTAACAGTCATAATCTCATTATCACTCATATTATCATTCATTAAAATTTACCCCCATTTATGTTTAGGATCTTTCTATTTGCTTTTAATTTAAAATCTAAATATGTTAATTCACAAGTTAAGCTTTCTACTTACCCTTGACTTATTCAATTATTATCACTTATATATTATTATATATATATAGTTATAATTAATCAAGTTAGATTAAACTATACTTTAATTAGTTATATTATATTTCATATTATTATGTTAAAATATAAATGATTATATTTAATTATATTTATACCCAAATACAATTAAATTTATTCCCAAAGGTATAAAACACAGTTTTATAAAATATAAGGAGTAATATAGATCATTCTTATATTTTATAATTTTACTTTAAGGAGGCTTGGATATGGATTTTATAAAAAACAACTATAATACTCTGCTTATGGAATGGATAAGATTAAAAACAAAGCAAGCAGTTATTGAAAATTCCCAAGATGGAACTTTAGAAAAAATAGAGGAAGCATTGTTAAATTTAGATATAATTGATATTGAACTTATTAATATTTCAAAGGATTACTATACCTTAAAATTTAAGCATGGAGGCTTATCTAAAATTAAGCAATTTATTTCACAGCAAATAGAGAGCTAACAACTTAATAATTGAAACTCGACTCACTGCGTTCGCTGAGTAAGTGATTCACACCAAATCATAGATTTGGGTTCTCTACTTAAATGAGAATAAAAAAATATATGAATTACCTATGCTTTTTCAAAGGTAATTCATATATTTTTATTTTATGACCTATGTTCTATGCCATATGCCTTTTATTTATATGTTTTATAGAATCTATTATTTATCTCCAAATAAAAGACATTGTGAAAATAATTTTTCATATCCCTCTGAGGCACCAAGTTCCATGTATTCCATTTCACCTGCTAATTCCTCTATTTCTTTCTTAACTTTAACAGACATAAGTGCCATGTATGCTCCAGTTTTAGAAGAATTCCCTACATATACTAGTTTATTCTTTACCTCTTCTGGCAAAATTCCTGTTCCTACAAGGCTATCTGCTGGAAGGTGAGCGCCAAATTGTCCAGCTATCATCACCTTATCTAATTCACCCATATCAATCTTAGCCTGTTTTAACAAGGCATAAAATCCTGAAAGCAGAGCTCCTTTTGCTAATTGTACCTGACGAACATCCCCTTGAGTTATTAGTAGCTGTTCTGGAGTACCTTTTAAAATAAATTCTCTTTTATTCCCATTTAATTGTATCATCTTATATCGATAATCAGATTCCTCTAGTTGTTCTTTTTTTATAAATGCTCCATTGTTTTTTACAATTCCTGTTCTAAGAAGCTCTTTCACTACTGCTAGTATCCCACTTCCACATATCCCTATAGGGTCTTCCTCTCCTATAACCTTAAGGTCTATTCCATTTTCAGTGATTTCCACACCTTCAACAGCGCCCTCTGCTGCTCTCATCCCTGAACTTATATTCATTCCTTCTAATGCTGGTCCTGCTGCACAGGAACAGGAAAGTAATCTTCCACCCTTAGATAAAACTATCTCTCCATTAGTTCCAATATCTATAAATAGTATATTTTCCTCAGCTTTATGTAATTCACAAACATAGGCACCTGCCACTATATCAGCTCCAATGTAAGAGGATACAGAAGGAAGGCAATATACTCTTGCACACTTAGCAGCCTTTATCCCAAGGTCACTTGCTGATATGTTTTTTGCCTTTGTAAATATAGGAGCGTAGGGAGATTTTCCAATTGATGTTGCATCAACACCTAAAAGAAAATGCATCATAGTACAGTTTGCAGCAATAGAAATTTCATAAATATTTTCTTTCTTTACTTTTCCCTCACTACATAACTCTTCAACCATTTCATTAATAGCTTCTACAATAGTTTTCTGTAACTCTTCTTTTGAACCCTCTGGATGTTCTAATTCATAGGTTATTCTAGTTAAAACATCTAGCCCAAACTTCTTTTGGGGATTAATTCTTGAAGCTGTAGCTAATTCCTCACCATTGTTCATATCAATTAATGCTGCAACCACCGTTGTAGTTCCGATATCAATGGCAACACCATAAAGAAACTCAGTAGTATCACCTGCCTCAAGGGCAATTAACTCGCTGTCATTAAATACTCCAGTTACAGTTCCATAGCTGCTTTCATAGTCCCTTAGCAACTTCCAGTTGACCTTTTTAGACCCAAGTGCCTCACATAAAGAATCTTCAAAAGGACTTTGTTTTTCTAAAGTAGGCATTTTTATTTCAAAGATTTTTTTAGAAATTGTAGGATTAAACTCAAATTCAGGTACATACCCAGTAGTAAGTATTTTATGCTTTCTTTCCTTTTGCAGAATTTCAATTGTAATATCTTCTTTTGGTACTACCAAGCAGGAAAGTCTTATGTCTGCGTTTATTTCATCTTCTTTCAATAGCTTTCTTTCCGTTGGCGAAAGTGGCGGAAGATTTCCTTCCAACACCCTGACCTTACATTTCCCACAAGAACCATTTCCATTACAAGGATTATCTACAAAAATATCATTTTCTAATAATAGCTGTAGTAAGTTTTTCTTTGGAACATACTCAAAGTCCTTACCTAACTGTTTAATAAAAATCTTAGGCATTTCTATAGCATCTCCTTTTTTAAAGTCTCAAGGATTGCTTTGACATTTGTAAGAGGAGATTTCATTCCAAGTCCACAGGCAGGTGAAATTATGTTCACTCCATCTTTAACACATTTTTTAGTCAAATCAGAAACCTTCTTAGGCTCTCCAAATTCAATTGTATAGGTACTCACATTACCCATAAGTAATCTATCTCCTAAATTCTTTCGTGCCTCACTCATACTAACAATGGAGTCAAAGCTTAGAACATCACTTTTTATTTTATTTACCTCTTTATACACATTTTTCATTTGGCCACATATGTGCACGATAGTTTTTCCCTGTACTTCTTGAATAGCATCCACTAGCTTATTAATATATTTCACAGCAAATTCTTCAAATAGCTTAGGTCCTAAGATTTCACCAGTTCCACTAGGGTCAGAAATAGCAATTATATCTGCCCCTGCTTCTATTTGCTTCTTTGCAAATAAAATTAATTGATCGGTAACATAATCAACATATTTGTGAGCTTCTTCATTGTTTTTTCTCAGCTCTTTATAAAATACTACAGGTTCCATAACAGAACTAGCAGTGCTTATTGGCCCTGTTAAATTCCCTATTATAGGAACATTGGTCCCCTTTGCTTTTAATAATTTAATTGCATCAATAACTACTTTAGCTCTTCCCTCCTGAAAATTAATCTCGTGGAGTTTCGTCCATTCCTTTACTGAATCTATCGCATACTCCACAACATGAGGTTCATATATGTTTGACCCCATATTCACAGTTGCTCCAAACTCTTCAGACTCAATGGTCATACAAAAAGGAACTCCATAATTTTCAAAACAGTCCTTTTCATATACTGCAGTAGCTAAATCAGCCATAGTTTGCGCATTACTATGAGCCTTTGAAAAATCTATTCCAAGGTCTTCAATTACTTCTGTTGTAACCATGTTCATCATGCCACCAGGACAAATACATGGAACTCTATCAACCTGTTCTCTGTTGAAAACCATATTTAATCGTTCTCTTGGAGATATCATATTACATCCTTCTTTCTAAGCTATATTAAGCATTTTTTTTGCTAATTTTACTGCCTCCACAGCATTGGAACTGTACCCATCTGCACCAATGGTATCTGCAAATTTTTGAGAAATCGGTCCTCCACCTATAAGGACTTTAACTTCATCTCTAATTCCTGCTTCCTTTAACAATTCAATAACTTTTCCCATTCCTGACATAGTTGTTGTCATTAAGGTTGACATGCATACAAAAGAAGCGTTAACTTCTTTAGCTTTGTCTACAAAACTTTTAAGCGAAACATCCCTTCCTAAATCAATCATTTCAAAACCAGCAGTTTCCATCATAATTTTTACTAGATTCTTTCCTATGTCATGGGTATCTCCTTCTACAACTCCAATAACTCCCTTTGGCTTGCTATTTCCTTCTTCTTCTATAGGAAGATGAGGTCTTAATATTGATAGCCCTTCATACATTGCATCTGAGCATAGTAATACATCTGTTACGAAATATTCTTCCTCTTCATATAATTGACTTGCACGGTTCATACCATCTACAAGTCCTTCCATAATACCATCAAAGGCTTTATACTTTGCCTCTACATATTCCTCACAGGCTTCTATTACCTCTTCTTCTTCCATTTCTAATACGCCATCAGATAATCTTTTTAATAACTGTTCTTTAGATGCTGTCATTATTATTCCTCCATTTTAATTACAAAATTTTTCAAACATATATTTTTACATGAAATTTTTCGGATCTATTGGCCACTTTCCATATTTTCTTGCAGAGGCCATAAATTGATCAATATTCTCTAAAGGAACATTTCCTGAAAGGTCACAACCTGATGCTAAAATATAGCCACAAGGACTATCATAAGCCTTTTGCATGCAAGTTTTTACTGCAGAATCTACCTCCTGTGTACTTCCTAAAATTAGAACTTCTACTGGGTCTACATTACCTAGAATTGGAACTTTATCCCCTGCTACTTGTTTTGTGTAAGCTAAATCAACTCTATTATCTATACTTAACATATCGCAACCGGACTTTACCATATCCCCTACTATTGATGTTGTGTCTCCACAAATATGGTAACAAACTAAGCCTTTTGCCTCATGAATATCCTGCATTAAATCTATAGTGTAAGGTAATACAAATTCTAAATATTGTTTTCTATTAAGAATTGTTCCTGATGCAATTGGGTCACATAGCAATATAAGAACACCTCGTTTTATAAATTCTCTACATATCATCTTTAATGCTTCTGTGCAAAACTTAATTAACTCATGTACTTTTTCTGGATTTTTTCTAGTTGCTCTTAAAAAATTTTCTGTTTTATAAATACTTGCTGCTGCAGTAAAGGGTCCAGATATTAAAACCCCTGTTGGAACCTCTTTACCTAGCTTATCAATTAATATTTCTGCAGCCTCAATATGTAATTGGAAAAGTTTATCGTTTTTTAATTCTAACTTTGACATATCAAGTTTATCTATATCATTTAAATCCTCTAAAACATAACTCATAATTGCTGGTACAGATTCCTCTGGATCATTCATCTTACTACCTAATGCAATACCTACACCATGTAATCCATATTCAACCACTAATAAATCGTTTCCAAACCTTTCATAACAAGCTATCTGTGCTTTAGCTTCATTTAACGCACTACTTCTTTTCTCTTTGTGGGTCATTCCTAATGCTAGTCCAGACATAGAGCAAGCTACAGGCATTGCAAGTATTCTGTCCATAGGTTTTCCTGTCATGAAGGCATTTAACCTTTCAATTGGGGTCATTTTATCATCCTTGTGCATATACAACCATCTCCTTTTTTTAAGGTGTTATTTATTTATAGTAATTCAAGGGTTTTAATAACCCCATCTTTTAACTGAAAGTCTTTATTTTTCATGCATGTTTGTCCAACAAACTTTGCTAGTCCTATAGCCTTTATGCAACCTTCTTCATAGTTTAAAGGTCCTCCTAAAGAAACATCCTTCCACACTGCTTTATCAGTTCCTAATAAAGAAAAAGTAGTTTTCGGACAAAGTACTATTATGATTTCTTCATTTATGATTTTATCCATTGTTTTTAATAAAGGATAAGTAAACATTTCCACTACTTGTTCTGCAAACTTAGGTCCAAGAATATTAACTCCCCCAGAAGAGTCTGCATAGCTAATGATGTTTACCCCTACTTTTTGTGCTTCTTCTATAAATTCAATTATTTCATGTTGAAATTTATTAAAAACTTCCCTAATTAACTCTGGATTCTTTCTAAAGGTTTTGAAAACAACCCTTGGTTCAATTAAAACATTCATTATTGTAAATGGTCCCGAAACATTTAAAACCACATTTTCACCTTGTTCTCTCAAAGACTTACAGGCTTTTAAAACTTCGGAAATTCTTCCCTTTGAAAAATCAATTTTAGGTAAATCTAGCAGTTCTTCTGTAGTTGTACAAATATATTCTTTGGCTCTTGGTCCTATATTCTCATCCCCAAGATTAACTTTTCCCCCTAGTGCCTCCCCTTCCACAGTATGACAGAAGGGTAGTGTACAAACATTGTCCTTATAGTATTCCTTAAGCTCCTTTGCAAGTGTCACCATACTATCCCAATTTTTATAAGCATCAGGAAATTTCAAATTGGTTTTTTCAATAATTTCTTTACTAATTCCCTGTTCATTACCATATGTACATTTATAATCAATTATTTTTCCCATGGTACCCCCCTAATTTATTAATAAAAAATTCCTACTATTTTTTTCTTATCTAAGTTACTGCCAATTACGGTTACCTTTGTAGTTTTTACCGTTTCTAAATACTCCCAATGATAATGATGTGGGGTATAATCAAAGTAAACCAGTTTCTTTGTAGAAAGCTGAACAATTCCCTTAGCTCTTACAATAAAACCATACTCCTGTTGATTTAAAGAAAGTAATACTTTATCTATTTCTTCCTCTGAAAAAGTCCTTAGCTTATCTATAGAAAAAGTTTCAAACATCTTATTAGCTGCCAAAAAGGCAGGCCTATCCTTTAACTCAATTTCATAGGATTCCATACTGTTTATTGTTTCAACAATTTCTTCCCCTGATAAAGAAATCCATGGCTCTTTAAAAATTGTAGCCTTGGGATTTATTAAACTTATTTTCTTAATAATCTCTTCAACTTCACTATCCACTAGATTCTCAAAATGACTTAAAAAAATCATCTGAGCATTTTCTATTTGATCTAAATAAAAACTTCCAAAGTTCTCACTGTAATCATTGAAGGAATCTACATCTACAATGGTGATAACATCCTTAATCTTTATATTTAAGGTTGAATTTGAGGAAACCCTATTACAAACCTTTAGTATATCTGATAAACTACCTACACCTGAAGGCTCAATAAATATATTATCTGGTTTATACTCTAAGACTAATTCCTCTAAGGCTTTATTAAAATTTTCTTTAACTGTACAACAAATACATCCAGAATAAATCTCTTTAATTGGAAGACTATGTTGTATTAAATCCCCATCAATACCAATATTGCCAAATTCATTTTCAATTAAAGCATTACTTCCTTGCATATTTGGAATTACTTTATTTAAAAATGTTGTCTTTCCACACCCTAAAAATCCCGAAACAATATTTATGTTAGTACCCATAATTCCCCTCCATACATCAATACTTTTAATTATATATTTTACACTTAAGGCAGTCTAATTTGAATTTCAAATAGAAAGTTGTCATTCAATTGAATTTACCTATACATTAAATTTCATTATATTTTCATTTGTAGCTTTAATATGGGAATTAATTACATGGATTTCTTTGATATGTTGTAGTTACCCAGCACAAAATTAAAAATATGTTTATAAAAGAACAAGAAAAATGACACATAAAAAGACCCCTCTCAAACATAAGCCTGAGAGGGGATAATATCACAACTTCATAGTTATTGTGCCATACCCTTTTCATCATCTTTCTTTTTATTTTTAATAAATCCCTTTAGGTAATGTTTATTGTAATATAAATATTCTATAATCTTATAAACAGCCTCCACTAAAACTAATCCAGCTAACAAATCTATAATCACATGTTGTTTTACAAATTGAGTTGAGATTATAATTAACCATCCAACTATATTAAATCCAATCTTATATTTTGTTGGCATATTTTTAAGCTTATTTATTCCCTTTAAAGCTGAAAAAGTTGCTGCTACATGAATACTAGGAAAACAATTATAGGGGTTGTCCCTACTATAAATAAACTTTACAAAATTGCATAGAAAATCATCATGGATTATTATTGGCCTTGGAACATAGGTTTGAAAGTTTAGATAAATTATAAGACAAATACAATTAACTATATTTAAAGTCAAAAGTGAAATGAAATATCTTTCCTCATCACAATAACACATTATTATAAGTGAGATTATTAAATTTGGCATATACATCATATATGGAAGAATGAATACACTTACAAAAGGAATTAAATCATCTATATCTGTATATACGGAATGTAATTTGGGATTCTGATAATTATTTATAAAAAAATAGCATATACTACTTATTCCTATGGAAAATATCCATAAATATGGTTTTATAGTTTTCACATTATATTTTTCTAGTAACCATTTCATAAATTTCACCTTCATACGAGAATATTATATATTAATATTATATTATTTGTAATTTTTTATCTACGTTAACATTTATAATTAATCAAAAATTTAAATATAATTTTTTATATCTACTACACAAAGCTATTACTTTTTCGTATTTGATCACTCCCTAAAGGAAAAATCCCTCAGACCGTAGTCTGAGGGAACATTAATATATTTCTATTTAATAGCAACAGCTTCAAAGGTAACGACTTGCTCAGAATTCGATGGATACTGACCAAATTTATAGTCTGAAGAAATCACAATATTTTTAAATCCTATACTTTCAAGTATTAGTCTGAACTCTTCTACACCATACCATCTTAATGGGAACCGCTCCAATTCAGTTTGTAAAAGTACCCCTTCACGCCACTTTTCATATCTCCCATGGGAAATGGTATATTGATTTATATAGTCAACCTCTACAATTTTATTTTCTAATGTGATTATATCTCCATTAGAGCAGTCCCAAGTTTTTGTGGAAACTGTACCTGTTGAAATATCTGTTTGCAAAAATATATCAACAATTAATCTACCACCATTAGACAAATGCCTATAAAAGTTTTGTAATGCTTTTATTGAATCTTCTCTATTATGTAGTAGAAGGAAGGTTCCAGTTGACACTATAATAGCATCATATTTTGTATCTTGTGAAAAAGACTCCATCTTACCTTCAAAAAGTTTAGGATTCAAACCTCTTTCTTTACAATTATGCTCACATATATTTAACATATCTTTTGAAATATCAAATGCATCCACATTTAATCCTTTTTCTAAAAGCGGAATTAATATACGCCCCGTTCCTGTTGCAGGTTCAAGAATAGGTCCTTTACAAGACTCTAATCTATTCATGTAAAATTCTACATCTCCAAAAGAATGCCCTATAGGCTTATCCATATCATATACTTCTGAAGATAATCTACCATAATAACTTAACATCATTTATCACCTTTCTTCCTTGATTTATCGTAAATACTTATTGGGGGACATACTATACAATGACCTTGTACTAATAATATTTTCGATTCTTGCCTATAATTCAATGTCACCTCTAACTGCCCCGTTCTAATAAGTTAATTTTATTATAACAACAACCTTTAAAGAAAACTGTTCCTGTTTTGCTAAGTATTTATAATAAAATATGATTTCAAGTGAATATTCTTATAGCTTCTCTTTGATTTTTAATTTTAAATAAGGTACAAATACAATTGCTATAAGGGCACTTATCCCCATTAAATATGGATAATAAAGATATTTCATTATGATAAATGGTGACAATTTAGCTAATGCTGATGCTGATAAAAGTTGTGCACCATAAGGAATAATTCCTTGGGACACACAAGAAAACATATCTAATATACCCGCTACTCTTTTAGGTTCAATATCATATTGATTGGATATATCTTTAGCTATAGGCCCTACAGTAACTATAGCTATAGTGTTATTAGCTGTACATATATCAACTAAACTTACTAATGTGGCAATTCCAAATTCAGCTCCTATTTTACTGTTAACTCTTTTTGTAATAAATCCTAGTATAAACTCAATCCCTCCATTGAATTTTATAATTTCAACCATTCCACCAATTATCATTGAAATTATTACAAGCTCAGACATTCCCCCAATTCCTTTGCCTATGGCCTGCAATAGACCTATTATATCAAAGGCTCCCGTAAATATTCCTATGCTTCCTGCAAATAAGATTCCTCCAACTAGCACTAATAACACATTAACCCCTAAAAGTGCAGCAAGTAATACTCCTACATAAGGTAAAACTTTAACTAAACTATATGAATAATCCCCTACTACCTTAGAATCTTGCCCCAATGTTATAAAAGTGAATATTAAAGTTGTTATTATTGCTGCTGGCAATACAACTGTAAAATTCATTCTAAATTTATCTCTCATCTCACAGCCTTGAGTCCTGGTGGCTGCTATAGTTGTATCAGAAATCATAGAAAGGTTGTCCCCAAACATTGCTCCACCAACAACAGCTCCAACCACTAAAGCTATAGGTATACCTGTCTTAGCCGCAATTCCAGTAGCTATAGGAACTAATGCTACTATTGTTCCCATGGATGTACCTATAGATATTGCTATAAAACATGCAATTATAAAAACTCCAGCTACTAGTATGTTACTTGGTAAAAATGTAAGCCCTAAATTAACAGTAGATTCTACAGCTCCCATAGTTTTAGCAACCTCTGCAAAAGCCCCTGCCAATATAAATATCAGACACATTAAAATGATGTTTGGTTCTCCTGCTCCCTTGCAGAATACATCTAACTTTTTATCTAGTGATACTTTTCTATTCATAAATAATGCTACTAATGCTGCTAATAAAAATGGTACAGTTACAGGCATAGCATAAAAGTCCTTTGTAACTAATGATATCCCCATAAAAACTGCTATAAAAATAAATAATGGTAACAAAGCAATAGCACTGCCCTTTTTCAAGTTATCTTTCATTTTTTCCTCCTTAGTTAATTAATGTTTTAATTTTTTTGTATAAGACTTAGTGATCTTAGGCATCTGAAAATAAAAAACTTCTTGCCTTACCTAAAAGATAATGCAAGAAGTTATGTTCTTCCAATTCTTATCTTCCAGGTTAATCCTGCTGGATTTAGCACCATAAAGTTTAAAATAACTACCTTTGGTTGCCGGGCTTCATAGGGCCAGTCCCTCTGCCTCTCTTGATAAGATACTATATTATATTTTTAAATTCTTTATAAGGATAGCATTGGTTTATTATTATGTCAATATAATTAATCAAAAGCATTTTTATCCATCTTTTATCAAAAAAATCCTCAATTTCTTTTTCTATTTGTTTATGGATAACATCCTTGCCATATTATATATTTAGTATACATTTATTTACCTACCATGTCTTCCGAAGTTTCACCATTGAATTTTCATTATGTTAATGTATTGAACCATGCAGAGTGTAGCAATGCGATACCTTCTCGTATCTGTTGTTCACTCAGTAAGCTGTATCCTACAAATATAATGTTTCGGGGATATTCATTCCTGTCATTCCAAAATGGAATCATAGAATATACTTTGACTCCGACTTTTTCTGCCTGTTTAATAAGCCAATCTTGTTCTTCACCACCCGGAAACTCCAAAACGAAATGCACCCCTGCTCCACGACCATGTAATATTACTTTTTTTCCAAACATTTTCGTCGCTTCCTGTAAAAATATATCATGACACCTTTTGTAGGTAATGCACATTTTTCGAATATGACGCTCATAATTTCCCTCTCTCATATATGCAGCTAAAACACGTTGCGTTAACCATGATACAGGAGAACTATGAGAACAGAATAAACTATGATACCTCTTTAGGAGGCGTACTGGCAACACCATATAGTTCACCCTCAGAGAAGGGGAAAGAGACTTTGAAAAAGTTCCAATATAAATAGTACGATCTTCGGCATCTAAAGAGTGTAGTGCTGGCACTGGATTGACATCATATCTGAGTTCGCTGTCATAATCATCTTCAATGATGTAAGCATTGTTAACATTTGCCCAATTAAGGAGCTCCTTACGCTGCACAATTGACATTACAGTTCCATAAGGAAATTGATGGGAAGGTGTTACATAAGCAGCACATGCGTTAGAGCAGCAAATTGATGAAAGGATAAGTCCATCTTTACTAGCTGGGATTGCATGTACATTATAATTGTTGTTTATAAATACATCCCTTGCTCCATTATATCCTGGTTCCTCCATTGCAATAGTGTTATTTTCTTTACGCAGAAGAGTGCACAAAATATTTAAGGAATATTGTAGCCCACAACCGATGATAATTTGTTCCTTACTACAAACCATACCTCTTGATTTGTACAGGTGTTTTCCGATTTCTTCTCTTAATAATAGATCACCCTGCTTATCTGGATAATGATTAACTACTTCTTTTTGCGATGATAGGAGAATTTGAGAGGTGTATTTTCGCCATAACTTGAAAGGAAATTGCTCATAAGGAAGTGTACCGTACTGAAAATCATATAGAATTACAGGTTTCTTCAGTTCTGATTTTTTGATAGATAAGGCATTTATACTCTGCGGCACATAATTTCTCTCCGTAAATTCACTTGAAGTATCTAGAACAAAAAAACCTGACCCATGTCTTGCTTGAATATATCCCTCCACTGCAAGCTGGGTATAAGCCTGACTGACAGTATTGCGTGCAATACCTAATGTTTTGGCTAGTGTACGAATACCTGGAAGCCGTTCTCCATGTGCAATATTTCCTTGTTCAATATCTTTTTTGACCTGATTATAAATTTGAAGATACATTGGATCATTTGAATTTTCTTGAATATAAATCATATAATTATAACCATCCTTATACCAAGGTGTATCCTATATTATATCATATAAGTGTAACTTTTAATAGGTTCACTTCCATGCTATAATATGTTTAATTCTATATCAAGTACATATATATCTTGAATAGAAATCAAGTTTACATGATTAGGAGGATAATTAAGTTATGCAATATAGAATGAAGAAGTTTCAGTTAACGTTGGAGCAGATTGATGAGCTCCTTCATCGTGCGGATACCGGACGATTCGCTACTATCAATGAGGATGGTTATCCATATGTGGTTGCCATGCACTTTATTTATTACAATAACAAAATTTATATGCATGGTCTACCAAAGGGACAAAAAATCGATAATATAAATAGAAACCCCAAAGTATGCTTTGAGGTTGATGAATTGTTTGGTCTCTTGACTGACAATATCGAGAATGCCTGTGACACCGAGGCAGAGTACAATAGCGTTGTAATTGTTGGAAACGCTTCACTGCTTGAGGACTTGGATTATAAACATGAAGTGTTGAATAAGCTAGTTGAAAAGTACACTCCACAGTTTGCTGGAAAAGAGCTTCCTGATAAAATGATTAAGGGTACAGCTGTGATTGAGCTTGATATGGTAGAGTGTACAGGAAAATATCATAAATAGAGCAAAAGATAAACTTATTTTGTCTAGTTGCCATAAAAACCAAATATGATTTTCCAATAGAATTTATCCTGCTTTTTATTGCGGGATATTTTTTTATTATCCTGCTCTAGAATTGAAAAGTAATTCCTATTAGTTATTAGACATCACTAACTTTTCTTTCTTCTGTCTACCATAAATTTTCGTAATCACCCTGATTTTTACTATGAAATCCTTCCTTTTATTAAATTGGCTATAGAATACTAATCATCTATCTACTCTCCTACATCGTCAAAACTCCTTTTCATATCTTTTGAAAAATTCGTAATATGTACGCACATTTTCTAATTCCGTCCACTTTTTCACATCAACTGGATTTTCATCAAGATCATATATTTTTGCTCCACCCATAGCAAGGAGAAAAGGTGAATGTGTTGATATAATAAATTGACATCCTAAAAACCGTGCAGAGTCCTCGATAAATTTCATTAATTCCATCTGACGTTTGGGAGAAAGGCTGTTTTCAGGCTCATCCAATATGTATAATCCATTTTCTGAAATTTTTTCAATAAAATACCGAAATGCACTTTCTCCATTTGAATACTCCCTTACATTATCCATAACTTCATTTCTCACAAACTTTGACTGAGTTTTACTTCTAGCAATATTTACTTTCTTTAGTTGCTCATATTCTTCTATAGACTTCATTTGGAAATGAGAATATTTTGCATCTAAGTATTCTTCAAAAAGTTTTTCCCGTTTTTGATCAATTCCTTCGTTAAGGTTTCGGATATTCAACATATAATCAAATACATCATCACTTGTTATAATTCTGCTATTTTTAGGGATGTCATCTTCAAGTTCCATCTCACACATATTGACATAGTCAGGATAGAAATTAGATTTATTATAGATAGAATCTCGATTAATCCCTATTTTTTCTGCTATCACATTTAATGCCGTTGATTTTCCCGAACCATTTCCACCATATAAAATCGTAACTGGTTCAAAATCAATTCTTTCAAAACTATGTTTTGATAATATCTTAAATGGATAAAATGAGTCGTAGCACGTTCTTTTTTCCTCTAGTAAAAAATCAAATTCTATATCATCATTTGGAAATGTAAAAACACTTAAATAAACCATCATAATCACCCTTATCATAACACTATAATATTTGTATTTTTTCTTTTGTCTATCATAACCTTTATAACCATTTAATTTTTAACTATAACCCTGCCTATTTATTATATCTATAAAATTAACAAAAGCCCTCAAACCCACATGAACAGAACAACTAGTTAACTAGTTATATAGTTTTATAGTTAAATATATCCCTAGTTAACTATAAAAATAGTTTTCTATAAACCTATTTCCCTATGTAAATATTTATATAGAGAACTAGTCATATTTATCTTTTACTTTATTATAATATTTTATTATCAGCTATGCACTACTATCACTATGATTTCATCCTAATGAAAGTTAGATTTTTAAATTGTTTTTTATTACAGAAGTGGTATAGTTAAAATAATTTTTATAAGGTTAACAATATTGCTTGTATATAGTGCTAATACCAAAAGGATTATAGTACAATAAGTAGCACACTTAATATTAACAATTACATATAAAACTTAATGCCTTATTTAATTTATCGGATAAATCTTGTGGAATAGCATGTCCTATACCTTTATTTACATAGAATTCATAGGGAAGATCAACTTCTTCAAATACTTTAATCATTTCTTCTTGCTCTTCCAATGGCATTATAATTTCTCCTTCCATAAATATGCCCCTAACCCCTCTTTCAGCTGCAAGCTTAACATTCACCTTGGTAAATGATTCTGTAAAATCTGGACCTATTGCAATAAACCCTTTTATAGGAATCACATTAGCAAATGTAATGTCTAAGGCTGTTATTGCTCCCCCTGAGAATCCTCCAATTATTACCCACTCCTCATCAATGGAATATTCTTGTAATATTAAATTATAACATTCTTTGATATCATTTCTTGAAATAAGTGGATTCATTGTCCAACTGAAACCATTATGACGATATAATTGTGAAGATTGAACATATACAACAATAAAACCTTTCTTTAAAAATTCATCAGGCTTCCAGTATTCACTAAATTCACCTATGTTTCCAGGATCACCATGTAATGTAATAAATAATGGATACCTCTTTCCTTCAATATAATTAATCGGTAGATGGACAGCATATTTAAATCTAGCCTTTTCTCTAGCCTTTGCTAATAATGAATCATTTTTATTCTTAAGATCAACATACCTGATATCTGCTTTTAAATGAACTTCATCAAAAATCTCCTTATCACATGCCCATCCTTCATTAAGAAGATATGATATCACATTAATAGACTCTTCATACATTTCCTCATGAGAATAAAATTCAGCTTTTAAAATCATTATTTCAAATAAATACTTATCAAATTCCTGTTTAGGAAGATATTCTGATGCATATTCTAATAAATTTAAGGCTTCTCTGTATTTTTTCTGGTTATAAAGAGTTGTAATTTCACCTTCGAATTCCCAATACTTGTTATATTTCATACTTAATTCTCCTTTGATCAATATCTAAATATTTTTCACAGTATAATATTTCTCATACTATATATTCCATATATAGTAACTTTTAAACTTTATTCTATTATATCACATCACATATTTTCTGAATGTCTGTAGATTGTTTTTCCATATCCATAAACAAATATGCATACAAAGAAAGCACTAAGATTTTATTATCTTAGTGCCTTTAAAAAAGTTTTTGTATCCAGTATTTAATTTATTGATTTAATAGGACGTGCTTCAATATATCCTCTGTATCCCATTGGTGCAAGCTGAAATCTTGGTGCAGTTTCTGGTGCCCACTGATATCCGTAAACAGTAGGGTCAAATTTTTCAATATGATTCCACACTTCATAGATTGCATCCATAAAATCATCATCATTATAGGATTCACCTTGAAAAATCATTAATTTGCAAGGTGGCAATTCTATAAGTTCATATCCACTAGGAATATCATTTGTGTAGTCAATGGGAACTTCTACACCTTGCACATATTGTGATGTTCCTTCTTTAATAAGATGTTTTGGAAGCCACATTCCAATTGGTTCATATATGGCTTCTTTTACACTTGTTAGTACTGACCATACATCACACCCTACCTCCTCACAATATTCAAAATAACCCGTTGCTTTTTTTCCTCGCCTTAACAAAACTTTTCGTGAAGGACGCTGAATAACCTGTACAAATACAGATTTGGTATTATTGTTATCACTCATCTTTTTTCCTCCTTTATGAAGTGCTCGGTAGGTATCGAAAACTTTCTGAGGCATAAATAGTTTTATTGGTGGTGTACATTGACTATATTTTCTTGGCGGCATCCCAAATTCCTTTGAAAATGCTCTTGTAAATCCCTCGTGTGAGTCAAAGACAAAATCCATCGCTACATCTATAATCTTTTCATTACTATCACGTAGTATTAACGCAGCTTTAGTAAGCCTTAATGCACGAATATAGTCAAATGGTGCCTTACCAGTAACTTCTTTGAATAGTTTTGCAGCATGCCATGGTGAATATCCTGCCACAACAGCTAGTTCTTTTAACGTAATCTTTCTTAAAATATTAACATCAATGTACTCTTGCATACGTTGTACCGCCATAATAGTTTCAGCCTCACTCATTCTTCCACCTCCAATATCTAAAGTATATATCATAAAGAATTCTATTTCTTGACCTTCATTGCGAATAAAAAAGAGCATTTTTCTTCTCTTAATCACTCTACTAATATACCACTTATTAACAAACCTTATATTTCTAATAATACTTTTTCTAAAATTTCATAATGCCAATAATATAAATCCTCGGGTTTTATTGAAAAAGCTTTTTCTTTATCAACAATTATTTTTCCATTTTTAATAGTTACAAAACTAAAAAAAGGTTCTCCTGATAAAAAGGATAAACTGGCATTTTCACTCCATTCCTCAACTGTTACAAAATCATTTTCAAATAGCAGTTTAAGTAAGTCATAAAAGCTTTTTTGCATAACTCTAAGCTTAAAATGTGGACACTCTTTTTTAACAATATATAAATCTATTTCTTCCCATAACTTTTCAATGACACTTTGCCTATTAATTAAACTTTCTAATGATAAATCTCCTGTACTCATTACTTTAAGAATTCTTGTTTCCCATTGTGTTGGTGTCCAAGAAAGAGTTCTACTAAAATTAATAATCCATTTTTCATGTGGAATGTATTCACCATTTACTATAAATAGAGCTTCTACTAACTTAGTGACAGCATTATTCATCATATAATGACCTTGCACTGTATCCCCCCTATGAATCCATATATCACCTGCTAATCTAAAATACCACCAACAATCAAAAAGTAATCCTTCTGCTTGTAATGGTTCTGGTTTATTTATAAGTTTATCTCTTACAAATTTTTTTATTTCTCCATTGGGATCATATAAAATTTTTGCGTAAGATAAATCCCATAAAGCAATACTATCCCACGATTTCTGTTTTTCTTCCTCCAAATTTAATATCTTTATATCGTAAAGATATTTTTGAGCCATTGTAATCCCAATTGGTATAGGTGATTTTCCATTATTCCATAGTTCATAATTTTCTTTATCTAAATAAATAACTATGTCAATTTCAGATAGATAATCTACATAACCTCGAGACATCCCTCCATTTAAGGTTATTCCAATTACTCCTTCTAAAGATTTAAGCTTTTTTATACTATTTTGTAATTCTAACATGAAATCATTAATTTTATTTTCACTTTTTAAGTTCACATATGGTCTTTTCATAATTATATCTCCTTCTTAAACTAATTTTGTCATATAAAATATAAATGTAACAGTATAATTTAAATAAAATAAAAAGCCGTAGATTTTACTCTACGACTTCTATCATAAAAAGATAGTTCAATTGCCTAGAGAGTAAAATAAAATCATATACTAATAAAATGGTTCACCAAATAAACTGTCACATCAAACAGTTTTACCACTCTATTTTAATAAATGATTCTATCTTACTTCTCCGTGTCAAATTATACTTTTTGATTACATAGTACTAATTTGACCGAATGGCACTCCACCTTTCAAAATTACACTGTTACATATGAAAATTATACACTTAATTAAAATATTTGTAAACATTATATATTAGTTTTGGAAATCATACTCAGAATATACTATCCATCCATATATTCAGCTTTTAAAATAGAATATAACACCAAATCTCCAACCCCTCTATCCTTCCAAAAATATCCCTGTCTTATTATCCCTTCATCTATAAAATTGTTTCTTAATCATTTAAATCATATCTTCAAAAGCATTTCATACTGACTAACACTATATTCAAAACCTAATTGGAGTAAAAAGTTTTTAGTAGATTCAGATTGATCATCTACGTTAAGAACGCTGATTTTATGTGATTCTGTATTTTTTATCATATCTGTAATTATACTTCTTGCAATTCCTTTACCCCTATAATCCTTATTCACTGCTATTTGGGGAATATCCCCTGTTTTTTTATCAATAATGCCATAGCCAACAATGTTGTTATCAAAACGCACAATAGAATATTGAAATGCTTCTGGTATAGAGCTTATAGAATCAATAGAATTCTGCCAAGATGGCTGAAAATCCCAAAATTCTGTTAATTGTCTTAAGTTAATTTTGTCAACATGTTCAACCTTATAGGTTGTTATTGGATTGTATTTCTTTTTATCTAGTTGAAAACATTGGAACTCTCTTTGAATCTCGAAGCCTTGTTTTTTATATAGTTCAACCGCAGATGTATTAGATTTAATTACTTCAAGTAAGTATTGGTCTACTTGCTTTTCTTTAAGCTCTTTTTTGATATTTAAAAGCATATTGCTTGTGATACCTTGTCTTCTATATTCAACTGTAACGCCTGTCCCAAGATCATATACTGTTGATTTTCCATTCCAATTTCTAAATCCATTTAAAACGAATCCAACTAATATTTCACTTTTAAATGCACCTATGGACATTTCGGAGACATAACCCCTTCTTTGAAGCATTTGTTTAAACTTCCAGATAGGTAAATCCATCTTAACCTGATAATCAGAAAATGCATCTGAAAACGTTTTATGAAGTGTTTCAATACTTGTTTTATCTAATATTTTATAACTAAACATTTCTTATCTTCTCCTTTATATTATATCATCTTTTAATTTGGCCATAAGTTTGTCAATATTCTTGAAAAAAATATTTCTTTAAAGATATGCTTAATATTTATATTATATGTGTTCTTTTAGTATATCACATGAATATTTGCTAATTACATAAAAAACCAATACTTAATAACACTAAGCATTGGTTTTTTACCTTTTAATTATTTTTTCTTAACAGGAATCCAAATTTCGCTGTAATAATTTTCATCCTGATTACCCTTTGGATAATCAGCTATATTTGTATACATTTCAATGTTATAACCAGCTGCAATTTCATAATCTTTACAGTTAGGTAGCCATTCTGAGAAGATTTTTTGATTTACATCTTGCAATGATTTTGGCATTGCACCCTTGCAAGCAAAAATAGCCCAAGTGTGTTTAGGAATAATCTTTGTAATAAAGCCCTCTGGAGTTACTGTGGATGGAATATAATTATCGGCAATCAAGTATTCAAATTCATCTGAACCCATACTCTCATCAATGCATACACCGTACATTCCGCACACAACTTTACCCTTTCCTGTTTGATAATGCTCTGTCCAAAACTGTGGAATTTCTCTAGTTGCACTATCATATTTAAATACCTTTGATACTCCCATAACTGTAAATGAATCTTTTTCAACAATTTTGTAATCCATAATATAACCGCCTTCCAATGAAAATTTGATTTTTAAGGTCCCAAAAGATTTAATCATTGCTCCGTCTTTTCGAACTGCAGTAGGTGTGACACCATGGAAACGAGTGAAGGCTTTTGTGAAACTATCTGGTGAGTTATAGCCATATTTCACTGCAATATCAATAATTTTCTCATCAGTAGATACAAGCTCACTGCCGGCAAGAGTAAGCCTACGTTGTCTAATATACTCTCCAACCGTAAAACCACAAAGCATTGCAAATCCTTTTTGGAAATAAAAAGGTGACACTAAAGCCTGTGTTGCAATTTCCTCTATTGTAAGTTCTTCGGTGATATTTTCCTCAATGTAACTAATAGCTTCACCAATACATTCAATCCATCCCATACTCATCACTCCTGTCTACATTTATATCATATTGCTTTTCAAGCAGTTATTCCCGACTTTTTTTGTTATGTTTTGTCTGGAAGATTAATTTTTAAAGCTTGGCCCACGCCGTCACGGACTAGACTAACATTGGCATAGCTGTGAATACTACAACTTGTACCAAAAAATACCCACGAGAAGGCTTGTTTCCTTTCTTTAGTTCTTCTCATGTACTTCATACTTTTGTGTAATACAAGTGCTAAACCCACTTTTGGATTTTATCTTCAAAATAACTTCCTATTTTCACTACTTCATTCATAACAGTACCAACACTATAGTTACTTAAAAACCAATTTTCCTTTGTAATTCCTCTTTTATCAATCACAGGGGATACATAAAAATTTACATTTGAAGGGAAAATTGATTTATACGTTAGTAATGCTCTTCTTGAGTGATATGCTTTACATACCAAAATTACATTTTTTATTGGTATATTTAATGTTTGTAATACATTCCATGATAATTGAGCATTTTCAAATGTATTTTTTGCTTGGTCCTCCTTTAAAATTGCCTTTTCAGGAATACCTAACTGAATCCCTATTGTTTTCAGATAGTCCCATTCTGTCTCATAATAGGTTAATTTGCTATTTGCCCCTCCACTTGGCAATATATATTTGGCTAAACCACTATTGTAAAGCTCTACTGCTCTCTCCATTAATTGTGGACAACTGGCTCCTGGTATTAATATAATGTCTGATTTTTCAACAACAGTCTCAACAAATATAAATTCGCTTATACAATTAAATGGATAATCCAAATTACTTTCACCTCCAATTAATTTACTCATAACTTACTCCCCCTAAAACAGCATTCCAGTTTTTTTTTAGCTCTTTTTCTCTCTTCATAATCACTTATTCTTTCAAAGGTGGATATTTTAAGTTTTGTAATTCCGAATCAGAAAAAACATTTCCACCCCAAACTTTTTCTTTTATAGATTCCTCATCCATTTTTGAAGCTGAAAATCTTATTTTCCCACTCTCATAATGATATTCATAATATATATCTGGATCTTCATCATTAATAGATACACAATACAAATATCCACCAACTTTCCAATCTTTAAAGAAATCATCAACTACAATATCTTTCTTATCTATTCCTTGATTATCCATATAGTCTGAAATAGCCTTTTTAGCACTATAACGTCCTACCATAACCACTATACCAATTACAACAATTACTGATAAAACAAAAATAACTAATTTCTTCATCATAGCTCCTTTACATATTACAATTTGTTGATATTTATTTAAACTTAGGATTGTATGCAGTATTAAAACACTCAATTAAAGCATGTAGGGACATAAAAGATTCTATATTAATGTCTTTAAATTGTTAATTATTACATCAGGTCGATCTAAATAAATTTCATGATCGCTATTTTCAGCAATTACTATTCTTCCTTTATCTGAAAGTTTTGATAACTCAATTTGTAGTTTACGCCACTGATTTTCATATAAAGTTGCTTCCTTATCTGGAATGCTATATTTCACCCATTCTCTTTCAGCTACCTTACTATCTCTTGCTATTACTATAAGTGGAATATTAGGGAATTCAGAAATGCTTTTTATTTCGTTACTACTTATATCCCAATTTCGAAATTCATCTGCTATAGTTTTATGAAGTGTGGAACTTGTAAAAAATTCTTCTACAGATTTCATATCTACATCACTTATTCTATTTTCATAAGCTGATATAATATCTCTATTCTGCTGATTTAATTCTTCTTTTGATTTTGTTGAAGCATTGATATTGCTCTCTACCATTTTATCTATTGCAATTAAAGGTTTCATCACAGGTGTATGAAGCTTGTACAATTGCATGAAATTGAAAGAAGTAGAATCAATTAGCACTATACCTTTCAATTTATAAGGGTACATTTTTGCATAATGCTGCACACATAACCCTCCAAAAGAATGTCCAATTAAAATAAACTTATCTTTTATCCCTATCTTATCTAAAAGATAATTTAGTTCTTCAGCAATATTCTTTGTAGTTCGAGAGGTTTTTGGGGCTTGGCTTTTCCCATATCCACATCTATGATATAAAACAATAGTAAAGTACTCTTTTAAGTCCTCTACAATAGAATACCAATCATAGAATGAGCTACCTATACCTGTTTCTATAACAAGTACACCTTTTTCTTTACCAATAATTTTGTATTCCAAACTCATTTCATTCATACCTCTCTTCCTTTCCACTTAAACTATAATAAAAATTCATATAGATATATATTATTGAGTATACCTTTCCTTTAAGTGATACATAAATATAATACCATTATTTACTATAACTGTACATATTTTAAGAATTAATGACACAACTTAATCCATAATATTCTTACTGATTTTTAATACTTATTAAAAATTAAGAGAATCCTTTTTGCATTTAGGATTCTCTTAAAATATTTATTATTTATATTAAATCTGACCATTGCTAAATATTTAGTAATGAATTTGAAATTTCCTCAAATCTTTCATCAGGTATACCAAGTTTTTTCTTAAATTTTTCATCTTCTAATCTTTCAATAATTACCTTGTTAGGAGATATTTCTTTAATAACACTTTTTAGCTTTTGTATGGATTCTTCATCATCGTTATAGCCCTTTAGAATAGTTACTTCTAATATAAATTTACCTTTATATTGCTCTCTAAAAGCTTTCATATTTGAAATATGATTCTCAAAGGTATATCCTTCAATTGGCCTTTGGATTTTTTGGAAATCTTCATTTGAAGCAACCTTTATCTCACCAATAACTTCCTCGCACATATTTGCAATCTCTTTAAATTCTGGCCAGTTTAGAATATAACCGTTTGATAGTAGCTTCACTGGCACCCCTTTACCTTTAATAATATTAATTATATCAATAATATTTTCATTCACTAAAGCTTCTCCTTTTGAATTAATAAAAACTAATTCTGCTTTAGTGTTTTCTATCTTGCTTTCCAGTTCTTTTAATGAACTATCCATTTCATCAAAGGACTTCTGGGTATCTACCTTATTTTGCGCTCTTCCAATAGGACAAAATATACAATCAAAGTTACAATGTTTTTCTGGAAGTATATTCACTTCCAATATTCTTTTTCCATCTTCACTATAAATATCTTTATAACTGAAACCACTCATTAACTTATCCTCCTCAAATTAAAGTATTGTTACTTCTTTATTGTTAATATCAAGAATTGAGACCTTACATGTTCCTCCTAAATTATCTTGTACTGCTTTCTCTAAATCTTTTAAAGCATTTTCGAACTCTTCTATTCTTTTTTCATCAATTAATTCAATACACAAAAAAGCATTTTTTGTATTTTCAGTAAGCATGGTTCTTACTGACTCACGCCAATTCCAGCACCTACAAATTGCTCCCTCATTATCTTTATATACTATTTCACCTTCATATGGTGGTTCACTTTTATCCGTTCCTAATACTACAAAATTTTCATTTCCAACAGCCTTAGTTAATCTTATATCCCCAACAAATGTATCTATATCCTCACCACCACAAGGAAGTGCATATCTTAATGAAACAGAGTTATAAATATCAACAAGTGGATTAATAGTCCCTAATTGATTTCCATTATGCACTCTCTTTAGTAACGCCTCAATTGATGACCTTGCACCCTTCTTTGTTTTAAACTTTTTAAATGCCTCTCTCCATACTTTTATAACTTCGTTACTGCTAAATTCTGCGTTCTGCAAATACTTTAAGGCTTCCTTTTCTGAATTTAAAATCATTTTTTTATATGCCTCTTTATCCTTTATAGTATTATCTATACCATAACAAACAATTACTCCGATTTTCGCACTTGGAAATAGGCTCCAAAATTCATTTTCAATGACAAACTTTTTCATTAGAAATCCTCCTTTAATTAGTGGTAGTTAAGATTAGTATAATAATATCTCATGACTTATTCAAAAGAAATAAAAATAAAAAAGCCATAAGTGATATTATTAAAATATCTCCCAGGCTTTTATCCTTCCGTGTACACAATTAACTGTGCGTTTTCTCTCGGACCTGCCAGTTATAAACTGCGGAACCCTAGAAAACTTAAATATTAAACTATTTTGTAATTTATAATTTACAAAATTACTTTAGCACAGTAGTCTATTTAAGTCAATTTATTTTTTATTTTAAAATTTTTACTATTTATATTTAATCATTAAAGGACCCTATTATAATAATACTGGAAAAGTATATTATATTAATTTCATTGAAGACTAATCTATCTTATAGCTTATATCATTTTTTATTAGTATTATGTAAAATAATTAAAATAGCTTTATATATTTTATACATAAAATATACTAACAAAAATAGTAATGATAATATTAATCCACGTATAAATCCTATTTCCATAGGTGAATAAGAAAATACTAGTCCTGAATATATTGATATAGATATTAACGGTAATACTATTGTTTCTTTTATAACACCTCTATAAGATTTTTTTAATATCTTAGCATAAGCAACCACAACTATTAAATAAACGCATATTAATCCAAACATAATCAATATATTTCTTATATTTGAAACAAATATATTAGGACTTAAATCTTTCCCTATTACTATGATATTAATTATAAAAAAGCATATGCAAATCGATAAAATATTAGCAACTTTGTTATGCTTGCAATTTTTTAATATATGACTAAATAAACCAAAAAATACCACACTAAAAATTAAAGGTATTATTAACAGATATACAATAGGTAATACTATATTTGAATACATAAAAAATACACATCCCTCAATTTGTTATTTTTTATTATATATTCTATATAAATTTAACATTTCCTTTTTTAGGTTATTTATATAAATCTATAATTTACTCATCATATTATTTTAAAAATTGGTTCTACTCTACATTTTGGTCATATTTTATAATTTATTGCCATAACTTTCTCACCCAAAACAGCATTTAATATATATCTATTCTCTTCAATCTGTCTGCTAGTTTCTTCTTTTAATTCATCCTCCAATAACATATTATTTTACTTATTAATTCCAATTTAGTTAATCATATTAATAATAATCTATATTAAAAAAATACTCAATATTGTAAAGCTACCTATCAACTAAATTATTTTTAATTGATAGGCAGTTCTGTAGTTATGATAATTAAAAAAATAATCGTGTTCACAATACATTTCCACCCACAAAAGCCCTAGAGTGTTCATAATTACACTCTAGGGCTTAAAACCATTGATATGGTTTTTTAATATAACTCCTTTTCACATACCTTCTAATGAGTAAGTTCAAAGGACTAAATCAAAGATTTAGATTCTCATTTTTCTAAGCTTGTTTTATATGATTCCAAAGAATTTCTTTATGCTCTATTCCAAATTTTAAAATATTCCAAAGAGAGTCTACTGCATATGGCCCCCAAGTTTTCATATATGATATATGCATATAGATAGCTCCTTGCCATATCAAGTCGTACTCTTCTCTTGATATATCTTTGTCTCCGTAATAACCTTTCATAAAAGCTTCAGCTAATTCAAAGCGATACTTCATTTCCTCAGTTGTATGATTATAATCTACAAACTGCATAATAAAAGGCCATCCCATATCTATATATCTGCAACCAATACCAGCATCATCCAAATCAATCAGCACAACTTCTCCTGTAGTTTTCATCATAGCATTATGTAGACCTATATCAGTATGAATAAAGCACTGATTATAGTTACTGAATTTAGGTATTTCATCCAAAATGTTATCAAACTCTTTCTTGAAAGGCTTCTCTTTAAACCATTCATAAAACCTATTTTTATCTTCATTTAAACCAGAAGGATATTTATAGTCATCATATGAATGTAATGTCTTCGCCAACTTACCAAGGGCATATTCATCTTCTGGAGTTTCTTCTAAAGCTCTCCCCTGGATAAACTCCATTAAATAGAAGAAATATCCTTCTTTATGAACATATCTCTCTCCATTTTGTGTATATATAAGTTCTGGTGCTATATGCTTCTTATTTCCTAGATATTCATGGGCAAAAACATTTCCTTTTATTACTTCTTCTGATTTTTCATCAGGAATTCCTTTCAATAACATAGATTTATCATTTGCTATGATCAAATATATTTGTCTAGTCGAATCCTCATGGAAACGACTATCAATAGTTGCATTTTCTAATTCCCAGTGCTTTAATACATTTTTTATTAATAGTTCCATTAGTTTTTACCTCTCTATAGATGTAGAAAAAATTGTAGTTTTTATATTTATTGATCCTAGGAATGCTGATATAATAATTGTCACTTCAGATGAAGACATAAAGAAACTCCATTTATCTAATTAAAAAAACAGCTCTCCTACTTTATAGCCCTCAGGCAGTTCTTCTTCACATAAAAATTTGAAGTTATCATCCTTCAGTATTGGTAAAAATACTTCGTATGGTATCCTTGAAAACTCACAGCCATAGCTGCTAGCTCCGAACCACTTACCTTCTTTGCTACTCAAGTTTAAATTTCTCGCAAATTTTGTATGATTTGAGCAATCATGAACTGCTAAATCCCAGTTTTCCTCTTCAGCTATTTTCATGAATTTAAGAGTTAATTCTCTGCTCCAAGTTGGAGATATATAACCATGTCTGGAAATATACATGTTTTCGCCTTCATAATTGTGTATGTTATTCTCATTTAAATGTAGCTCTGCACAATTTATAAAATCCAGATTTGTGTCTAAAATTGCTTCTTTTTTCTCAAAAAATCCTTCAAAAAACTCAGGAGTCATTGGAGTTTCAATACCTACATTTTTAATATATTTTTTAGCAAGTCCAATATTTTTTATAACTTTATCTGCACAACTAGTTGCCCCTAGGTTGAATCTTATCTCATCAAGGCCAGCTTCTGCTAATGCCTTCAAGGTTTCTTCTGTAGCTAAAGTACCATTAGTATATAAATGTTGATGAACCCCTGCCTCACTAAACTTCTTTATAACAGGATAGTACTTTTCAATTTCCATAAAAGGCTCTAAATAAACATAGCATACCCCAGTAGGCTTCTTATGGATGGAAAGAAGTAAATCTATATCCTTCTCATAAAACTTTGTACCTCCGATTTCCCACATACCTTCACCTATAGGAGGCTGATCCTCTAATTCTCCATAGTTATAGCAGAATTTACACTCTATGTTACATTTGTTTGTTTTTCTAATTGCACTTAAGCCAGTTCCCATAAGACAAGAACGGCATCCCATTGCAAACTTTCTTTCATTTCCCACGAAATAAGTTCTATTCCCAAGAGTTTTTAAGTCTTTAATTTCTGACATTAAGATATTATTCCTATGATCAATTGACTCCTCTATTTGTGCAAAGGTAGCGTATATGATTTCCTGTTGTTTTGTCATAAGCTCCTCATCCTCTGGTAGCATGGCAAAAAACTCAAACCACATCAACGCATCTTCTTTTGAAATTTTCATTATGTATCCTCCTCTAATTTATCTTCTTAAAGATTCAATCTTAATTCTTCTTGTTATACTTTTTCACGTATTCTTCTTCAAAAGTCATACTCATTCGCTTTATTATATCACTTTCATTGTTTCCTTACTATGTCTTTGGAAACTTATAACTTTTTGCAATTAAAAAGAACCCTGATTTCTCAAGGTTCTAAATGTGTTTCCTTGTTAACATAGCTACAACTTTACTTTGTTGAAACTTGCTGTTTGTGTACCCCACATGAGCTTGGCATTATAACTGGCTTCTTAACAACGTTACTCTTAACTTTAATGATTTTCATCTTGTTCCCTCCTTTCTTTTTGATGTAGCAAGTTGCATACCCTATAACCTACATTATTGTTACATCTTTATCTATTGAAATGGCAAGTTTTCTCCTTTGTTGGATATATCCTAAAATAAAATCAAAGGGAGAATTCTATACCAGTTTCATCTAAGCAATAAAACACTTGTGATATTGCTATTAATTACGATTAGCTTTCTACATACCACTTACTTTGGGAATTATACAATTCTTGATACTTTCCATTTATACTAATTAATTCTTTGTGAGTTCCTATCTGAACAACTTTACCTTTGTCCATAACAACTATTTTATCTGCCATCTTAGTTAGAGCCAGTCGGTGCGTAACAATGAAAGATGTTTTTCCTCTTGAGAACTCGATAAATTTCATATATAACTTAGATTCTTCTATTGGATCAATGGCAGCAGTAGGTTCATCAAGAAGAATCATATTATGCTGCTTATAAAAACCTCTTGCGATGGCTACTCTTTGCCAATACCCTCCTGAAAGGTCCACCCCATCAAAATCTCGTGAAAGCATTGTGTTCATACCTTGTGGAAATACTTTGGAATTCACATTTAAATCAGCTTCTTTTAATGAGTTCTCAACACATTGATTTATCACAGTGGTTGATGTATCACTTATAATAATATTATCCTGTAATGTCATCTTATATCGTTGGAAATTTTGGAATATACTAGATATATTTTTCATCAAGCTTTTATGGTCTAATGATTTTGTATCTTGATCATTAAAATATACGCCACCTTTATTGGGCAAGTAAATTCCTGAAATTAGATTTGTTAATGTGCTTTTTCCAGCACCATTTTCTCCTACAATTGCTACGATTTCGCCACTCTCAAATTTAATAGACACATTTGAGATAGCCTCTAGCTTACTTCCTGGATAGCTAAAGGAAACATCCTTAAGCTCAATTTGTGGAGCTTTTTCATAGTTGATTTTCTTTTCTTCTTGTTCTTTTATATTCATAAACTTAAGATAGTTATCAACAGTACCAATCCGTTTCATTGCGTTTCCTATTATGTAGCAAATCATCTGTTCTAGCATACTCATAATCATTCCAGTTGAAGCTAAAACAGCACCAAAATTTCCTACTGAAATAGAACCGTCAAAAAGATACTTAATAAGCAATAAAAGTGTAAGTATATGTCCCAATAATGCCGAAATTTTAAATAACAGCTCAATTCTTATTGATTTAACTTGAGTATTAATAATTTCGTCATTCAGTGTTTCTAATTTATTCTTATATCTCTTAATAAAGAAATTATATGCTCCTAGTAATCTTGTTTCTTTCAATTTTTCTTTTCCAATGATGCATTCCTCATAATGCTCGCACTCTCTACGTAACGGTGCAGCCTTATCTTCAAGTCGAGCATATAATCTACTTTTAAACATTTGAGAAAGCATAACAGGGAGAGAAAATAGAAAAATAATTATAACTAAATTTGGTTTTAACCTATAAAGGTAAATACCTATAATCATAAAGTATGGTATGTAGATAAGTGTAGTATCCACAATTCCTGTTATAAGTGATACACTATTTTTTACACCTTCATGAGCCTTATTGATATCATCTAAAAAAGAAGTGTCCTCAAAACAAGCTGTTTGCTGCATGGCACATTTCTGATTAAACAATTTTTCAAGTTTTCCTGTAACTTTACGCTCATAATCCAAACCAAAAACTGTACTTATTCCATTCAATACTGGGTTCGCTAAAATGCAAAGAAGAAGTAATATAAAAGAACCAATTATTCTTGCTAACATTGCTTCACCAGTAATATATTTACCAATAACGTTAAAAAAGCGGTCAAGTGCTACAGTATTAAGGGCAAGTGTTAAACCCAATAGCAAGTCAATAATGCAAATAAATAGGAAGTACATTGGACAGGCACCAACTACTTTCCGAAAGGCCTGAACAATTGTAAGGAAGGAAGATTTTTTATTAGTTTTCATTCTCATACCACCTCCTCTGACTATGAAACATTTCTGCATAAGAACCATTTTTCGTCATTAGTTCATTAAAATTACCATGCTCGCTTACAGCTCCGTCTTCAATCACATATATAACGTCTGCAAGTTTCGTTGAAGCTAATCTATGACTAATGAGAAGTGTTGTCTTCCCATGATTAATTTTTTCAAAGTTCTCGTAAAGCCGGCTCTCACTTACTGGATCTAGCGCTGCCGTTGGTTCATCTAAAATTCTTAACGATGCGTTACTTACCAGTGTTCTTGCCATTGCAATTCGTTGCCACTGTCCTCCTGATAAATCAAGACTATCTTTTATAATTCTTCCAATATAGCTATCAATGCCTCTAGGTAGTTCTTGTACTAACTCAATTAATCCACTTTCTTCAATTGCTTCTTGAAAACGTTGAATGCTATAACCATTCACATTTCCTAATGCAATATTATCCTTCAAAGAAATCTCGTATTTTGCAAAATCTTGATATACCACAGCAAACATGGATTTTAATTCCTCCTGGCTGTACATCTTGATTGAAATATTGTTAATAAGAATATCTCCTTCAAATTCCTCATACAATCCTGTTAGTAATTTAGTGATTGTTGTCTTTCCTGAACCATTAGCTCCAACAAAAGCATAATGCTTTCCGCTTTCAATAACAAGGTTAAGGTTCTTTAAAACATCGCGTTTAGTTCCTGGATATCGAAATGTTACATTCCTAAATTCTATGCGATTCACTAAAACTCTATTCTCTGATGAAACGCATAAGTACTCATTCTTATACCTTAATGACAATAGACTCGTAAAATCTTCTAAGTATTCTTTGGATTGAGCTATTGCTTCGGTATACTCCGGCAATTGCCAAGCCAAATCTGGAATTAGTGATATCGTACTATTAACAATAGAAATAAATAGTCCTATAGACAATAAACCTCTTTTCAGTGGAAACACAAGAATTAAGATAATAACCGCTATCAGTAAGGAAGTTAAAATTCCACCAATTTCAGACTCCTTTAACCATTTTAAACTGGCTTTAAACTTGAGATTCCTAGCAACTTCGTATTGCTTATGCCACGAATCATTAATCTTCTTCGAGTAGTTAAAAAGAGTTCTTTCTTTAGCAGCATTTCTTCCTATTAAAATTTCTGATAGGTACCCAGCTTTTCTTATATGTTTTTCAGACTCTCGATTCGCTTCATAATTTTCCTTACCTCCTCTTATCGCAATGCGGAATGTTGGTATTGCTATAAATGCAATTGCTAATGCCGCCCACGCAACCTTAAATAGAAGCACACCCATAATTCCTAGAATCTTAAGTATTAGACTAAACGCTCCCAAAACCTGTCCATAAGACTTAACACATTGAGTCTCAGGTTGTCTAGAAACCCTGGATATTAAATCTAAACTCTGGTCATCCTCAAAATATTCATATTTAAGTGATGCAACCCTTCCTATTAAAGAAATAAAAAAGTTCTCTCTTAAACTATTTTCAAGCTTAGTATTAAGATACTCTAATAATAAAGGAGACAAACTCGAATACAGTGAACATAAAACAATTGCCAATACAGATAACTTTATATGAGCTGCCTCTGAACCTTCTGTAAAAAATCTGATTGAAGAATTGATGAAATATGAAACAGCTAGCAATGAAAGTGTTGGAACTACACCACTGAAAAAACTAACAACTGCAATTGAAATAGAATAAAAGGGACAGTAATGAATAGGAATTCGAATGATATCAAGTATCCCGAGTGTCTTTTTTGTGAACAAGTTAAATTTTGACATCTAATTATCCCCCTAAAATATTTTAGTGCTTAATAGTCACATGTACGATTATAATAAATTTCTATAGCCTATAATTCATTATTTAAATCTAAATTAAGCAAAATGCTCATAATTGTCAATTATGCGTTGAAATCTTTCTTCTGATTCTTCAAGAATTTCTACAATTTTTCTTAATGAATACTCATAATGTTCTTTCATATAGCAAGTACCTGTTAAGTATGGGCGTTCTGCTTTACCTGAAATATACTGTGCTACACAGTCTCTACATATATTTCTTGCCCAACATTCATTGCATACCTTATTGTTTTTATTGTTGCATTCCCTTACCAATGGATCATTAATATCATATTTAATTAAACTTACACATGGGTGACGATTCCCATCGGTGTCAAAGGTTTCTAGAAATCCTTTACTCAACTCACAGCAAAAGTCATCAAAGCATATACCATGTAATAACGACTCAATTATTGCCTTTACAAAGATACTAATATTCTTATTTGGTGCATTTTTATAAATCTTACTATATGATTCATCAATATACTTTTCAATATCTTTTTCTTCATCTTGATTATCTTTTATTTTAAGCCAATCTATTTCAGTTGCTACTTCAGAAATATAGTATTCAACTCCCAAGCTTTCAAAATACGTAGCAAGTTCATCTCTACTTATATTGTCAAGATGAAATTTTGTCAATGTGCAATTAAGTTTAACCTTATCTGAAATTGCAGTTTCTTTTAATCGGTTTATAACACTAATTATTTTATGATGTAGGCAATTTACTCTAAGTGTATCATGAATGAAACTCGGACCATCAACACTTATTGTTATATTAAACTTATATTTTTCAAAAAAACTAATCATTTCATCATCAATTAATGCACCATTGGTTACAATATCATAATTTTCAATAATAAAATTAGCTTCAAGTTGCTCCACAATATGTTTAATAATCTTAAAATTCAAAATGGGTTCTCCACCAAAAAAGCTAACCTTAGATATTTTATCATATTTATCTTGTAAGTATTTAACTGCTTTATCCGCAGCTTCCTCACTCATAATAGGACTTACCTCTCCAAAAAAATCTCCTTTTTCATAACAATAAGCACAGTTTCCATTACAATTTATTGTTGTTAGAAATAGTGCTTTCCCTAATGTTCTATCTGCCATTTCGTAAAATTTAGGCATTTCCTGAACATTTTCAAATGAATCTTTATATAACGTCAAGGAATTGCCATCAAAATAGTATTTTGATGTATTTACTGGAAATTCATATATCATTTTCGCACCTCCAATTGTCATTGTATTAATTTAAATCTATAATAATACATTCATTTCAAAACATCAGAAGACCTAGTCACTACTTAATCAGTAGTTGCTAAGTCTTCTTTTTGATTGGATTTCCATTTAAATAAATAGTAAGCGTATAACTCATTGTGTCTTTTGCATTACTATTAATTTATAAGTGCTCAAAATCTCTATATAGTAACTCAACATAAAATTTTGTAAAAAGCACTATATGAAACCCATACATACTGTATCGTCTATTTATTTCACTATTGTTTTAATTTATCACCATAAATAGCTTATTGTAAAATCATGGAAATAAATATAGTAATCAAAACTTTGACGATGATACTCTCATGTTTGAGAATGTATCAATAAAAGACTATTACTTTACATTGTTGTAGCTTGATTCTTATGCACGCCACAGTTGTTTGGTACGATAACTGGTTTCTTAACTACATTACTCTTAACTTTGATAATTTTCATTTGGTTTCCTCCTTTCTTTTTATATAGCATGATGAATACTATATAGCTTGCATCATTGCTACATTTATATCTATTGAAATGGTAAGTTTTCTCCCTTTAGGATATATATACATCATTAATTTGTATATATCCTAAGTTAAAATCTTAAGTAGAATCCTATACCAGTTTCATCAAAGCAATTAAACACTCCTAATATTTATATTAATTTTGATTAAATTTAAGCTTGTACTACTAAAAAATAACATTAAATTCAATCTACTATTACAATTATTTTCTTATTAAGTTATATATAGTCTTTTCATTTTTGCATTTACACATTGCAGAATATTCACAGTTCAAACAATCATTACTACAATTTAGTGGATAGAAATATTCAAAAGGGTTATTATCTACATCACTCATAACCTCATCAACTATTTCTTCATCAAAATAGCAGTATAACAATTGACTAATGTGCTGATTGTTATCATGTTCAATTTTTAAAGCCAAGTATAATTCATAACAATAGTAATACCTACTACTTGGGTCAGAAGGATTTAGCGTCTCATTATATTTTCTCATCCATAGAAGAGCATTCTCAAGATCATTAACTTTGATATAAAGAAGACACATGAACAATTTTATGGAAACAATGGAGTAAATATTATCATCAGTAAGCTTAATATCATCAATAAAAATGTCAAGAGTGTGATTTTCAGAATAGTTTTTTTTCTTTAGAAATTCAATCACAAAATAAGCTTCATCAGTAGATATGTCATGCAACTTAAATTGTATGATATTTCGAAGCCTTTCATAATCAATGCAATCTTCAATCACCACCGGATCCATAACATTGAATAATTCACTCATCCCGGGAACTAAAATACGATAAGCTAATATCTCAGACTTTGTTACATCTCTCACAAAAATAGAATGACCTAAATCATTAATCAAAGAAATCAATTCAAATAGCATCTCTTGATTATCAACATAAGATTTCTTCTCAAAACTTCCCTCATATGATGGATTTCCCACAAAAAATGTTGACGGATATCGACCTGAACTATCTACAAATATTTCTATAAAATTATCAATATCGCCACCTTCTTTTAAGAAATCACTTCCCCGTGTCATCCCTTCGAAATCTTCAATCTTTTTACCTTGCATTAATTCTGTAAAACAACGCTCAACAGCAACCTCAAGTGATGGATGTGCAGCAGCTTTTACAAAGTAAGAAATATCCTTACAGTTGTACAGAACCAGACCAATGGCTGGAATCCCTCTCCCCAGAGAGAAATCCTTTAATTCTACTTTATAATTTCCAGTTTCCTCAATTGCATCTATCCAATTAATAACATCTGGCATGTTATTTTTAACCTCAGTAGTAATAGTAGGTGGTGTAATATGTTTTTCTATAATTTCTTTGATTACAAACCTTTCTAAAATTTCCGATATTCCTTGGACAAAAGCCTCCGCCTTAGTGTTTCCTGCCACCATTCCGTTGGTACCATAATAAAGATCTACAATATCTATAGGTAGGGCTATCACTTCATCATTTTGAATATTGTGAAATCTTTCATATCTAATATACTCTCCTGATGAATAACTAAACTGCTGCATTTTTTCAAGTATTTTATCATCAGTCTCTCCTTGCACACAGTTTATCCAATAAGATAAATTAGAATAAATAACATCATCATTCTGTTTCTCAACAAAAGAATCATCGTTATATTTACAATTATCTTTTAAAAGACTTCTCCCTTTAAATCTAAAAAAGGCGAGATTTTGCAATCTTTCCATAACCTCACCATAAGCACTTGCCAGTGCATATATCTTATCTGTTCCTTTCCCGCATGTATAGAAATCAGTTCCATCCACCACTAATGCTACTGAATATAGTCCATGAAAACTATCGAACCATGTTTCAGTCACAAAAACTCCCCAATTTGATAGTGCTCTTCTTGCCGTTTCAATTGTTTCTAACGGTTTTCTGTCCTTGAATTTTTGATACATCATTATATCTCCTTTCAGCCTATTAAGCCTCGATACCTTAGCCCATTCTGTGGAAACATTTTATTAATATATTTGTATCATTAAGTTTTGTATTGTTAATTTTTTTACTATTAGTTTATTTTCAAATGAATATCTCAACGAATAATTTACCATTAATTACATTTTAATTATATTTTAGGAGTATGTCTACAAAAAGTATTCGTCAATTATCAACTTTATACTAATTTATTCGCCTTGCAATTAGAATGAAATTTTTGTCCAATACTTTTTTTCAACAAAAGTGTTGCATTTATCATGTTGTTTTTAATATATGTATTATTTTATTTACAATATATCTTTTTATTATTTATTGGTTTAAAAATAAAAATAAACGGCGGCTCTGATATCACAAAACCACCGCAAGTAAAATATTAGAGTGCAAAAACTTCTCTGCACTAAGAACGATTTTTTTCTTTATGAAAGTGTCAGTCAACTAACCGTAATGTAAATGCTATTAGAGTTCATTTTTATTGTTAGCACCAGGAGTAGTGACAATAACTTTCTCCGGAGTAATAATCAATGCACCCTTTGCAGTAAGTTCTCCCTTAAACATATCAGAAACTACGTTCTTAAATGTGTCAACCATTGGTCCCTCAGTAATATATTGAGCAGTACCCTTAATCTGATACCCCTCCATTGTGGATGTGTTACTGGCTGAAACCGCAATTTTTCCGTTTGCTCTGATGTTGTTTAATGTAGTTTCCAAAAATACATCCCCAACTACCAGCTTACCATCATCTGTCACGTTCTTAAATGCTACAGGTACAGCATTTGGCTCAGTTGAATAGGTTGCTAGATACCACATCTGTTCTTTAAATAGTTTAATTACTTTTTCATTCATATAAATTCCTCCTTTATTTGATAATAGCTTAAGCATAGATTTATTATATTCTTCACACTCATTCTCCAAAAGATATAAGCAAATTATTGAGTTACTATTAAATTTAATAGCAACTTGTTGCATTAGAGTATTAGAATTATAATTTATAAATGGAGGTGAAAAAAATGTATCAACCTAAATTAGAAAAAGATATTCGCTGCCCTCTTGAATATGGACTGGAAATATTCGGTGGAAAATGGAAGTCACGTATCATCTGTGTATTAGCTGAAAAGAAAATCTTGCGATATAGTTCCTTAAGAAAAGAAATGATGAATATTACTGATGCTGTTCTGTCAGCTACATTGAAAGAGCTGATTGCTGATGAAATTGTACACCGCCAATCCTACGACGAGATTCCTCCCTGAGTAGAATACACTTTGACGCACAAGGGACAATCAGTAGTTCCAATACTTCAAAGTATTTGTCACTGGTCAGGGGCATATCACAAAGAAGATTCTGAACACATAATGGTGCAATGCCAAAAGTGTGATTATATATTTGAAAATAAATAATGTTTTCGGAAAGTACGGACTGTATGAAAACTACATACACCATAAATACCAATTAATACTTTTGCATTTTTGTATACCCTATAAAAAACTCCCCTCAGACCGTAGTCCAAGGGGAGTTTAAACATAAATAAATTACATAATATCTTATCCTATTCTCTAATCCAAGAAAACACATATTCCATATGGTCTGGCAATTCTAATTCTGGTTCACATTCTGTATCAAAATAACCTATGAGCCCCTTTTCTTTAACTGAAAAATCAAAGTGAGCTGCAGCAATTCCCATATCCACCCTTTGAATATCATATGGAAAACTGTCACTATATCCCGGCTGTTTATACTCATAAAAGTGGCATGCATTATCCTTTATTAGAATTCTCCAAGGCTGCTTATTTGATGCTGATGGGCCTAAGCGAACCATTTCCAAAGGTACCTCTAGATCTCCTGCTTTTTCTTTTGTAAGAGTTGTCTGAAAATCATTTATATAAAACAATTGATTCCATTCTTTACGCTGATCTGCTTTTATCATTTTTCTCATTACAATTTCTTTCATATGCTTCTTTGTAGCAGCATAACCATAGGGAGTTATGATTGGAAATATTTCATCTTCTTCTATATTCATAGCCTTTGCAAATCCTTTACGATTAAAGGTTCCCCCTAACCAACAGGTCCCAAGTTCAAGATGAGCTAAATAAAGAATAACTGCTTCTAGTTCATATCCTAGGGCTTCTAATGCCATTGGTTCTAATTTAATAGTTGTTCCAATATATTGCATTGCCCCCTTAATAACACCGTAAGTTCCAAGCTTATCTTCATCCTTCATTTCCCTATTGTCAAGATAATGAAAGTTAACTTTTTTTCCAAAAGGATTATCCAATGAATTAACAAAGGATTCAATTGCCTTTCTTTTATCTAGTTCAACCTCTTGTTCTTTATAATTTCTTACGCTGTATCGTTTTTTTACTGATTCTTCTATTGAAAAATTAATATTCATTGATGTTTCTCCCTTCTATAATAAATATCTTCTGATTTTACTCAACTATAATATAAATAAATATTTTTTTGTTATTAGATAAGAAGATTAATACCCTGAGTTAATAACCTAAGTTTAAAGTGAATCCAGTACCCTTATAATAAATCCTTCTGCTTCTTTAAAATCTCTTTGATTGGGATGCCCTTGTGATAATCTGCCCATAATATTAAAAAGCTTTTTGTTAGTAAAATCCTTTGCTATAAAGCTACCTTTACAGGCAAAGCTCCCCTTGTTTATTGCTCCTTTTGACTCTAAAAGTTTAATTAGCCTATTATTATAGAGCTTCATCCCAACTCCACTGGTTGAAAATACAAAAACATTTTTATCTGCTAAATTCAACTTATCAGCCAAATTAAAAAGCTTTGGTGAGAAACTCTCCTTGTATACTCCAGAACCAAATCCAATCAGATCATAACTTTCTATGTCTAAATCACTAACATCTCTTATATTAATTAACTCCGAATCGATTTTGTCAGCCAATATCCGTGCAATTACTTCAGTGTTTTTTTTATAATCAGAACAATATATTATCAGCGATTTCATAAATCATACCCCCACTTAATTTCCTTTTAATAAAATTATACCTGAAATATTTATAAAACATGTTAATATTCTCAAGAAAACTCCATTAAACTATCAGAGGGAAGGGACATGCAACAAACTTTATTGCTCAATTAACTTCTTCATTTTCCACACCATTCTAAATCATATAAAGAGCAAATGCAATACTCAAAATAGTCTCCTACATTTTTAATTCTGCTTCAATCCTTTTGCTATCCTCTAAATCATAGAGATATTCACATAGTGGACTTGATTTTAATGGCTCAATGCCTTTCCATCCATTTTTCAAGGCAATCTGATAATATCTTTTAGCTTCTTCCCTCTTATTGATTTTAAAGTAAGCACATGCTGCGTTATAAAATTGCCATAGAAACCCACGGTTATTTTCAAAGGCTCTAGTATAAAATTCAGCTGAAAGCTTGTAATTAATATTTTTCTTGATATAATAATTACCATTTATTAAATAATTATCGTATAAATCATACCACCCAAAATATACTTTAATATTCTTTTTTTGCTGGAATCCAACTTTTTCAGCTAATTTATAGGATTGAATATTATTATCCCAACAGTGCCAACCTACATTTTTTATATTGTTATTTTTACAATGATTTAAAGCAGCAATAACCACTTGTGTGCAATATCCTTTTTTTCTATAATCCTCTTCTGTTTCTACTCCTAGTTCACATCTCTCTTCAACTACACAGTCAGCTATACATCTGCTTACAACACCACCATCAATTATATATACATACCCAAATCCCTTTTCTAAAAAATTATCAATGGAAGACCAGTTTTCAATTATACTTTCTCTTACATCATCAATTTCTTTCAAATTACTATCTAGCAACATTTCTCTATCTATTTTTTTTACCTTTTCCGATACTTCCACATTATGAAATTTATCTATTTCTAGTTCTAGGTATCTTCTATCATCCTCCATTGGATATAGAGAATTAAATATATCTTTAAATGAATTTTTCCATTCCTTTGAAGAATAAAAAACTATATAATCTACCTTACTTTTTTCTAATGCTTTTTTAAAAATATCATCTTTCAATACATTATTTAACTCACAATTAAAGTCATCATCTTTTGCATTTCCTGCGAAATACATACCCTCGGGACTTATTATTAATGCTGTTGTTGGATTGTCCACATTGTTAACAAAAATCCTGCCTGGATTGATTTTATTTATAACACTGAAAATTGATAAATTATATTCTAAATCTATAAATAAATCCGTAACCTTATTAAAATCAGCTCTATTAAGTTCTACTACCATACTACATACATCCCCTCTTACTTTTCCTACTTTTAAATATTTCATATTGCCTTTTTTCTTTACTTAACCTTTTTATCTCACCTAACTGCTTCATATAACTTTCAAATCTTTCTTGACTTATGATACCATCTTCTATAGCTTGTTTTATTGCACAGCCTGGCTCTTTATCATGGTTGCAATTCTTAAACTTGCAATTTTCTGATAACCTAGCTACATCCTTAAAACTCTCTTCAACTCCATTTTGATCACCCCAAAGCTGAAGCTCTCTAAGCCCTGGAGTATCAATTATCATTGCACCAGAATCATGATAAAATAGTTCCTTGCTAGTTGTTGTATGTCTACCTTTTCCATTAGCTGAACTAACAGAGCCTGTTTTCTGTTTTTCTTCTCCAAGTAAATAATTAATAATAGTTGATTTTCCTACTCCTGAAGAACCAAAGAATACTACTGTTTTACCATATGATAGGTACTCCTTAAAAACCTCCATGCCTATATTACTTATAGCACTAATGCAGTAAATAGGTATTCCTATTGCAATATCATTTACTTTTGTTTTATATTCATCAATTTTATTACATGCATCTGCTTTATTTAGAATGATTACTGGATTTACTCCACTGTTATATGCTAATGTAATATATCTTTCTATTCTTGTGATATTAAAGTTTCCATCAAGCCCACTTACAATGAAAGCTGTATCTATATTTGAAGCTACAACCTGCTCCTCAATGTGCCCTCCTACTATTATTCCATTTCTAATCTTTCTTCCACCAGATATAGGTTGTTTTCTTGCAAAACAATTCTTTCTAGGCAAAACACCTTGAATTATTCCTTTGGTGCTGCCTTCTATTAACTGAACAGCTACCCAATCACCAATTGCTGGCAAGTCTTTACTGTATGCTACATTATATCTAAATTTACCTGCAAGCTTTGCAGCTATTATACCTTTTTCATAATGTAGTAAATAGTTATTTTTCTGCTGTGAAACTATTCTTCCAGCAATAAGACCTTTATTAAAATACACTCTAAATTCTTCTTCAAAATAATTATTCCAACCTAATTTTTCTAAATTCATAAAATCTTCCTTTCATCACAATAACTTATATCACTAAGCCTAATTCGTAAATTATTACAATATCACGGCTTTATTGAACCTTCATTTATTTTAATTCCATAATATAAAACATTATTATAAGTGTTAGAACAAATTAGTTTGATCCGTCTTCTAAAAAAGGATACAAAAATCCCGCAAAGAGAATAGACCTCCTGCGGGATAATAAATTTATAGGCATAAAAAAAACACGATAACCTGCATCGCGTTAACCACCAAAATTATTTAGGCCGAACGGTTATACTCATAACATCAGCAAAAGGCAACATGAATAAATGGCATCTTCATCCATTTTAAAAACCCTTTTGCTCTATATTTAATTAGTTCAAAACCACCTCAAATACTGCTGTCATAATAACACTCCCTTCGACTTCATATTAAATTAAGCTATAGTAAAATATTAATTCATTATTTTTCCAATGTCAATACAATTTTTATATAAAGGTAATATTTAGTAATTTTTCAATCTAACAGTAAACTGTGATTTATGCCGATGACAAGGTGCTAATTGGGTATAAAGTTACTTGATTCATAAATATGCTGTACCTAATACAAATGTATAATACTTCTCATTGATCTTGGGAATCAATATATTTATAGTCAATTTCAACAAATGATAGCAGATAAAAAAATATTCATTCCTTTATCAGTAAAATCAACCCTTATGATAGTGCATGTTTCTATGACTTAGTTATTGATATAGGTCCAATTCGATATTTTTTATGTAAAAAAAGTCGAGCATGAAAAAAGCAGCTTTGATATTATGTAGATATGGAAGGTGAGAAGATAATGTTAAAAGATTTAAATAAAGTAATTGATTATATTGAAGATCATTTAACTGATGACCTATCTCTTGAAATAATTTCTATTTATGCTGGTGTTTCTGATTTTCATTTTAGGAAAATATTCTTTTATCTTTCAGATATAACGCTTAGTGAATATATTAAAAATCGAAAATTATCTGAAGCTAGTATGAATTTATTACATGGAGAAAAAGTTACTGATGTTGCTTTAAAATACGGTTATCAATCAATGGATGGTTTTACTCGAGCCTTTAAAAAATGGTGTGGTTTTTTACCCTCAGAAGTTATGAAAAATGGTATCATTAAAACTTTTCCTAAACTTTCATTTGTTATAACAGTTAAAGGAGGAATTAATATGGAATTTAAAATTGAAGACAAACCCGCATTTAATTTAGTAGGTGTAAGCAAAAGAGTCCCTATGCAATTTGAAGGTGTTAATAATGAAATTGTGAAGCTTGCACAAAGCATCACTGAAGAACAAAGGAAAGAAATGCATTCTCTTCAAAACATTGAGCCCTATGAAATAGTCAATGCTTCTTATGAGGCTGACGCTAATTTCTTAAGAGAAGAAGGAGATTTAACTCACTTGATAGGTGTTTTAACAACTACAAATCAAGTGAGTGATCAATTAGAAAAAGTGCCTGTAGATGCATATACTTGGGCAATCTTCCCAAACGAAGGTCCATTTCCATCGACTCTACAAAATACAATGGCAAAAGTATACTCTGAATGGCTTCTATCATCCGATTATGAAGTAATTAATGCCCCTACATTTTCTTTTACTAAAATGGATAGAGACAAAAAAGATTATGCTTATAGTGAAGTTTGGATTCCTGTTCGGAAGAGATAAAAACTAAAAAATTTAAAATCTATCCTATCAACTACCCTATTACATTCAGGGTAGTTGATATATTACCGCTCGGATTCTTTGGGAGCCCTTGCATGGGTGGTTGTAAAAAATATTATTATTCTTAAAAAAGGCTTACGATTAAAAGTAAGCGTTTTTACTATTAAATAACAATGAATGTTATTTATGAAATTATGACCTAATAAAATTAGTTTTATTATCAATAGAAGTCATGCAATAAAGTATTTATTTCAGCTATCCTATCTCTTACTAATTTTAAATCCTTTAAGTATTTAGGTTGTCTCATTCCTAAAACGTTTAAAAACATTAATTTTTCAAATGATATTATTAAAAATTCATCTTTTTCAATTGCGTCCTCTGAAAGAAACTTATAATCAAACAATCAAATACTTTTCCACATTTCAAATTCATATTTACAAACTCCAAAGTCATCGTATATTTCCTTTACATTATTAGGATACTTAAATGATAGTAATTCATAATCTTCTTGTGTTATGACAAAATCAATGTCTTTACCTGATTCTCTTATCTTATAATATTCCTTAGCTTTTCCACCTATCAATAAAGGATTTGATGAAAACTGAAAGTTTAGCTTATTAAGATTAATATCTAAACCCTCTATATTTAAACAATTTTCTAATAATACTCTTGTAAAATCATTTTTCATAATTGTTTAATACCCCCTGTATTTTGCCTTGATTCATTATAAGAGCGATTATATAGATTAAGTAATTTAATTTCAAATGATAAAAGTATGCTGAACTACTCCATGAATTTATCAGCTTCAACATTGGTTATATTTCACATTTCTTCTAAATATCTATTGACTATGTGATATTTTTAAGATAATATAAATTGCATCTTTAAAATATGAATTTAGTAAGTAATATTATCTTATAATGAAGACTTATTAACTAAAATAAATTATGAAACTTAACTATAAAACAAGAGCTTACATTTTGGAATAAATCATAACAAGTATCAAGAGCTTGCCCCTAACAATCTTTACAAGCGCCGCAGGTTATATTATTTTCCTTCGAAAATACTCACTACTTTTGCATATTTATATACCTCCATAAAAAATCCTCTTAGACTGTACTATTTAATTTTCAAAGAACATATTTAACTCAATTCGCTTACTAAAAGCAAATATTCATAAAAAATAATCACTATTATTCATTTATTTGATATCCTGTATTATAAGAATTTTCTAATAAATACTAAATCAGCCTACTCTTAAAAAATTCACATTAATTCTAAGTTGTATTATTAATATTTTTCAATATACTAGGAGGAAATAATCTATGAATCCAATGTCAGAAGTTGATTTAAATTATACTCAAAGTTGTAACTGTGACTCCCAATGTCCAGTTGATTTAAAATGCGGCGAACCTGGTCAAGTAGTACTACCTGGCTCACTAGTAGGAACTACCGCTACTGTTGCTACTCTCACCATAGATACTTCTAAATTCTGTAATCCATGTACAAAACTTGAATTTACAAGCAATCTAATTGGAGTAGGTTTTTCCGGAACCTTAATATTTCAATTATTTAAATTCTGTGATAATCAACAGCCACTCCCAATAGGAGGACCATTTTCTTTTACAGTAGCGACGCCATCTCTTATTGCTAGGACGTTCACATTCTTTTTATGTGATTGCGATTCATGTTTAAATGAATGTTGCACCTATACTGTAATAGTTACAGTCGGTGAAGGTGATGAAGGTGCTATTACAGGTAATATTGGCGTTTTCGCTGCAAGACTATCATCCGTTACTGTAGATAATCCAAAACAAGACTGTTAACTAAATGTAAATTAGAACTTAAATAAATTTCTTTAATCTATTAAATCTATTACATGAAGTTTCCTTTTTATATCTTATGTGTATAATTTACATGATCACTTGCAGGCTAGATAATATACTTACGTATTGAATCTGACCTGCATTTTTAGTCATAATCTTAAATATCTCATCAAATTCCCTACATCTAAAATAATCTATATACATTTCATACAAAACTTATGGTGGCAAATCATATTTTTATTAATATTAAAACAACTTTAATTCGTAATTTGTATAGTCAGCTTAACAACACTTTCAACATGTGTTACCACATTATTCTTATACAATTATACAAAAGGTTATTAATATAATACTCTTTTAGATTAATCTATCCCTATGAGTAAGAACTATACTTAATACAAAGTTAAATTATAATTTTATATATATTCTCATGGCAAAGATATAAAATACAACTATTATCGCTATACATCAAGCAAGGGTAACCCATATCTCTCTTTTACTTTGTTTTATCCGTAACCTTTTTCATGACCTTGTTAACTTCTTGGTCAACAGATTCTTTATAGATGTCAGCGTAGGTTTTTGAATCTTTGATTAAATTGTCGCAGAAAGCCGCTACATCACTGCCCGTCACTTCGATGATGCCTTTCCCAAAGGCCACACCCTCTTCAAAAATATCAATAATCCCGGAGAGTAAATCTATCCCGTCGGTTAACTCAACAGGTCCAACCTTAAAAAGATATTTTTGAATCTCTTTATAAACAATCTGAAAATCTTTCGGTAGCGCTTTAACACGCGCTACGTGCACCCGCCACTCTTTTTTGCCTTTGATGTCGTCACCCAGAACATCTTTTACACTCCGACCGTCCACATCCGTTTCTTCGAGCAGGCCAAGCACACCGTCAAGAATTGGCATTAGGTTGCGACCAGTGAAATCCGAGTGTTGCCAAAGATTAACCTTATTTTTTCCCATGCCTCTTGATAATTAGCCGGTAGCTTTTTAGCTCTCGATTCAAAAATTTTCATTTCTTTAGTCATGTTGTTTCCCGTAATATTTTCCAAATAAATCGCCTCTTAACTATCTAGTATTACTGATATTTTGTATTACTTACTACCACTATGTAGTATCACACAGTAGTAGTGTCAATATGATATTTTATTTTTTGTGTTTATTTTTACGAGTGAGATTTAAAATAGTACTAAGATAAATTCCATCTTAAATTTATATCAGCGTCTAAAATTTCTAATCTAACTGCTAAGGACAATTCTGCCTAGCATTATTTATCAACATATTATAATTTTAGCTACATAAGTTATACCATTTTTTTCAATAACCTAAATACTATCTGTAGTTCTTTTATTATTTATAGTTTTACTTAAAGTATAAAAAGTACATATTCACACATACTAAAATACATAAGGACGGCTCTTTTCATAAATTCGAGCTTTAGATTATCATTTTGTAAACTTAAAATTATTGTAATAAGGAAGGTGAATAATAATGGACTTTTATAAAGTAATTGAAAACAGAACAAGCAATAAGAGCTACAAGTCAACTCCTATACCCACAGAAAAATTAGATAAAATTATCAATGCTGCTTTAATGGCACCTTCATGGAAAAATAAAACTTGTTATCGATTTATTTTTATCAATGAACAAAATTTAAGAGAGCAAATCTCCAATACAATTATAAACAAAACTGACAAAACATCAAATGCACTTAAACAAGCGCCAATCATTGCTGTTATAGTTGCAGACCCATCGGAAAGTGGTGATGTTGATAATAAATCATATTTTATGTTGGATTGCGGTATTGCTATGGAACATCTGGTATTGGCAGCAACAAATGAAGGTTATGGAACTTGCTGGGTAGGTTCTTTCGAGGAAGAAGCAGTGCGTAAGATTTTAGATATTCCTGAAAAATTCAAAGTAGTTGCAATGACTCCAATTGGTGAAACCAATGAAGATGATGAACATTATCCACCAAAGGATATCTCACAACATATTTATTACAACAGCTGGAATAATACAAACAGGCAATAATACATTCTTTTCTTTCATAGAAATAGTTTGTGCAACGCCTATTACAAGTTCTGCATCAATAGGGTTGCACAAATTTTAATGTTCAAATCTATCTACTTTAAACAGGTTCAGATCTTTATCTACTTCTCCAGAATATAATTTACTTAACATCATTCCACCTAGCATAGCAAATAATATTCCATTCGCCCCATAACCCAAACAATACCATAATTTAGAATTAGTAGGCTCTTCACCTATAAAACCCAAATTATCTTGAGTAGATGCAAATGCTCCACAATATTTATATTCTATATCTATATTTAAGTTTGGAAATAAGCTTTTTAGTCTTTGTTCTAATATTTCATAACTTTTACTACATAACTTTTCATTATATATATCTGGTATAAAGTTTATATCCTCTCCTCCAATTATTAACCTGTTATCTCTAGTTGTTCTAAAGTAATTATAAGGAACTCTGTTATCTCTAATAACTATGTCTTTATAAATTTCCTCAATGTTATCTATTGGCCTAGTTGCAATATTAAATGTAGTAGTCTTAGTTCCAAATGTCCTTTTAGTGAAAAGTTCTGTATTATACCCTGTAGCTATAATAACAATTTTCCCTTTAACTTTATAACCGTATACAGTTTCTACGGTAACACTATCATTACTATATTTAGCATCTATAACCTCTGTGTTTTCATATGCTCTTAATCCCTCTTTACAACTGACCTCAATTAGATGATGAGTAAATTTATAGGGATCAAATACAGCTCCTCCACCTTTACCTAATACACCTGCCTTTACATCAAATAAAAAAGGATTATTATCTTCATCAATAAATTCTACGGGTAATCCAGCCTCTTTTCTAATATAATACTCTTCTTCCATCTCCTTCTTTTCTAATTTCTTAGCTGTATATAAAAAACTATCTACTCTTTTATAATCACACCTATTACCATATCTATCTATAAACTCTTGAATTTCATCCAATGCCTTTAGTCCTAACTTATATGATTTTATTATATTCTCCATACTCGTATATGCCTTTAGCTCCATAGCATTACTATCAAGCTCATATTCAAGTAATGAGGTTGTTATACTAGTACTGCCGTGACCTATTCTTGATTTCTCTAAAATAACACAATTAATATTACTTTTACTAAAATAGTATCCTAAAATTGCCCCTGTGACTCCTCCACCTATTATTATTACTTCTGTCTCTATATCCTCTGTTAAATACTCATACTGTTTTATCGTTTTGTTAATTCTTGTAAATATACAATCTCCTTGGACATATTGTGTATTCATAATAACCACCTATCTCTTACATAGAATTTTAATTGATATTTTTTAATCCACTCCTCATTCTTTCGTAAATAATCTTCTAATTTTTTTAATATCTCTATATTTTCAGAAACATGAATAATTCATATAACTAACTATAAAATAACGTATTTTATTAGACATACTACAATCCTTTCTTAACCATTCATACTTTGTAGCCTTATTATTTCCTAAAGTTTATGCTTATATCCAAGAAATACTAAGCATATATGACAAATTTAGTTTTAAAATTTGTTAATCAAAGTATACTCTCCTCAGATAGTAAAATAGTTGTAGTAGAGAAAAAGTAACGATATTCTCGTACAAGAGATATATTAATGAGAAGTAAATTATGACAAGAAAAAAATACAACTAATAGAAAATATACATAATCAGAAATTCATGAACTTTCTAATTTTAGTGCTATGACCTTGTTGCATAGTATTCCTGTGAATCAAGCACATTTTCCAAACTTGGAGAATACTATAATGTTATAGTTCTATGAAAGGAATAAAAATATGTATCCTAATGAATATATCCCTTATACTGATGAAATTGATTATGAATCAAGATTTAATTTTTTAAGATCTGAATATACTAATAGTTTTATTGAATTGAAGGATTATGGACCAGAACCCTTTGTAGTAAATATTGATGAGGCTACTAAGCAAAATGATACTTTTCGTACTGCTTTATGGACTGGAACTCATTTGCAACTTACCTTGATGAGTATCCCTATTGGAGGAGAAATAGGTTTAGAGATTCACCCTAATCTTGATCAATTCATACGTATTGAAGAAGGTGAAGGACTTGTTAAAATGGGCGACAGAAAAGATAACTTAGATTTTCAAAAAGAGGTCTATGATGATTTTGCCTTCATCATACCAGCTGGTAAATGGCATAATCTAATCAATACAGGTAATACACCAATTAAATTGTACTCTATTTATGCTCCACCTCAGCATCCACGTGATACAGTTCATATAACTAAAGCTGATGCAGACGCTGCTGAAAAGTAAAACAATAACTCCCTTAAAGAGAGACAAAGAAACCTTAGGCTAATCAGAAATTTATCTTAAGTGAGCTTTCTCAGTATACTTGCACAATGGGAAAACCTGCTTGCTTATATAAGTAAACTGGCAAAGTTTTTCAAAACTTGGATACTTAAAAGTAGGCATAAAACCATATATAAACAAAATGCGGTAACTCATTTTTATTGAGCTATCGCATTTAACTTAAATTATCTTATTTAACCAATATTTCTATTGAAATAACTAAGTAGTAAAATATTAATTCATCTTCATAGAAATATTTTTACCATTAGCTAGTAATGTTTTTTCATTAACAGCTATATATAGAACTTCATTATCTAAGTTCTTATCTTCAACAATTTCTATAGATTTTTCTTCTTTATGTGCCATCATCAATGTTTTATCTTTTACAATAAAGTATTTCAATATATGGTCATTTAGATTGTCATCTATAAAATTCTTTTCACTTATATTTGATATATCTAATGTGTCCACAATAGGCCTATATTCATCAATGCTATCCTTTATATTATTTAATGCAAGTGACATTAACCATTTAAGAAATTCTTCAACATCCCATGTTAAGTTATAAGCTCTAACATCAAATACAACATTATTAACTACCCATAAATATGTAGAGTAATATTTAGTTTTAAACATAGCAGAATATTGTCCTAAAAATTCTGGTCCTTTTTCAAAAGGATTTTCACATAATTCTGTAACTGAACCTAATGATAGAAATCTATTTAAAGATATATTATTATCTTTACTTGAAACAAAAACTCTAACCATTATGTTCTCTTTGTCATTACTTATTTTCCATAGCTTAACTACCTCATCTGATCCAGGTAACAAGTCTTCATAATCCAATTTCCAATTTTGTTCCTTTAAGTATGGATACTCACATGGATTAGGCCATTCACAAACAACAAATTTATCTAACATTTCATTATTTCCCTTATGAACATATCCTATTTTTTCTGAAAACTCTCTAGTAAACTGTAAATCAGTAATCTCATCTATTCCCGTATTGTAGCCTAATCTTTTTACACCATCATAATAGGCTATATTTCTTGTGTCTCCATGTGCTTTTGTTTGATCAATTGACTTTAGAATATATTTATTAACATCTTCATTTCCAGTATGTGGACCAGCACAGCAATCTCCTATGTTTTTGCTTGATTCTATATAGCAAAAAGCATGATTTCCAAAGGATGTTCTCCTAGGGTCATTAGAATTTAGAATTTTAGCATCACCAGTACTCCCATAAAACGGATTATTACACATTCCTCTTCCTTTTAAATTTGTTTCATTTATATATCCAAAAGGATTCATAAAACAATATTTTGAGTTATAACCATATTGCTTCAAATTACACTGAAGGTAAGCAGCCTCATCATAACAATTACTTATAGAATACATATCATTATGAGCTTTTTGATAAGCATTATAATGAAAAGTGATATCATTAAAATCTCCGTTCACATAAATAAAGTGTGGCGCACCACTATAAATATCATAGCTAGGTGGAGAACTGAAACAACATCTAACCACATCCTCTACTGTTACAGCGGATATATTACTTGATAAAGTAGATTCTTTTTCTTTTATATCTGAATTTATTTTCATTGAGTTTCCACACCCTTTATTCCTTTTTTAAAGAACACTTGCATCCACTTGAATGTGAGAAGTTAACATACATTTGTTCATCATCACCATTTAATTTTATAGTAACATAACCATTATCATCACTATCAACAGAGCAATAGAAGTTATCCTTGCATGTAAATGTAACTCCTGCTGAGGTAACAAATTTAATCCACCAATAATCAAATGGAGAAGCAGCTCCGGTTGTATATGTAAAGTCCATATTTTCAGTCTTTTCATTATTAGGTATGTTAATAAAAGTAGTAGATTCTTCCTTACTTTCTTCATTACCTCTCCTATGTCTTAAAAAAATTGATGCGATAGGAGTCCCCCATTTGTTTTCAACCTTAACGTGTCCTGTATGATCTGTCATTTAAAAATACCTCCTTATATCTCTTTATAAAATTTAGTTTTAAAGGTCTATACTACATAAAAATATATCTTGTTACTTCCTTATATTTTTATAACCCATGAGTGTAGCATTACTATCTTCTGCTATAGTTAAATTTTTATTCAATAATCTTATATTAACTCTATATTTATTTAATTTGTAACTACTTTAAGTCTCATTGAATAATATGAATAGATAGATATTTGGGGGAGTTGTAATTTCATAAATGAATACTCTAAGTACATCCAGAGAAATTAATTTGTGTAGAGAGGCCTATATTAGCGAAGATTATGTAACTTTATTCATTAAATATACAGGAGATTTTAATAGCCTAGTTAATGAACTCGAATACGTATGTGCTGTTAAAGTATCTGAGGGTGCCTATATTGCTTCTGTGAGAACTGCTAATTATACTGACTTCATAAATAGATTTAATAATATATTTAACATAGATTTTAGTTTCCCTTACACATTGTCAGCTATAGAACCAGTAGAAGCTGCTAATATAACCCAATTTCACGGAGAAACCTATTTAAATCTTACAGGTAAAGGTACAGTAGCTGCAATTATAGATACGGGCATAGATTATTTAAATCCTCAATTTCAAAACCCTGATGGAACTACAAGAATTATAGGTATATGGGATCAAACTATTGAAAGTAATAACAATGATGACCCTATGGCATTTTTTGGCACTGTTTATAGCCAAGATGAAATTAATAGAGCTATTCAAGTATCAAATCAAGGTGGGAATCCTTATGATATAGTTCCTTCAAGAGATGAGTTAGGGCATGGTACAAATGTAGCTGGTTTAGTTGGTGCGAGAGGATTAAATAATGTTATAGGCAGTGCTCCTGAATGTGAATTTTTAATTGTAAAACTTAAGGAATTTAAAACTAGTAATCTTAAATTAGCGGGAATCAATGATAGAAGAAGCACACCGATTTTTGAAGGTATTGATATTTATATTGCAATGAGGTTTGTAATAAATTATAATCCATCACCTTCGACAAAACCTATGAGTGTTCTGATCTCTGCAGGAACAAATTGGGGTGGACATGAAGGTATTACCTCCATAGAAGAAGATATTAACTTCTTTTCAACAAGAAAGGGACTTATCTTCGTAACTAATACTGGTAATCAAGGAGCTAGCTTAACACATGGTTATGGTAGATTTCTAAAAAGTAATACAATTCAAAATTTAGAAATTATTGTAGGTTCTAATGAAAATAATTTAGTTCTCATGCTCTGGGTTCAAAGACCTGATGTAATATCTATTGAAATAATTTCTCCTAGTGGTGAGATTGCAAAGCCTATACAATCTGGACTTGTTTCTAGTAAGTTTGAGCAAGTTAATTTAATTCTTGAAAATAGTATAATTAACATCGCTTTTTTTAGCCCTGAATTTGCTAGTGGAAATGAATCTATATATATAACTATTAAAAATGCCAAAGCTGGACTTTGGCAATTAAGACTTAAAGGAGATTATATAGTTAATGGAGTATATAATCTGTGGTTGCCTCAAAGGCCACTTATACAATTAACTACTAGAGTAATAAATCCTAACCCATACATCACACTTCAAGCACCAGCTAATGCCCAAAAATCTATAACTACCTCTTTCTATAATCAAAATAATAATACTATAGCTGTAGAATCAGGTCGAGGATTTACTGCGGATAATAGAGTAAAACCTAACTTAACTACAGGTGGAGTTATGGCTTTAACTACAGGACTGAATAATGAAACTATCTTACTTTCCGGCGGCTCTGTAGCTGGTGCTGTACTGTGCGGAGCCACACTTCTTCTGCTAGAATGGGGAATCATCCTTGGAAATGACCCTAACATATATGGCCCTACAGCTATTTCTTATTTCACAAGGGGTACCAGTAAAAGGTCTGGTGATATATATCCTAATCCACAATGGGGCTATGGCATATTAAATCTTCAAGGCTCTTTCGAAAACCTTAGATCATCTCCATTAATTAGACCTTATGATGCACTCAATACTCAAAACGAGAATAACCTGCCATCTGATTTTTATATAAGAATGCCTAAAGAATTATATGTAAGAATAGATGATTCTATAGACATTATAGAGTAATCGGTGAAACCACTGGATCTTATAAAGCTAAAAAGACCGCTAACTAAGAATATTAAATTACTCAGTTAGCGGTCAACCCTTAATATCTATTCAATTACAACTTCTATCTCAGTCTACTCAACCAAACTTACATTAAATCATCTTTTAAACACTTACTCTCTTATTAATTTAATGTACGTATCAAGCTGTGTTTCTTCTAAATCTCCAATTAAATCTACAAACAAATCTAAGTTTCCATTTACTGCATATTCCTCAAGAGCATTATAGTAATTAAGACGATCTTCCTTTGCAATTGAAATAGGTAAAAATCCATGTATCATTAGCTGATAATTCATTATAAGACGTGATGTTCTTCCATTACCATCAATAAAAGGGTGAATTCTTACAAATTCTGCATGTGTCCATGCTGCTAGCTCAATTGGATTCATATCTTGTTTATATTGAAGATCTGTAAAGAAGTTCTTAATTTGAAAATACATATCATTTCCTGCTGGAGGAACATGACCTGCTCCACTAATTCTGACCTCTTGATTTCTATAAATTCCACCTTGAATTATACCAGCAGTTAGTATTTCATGAATATCTTTTACAATAGTTTCATCAAGTAGCTTTATCTCCTCAATACACTTTTTCACATAGCCATATGCCTTTTTATGATTAACAACTTCATAAATTTCTCTAAGCTCCTTGCCACCAATTGAGATTCCATCTTCTAGTAACACTTTTGTTTCCATAAGGGTTAAAGTATTGCCCTCAATTGCAGTAGAGTTATGTGTAAAAGTTAGCTCAAAATCCTTATCATAAGAAGTTAATGTTACTTCATCAATCTTATTTTTTCCCGCCTCATATCTATTCTTTTTATCTAGGATTCTTTCATAATTCATATAGTACCTCCCGATATTCTGGTATATTACTATTATTATCTACTATTTATCATATATAGTTTATCATTTAATTATAATTATTTCCACGTATTAACCAAGACATACTATATTTAATTAATTTCCTACAGGAATAGCTAGTTCAACATTAGTAGGTTTATTAATTAAAATAACACCTTGAAAATAATCTGTTGTAACTCCTTTATTACTATAAAATACTTCTTTTTCAACCATCGCACTATCATAATAAGTAAACACTGTAGGTGTAAACTCTTTTGAAAATGTGCTTTTTCTATTATTTAAATCTATAAATATATCTTCTCCTTCATATTTAGAACCATTAAGTATTTCTCTCAATTCATAGCTTATACTAAAATATTGAGTAGGTGAATATGATTGAAATTGAAAAATTGTTCCATCTCCATATATAGTATTAATACTATATACCTTATCCTTTAATTTATCATCTTCACCCAAATAAGCTGCTAAAAATTTAACACCATTAATTTCTTTTTGATAAGCATGTTGAACTCCATAATGCATATAGCATTTATCCATTTTAAAATACTCATCTAACTTCTTAAAGTTTTCATAAGTATACTTATCTCTAGTTTCATACCACTCCTTATCAGAGTATACATTTGCAGCAGTTATGAAATTAAAGTCTTGTGAATTTTTAATATTATTTAATATAAAGGAAATACTAAACAGATTCCCACCTAATGCTTCCTTATAGCTTTTATTGTTTTCATTTATTGTATCACTTATTTCTTTTACGGCACTTAATATATTTTTTATATTTTCTTCTCCACCCCATCCATGAACATCACTTATAATACACTCTGTAATTTGTTTCTTGAAACTATTTAAGGCAGTAATTTGCTCTTTGCCTAATTCAGGATTATCTTCTATAAGTAAATCAATATACATTCCAGTGGCTTCTGAATTTTCAATGGAGTCTACTCCCTTTATTATTATCTTTTTATCTTGTGGAAGACCTTTATTTTTTGCATGAAGCTTTTTTAGATACTCTATATATGAAACATTATTAAATTTAGATTGCCATATATTTGAGAAATTCTTTAATAATTCTTCATCTCCTGTTTGAATATATTTATTAATAATTTCGCCTTCTGCATATCCCATTTCTAATAATAAATATCTACAATCCCAATTATCAATCAAATAACTAGCAAATTTATACTGAACATCTGCGTTTTCATTAGCTCCATGAACCTCATTTGTAAATACAACCTTCTTATCTTTTATATCTTCCTTTAGAAAGTTTAAATCAGAGTAATCCTCATAATTCTGTAAATTTAATTCATCAGCATTCTTTTGCACATATTGTTTTTCACTGATAGGCCTTATATAAATAATAGTTCCCCCTAATAAACCCATTATAATAATTAGTAGTACAATGACTTTTTTCACTTTGCTCATAATTTAATCCCCCAAAAACATCTGTTGGTGTAATTTCTTTTACACTTCTTTGATTTGCTATATTAGTTGCAAAGGCCTCTTGATTATTACTTGACCAAATAACACTTGGCTTTCAATAAATATATAGAAATTATACCATATATTTCATCAAGCTATGTATTTTGTGGAAAATAAAAGAGACTAGAATTTAATCTAATCTCTTAAGTTACTTTTCATTAATGACATCTATCACATGGGTCATTCTTTCCACTTTCTTGTAGTGTTCCCTCTAAAATAGTTTTACTTCTAGATAAAGTAGAACAACTCTTTGTAGTATGATAGCTATTTCCATTAGGTGTCCAATATACTTTCCCTGGACTGCTTGTACTATCTGAATTATTGATAGTAGTATTTGTATTATTAGAATTTGAGTTGTTAGATGAAGTATTCGTTTCTAAACTTGCATTATATTCATCAGGATTCACATTATCAAATTCATCATTAATTACATTGCCATTAATTGTATAATTGTAGCTGTAGTGACTTGGTATCTGCGTAGTTGTATTTGGATAAGTTATTATTGCAACAAACTCTGTACAACCTCCAGCATCTCGAATAACCTTTTCCATATAAGCTTGGTCACCATGCCTATTAAGGATACTATTCTGAGGAGTTATATTGTATGCATTAGAAACTCCACCAAGTGAATCAGCTATAACATGTCCCTCATCCAAGGTCCTACTTTCAACTCCTGGCACTTTTGCTTCATCTTGATAATATCTTCCACTTGAATTAACAGGCTCTGTTGAATCATCTTGTAAGATTATCCCCTTTGCCATTACTTTAACTAGTTGACCGTATTCATTAGTAAAAGCATAATATTCTCTATCTCCAAATCCTATGTCAACTACAACATTAGGTTCCCTGTGTCCAGATAGATTTCCACCATCAACTACTATCAGCTTATATCCTGAAAATATATCTTCTGTGATAACAGATGAAGATTCTTTCTTTGATTCATCCTTTAAATTACTTGCAGTTGATTTATCCACTGAAGTATCTTCAATTTTATTCTCTTCTTTAGCTTCAATTTTATTACTTGCAATATTTTGTTGATTTTTTGTATCTTTTGGCATCATGGTCATGCCAAAAATTAAAACAGCACATAGTATTCCAATTAAGCTTGACAAAAATTTCTTCATTTCTAAAAAATTCCCCCTAATCATCTTCAGTTCACTATTATTTTACCATCCAGGCATGGATAAAGCTACTTACATTAGTTTTTTATGTTAAGATTATTTCTATTTATCTACATAAACTTCATAACTTATGAATATGTTACACTTATAACCAACCTTTCCATATACCTATAATCCCTTATCTGTTATAATTAACCTATTGGTAATAATTTAAATATATATTAATTAAAGGAGATCCCTATGAAATATAGAAATTTTTATGAATTTGAAGAATACTATTCAATACTCTTCTCTGAAAAAAAGTATGATGAAGTTTTAAATATACTCCTTCATGCAAATAAACTTTTACCAAAGGATGAATATGAAGAAAATCTATTTGAACTTATCATCGATGAATCTAGGGTATATACTGAAACCAATAATAGTGAGAGCTGTATTAATCTTATAAAAAAATCACTTGAAAAAGGTTATCCATTTCCCTTACACTGGCCAAACTTTGATTTATTAAGAAACCACCCTGAATATGAGTCTCTTAATAATTTAAATACAAAGCTACTTCACCAAGCTAAAGAAAATTCTAAGCTAGAATATGAAGTTCACCTTCCAAAATCTTATGATCCAACAAAAAAATATCCATTATTCCTTTGCTTACATGGTGATGGATTTCATTGCAATATAAAAAATACTAGCTGGTATTGGAAGCCTGATGCACTTTTAGAAAAAGGATACATAGTTGTATATCCTCAATCATCACAAATGTATTTCCATAATAGCTTTGGCTGGCTTACTGATCCCACTCTATCAAGAAAAGAACTGATAGATTGCTATGAGCAATTATTATTAGACTATTCCATTGATGAAACTTGTGTATTATTTGGAGGTTTCTCTGGTGGTGCAACTACCTCTATTGATATGGCTTTTCATAACACTATTCCAATAAAAGGAGTTATTGCATTATGCCCTGGTGATTACTTAGATATCGTCGGACTTGAAGATACAAAGAAATTAGCAGAAAGAAAAACAAAAATAGTTATTCTTGAAGGGGACCAGGACACTGACCCAGTTGTTCAGCATCTCTTAAAGATATTTAAGGAAGTTGGACTTGCCCATGAATACCATATTAATAAAGGAATTGGACACTGGTACCCAGAAGATTTAGATGAAAAAACTTTAAAGGCAGTGGAGTTTATAGTTAATAATTAATTGTGGTGTGTCTATATCTTGTGGTGCTTATATTAATTTATATAATGTGGTTAGAGCAAGCTTTAAGCAGGTGGTGATGACCATCACCTGTATCAGGCTTTTGTTGCCTTCTTATTCATAATCATTTCAATTTGATTTTCGAAAAGCTGTAAATACAATTAATCAATTCTATGTCTGCCTCCTTATTTTTTTCTTTGAGATCTAAATTTATCCTAATTTAAGCTATTCTTAAATCCTGTTTTGTAGACAAATGTAATTTGTGTAGCGTCTTTATTTCCATATTCATCAATTCCACCTATAATAATTTTTTCTACTATACTTTCAAAAACATATATAAATTATAAATCAAGAAGAGAATTAATTTTTTATCGAAGGCTTTTAATGATCTTAAGATACCGCATAAACTTCAATACAAATAGATCTAATTACACAAACATCTCTAATCTTGCACAAAAGTTTACCCATCCTAACCAAAACGTCCCTCAAATCTAAAGTTTGAGGGACATACAACACTCTTCAATATATAATTAAAAATCTTCAATATCATTTAAATTAAACTTTTTATTTGTTTAAGTGGATATTTTTAACTAGCATCATAATTCATTTTCATAACACAACTGTCCGCAAGCAGCACTAATTTCAGAACCAAATTGTGCTCTAACAGTTACACTAATACCTGCTTTCTTTAGTATACTACAAAATTGCTTGATAGCACTTGAAGGTTGAAATTTAAAAGTTGTTTTGTCCGTAGAATTATAAGGTATCAAATCAATGTGATATAAATTCTCCCATGAACCACGATTTTTCAATAAACCTATAACTGCCCCTGCATGTTCTTTGGAATCATTAATTCCTTCAAGCATAATATAAGCAATAAACACTCGTCGTCCCGTATGAATGATATGTTCATCTAATGTCTTCATTACCTCATTCAATGGAAATCTTTTATTTATAGGCATTAAATCGCTTCGTTGACTTTCAAATGGTGAGTGAAGTGAAAAAGCCAGATTCACTTGTGGAAATTCTTTGGTCAATCTTTGAATTCCTGGTATAATGCCAATTGTTGAAATAGTAATTCTTCGTTGACTTAACCCAAATAAACTTTGATCAGTTAAAATTTTTACTGCATCAAACAACTCTGGATTTGCAAGAGCCTCACCCATTCCCATAAATGAAATACTATTCAATCTATGGTCATTAAAATAGAAATAAAGTAATTGGTCAGTTATCTCATCGGCAGTAAGATTACGTTTAAATCCAGCACTTCCTGTTGCGCAAAAACCACATCCAAAGCCACATCCACATTGGGAAGAAATACAAAACGATTCCCACCCCTGTTTATACTTTAGTCCAACAGCTTCTATTCTTTCTCCATCAGTCAATTCGAATAACAATTTTTGAGCTTGCTTAGAATCTTGTGAAAAAACAGGTATTACACTAGATACATTACTTCCAAACTCATTTACTAAAGCTATCCTTAACACTTTTGGTAGTATATGCATATCATCAAAACTATCTATTTTTTGATGGAAAATAGCTTTTGTAAGCTGCTCATATCTATAATCAGGTAATTTTAGATTTGATATTATTTGTTTCATTTTTCCATACTTTGTTTTTGTATATTTCATATAGGCCTCCTCCTCACTATTAATAGTTAAGAAGCAAAGCCAGTATAATTAGCGACTTATACTACTCCATGCAAGCGTCGCTCAAAACATCTGGCTTTGCATGGAGCCTATTGTGTGTTACTTGTATATTCCCATTAAACATATTAATTTCCATTTCTACTTTTACAATTTTATTATTTTTGTTGCAACATTTTCAGAAAATACACTATCATGCTCAACAAACAAAATTGTAGGTTCATGTTCAATTAACAATTTCTCGATCTGCATACGAGAAATGACATCAATAAAGTTCAATGGTTCATCCCAAATATACAAATGTGCCCGTTCACACAAACTTTTAGCAAGCAATACCTTTTTCTTCTGTCCTCCACTAAAATCCTCGATATTCTTTTCGAACTGTTCTCTTGAAAAATCAAGTTTTCTAAGCATCGCTTTAAATAAACTATCGTCAATACAGTGTTTATTTGCATAATCAGATAAGTTACCATATAAATCTGAAGTATCTTGGGAAACATAGGAAATGATTAACTTATTATTCTTTCTTACAATTCCACTATGGGGGATGTCTTCTCCATAAATTAATTTCAATACACTTGATTTTCCGCTGCCATTCTTTCCTTGAATAGCAATTCTTTCACCTTGCTCTATAGTGAAGTTTACTCCTTCACAGACAATTCTATCATCATATTCAATTGCAACATCTGTAAGTTCTACAAGCTTTTTATCATGGAAAGTAAGCGGTACTATTTTTAAGCTTTCATTAGATTCAATATTTTTAAGAAGCTTTGATTTTTCCTCAATCATGTCTTGTTGTCTAGCTTCTATATTTTTAGCACGCTTCATCATTTTTGCAGCTTTATGTCCAACATATCCTTTATCTAATTTGCTCCCAGAATTAGTAGTTCCATACTTGCTGCTTTCAACGCTATCTGACCACGTAGATGTACGTTTTGCTGAGCTAGAAAGTCTGTTAATATCCTTTTTCAATTTTTCGTTTTCTGCTAACTCAAAACCATCTTGTAATTCTTTGTTTCTCCACCATGAAGAAAAGTTTCCTTTTTGTATTTCAATATTAGTTTTATTAATAGACAAGATATGGTCAACACAATTATCCAAAAAAGACCTATCATGTGAAATCAGAATAAATCCTTTCTTTTTTTTCAAGTAATTACTTAGTTTTTGCCTAGCTTCAGCATCCAAATGATTGGTAGGTTCATCAATAAGTAAGAAGGAGTTCTCTTTCAAAAACATAGCAGCCAACAATGTTTTTGTCTGCTCTCCTTTAGATAGTGTATAAAACTGTCTATATAAAGCATCGTAGTCCATATCTAACAAAGATAATTCTTTTACTATTTCCCAATCCATTGAATTTGGACTAATCCCCCTTATGACATCTATGGTGAAATTGCTTTGCTCCTGCACCTCATAAGGAAAATATTCAAAAGTCACATCAGCCGAAATGATTCCATTATATTCATATTTTCCAAGCAAAAGATTTAGAAAAGTAGTCTTTCCCCTTCCGTTTCTTCCAGTAAATCCCAATTTCCAATCAGTATCAATTTGAAAACTTACATTTTCAAAAATATTATCATAGCTACCTTCATAAGCAAAGGTTAGGTTTGTAACATTTATTAAAGACATATTTTTGTCCTCCTCTGTATTTAATAGTATAAATAACAAAATCGGAACAATAGGCGACCTTGTTATTACTCCATATAAGTGTCGCCTGCAGTATCCGACTCTATATGGAGATTATCATGTGTTAGCAAAGTGTCTTTATTTATCATAATATTATTTATCCTCCTTATTCGAATTATTTATAAAAAAAGTAAGAGCCGCAAGAATTAATTATTCTTACAGCTCATAAATATACGTAGTTAAGCTAATCATTATAGCATAACACAAGTGTATATATTAAGAGAAAAAAGAATAACTTTCTTGCATAAGTACAACAAAACAAACAGAATGCACCTGTTTATCTTTGTATTAAATGTACTTTAAATATTAGCAAGAAAAATTAATCATTTTTTCACCTCAAATTTCAATTTTTTTATCATTATACTATTATACATCTAAAAAGTCAATCAAGAGTGAATTAAGAAAATTTATTTTTTCTCTATCTTCACTACGGTCTCAACACTTTAGTTTTCTTCATACTTTTCTAAAACTTCCTTAAACCATTTAGGGGCATTGAGCTCTTTCCATATAAGCTTCCCACCACTAAAAAGGCTATTTCCAGCTCCATTAACGCCAGCAAATATTGTATAACTAGGTATACTAATTACCTATTATCCTTCTCTGTTCTCTTTGTAATACTACATTAGCTAAATTCATGTAAAAATCTTGTTCTTCTCTTGTTTTAGTTTTTTTGAATAATTCCTTTAATTCACTGTATGAATAGGTTAGAAATATATCATATAAAGTTTCCTTTTCTGTATTCATTTCAATCTCCTGTATTCTTTAATTACTTTCAATATAACGTGTCACTTGCTCTCCACATTTTTTACATTTTCCTTTTAAGATAATGCCATATGGACCATCATCATGAATTATGAATCCATCTTTTAAAATAGTTACACCACAATTAGGACAAAATACATTGGCCATTAATATATTTCTTCCATGTTCAGGAATAGCTTTCCACTTCTTAATTGCACTTAAGTTCGAAACAGTACCTTTTTTAGTATCTCTGTTCATCACTATAATTTCCTTTATAATATGCATCATTACATTTACAGCATCTTGCTCTTTATATTTAATTCTAGCACAACTTTTGCCTAGTGATGTAGAAGGTATTTCTGCTTTAAAGATTTCTAGGACTCTTACTTCATCTGTATAAAAAGAAAAATAATTTTTCTGCGATGCAAAAGCAATATAAAAATTATGACCCTTATAGGTTAGCATCTTTTAATCAAAACACTCTTGTAATTGAGTTTCTTCTCTCATAAATATCACAAGCTTCTCTAGCCATTCCCTTTTTATACCCTCAAATTGATTAACATATTCATATATTTTATTCATTATATTACCCCATATCTCTGATTAGTATTTATCTCATTGTATACTAAACTAATCATAATTTAAACCTTCATCTAACACATCATGCCTTAGCACGATTAATCTGTTCTACGCATTTCTGTACCGCCATAATTAATTACACATTCTCTCTATATCCTTTGCACTGGAGTGTGTACTTTTACCTTGAGAGCACAGTGTTGTACTCACACGACAATAAGTTGTATCCATATATTGGTTCTTCTATTATTTCTCATAACAAAACCTCACCCTATTTTTGACTACTTATCTTTTGAATATGACCATTTATATGATAAGTAGTAAAAACCAAGGTTTTATTTTATGCACTACTTTTAAATTTTGCACCAGAAATGGCTATTCTCTAAGGTTCTAAATTTAAAAATACTTTTGCGTATTAATATCCCCCCTGTGTTTAAATCAAAAAAATCACCCTCAGAAAACCTTTCTGAAGGAGAAAAAACACACTTTATTTTGTTGTTGTTAATGCCTTAAATCATTGATATTACTAGACTTTATTAGATAGCTTAACACCCGCCTCAGCAGTAGTCTCCTACCAATCATCCGTCGCTTCGCTCGGATTCTTGGGGAGCCCTTGCATGGACATTCGTAATGCTTAGTTCGTCCCGTTGGTCCTTGTTAGCCTAACGACTGTCTCAACATGCGGCGTATGCATTGCTTAATGCTTATTATAAGTTACTATGTGAGAACTTATGTTTGTATATGTGTTTTAAAAATTGATTTTGCTGAGCTTAGATAATATATTTGGTTAATGTATATTTTTTTCTTTTAATCTATGTTATTTTCTCGGGTGGCAAATTGATGACATTGCCACCGAAAATTTTAAAATCTAATTTAAATTAATAATTCAATGAGGTGATAATTTTGTATTCTTTTAATATTAATATTCAAATATCAGATTTAGAGTTGAAAAGTATTATAAATGACATTAGTAAATCCATTAATATCCCACCTATTAAAATAATTGCTCCTAGCATTGAATATGAAGACTCGAACAATAATGAATTACTTTATACAGTACCTGAAGTAGCTACTCTTTTAAAAACAGATGAACCTACAGTAAGAGAACTTATAAAAAGAAATATTTTAATAGGTCTAAAATTAGGAGGACTTAAAGTCACTAGAGCAGAGCTATTACGCTTTCTTAATGAATATACTGGAAAAGATTTAATCGAGTAGGAGGAAAATAATTATTTTATTTTCCGTCCTCTCACACCACCGTGCGTACCGTTCGGTACACGGCGGTTCAATAGAATTACCTATATCTTAAATAACTTTCAGTTAATGTTATAAACCCTTGTTCTTTTAGGTAATTGTTAGATAATGTTCTTGCTAAAATAGGGCTGTTGGAGATTCTCCAATAGCCTTTTCTTGTGTTTGCATATTCCCACGCTTTGAAGCTATCTAATCCTAATTTAACTAGATTATCATGTTTTGTTTTAATTTTCTTCCATTGCTTCCAATAGCATAGGCGCAGCCTTCGTCTTAGCCATTCATCTAGACTTATAAGAGTACTTTTCATATCTGCTAACTTAAAGTAATTAATCCAACCAATTATTATTTGTCTTAATTTTACTGCACGATATTCCATGCTCATTGCATTGCTTCGCCCAGTAATTTTCTT